>Ga0160496_1000017_pt1 | contig 391003 bp, 379 predicted proteins | sample DIDPMG_2_FD_108231 | JGI IMG/M metagenome (GOLD analysis project Ga0160496, IMG submission 108231) | Enriched soil microbial communities from UW Madison campus, WI, USA - DID2937_E24_FP MG | ecosystem: Environmental > Terrestrial > Soil > Grasslands | place: USA: Madison, Wisconsin | collected...
CTACCTGACCAGCGCATCGGACAGCCCCATCTTTTTCCTGCTGCTGGTCAACCTGGCCCTGTTCGTCGTCGGCATGCTGATGGAAACCCTGGCGGCGATCATCATCCTCGCGCCGATCCTGGCGCCCGCCGCGATCCATTTCGGCATCGATCCGATCCACTTCGGCGCGATCATGATCGTCAACCTGGCGGTGGGCATGGTGACGCCCCCGGTCGGCATCAATCTGTTTGTCGTCTGCCAGGTGGCCAACGTGCGCCTCGAGCAGTTGATGAGGCCGCTGCTGATCTTCCTGGGCGTCCTGGTGGTCAACATCCTGATCATCAGCTACGTGCCCGCCTTGACGACCTGGATGCACTGATGCGTGCCGCTGCGGGTCACCCCCTCCCTCAACCCCACTCGAGTATTACAACGGAGACTTTATCCATGCAACTCAAGACCATTGCACTGGCCACTTTCACCTCGCTTGCCGCCCTTTCGGCCTCCGGCGCCATGGCGGCGGTCACGCTGAACCTGGGCCACACGCTGGCGCCTGACAGCCACTACCAGGCCACCAGCGAGCGCATGGCCGAACTCGCCAAGCAGAAATCCAACGGCGAGATCACGATCAATGTGTTCCCCCAGTCCCAGCTGGGCGGCGAGGTCAAGATGATCCAGGCGGCCCGCTCCGGCGTCCAGGACATGCTCATCACGGCACAGGCCCCGCTCACCAACACCATCAAGGAATACAGCCTGTTCGATATTCCCTACCTGTTCGACAGCTTCGAGCAAGGCAACAAGGTGATGTCGGGCCCAGTCGGCCAGACCTTCCTCGACATGCTGCCGCAGTACAAGCTCGTGGGCCTGGGCTTCCTGTCGCTGATGGAGCGCAACGTGTTCGCGGCCAACGCCATCAATAGCAAGGCCGACATGGAAGGCAAGAAGCTGCGCGTCATGCAGTCGCCCGGCTACGTCGAGACCTACCGGGCCCTGGGTTCCCTGCCCACGCCCATGGCCTACGGGGACGTGTACCTGTCGCTGCAACAAGGCGTGGTCGACGGCGGCGACACCTCGCCCGACCAGTTCGTCATGGACAAGTTCATCGAGGTGTCGAAATACTACAACCTGACCAAGGTGCACTACCTGCCCGCCCTGCTGATCATCTCCAAGGCAAAGTGGGACAAGCTCTCTCCTGAGCACCAGAAGATCATCCAGGAATCCGCGACGGAGGCCCTCGCCCACGGCCGCGACTATTACAAGAAGTCCTACGCGGATTCCATCGAGCAGATGAAGGCCGCCGGCGTGACGGTCGTCGAGACCGATCTCAGCACGCTCAAGGAAGCCAGCGCGCCGGTCGTCGAAGCCCTGCTCAAGGACATCCCGAACGGCCAGGCTCTGTACGACGAAGTTCAGAAAGCGAAGGAGCAGTAAACATGGCGAAGCGCCCCCACATGGATTGCTATGCAATCGGCGACACGGCGGATTTTGCCAAGACAGTGTCCGAATATGATGTCTACGGCTTTGCCGGAATCGTCGGGGATTTCTACGGCGTGCACCTCAATGAGGTGCAGGCCAAGCAGACGCAGTTCGGTCGGCGCATCGCCCAAGGCGCCCTGTCCGTGGGGTTCATCTCCACGGTCATGGGCTACATGGCGGCCAAGGCGCCCGATCCCGGCGGGGTCTCGTATCGGTACGACGTGACCTTCAAGGCGCCGGTCTACATCGGCGACACCGTGACCGCAAAGCTCACCCTGATCGAAAAGGACGAAGACCGCAATACCTGCATCTTCGAGGCCACTGTCACCAACCAGGATGGAACGGTGGTGACCCAGGGCAAGACTTACCTCAAGGTGCTCTGACCGCCATGTCAAGCTCGACAACCGCCCCTGTGCTCATCAACCAGCGCGGGGCGGTTCGCGTCATTACGCTGAACCGCCCCGAAAAGCTCAACGCCTTTTCGAACGAGCTGCTGGATCAATTGGAAATTGCCGTATCCGAAGCCTGTGAGGACGACGCCACCAAGGCCATCGTCCTTGCCGGTGCGGGCGGCAAGGCGTTCTCTGCCGGCAACGATATTTCACGCCTTGCCGGCCTGGACGCCATGCAAGCCCACGCAGACATGGCCCGTGGCCAGCGTCTGATGCTGCGCCTGCACGAAGCCCCCAAACCCACCATCGCGATGGTGGGCGGCTACGCCTTGGGCGGCGGCTTCGAGCTGGCCCTGGCATGCAACTTTATCGTCGCCTCCAGCAAGGCCGTCTTCGGCTTCCCCGAAATCCGGCTGGACACCCTGCCCGGCTGGGGCGGCACACAACTGGCCGTCGCCAAATTGGGCATGGCCCACGCCATGGAAATGGTGCTGTCGGGCCAGTTATACCCTATGGCCCAGTGCGAAGCCTGGGGACTGGTCAGTCGCGTCTGCGCGCCCGATGCGCTCGAGGACGAGACACTGGCCTTCGCCTCATTGTTCACCAACGGCCACCCCTTTGCCGTGCGCATGGCCAAACAGGCCGTGCTACGCGCCGGCGAACTGCCCCTGGCAGCCGGCATGGATTTCGAGGCCGCATGCTACACGGCGAACTTCGGAACACCACATGCATTGGCCGGCCTGGAGGCTTTCCTGCAGCAAGGCCGCAAGAAAACGAAGTAAAACGACTACCGAGAGAAACCATGATGACCGACGATAACCATTTGGATTCCGAGCGCGAACTCATTCGCGACACCGTCAGGCGTTTTGCGGAACGCGAAATTGCCCCACAATCCGAAACCCTCTGGGAAGACCAGGCATTTCCGTACGAGATCTGGAAAATGGCCGGTGAACTGGGCTTCACGGGGCTGCCATACCCCAAGGAGTACGGCGGCGGTGACGGCGACTGGGTCTCTTTTACGATCGTCCTGGAAGAGCTCGCACGCGTGGACTGCGCGGTCGCCAACTCATTGATGGCGAACTCCACGGTTGCCAGCTTGCTCAGCAATTACGGCACCGATGCACAAAAGCAGCAATACCTGGCCCCGATCCTGGATGGCCGCAAGGTGGGCGCTATCGGCTTGTCCGAACCGGATGCAGGGTCCGATGCCGCCAATATCTCGACCCGCGCCCGACGCGAGGGCAATGAGTGGGTCATCGACGGCGCCAAGACCTTCATCAGCAACAGCGGCACCGAGGTCACCGGCCCTGTCGTGATCGCGGCCGTCACCGGCGCACGCGACAACGGCCGCAAAGAGATCTCGAACTTCATCGTGCCCAACGGCACGCCGGGTTTCGAGTATGGCCGCAAGCTGCGCAAGATCGGCTGGCGGGCCTCCAGCACATTCGAGCTCGTCTTTCGCAATTGCCGGATTCCGGCCGATAATCTATTGGGTGAACAAGGCGCAGGCTTGCGCCAGACATTGGCCCAGATCAGCACCGGCCGCATCCTGATCGGCGCGCTGGCCCTGGGTCTGCTGCAAGGATCGCTGGACCGCTCGCTGTCCTACATGAAGACGCGCCGGGCGTTCGGACGCCCCATCGCTGATTTCCAATCCCTGCAGTTCAAGGTGGCCGACATGGCAGTTCACGCTCATGCCGCGCGCCTGATGCTGTACGACGCTGCGGCCCGCAGGGATCAAGGTCGGCCGTTTGCCCAACAAGCCTCGATGGCAAAGCTCTTTGCCACCGAGAAGGCCATGGAGGCCACCCACCAGGCCATACAGATTCACGGCGGCTATGGCATCATCACTGAATACCCGGTCGCGAGGGCCTTTGGCGATGCCAAGGTGCTAGAGATCGTCGAGGGGACCTCCGAGATCCAGCGCATGATCATCTCGCGCGAACTTCTTTCCCAAATGGATACCTGAAGGCCATGATAGAAGGCATCAAAGTTCTCAGTTTCACGCACTTCCTGCAAGGGCCGTCGGCCGTCCAGATGCTGGCCGACATTGGTGCGGACGTCATCAAGATCGAACCCGCCCAAGGCGCCTGGGAGCGTCAGTGGGCGGGATTTGACGCCTTCGTCGAAGGCGTCAGCGTCTTTTTCATGCTGGCCAACCGCAACCAGCGCAGCATCACCCTCGACCTGCGCAACCCGAAAGGCCTCGAAATCGCCCAGCGCCTGGCCGCCGAGGCCGATGTGCTGGTCGAGAACTACCGGCCGGGCGTCATGGACAAGCTCGGACTCGGCTACGAGGCGCTCAAGGCCATCAACCCGCGTCTCGTCTATTGCTCGTGCACGGGCTATGGATCCTCGGGCCCCTATCTGAAACGCCCGGGCCAGGACCTGCTGCTGCAGGCCATGAGCGGGCTGACGATGCTCTCGGGCGACGGCGAGGCCGGCCCGGTGCCCGTCGGCTCGGCCATCGTGGACCAGCACGCCGCCAGCCTGGCCGCCTTCGGCATACTCGCCGCGCTGCATCAGCGCGAACGCACCGGCCAGGGCACCCGCGTCGAGAGCAATCTGTTGAATGCCGCCCTGGACCTGCAGATCGAACCGTTCTGCTATTACATGAACAAGGGGCCGCTGTGGAAGCGCAGCAGCCCGGCGATGGGCAGCCGCTTTCACGGCGCGCCGTACGGCACCTACCGCACGGCCGACCATTGGATCGCGATCTCGATCTCGCCGCTGGAGACCCTGGCGGTTGCGCTCGGGCGGCCGGAACTCGCGGATTTCGGCCCGCGGGGCGCGATGGAACAGCGCGACGAGGTGCACGCCATCGTCTGCGACGCCCTGCGCCGGCGCAGCACCGAGCACTGGATGGAGACGTTCGAGACCCACGGCATCTGGTATGCGCCCGTCAACGAGTACGAACAAGTCGAGGTGGATCCCCAGGTGCAGCACAATGAGGTCATCCTGCCGATCGACTATCCCGGGGCGGGCACCATCCGTGTCCTGGCCCATCCGGTACGGTACGATGGCAAGGCACCGCCCCTGCGCCGCACGCCTCCGCAACTGGGCGAGCACACGCACGAAGTCCTGGCCGAGGCCGGCTACAGCGACGAGGACATCCAGGCCCTGGCCGCCGAGGGCGCCACCCAACTGCGCACAACCCCCGAAAAATAGGTGGAGCAGTCATGACGACCAGCACGCAACCCGCAGGCCAGCAGGCCGCCATGCTCGGATTCGACGACATCGAGATCGGCCGCCAGTACACACTGAGCCGAACCGTCACCGCGGTCGACGTCGGCGTATTCGAGGCCTTGTCGGGCGACAACAACCCGCTGCACATGGATGAGGACTTCGCCTCGCGGACCGTATTCGGCCACCGTGTCGTCCATGGCTTGTTCACCGGCGCGCTGATCTCGACGGCGCACACGCGCCTGACGGGTGCAGGTTTTGTGTACGTCGGGCAGGATCTGCGCTTCAGCGGTCCCGTCCACATCGGGGACACCTTGACGATCGAACTGAAAGTCGTCGACAAGAAGCCCGCCAAGCGCATCATCGTCATCCACACCACCGTACACAAGCAGGATGGCCAGTGCGTGCTGACGGGCCAATCGGCCCTCAAGGAACTGGAGTTCAAGACATGAATCCTCTCCCAGAAAAAAAACACGCGGATCGGAATGGCCCCGACGCGGACGCCCGAATCAGCCTGCCCCTGGAGACACTGCGCCAGATGGGGGTCGAGGCGCTGCTCGCCAATGGGCTCTCGCCGGAGCACACTGAAACCGTGATCGAGGCCATGGCCCTGGCCCAACGCGATGAATGCCATTCCCACGGCTTTCATCAACTGCCCGGGGCCGTCCAGCTGATCCGCCGCGGCCCGCTCGTGCGCGACGCCGTCCCGGTCGTCAACGATCGGTCGCCGTCCTTGTTGCAAATGGACGCCAGATTTGGCTATTCCCTGCTCAGCTTCCAGACCGGTCTGCCCGTGCTGGTCGAGAAGGCGCGCAAGACCGGCGTTGCGATCATGACCATCAAGAACTGCTATCACTTCTCGGCCCTCTGGCCAGAGGTCGAGGCCCTGACCGAGCGCGGCCTGATCGGCCTGGTCATGACGCAGGGGGTCAATTGCGTGGCCCCCGAGGGCGGCAACAAACCGACCTTCGGCACCAATCCCATCGCCTTCGGCTGGCCGCGCCCTCAAGGCATACCGTATGTCTTTGACTTTGCCACCAGCGTGATCGCGCGCAGCGACATCCAGATGCACGCGCTTGCCGGCCAGGACATCCCGCTGGAATGGGCGGTGGACAGCGACGGCCAACCCACCTCCGATCCGACGGCCGCCCTGAAAGGAGCGCTGCGCACGTTTGGCGGACACAAGGGTTCGGCCCTGTCCACCATGGTCGAACTCCTCACCGGCCCCCTGCTCGGCGACCTGCTGAGCGCCGAATCGATCAAGGTCGACGAGGGCGCAGGGCTGACGCCCCTGCACGGGGAATTGATCGTGGCGCTGGACCCGGACGTGTTCCTGGGCGCCGAGCGCGCCCAGCATTTCGACCGTGCCGAGGGGCTCTTCGAATCCATCATCGCCCAAGGCGCACGGCTGCCCTCGCAGCGGCGCTACGAGGCCCGTCAGCGCACCCTCGCGACCGGCGAGGTCAGCATTCCGCGGCACCTGTACGAGCGGATCCGGTCGCTGACGACGACGACGGGCTGACGCCAACGAAACGCTGCCAGGCATGGCGCCTGCCTGCGGCTCGGTCCCAAAGAAAACGACCCAGGCTCGGAAACGGCCTGGGTCGCTGTCTATCGGGCTGGGAGTCTCAGACCGACGCCGCGGGCGTGACCGGCGAGGAGGCCGGCAGGAAGCGGCCCGGCATCACCGCCCGGCAGAGGGCTTCCACGAAGAAGTAATCCCCGAACATGGTCGCGCTGACCACGCCTTGCTTGTGCGGCCGGGAATAGCAGCTGTTGCGCAGCAGCCCCCGATGGGCGGGATCGTCCGCGAATTCCTCACGGCACAGGCCGGCCAGCATATCCAGGCCGCGGGCGCGCCAGGCCGCGCGCGCGGCCCGATCCGGGTGAATGGTCCCCAGCTCGATCAGGGCCGAGGCGACGATTGCCGTGGTGGCCGTATCCTTGATCTCGGCATCCGCGCCCTCGGCATCGAAATCCCAGGGCGGCACCAGGCGGTCGCCCAGGCGCTCGAGGTAGTAGTTGGCGGTCTTTTCCGCCAGATCCAGATAGCGCGCCTTGCGAGTCTCGCGCAGGGACTCGACATAGCCGTAGATGGCCCAGCCCTGCCCGCGCGCCCAATCGGATTCGTCCCCCGCCCCCTGGAACGTGAAGCCGCGCGTGCGCCGGCCGGTGGCCTCGTCGTATTCGACCGCGTGGTAGGTCGACCAATTGGGACGCAGGAAACCCTTGGCCGTCATGGCCGCGTGCGCATCGGCCGCCATGCGATAGCTGCCGTCGCCACTATGGTTTGCCGCCCAATACAAGAGAGGCAAATTGGCCATGGTGTCGATCGCCGAGCTGCGGCGCCCGCGCGGATCATCCATCGGCCCCCACGAGGCCAGGTAGGCGCCCCCCGGCGTGGTGACCAGGCGCGCGCGCAGCCGGTCGGCGGCCCGCAGCGCGATTTGCGCATACCAGTCATCGCCGGTGATGTGAAAACCCGGCACCGCGCTGCTTTCGAAGATGAAGCCGATGTCATGCGTGTTGCCGTCGTCGGCGCGCTGCGCCACCAGGCGCATGCGTTCGCGCGCCCAGGTCATGTAGCGCGGGTCGCCCGTATGCAGATGGGACGCCAGCAGCAGCCCCACCCAGAAACCGCAGAACCAGTTGCCGTGGCTCCATGCCTCGCCGGTGTAGCCGGCCGACACGGAGGCCGGCAGCAGGTCCCAGGACCCGTCGGGCAAGGTCACGTAGGGGAACTCCACGCCCAGGCGGGGCTCGTCTTCGGCGACTTTCTGCGCCACGCGATCAAGCGTTCGGTCGAACAGCTCGCGCATGTCGTTCGGCAAGGCCTGTCCGGCGGCCGCAGCCTCTTGATTCATATGTTCAGCTCCCTTGAACTTGTCGATGAATAGCGGGTTGCCCCATTGCGAAATCCTTGGACTTTGCAGCGAAGTGTATATAGACTGCCGAAGTGGAACAATAGATTGTTCTAATTTCCGATATATTGGACGACGATGGATGAGATGACCGTACCCAAATCCGCCGCCCCCGCCGTGGACCGGGCCGATGCGATCCTGCGCCTGCTGGCCTCCCGCAACGAGCCGGTACGTCCCACTGAACTGGCGCAGCACACGGGACTCGCCAAAAGCACGCTCTATCTGCTGCTCGATTCGCTGGAGCAGCGCCGCTGGATCGAGAAACAAGGCAGCGGCTACGTGGTCGGCATCGGCCTCTACGTGCTCGGCTGCTCGTACATTCACCACGACGGCCTGCAGAACACCTTCCGTGCCGTGGCCACCGCCTTCGTCGAGCAGCACAACGAGGTCGTCCAGCTTGCCGTCCTGCAGGGCGGCGAGGTCGTCTATCTGGCCCGCGAGGACGCCCATCGCCCTGTCCGGCTGGTCTCCGACCTCGGATCCCGGCTGCCCGTCCATACCTGCGCCCTGGGCAAATCGCTGCTGGCGCAGCTGCCCGACGAGGAAATCCTGCGGCTGCTGCCGGCCCGGCTGCCGGCCGTCACCGAACGCACGATCACCCGACGCGAGATCCTCCTGCGCGAACTGGCCGAGGTGCGCCAGACCGGCCTGGCCCGCGACCTCGAGGAAGTCGCCGCCGGCCTCATCTGCTTTGCGGCCTACGCGGGGAAAACACCGCTGGGACGGCGGATCGCCGTCAGCACGTCGATACCCACCGACCGGCTGGACAAGAAACGGGAAAAATCCATCGCCCAGGGCATCGTTCAGGTGGCCCAGCAGATCCGCGCGCGGATGAGGATGCGGGCCTAGTGTCCCCGCCTCAGCGGGGCCACCACAGATAGGACACCGGATCGTCGGGGCAGGCGCCAAAGCCGCATTCCAGCAGGGTGGACACCAGGTTGGCGGCGACCAGGGCGAAGAACAGCCAGATGATCGCCCGGACCAGCGGCCCGTTCCTGCGCACTCGCGGCGCATCGGCGCAGGCCCGATCGATCACCAGCATGGCCGCCGTCCAGGCCATGGCGAGGACGAAGAGCACGAACGCCCAGGTATAGAAGTGCAGTCCCAGGAACGGCGAGCCGTACCCAGTGTCGCCGGGCGCGACGTGCAGCAGCACCTGGCGGCCGGCGGCGAACGCGCCGGCCAGGGCGGAAAAGAGAATCAGGGCGTAATGCAGGGGGGACGGGCCGAACCGCACATTGAGCAGCAGTCCGATGCCGACCAGGACGAAGCCCACCCGCTGCAGCAGGCACAAGGGGCACGGCAGTTCGTCGAAGGCGACCTGCCAGATGAAGGCCATGAGGAGCACGCCGCAGACGGCCGCCAGGCCGAGCGCATTCATCCCATCCGAAAAACGCCGTGAACCCGAAAAAATATCGCCTGCCATGATCGTCCGCCTAGAGGGAAATGGGAAGCACGCCGGTCATGTGATACTGGCACCAGGCCGCGAAAACCAGCAAGGTCACGACCCACAGGCCGATGCACGCGCCGCGCCGTCCGCTGATGGCAAAGCCTATGGCCAGCAAGGCGGTCAGGAAAGGCAACATCATGATCATGGGGCGCCCCGTCATCGGTTTACGAAGTGACACATTGTAGGTGAGGCGCCGCCGATTACACCAGGGGCGAGGCGGCAACATCGTGCGCCGCCCCCGTCCGGTCAATGCCCGTATACGTCCGAGTCGAGCATCTGGGGATCGTGCCGGTCCAGGCGATCGATCGCCGCCATGTCCTCGTCCGACAGGGTGAAATCGAACACCGACAGGTTTTGCGCCTGGCGTGCCGGATCGGCGGATTTCGGGACCGGGACATAGCCGGACTGCACGCTCCAGCGCAACAGCACCTGGGCCGGCGTGCGGTCATGGCGCCGGGCAATGGCTGCGATGGCCGGGTCATTGATCATGCCGCTGCCGGCGCGGCCCAGCGGCCCCCAGGCCTCGGTCACGATGCCGCGGTCACGGTGCACCGCCACGATGTCCGGCCGCAAATGGTAGGGGTCCAGCTGGATCTGGTTCACCTGAGGCACCAGGCCCGCATCGAACAGGCGCTGCAGGTGCGCGACCTTGAAGTTCGAGGTGCCGATGGCGCGCACCAGACCGGCTTCGACCAGCGCCGTCATGCCCTGGAAAGCCTCGACGTAACGATCCTGGTCCGGGATGGGCCAGTGGATCAGGAACAAGTCGATGTAATCCATGCCAAGGCGGCGCAAGCTGGCCTCGCAGGCCTGGCGCACGCCGTCCTTGCTGTGCCATTGGCGATTGAACTTGGTGGTGAGGAACACCTCGTCGCGCGCGACCCCGGAGGCCCGGAAGCCCTCGCCCACCCCGTGCTCGTTGCCATAGTTCTCGGCGGTATCGATCAGGCGATAGCCCGCGGCCAGCGCGGAGGCGACGGCGCCCGCGGCCTGCGCATCGTCCATCGGCCAGGTTCCCAGGCCGATGCCCGGCATGCGGACGCCGTTGGACAGTGTGACGGTGGGGACGGAAACAATCGACATGGAATCTCCTGGGAAAACCGGTGGAAACGAGCCTATAGCGACATTATGCCGTCGGCGCGCCGAAGCCGCTTGCGCAGCGCGCTGGGTGCAAGCCCCGAGCCTGCGGCCGCACTTTCTGAGTTAAGCTGGCGAGGCCCGGAAAAAAATAGATACGGATTCAACGGGATGTCACTCACACAGGCAGAGATCGCCACCGCCCTGCGGGAATGCCCCCTGCTGGCCGCTTGCACGCCGCAGGAGCACGCCCGGCTGCTGGCCGCCGCCCAGTGCTGCGAATTCCCCGCCGGCACCGACATCATCCGGGCGGGCGAGCCCGCCGACCACTATTACCGGATACTGGACGGCGCGGCCGAGCTCATCACGGCGCAGGCGCGCCGCACGCTCGGCCCCGGCGACGACCTCGGCGCCGAGGCCCTGGCCGACGCCCCGGCCGGGCAGGCACGCCACCTTGCAACGGCGCGGGCGATGACCGCGGTCTCGGCCCTGCGCCTGCCGCGCAGCGCCCTGACGGCACCGGCCGCCCGCGACCCCCGGATCAGATCGGGGGCGCTGCTGGGCCTGGCGGCGCGCTTGGGCGAACTGCCGCCCCCCGACACACAGGCCCCCGCCCCCAAGGCCCCGGCGCCCCTGCCGCTGAAGCAACGCATCGGCTGGGTGGCCACGCTGACCCTGCCGCTGCTGGCCTGGTACGCGGGCGGCCACCTCGGCCTGCCCCAGCACAGCGCGGTCTATCTGGGCCTGTTCACCATGACGGCCCTGATGTGGCTGTTCTCGCTGGTCGACGAATACATCCCGCCCATCATCGCCGTGGTGGCGATGCTGTTCATCGACCTGGTACCGGCCCAGGTGGCGCTGCACGGCTTTTATTCGCGCACCTTCCTGCTGCTGCTGGGGGTGTACGCCCTGTCGGCGGTCCTGGTCAGTTCCGGGCTGGCCTACCGCGTCATGCTGGGGATACTCGCCCGACTGCCCGATTCGCCGTTCTGGCACCGCAGCGCCCTGACCGCCTTCGGCTTCGTGCTGTCCATCGTCATGCCGTCCTCGAACGCGCGCCTCGCGCTGCTGCTGCCGCTGTACCGTGAAATGGACGACAGCCTGGCCGCCCCCGCGCACAGCCGCGAGGCCACCGGCCTCATGATCGCCACCTTCACCGGCGCCACCTTGTTTTCGCCGCTGCTGCTGACCGCGAAATCCTCCAACCTGGCCGCCTTCACGATGCTGCCGATCCAGGTGCGGCAGGAATTCCAGGGCATCTGGTGGCTGGTGGGCGCCGGCGTCGTCGCCGTCGGGCTGCTGGCCTGCCACCTGCTGGCGATGCGCTTTCTGTTCCGCGCGGACACATCGCGCCGCGCCCTGCCGGCGGAACGCATCGCCGGCCAGATCGCGGTGCTGGGCCGGCTGCGGCCGCAGGAATGGGTGGCCGCGCTGGCCTTCCTGCTGTTCCTGGGCGGCGCAGCCGTGCCCCAGTGGCACCAGTCCCAGCCGGCCTGGCTCGCCGGTTTCGTGCTGGCCAGCCTGCTGGCGCTGGGCCTGTTCGACAAGCGCGGCTTCCAGACCGGGATCGACTGGCCCTTGATTTTCTTCCTGCTGGCCCTGGACGGCTTGACCCAGGCCATCCATTACCTGGGGTTGACCGAGGTGATGATCGACACGGTCGGCCACCGGTTCGACTGGATCGGCGGCCAGCTGGGCTGGTTCATCCTGCTCGCGCTGGCGGTGACCCTGCTGCTGCGCCTGGCGCTGCCGCTGACCGCGGGCATGATCCTGTCGGCCACGCTGCTCATGCCGATCGGCATGGACCAGGGCATCCACCCTTGGGTGGTCCTGTTCCTGACCTCGCTGTTCTCCGACATCTGGTTCATGCCGCACCAGAATTCCTCCTTCCAGCAGGTGCTGGCCGGCGGCCTGCGCGCGCGCTGCGACGAGACGCTGTTCTTTCACTACGCCTGGTGGCTGAACCCCTTGCGGGTCGTGCTGGCCTATGCGTCCATCCCGTACTGGCGATGGCTGGGACTGTATTGAGGCCGCCATGAAAAACCGCCTGGCCCTGGTGTTCGCAAGCCTGTTCACGGTGCTGCTGCTGGCGCTGCTGGTCGCCTTCAACCATCAAAAACCGCGCGTGCTCATCCTGCACTCCTTTTCCGAAACCGGGCCCTGGGAAACCGCCGTCAACACCGGCATCCAGCGGGAACTGGCCCGCAACCGCCGGCCGATCGCCGTGCGTTGGCGCTATATGTCGTTCTCCGGGGACATGAGTCCCGCGCAATGGGCGGCTGCCGGCCGGCGCAACCAGGGCGCCGTCGACAGTTGGGAACCGGACGTGCTGGTGGCGATCGGCGAGGAGGCCCAGGTCCACGTCGGCCGCCACTACGCCGGCCGGCCCGGTCCGCGCCTGGTCTATGCAATGGGCGAGGACCCCGCCAGCTTCGGCTATACAACGGCGGGCAACGTCACCGGCGTCCACGAGGCCCTGCCGCTCGCCCAGATCGTCGAACTGCTGCGCCACCTGGGCCGGCCGGCATTGCGCATCCGCGCCCTGGGCATCGACGACCCGACCGGCCAGGCGGAGGGACAACAGGTGCGCAGCTTCGACTGGGGCCCGCATCGATTGCTGGGGGTGGACCTGGTGGACGACTTCGAGGCCTGGCAGGCTACCGTGCATGCCGCCGCGCGCGACACCGACGTGCTCCTCGTGCTGAGTACCGGCGGCCTGCCGAGGGGTCCCGAGGATCCCACCGAGACCGACAGGCTGTTCGTGGCGGACTGGACCGAGCGCGAATCGAAGCCCTTGGCCGTCGGCGTGCGCGAAAGCTTCGTCGCCGGGGGCGGCGCGCTGGCGGTGATTCCCTCGCCCTATGGCCTGGGGGAACAAGCGGCGCGCAAGGCGCTGGACGTTCTCGCCTCGATCCGGGACGGCACCCCCCTGCCCCCGCCGGAGGACAGCCTGGAATTCCAGATCGCGCTGCGGCCCGCCCGCCTGGCCGCGCGAGGCATCCAGTTGCCGGCTCTTTATGCCCAGGCAGCCCGGGCGTCGCAATCGTTGTATGACTAAACAGTATAAGGATATAGGGATCCGATATTGGAATGGCTTTCCAGGACTGCATAGAATAACGACGCATATCCACGCGGGTGTCGTCGGCACCGTACCCGTGCCTCGGGGCCGCTTGCGGCCCCTTTGTCATTGATCTTTGCCACAGCCTGCTTCGCAGTTCGTCCACGCATCCAGCCGAGCCCACCATGCCCCGTGTCTCCGAACCCGCCGTCGAATCCTTGAGTCCCAAGCTCCAGGCGCTCTTTCCCCACTACACGCTGGGCAGCGATCATTTCGCGGAGCAATTCCGGGTGCTTGCACAGGTGGAGCCCGCGGCGGAACACCTGTTCGACATGCTGCTGACCCTGAAGAACCGGCAAGGCATCTCGCTGCGGCATGCGGAATTGGCCATCATCGTCACCTCGCATCTGAACCGCTGCCAGTACTGTGTCGTCGGCCATACGCCGCGCCTGCAGGTCCAGGGGCTGGACATCGAGGATCCGCAGCAATTGATCGACGGCACCACGTCCGCCCCCCTCACCGACACCGACAGGCTCGTCGTCGAGTACGCCGCCGCGGTCACGCAATCCGCGCAGCGGCTGCCGGATTCGCTGTTCGACCGCCTGCGCGAGGTCTTCACCGAATCGCAGATCGTGGAGCTGACGCTGCGCATCACGCTGTGCGGCTTCTTCAACCGTTTCAACCAGGCCCTGCAGATCGGCGAGGGCGGCACCACCGCCCACGCACTGTAGGCACCGCCGGTCAACGACTCTTTCGACCTCATCAAGGGTATCCCACTCATGTCCAGCCTCCTCGAACGAGGGCGCCGCCGCGCCATCCTCGCCGCGTTTTCATCGCTCGCCGCCCTGGCGGCCGCCGCCCTGCCCACCGCATCGATCGCCCAGGACGACACGTCGATCCGCATCGGCATCATCGCGCCCCTGAGCGGCGCCGGCGGCGCCTACGGTCCCGGCATGATCGAGGCCGCCAAGCAGGCGGCCGAATTCATCAACACCGAGGCGGGCGGCGTCTTGAACGGCCGCAAGATCGAGATCGTGGCGGCCGACAGCGAGACCAACCCCACCGCCGGCGTCGCCTCGGCCCGCAAGCTGCTCGACGTCAACAAGGTCGTGGCCATCGGCGGCCTGTGGAGCAGCTCCGTCGCCCTGGCGGTGCGGCCCTTGACGCTCGAACGCAAGGTCCCCCTGCTGGTCACCGGCACAGGCGACGAGGTCACCCAGGGCGACAACCGGGGACTGGTGTGGCGCTTCCAGGCGCGCGGCAGCGACTGGGGGGCGGTCTTCGCGCGCGCCGCCTACCAGGATGGCGCCCGCAGCGCATCCGTGCTGGCGCAGCAGGCCCCCGCCTGGACCATCATGGTCGATCCCTTCGTCAAGGAATTCGAGAAGCAGGGCGGCAAGATCGTCGACGTCGTCTACTACAACCCGGGCCAGTCGTCCTACCGGGCCGAAGTCGAAAAAGTATTCTCCAAGGAACCGGACGCCGTGTTCCTGCCCAGCTATCTGCCCGAACTGTCGGCCATCGCCCGCGAAGTCTACCGCGGCGGCTTCACCAGCAAGATCTATTCGAATTCCTCGGCGGCGGATGCCGAGGGCGCTTTCATCAAGAACGTCGGCGCGGAGGTCTCCGAAGGCATCCAGCACATCCAGTCGATCCCGCCCGCCGAATCGACCGCCTACAAGACCTTCGCGCAGCACACCGGCACGCCGGCCAACACACTCGCCATCTTTCCCTCCAACGTCTGGGACCAGATCGCCGTGATGGCCCTGGCCATCGAAAAATCCGGCAGCGCCGATCCCGCCGTCTTCACCCAGTCTATCCTCGACGTGGTCAACGGCCCGGGCGAGACCGTGGAGGACCCGGTCGCGGGCCTGAAGGCGCTGCGCGCCGGCAAAGACATCGCCTACAGCGGCGCCGGGGCGGACTTCGAATTCGTGCCCACGGGCGACCAGTTGCACCGCAGCTACGGCCATTTCATCATCACCCACGGGGCCAATCATCTGAAGGGCCTGATCCAGTGACCTTCGGCCGCACCGGGCTCGCCCTCAGCGCGGACGGCGTCTCGCTGTCCTACGGCGGCTTCCAGGTGCTGCGCCGGATTTCGCTGCGCATCGAACCCGGGCGGATCACCGGCATCGTCGGCCCGAACGGCGCCGGGAAATCCTCGCTGTTCAACGTGCTGGCGGGCAGCGTCGCGCCCGACGCAGGCGCCGTGCGCCTGGGCGAGCGCGACATCACCCGCCTGCCCATGCACCAGCGGGCGCGCGGCGGCATCGCGCGCACCTTCCAGCTCGCCCGCGAGCTGGACAGCCTGACGGTGCTCGAGAATCTGCTGCTGGCCTGGCCGGACAATCCGGGCGAGTCGCTGTGGCGGATCTTCACCGACCGGCGCGCCATCCGCAATGCCGAGCATGCCGCCCTGGATCGCGCCCTGGCGCTGCTGGAGCGCACGCGCCTGCTGCGGCTGGCCGATGCGCCGGCCGGCAGCCTGTCGGGCGGCCAGAAGAAACTGCTGGAGCTGTGCCGGGCGCTGATGCTCGAGGCCCCCATCATCCTGCTCGACGAACCTGCCGCCGGCGTGAACCCGGCGCTGATGGAGGAACTGGCGGCCTTCATCGGCGAACTGCGCGACGAAGGCCGCACATTCGCCATCGTCGAACACAATATGGACCTCATCGCCGCCTTGTGCGACACCGTCTACGTGCTGGCCGACGGCGCCGTGCTGACCGAGGGCAGCTTTGCCGAGGTCACGGCGGACCAGCGAGTGCAGGACGCCTACCTGGGGGTGACGCTGTGAGCGCCGCCCTGACGGTGCGCGGCCTGAAGGCCGGCTATGGCGGCAAACCCATCCTCCACGGCATCGACCTGGAGGTGCCCGCCGGCTCGGCCCTGACCATCGTCGGCCCCAACGGCTCGGGCAAGTCCACGCTGCTCAAGGCCGTCGTCGGCCTGGTGCCCGCGCAGGCGGGCGAGATCCGCCTGGGCGAGACCCCGATCACTCACCGGGACGCCCCGGCGCGCAGCCGCCTCGGCCTGGCCTACGTGCCGCAAGAGGCCAATATATTCCGCAACATGAGCGTGCACGAGAATTTGCGGCTGGGCTGGGAATTCCATCCAGCGCCCCAATCCCGCGCGCCGCTGGCGCGCAAGATCGACGAAATCCTGGAACTGTTTCCCGAAATCCGCCCGCACCTGAAGACCCCGGCCGGCGTCCTGAGCGGCGGCCAGCGCCAGATGGTGGCCGTGGCCTCCGCCATGATGCTGGAACCCGACCTGCTGGTGCTCGACGAGCCCTCCGCGGGCCTGTCCCCCCGGAACGCCGGACTGCTGTTCGGGATCATCGGCCGCATCCGGCGCACCGGCCTCACCTTGCTGATGATCGAACAGAACGTGCAACTGGGCCTGGCCGCGGCCGACCAGGGCCTGGTCCTCGTCATGGGCCGCGTGAGGCGCACGGCGCCCGCCGCCGAACTGGCGGCCGACGACACGCTGGCCGAACTGTTCCTGAGCCTGGACCGCCCGGGCGCGCACACGCCGGACCCCTGACACGGACATGATGCAGATACTTTTCAACGGCCTGGTCACCGGCATGCTCGTCGCGCTGCCGGCGCTGGCCGTGGCCCTGACCTTCAGCGTCCTGCGCTTCGCCAACTTCGCGATCGGCGCCATGATCACGGCAGGCGCCTACCTGGTCTATACCCTGAACGTGGTCCTGGGACTGCCGCTGCTCGTCTCCGGCATCGTGGGCGCCGCCCTGGCCGGCGCGCTGGCGGCGGCCATCGACCTGCTGGTCTTCCGGCCCTTGCGCGACCGCTCCGCCGTCACGCTGATGGTGGCCTCGATGGGCGTGTCGTTCATCCTCGAGAACATCGTGCGTTTCATCGCGGGCAACACCCCGATGGGCTACGACGTGGCGCTGTCGCGTCCCTGGCGCTGGGCAGGCTTGCGCATCAACGTCGAACAGGTCCAGGCGCTGGCCGTGTGCGCGCTGGCCTTGCTGGTCGTGTGGATCATATTCCGCCGCAGCCGCCTGGGGCGCGCCATGCGCGCCATCGCGGACAACGCGCCCCTGGCGGCCACGCGCGGCGTCTCGCGCCAGCGGGTGATCACCGCGACCTGGGTGATGTCGGGCGTGCTCGCCGCACTGTCGGGCACCCTCATCGGCCTGGATGCCACCATCGACCCGCAAATGGGCTGGCTGTATGCCTTGCCCGCCTTTGCCGCGGCGATCCTGGGCGGCCTCACGCATCCCCTGGCCGCCATACCCGGCGCGCTGGTGATGGGCGTGCTGTCCGAGGCCGCCACCCTCGTGCTGCCCTCGCACTACCGCATCATGGTCGCTTTCGTGCTGATGAGCCTGCTGCTGATCCTACGCCCCGCCGGCCTGTTCGGCACCCGCTGGCTGACCCGGTAGGCGGAAAGGAGGCCCTATGACGAGCTATCTGCTGTCCCTGCTCACCATCGCGGTCATCGCCGGCGTGGTCGGCCTCGCGCTGAACATCCAGTGGGGCATGACCGGCCTGGTGAACTTCGGCCTGTTCGGCTTCTACATGGTCGGGGCCTATGCCTGCGCACTGCTGATCACGCAGCTGGGCTGGGCGCCCTGGCAGGCGGTGCTGGCGTCCATCGTGATCACCACCGTCGTCTGCGCCCTCGTCAGCCTGATTTCACTACGCCTGGAAGACGACTATTTCGCCATCGTCACGCTGGCATTTGCCGAGAGCGTGAAGCTGATCGTGAACAACGAGGAATGGCTCACCCGCGGCAGCATCGGCATCCCGGGCATTCCACGGCCGTTCCCCAGCGACATCGGCATGCTCCTGTTCGCGATGGCCGGGCTGGCGCTGGTGTTCCTTGCCTTCGAAACCGTGTCGCGCTCGCCGCTGGGACGGACCGCCCGCGCCCTGCGCGACGATCCGCTGGTGGCCGAGACCGTGGGCAAGAACGTGCTGGGCGCGCGCCTGCGCCTGTTCGCGCTGGGCGGCACCGCGCTGGGCATTGCCGGCTGCCTGCACGCGTTCTATTACCAATACATCGACCCGACGCAGTTCAATGTCGCCATGACGGCATCGGCCTTCATGCTGGTCATCCTGGCCGGCCGCGGCAGCCATCGCGGCGTGCTGCTCAGCAGCCTGACGGTGGTCGTCCTGATCGAGGGCACGAGATTCCTGGACGACGCGATTCCATGGTTTGCGCCCCACCAACTGGCCGCCTTGCGGCTGATCCTCATCGGCCTCGCGCTGATCCTGCTGCTGATCTACAAGCCCGAGGGGTTCGGGCGCGAGTACCGCTACCTGCACGGTCGGGGGCGCGCCACAGGTCGAGCTGCGGCCCCAGCGGCACGATGCCGTTGGGATTGATGGTGCCGTGGCTGCGGTAGTAGTGCTGCTTGATGTGGTCGAAATCCACGGTGCCCGCCACGCCGGGCCATTGATAGAGTTCGCGCGTGTAGCTCCATAGATTCGGATAGTCCGACAGGCGCCTCAGGTTGCACTTGAAGTGCCCGTGATAGACGGCGTCGAAGCGGATCAGCGTGGTGAACAGGCGCCAGTCGGCCTCGGTGAGGCGTTCGCCCAGCAGGTAGCGCCGGCGGCCCAGCCGGTCCTCGAGGCGATCCAGGCAGGCGAACACCTTGGCGACTTCCTGCTCGTACACGGCCTGCGAGGTGGCAAAGCCCGCCTTGTAGACCCCGTTGTTGAGCGCATCGTAGATGTCCGCATTGAGGGCGTCGATCTCCGGCAGCAGATCCGCCGGCGCGTAATCGCCCTCGCGCGCGCCGATGCCGTCGAACGCCGAATTCAGCATGCGGATGATTTCCGCGGACTCATTGCTGACGATGGTGTCGCGCTGCAGGTCCCACAGCACGGGCACGGTCACCCGGCCGGTGTAGTCGGGCTGGGCCCGCGCATAGAGCTGGTACAGGTACTGCGCCCCGAGCACCGGGTCGGCGACCACGCCGGGGGCGGGGTCGAACGTCCAGCCGTGGTCGCCCATATAGGGGTTGACGACCGACACGCCGATCATGGATTCCAGTCCCTTCAGGGTGCGCAGGATCAGCACGCGGCTGGCCCACGGACAGGCCAGCGACACGTACAGATGGTAGCGGCCGGCCTCGGCCCGGAACCCGGCGTCGCCGCTGGGCCCGGCCTGGCCGTCGGGCGTGATCCAGTGGCGAAACCCGGCGTCGCTGCGCACGAAGCGCCCGCCCGTGGCCTCGGTGTCGTACCACTGGTCATGCCATTGTCCGTCTATCAACAGTCCCATGTCGTTCTCCTTGCCGGCAGGCCTCGCAGCCCGCCATTCATCGGCATGCGCCATGCCCGGCCGGATGGCCGCCAGGCCTCGGGCGAATGCCCGGCCATTTATTCGGCCACCGCTTCCAGCGCGATGTCCAGCGTCACCTCGTCGCCCACGCCCGGCGCGAACTTGCCGGCGTTGAAGGCGGTGCGCGAAATGACCGCCGTCGCGTTGGCGCCGATGGCGTCCTTCTTCAGCATGGGGTGCGGGCCATTGTAGAAGGACGTCACGGTCAGCGTCACCGGATGGGTGATGCCCTTGATCGTCAGCTCGCCCTCGATGCTGACCGGCTTGTCGCCCTCGAAGACGACCTTGGTCGACTGGTAGGTGGCGGTGGGGAACGCGGCGGTATCCAGGAAATCCTCCCCCTGGATGTGGCCGTCGAACATCTCGAATCCGGTGCTGACGGAGGTCATGTCGATGGTCACGTCGACCTTGGCGTCCTGGGCCGCCTTGTCCAGCACCACCGTGCCCGAGGTCTTGTTGAAACGCAGGATCTGCTTGGACATGCCCATGTGGTCATACGAGAAGCGCGGGTAGGTATGGGACGGATCCACCGCATAGGTTTGCGGGGCGGCCAGGGCCTGGCCCGCGAAGAAAGCGGCGAAGGCGGCGGCGATGAGCGTCTTTTTCATGATGAATCCTCTATTCAATGTTCAATGGGTGGAAATTTCAATGGTCAAAAATGAAAATCAGGGCTTGGCAACGATGCGGAACGAAATCCGGATGTCATTGGCGACGATGCTGAAATCCCGCCACTCGCCCTCGCCCACGCCGAAGTCGGCGCGTTGGAAGGTGAAATCACCCTCGAAGACACCGGCATCGCCGTCCTGCGCGAAGGTAAAGGGCGCCGTCACCGTGCGGGTGACGCCCTTGATCGAGAGCTCGCCCGTCACCTGATAGCGGTTGTCGCCCAAGGCCTCGACCCCGGTCGAGGTGAAGGTGGCGACCGGGTGCGCCGCCAGGGCCAGCCATTCGTCCTTTGCCAGTTCCGTGTTGGCCTCGTCGTAGCCGGCGTCGATGCCGGACAACGCGACCTCGATGGACACCTTGGCGGCTTCGGGCCGGGCCGGATCGAAGCTGAGTTCGGTCGCGCGCAGTTCGGCAAAGCGGCCGTCCATCTTGACGTTCATCTGGCTGTAGCCGAAGGCGAGCGTGCTGGCCTCGCCATCGAGCGTGGAATACTCGGCGGCGCCGGCGCTGCCCAGTATGCCCAGCCCGAGGGCGGTGGCCAGGGCGAGGGGACGCAAAAAAGAAAGATTCATGAGTTTTCCTTTGATCCTGTGATATCGGGTGTCAGGCCCGGCCCGCGAACGGCAGCATGCGGGCCATGACCGTGTCCTTCTTGATGAAATGGTGGTGCAATGCGGCGCCTGCGTGGCCGGCCACGGCGGCCAGCAGCAGATAGTTCAGGGTGACGTGCACGCCATTCAGAAGCTCGCCCAGGGCCGCGTTGCGCGGCACCAGGTCGGGCAAGGGCACGATCCCGAACCACACCACCGAAAAGCCCTGCGCAGAGCTCATCAACCAGCCGCTGACGGGGATGGCCAGCATCAGCGCGTATAGCAGCCAGTGCCCGACACCCGCCGCAAGGCGCGCCATCGGACTCATGGTGCCGGGCAGCTCGGGCGCCGGATGGCTCATGCGCCAGGCCAGGCGCACCACGGCCAGCGCCAACAGCGTCATGCCGGCCCACTTGTGCCAGGAATACAGCTTCAGCTTGCTGGGCGACAGGGGCAGGCCTTCCATGTAGAAGCCCAGGCTGAACGTGCCGACCAGGCCGAGCGCGACCAGCCAATGCAAAAAAATGGCTGTGCGGGTATAGCGCGGGTTCGGGTTCACGGTCGCCTCCGGTTCGTGCGTGATGGGGTTGAAGTGCTACTTTAAGTATTTTGACAACAGGAATAAATACAGCGTAATGACATATACTATTCCTGTTTCAGGAATAATCAGGATAGGAGGACCACCATGGATCGCTTGCTGGCCATGCAGGTGTTCGAACGGGTCGCCGATGAAGGGGGATTTGCCGCGGCGGCACGCGCCCTGGACATGTCGCCGCCGGTGGTGACCCGCTTGATCGCCGAACTCGAGGCGATGCTGGGCACGCGGCTGTTCCAGCGAACCACCCGGCGCGTGTCCATGACCGAGGCCGGCGAGGCCTATCTGGCGCGCGTGCGCCAGATCCTCCAAGACGTCGCCGAGGCCGATGCCGTCGCCAGCGCACACACCAGCGAACTTGCCGGCCGATTGCGGGTGCACACCCAGCCGGCCCTGGCCAGCTATGTGATCGCCCCCCTGCTGTCGGACTTTCGCCGGCGCCACCCCGGCATCGTGATCGACATGGACGTCGAAACCCACCGCGACCCGCCCATCGAGGACTACGACGTCACCCTGCTGGGGGTGGACGCCGGTTTCGATGCCGACATCGTGGCGCGCAAGATCATAGAATCCGAAGTGATCCTGGTCGCCTCGCCCGACTACGTGGCCCGCCGGGGCGCCCCCAAAAAGCCGCAGGACCTGGCCGGACACGACTGCCTGCGCCTCAAACACCCGGGCGCGCCGCTGCGCGCCTGGCGCATGTGGCGCCACCCGCGATCCGGCCCCCAGGGCGCGGTCGAGGTGGACACCGAACCCGTCCTGATCGCGAACCACACCGACACCCTGCTGCGCGCCACGCTGGACGGCGCGGGCATCACCTCGATCTCGTTCGACCTCGTCGCGTCCTATCTCGCGCACGGCCGGATGGTGCGCGTCCTGAACCCCTGGATCACGGGCCGCCTGGCCATGTATGCGGCACTGCCCAGCCGCAAGTTCATCCCGCAGCGATCCCGCGTGTTCCTGGACTACCTGGTCGAACACGCCCGCCGGCAGAACGACGAAGCCGTGAGGACGGCCTCTGTGTATTAGAGGCGGCAGGTGTGCCGGCCGGACTGCCCGCGCCCGCGCGGCCGCCCGCCGCCGTCAGCGGAATTCAAAGAACACGTGCCGGATCGTCGGGCATTCGTGGCTGACCGTGTCCTCCAGCCGGGCGATGGCCTGTTCGACCTCCTCAACGCGCATGCCCCGCTTGAACCGGACCGAGGCGGCCGCGATCAAGGCCCAGAAGTACAGGACCTTGCCGTAGCCGAACGGATGCGACTCGTCGGCCGGCCGGTTGCTGCGCCGCATGCCCAGCAACAGCAGCAGTTCATTGCCCGCGTCGACGGCCGAATGCACACCCTCGGCCAGCATCGCGGCGCTACCGGTCGCCGCGGCGGCCACGAGCTTGCTGACCGCGATGGCCAGATTCGCCGCCACCGCCCCATACACAACACGGCGCGCGCCTTTCGCGTCGGCCGATGAGGGCGATGCCGGACTGGTTTCTGGCGGCATAGCGGTCTCCTCGCCGAAGGCGGCAAGCCGGAATGGCCTGTCCGTCCATCGCATGGCGTTTCGTGCAGCATGTGGCGTGCCGCCGACAAAGGGCTTGACACCACAACCTACCAACTAGTAGAGTGACAACATCCTGAAACCCATGGCAGCCTTGCGGACCTGACACAATCGCATGCGTTGCCAGTCAAGCGAGTGCATAACCATGAGCGTGGAACTGTCCCCTCGAGCATCCGAGATCGTCGACCAAACGACGCAGTTGCTCGCTGCCGGCGGCTATAGCGGCTTCAGCTATGCAGATGTGTCCGACAGAGTCCATATTTGCAAGGCCAGCATCCATCATCATTTCCCCAACAAGGCGACGCTGGTCCAGACCGTCATCGCTTGTCATCGCCGGCACGTCCGCGAGACCATGGCCCGTCTGGACCGGGAATTTCCGGATCCTTTGAAACGCCTTGAGGCCTACATGAGCTTGCGGACACAGTGTACGGAGGGACCATCATCCATGTGCATCGGCGTGATGCTGGCCGCCGAATTGCCCATGCTGCCCAAGGAGGTCGCCGACGAGGTGGGCGGTTACTTCAAGGATCTGGCTTCTTGGCTTGCAACCATTCTCGAGCAAGGCGCCAAGCAAGGTCAGTTCCATTTACGAGACACCGCCTTGGTCGAGGCCCAGGCATTGATGTCCACCCTTCATGGTGCCATGCTGACGGCGCGCGCCACCAACGCACCCGCGTCATTCGATGCCATCTCACGAACCGCCATTCACCAACTGACATCGCAACGGTGAGTGTCCACGCCCCGCGCCGGGGCGCCGACACTCTATTTTTTTCAACATGTGTCTACCGACTAGTCGGTAGCAACCCCATACATATCCAGGAGGTGCATCCCGTCCATCATCCACTTTTTTTTGCACTACCAGCCTACCAACTAGTCAGTAGCTATGTGCCCACAGCTCACGCCGGGCGGCGGATGGATTCTCCTTCCTGCTGCCGGCATCGTTGGACACGAAACGTTTTTCTTACTTCTTAGGAACTTATTGTGAACACCAAAACCACCGCTACCGCCATTATCCTGGGTCTCGCCGCCGTAACGTCCGTGGCGCACAGCGAGATCCTCACCCCCTGGGACGCTCTGGGACCCCAGTACGTCGAGGCGAATGGGACAACGCGTGCGGCGCAGGATGCGCCGACACGCGCCGAGGTTCGTGCTGATCTGGAAGCATGGCGCGCATCGGGCCTTGCAAAGGCCTATGCAAGCCAACAGACGCCGGATGTCTTCAGCGCCGACTACCGCAGCAAGCTGGCCGTCTATGAGCAACTGATTGGCCTGAACGGTTCGCAAGCCTCCCACCCTTCGCTGACCCGGGCGCAAGTCAATGCCGATCTGGCAGCCTGGCGCGCATCGGGCCTCGCTGAAGCCTACGCGGGGAAAAAGGTCCCTGACGTCTTCAGTGCCGACTACCGCGAAAAGGTCGCCCATTACCAGCAGTTGTCCCGGCAATATCAGCGCTCGGCTGAACAAGGCTAGCCACGCCGCAGCGGCGGCATCCGCGATGCCGCCGCGCGGGCGCACTGGATATCCCAGGGACCCCACTCCTTTCGAGCCAGCCATCGCGTCGGCTATAGATCCATGGCGCTTGAATTCCGCTGTTGCGACTGCTGCCTATAATGACTCGGCGCAACGGAGAAACGATGGACAAGCTGCGGACCCTGCGAACCTTCATCAGTGTGGCCGAGCATGCCAGCTTCGCTGAAGCTGCGCGTCGATTGAACATGTCGCCGACCACCGTATCACGCGCGATTGCCGCGCTGGAGGCGAAACTGGGCGTGCAATTATTAATGCGCACCACACGCCGCGTACGACTGACCGACGAAGGTGCCGAGTTTTTGGCGCGCTGCCGCGCGGGCGTCTCGGAGATCGACGGGGCATTCGATGCCGCCCGGACCGGCCTGTCCACGCCCCGCGGTACTTTGACAGTGACGGCTCCCGTTATGTTTGGCCGATTGCACGTCCTGCCGGTCGTGGTGGAATTATTGCGGCAATACCCTGACCTTCACGTGAGGTTGCTGCTGTTGGACCGACTCGTAAGTCTGGTCGACGAAGGGGTAGACATTGCAATACGCCTCGCCGAGCTGCCAGACAGCTCCCTTCACATGCTGAGATTGGGTGAGGTGCGGCGTGTGTTCAGCGCAAGCCCCGCGTACCTGAATGAGTCCGGTCGCCCCACGTCATTGGCCGATCTGCGAGACCATGACGTGATAGGGGTGGAGGACGAAGCGGGGCCGCATCGCGGGTGGGGGCTTGACGCCGTCCGGCGATCGGGGCGCGCCGCGCGCTTATCAGTCAACAATGCGGACGCCGCCATTGCGGCGGCGATTGCCGGACTGGGCGTGGTGCGAACGCTTTCTTACCAGATTACCGCGTTTGTCGATGCAGGGCGCCTCGAATGCCTGCTGACTGATGATGAGACGCCTGCTTTGCCGATTTCCTTGCTATTCCAAAGTGGGCGCAAAGATCATCCGAACGTTCGCGCGTTTATTGCAGTGGCAAAGCGATACTTTGACAACGCGTCGCTATAGCCGCTGTGCGCTTGCGGGCCGGGATCTGGGGTAGACTTCCGGTCATTGTTCATTCCCGCCCGCGACAAGGATCTCGTTGAACTCCAGCACGTTCAGATCCGGATCCCGAATGAAACAAACATTGCGCCTGCCATGCCCCATCATGAGCGGCCCCTCGCTGATACGAATATGCTCACGCTCGAGCCAGGCCACCAGTTCGCTCATGCTTTCAATGATGAACGCCGCGTGGGTGTATCCGGGGCGCTTGACGGGCGCATCCAACAGCACGTTTCCTTCGGGCGCCGCTTCGCCGTTATAGATGAGGTGGATCCTGAGGCCGTTAGGGTGTACCAGGCCGCAGGCTTTCACCGCAGGCGCGTATTCCGCAGGGTCGCGCGCAAAGCCCAGCTTGGCGTAAAAGGCCTCGGAGGCTGCCAGGTTCGTGACCCGAATGCCGATATGATCGAGGTGTAAGGTATCAAAGTTCATGATATTGCCTTCTTTAGATTGATCAGGCTTCAAGCCCGGCGGATGTATGAGGAAAAGGAAGAAAGCCGGGAAGTCGTTCAATCCGATACAGCCAGTTGCGAACCGCGGGATAGCCCGACAGATCGACGTTTCCTTCAGGGGCTCTGGCGGTATAGCTGTAGAGCGCAATATCGGCGATGGTGGGCTCCTCCGTTTCTGCAATCCAGCGCGATGTGGCTAGCGTCTTTTCCATCACCTCGAGGGTCGCGTGAGCCCGGCCGATCACTTCGTCGGCGTTGAATGTCGCCCCGAACACGGTAATGAGCCGCGCCGCGCATGCACCATAGGCCAGCTTGCCAGCGGCGACCGAAAGCCAGCGCTGCACCCGCGCTTCACCAAGAAGGTCGGAGGGCAGCCAGTGCGACGGCCCGACCTTGCGCGCGACATACACCAGAATGGCGTTGGAGTCGGCGATGATGACACCGCCGTCCTGCAGCACGGGCACCTCGCCAAAGGCATTGATCGCCAGAAACTCCGGCTGCTTGTGAGCGCCACCCGCGAGGTCCACCTCGACCCGTTCGTGTGGCACACCGGTCAGGGAAAGAAAAAGCGCAGCACGGTGTGCATGGCCGGATAGGGAAAAGTCATAGAGCTTCATGGCGATCAATCTCCTGTGTTGAGTTCGATTCCATTCTGTCTGATGCTTATTTTTTAGACAATCCGCCAAGAAAGCACTTCTTTATTGCTACTTATGAGGATAATTGGCGCCTGAGGGCTGCCCTTGCCGACTACCTGGCCACGCGCACGCTCAAGCTCACCCCAAGCGCCTTCAGGACCGTCAACAAGGTCCTCAAGGTGGGATTGCCCTCGCCGCTTAGGGTCCGGTACAACTGCTCGCGCGACAGGCCGGTCTGGGTGGCGATCCGGCCCATGCCGCGCGCGCGCGCAACCGTACCCATCGCGTGCGAAATTCTTCCCGCGTCTTCAGTCGCAAACGCATCTGCAAGGAAATAGACGACTTCATCCTGGTCCAGGAGCGACGTCAGCGGATCGTACGCATCGGGTTCGTTCATGATGGCTTGCCTCGAAGAAAGGATCGAGCCGCGAATGGCTGCACCATCACGCGACATGATGGAATTGTAGTTTAAAAACTCCGAATTCGGGAAAAATAACATGCTTAAATAGTAGTTTTAAAAATACTTTATGATCATGGTTTTCCCTTATCTTAATTTATAACATATTGTTTTATAAATAATTTTATTAATATCCTATAAACAAACACAGAAACAATGTATTGACTGGTCGGAATACAATTCCTAAACTGCCCTGGCAAACCCCAGCATAGGCGCACGTTCGACCAAGCTGCTGGCCCACCCATAAGAATTTTGTTTGCCGGAGGAAAATCCCATGTTGAGACAGGCTGGGGAATTTTGTACGCGCTTGTCGCGCGAGTACATTCCCAATCCGTTCATATTCGCGATCATCTTGACAATCATCGTCTACGTGCTCGGCTTGCTGCTGACGCCTTCGGGGCCGTTCGAACTTGTCCAACACTGGTATGGTGGTTTCTGGAACTTGCTGACCTTTTCCATGCAGATGGTGGTCATCCTGCTGTTCGGCTATGTGCTGGCTGCTTCGCCACCCGCGCGCCGGATCATTTCCCATGCCGCCAAGCTCCCCCGCAACGCCGGCCAGGCCATTGCGTTGATCACGGTGTTGGCCATCGTCTTCGGCTACATTAGCTGGGGGCTGGGCCTGATCATCGGCGCCATCTCCGCACGCGAAATTTGCGCGGCCGCCAAAGCGCGCGGGATCCGGGTGCACTATCCACTGGCGGCGGCCGCCGGGTTCACGGGCCTGATCATCTTCAACACGGGGTTCTCGGCCTCGGCACCCTTGCTTGTGAACACGCAGGGCCACTTCCTGATGGACGAGATCGGTCTGATCCCCGTCAGCGAGACGATTCTCTCACCCGCCAATCTGGTGACGTTCGTCGCATTCTTGCTGATCATCCCGATCGTCTATCGACGCATGCACCCACGGCCGGAAGAAACAGAGGAAATCACCGATGCGCAGGCCGGCCACGGCACGGACCCCGAGAGCGGCGAGCTTGCTGCCGTCGGAGCCTTAATGGACCAGAAGACCGTCGCCACTGCCCAGGCGCGCCTGACGGTGGCCGAGCGCCTGGAGCAGGCGCCCCTGCTCTCGCTGATCGTGGTGATCTCGGGCTTTGTCTATGTGGGCTACCACTTCTACACCCGCGGCTTCGACCTGAACCTGAACATCGTCAACTTCATCCTGCTGATCGTTGGCATGCTGGCCTACAAGACGCCCATGGCGTATGTGAACGCGGTGGACGACGCCATCGGCGCCTGCGGGCAGATCGTCCTGCAGTTCCCGTTCTACGCCGGCATCATGGGCATCATGGCCAGTTCAGGGCTGGTGGCGATTTTTGCCGAATGGCTGGTGGCCGTGTCCAACCAGTACACACTGCCGATCACTACGCTGATCAGCGCCGCGATCGTCAATCTGGCAGTGCCCTCGGCCGGCGGCCAATGGGCGGTGCAAGGACCGCTGCTGATGGAGGCCGCCAAGACGCTTCAGGCCGACTTGGGCGTCATCATCATGGCGTTCTCATACGGCGACCAACTGACCAACGGCATCCAGCCGATGTGGATGCTGCCGCTGCTGGGCGTCACCGCGCTGAAAGCCCGCGAGATCATGGGCTACACGGCCGTGATGATGATGGTCGCATTCGTGATCTTCAGCATCGGGCTGGGCATCCTGCCCCTGATTCTATAGGCGAGGCCCGCCCATCCGCCCGCCGTGCCAGGCGAGCATTCAAGCAACCCACGGGGAACTCAGATGATAGGTGACAACGAAATTCTTTGGCGTCCCGGCCAGCAGGAAATGACGCAATCAAACCTGGCGCGTTTCGCGCGGGCTCACGGCTTCGACCCCGGCCAGTACGATACGCTGCATCGGTGGTCGACAAGCCAGCCGGGCGAATTCTGGGACGCGGTGTGGGATTTCTGCGAAGTCATCGGCACCCGAGGGGCCACCAGCCTGGAACGGTCGGGCGAGGGCGTGATGTTCGGCGCGCGCTGGTACCCCGATGCCCGCCTGAACTACGCGGAAAACATGCTGGCCGGGCCCGGGGACCGGATGGCGGTGATCCAGGCCGACGAGAACGGAATCTACGGGCGCCTGACCCTGGACGAGCTGCGCCGTCTTGTGGCCGCGGCACAGGCTGGCATGCGCGCGCATGGCATTGGCAAGGGCGACCGCGTGGCGGGCATCCTGCCCAACCGGATCGAAGCGCTGGTGGGCTTGCTGGCGGCCGCGTCCCTGGGCGCGATCTGGGTGGCCTGCTCACCGGACTTCGGCGCCGCGGGCATCCTGGACCGTGCCGGGCAGGTCAATCCAAAGCTGATCATCGCCTGCGGCAGCTATCGGTACAACGGCAAGGATTTCGACTGCCGCGAGAAGCTTTCCGAGATCGTCCGAGGCACGCAGGGCCTGGAGGCCATGGTCCTCACCGGCGAAGGGCCGATATCCCTGGATGCGCCCGGCATCGACCTCATCGGCTGGGACGCATTCTGCGCGCATCCATCCGATGGACTGTACTTCGAGCCCCTTCCTTTCGCCCACCCGCTGTACGTCATGTTCACCTCGGGCACGACCGGCCTGCCCAAGGGCATTGTGCACACTACGGGGGGCGTATTGCTGCAGCACCTGAAGGAGCACATCCTGCACGGCGATGTCCGCCCCGGCGACGTCATGAGCTGGTACACGAACATCGCCTGGATGATGTACCCCTGGGTCATCAGCGGCCTGGCCTGCCGCGCCCAGATCGTCCTGTACGATGGCGCCCCCATCCTGAAGACTGATGGCGGCATGGACCACGGCGTGCTGTGGCGCTTGTCCGAGGCCGCCGGTATCACCCACTTCGGCACCAGCCCGCGCTATCTGTCAGCCGTGGCCGATGCCGGCTACGCGCCCGGCCGGTCCAACGATCTAGGGGCGCTGCGCAGCGTACTCTCCGCCGGCGCCCCGGTCACCCCCGAACAGTTCGACTGGCTGTACTCCGCCGTAAAGCAGGACATGATCTTTGCCTCCATATCGGGCGGTACCGAGATCATCGGCTGTTTCGCGCTGGGCTCGCCGCTTCATCCGGTGCGCCGCGGGCATCTGTCCTGCAAGGCGCTGGGCCTGGCCGTGGATGTGCTCGACGAGCGCGACGCCTCGATCATCGGCCGCAAGGGCGACCTGGTATGCACCGAGCCATTTCCCAGCGCCCCCCTGACCTTCTGGGGCGAAAACGGCGACCAACGCTACCATGATGCGTATTTTGCAGAGCGGCCCGACATCTGGACCCATGGCGACCTGGCCGAGCAGACGATCCACGGCTCCCTGATCATCTATGGCCGCACGGATACCACCCTGAAGCCCGGCGGCGTCCGTATAGGCACCGCCGAGATCTACCGGGTGGTCGAGACCATCGAGACCATCCAGGACAGCGTGGTGTTCGGCCGAAAGATCAACGACGACGAGGAGATCGTCCTGTGCGTCGTGCTGCAGCCGGGCCATACGTTGGACGATGCACTCAAGGATCGCATACGTCAGGCCATCCGCAAGCATGCCTCTCCCCGCCACGTCCCCAGGCACATCCATCAGGTCAGCGGTGTGCCCTACACGATCAATGGCAAACGGGTCGAAGGGGCTGCGCGTGCCAGCGCAGCCGGCAAGCCCGTCAAGAACCTTGCTTCCCTCGCCAACCCGGCCTGCCTCGACGACTATGCGACAATTTCCGCGCTGCACGAAGAGGCCTGAACATGTCACTTCACCAGGCTTCCATCATCGGCATCAGTGAGCTCAAGCCCCAGCGCAGCACCGTCGGCCAGACCACACTGGACTTCATCAGCAGCGCGGTGATTCAGGCCGTCGCGGACGCCGGTCTTGAAAAAGATGCGGTGGACGGCTTGTTGGTCGGTCCCCAGGTCGGCGAGACGCCGCAGCACGTCCCCGCCACGGTGGCTGAGTACCTGGGAATCCAGCCTCGCATGTCCAATGTCGTGGACCTGGGCGGTGCGAGCGGGGCCGGCATGGTCTGGCGTGCCGCCGCTGCCATCGCCGCCGGCATGTGCGACACGGTCGTGTGTGTGCTGGCCAACGTGCGCGAGGCCGATCCGCCCCGTTCGCCCAACCGCAATCCAATCCGCGAGTTTGACGTGCCCTTTGGCGCCTCGGGAGCCAACATTTCCTATGCCCTCCCGATGCAGCGCCACATGGACGAATTCGGCTCCACGCCCGAACAGTTCGCGCGCATCGCCGCCATTGCGCGCCAGAATGCACAACTGAACCCCAACGCAATCTTCTACGGCAAACCGGCCACCACTCAAGACATCCTGGCCTCGCCCCTGATCGCCAGCCCGCTGCATCTGTACGAAATCGTGATGCCCGTCGCAGGTGGCGCAGCAGTGGTGGTGACGAACAAGCGCCGTGCGCGCGGCTTGCGGCATCCGCCGGTACACCTGCTGGGCGCCGGCGAAAAGGTCACGCATCGCGCCATCAGCCAGGCGCCCTCGCTCACCAGCGGGCCGCTCAAAGCCGCCATGGAACACGCCTTCCGGCAATCGGGCCTGCGGGCTGCCGACATGAGCCTTCTGTCCCTGTACGATTGCTATACGATCATGGTGGCCCTTACCCTGGAGGACGCCGGCCTGTGCGCACCAGGCCAGTTCGGACCCTGGATGGACGAGCACTGCTTTGATCACCTGGGCGACCACCCCCTGAACACGCACGGCGGGCAGCTGGCGTGCGGGCAGGCCGACCTGGCGGGCGGCATGGGTCACATCATCGAGGCCGTCCGCCAGTTGCGACATGCCGCCGGCCCACGCCAGATTCCCAACGCGGAAAGCGCGCTGATCACTGGCAATGGGGCAACGGTCAGCGAAGCCGTCGCCCTGGTCCTTGGAGCCGACTCATGACAGCACTTCTAGCCCACCTGCAAGTTCCCGGCCCCTTCCCCAATCCAGTCACCCGGCCGTTCTGGGACGCGGTGCAAAACCACCAGCTCGCCTTGCAGCGGTGCGCCGATTGCCGCAAATGGGTCTTCTATGCCAGACACCATTGCCCCCACTGCTGGTCGCAAACACTAAGCTGGGAAGCGGCCAGCGGAAAGGGCGTGCTGAAGAGCTTCTCGGTCATCCATCGCGCAGGCCACTCCGCATGGCAAGCAGCCACCCCCTACCTCATCGCGCTGGTACAGCTGGATGAAGGACCGACCATGCTCAGCCAACTGCTCGTCGACGATCCGACACAGGCGCGCATAGGAGGTGCCGTATCCCTGCGATGCGTACAGGTTGGCGAGCGCATGCTGCCCTTCTTTGAACCTTCCGGAGACGATCATGCAAACTGAGTTCCCGAACGCATACCTGCTGGATGGGGTACGAACGCCGTTTGGCAAGATGCGAGGCGCCCTGTCCCCCCTGGACTCCCTGGACCTGGGCCAGGCGGTCATCCAGGAGATTGTGCGCCGCCATCCCCGTGCGGCACGGCCCGATGCCGCCTTGCTGGGCGTCGTCGTCCAGGCGGGCCTGGGCCAGAACCCGGCGCGCATTGCGGCGACTCGCGGGGGAATCGACATCAGCACGCCCGCATTGACGCTGAACAGTGTCTGCCTGGCCAGCCTGGAAGCCGTGTGCGATGCCGCGCGCCGCATCCGCTGTGGCGAAGGGCACCAGTACGTGGTTGGCGGATTCGACTCCATGACCCGCGCCGCCTGGCTCGTTCCCGACGAAGTCATCACCCCCGATACGGTGGCGCGCAGCGCCTTGCAAAGCGAAGGCCTGCACTGCGCCTTGAGCGACCTTTCCATGGGGACATTGTCCGAGCAGTACAACCGCGAGCTGGGCATCAGCCGCCAGGCGCAGGACGAGTGGGCGGTCCTCTCGCAGCAGCGCGCGGCCAACGCGGCCGCCGTGCGGGAGCGCGACGAACTGGTCCCCGTCACGGTCCAGGGCACCGTCGTGCGGTCGGACCAAGGCATACGCCCCGACACTACGCCCGAGAAAGTGGCCTCGTTGGCGCCCGCCTTCGGCGCCGACGGCACGATCACCGCCGCCAATGCATCACAGATGTCCGACGGTGCAAGCGCAGGCCTGGTGGTCAGCGACCAGGAGCTGCAGCAACTTGGCGGCGCACGTCCCCTGGCGAAGATCATCGACTGGGCCTGGGTCGCCGGCCCGAACCCCAGCCTGCAACTGCAACCGGCACACGCCATCCAAAAGCTGTTGCAAAAGCAAGGCCTGGCGGTCGACGACATCGACCGGTACGAAATCAACGAGGCATTTGCCAGCGTCGTAGTCGCATCCATGCGCGAACTGAATCTGTCGGCCGAGAAGGTCAACGTCAATGGCGGCGCCATTGCCATCGGACACCCCCTGGGGGCCTCGGGGTTCCGGCTGCTGCTGACGCTGGCGCTCGAACTGCGGCGCAGCGGCTTGCACCGGGGAATCGCCACCCTATGCGGCGGCGGCGGCCAAGGCCTGGCCGTCCTGATTGAAAATGTCGCGTAGACGCGCAGGCCACCTACACCTGTTGAATGGAGATCTCATGAGTCAGAACTGTTGGAACCAGACCCTGAACGGAATGCCAAAGGCAGGCGCCCGTGCGCAACGCCAGAAATCGATCACCCGCCGGGATATCGAACTCTTCACGGAAATCACAGGGGACCGCAACCCCTTGCACTTTGACGAGGAGCTGGCCAAGGCCTCCGTCTTCAAGGGGCTCATCGTGCAAGGAGGCGTGACTTCCGGCATGCTGAACGCTATCGTCGCCGAGGATCTGCCAGGCCCAGGGACGGTGTTCCTGAGCACGGAGCTCAAGTTCTCGAAGGCCGTGTACGTCGGCGACACCATCACCGGGCATGTGACGGTCAAGGAAATCCGCGAAGACAAGCCAATCTGCAAGCTCGAGGTCAGCGTCGTCAATCAGGATGGCGATGTCTGCTTGAGCGGAACGGCCACCACCTACACCACATTACTCAAGCCCCAGGCCTGATTCCCATGCTGGGCACAGGCGCTCCTCAGGCGGTCGCCCGCATCAGAGCGCGCCTGATTCTCAAGCCCGGGCCGGTCGCCGTCATCGCGCTGGCCCAGCTGTTCGGCACCTCCCTGTGGTTCAGCGCCAACAGCGCTGCCGCCGACCTGCAGGCTGCCTGGGGCATCACCGCCGCAGACATCGGCCTGCTCACAGGCGCGGTTCAGCTTGGGTTCATCGCCGGCACCCTGTTCGTCTCGCTGACCGGGCTGGCCGACCGCTTTCGGGCCAGCTCGCTTTTCGTCATCAGCGCCATCGCCGGCGCCGCATTCAATGCGGTCTTCGCCTGGTGGGCCTCGAGCCTTTCCGAGGCCCTGGTGCTGCGCTTTCTGGTCGGGGCTTCTCTGGCAGGCATCTACCCGCTGGGCATGAAGCTGATCGTCACCTGGGCGCCTGAGCGCACAGGCGCCGCGCTCGCGCAACTAGTCGCCATGCTGACCCTGGGCACGGCCTTGCCGCATGGGCTGCGATTGGTGGGCGCCGAGTTGCCGTGGCCGCTGATCATCGGCGCTTCCTCCCTGCTTGCAATGCTGGGGGCGCTGGCCATCGGCATTCTGGGCGACGGGCCGCACCTGAACCGCCCAGGTGCCCAGCCCAACAGGCTGCGGCCGGGCGCCGTCACGAAGGCCTTCCGGATTCCTGCCTTTCGCGCCGCCGCCCTGGGATACTTCGGGCACATGTGGGAACTGTACGCATTCTGGACCATCATTCCGCTTTATGTGGCGCGCCTGGCCCTGGGCCAGACGCTGCCAGTGGGCGGGATCTCGGGCGCTTCTTTCCTGATCATTGCAGCCGGCACGCTCGGATGCCTGGTCGGGGGACGCCTGTCGCAGCGCGTAGGCAGCGAATGTGTTGCCGCCGGCGCACTGGCGCTCTCGGGCTTGTGCAGTCTTGTCTTCGTGCTGGGAAGCTCTTACTTGCCGCCCTTCGCCCTCTTTGCAATCCTGGTGTTTTGGGGTGCGACCGTGGTGGCAGACTCACCGCAGTTTTCGGCGCTCTCTGCCCGCCACTGCCCGAAAGAGCTGGTGGGCAGCGCGCTGGCGATCCAGAATGCCATCGGCTTTGCCATCACCGTGGTTTCGATCGCACTGATCACGCGCCTCTTCGAGCACATGGGCATCGATTCCGCGTGGATCCTGCTGCCTGGGCCCTTGCTGGGCTTGGCGGCGTTCTGGCCGTCCTTGAGGGCCGCCTGCGGGATACGACGCACAAACTTATAATGCAGGAACTCGCATACGGAGCTCAAGACCATTGGATCAGCCAGAATGATGTCCAGACTTCCCACCACCCTCGCCCAGGATGCCGGCAACGCGCCAGGCCCAGATAACGGTTCCCAGAGAAACCGCATCCTGGGGATCGCGGCCAAACTGTTTGCGGAACACGGGTACCACGCCATCAGCATGCGCGATCTATGCGACGCGGTGGGGCTGGGACGGGGTGCGGTGTACTACCACATCAAGAGCAAGGAAGACCTGCTCTACGACATCGCAAAGGAATACATCCAGGATCTTGGCGACATCGGCTCGGAACAGGCGCGCCGCGAACTCGACCCCAATCTACGCATCGCCATTCTGGGGCGCCTGCTGGTCGAGAAGATCGCATCGCACCAGACGCAGCTTACCGTGTGCTTCCGCGAGGTCCAGTCACTATCAGAACCCCGCTACTCCGAGGTCATGGAGTTGCACAGCCGCTACGAGAAAATCTGGCGGGACACGCTCATCGACGGGGCCGACCAGGGCTACTTCCGGCCGTACGATCCGATCGTCCTGAAGGGCATCCTGGGCATGTACTTCTACAGCTACATCTGGATGCGTCCGCAAGGCAAACTCTCTACCAAGCACATTGCAGAACGCCTGAACAACCTGGCTCTGCGCATGCTCAGCCGTGACGAACCGGCCCTGCCGACCGATGCGCCCCCGGCTTCCGTGGGCAGGACATATGCCGGAACGCTGTTTGGCAACGGGACAGCTGCCGAGTAGCCCTACGCAGCACTGTCAGTGACGGCGCTCAACCCCCAGATCGACAAGATTCCGGACCATGTCTTGCGCCGACGTTTCGGGCCGGACTTGAGTATCGATCTTCAAGACACGGCCATCCTTGCCGATATAAATCGTATGCCGTTTGGCAACGCCCAGTAGGCCCAGTACCCCGTAGGCCTTGGCCACTGACTTGTCTTCATCGCTCAGCAAGGGGAAATCGGCTTTGGTCTTTTCCGCGAAGTCGACATTGTCGGCCAGCGGGTCGACGCTGGCCATGAAATACGTCACATCAAACTGTCGGATCTGGTCGCCACTTTCCGCCAGCGACTTGCATTCAATCGTGCAGCCATGCGTGTTGGCCTTGGGAAACCAGGCCAGCACCACTGCCTGCTTACCGCGATAGTCCGACAGCTGATAGGTGCCGCCATCAGCCCCCGGCAAGCGGAAATCGGGGGCCATATCGCCCACCTCGATCGCACCGGCCAGACTGGGAAACGCGATGAGGGACACCGCCATCAGCGCTGCGCTGATCCGACGGATGACCTGGGTTTTGAGGCTGGAGACTTGAGGCGCATTTTTCATGTCTGAAGAATGACATGCTTTTCGGACATTTAAAAGGTTTGTCTGGAACAAGTAACACTTTTCGGACAGTCATGAGGGGTTTGCAGAACTGGTCGGGGCCGGAATCGCACGTTGGCCGTAAAGCCAGTGTTCATGAGGGTTTTGGGGATTTCTTATTTCCCACGCTTGGTCACCCTCACGCCGTTGCGCTTCGCTTCATTCGCTGTGATCAACTGATGGCGGGACTTGCACCCGCAGGAGTGCGCCCATGCTGGGCGCACCACAAAAAGGCCTGCCCCTGTATCGGGGCAGGCCTTGAAATCTGCGGCCACGCTAGGCCGGCGCTGGCCGCAGACGCTTCGCGGCTTTACCAACTACACGCCCACAACGCAGTTGGCAAAAAGCTTACTTATCGGAGCCTTGCTCTTCCTTGTCTTTTTGGTTCTCGCCAGACTCGGATTCTTGCTTGGATATCTTTGGGGCTTTCCAGTTAAGCGGTGGCGTGACGATATTTTTCCAGGCGACACGTTTAGGTGTAGACATGGTTTTCCTCCCAAAGCAATGTGACAGCACACCGTGCGCCGCCACTACAACTGTATAAAATATCAGTAATTCAGCATTATGTCAAGTCGGCAGGGCGGAGAGGCAATCCAGCGGCCGATATCCCTCGAATCGATGGTGAAGGTTCCCAGCTCCATGCCATTGCGCGGGACGTCCGTCGAATGCATGGCCCTATGGCACTCAGCGGCGGCGCACAAAGTCTTTACCGCCGTATCGCATCAGGCGATTTTTCCGCTCCGGTATCGCTCGGTGGACGAGCTAACCTGCATATTTCGCCACCGAGCCGATCATGCTGATTTTTCGGCCTGACGGGTCGGTAGCCGCAGCGCCTGCATTTTCAGTGGTGAGCAGACTGCATTTTTCAGCGCCGCAGGCGTAATTCCCCCAACCCTCGTTCGTTTATAACGTGCGGGGGCCAGCACTTTTCAGCGCTACGGGGCCATGGCACGCGCCGCGTGCGCGCAGACGTGGCGCAAGGGGTGGTGCGAAGCCAGCAGGATGCGAACCCGTCGGGTATTGCGCACGATTTGTGTTTTTTAGCGCGGCCACCGACACAGTTTGACGATCGAGGCCGTGTATCCGTCCAACCCTCAATTATCATCTGAACAGGTTTTTACCGAGCTTTCACAACCTCTATAATCCGCGCATGAGCACGCAGCCATCCCCTTACCTCCCGCACAGAGCCTCGACCATCGAGCAGATCACCATCCGAGGCACGATGCCCTATAGGATTCACCGGTGGGCGCCTAAAAACGGCTCCGTGCTTAACGCACCACCTCTGCTCCTGACGCATGGTTGGATGGACATCGGAGCCTCCTTTCAACGCTGTGTCGATTATCTGTCCGCTGACCGAGAGGTCATCGCGTTGGACTGGCGGGGGTTTGGCGGCAGCTGCGGCTCACAGCCCGTCGACAGTTATTCGTTCCACGACTATTACGGCGACCTGGATGCCGTCATTGACTACATATCGCCGGCCTCTCCAATCGATCTGCTGGGCCACAGCATGGGCGGCAATATTGTGATGGTCTATGCGGGCACATGCCCCACGCGCGTTCGTCGCCTGATCAATGTCGAAGGCTTTGGTCTGCCCCGGTCCGACCCGTCCGCAGCGTCTGCCAGGCTTGCTCAATGGCTGCAGGGCCTGAAATCGCCAACGACATTACGCTCTTTTGCGAGCGAGCAGGAGGTCGTTGATCACTTGAAGCGCAGAAGCCCGCTGCTCGAGCAGGAGTATGGGCGCTGGCTCGCGCGTCATTGGGCAGAGCTTGGAGAGGATGGTCGCCGGCACATTGCGGCGGATGCTGTGCATAAACGCGTCAACCCCCTTATCTACCGATGCGATGAGGTCGTCTCCACGTGGGAGGAGATCCAGGCGCCCGTTCTGTTGGTGGAGGGTGGACATGACGGCCAGGGGTGGCAGGGCAATGATAAATACCCTCGTTCTGAATTCGAGGGGCGGCTGAGCAAGGTCCGGTCTGTTGAGCGCAAGGTTATTGATCGAGCGGGGCATATGGTCCATCTCGATCAGCCTGAGGCACTGGCTATAGCGATCGAGGCTTTTCTCTCAGCAGCTCGCTGATCAGGCCCATAGAGCTGCTGCCCAGCCGCCAGGCTGAGGTGGCGTTGCGGCGGCCACAAACGGGTCAGCGCCTCAAGCGTGAGTTAGCACCAGGTGGCCGACCGGTTCCGGTGTTTTCCGCACGCGGATTTCTATGTCGTAACCCAGCCGGTTTAGGCAATCCATTAGCTTGCGTTCGGAAAAGTTCGAGAATTCACCACGCAGCAGGCTCGATACCTTGGGCTGGGTCAGGCCCATGCGTTGTGCTGCCTCGGCTTGGGTGAGCCCTCGCTCACGAATGGCCTTGGCAATCTCGACGGTCAGCCCTGATTTGATTTGCAGTTTTTCGGCGTCGGGGAGGCCCAGGTCAGCAAACACATTGCCGGTGCTGGCCTCGACTTCTACGCCGTCAATGATGCGTTTATTCATTTCTCAACTCCTGCGCAACGATTGCAGCCGCCTTCAAACGCAGACGAATGATGTCCATGTCCGGCTTGGGCGTTTCAATGCCCCGTTTGCTTTTCTTCTGGAAGACATGCAGCGCAAAGACGGCCTCGGCGAAGCGCACGGTGTAGACGGTGCGGTAAGTGCCGCCGGTGTCGTCTTCAACAATTTCCAGTACGCCCGCATTGCCAAAGCCTTTTAGCACTTTCGCCGCTTCGTGCTGTTCGCCACGCTGGGCAAAATCGAGCGCATGACCGAAAAACTTTCGTACAGTGACGGGAAGGGCCAGCAGGTCTTTCTTGCTACTGCCAAGCCAGAAGAGCCGCTTTGTGATGGAAGGCTTCATATAAATATACCATTTCTGGGATGGTAGGGCTACGGATTGCATGCCAGGGCGGGCCTACGCCTGCTTGGACCAGAGGACGTCGTCCGCAAGCTTGGGCATCTTTCCTGCTTCCAGTTCGTCCAGAAAATCCGCCCATTGCTGTGTTCTCTGGCGGGCAGCGCCACAATCCCTTTTTGAGATAGACATCTTCCCAATGTGCCAGGCACAGCTGGCCGGGCCGCTAGAAGACCAGGGGGGCCAACCGCAAGGCGGCAACGAAAATGAAGTTGACGGAGTACGAACGCATATCCCTTAGAAGCTGGCCCAGTAGCTGCGGATCAGTGATGGCGGCGTAGTGGCGGCCGCGAGGAGTTGGCAAGCCCCCCGTACGGTTGTTGACGAAATTCTGGGCCGGTTCCAGTACGCCGGTATCCACAGCGTACTGATAGACATGCTGGACGGCTTCGCGGACACGCTGCGCCGTTTCCAGGTTGCCGCGATCGGAGCCTGATGGTCTCCATCGCTTTGTCACCTACCCACGTGCCATCGTGAGGGTGACGGTCGGGTAGGCGCCAAGGTCGATCTTGACCTGCTTCTCGCCGGACTTGTACCGATAGAGCCAACTTTTGCTGGATGCGCGCACGCGCAGGTAGAGGCCATCGCCGTCATTCAGCATCTGTTCTTTGGTGCTGGGCGAAAGGGTGCGGATCTTAAGGTCAGTCAGGAATCCCATAGGTGTACCCCTGCAAAAAGAAAACTGGGTACAACCAGTCTAGGGTACACCTTGGGGGGCACGCAACGTCGGGATTTACTAAAACTTGATGGGACATCATCGGCTAAGTTCCTATCCTAACCACATGATTTTCTTGAGAATTTTGTGCAGCTTGAACCTTTGTGGAACAAGCCGTTGGTGCCCGGGGCCGGAATCGAACCGGCACGCCTTGCGGCGGGGGATTTTGAGTCCCCTGCGTCTACCAATTTCACCACCCGGGCAGGGTCGCCGCAGTCGAACACCACAGCGGAAAAGGATCGCCATTATACGGCCTTTTCCGCCGCCCCCGCACGGCTGCGCCACGCCCCGGGTGCCATGCCGTGATGGGTGCGAAATGCCCGCCCCATGTGCGCCGCGTCGGCGAATCCGCAATCCGAGGCGATGGTGGCGATGCTCTTGTCGGTGCGCTCCAGCATCCAGGCGGCCAGGCGCAGGCGCAGGTCGCGGGCATAGGCCTGCGGGCTGATGCCCATCGAGGCCTTGAACAGGCGCTGCAGCTGGCGCGGCGACAGGCCCAGGCGACCCGCCAGTTCCGACAGTTCCAGCGCCTGCCCCGCGTGCTGCTGCATCAGCAGGACGGCGCGGCCCACGGGCGGCGGCAGGTCGGCGGGCACGTCCGGCGGCAGGGGCTGCACGGGCTGGCTGTGGTCGGCGTCGTCGACCTGCAGGATGCGCAGGGCTTTGCCGACGTCGGCGGGATCGAGGTGGCGCTTGAGGATGCGCGCGGCGACGTCGATCGAGGCGGGGCCGCCGGAACAGGTGATGCGCCGCCGGTCGAACACGTACAACCGGTCGGCGACGACGGCCTCGGGATCGAAATGAGGGAACTGGTGGATGAAGTCCCAATAGTGGAACCAGCTGACGCAGGCGCGGTGGCCGGCCAGGACGCCGGCCTGGGCCAGGGCAAAGACGCCGGTGCACAGGCCGACGATATGACGCTGGGCGCGGGCGGCCCGGCGCAGGTAGTCGAGGACGTCGGGGCTGGCGGACTGGCGGGCGCGCCACTGGCCGCCGACGACGATGATGTAGTCGAACCGCGCCGGATCGCCCAGCAGGTCGGTGGGCACGACCTGGACGCCGCTGCTGGATCGCACGGGGATCAAAGTTTCCGCCACGACTTCCCAGGTGCAGCGCACGGGGCGGCTGAGGTCGCCCTCGTCGGCCGACAGGCGCAGGACGTCCAGCAGGCCGGCAAACGCGGTCATGGTGAACTGCGGCAGCAGGATGAAGGCGAATCGGACGGGCGAAGTGTTCATGACGTTTTTATTCTAACAAAACGAGTTGTTTATGACGCCTCTAACCCTATAAAACGATCAAGCCCACTGCAACAACAAAACCCACAAACACAAGCCGCTCCGTAATCGACACGATATCGTTCCTGAAGAATGTCGCTTTCATTCAATCAAAAACCCGCGTAAATCCTAGAATCATCGTATGGGCTTTCCGGATGCGGCGCCCTCCCTGCGGATGATATTTTGGAGGCGGATCATGGCCTTATCGGTATTCGACATTTTCAAGATCGGCATCGGGCCGTCCAGCTCGCACACAGTGGGACCGATGCGCGCGGCGCGCAATTTCGCCCGCAATCTGCAGGCGCGCGGCCTGCTGGAACGCACGACCGGCCTGGCGGTCGAGCTGCACGGTTCGCTGGCGGAAACGGGCCCCGGCCACCGCACGGACATGGGCATCATGCTGGGCCTGATGGGCGAGGCGCCCGACACGGTGGATCCGGCGGCGATATCCCGGCTGATGGACGAGGCGCAGGCGACGAAGTCGCTGACGCTGTGGGGCGACCATCGCATCGATTTCGACGCGGCCCAGGTGTTTTCATACCGGATCAAGCCCATGCCGGAACACCCCAACGGGATGCGCTTCACGGCGCGTGACGATCAGGGCGAGGTGCTGCTGGACGAACGCTATGTGTCGATCGGCGGCGGCTTCATCCGTGCGCTGGACAGCATCGAAACCGACGAGCGGGTGCCGGAACACGACCCGATCCCCTACCCCTTCTCGACCGGCGCCGAACTGGTGGCCCGCTGCAAGGCGCATGGGCTGACGATTGCGCAGCTGATGATGGCCAATGAAACGGCGCTGCGCCCGGCGGCCGAGGTGCGCGAGGGGGTGCTGCGCATCGCACGGGTGATGAACGATTCGATCGACCGGGGTTGCGGGATGCACGGCCCGGTCGACGACGAGGTGCTGCCCGGCGGCCTCAAGGTGCGCCGGCGCGCACCGGCCTTGTACCGGGAACTGCAGGGCGGGCACAAGCGCGACGACGTAATGTTCGCGATGGACTGGGTGAATTTGTTCGCCATGGCGGTCAACGAGGAGAACGCGGCCAGCGGCCGGGTGGTGACGGCGCCCACCAACGGTGCGGCGGGCCTGCTGCCCGCGGTGCTGCGCTATTACCACGATTTCATCCCCGGCTGGTCCGAGGACGGGGTGGTGGATTTCCTGCTGACGGCGGCGGCCATCGGGTTCCTGTACAAGGAAAATGCCTCGATCTCGGGCGCCGAGGTGGGCTGCCAGGGCGAGGTCGGGGTAGCCTGTTCGATGGCGGCCGCCGGCCTGGCGGCGGTGCTGGGCGGCACGGTCGACCAGGTGGAAAACGCCGCCGAGATCGGCATGGAACACAACCTGGGCCTGACCTGCGACCCGGTGGGCGGCCTGGTGCAGATCCCCTGCATCGAGCGCAATGCGATGGGCGGCAACAAGGCGATCAATGCCTCGCGCCTGGCGCTGCACGGCGACGGCAAGCACCACGTGTCGCTGGACATGGTGATCGAGACCATGCGCCAGACGGGCGCCGACATGCGTTCGAAATACAAGGAGACCTCGCGCGGCGGCCTGGCCGTGAACGTGGTGGAGTGCTGACGGCGGCTGCGCCAGCCGCCGCACGGCGCCATCCCGCGCCGCCCTGCCCCGCGCCTCAGCCCGCGCCCTGGCGCACGACGCCGATGCTGGCGCACACGACCAGCAGGGTGCCCAGGATCTGGGCGCCGGTCATGGCCTGGCCCAGGATGATCCAGCCCGACAGCGCGCCGATGGCGGGCTCCAGGCTCAGCAGCACGCCGAAGGCGGCGGCGGTCAGGTACCGCAGGGCGGTGATTTCCAGCACGTAAGGCACCAGCGGCACCAGCACGGCCAGTCCCGCGGTCCACACGATCTGGTCGGCGGGAAAACGCAAGGCGCCGACCTCGGCCACCGCCAGGGGCAGGGTCAGGACGGCCGCCACCAGCAGCGAGACCGACAGGCCCTGCAGACCCTGGAAGACGATCCCCACGCGCTTCATCATGACGATGTAGGTGGCCCAGCCCGCCGCGGCGAACAGGGCCAGGACCACGCCCAGGGGACTCACCCCGCCCCCGCCATGCGCGTCGCCCCAGACCAGCAGGCCGATCCCGGCGGCGGCCAGCAACGGCCAGGCCAGCGCCAGCACGCCGCGCACGCCGACGACGGCGACGGCCAGGGGCCCGCAGAATTCCAGGGCCACGGCCAGGTACTGCGGCAGGCGCTCGATGGCCATGAAAAAGCACAGCGTCATGACGCTCATGCCCGCGCCCAGCACCAGCGCCGCGCGCCACTGCGCCCGGGTATAGCGATGCAGGGGCGGGCGCACGATCAGGGCCAGCACGGCCGCGGCCCAGCACAGGCGCAGGCTGGAGGTCGACAGGACGCCGTATTCGCGGATCACCGGAAGCGACAGGGACACGCCGGACTGCACGCTGACCATGGCGGCCAGCGACAGGACGACCGCCACGGCGATGGCGTGGGCGGGGCGGCTCAAGACCGCCCCCGACAGGGTTTCACAAGAGGCATTACACTGGGCGTTTGTATGTTTCTATGGCGGGGACACGGGATTCTGCCACCGTTTGGCGGCGTCCATCCCCGATCGCGATGATCCCATTATCCATCCTCGACCTGTCGCCCATCACCCAGGACGGTTCGGCGGCCGAATCCTTCGCCCGCACCGTCGACATCGCCCGGCACGCCGATGACTGGGGCTATACCCGCTATTGGATGGCCGAGCACCACGGCATGCCCGGCATTGCCAGCGCCGCCACTTCGGTGCTGATCGGCCACGTGGCCGGGGCGACCTCGCGCATCCGGGTGGGCGCGGGCGGCATCATGCTGCCCAACCATTCGCCGCTGGTGATCGCCGAGCAATTCGGCACGCTCGACGCCCTGTATCCCGGGCGCATCGATCTGGGCCTGGGCCGCGCGCCGGGCTCCGACCAGGTGACGGCGCGTGCGCTGCGCCGCAACCTGGCGACGGATCCGGACGAGTTCCCGCGCGACGTGATCGAACTGATGTCGTATTTCGAGGGGCGGGCGCAGGTGCGCGCGGTGCCCGGCGAGGGCCACGACATCCCGATCTGGATCCTGGGCTCCAGCCTGTTCGGCGCGCAACTGGCGGCGATGCTGGGCCTGCCCTACGCCTTCGCCTCGCATTTCGCGCCGGCGCAGATGATGGATGCGATTGCGCTCTACCGCGCACGCTTCAAACCCTCCAGCCGCCTGGACAAGCCCCACGTGATGCTGGGTTTCAACGTCTTTGCGGCCGATACCGACGACGAGGCCCGCTATCTGGCCACATCGTGGCAGCAGTCCTTCGTCAACCTGCGCACCGGCCGGCCCGGGCGCCTGCCGCCGCCGGTCGAGGGCTACGTCGAGGCGCTGCCCCCGCAAGGCCGCGAACTTTTGGACCACGTGCTGTCGTGCGCCGCCATCGGCGCGCCGGACACGGTGGCCGATCAGATCCGCGCCTTCATCGAGCGCACCGGCGCCGACGAGCTGATGCTGACCTGCAATATGTACGAGCATTCCGCGCGCCTGCGATCCTACGAGATCGTGGCGGGCCTGATCGAAACGCCCGCTTCGGCGGCATAGCCTCTCCCCCCTGGACAAGGAATCGACATGCAAGCAAGAATGGATTATTTCAAGGCGGCGCCCGAACTCATGGAAGGGATGCTGCACATGGAAAAGACGGTCAAGGGCGCAGGCCTGGACCCCTTCCTGTATGAGCTGGTCAAGACGCGCGCCTCGCAGATCAATGGCTGCGCCTATTGCCTGCACATGCACACCACCGATGCCCGCAAGATGGGTGAAACCGAAATGCGCCTGTACCTGCTGTCCGCCTGGCGCGAGTCCAGCCTGTATACGCCGGCCGAGCGCGCCGCCCTGGCCTGGACCGAGTCGCTGACCCTGGTATCGCAGACCGGCGCGCCGGATGCCGACTACGACGCCCTGCGCCCGCATTTTTCCGACCATCAGATCGTCGCCCTGACTCTGCTGATCACCACCATCAACGCCTGGAACCGCCTCGCGATCGGTTTTCGCTCGCAGCATCCCACGGCCTGAGCCGCCCCTGCCCATGAACGACACCCCCTCCTCCGACACCGCTCCCGACCGCGAGGCCGTGCGCGCCCGCGTGCAAGACTGCTTCGACCGTTCGGGCCTGTTGTGCCACCTGGGCGCGCATCTGGGCGAGGTCGCGCCGGGCCGCGTGCACATCCACCTGCCCTACGGCGCCCAACTGACCCAGCACCTGGGTTTTTTCCATGCCGGCGCGACTTCGGCCATCGCCGATGCGGCGGGCGGCTTTGCGGCGCTGACGAGGATACCGGTCGGACACACGGTATTGACGGTGGAATTCAAGATCAACCTGATGGCGCCGGCCCAAGGCGAATCGCTCGAAGCCGTAGGTCGGGTGATCCGCGCGGGGCGCACGCTGTCGGTGGTGCAGGTGGACGTCTACGCGGTCCAGCTGGGCGAAAAGACGCCGGTGGCCCTCATGCAGCAGACGCTGATGAGTCTCCCGGAAAAATAAGCCGCGCAGCGCGGCCAGGCCCTCAGGGCGCGATCGGCAGCGCGCGCTTGTGGGCCGAGCGCCGGTAGACCGACACGATGGTGTCGTAGGCCTCGTCCGGAATGTCGCGGCCCTCGAGGAAATCGTCGATCACCTCGTAGCCCACCCCGAAGGCCTCCTCGTCGGGCTTCAGCGGCGACAGCAATTCAAGGTCGGCGGTCGGCACCTTGCGGACCAGGCGATCGGGCGCGCCCATGGCGGCGGCCAAGGCGCGCACACGGCGCTTGTTCAGGCCCGCCAGGGGCGTGACGTCGGCGGCGCCGTCGCCGAACTTGGTAAAAAACCCCATCAGGGCCTCGGCTGCGTGGTCGGTGCCCACCACCAGGCCGGCGCGCGCGCCGGCCACCGCGTACTGGGCGATCATGCGCTGGCGGGCCTTGATGTTGCCGTGCAGGAAGTCCTGCTGCGCGGCATCGCGAAAGACCAGGCCGCCCCGCAGAAGGTCATCCAGCATGGCGTCCGAGGCGGGCTTGACGTCGACGGTGAGGCGCTCGTCGGGCGCGATGACGTCCAGGCAGGCCCGGGCGTCGGCCTCGTCCAGTTGGGTCCCGTAGGGCAGGCGCATGGCCGTGAAACGGGCCTCGCCGCCCTCGGCGCGGATGCGCTCGCAGGCGCGCTGCGACAGACAGCCCGCCGCCAGGGAATCGACACCGCCGCTGATGCCCAGCACCAGGCCGCGCAGGCCCGAGGCGCGCAGCTGGGCCGCCAGGAACTCCACGCGCCGTTCGATCTCGGCCTGGACGTCGAAATCATCCGCCATGCCCAGTGCCTGGCGAATCTGCTGTTGCAAGCCGCGTTGTTCCGGCGTCATTTTCAGTGATCCTCGAATCGGTCCAGCACGGCGCCGGTGCTGGCGTCCGAGCAATTGAAGGCGAACTTGGCCTGCACACCGCGGAAATTGCGCGGCTTGGGCGCCCGCCAGGCGGCCCGGCGGGTCGCCAGTACGCTGTCCTCGACGTTCAGCTGCAGCAATTGCCGATGGGCGTCGATGGTGATCGAGTCGCCCTCCTCGACCAGCGCGATCGTGCCGCCGACGGCGGCCTCGGGCGCGACGTGGCCCACCACCATGCCCCAGGTGCCGCCCGAGAACCGGCCGTCGGTGATGAGGCCGACGGAATCGCCCAGGCCCTCGCCGATCAGCGCGCTGGTCGGCGCCAGCATTTCCGGCATGCCCGGCCCGCCCTTGGGCCCCAGGTAGCGCAGCACCATGACGTCGCCCGCCTGGATGCGGCCGGCGAGGATCGCGTCCATGGCCGAGGACTCGTCGTCGAACACCCGCGCCGGCCCGGTGATGACCGGGTTTTTCAGGCCGGTGATCTTGGCCACCGCACCGTCGGTGGCCAGGTTGCCCTTGAGGATGGCCAGGTGGCCCTCGGCATACAGGGCCTGGTCCAGGGGCCGGATGATGTCCTGGCCGGGATCGGGAACGTCGGGCACGCCGGCCAGGACCTCGGCGATGGTCTGGCCGGTGATGGTGATGCAATCGCCGTGCAGCAGGCCAGCGTTCAGCAGGAGTTTCATCACCTGGGGGATGCCGCCGGCCTGGTGGAAATCGACCACCAGGTACTTGCCGCTGGGCTTGAGGTCGCAGATGACCGGCACGCGGCGGCGCACGCGCTCGAAGTCGTCGATGGTCCATTCGACCCCGGCGGCATGGGCGATGGCGAGGATGTGCAGCACCGCGTTGGTCGAACCGCCTGTGGCCATGACCACGGCGACGGCGTTCTCGATCGAGCGGCGGGTGACGATGTCGCGCGGCTTGAGGTCGAGCTCGATGGCCTTCAACAGCACGCGCGCCGACTCGGCCGCCGAGTCGAGTTTTTCCCGGTGGACGTTGGCCATGGTCGAGGAATACGGCAGGCTCATGCCCAGGGCCTCGAAGGAGGAGCTCATGGTGTTGGCGGTGTACATGCCGCCGCAGGACCCGCTGCACGGGATGGCGTGGGTTTCCACGTCGTGCAGTTCCTCGTCGGTCAGCCGGCCGGCGGCGTGCTCGCCCACGGCCTCGAAGACGCTGACGATGTTCAGGTCGCGGCCATCCAGGCAGCCCGCCAGGATGGTGCCGCCGTAGACATAGATGGATGGCACGTTGGCGCGCAGCATGCCCATCATGCCGCCGGGCATGTTCTTGTCGCAGCCGCCGATCACCAGCACCCCGTCCATCCACTGGCCCTGCACGCAGGTCTCGACGCAGTCGGCGATGACCTCGCGCGAGATCAGGGAATATTTCATGCCCTCGGTGCCCATGGCCATGCCGTCCGAAATGGTCGGCGTGCCGAACATCTGGGGATTGCCGCCCGCGGCCTTGATGGCCTCGGCGGCGGCGTCGGCCAATGGCTGCAGGCCGCTGTTACAGGGCGTGATCGTGCTCTGGCCGTTGGCGATGCCGACCATGGGCTTGTCGAAATCCGCCTCGGTGTAGCCCAGCGCGTAGTACATGGAACGGTTCGGCGCGCGGGCCACGCCCTGGGTGATGTTGGCGGAACGCAGGCGACGGGTCATGGCAGGTCCTCGGTAGTGTCTGGATGGCCGCAGGCCCGCCAAGACGGCGAGCCCGCAGGGCGGCAGCTGTCCAGTGTAAGGCCAGATGGCCGGCTTGCGTAGGGCACGCATGCGCCGCTTGCGGGTTTTGCGGACACCGGCGGCCTAGAAACCGCGGCGGGCGGCTTGCGACAGGTCCTCGAGGAAAGCCAGGTCGCGCAGCTCCCAGTCGCGGCGCGCGCCGACGACGCGCGACTGCCCCGACCAGTCGGCCAGCAGCCGGCTGAGGGTTTCCGCGCGGATGCCCAGGTGGGCGGCCAGTTGACGCTGCGTGAGGGGCAGGCGGACGCGGTCGCCCATGCGCGCACGCAACCCCAGCAGGTAGGCGGCCAGGCGCTGGGCCGCCGTGCTGTCGCTGAACCACTCGACCTCGTTGACCCGCTGGTAGACGCGGTCACTCAGGCGCTGGAGCATGCGCATCGACAGTTCCGGCCACGCCCGGCAGGCGGCCAGCAGGCCGTCGCGCTTCAGGTACAGCACCGCGGCATCGCCATGCGCGCGCGCACACATGGGATAGCGCCCGTGGCTCATGAACATGGCGGTCTCGGCCAGCATCTGGCCGGTCTCGAAGATATGAAAGACGCGTTCCTGTCCATCCTGGGTGTGGCGCAGCACCTCGACCTGGCCCTTCTGGACGTACAGGTATTCCACGGCTGGCGCGCCTTCCTCGAACAGCATCTCGTGCGGCTGGGCATGCAGGGTGGCGGCATCGCGCAGCAGCAGCGTGGCGACCTCGACGGGCGCCCCGCGAAACAGGCGGTGATCCAGCACCTGCGGCATGGAAACCTCCCGAAAACTTGACAAGTGTCATTGTATCGATTGGAAACCGATGAGACCATATGCGGCTGATAATAATTCGCATTAGCGATATGTGGAATCACCATTCGAGGAATCCCATGACACGCACACCCCCCCTCAAGCCCCTGGCCCTGGCCGCGGCCCTGCTGGCCGCCGGCATCGCCTCCGCGCACGCCCAGGACGTCGGCCGCCTCGCGCCCATCACCGTCACCGGCGACGACGCCGGCACCCCCCTGCAGGCGGGCGTCGCCACGGAACAGGCCCGCCTGCAGCAGGTGGCGGGCGGCACCAACCTGATCCAACCGCAAAAGGAAGTCCGCCTGGCCACCCTCAACGACGCCCTGAACTACCAGCCCGGCATCGTGGTGCAGGAATTCTTCGGCGGCCTGGACCAGCCGCGGCTGAACATCCGCGGCTCGGGCATCCAGAGCAACCCGGTCAATCGCGGCGTACTGCTGCTGCAGGACGGCCTGCCGCTGAACGAGGCCGACGGCTCTTTCGTGATCGGCTTCCTCGAGCCGCGCAACGCCCGGCTGATCAGCGCGCGGCGCGGCGCCAACGCCCTGTCGGCGGGCGCCACCACCCTGGGCGGCGAAATGGACTTCCAATCCTTGATCGGCACTGAGGGCGACGTGCTGCGCGTCGAGGGCGGCAGTTTCGGGCGCTTCGGCGCGCAGGCCGCCAAGGGCTTCGAGTCGGACAAGGTCGACGGCCGCCTCAGCCTCACCCACGACCACTATGACGGCTATCGCCACCACTCGGGATCCGACCGCACCAGCGTGCAGGGCAATATCGGCTTCCAGGGCGACGGCTTCGAGAACCGCACCTACCTGTCGTACGTGGACCTGGACGTGACGATCCCCTTCGTCGTCACCCGCGAGCAGATGGAATACGACCCGCGCGAGGTCAATGGCGAGGGCGTGAAGGTCAACCCGCCCTTCAACCAGGTCGACGTCTACAAGCGCAATCCCCACCGCAAGTCGCGCCAGTTCCGCGCGGCCAACCGCACGTACTGGGGCACCGAGGCCTTCAACAACACCTTTGGCGTCTACGCGCAGAACATCGACGACACCTTCCAGGATCCGCTGACCTCCACCGTCACCGACGGCATGACCTACGGCGCCCAATGGCAGCTGGCGGGCAAATATCAAGCCTTCGACTACCGGCTGGCCCTGGACTGGGCGCGCAGCGACATGGACCGCGACCTGTACACCGTCAACAAGGACACCGGCGCGCGCAAGACCCACTACGGCAACTACGACCTGCAGGCGGAAAACCGCAATGCCCTGGCCAGCCTCGCCTGGCACGTGCAGCCGGGCTGGACGGTGGTCGGCGACCTGAAGTTCACCCAGGCGATCCGCGACGCGCGCGACCGGCTGTCCGGCCAGTCCCTGGACCAGGACTGGGACTACGTCAGCCCGAAACTGGGCCTGATCTGGCGCCCCGCCGATGACCAACGGCTGTACGTCAACGTCAGCCGCAGCAACGAGGCCCCCACCTACTGGGAAATCATCAATGGCGGCACGGGCCCCATGAGCCTGCCCAATCCCATGGTCGATGCCATGGGGACCACCGGGCTCAGCACGCTCAAGCTGCAGCGCGCCGACACGGTCGAGATCGGCGGCGACGGCCTGCTGGGCAGCGGCCGCTACGCGCCGCGCTGGTCGCTGTCCCTCTACCACAGCGACGTCAAGGACGAACTGATGTCGGTCAGCAACGCCAACGGCACCGCCGCCGGCACCTACAACTACCAGGGCGGCACGCGCCACCAGGGCATCGAACTGGGCCTGTCCGGCAGCCTGTGGGCCCCGGGCCAGGGCGCGGCCTTCGACTACCGCGTGGCCTACACCTTCAGCGACTTCCGCTTCAAGGGCGGCGAGTTCGCGGGCAAGCGCATCGCCGGCGTGCCGCGCCACCTGATCAACGCCGAGGTCCTGTACCGCATGGGCGGCCTGCGCATCGGCCCGAACGTGCGCTGGATGCCGACGGACACCGAGACCAACCACGCCAACACGCCCGATACCCAGCAGGATGCCTACGCCATCCTGGGCTTCAAGGTGGACTACCGGCACGGCAAGCACTGGAGCGCCTACCTCCAGGCCGACAACCTGACCAACGAAACCTACGCCAGCGCCTTTGTGATCCGCAACGCCGGCACCACGGCCATGCCCACCTTCCTGCCGGGCAACGGCCGCAGCATCACCGCGGGGCTGGCCTACCAGTTCTAGAAAACCCCTGCGGCCATGGGCTGATCCGTGCATAATGGCCCGGTCGGCCGGACCGTCGAAAGGCGGGCCCGGCCAATCGCGGCACCGCCGCAAGGAGCGACCATGGACAAGCAGCCCAATCACGGCGCCCCCTCGGGCGCCGTTCTCATCACCGGCGCGGGACGCGGCATCGGCGCCGCCACCGCCCTGGCCGTGGCCCGCGACGGCCACGACATCGTCCTCAACTACGTGCGCAATGCCCAGGCGGCGGAAACCGTCGCCGAGAAAATCCGCGCGCTGGGGCGCAAGGCCTACGCCATCCAGGCCGACGTCGGCCTGCCCGAGGACGTCCAGCGCCTGTTCGAGCGCGCCGAGGCCGAGGCCGGGGCGCTGTACGGCCTGGTCAACAACGCCGGCATCACCGGGCAGATCGGCCCGTTTTCCAAGACGACGGATGCGCTGATCGAGCAGGTATTCCGCGTCAACGTGCTGGGCGCGATCCAGTGCGCGCGCGAGGCCCTGGCCAATTTCCAGCGCCACGGCACGCGCGGCGTGATCGTCAACGTCTCGTCCGTGGCCGCACGCACCGGCAGCCCGGGGGAATATGTGCACTATGCCGCCAGCAAAGGCGCGCTGGACAGCTTTACCCTGGGTCTGGCCCGCGAGGTCGCCGCCCAGGGCATCCGCGTGTGCGGCCTGGCGCCGGGCAGCACGCTGACCGAGATCCACGCGGCGGGCGGCGATCCCGACCGCCCCGCCCGCGTGGCCTCACGGATCCCGCTGGGCCGGCTGGCCGAGCCCGCCGAGATCGCCGAAGCCATTGCATGGCTGCTCTCGCCCGCGGCCTCATTCGTCACGGGCACCACCGTGTCCTGCACCGGCGGCGTGTAGCGTAGCGGCGGGCCGCCGCCCTCAGCCGCGCAGCTGGCCCACGTCGCGCACCGCGCCGCGGTCGGCCGAGGTCGCCAGCGCGGCGTAGGCGCGCAGCGCCTGCGACACCTCGCGTTGACGATCGACGGGCTGCCAGGCCTGCGCCCCACGCGCCTGCATGGCGGCACGCCGGCCAGCCAGCGCCTCGTCCGTGATCGCCAGGTGGATGCGGCGGTTGGGGATGTCGATCTCGATCGTGTCGCCGTCCTCGACCAGGGCGATGTTGCCGCCCTCGGCCGCCTCGGGTGAGGCATGGCCGATCACCAGGCCCGAGGATCCGCCCGAAAAACGCCCGTCGGTCAGCAGCGCCGAGGACTTGCCCAGGCCCATGGACTTCAGGTAGGAGGTCGGATAGAGCATTTCCTGCATGCCGGGGCCGCCCTTGGGGCCCTCGTAGCGGATGACCACCACATCGCCCGCCTGGACCTCGCCGCCCAGGATGCCTTGCACGGAGTCCTCTTGGCTTTCGTAGACGCGGGCCCGGCCGGTGAAGGTCAGGATGCTTTCGTCGACACCGGCGGTCTTGACGATGCAGCCCTTGGGCGCCAGGTTGCCGTACAACACGGCCAGACCGCCGTCCTGCGAATAGGCGTGGGCCTGGTCGCGGATGCAGCCGGCCTCGCGGTCGAGGTCCAGGTCCTCGTAATAGCGGTCCTGGCTGAAGGCGACCTGGCTGGGCACGCCGCCGGGCGCCGCGCGATAGAAATCGGCGACCGCCGCGCCGTGCTCGCCGCGCACGTCCCAGCGCCGGACGGCCTCGCCCAGCGTCCCGGCATGCACGTTGCCGACCTCGAGGCTCAGCAGGCCGGCGCGGGCCAGTTCCGCAAGGATCGCCATGATGCCGCCGGCGCGATGCACGTCCTCGATGTGATAGGCCTGGGTGGCGGGGGCCACCTTGCACAGGCACGGCACGCGCCGCGAGATGCGGTCGATGTCGGCCATGGTGAAGGGCACGCCGGCCTCCTGGGCGGCGGCCAGCAGGTGCAGCACCGTATTGGTCGAGCCGCCCATGGCCACGTCCAGGGTCATGGCGTTGCTGAAGGCCTCGAAGGTCGCGATGCTGCGCGGCAGGACCGATGCGTCGTCCTGCTCGTACCAGCGCCGGCACAGCTGCACGATCAGGCTGCCGGCCAGCTCGAACAGGCCCTTGCGCCGCGCATGCGTGGCGACCACCGTGCCGTTGCCGGGCAGGGCCAGCCCCAGGGCCTCGGTCAGGCAGTTCATGGAATTGGCGGTGAACATGCCCGAACAGGACCCGCAGGTCGGGCAGGCGCTGCGCTCGACCGTCTCGGCCTGCTCGTCGCTGATGTTGGGATCGGCCGCCTCGATCATGGCATCGACCAGGTCCAGCTTGCGCACCACGGTCTTGCCGTCCTTGGCGATGACCTTGCCGGCCTCCATGGGGCCGCCCGAGACGAACACCGTCGGGATGTTCAGGCGCATCGCCGCCATCAGCATGCCCGGCGTGATCTTGTCGCAGTTCGAGATGCACACCATGGCGTCGGCGCAATGCGCATTGACCATGTATTCGACCGAATCCGCGATCAGCTCGCGCGAGGGCAGCGAATACAGCATGCCGCCGTGGCCCATGGCGATGCCGTCGTCCACGGCGATGGTGTTGAATTCCTTGGCCACGCCGCCGGCGGCCTCGATCTGGCGCGCGACCAGTTGGCCCATGTCCTTGAGGTGGACGTGGCCGGGCACAAACTGGGTGAAGGAGTTCACGACGGCGATGATGGGCTTTTCGAAATCGCCGTCTTTCATGCCGGTGGCGCGCCAAAGGGCGCGCGCGCCCGCCATGTTGCGGCCGGCCGTCGAGGTGCGGGAACGGTATTGCGGCATGGAATGTCCTGGGAACGGGTTGGCAAAAGCGCTTATCATAAACCCTTCCGCTGTCCTGTAAATTCCCTGGATCGACCGCCTGGCGGGCCTTGCGCGCCGGGCCCCCTTGTTGACTTTTTTGGAGCCATCGTGAAACCAGCCGCCGCCCCGCATGAACCGACCTCGCCGCTACGCAAGGACATCCGGCTGCTGGGCAGGACACTGGGCGAGGTGGTGCGCGAATGCGAGGGGCGGCCGGTCTACGACGTGATCGAAAAGCTCCGCCGCACGGCGGTCAAGTTCCGCCGCGAGGGCGACCCGCGCGACGGCCGCCTGCTGGAACGCCAGATCCGGCGCCTGGCCGACGGCGAATCCAATCTGGTGGCACGCGCCTTCAGCTATTTCCTGCACCTGTCGAACATCGCCGAGGACCGCGACCAGACCCGCCGCCAGCGCCAGGGGCTGCTGGCCGACGACGCGCCTACCCCCGGCAGCCTCGAGCACGCGATCGGCCTGCTGCGCGCGCGCGGCCACACCGGCCCGCGCATCCGCCGCTACCTGGCCTCGGCCTGCATCTCGCCCGTGCTGACGGCGCACCCCACCGAGGTCCAGCGCAAGAGCACCCTGGACCTGCACCAGGCCGTCGCGCATTGCCTGCGGCGCATGGACGGCACGCTGACCGCCTCGGAATCGGCGCGCCTGCACCAGCAGCTCGCGGGCCTGGTCGCCGCGCTGTGGCAGACGCGCATGCTGCGCCAGCAAAAGCTCACGGTCCTGGACGAGATCGACAACGCCCTCACCTACTACACCAGCACGTTCTTCAGCATCCTGCCGCAACTCCACCTGGACATGGCGGCGCTGCTGGCCAAGCCCGGGCGCACGCCGTTCGATGCGGATGACGCGCCGCTGCCGCCGTTCGCCTCCATGGGCAGCTGGATCGGCGGCGACCGCGACGGCAATCCCAATGTGAATGCCGACACGCTCGAACAGGCGCTGCTGCGCCAAAGCACGCACGTCCTGCGCCACTACCTGACCGAGGTCCATGCGCTGGGATCGGAATTGTCCATCTCGCAATCGCTGATGCACGTCACGCCCGGGCTCGCCGAACTCGCCACGGCCAGCCAGGATCCCTCGCCGCACCGGCTCGACGAGCCCTACCGCCGCGCCTGCATCCATATCTATGCGCGCCTGGCGGCGACGGCCCAGGCCCTCACCGGCCGCCGCCAGGCACGGCGCAACACCTACGACGCCCCGGCCTACGCCTCGGTGGCCGAGTTCGGGGCCGACCTGCGCACCGTCGCCGGCTCGCTGGATGCGCATCACGGCGCCGCGATCGCCCGGCTGCGCCTGACGCACCTGATCCAGGCGACCGAAATTTTCGGTTTCCATCTGGCGACGGTGGACCTGCGCCAAAGCTCGGACGTGCACGAGCGCGTGCTGGACGAACTCATGCGCCATGCGAAAGTCACCCTGGACGGCAAGGCGGTACGCTATGCCCGCCTGTCCGAGGCGGACCGCGTGCGCGTGTTGCGCCAGGAATTGCGCGAGCCGCGGCCCATGGTCTCGCCCTGGATCGAATATTCCCCCGAGACCCGCAAGGAACTGGCGATCCTGCGCACGGCGGCCGCCGGCCGCGCGCGCTTTGGCGACGGCGCCATCCGCCAGAGCATCGTGTCGCACACCGAAACCCTCAGCGACCTGCTCGAGGTCCTGGTGCTGCAGCAGGAAACCGGCCTGATCTCACCCACGGTCGGGGAATCCCAGCCGCGCGGCGGCCTCATGGTGGTGCCGCTGTTCGAGACCATCCCCGACCTGGAGCGCGGACCCGGCATCATGGACCAGTGGCTGTCCCTGCCCGAGGTCGCCGCGCGCGTGCGCCACGCGCAGGACGGCATCCAGGAGGTCATGCTGGGCTATTCCGACAGCAACAAGGACGGCGGCTACCTGACCTCGAACTGGTCCCTGTACCGCGCCGAACGCCAGCTGGTCGAGGTTTTCAAAAAGCACCGCACACGCCTGCGCCTGTTCCACGGCCGGGGCGGCTCGGTGGGCCGCGGCGGCGGCTCCAGCTTCGAGGCCATCCTGGCCCAGCCTCCCGGCACGGTCAACGGCCAGATCCGCCTGACCGAACAGGGCGAGATCATCCAGGGCCGCTACAAGGACGCCGAGGTCGGCCGCTGGCACCTCGAACTGTTCGTCGCCGCCACGCTGGAGGCCAGCCTCGCGCCACAGCATCCCGCCGCGCGCACCGAGGACGACAACATGGCGCGCTACGGCCAGGCCATGGAATGGATGTCGCAGGTCGCGCAGGAGGCCTACCGCGACCTGGTGTACGGCACCGAGGGCTTCACGGATTATTTCTTTGCCTCGACCCCGATCCGCGAGATCGCCGGCCTGAACATCGGCTCGCGCCCGGCGGCGCGCAAGGCCAGCCAGCGCATCGAGGACCTGCGCGCCATTCCCTGGGGATTCTCGTGGGCGCAATGCCGCCTGCCCCTGCCGGGCTGGTACGGCATGGGCACCGCCATGGGCCGCTACCTGCGCGAGGGCGGCCCCGACGCCGGGTCCACGCCCCAGGCGCGCCTCGAGACCCTACAGGCCATGGCGCGCGACTGGCCTTTTTTTCGCACTCTCTTGTCCAATATGGAACAGGTCCTGGCCAAGACCGACCTCGCCATCGGCCGCGCCTATTCGGAACTCGTGTCCGACAAGGCGCTGCGCAAGCGGATCTTCGACCGCATCGAGGCCGAATACCAGGCGGCGCTCGAGGCGTTCCGCACGGCCACCGGACATGAACTGCTGGCCCACGACGAACAGCTCTCGGCCGCCCTCAGCGAACGCTTCGCCTACATCGACCCCCTCAACCGCCTGCAGGTGGAACTGCTGCGCCGCCACCGGGCCGGCGAGCACGCCGCCCGCCGCGGCGACGAGCAGGAAACCCGCAGCCAGCGCGCCATCCACATGACCATCAACGGCATCGCCGCAGGCCTGCGGAACTCGGGATGAGACCGGACATGTAAAGGTCCCTGCGGACCTTTACATGCCTGTCGAATCGGAGCGGCATGCAGGCCGCGAGGTGGAGAATCCGAGCGGCATGCAAGCCGCGAGGTGGGCGCTACCCGATATACACCGGCTCCTCGATCCCGCGCACGCCAGGCCGCAGCGCAAACAAGGCGCCGTCCAGCGCATGCGGCGCGGCCCCGGCCGGTCGGATCGTGGTGACGAACAAAGTGTCCAGCCCCGCGCCGCCGAAGGCGCACATCGCCAGCTTGGACGCCGGCACGCGCAGGCTGCGGTCCAGCCGGCCGTCGGGCGTATAGCGATGCACCAGGCCGGCGTCGTTGCCGCAGATCCAATAGCAGCCGTCCGCGTCGATCGCCGCCCCGTCGGGCCGCCCGCCGGCCAGGGCCTCGATGAACACGCGCCGGTCGTGCGGCACACCGGCATCGATGTCGTAGTCGTAAGCCCAGACCCGCTGGCGCGTCGGATGGGAATCGGACAGGTACATCGTGCGCCCGTCGGGGCTGAACGCCGTGCCGTTGGGGACGATGAGCTCGTCCACGACGCGGTCGAGCCGCAGGTCCGCGCCCTGCCCCGTCATGCGATACAAGGCGCCCACGGGCGCGGCCTGGGCCATGTCGATCAGCATCGTGCCGGCCCAGAACCGCCCCTGGCGGTCACAGCGCCCGTCGTTGAAGCGCATGGCGGCGCGCGCATGCTCGACGCCCGCCAGCTTCTCCGTACCCAGCACCTGATCGGGTCCCGGCGACAGGCGATAGACACCATCCTCCATCGCGCCGATCCAGCCGTCGCCCGCCAGCGCGGCGATGCAGCCCAGCTGCTGGCCGGCGCGCCAACTGGTGTGCTGCTGGTCGGCCGGCCGCCAGCGATGCAGGGCGCCGGCCTGGATGTCGACCCAATACAGCGCCTGATCGCCGGCATGCCACACCGGGCTCTCGCCGGTCTGGTTGCGCAGATGCAGCACCAGCTCGGCCTCGCCGGCGGAGCGGGTCGGGCGACGCGCCGGCGGCTGGTGCTCGAAGGGGCCGGCGGCGGTGAAGGCGCCGCCTTGATAGACGGCATCCGGATCATCGGCGGCGGGCGCGGGCTGGGCCTCGACCTCGGCGCGAAACGCCTCGGAGCTGTCGCGCGGCGCATAGCCGAGGATGGCCGCGGCGCTGTTGTCCCACCAGACGTCCCGGTTGTCGGACACGCCATAGACGACCGTATGGCCCACGCCCGGCGTGTACAGGCCGCGGCGCACCAGGTCGGTCAGGTCGCGATAGCTGAGCCAAGTGTGCAGCATGCGCCGGTTGCGCGGCCGCGGAAAGGACGAGCCGATCCGGATGCTGACGGTCTCGATGCCGTAGCGGTCGTGGTAGAAACTGGCCAGGTCCTCGCCGAAGGATTTCGACAGTCCGTAGTAGCCGTCGGGACGGCGCGGCGAGGCGCTGTCCAGGCACACACCCTGTTTGTGAAAGCCGATCACGTGATTGGAACTGGCAAAGACCACCCGGCGGACGCCATGGCGCCGGGCCGCCTCGTACAGGTGATACATGCCCCGGACGTTCGCCTCGATGATCTCCTCGAAGGGACGCTCGACCGAAATCCCGCCCAGGTGAACCACGGCGTCGACGTCCTCCAGCAGGGCGTCGACCGCGTCCTTGTCCGAGAGGTCGCAGGTCGCGACCTCCTCGGACGGCCCCTGGGCCGGCGCCATCGGTGCGATGTCGGACAGGCGCAGGATGCGGGCGCAGGGTTTCAGGGACTCGCGCAGGACCTGGCCCAGGCCGCCGGCCGCGCCGGTCAGCAGGATGCGTTCAAAAGGCGGATGAAAATCAGCTGGATGCGTCATCGAAAAAACCACATGTAGTTATCGTACAACCTATCGTGGATTATTCATGCCCGCCTGCCGGCTTGTCAACAAGGCCGTATTTTTACAATGTGTTCCAAGGGCGTCTACGCCGCCGTGATTCTGGTTCTAAGCGGATTTTTGTTGTCATACAACAAGGCGGGATACCGGCCGGTGGACGCCCCGCGGCGCGCACGTGCCGGGCGCGCGCCGCCGCCGCCTTCGTGCCGCGACCCGGGTCGGGCCGGTGCGGACACCGGGCATTTCCGTTCTATACTGCGCGCATGATATCGGCGGCCCGATCCTTCGCCTGGCGCCCGGCCCGATGGACCTGGGCCTGGGTGCTGTGCCTCGCCCTGGCCTTGCGCGCGCTGGTGCCGGACGGCTACATGCCCGATCCCGGCGCCCGCGCGCAGGGCGTGCTGGCGCTGACGATCTGCACGGCCCACGATCCCGCGGGCCTGAATGCCCCGATCATTCCCGCGCACGGCCCCGGCAGCGCCCACGACTGCCCGCTGTGCCTGTTCGCGCACCATGCCTCCGGCTCGCCGCTGCCGGCCGGCACCACGCCGGCCCTGTTTGCAACGCCCGCCGCCGCGATTGCAGGGATCGCCGACACGCTTGTTGCCCACGTCTTTCGGGAACGCGGCGCCCCGCTGGGGCCGCGCGCCCCGCCCCGGCCGGAACGATAAGTTCGACATGCCGCGCGTTCCCCCCTGAAACGCGCGGCCCGCGCCGCGCATCCCCCCTGGTGCGCGGCTTGCGTTCCGCCCACTCTGACAAAGGACACACCATGACGTACACAAGGTCGACCATCGGCATCGGCGCACTGGCCCTGGGCCTGGCCTGCGCGGCGCCGGCCAGCGCCCACATCACCTTCGAAACCCCCAGCGCCGTCGTCGGCGGCAGCTACAAGGCCGTGCTGCGCGTACCCCACGGATGCAAGGGATCGGACACGACCCGCATCCGCGTCCGCATGCCGGACGGCGCCGTGGCGGCAAAGCCTCAGCCCAAGCCCGGCTGGACCCTCGACCTGGTGCAGGGCGACTATGCCAAGCCCGAAACACTGCACGGCGCCACGATCACCTCGGGGGTGCGCGAGATCAGCTGGAGCGGCCGGCTGCCGGACGCCTACTATGACGAATTCGTGTTCCGCGTCTCGCTGGCCTCCTCGCTGAAGGCGGGCGACACCCTGTATTTCCCGGTCGTCCAGGAATGCGCGCAAGGCGTCGAGCGCTGGATCGATACCTCCGGCAAGGATGGCGCGGACGGCCCGGCCCCCGGGATCGAGCTGCTGGCGCCCGCAAAAGCCGATGCGCACGGCCATAGCCATTGAGAATACTCACCGCCCTCCTGCTGTGCCTGGCCGCCTGGTCGCAAGCGGCCTTCGGCCATGCGGTGCTCGTGACCACGGACCCGGCGGCCGGCGCCGTGCTGGATCGCGCGCCGGCAGAAATGCGGCTGCAGTTCAATGAACCGGTCGGCATCAGCACGCTTGCCCTGTTGGGGCCGGACGGACGGCGATTGCCACTGGACAAGCCGCAAGGCGACGGCGCGCAGGTCCGCATCCCGCTGCCGCCACTGAGCGCGCAAGGCACTTACCTGCTGACGTGGCGCGCCTCGTCGGCCGACGGCCATCCGGTCGGCGGAACCCTGGATTTTGCGATCGGCACCCCCTCGGCGACACCGCCGGTGGCCGGCGAAGCCACCGGCCCTCTGTGGCGCGCCGCCGCGATCTGGGCGGGGCGCCTGTTGGCCCTGGTATGCCTGATCGCGGCCTGCGGCGCGGCCGTGTTCCGCGCCGCCGCGCCGCCCGCCCGCGACGACTGGGTGCGGCGCGTGATCGGTGTCGGCCTGGCGGCCCTGTTCCTCAACCTTGCGCTGCACGGCCTGGACCTGCTGGACGCGCCCCTGGGGGCGCTGGCCGAGGCCGATACCTGGCGCGCCGCCCTGGCCACGCCGTATGCCGGCTCATTGGGTCTCGCGGCGCTGGCGCTGGCGGCGGCCTACCGCGCCCAGGACACCGGCCGCCGGCTCGTGTTGCGCCTCTCGGCTGCGGGCAGCCTGATCCTGCTGGGCCTCTCGGTCGCCAACAGCGGTCACGCCGGCACAGCCCCGCCCCAATGGCTGTCCCGGCCCGCCATCGCGCTGCACGTCATGGCGGCCGCGGCCTGGCTGGGCGCCCTGGTGCCGCTGGCGCGCGCCCTGCGCCGGCACGCCGGCCTGCAGGCCCTGGCGCGGTTCTCGCGCTGGATCACCCCGGTCGTGGCCTTGCTTCTGATCAGCGGCCTCGCGCTGGCGGTGCTGCAGCTCGCCGCGCCGTCGGACCTGTGGCGCGCGCCCTACGGGCGCGTCCTGTCGGCCAAGCTGACTCTGGTCCTCGCCCTGCTGGCCCTCGCGGCGGGCAACCGCTGGCGCCTGACCGCGCCGACCCTGTCCGGCGATCCGGACGCGGCGCGCCGGCTGGCCCGATCGATCCGGGTCGAGGTCGTCCTGGCGGTCCTGATCCTGGGTGTGGTGTCGCTGTGGCGCTTCACGCCGCCGCCGCGCAGCCTGGACGCCGCGCCGGCCGCGGCGGGGCATCACATGAACTCGGGTGTCAAAAGCCCGCTGGCCCTCAGCAACGACCAGGTGTTGGCCTGGATTCGCCGCTCGGCCGACGGGTCCGAATGGACCATCGAACTGGCGACTCCCGAGGGCAAGCCCCTGGCCGCGCAGGCGCTCACCGTGATGCTGGACAATCCCAGCGCCGGCGTCGAACCGCTGCGCCGCGAGGCCGTGCACCGGCCCGACGGCGCCTGGCAGCTACGGTTGCCGCCGCTGCCCGACGTGGGGTTCTGGCAGTTGAGCCTCGACATCCTGATCGACGACTTCGATCGCATCACGCTGCGCGCGGCCCTGGTGCTGTGAGGCGGCAAGGCTCCGGGCGGAGCCGCGCGCCGCTGCCTCAGTGCGTCGCCGGGGCCTTGGGCATCCCGTCAGGCCCGACGTGCGCAAGGAACTCGCGCGCTTTCGGATTGCTGTCGGCCTGGGCCTGGATCAGCTTGATCGCCTGGGGCACCCATTTCGGCCGGTCGGCCTCGGGCTGGACAAAGTAATCGGCCGCATCGACCCGGTCGCCCTCCTCGATCACGTTGGCGCGCTCGATCAGGGGCAGATGCCAGCTGCTGGTCAGAAAGACGTCGCGGGCGGGCTTGCCCGGGCACTGCTCGTGATAGGCGATCAGGCCATAGCCGATGGGCTTGTCGGGATCGGCCTTGTGAACCACGACGCCCTGGTCGGTCACTTCGTCCCAGGACCGGACGTAGCGCGTCATGGCGGCATCGTAGAGGCAGGCGTCGGGATTGTCGCGAAAGCCCATGGAGTGCGTCTTGAACTGGCCGAAATAGACCCGCTGGCTGCGTTCCGCCTTGATGTCGGCGGTGGCGTCCATCACGGTGTTGGGGGTGATCAGGGTCGCCACCGCCTTGCCCGCCCGAATGGCGGCGCAGCCGGAAAGCGCGGTCGCGGACAGTGCGGCCAGGACGATCAGGGTTTTCTTCATGGTGACTCCTCGAGTAGGCGGCGAAGGCAGCGGTGCCGCCGATGTGCATGGAAAAAACGGGAGGGTGAAAACGGAAAGAAAACAAGTTTAGTAATAAACGGCAATCTCGCTTTACATGTCAATCATAGAGGCGGCACAATCTCAAAAACCTGAACGCAGACGATTGGAGCCCGCCATGCCCACGGAAAACGCCCCCGCCCGCAAACCTTTCCACGGCCTCCCGGCCGCGCAAGGCCGCGGTCCCGGCTGGCGCCATGCGATCACCGTCGCCTCGGCGCTGTGCCTCGCGGGGCCCGCCTGGGCCGCCAACAGCGGCGGCAGCACGGATACGGATTGCGGCTTTTCCGGCGACAGCTACATCGGTGCCTGCAGCACCGATTCGTCCCCCGCGGCAGACGCCGACGTACGGATCGATTCGCCGCCGCCATCGGCCGGCGACCCGGACGTGCCTGTCATCGAAATCATCGGCGGCATGAGCGACGGCGACGCCACCCACAACCGCGTGACGGTCACCGGTTCGGAAACCTACGACGGCACGGCATTCGTCGGCGGATCCGCCACCTGCGGCGGGACCGCCGCCAACAACGCCGTCACTATCGGCGGCCAGGCCGTCCTCGTCAATACCGCAAACGTGGTAGGCGGCGACAGCTGCTCCGGCCCCGCCGAGGGCAACACCGTGGTCATCCAGGACCAGGCCGTCATCGACGGCGGAATCCTCATGGGCGGCAGCGGGGGTACCACCGCCACCGGCAATACCCTCGTGCTGCGCGGCCAAGCCACCGCCGGGAACGGCAGCTTCATCGTCGGCGGCTATGCGTTTGGCGATGCGACCGGCAACGCCGTCGTCCTCCGCGACCAGGCGGCGGTGGACAGCAGCCTGATCTACGGCGGCTATTCGACCCTGGGCAAGGCCACGGGCAATACCGTCACCCTCCGCGACCGGGTGACGGTCCTCGACGGCGGCGCCATCTACGGGGGCGCCAGCGCCATCGGCGAAACGAGCGGCAACACCGTGGACATTCAGGGCCAAGCCGCCGTCAGCGACGCCATTGCCATTGCCGGCGGCAGCACGGCCACCAACGCCTTGGGCAATACGGTCATCATCCGCGATCAGGCGCGCGTCGAGAACAGCCAGATCTCGGGCGGCGAAAGCAACGACACCGGCGATGCCACCGGCAACACCGTCATCATCCGCGACCAGGCGCGGGTCGAGAACAGCCTGGTGTTCGGCGGGCTGGCCATGGACGGCGATGCCACCGGCAACCGGATCATCCTGCAGGGCACCCCGATCCTGACCGGCACCCTGCTCATGGGCGGCAGCAGCGCCACGGGCGACGACACCACCGGCAACGTCCTCGAAATTCGCGGCACCGGGCTCGTGGCGGGCGCCGTGGCGAACTTCGACCACTACCGCTACGTCCTGCCCCCCGGCACCGTGCCCGGCACCCCGGTGCTGACGACCGACGTGACCTGCATGTGCGATGCCACCGTGTCGGTGGACGCCGAGCGGGGCGCCGGCCCCTTCCAGCCGGGCACGCGGATCACCCTGATGCATTCGGACGACCTGGACAGCGAACGGTACTCCGACACCCCGACATACATCACCGGACGACAAGGCCTGGCCCTGCGCTACCGCTGGGGCCTGACGGCCAACGCCACCGACCTGGTCGCCACGGTCGCCGAGGTCAGCGTCAATGAGGAAAGCAAGGCGCCCGTCGAGGGCCGCATCGCGCCCCTGGCGCTGATCAACCAAGGCGGCGACATGGTCGCCGGAGCGGCCATGGACCGTGCCCGGGCCGCGGCCAACGCCGGCCAATGGACCGGTTTCGGCACCATCGGCGGCGGCAGATCCCGCTATGCCTCGGGCTCGCACGTGGACGTCGACGGCCTGTCCTTCATCCTGGGCGCCGCCCGGCGCTTCCAGACCGGCACCGGCAGTCTGGCCGCCGGCGCTTTCGTCGAGCTGGGCACCGGCAACTACAGCAGCACCAACCGCTTCAACAGCGGCACCGCGCGCGGCAGCGGCAAGAGCCGCTACTACGGCGTCGGCCTGATGGTGCGCCAGGACTTCGGCAACGCGGCCGCCGACGACCCGCGCGGCGCCCCCGGACCCTACGCCGAGGCCTCGCTGCGGGCCGGGCGGGCCAGCAGCGACTGGCGCAGCACCGACCTGAACCGCATGCTGGGCGCGGACGCCTCGTACGACAGCGCCGCGCCCTACTACGGCGCGCACCTGGGCCTGGGCTATGTCGCGGGCCTGGGCCCGGCCACCAGTGCCGACCTGTATGCCAAGTATTTCTGGAGCCACCAGGACGGCGACCAGGTCTCGATCGCGGGCGATGCCTTCCGCTTCAGCGACACCGACTCGCACCGCGTGCGCCTCGGCACCCGCTTGAACTACACGTTCAGCAGCCAGACGCGCGCCTACGCGGGCGCGGCCTGGGAACACGAGTTCGACGGCAATGCCCGCGCCACCGTCTACGGGTTCGAGGCCCCCTCCCCCAGCCTGAAGGGCGATACGGGCGTCTTTGAGCTGGGGCTGGAGATCACGCCCAAGGAGGCCCGCGCGCTGACCGTCAGCCTGGGCCTGCAGGCCTACACCGGCAAGCGCGAAGGCCTGGGCGGCAGCGCGCTGCTGAAGTACGCGTTCTGACGGCCTCAGCCCGACAGTTTGTCGAGCAGGCCGTACCAGGCTACGCCGGCGGAAATGTAGAAGCGCTGCAAGCCATGCAGCGGGATCGGCGACAGGGTCGTGATGGGAAAAGGGAAATCCTGCTCCGGCCCGCCCGTCAGCCAGGCGGCGAGGTGCTTGCCCATGGCCGTGGCGGTGGCCACCCCCCGTCCGTTATAGCCCAGGGCGATCGTCACGCCCGGTGCCGGCCGGTGCACGTGCGGCAGGAAGTCCCGCGTGATGGCGATCCGGCCGCCCCAGCGGTACTCGAACTGAAAGGGCGCCAGCGCCGGATAAAGCTGCGCCAGCGCGCGCTCCACGTGGGCGAAATCGGCCGGCCCCGCGGGATCCGCAAACAGGCCGCGGCCGCCCATCAGCAGGCGCCCCTGGGCATCCTTGCGCAGATAGACCAGCAGGCGCTGGGCGGTCGACAGCGTCTCACCGCCCGCCAGGATGTGCGCCGCGGCCGCCCCCAGCGGGGGCGTGGCCACGATGAAGCTGTTGGCCGACAGAATGGTACGCGCCAGTCCCGGCCACAGGCCGTCGCTGTATCCGTTGGTGGCCAGCACGACCTGGTCGGACAGCACCCGGGCACCGCCCGCCACGGTCGCGACCCACCGCCGGCCGTCGCGCCGCAGGTCGGTCACGGGGCTGGCGCCATGGATACGCGCGCCGGCCTGCAAGGCCGCCGCCGCCAGCCCGCGGGCATAGGACAGGGGCTGGATGCTGCCGGCGCGCCGGTCCAGCCAGCCGCCATGGAATTGGTCCGAGCCGGTCCGCGTGACCATGGCCTGGCGATCCAGGACATCGACCGCCGCCCCCCGATCCCGCCACTGTTGGGCGCGGCGATGGAGGGCCGGCACCCCCGCCGGGGTATAGCTGGCCTGCAGCCAGCCCGCGCGCACCGGTGCGCAGTCGATCCGGTGCCGTGCGATCAGTTCGAACACCAGGTCCGCCGAACCGGCAATCGCATCGAGCAGGGGTTCGGCGCGGGCGCCCAGCAATCCGGCCAGTTCATCGGGGTCGTGCTTGAGCGTCGGATTGACCTGGCCGCCATTGCGGCCCGACGCGCCCCAGCCGGGTTCGTGCGCCTCGAGCACACAGACCGACGCACCGGCCTGCGCCAGATGCAGGGCCGTGGACAGGCCCGTGTACCCTCCCCCGACGACCAGCACGTCCGCCTGGCAAGCGTCCTCGATCGGTGGGGTGGGCGCCGCGGGCGCCGCGCCGGCCGCCCAGAGCGACGCCGCGGCCGGATGGGACATGACTGGACGGATGCTTGCCATGGAGATGCTCCCGGTGTTTCCTGGTGTCGTGTTTGCGTGAATTCGAGCGCTTGCGTATCGATGGGGCCGCCAGGCCGATGGGGCACTAGGCGCCGGGATGCAGCACCCGCCGCAGGAAATCCTGCGTGCGGGGGTTCTGCGGCGCACCCAGGACCTCGGCGGCCGTGCCTTCCTCCATGATGCGCCCGTCATACAGGAAACAGACGCGGTCGGCGACCTCGCGGGCGAAGCCCATTTCGTGGGTGACCACGATCATCGTCATGCCCTCGTCGGCCAACGCGCGCATGACCTGCAGCACGTCGCCCACGAGCTCGGGATCCAGCGCCGAGGTCGGCTCGTCGAACAGCATGGCCTCGGGCTTCATCGCCAGGGCGCGGGCGATGGCGACGCGCTGCTGCTGGCCGCCCGAGAGCTGGGCCGGATAGGCCCCGGCCTTTTCCGACAAGCCGACTTTTTCAAGCAGCGCCAGGGCCTCGGCCCGGGCCTGCGCACGCGGCTCCCGCTTGACGTAGACGGGCCCCTCCATCACGTTCTGAAGCACCGTGCGGTGCCCGAAGAGATTGAAGCGCTGGAACACCATGCCCAGGGACCCCCGCAAGGCATGGATCGACGGCGACGTCCGGTCGACGCGCCGGCCAAACACGCGGACCTCGCCGCCCTCGTAGGATTCCAGGCCGTTGATGCAACGCAGCACGGTGGACTTGCCGGATCCCGAGGGGCCGATCAGGCAGACGACCTCGCCGCGCGCCACGCCCAGCGTCACGTCCTGCAAAACGATGTGATCGCCAAAAGCCTTGCGCAGATTCGTGATTTCTATCATCGTGCACGCCCCGCGCCCATGCGCCATTCCAGCCGCTTGAGGATCCACACCAGCGGCAGGCTCATGAACAGGTACAGCAACGCCACCAGGGTATAGACCGTCATGTTCTGGAATGTCGAGGACGCGATGAGCTGCCCCTGCCGCGTCAGCTCGGCCACGGTGATCGTCGACACCAGCGACGAATCCTTGAGCATCATCACCAGGGTATTGCCATAGGGCGGCAAAGCGATCCGGAAGGCCTGGGGCAGGACGACGCGGCGCATCAGCAGCGGCGTGCGCATGCCGATCGCCTGGGCCGCCTCGCGTTGGCCCTCGTCCACCGCCTCGATGCCCGCGCGGAAGTTTTCCGCCTGGTAGGCGCTATAGGCGATGCCCAGGCCGATGACGCCGGCCTGGAATGCCGTGAGCTGGATATTGAACTCGGGCAACACGAAATAGATGTAAAAAAGCTGGACGATGATCGGCAGGCCGCGAATCACATTGATGATCGACGAGGCGCCCGCCCGCAGCGGCGCCACATGGCTCAGGCGCATCAGCGCCAGGCCCAGGCCGATCACGCTGCTGAGCAGGAACGACAGGACCGTGACCTGCAAGGTGACGACCGCGCCTTGCAGCAGGATCGGCAGAAAGTCGCGGGCCTGCTGCAGGAATTCATGCATGCCGCGGGCCGCCCATCAAATGCCCCATTTGGCGATGATCTTGTCGAGTTCGCCACTGGCCTTGACCTTGGCGATCGCGTCATTCAGAGCCTTGCGCAGTTCATCGTCGCCCTTGCGCACCACCAGGCAGATGCTGCCGACGGCTTCTTGTTTGTAATCCTGGACCAGCTTGACGTCCTTGAGAGTGCCTTGCTGGATCTGATAGGCCATGATGGGCTTGTCGGCCACGCCCGCATCGATGCGGCCCAGCGCCAGGTCGCGCGCCATGTCGGCGATCGAGTCATAGGTGCGGATTTCCTTGAAGTAGCCTTTCTTCATCAGCAGGTTGTAATAGGTCGTGCCCGCCTGCGCGCCGACGACCTTGCCCTTGAGATCATCCAGGGTCTTGTAGTCGTTGGTCTCGCTGGTCCTGACCAGCAGGCCGTCGCCGTAGGTTTCGTACACGGGGTCCGTGAAATCGACGACCTTGGCCCGCTCGTCGGTCTTGATCATGGCGGCCGAGATCACATCGAGCTTGTTCGAGGTCAGGGACGGGATCAGCGCCGAGAACACGGTCTGCTGGATTTCGGCCTCGTAGCCGGCGGCCTTGGCCACGGCATGGGCCGTATCGACCATCATGCCTTCGATCGTATTGGTCTTGACGTCCAGAAAGGTGAACGGGATGCCGGTGGACGTGGCCCCCACCCTCAGGGTCTTGGCGCTGGCCGCGGTGGACAGCACGCCGGCACCGGCGCAAAGGCAGAGTGCGGCGGCGGCAAAGCGCAGCAAGGAATTCACGCGAATCATGGCGGGTCTCCTGTGATGTTCCCCCGGACTGGGGCCGGATCGGGGATCAGGCCCGCCGTGCGGGTGAAAGCAGAAATGGTGCGGGTCATGAGCGGCCCGAGCGGACCGGTAATTCGATATTAGAAAGATATATATCGATTCTCTATTGGTAATAACCATTAAACAATTAAGTCAAATCGATATTCGATTTTTAAAAGAAATTCCCTATACTGGCGGCATGAACACACCCGCCGCACGTCCCCGCAAGGTCAGCCCGCTGTTCAATCAGTCGCTGGAAAAAGGACTCGCCGTCATCCGCGCCTTCAGCACTGCCCACCGCTCGATGACCATGGGCGAGGTGGCGCAGGCGGTCGACATCAACCGCAGCTCGGCCCAGCGCATGGTGTACACGCTCGAGCAGCTGGGCTATTTGAAAAAGCAGCCGCGGACGCACCGCTATCGCCTGACGGTCAAAGTCCTGGAGCTGGGCTTCAACTACCTCAGTACGCACACCTTGATCGACATCGCGAATCCGTTCCTGGCGGAACTGTCGAACGTCTCCCAGGAAACCATCTGCCTCACCGAGGCCGAGGGCGCCGAAATGGTGTACATCGCGCGTTTCGTCAGTGCGCGATACATCCCGATCCACATGCCCATCGGCAGCCGCATCCCCATGTATTGCACCGGCTCGGGACGGGCCTACCTCAGCGCCTTGCCGGGGGACGAGGCCCTGGCGCTGCTGCGCGCCATGCCACGCACGGCACACACCATGCACACGCGCACCGACGAGGCCGAATTGCTGGGCCTGCTGCGCGACGCGCGCCGGCGCGGCTATGCCGTCAACCAAGAGGAACTGTTCCTCGGCGACATGACGCTGGCCGCCCCCATCCTGAACGGCGCCGGCCGCCCGGTCGCCGCCGTGCACATCGTCGCCCCGACCAGCCGATGGAAACTGCAGGACGCCCAGGAACGCCTCGTCCCCTCGCTGCTGGCCTGCGCACGGTCGCTGAACAATTCGATCCGCGCCATGGACTGAGCAGCCGCCGGGGATGCCGGCGCGGCGAATCCGCACCGGCCGGCCCTCGGATCGTCAGGCTACGTATTGCTGAGACACGACACTAGCCGATCACGGCCATCAGGCGGACATGGGCGCGGCTGAGGTGCCGCTGCATGGCGGCCTGCGCCTGCAGCGGATCGCGATCGGCGACCGCCTCGTAGATATCCTGGTGTTCCTGGACGGCGTCCTGCCAGACCGCCTGGTTGTCGAACAGGCGATGCATGGAACCGCCGATCGGCGTATAGCGCTGGTCGAACAGCTCCTCCAGGGTCTGGATCAGCAATCGGTTGTCGGTGGTCGACGCCAAGGTCACGTGGAACTGGCGGTCGGCATCGGCCAATGGCTTGTCGCCCATGCGATTGCGCATGCCCAGCGCCTTGCGCATGGCGGCCACGCTGGCGCCCAGGGCCTTGAGCTGTTCGCGATTGATGAAACGGGCGGCGTGGGCAGCCACCCCGCCTTCCAGGAAATACCGGGCCTGGTTCACGTCCCTGGGGCTGTGCCCCATCAACGAGGCCTCGAAGCCGGGCTCGACGGCCGATGCGGGCGTCTGGACCGCCCCGCCGTCCGCCGGGGCGCGCCTGAGATAGATCCCCGAGCCGACGCGGATCTCGATCTCGCCCTGCAGTTCCAGCACGATCAGCGCCTCGCGCAAGCTGGGCCTGGAGACCTTGAGCAGCTGCGCCAGCTCGCGTTCCGAGGGCAGGCGCGAGCCGGCGGGTGTGTCCATCTTGCGGATTTCCTGCCGCAGCGCCTCGGCGATGTGCAGGTAACCCCGGGTGCGATCCATGGGTCGCAGCAAAGCATCGGTCTTTTCCATGGTGGGCTCCAACCAGGCGCAAAATTCGAGAGAGCGCCCATTTTAATTTGGTCAGACCGGTAAAGCAAAATTATAGGGAAAACCATAAATGGTTTTACCGGTCTGTCCAGTTAATCTATGGACTCCGTCTGGCGTTCATCGGTTGCGAACATGACCTACCAATTCGATTTCGGCGCGGTGCTGCAGTATTGGCCCATGCTCTTGCAAGGCGCCGAGACCACCTTGCTGATGTCGTTCTGGTCCACGCTGGCCGGTTTCGTCATGGGCGTGGCCTGCGCCATCGCGCGCAGTTCGGGCGGCCCGCTGCTTCGCCGTGCCGTCGGGGCCTACGTCGAGGTCATCCGCAACACGCCGCTGATCATCCAGAGCTATTTCCTCATCTTCGGCCTGTCCAGCGTCGGATTCACAATGTCTATCCTCACCGGCGCCATCCTGGCGCTGGTGATCAACATCACGGCCTACACCTGCGAGATCGTGCGCGCCGGCATCGAATCGGTGCCGCGCAGCCAGCGCGAGGCGGCCGAATGCCTGGGCCTGTCGCCCCTGCAGGTCTACTGGCACGTCATCCTGGTGCCGGCGCTCGAGCGCGTCTACCCCGCCCTGACCAGCCAGTTCGTGCTGCTGATGCTGGTCACCAGCCTGCTGTCGGCCGTGGGGACGGAAGACCTGTTCGGGATATCCGGCAACATCCAGGCGCTGACCTTCCGCAACTTCGAGGTCTTCATCGTGCTGTGGGTGGTGTACCTGGCCATGTCCGTGCTGGTGCGCGGCGCCTTCGCACTGGCCGGCAAAGTCATGTTCGTGCGCAGGCGCAGGCTCGGTACCCTGCTGTAGGCGCAATCATGAACCAGGAACAGATCCTCTATCTGATCGAAGGCGCCTGGGGCACCCTGCTGCTGTCGGTGCTGACCTTCGCATTCTCGGCCATGCTGGGCCTGGCGATCGCGCTGATGCGGGTCTCGGACAACCGCATCGTGCGCGCCGGCGCCTTCGGCTACATCAACATCATCCAGGGAACGCCGCTGCTGGTGATCATGGGAATCTGCTTCTACGGGCCTTCGATCCTGGGATTCTCCGCGACATCCGCGCTGTTCGCCGCCGTCCTGGCGCTGACCATCCATGCGGCCGCGTTCCTCGGGGAGATCTGGCGCGGCTGCATCGAGTCGGTGCCCAGGAACCAATGGGAGGCCGCCGAATGCCTGGGGCTGAATCGCCTGCAGCGCATGTTCCAGGTCATCCTGCCCCAGGCCCTGCGCATCGCCACGCCCCCGACCGTGGGCTTCATGGTGCAGATCGTCAAGAACACCTCCTTCGCGTCCCTGGTGATCGGCTTTGCGGAACTCTCCTACAACGCCAAGATCCTGAACAATTCGACCTTCAAGCCCTTCCTGTATTTCGGCGCCGCCGCGGTGCTCTATTTCATCATCTGCTACCCCCTGTCCTGGCTCAGCCTCAAGCTCGAGCGCAAGCTGACGCTGGCGCGCAGCTAGGCGGGCGGCGGATCAAGGAACACCTCATGACAGAAGTCGTCCGTCTAGACAATGTGCACAAGTGGTTCGGTGACAACCACGTCCTCAAGGGCGTGGACCTCAGCGTGCGCAAGGGCGAGATCGTGGCCATCATCGGACAGAGCGGATCGGGCAAGAGCACGGTGCTGCGCTGCATGGACCACCTGGAAACCATCAACGAGGGCCGGATCACCGTATGCGGCCTGACGTTCGGCAAGAACATCGCCCGCAAGGACCTCAAGCGCCTGCGGCGGGACGTGGGCATCGTCTTCCAGAGCTACAACCTGTTCCCCCACCTGACGGTCGAGCAGAACATCACATTGGCGCCGCGATCCGTGCGCAAGCTCACCAAGCCGAAAGCGAAGGACATCGCGGCGGACGTCCTGGCGCAGGTGGGCTTGAACGACAAGATCGCCTTCTACCCCGAACAGCTGTCCGGCGGCCAGCAACAGCGCGTGGCCATCGCGCGCTCCCTGGCCATGGATCCCAAGCTCATGCTGTTCGACGAAGTCACCTCGGCCCTCGATCCGCAGTTGACCGGAGAGGTCCTGCGCGTCATCGAGAAACTGGCCGCGGGCGGCATGACCATGGTGCTGGTCACCCATGAAATGGGCTTCGCGATGAAGCTCGCCCACCGGGTGATCTTCATGCACGAGGGCAGGATCCACGAGCAGGGGGATGCCGGCATCCTGCGCAATCCCGACACCCCGGAGCTGAAGCAGTTCGTCAGCAACGGGCTTTGACCCACCGACGAATGAGAGCCCGCTCTCGATATCGACAGGAGACAAGACATGAAGCACCTTTCTTTGAACCGCGGCATGGCCGTGCTCGCCATGACGGCCGCCACCTTGTTCGCCACCCTGACACCGGCACAGGCCAATTCCCTGGCGCAGGTCGAACAGGCCAAGACGCTGCGTGTGGCCATCGACCTGAACGCGCCGCCCTACGGCATGAAGGACGCCAACCTGAAGGAAACCGGGTCCGACGTCGAAACCGCCAAGCTCCTGGCCGGCGACCTGGGTGTACAGCTCGAGATCGTGCCCACCACGCAGGCCAACCGCATCCCGTTCCTGCTGACCAATAAGGCGGACGTGGTGATTTCCAGCCTGTCGATCACCCCGCAGCGCCAGGAAGTCGTCGATTTCTCGATTCCCTACGCCGCCATCCAATCGGTGATCGCCGCGCCCAAGGACGAGAACATCAAGACCATGGAGGACCTGGCTGGCAAGACCGTCGTCACGGCGCGCGGCACGACCAACGACGCCAACGTCACCCGGCTGGCCCCGGCCGGCACGAACATCGTGCGCTTCGAAAACGATGCAACCGCCATCACGGCGGTCACCAGCGGACGCGCCCACATATTCTCGGGCGCCCCGTCGATCATCGCCTCCCTGAACAAGAACATGGGGGACAAGCCCCTGGAGACCAAAGTCGTCATGGCGACCGCCATGATGGGCATCGGCGTGGCCAAGAACAACCCGGAACTGCTGAACAAGATCAACGAGCTCATCCGCCAGAATCTGAAAAACGGCAAGCTGAACGAGATCTTCAAGACATTCCATGGCGCCGACCTGCCGCAAGAGGTCCTGGCCGAAGGGAAATAACAGGAGTCCAGACATGACGACAGGGCGAGTAGCCGGCAAGAAAATCTTGATCACCGCCGCGGGCCAGGGCATCGGACGCGCCTGCGCCCTGGCCCTGGCCCGGGAAGGCGCCGACGTACGGGCGACCGACATCGACCAGGGTGCCCTGGACACACTCGCCGCGCTGGCCCGCGACGAGGGCTTGGAGATCCAACCGGCCATCCTGGACGTGCGCAAGCAGGCCGACGTGGATGCCGCGGCCCGGGCCACGGGCGCCATCGACGTGCTCTTCAACTGTGCGGGCTTCGTCGCGCATGGCAATGTCCTCGAGTGCAGCGAGTCCGACTGGGACTTCAGCATGGACCTGAACGCCAAGGCCATGTACCGGACGATCAGGGCATTCCTGCCCGGCATGCTGGAACAGGGGGGCGGCTCGATCATCAACATGTCCTCGACCGCATCCAGCGTCAAGGGCGTTGCCAACCGCTACGCCTACGGCGCGTCCAAGGCCGCGGTGATCGGCCTGACGAAGTCGGTGGCCGCCGACTTCGTCGGCCGCGGCATCCGCTGCAACACCATCTGCCCGGGCACCGTCGAATCGCCATCGCTGCGCGGGCGCATCCAGGCCCTGGCCGAATCGACGGGACAGGACACCGATACGGTGCGCGCCGCCTTCATTGCCCGCCAGCCCATCGGCCGCCTGGGGCGAGCCGAGGAGATCGCCGCGCTGGTCGTCTACCTGGCATCCGACGAATCCAGCTTCACCACGGGCGGGGTACACATCATCGACGGCGGTTGGATATGCTGATGCCGTCAGCCGACAATCATCTGAAATCTGAAGGAAGGACATGAAACTACTCCGTGTAGGCCCCAAGGGCCAAGAGCGCCCCGCCATGCTCGATGCGCAGGGCGGTATCCGCGACCTGTCCGGCAAAGTCGCCGACATCGCCGGCGAGGTCCTCACGCCGCAAGGCCTGGCCGCCCTGCACGCCATCGACATCGATACGCTGCCGCTGGTCGAGGGCGCGCCGCGCATCGGCGCCTGCGTGGGCGGCATCGGGAAGTTCATCTGCATCGGCCTGAACTACGCCGACCACGCCGCTGAAACGGGTGCCGACATTCCCAAGGAACCCGTGGTGTTCAACAAATGGACCAGCGCGGTCATCGGTCCCGACGACGACGTCGAGATCCCGCGGGGTTCGGTCAAGACCGACTGGGAAGTCGAGCTGGGCGTCGTGATCGGCCAGGGGGGGCGCTACATCGACGAGGCCAATGCACTGGATCACGTGGCCGGATACTGCGTGGTCAACGACATCTCGGAACGCGAATACCAACTGGAGCGCGGCGGCACCTGGGACAAGGGCAAGGGCTGCGACACCTTCGGCCCGATCGGCCCCTGGCTGGTGACGCGCGACGAGGTGCTCGATCCCGGCCATTTGTCCCTATGGCTGGAGGTCGACGGCAAGCGCTACCAGGACGGTTCCACCTCGACCATGGTGTTTTCCGTCCCCCAGATCGTCAGCTACCTCAGCCGCTTCATGAGCCTGCAGCCCGGCGACCTCATTTCCACCGGCACGCCGCCCGGCGTGGGGCTGGGACAGAAGCCCCCCGTCTACCTGCGGGCGGGACAAACCATGCGCCTGGGCATCGAGGGCCTGGGCGTGCAAACCCAACGAACCATACAAGCCTGACCATGACCATCATCCAATCCATCGAAGTCATCGACGTACGCTTTCCCACGTCCCGGATGCTGGACGGCTCCGACGCCATGAATCCGGACCCGGACTACTCGGCGGCCTACGCCGTCCTGCATACCGACACGGGGCTGGAAGGCCATGGCATGACCTTCACCATCGGCCGCGGCAACGAGATCTGCTGCGCCGCCATCCGCGCCATGGAACACCTGCTGATCGGCCTGGACCTCGACTGGATCACCGAGGACATGGCCCGATTCTGGCGCCATGTCACCTCGGACAGCCAATTGCGCTGGATCGGGCCGGACAAGGGCGCGATCCACCTGGCGACAGCGGCGCTGGTCAACGCGGTGTGGGACCTCTGGGCCAAGGCCGAGGGCAAGCCCGTCTGGCGCCTGGTCGCGGACATGACGCCCGAGCAGATCGTCGGCCTGATCGACTTTCGCTACATCACGGACTGCATCACGCCGGACGAGGCGCTGCAGCTGCTGCGGCAACGGGCCGCCGGCAAGGCGCAGCGGCTGGAGGACCTGCAGGCCCACGGCTACCCGTGCTACACCACGTCCGCCGGCTGGCTCGGCTACAGCGACGACAAGCTGCGCACACTGGCCCAGCAGGCCGTGGCCGAGGGGTTTTCGCACATCAAGCTCAAGGTCGGGCGCGACCTGCAGGACGACATCCGCCGGGTCCGCATCGCACGCGAGGTCCTGGGCCCGGACCGCCACCTGATGATCGACGCGAATCAGGTCTGGGAAGTCGGGCAGGCCGTGCCGTGGCTCGAGGAACTGATCTTTGCCCGGCCCTGGTTCATCGAGGAGCCCACCAGCCCCGACGACATCGCGGGCCACCGCCACATCCGCCAGGCGCTGGCCGGCCGCATGCAGGTCGCCACCGGCGAAATGTGCCAGAACCGCATCATGTTCAAGCAACTGATCATGGAATCGGCCATCGACGTCGTGCAGGTCGACGCCTGCCGGCTGGGGGGCGTGAACGAGGTGCTGGCCGTCATGCTGATGGCGGCCAAGCACGGCCTCAAGGTGTGCCCGCACGCCGGCGGGGTCGGCCTGTGCGAATACGTCCAGCACCTGTCCATGATCGACTATCTGTGCATCGCGGCCACCAAGGAAGGCCGCGTGGTCGAATACGTCGACCACCTGCATGAGCATTTCGTCGATCCCTGCGTGGTCCGCAACGCCGCCTACGTGCCGCCCACGCAGCCCGGCTATTCGATCGAAATGAAGCGCGAGTCGCTGGAACGCTATCGATTCCAGGCCTGAGGCGCGCGGCCCCCCCAGGGGCCGCGCGCCTTGGTTCAGTGCGCGATCCGGGTGCCCAGCACCTCGAGGAACTGCGCCAGCCAGGCGGGATGCGCGGGCCATGCCGGTGCGGTCACGAGGTTGCCGTCGGTATGGGCCTGGTCGATCCCGATGTCGGCATAGGTGCCGCCGGCCAGGCGTACCTCGGGCGCGCAGGCCGGATAGGCCGAGCAGGTCCGCCCCTCGAGGATGCCCGCAGCGGCCAGGAGCTGCGCCCCGTGGCAGACCGAGGCGATGGGCTTGCCGGCCTGGTCGAAGGCCCGGACGATATCCAGCACCTTTTCATTCAAGCGCAAGTATTCAGGCGCCCGGCCGCCGGCGATGACCAGGCCGTCGTAGGCTTGCGGGTCGACCTGTTCGAAATCGAAGTTCAAAGTGAAATTGTGGCCGCGCTTTTCGCTGTAGGTCTGCGCGCCTTCAAAATCGTGGATGGCGGTGGCGATCGTGTCGCCGGACCTCTTGTCCGGACACACGGCATGCACGGTATGCCCCACCGCCTGCAGCGCCTGGAAAGGCACCATGGTTTCATAGTCCTCGGCATAATCGCCGACCAGCATCAACAGTTTCTTGGCCATCATCGTCTCCTGAAAGTCCGGGAATGGTTGGGATTGGAATTTGTCCACCTAGAGGCCGAGGGGCGGCGAGCCGTCCCTCAGGACATAACGGTTCTCGGCAGCCTGCACCGACGGGGCGGCATGCCGGCCCGTCCGGTCGAGCACACGCCTGGCATCCTGCATCGACCGGCCCCTGAGTTCGGAATAGCGCATACAGGTTACTCGCAGGAAGGAGGTGAAATTCGACACCTCATTCCTGCACGCATAGACCTCGTCATACAGCTTTGCGATCAACTGGTTGGTGGTCATGCCCTCGTCGTGGGCAAGCTGCGATAGCGTTTCCCAGAATAGGTTTTCGAGCTTGATGCTCGTCACGACCTTGGCGATGCGCACCGATCGGTTCCGGGATTCGTACAGGATCGGATCGGTATTGGAATAGATATGGCACATGATGCCTCCCATCTGAAATCGTCCTGAAACCGGCCATTCCCCTATCGCGCAGCAGCCGGCCTTCAAATCAGCCCCTCATAGCTCCCTGCGCGACATGCGGTCCGTGATCGTCTGCGCCTGCCGGATCGCCAGCGACACGATCGTCAAGGTCGGGTTCTCGGCGGCGCTCGAGGTGAACTGGCTGCCATCCGAGATGTATAGATTGGGGATTTCGTGCGCGCAGCCGTGCCGATTGCACACTCCCTCGTCGGCCTCGAGGCTCATGCGGCAGGTCCCCAGATTGTGGGTGGATGGATAGGGCGGCGTATGAAAGGTGCGCCGCGCTCCCGCCGCCTCGTAGAGCGCGGTGCTTTGCTTGAACGCATGATCGCGCATGGCCGTGTCATTCGGATGATCGTCATAATGCACATTGGCTACCGGCAAGCCGAACGAATCCTTGATGTCGGGGTTCAACGTGATGCGGTTCGTTTCCTGCGGCAGATCTTCGCCGACGATCCACAAACCGGCCGTCCTGACATAGTCGTCCATGTAGGCGGCAAAGTCCGCGCCCCATGCGCCCGGATCCAGGAACGCGGCGTAGAAGGGCAGGCCGAGGCTGATCGTCTCAAGCTCGTATCCCCCCACAAAGCCACGCGCGGGATCATGTTTCGCCTCGTCCTGGACGATGCCGGCCATGGTCGTGCCCCGATACATATGCACCGGCTGGTCGAAGACAGCATACACCGATCCGGTCGTATGGCGCATGTAGTTGCGGCCGACCTGCCCCGAACCGTTGGCCAGTCCGTCCTTGAACATCGAGGACTCCGAGAGCAGCAGCAGGCGGGGGGTCTCGATCGAGTTGCCGGCCACGCATACTGCGCGCGCGGCCTGACGCTGCTCCTTGCCATCCGGATCGAAATAAACGACGGCATCGACTCTGCCTCGCCGATCGTGTTCGATCCGGGACGCTTGACACTGGATCCGCAAATCGAGCTTGCCGGTGGCCTCCGCCTTCGGAATTTCGGTATACAGGGTCGACCACTTGGCCGCTGACTTACAGCCCTGAAAACAGAACCCCTGCTGGATACAGGGTGCACGTCCATCACGGGCGACGCTATTAATGGCCATGTGCCCGGTGCTGACTTCCCGGTAGCCAAGCTTGGTGGCGCCGTCATACATGATTTTGAAGTTATTGTTTCCAGGCAGTCCCGGAATGCCATTGGTGCGTGTGACGCCCATTTTTTCTTCGGCCCGTGCGTAAAATGGCGCCATCTCGGCCAGGCTGATGGGCCAGTCCAGAAGATTGCCGCTTGGTATATCCCCGTAGGTCGTTCTGGCCTTGAATTCATGCGCCTGGAAACGCAGCGAGGCGCCGGCCCAATGAGTCGTCGTACCGCCCACCGTCTTGCAGATCCAGGCTGGCAGCTTCGGGAAATCGCGGGTGACGCGCCATGAGCCGGAGGTCGAGCGTTCATCGAGCCAGGCGAGCTGGCCGAAGGATTTCCACTCGTCCTGAATGAAACTCGCGGGGCTCTGGCGCGCGCCGGCCTCCAGTATCACGACTTTGACGCCCTTCTGGCACAACTCGTTTGCCAGCGTGCCGCCGCCGGCCCCCGATCCGATGATGACGACTACGCTGTCGTCCTTATAGTCATACTTGGCCATGATTGTCTCCTGTCTATGCATCTCTTGAAAGGCGCTCACGTCATCGGGCGGGCACCTCGCATTTCTGTGCTGCTCTCAGGCATCGAAGGGCGGCGGGCTCGCCGAGACGGGCGGATCCGGCAGCCACGTCAGGTCGTTGAATCCACGCTTGATGTATCCCCCTTTGGACCAGGTCTCGCCTTCGTAGCCAAAGTGCTTGTACGCCATCTGATTGTCATAGATCGACGTCACGCACTGGCTGCGGATCTTCTGGAAAAACGGGTCCGTGGGCATGGCCTCGAGTATTGCCAACTGCCGGCGAGGCGTGGCCGCTGCCCAATCCCCACCGGCGTCGCGGTTCAGCGCGTCGATGCCGGCGCCCACCAGATCGCGGACAGCCTCATCGCGACAGGCCTCGTCGATGTCCTTGACAAGCAACGCGTACACCGCATCGGGCAGATCCTCATGCGGATACACACGCCGGGCCATCAGCAAGAGGGCCCGGGCCTGGTCCTTGTCCAGGATCCGGGCTGTCAGCGCCCACGTTCTGGACGGCGCCAGCGCGGCCAGCAGCGTTCCCGCGGAAAGGGTGCCGGTCAGCACGATAGTCCCCTTGAGGAATTCGCGGCGGGACCCCCGCCGGACGAGAGGAATGGCGGGTTCCGCCACGTCATCAATGGTTTTTTTCATGCTTGTCTCCGATGGACCGCCGCGGGTCTTGCACCCGGATCATGATATGGATGAGCTTCGCCACATCCAGCCCTTTGCTCGCGCTGGATGCGCTCATTATGCGAGCGCCGCGTATCAGGGGGTAACAGCCGGGTGCTACATCTGAAATGAAGCGCGAGTCGCTGGAACGCTATCGCTTTGCCGGCTGACGGCGGCGGGCGGCGTCACTCTTGCAGCAGCGCGAGACCATCGTCGCTCTGCTGCTTGCCCAGATAGGCGACAAGCGCCTCGCGCGCGGTGCTCAGATGGAGGGCGATCAGCTCGGCCAACGCTGCGCTATCGCGCCGATCGATCAGGTCCAGCATGGTCTCGTGCTCGCGATCGGCGCTTTCCTGCGCCTGGGCGGTCTGCATGTACAGGCGCGAGTACGGCATGGTGAGGTTGAACAGGGATTGGATCAGGCGCAGCGTATGCGGCCTGCCGGTCACCTCGTAGAGAGCGAGATGAAACCGGTAATTGGCGCGCACCCATTCGTGCAGCGGCAGCGGCTGGCCGTCCATCTCGCGGATCAGGGTACGCCAGCGCTGCAGATCGGCCTGGCTGGCATTGGCGATGATGTAGGGGCTCAGCGCCGGTTCGATCGTCAGGCGCAGGTCGTAGAGTTCGGCCACGTCGGATGCGTCCAGCTTCATCACAGACAAGCCGCGGCCTGGACGGGCAATGGCCAGCCCATCGGCAACGAGCATGCGCAAGGCTTCCCGCACCGGTATGCGGCTGACCTTGAAGCGCTTGGCGAGATCCTCCTGCACCAGCGCCTGGCCCGGACTCAGGATCCCCTCGCGGATCGCCCGGCGCAACAAGTCTGCGAGTTCATCTGGTTGCATGATCGATATACTCTGAAAACCGGGGCCGCCCGCGCCGGAAATCGGCGCGGTTGCCCGCATTGTAGAGCAGACTCCGGTGCGGAATTAACGCGAGAACATCGTATCGGGCAGCCAGGTCGCCAGACCGGGAAACGCCGCCAACAGGACGATCGTCAGCAATAGCAGCAGGAACGAGGGCAGCGCCGCCCGGGCGATGCGGGCCAGCGGCTTGCCGGTCAGTCCCTGGATGACGAACAGATTCATGCCCACCGGCGGCGTGATCTGCGCCATCTCGATGACAATGACCAGATAGACGCCGAACCAGATGGGGTCAAAGCCCGCCTGGATCACCATGGGCATGATGACCGCGGTGGCCAGCAGCACCAGCGAAATGCCGTCCAGAAAACACCCCAGGGCAATAAAGAACAGGGTCAGCACGACCAGCAGCTCGTTGGCGTCCAGCCCCAGGGTCACGATCCATGCCGCAAGCTGGCGCGGAATGCCGGTGAAGCCCATGGCCACCGTCAGCACCGCGGCGCCGGCCAGGATGAAGGCGATCATGCACGAGACGCGCGTCGCGCCCAGCAGGCCTTCCCGAAAGGCCGTCCAGCTCAGCACCCCTTGCCGCCAGGCGATCAGCAGGCTGAGCGCCACGCCCAATGCCGCGGACTCGGTGGGCGACGCCAGGCCGGTATAGATCACGCCGATGACGCCGGCGATCAGGACGACCACGGGCAGGAGCTTGCGCAAGGCAAAGAACGCCTGCAGCCAGGAAACCCGCGGCTCGGCGGCCGGCATGCGCTGCGGATGCAGCAGGCTCCACACAATGATCCAGCCCATCATCAAGCCGGCCAGCACCATGCCTGGAAATACGCCCGCCAGAAACAGGCGAGCCACCGATTCCTCGATGGCGGCGCCATAGACGATGAAGATGACGGAAGGCGGAATCAGCAAGCCCAGCGTGCCGGCGCCCGCCAGAGAGCCCAGCGCCTGGCGCTCGTCGTAGCCGCGCGCCTGGAGTTCCGGCAGGGAAATGCGGCCGATGGTCGCGGTGGTGGCGGCCGATGAGCCGGACACCGCAGCAAAGATGGCGCAACCCATGATGTTCACATGCAGCAACCGCCCCGGCAGGCGCTGCATCAGGGGTGCCAGGCCCGAGAACATGTCGCTGGACAGGCGCGAACGGAACAGGATCTCGCCCATCCAGATGAACATCGGCAAGGCCGCCAAATCCCACGAGCGGCTCGAGCTCCATAAATTGGAGGCGACCACGTCCAGCATCGGGAGAGGCTTGCTGGACAACGCCAGCAGGCCCACCAGGATCAGGCTGATCGAAACCCAGACGCCGGCGCCCAGCACCAATAGCAGGACGCCGACCAGGAGCAGCGGAAAAGTGGCATCCATGTCATTCCCCCATCGGCTCGGCCGCGCCGGAAACGCCCGCCGCACGGCCACACGCGATCGCGATCGTGCGATCCAGCAGGCTCACGCACAGCAGGCCCAGGCCGAGGAACATGACGGCCTGCGGCAAAGCCAGGGGCACCGGGACCAGCCCCGCGGAGACATCGCCGAAGTGCCAGCTCTTGAGCACCAGCCGGCCCATGCCCCACGCGCAGGACAATGCGGCGCCCAGGGCAGCCAGGCTGGCGAGCAGCTCGCACGCCAGGCGCGCGCGTCCCCTCAAGTGTTCCAGCACGAGGCTGACGCGGATGTGGACGCCGCGCGCCATGGTATCGGCCAGCGCGAGGAAGGTCGCCGCCGCCAGCAGATAGCCGCAGATCTCGGCCAGCGAAGGCACGGTCGCATTCACCGTGTCCATGCCCATGGCAATCCGGATGCCATTGAACACGCGTCCGGAAATTTCAATGCAGACCAGGACCAGGATGGCGACCAAACACAGGGCGGCGGCCACCGCCGCCCAACCATAAATGCGTCGAAGCATGGGGGTGTCCTTTGTTTACCGGCCCGCTTGATAAGTATCCAGGATCGCCTTGCCTTCGGCGGAACTCTCGGCCGCCCACTCCTTGGCCATGGCAGCGCCGATCTCGCTGAATTTTTCCTGGAGGGAAGCCGGCAGCGGCTGGATCTTCATGCCTTCGGCGCGCAAGCGTTCGGTCGCCTTGTCCGCCTCGGTCCGGGAACTTTCCCAACCGCGCCGCTCGGCAACACGCGCGGCATCCAGCACCGCCTGGCGCTGGGCCTGCGGCAAGGCGTTGAACGTCTGCTTGTTGGCAATCACGATATTGCGCGGCAACCAGGCCTGGACTTCGTAGTAGTGATCGACAAAGTCCCACGCCTTGACGTCCACGCCGCCCGTGGGTGAATTGACCATCGCATCGGCGCGGCCGGTCGCGAACGCGGTCGGAATGTCCGGCACCTCCACCTGAACCGGCGTCATGCCCGCCAGCAAGGCGAAACGTTCCGTTGCCCGGCTATTGACGCGGAACTTCAGGCCTTTCAGGTCGTCGGGTCCGTTCAACTGCTGCTTGCTATAGAGCGATTGCGCCGGCCAGGCGACCGAATACAGCAGCATCAGGCCCTGGCGATCCAGGTGTGCCTCGATCTGGGGCTTCTGCGCCTCGTACAGCTTCCAGGCCTGTTCATAGTCGGTCGCCAGGAACGGCAGTGAATCGACGCTGAAGATCGGATTCTCATTTTCCAGCGTCGAGGCGAACACCTCGCCGATCGGCACCAGGCCGTCCCGGACCGCGCTCTTGATTTCCCGGTGCGGAACCAGCGAACCGGCGGAATGCACGGTGAACTTCAGCGCGCCTTGCGTGGCCGCGTCGACATCCTGCGCGAACTGGACGATGTTGCGCGTATGGAAGTTGCCGTCCGGATACGGAACCGGAAAATCCCAGACGGTCTGCGCGCCGGCCGCACAGGCCGCGGAGGCGAGAACGGACGCCAGGGTGATTCTAAGTGCCTTCATGCATTGCTCCTCGTCGTTATGTCTTGATACCACAAGGCGACGTCCTCGTGACCGTCGCCTTGCCTCAATGAATAGTGCCCTCTGCTGTCTTGAGGATCCATTGAATCCATTGGATCCAATGGATATAATAGCATTGTGCTCCAGTATCGCAAAGCAACTTCCGGGACCCACATGACGGCTGAAACCAAATCTCCCTTCATCAAAAACATCCATACGCTGGAACAGTTGCGTGAATGGATACCGGCGCCCTCCGATCTGGTGCTGAACAAGGTCATCCCCGACATCGATGACCACGTGCGCGCATTCATCGGATTCTCGCCCTACGTCATGATCTCCACCGCCGACCGCAATGGAAATTGCGACGCGTCCCCCCGCGGCGGCGAACCGGGGTTCGTGAAGGTGCTGGACGACCACCACCTGGCCTGGTCCGAATCCACCGGCAATCGGCGCGTGGATTCACTGCAAAACCTGCTGCAGAACGACTCGATCGGCATGCTGTTCCTGCTGCCGGGCTATGACGAAGTGCTGCGCATCAATGGAACCGCAGTCATCACGACCGAAAGCGCGTTGCTGGAGCAGCTGGCGCCGCGCAATCAGCCGCCCGGCGTCGGCGTGGCGGTGGGCGTCACGGTACACGAATGCTATATCCATTGCGCCAAGGCGGCCCTGCGCTCGAGCCTCTGGAATCCCCTGGGCTGGCCCGACTTGTCGGCCATGCCCAGCGCGGCCCAGATCCTGCGCGACCACACGGGCGCCGGGGAAGGCGACGGCAGCGTCGAGTACATGCAAAGGATGCTGGATGAAAGCTACACCAAGCGACTCTGACAAGGCGCCCGCCGCTCCCCAGCCGCTGTACGTGCGCATCGACCGCATCCGCCAGGAAACCGAACTCATCCGTTCCTACCGCCTGGTGGCACTGAATGGCGGCGAGCTTCCCGCCTATGAGGCGGGCGCCCACGTGGGCGTCGTGCTGCCGGACGGCAAGACCCGCTATTACTCGCTGTGCGGCGATCCGGATGACCGGCGCCAGTACCTGATCGGCGTGCAGCGCGAGGACAAGGGGCGTGGAGGCTCGCGCCTGCTGCATGCCTCCGCACGCGAAGGACGGTTCCTCAAGCTGGTGCCGGCGCGCAACCATTTTCCGCTGGCGGACGGCGACAGCCATCTGCTGATCGCCGGCGGCATCGGCATCACGCCCATCCTGGCGATGGCGGCCTCGTTGCAGGCACGGGGAATCGACTACCGGTTGCTCTATTTCGTCCGTACTGAGCAGGACGTCGCCTTTGGCGACCTGCTCGAACCTTTTCTGGCGTCGGGACGCGGACAGGTGATCAGTTTCTCCGATCCCTCGGACGCCCCGCCGCTGGCCGAACTGCTGGGCGCGCCGCGGCCGGGCCGGCACGCGTATTTCTGCGGCTCGCCGGGCTTCATGGACTGGATCGAATCCCACTTGCAGGACTGGGACCCCGCCCAGGTGCACAAGGAAAATTTCCACCCGGCAACGGCACGGCCGGGCGACAAACCCTTGACCGTCACCGCCGCACGCCGTCAATTGGACATCAGCGTGCCGGCCGACGAATCGATCCTGCACGCCTTGCGAGACGCCGCTGTGCTGATCGACTCGGTCTGCGAGAACGGCACCTGCGGCACCTGCAGGGTCGCCTACCTGTCAGGCAGGCCGGAGCACCGCGACAGCGTCCTGACGCCCGAGGAACGGCGGCAATACGTCATCACCTGCGTGTCGAGAGCGGATCCCGGCGAACCGCTGGTGCTGGATATCTGAGGCGCTGCAGGCCTACTTCCCCAGCATGCGCGGCAGGACGTCCTCGTCGCCGGCGCGGTACCGGTGGACCAGCGTCATGACGACATGGCCGAGGATCAGCGCCAGCAGCAGCCAGCCCAGCGCGCCATGGAACAGGCTGGCCGGGGCGGTGAGCCATTCGATCTTGTCCCCCTCGAAACCGGGCATGAGCGGCAGGCCGAAGGGCGAGAAGGCCCGTCCCGATCCATACTGCCGCATCAGGGCCAGTGTCGGGATCACCAGGATCAGGCCGTACATGGCCAGATGGCCCAGGCGGGCGAGCGTGCTGGTCGCGGCGGGCCGCTGCCGGACGTTTGCCAGCGCCCAGGCCGCGCGCAAGACGATCAGCACCAGCAGCAATACGCCCGAGTGCTTGTGCGTCGCCCACAGGAATTCGTCCAGCGGGGAATCCTCGGCCACCACGCGCGTGATGGCCGTGGCGAATTGCCAGGCGACCAGCAGCGCCATGCCCCAGTGAAAAAAACGGCTGACCGTGCCGTAACGCACCTTGGAATCTTTCAAGTTCATGTTCGGGTTCCTTTCTCAGATCCGGGCCGCCGTTCCCCCAACGCCCCATGGACATGCCGCATGCGGCGCGCCGCCGGCCGCGTGTCCAAGCTCAAAGATAGTACAGAAAGATTGCGCGAAAAATATGAAGACCCTGTGAAAAGGCACGCGCCCTCTGGGTCCGTTCAGAGAAATGCCTAGTCGATCGGCACCGAGAACCGGGCGCCCAGGCCGTAGGCGCCCGTGACGATATTGCCGTTCGCCTCGAAGCGCACTTTGAGGTGGGGGCCGTAGCGAAAACCCTGCGCCAAGCCGATCGTCCGCTGCAGCTCCCCCAGCGCCCTGTTTCGCTGTTCGTAGGTGCCGCTGAGCCGGCCCCAGCGCCCCAGGGGCACGCTCAGCCCCCACTGGTTGCGCACGCAATCGCAGGCCAGCGGATCCTCGTCATACGTGGACAGGTCGGCATAACCGGCGCCCCGCTGCTCGTTGACCCAGGACAGCTTCAGATCGCTGAACACGTCGACCTTGTAGCCCAGTTGATAGCGCCATCCGCTGCCCAGCGGCCGCCGGGATTGCGAGACCCCCAGCGCCAGGGCGCCCCAAGCGTCCGTGGAATACTCGCCGCCCAAGCCCAGCGCCAGCAATTCCGGCATACCTTGCACTTGCGAAGCCAGGGACAGGCCCGGGCCCACCGCATACTGCGAGGACACGTCGTATGCGGCCGGCCCGTACGCCAGCCCGCCGCTTTTGACGCCGCTGGACGACTCATCCAGCACACCGGCCGCGGCGGCATACGTCCAGTCGCCGGACTGCTGCAGGCCGCGCGGCATGCCGCCGTACACACCGACCCCCGCCAGGCGCACGGGCCGGCTCCAGGACGGCGCACGCACCGGCTCGTTGCCCAGCGTCAGGCGGTACCCGTCGCCGCCGGTGTAGCGCCAGCTGCGGGCGCCGAAGGACCAGGGATCGTCCACGCCGGGGATCGAGGGGCCGAAATCCTCGACGGGATCTCCGTCAGCGGTCTTGTCCGGCCAGTAGACGCCGTCCAGGATATCCAGGGCATACGCATCCGGCACCAGCCCGAACGAGGTGACCTGATCCTTGCGGGTCTTGACGCCGGTGCCGGACAGATCGACGGGCACATCCACGGGAACCGCGCGCACCGGATAGACTTGGGGCGACAATCCCAGGAGTGCCGCGCCGTCCGCCGCGGCTGTCGGGCGGACCTGCGCACACGATGTCGTCAGGCCGCACAGCGCGCATGCCGTGAACGCCCCTATCCTGCCTTTCCAAATCGAAACCCGCATCCGCCTGATTGCCTGGACCTCCGTCCGCCGCGCTGAAGCGGCGGCTGCCGTGACACACCACATGACCGTCCACCACGCGCCGCACACCGCCGCGCATGACGTTCCGGCCTCTCTTAACGATAGTGGCTACGCGCCGGCTTGTGCAATGCTCGGCCGCTCAGGACGTAACAGCTTGTTCACCTGCCGGACGGCACGCACGGAGACTGGCGCATGGGGATTAGGCGAGCAGGGCTTCCGCGGCCTTTTTCAATAGCCGCCGCGCCTGGGCTTCACGGTATGCGCCATGGGCCTGGATGTCGCTTTGCCCCGGATGTTCCTCGAAAACCCGATCCAGCCCGGTGCTGCCGGCCGCGGCTCCACCCGCCAGCCACGCCTCCGCCGCGAAAGCGCGAAACGCGGATGCCGACAAACCGCTGATGCCGACACCGAATTCATGTCCCGCCCGGGTCGCAAACACAGTCAGCAGCGCAAAACGACCGGGTATCAAACGGAGACACTGGTGGCTTGCCGCATCGGGTATCCGCAGGCTGACCCCCACGATCAACTCCCCTTTTTCCAGCGTGGGGCCGCCGGGGCCGCGGGGCTGGAACCAGTCGTGCGCGGCAATGTCGCGCGCAGTGGTGTGCACGACTGCCCGGGTGCCCAGCATCGCCGCGGGCAGGCAGCCCGCCTGTGACGTGGTGCACAAGGCGCCGCCGATGGTGGCGCGATTGCGCATGAGCCGGTCCCCCATTTTCCCTGCCAGGCTCGACAAGGCCGGAATGCCGTCGCCAACCGCCGCCGACGCCGCAAGCTCGTTCAGCGTCACTGCGGCACCCAGCCTGAGCACGCGTCCGTGTCGCTCTATGTGCCGCATGGCCGGGATCAAGCCCAGACTGACGACGGTGGCCGGGGTTCCGGACTGCCGCCAGTGCGGAATCAGGTGCTGGCCGCCGCCCATGGGGACGGCATCCGGAAAGCGCGACAGCAAGGCCTGCGCGTCCTCGAGCGCGGCGGGCCTGTGCCAGTTCAGTGGTTTATCGATCATGGCCATCCTGTTTCTGCATGTCATGCGGCGCGTGGTTCAGGCTGTGCGCCCCTCGCCGCCAGGCGATGCGCCCCGCAACAACCGGGCGGCGAGCCCGACCATGTCGACAATGGGCAGGTAGCCCGTACACCGGCACAGCAGGCCGGCAAAGGCATCGCGTATCTGGGCGTCCGTCGGATCGGGTGTGTCCTGCAGCAACGCGATCGCCGCCAGCATGAACGCGGGCATGCAGTAGCCGCATTGAAAGGGCTGCCGTTGTTCGGCGGCCGCCAGCACCGCCTGCGTTGCGGGCTGGTCGAGCAGAGACAGGCCCGCCAAAGTATGGACGTCCCGGGCGCCCGCCTCCTGGGCCAGGACGCTGCACGATTTGACCGGCACACCATCCACCAGGACCGCGCAGGCGCCGCAGTGTCCGGTGTCGCAGCCTTTGCGCACGTCGACGCAATCAGCCGTGTCCCGCAACCATTCCAGCAGCGACTCGCCGGCCGGAACCTCGAGCCGCGCGACGGTATTCACGCGGCAGAAGCCGGCCTGCCCCGGATCGTTCGACGACGGTGTTTCGCTCATGCCCCTGACCCTTCAGCGTGCAGCAATGCCCAGATGGCCGGCGGCGTGGCGGGCATCTGGATCGCCGACGCTCTTTTGCCGAGCGCGGTGCTCAAGGCATCCTGTATCGCGTTCATGACGGCGGGCGGCGCCGCGCTGGCGCCGGATTCGCCGCAACCCTTGATGCCCAGGCGGTTGGCGCCGGCGCTGCCCTGGTTCAGGACGATGTCCATGTCGGGAATGCTCGCGGCCTGGGGCAGGTGGTAGCGCCCGAAGTCGGTCGTCAATAGCCGGCCGCTGTCGGCATCGAAGCGGCAATCCTCCAGCAAGGCCTGGCCGATGCCTTGCGCGCTGCCGCCCATGACCTGGCTGCGGACCTTGTCCTCGGACACGATCGCGCCGAAATCATTGACGGACACATAAGCCAGGATGTCCACCACACCGGTATCGGGATCGATCTCGATCTCGCAGGCATGGCAGCCATTGGCGAATGTGCCCTCTGTGATCGCGGCGCAGACTTCGGTCTCGAACGGATGGGGCGTCCCTTCGGGCAAATCGGCCACTGCCATGATCGCCAGTTCGCGCAGGCTGAAACACCGCTCGCCGCCGCGCAGGCGCCCCGCCTCCCAGCGGACCTGCTCCAGCGGCATCCGCCATGCCTGGGCGGCCCATTCGCGCGCCTTCTGTATGACGGCGTCGGCGACCTGCAGCAATGCGGTGGAGCCCGACAGCAGGGATTTCGAGCCGCCCGTACCCATGCCCTGCCCCAGGCGATCGGTGCGCCCCTGATGCACGGAAATGGCTGACGCGTCGTAGTGCAAATAATCCGCCAGGATTTTTGCGTACGAGCTGCGATGGCCCTGCCCGCTGCTTTGCGTCCCCACATCCGCACGCAGGCGGCCGTCGCGGTGAAAGCAGATGCGGGCCGATTCGCGCGATATCCCGTCGGGCTGGGTCAGGCGGGCCAAAGCCATGCCGCCGTTGGTTTCGAGGTAATTGGCAATGCCCAGGCCCCTGAGTTTGTTGCCGGCGCGGCTCTCGTCCCGCCGGGCTGGAAATCCGGCGTAATCGATGGACCTGAGCGCCCGCTCCAGGTTGTCGGCGAACAGGCCGCCGGTGAGCCTGACGCCCGTCGCGGTCGTATAGGGCAGATCCTCGGGCGCGAGCAGGTTGCGCCTGCGCAAGGCCGCCCGATCCAGGTTCAGCTCGAGCGCGGCGATGTCGATGACGCGCTCCAGCACGTAGTTGGCTTCCGGGCGGCCCGCCCCCCGGTACGAATCCAGGGGCACGGTGTTCGTCAGCGCGCCGCGCACGCGGCTGTACATCGCCCCGAATCGATAGGCGCCCGGCAGGACGGGGGTGCTGCACATCGTCGGGTTGAAGGGGCCATAGTTCGACAGGAAAGCCCCCAGATTCGCATCGGTGTCCGTGCGTATCGCCAGGAAATTCCCGGCGGCGTCCAGCGCCAGCCTGACACGGGTATGGTGATCGCGACCGTGCGTGTCGCTCAGGAACGCCTCGGTGCGTGAACCCACCCACTTCACGGCATGCCCGAGCGCCTGCGCGGCCAGCAGGACGAGCACCTGTTCCGGATAGATGAAGATCTTCATCCCGAAACTGCCGCCCACCCGGGGGGTGATGACTTCGAGCGTCGCAGGGTCCCAGCCCAGCACATCCCGGGCAATGACGTCGCGCGTCCAGTGTGCGCCCTGGGAGGGCGTGACCAGGATGCGCTGCCCGGTGTCGGGGTCCGCCCAGCCGATCGCGCTGCGTGTCTCCAGCGGACTGGCGACGACGCGATTGTTGACGATGCTGGCCTCCACGACCGACGCCGCCGCCTGCAGGGCGGCATCGACGGCCGCCTCGTCGCCGGTTTCCCAGTCGAAGCACAGATTGCCGGGAATATCCTCCCAGACCCGCGGCGCGCCGGGCTGCAGGGCCAGGTCCGCCTGGGTGACTTGCGGCAAGGGCTCGTACACCACCTCGACACGGCGCGCCGCCGCCTGGGCGATGCGGGCGCTGCGGGCCACCACCATCGCGACCGCCTCGCCGTGATGGCGCACCTTGCCGCGCGCCAGCAGCGTGCGCGGCGGGTCGGCGCGCGAAGACCCGTCCCGGTTCAGCAGCGGAATAATGCATGGAATGGGACGCGGGTGGCCCGGCAGGTCATCCACGGTCCACACCGCGACGACGCCGTCCATACCCTCGACAGGCGTGCGTATGCCGGCAATCCGGGCATGCGCATGCGGCGACCTCACAAAGGCGGCGTGCAGGCAGCCCTCCGGATAGATGTCCTCGGTAAAGACGCGCCCGGAACACGCCCTGCGCAACCAGCCCGGCATCCCTGCGTAGTTCATGACAGCAATCGCGAGTCATCGGGAGACCAGCGCACCTTGACCGGCGTGCCCTCGGTGAATGCCGTGTAGGCCGCATTGGAGGTATTGGGCAGCATGACCATGAGGGGCTGCCCATCGGGCAGGCTCAAATGGCATTCGACGACGGGCCCCAGGTAGGTGAACAGCCGGATCGTGGCGGATAGCGAATTCAGGGACGGATCCTCGGCGGCATCCGCCGGGGCAATGTGCGCTCGTTCGGGCCGAAAGCTCAGGCAACTGGCGTCCTGGCCGGCCGATTGCGCCGTCCTGAGCATGATGCCGCTGTGGGTCCGAAAACCGGCGCCATCGAGGCGAGTGCCTTCGAGCAGATTGGTTTTTCCCATGAACTCGGCGACGAAGCGATTGGCGGGCTCTTCATAAAGCTGGGCAGGCGTGCCGACCTGCTCGATGCATCCCTTGCTCATGACGACCAGCCGGTCGGCCATGCTCAGGGCCTCGTCCTGGTCGTGGGTGACGATCAGCGTCGTCAGGTTCAGCTCGCGCTGCAACTGCCGGATCTCGGCGCGGACCTCATGGCGCAGCCGGGCATCCAGGGCCGACAAAGGCTCATCCAGCAGCAACACATCGGGATTGATCGCCATGGCCCGGGCCAATGCCACACGCTGCTGCTGACCGCCCGAGAGCTGGCGGGGCATGCGTTCCGCAAAATCGCCCAGACGAACGCGCGACAGGGCTTCTTTCACCCGCCTGTCGATGTCGCTTTTTGACATCCGCTGCATCTCCAGGCCGAATGCCACGTTTTTGGCGACCGTCATGTGGGGGAACAGGGCGTAGCCTTGAAACACCATGCCGATATTGCGCTGGTGCGCGGGCATGTGCGTGATGTCCCGATCATCCAGGGTGATGCGGCCCTCGCTGACGGAAATGAATCCCGCCAGCATGCGCAGGGTCGTCGTCTTGCCACAGCCGCTGGGGCCCAACAGCGCAACCATCTCGCCTTTGTCCATCGACAGATTGAAGCGATCGACCGCACGCGTCTGACTGTAGTATTTCGTGACGTTGTTGAATTCGATATAAGACATAGGCGGCTTCAGAAGGCGTTGCTCAGTTTCACATACCGGTCGGAGACGATCAGCGCAAAGCCGATGATGAAAATCTGGACCGTGGCCACCGCCGCGACGGTCGGGTCCAGATTCCATTCAAGGTAGTTCAGGATCGCGATGGGCAGCGTGGTCCTGCCCGGCCCCACCAGAAACAGGGATTTCTCCAGATCGGTGAACGACACGATGAAACTGAACAAGCCGCCGGCCACCAAGCCCGGACGCGCAATCGGCAGCGTGATCCGCCAGAATGTCGTCAGCGGCGTGGCGCCGAGGTTCTGGGCGGCTTCTTCGATGTTTTCGTTTGCCGACAACAAGGACGTGGTCACCAGGCGCACGACCCAGGGAATCACGATGACCACGTGCGCAATGATGAGTCCGGGCAGCGTGGCGACGAGTTGTATGCCGGACAACAGCTCGATCTGGATGAAATAAATGTAGACGCCGCTGCCGGCCACGATCGCCGGCACCATCATGGGCGACAGCAACAGGGTATTGATGACGGCCTTGCCCGGGAAATTCGCGCGGGCCAGCGCCAGCGATGCCGGAACGCCAACCAGCAGTCCCAGGAACGTCGCCGCAATGGCGACCTGGAAGCTCAGCCAGAACCCTTCGCGGAAATCTACCAGTTCCCACGCATTGACATACCAGTGAAAGGTGTACCCCAGCGGCGGAAAGCTGATCACCTTGTTGGAGAACACGCTGACCCACACCACGGCCACCAGCGGCGCCACGACAAAGGCGAGGGACAGGAACACCGCGGTCCGATAGGACCAGGTACGCAGAGGGGTCTTCATGATGTGGCCGCCCGCATGCGGTCCTGGGAAATGCGTCCCACCAGCCAGGATGAAAATATCGTCAGCAGCAAGGTCGTGACCATCAGAATGACGGAAATCGCGGATCCGAACGGCCAATTGTTCGCCTTGGTGATCTGCTCATAGACCTTGGGCGCCATCATGTGGAATGTCGGCCCGCCGATCAGCACCGGCGTGGCATACGCGTTCATGCCCATCATGAAGCACAGTATCGTGCCCACGACGATGCCGGGCGTCGACAGCGGCAGCAGTACGCGGCAGAACATGCGCCAATGGCTGGCGCCCAAGCCCAGGGCGGCTTCCTCCAGCGAGGGGCTGATCGATTCGATCACGCTTTGCAGGGTGATGATCATGAACGGCAGCTGCACCGAGATCGTCCCGATCATGACCGCCAGGTCGGTGTAGAGCAGTGTCAGCGGCTCGCTGACCACGCCGGTCGTCATCAGCGCCGAGTTGATGAGGCCCCGGTCGCCCAGCAGCACCAGCCAGCCCGCCACCCGCACCGGATTGCCCATCAGCAGCGGCAGGATGACGGTGATGATCAAGATGCTTTTCATCTTCACCGACCGGGTGCGGGCGATGAAGTAGGCCGGCAGAAAGCCCATGATCAGGCACACGAATGTGCTGACCACGCCGATGTAGATCGTTCGAAACAGGACATCCCGGTAAAAGGGGTCTGAAAAGAACTTGACGTAGTTGTCCAGCGACCAGGCATCGACCATCAGGACGGTCGGATCGAACCGGTTCAGGCTATAGCGAAACAGCAGGAAAAGCGGCCCGATCAAGACGGCCAGGACGGCGAGCGACGACGGCGCCAGCAGCGTGGCCGCGGTCCAGCCGCGCGGCCTGAGCAAGGATCGATGGGCGGCTTCGTTCATGCCGGTCCTCACACCTTGATGTTCTTGTTCCACCATTCAAGCCATTCCGGCTGATGCTTTGCCGCATATCCGAAATCGACCACGTGCAGGCGGCTTTGCTGTTCCTCGCTGAACTGCACTTGCTTGGCCACTGCCTCGGGCAGCGTCACGTTGGAGATGGCCGGCGCATAGTAGGTCAGCTCGGCCAGCGTGCGGCAGGCCTGCGGCGTCAGCATCTCGTTGATGTAGTGGTAGGCCAGGTCCTTGTTCGGCGCGCGCTTCGGAATCACCACCCCGAACCGGATGGCGATGCCGCCTTCCGCGGGATAGGCGCCGCGCACCGGCAGTCCGTCGGCTTCCCATTGAGCGGCCCGCGCCTTGTAGTTCGCCGAGATCCAGATCTCGTCGGATTGCATGGCGGCGACCAGCTGCTGATGGGAGGGATAGATCTTGGGATCGACCTGCTCCTTCAGCTTGAGCAAGGTGGGGAAAGCCGGCTCGATATTACCCATCGTGCCGCCGCCCACCAGGGAAAAAGCATACAGATAGTTGAAGTAGATCTGGTCGATCAGCCCGACCCGCCCCTTGTACTCGGGGTTCATCAGATCCTTGAAAGAGGTCGGCGCGGAAATCTTTTCGGGGTGATAGATCAGCTCGACGCCGCTATACACCCAGGGCGCAAAGTACTTGTTGTTCATCCCCGGCATGGCCAGCAGGTGCTTGGCGTTGGGAATCCTGTCGTAGTCGATTTCCTCCAGGACGCCCTGGACTTGCAGCTCGTAGGCGTCGGCATCGGTCAGGTGCGCGATGTCGACACTGCCGCGGGGCAGGTTGCGCTCGGCAAGCAGCTTGGATTTGCGGGCGGGCGCGCTGGCCAGGTCGCGCCGGACCTTGATCCCCTTGTCTTCCAACAGCGGGGTTTCCAGCGCCTTCATCACATTGCTGTTCCAGTCGCCGCCCCAGTTGGAGACCACCAGTTCGCCCCTGGGCTGCGCAAGCGCCGCGAAAGGCGCCGTCCCCGCCAACAGGCCCATGCCGGCGCCGGCCGCGGTCTGCATGAATTGACGCCGCGAGGGCGAGTAGAGGGTCCGCTTCGACATGATGGTCTCCTTGTGTTTTGGAATATATGCAACTGGATCGACACTGTACCTGCCAATTGTGTCTGATATGATTCTGAATTGTGTCTAGCATGTCGCAATGAGCCGATGGAAACGAACGCGCCCCTACTGCTGGTCGAGGACGATGAAACGTTCCGGACGATTCTTGCCGGCTATCTGGAAGCCAAGGGCTGGACGGTGGAAATGGTGTCGACGGGGCACGAGATGCTGCACCGGATCTCCAGCGGCCACTATGGCCTGATCCTGCTGGATCTCGGCTTGCCCGACGAGGACGGCCTGGCGCTCCTGCGCAAGCTCCTGGGCCGTTCCGACGTCCCGGTCATGGTCATCACCGGCCGCACCGACATCGATGCCCGGCTCACGGCGTTCGAACTGGGCGCCGCCGACGTCCTGACCAAGCCATTGAATCCACGCGAACTGCAATACCGGGTCCTCAACCTGCTGCGGCACAGCTCGCCCTCCACGCCCGTGAGTTACCTCGAGGCGGCGCCATGGCGCGTCGACGTGGCATCGCGCACTGTGGTGTCGTCCCTGACGAACCAGCCCTGCGCGTTGACCCGCGCCGAATTCGATACCCTGGCTTTCCTGCTGCGTGCCCAAGGCAGGGTCTGTTCCCGGGCACAAATACTGGATGCCATTACAGTATCCAGCGACCCTGAATCGGAGCGGGCCGTCGACACCCTGGTCAGCCGCCTGCGCAAGAAACTGGGCGTCGAATGCGACGCAGGCGCATTGATCCTGACGGTCAGGGGCATCGGCTACCGCATCGACCCGCAGGCCGCGGCGCCCGTGTCACCCGCGGCCACGCCTGGATAGCGGCCCCGCGCCTCCCCGCATGGCCTGCTCCAGCACTGGCAGGCTGTCGGCGGCCGCGCTGCGCAAATTTTCCAGCCGGCGATGCATGTCGTCGTTGTGGGCGGCCGTGCCGCGCGTGGAGGCCAGCAAGGCCTCCACCGCCCTGGCGTGGTCGCTCAGATGATGGAACCCCATCTGCGATGCCGTGCCCGCCACCCGGTGGGCATAGCTGCGCAACGAGGCCGGGTCCTCGGTGTTCAAGCCGGCCGCCTGTGCGAACAGATCCCGCGCGGAACGGACACTTTGCCGGAAGCGGGTGCGGCCGATGTCCTGTTCCAGCTGCTTGAGGGCCGGCTCGACGCCGTCCCCATCGCCGCCATCCACTGCCGTGAGGACCATGGGCGAAAACACAAAAGGATCCTGCTTGCGCGCCCCGCGGTCGAAGCTCGCCGCCCACGCCAGGGCATACCGCAGTTGCTCGATGTAGAGCGGCTTTTGCAGGACGGCATCGATGCCGACCTTCTTGCAAGCCAGCAGATTGTCCGAAATGATATTCCCGGTCAGGGCAATCACAATCAGCCTCGAAAAAACCGGGTCCGCCTGCGCCCGCAGGCGTGCCGCCAGATCGAAGCCGGACACATTGGGCATCATCAGGTCCAGCAGCAGCACATCGAGGTTGCGGTCCTTGACGGCCCGCACGATATCCTGCGTATCATCCAGCACCACGGCCTCATGGCCGGATCGGATCAATAGCGCATGGGCCACCGTCAGGTTCAGCGGATCGTCATCCACCACGCCGACACGCAATGCCGCATCCGCCTGGGGAATCAGCGTGTCCGCGTGCGCGGACACCGGCGACCCCTCGCGCAGCGGAACAGTGAACCAGAACGTGCTGCCCTGTCCCGGCCGGGTATCCACACCAATGTGTCCGCCCATCGCCGTGACGAGCTGCTTGCAGATCGCCAAACCGATGCCGGTTCCGGCCGGCTTCTGTGAACTGGTCTGGGAAAAATACTCGAAGAGCCTGCCGACGTCCTCGGGGGCGATCCCCGTGCCCCGGTCTCGGACTGCAAAGCGCAGGCGTTGGCCGTCCGCCGAGATGCGCACGGTGATGATTCCGCCGCTTTCGGTGTACTTCAAGGCGTTGCCGGTCAGATTGGCCAACACCTGAAGGACGCGGCCCGGGTCGATGTCCACCCAGCGCGGCACCTTCCCCGACACCACCGTTTTCAGCACGATGCCGCGTTGCGCCGCCCGTGGTTCGAGCTCGGCCTTGAGGGTGTCGAGCAGATCCCGCGGCGCCGTCGCGCGCAGCCGTATCGCCACCCCCACCGCTTCGTTTTTCAGATAATCCAGAAGGTCCGACAACACCGTCGTCAGCCGCTTGGTGGACTGCAGCATCAGCTGGGTATTGGCTTGTTGCGAGGGCGACTCCGCATCCAGCGCGAGGGTCTGCGCCAGGCCGGCCAGGCCATTCAATCCGTTGCTGACTTCGTGGCTGAACATGGCCAGGAAACGGGCCATCGATTCAGACGTGCGCTCGGCATGCTGCTTGGCCTTGCGCAATGCCTCCTCCCGTTCTTTCAGCAGCGTGATGTCGGCCCGGATACTGGTCACGCCGCCGGAACGGGTGCGCCGCTCGCTCAACTGGATCCATCGGCCGTTATCCAGATGCTGCTCGAAAAAGCCCTCGCCACGCTGATGGAACTCGAGGCGCCTCTTCAGCCAGTCATCGGCGTCGTCCCCATAGCGGAACTGGCCGCGCTGCAGCGCGGTTTTGGTGATCTCGGAGAATGTGATGCCGGCACGCAATATGTGCGCAATGGTCGGGTAGAGCTCGCCGTACTGGGGGTTGGCGATCAGCAGGCGATCGTCGGCGTCATACAAGACAAAAGCCTCGGGCAACGCATTGATGCCTTCCTCGAGCCAGTTCAGATAGGTGGAGACCCGGTGCTCCCAGCGATGCAGGCGCGTGACGTGCAGCAGCACGCCCGCCCCCGGTTGCGTGACGATGATCTGGACGACGCGCCGGCCGACGGCAAACGGCCGGCTTGGCGCACCGCCGTCTGCTTGCAGGGCCGCACGCAAGGATCCAGGCAGTCCGGACAGCGGCAAGGTCAGCGCCCGGCGGCGCGCGCCGGGCCTGGAGAGCGGACCCTCGAGACGCACGACCCCGTTTTCCAGCGTCCAGGCGTAGCCCGGAAGGGCGGTGGACAGGGTGTAGGGCGCGGCGCGGGTGTCAGTCATGGCTCAGGTGTCCGGGCGCGGAAAATGTCAATGGTGACGGCTTTGACGCCGATTGGCGCAATATCGTCTTTATACGCCAAGACCGATACCCGAATGCCCGCACCGCACCAGCGCCGGCAGGCCGCCGCGCCGGCCTGCCCGGTGGGCAGTGAACTTCGCATACTTGTCCTGCGTATTCCGGCGAATCATTGCCGTGTCGAATCCGGCATGGCTTCGATATGAATCGTTGCTGTTGTGGACATGCCGACCCTCAACTTCGAGGCCGACGGCTGACCGGGATCGATGCGAATGCGTACTGGCAAACGCTGTACGATCTTTGTGAAGTTTCCGGTGGCATTGTGTGGCGCAATGGGCGAATAGCTGACCCCACTGGCCGGCGCCAGGCCGTCGACAGTTCCTTTCAATTCTGCATCCGGCAAGGCATCCACCTCGATATCGACGGATTGTCCCTCTTGGACATGCGCCAACTGTGTCTCACGGAAATTGGCCCTGATGTAGACAGCGTCCAGAGGAACGATCGCCAGCACAGGCATGCCTGCCTGGATAAATGCGCCCACGCGCACGGTTCTCTTCCCTATCGTGCCGCTGATCGGGGCAATGATGCGGGTATAGGACAACTTCAGCTCCGCGGCAGCCTGGGCGGCACGCGCCTGCGCGAGGGCCCCTCGTGCCTTTGCCAGATCGGCGGCCAGGATATCCACCTGCTGTCGGGCAAGTTCCAGACCGGCCTGGTTTTTTTCCCGCTCGGCCAGTTGAATGCTCAATTGTGCTTCGGCCTGCTGCAGGGCTTGCACCGTTCCCGAGCCATCTCTGGACAGGTTGCGATAACGCTTGCGATTCTTTCTGGCCAGCTTCAGTGTGGCTTCGCTTGCTGCAACCGCCGCCTGCGCCTGTCGTATGGCGGACGCCTGTTGTTCCAGGCGCGCTTCCAGGCCGGCGACACTGGCCTGAGCACTGGATACTCGGGCCTTCGCCATACTCACCGCCACAACGGAATCACGATCGTCCAGGGTGGCGAGCAGTTGCCCCTTCTGTACGCGCTGATTATCCGCGATCAGCACCTTGTCGACCAGCCCCGATACCTGGGGGGCCACCATGGTGAAGTCTGCCATGACGTACGCGTCGTTTGTGGCCTGGGTTGATGCGCTGGACTCGGGACGATTCAGATAGAACGCAACGCTGATTGCCGTTACAAGCAACAGAACGGCACTGAAGATCTTGGCTTTCTGAGGTAATGCCATGGCGTGTAGTCCGGATTAGGGGGATGGAACAGGAGTCGCCAGCGTGCTGGCATGTGTGTCCGGCGCGGGGATATAAGTGAGCCACAGCACCACTGGAATCAAGAGAAGCGCCAGAACTCCCAAGACTCGATAGGCATCCGCGATAGACAACACCAGCGCTTGTCGGCCAAGGGCCTGCGCGAGTGCGGACGGCTCGAACGCAAGAGAGAGGGGATTGCCTGTGAGGGCTGCATGGTTCAGCAGCATCTCGGTATGAAAGCGCCCACGCACGGTCACTAGATGGCCGACCACCGCAGCGCCAAGCAACACGCCGAAGGCCCGCAGCGCGTTGACGACACCGGATACATACGGCCCTTCGTGGGGCTGCACGACGCTCGTGCATAAGAACAGCATGGATATCACGGCCATGGGCTGGCCAAAGGCCTGCAAGGTTTGCGGCAGGACGAACTGATCACGGTTCCAATCGGGGGTCAGTTGCGCGCCGGAGAAGCACGCCAGAGAAATCAGCAACAGACCCGATCCAAACACGAACCGCGCATCGGCCCACTTCCGATACAGCAGCAATGCCACGCCAGCCCCCAGGATCAGTTGGGGCATGGCGACGATCAGGCCGATAGACGCCATCTGTCGCGGCCGGTAGTCGTGCAGATGCCCCAGATAGCTGGATGGCAGTAGCGAACTGGACATCAGCACGACCAGCAGGAATACGAAAAGCGTGAAGCCCAGCCACAGGTTCCTGCGCGCCAGGATCTGCAGCTTGATGAACGGTGACGGGTGATACCACTCCGTCAACAAATAGACGGACAGCAGCGCCAGGCCGGTCGGCAGCGAAGTCACGATCACGGACGAGTGAAACCAGTCCAAACGCTCGCCCTCACCCAATGTCACCGCAATCAAACCGAGCGCGGGCACCCCGCAGGCCATGCCGGGCCAATTGGCCTGCCGGAACCTGGCGGTCTGGACGGATTCCCTAGGCAGTCCCCAAGCCACCAGGCACGCCGAGGCCACAGCCAGGGGAATGATCTGCCAATACGCCCAACGCCAGTCGAACAGCTCATCGGCCCAGTATCCTGTCAACCAAAAGGAAAGATTGGGTGAGAAGGTGGCGGTCATGGCATACAGGCCCAAGCCATGCAGGCGTATGGGTGGCGGCAGAAACTTCAGGGCCGCCATCATCAGCAATGGGATCAAGGTGCCGGCGGCGATGCCTTGCAGGAAGCGCAGGGTCAGCAGCAGGCTCTGATCCTGAATGAGGGGCAGAATCAGAGCCAGCAGTGCGCAGACGCCGAGCATCCACAGCTCGAGGCGACGCACCGAGAGCGTGATGGCAAACCACGCTGCAAACGGCATGGCGATAAACTCGCCTGCGCTGTACGCCGTGGTAATCCACGAGGCGCCATCAAACCCGAACCCGAGTGCGCCCCGTATATCCGCCAGTGCCAATGCGCCCACTCGATTGTTCAGCCCGGCCATCATGGCGGCGATGAAAATGCCGACAAGTCCTGCCATGATCCGAACGGTAAAGCCGGCTTTCGGCGCTCGTTGACCAGGGCCGGCCGCACATTGCGGCAATGCAGTGCTAATCATTGTCGGCCTCCAGTTCGGCCGGGTCCCAACCGCCCCCCAGAGATTTGTACAGATTGACTACGGTGAGTGCAGCGTGAGTCGCACTGGCATTGAGACGGGTCTGGCTGGCAAGCAGGTCTCGCTGTGCAGTCAGGACACTGAGATAGTTGGCCGCACCTTCCTGGTAGGCTCGCTCGGCGGTATGCAAAGCCTGTTTACTTTGTTCATATGCAAGCTGCAGGTCGCCGTGCTGACGCTGTTGGGCAGCCCAGGCATCGAGCGCATTGTCGACCTCGTGCCAGGCTCGCAATACCGTTTGCCGATAGGCAATGGCTGCGGACTTTTGCCGTGCCTCATTCAAAGCCAGGCGCTGCGTCAACCGACCGCCCTGAAAGATAGGCAGGTAGACCGTGGGGCCGACGGAGAAATAGCGGGAGTTCCAGCTGTCGAGGTCACCGCTTTCGAATGCCTCGACCCCAAGGCTCCCTTTCAAGCCAATGCGCGGGTAGAAGTCGGCTTGTGCCACACCGATGGCCGCAGTGGCGGCATGAAGCCTGGCTTCCGCGCTGAGAATGTCGGGGCGTCGATGGGCCAACTCAGAAGGGATGCCAACGGGTACGCGGGTTGGGAACGAGGGCAAAGGCATGGCGGTGCGCAATTCCGCATCGAGCGCGCGGGGCTTTTGCCCCAACAACAAGGCAAGCGCGTTCATCAGCAGGTTTCGGCGCGCAGACAGCGCCGGCATCGTGGCCCGGATGGCCGCGAGTTGCGCGTTGGCCGACGAGGTCTCGAATCGTGTCGCGACGCCATTGCGCACGCGACTTTCCGCCAACCTCAAGGTGCGCTCCGCGATCTCGAGGTTCTCTTGGGCGATACTCAGTTCGGACTGCACTCCGCGCAGCCGCAAATAGGTCCGGGCCACCTCAGCGGACACCGCAACCCTGAGCGCCTCACGATCGTACACTCTGGCCTCCAGAGAGGCGGCAGCGCCTTCCCGCACTCGTCGCGCCTTGCCCCACAGGTCGATCTCCCAGCTGGCGTCAAAGCCAATCTGCCAGTCATCGCTGGGACCGGGTGGCGCGCCCAAAGCGACGAACTTGCCGTGTTCGCTGAGTCTGTCACGGCTGTAGCGAGCGTGGACGCCCGCGCGGGGTAGCGACTGCGAAGCCGCCATGCCAAGCTGCGCCCGACTTTCCTCGATACGTTCGGACGCCAGCTGGAGGTCTGGATTATCATTCCGCGCGCGCCTTTGCAGTGTGGCCAACAGCTCATCGCCTAATAATTGCCACCACGTGGCGGGAACATCGGCATCGGAAATCGAGGCATGCCCCGTATTGTTCTGCCGGGGTGCCAGCACCGCCTTGTCGAGTCCACTGTCAGGCGGCACGAAGTCCGGACCCACTGTGCAAGCCGCCAGACAGGCCATGCTCAACATGGCGAGTACGTACCGAGAGCGTCGTGGATGCATTGTCTCTGAGATCATGGCGGTGTCCGACACCCGGCAACATGCCAGGCCAGTCTTCAGAACAAAGCGTAGGCAAAATCAGGGCGCGACAGTAGATCCGCACAAGGGCTCACAGCGTTGCCTGCCCAACAACAATCTTTGATGCGTATGAGGCAACACTGTGAGCCCGTCTTGAGGCCTACCGCGGCACACCATTGCTCCATACGATGACCACATCCGGCGTTCTGCCGCGATCAAGGCCCTGAAAATCTGGGCATCACCATCATGTCGTCGTATGGAGGAATCATGACTCAGCGCATCAACTACATCCAGCAATCCCCCGAGCTGTTCAAGAAATTCGTGGAATTCAGCACGGCACTCACCAAGACCACGATCGAGCAGGAAATCCGCGATCTGGTTTCAATCCGCGCCTCGCAACTCAATGGTTGCGCGTTTTGTCTGGACATGCACGCGAAGGAAGCGCGCATGCACGGAGAACGCGAACTGCGCATCCACCACTTGCCGGCATGGCGCGAATCCACTCTCTTTTCCGCGCGTGAGCGCGCAGCGCTCGCCTGGACCGAAGTCGTGACGAAGCTGCCTGAACAGGGCGTGTCGGACGAGGTCTACGAAAGGGTGCGGACCCAACTGAGTGAAAAAGAGTTGTCCGACCTGACGTTCGATGTGATGGCCATCAACGCCTGGAATCGCGCGAATATCGCGTTCACGACCGTCCCCGGTTCCGCCGATAAGGCATTTGGCCTGGACAAAGCCAACCTGGCCTGAACGACGCCTGGTCGCCGGTCATCCGACTGGTTGACCCGAATCATCGGGCTACCTCATTGGAGATTTTAATCATGCTTACCGTAGACAACACCCTGGTTTCCGAGAATGTAGAAACCCCCGAACTCGTCCCGTCACGTTACGCCGTGCAGGTTGGCGAGATCGAAGTATTGGTCATCAGCGATGGCGTGCTGCCGCTACCCACCGCCATGCTGGGACCCAACGTCGATCCGGCCATCCGGGCAGCCTGGATGAAAGACATGTTTTTGCCGCCCGACGCGTTCGACTGGGCGCTGAACGTGGTCCTGGTACGCAGCGGCGAGCAGACCATACTGATTGACGCCGGGCTGGGATCGGATCCCGACTTGCAATTGCCCCGCGCCGGCCAGACGGTCAAGCGGCTGCAGGCCGCCGGCATTGATCTTGCCTCCATCACGGACGTGGTGCTCACCCATATGCATATGGACCACATCGGCGGGCTGCTCGTCGAAGGCGTGAAGGATCAACTGCGTCCTGATCTGCGGATCCATGTCTCGGCTGCCGAGGTCGAGTTCTGGGACTCACCCGATTTCTCGCTCACTGCAATGCCCTCTGGATTTCCGGACGCGCTCCGCTCGACCGCAACGCGGTTCAAGAATGAGTACGGCGGCTACCTGCGGCCTTTCAAGGATGAGTCCGAGATCGCCCCTGGGGTGATGGCCCGCCGTACGGGTGGTCATACGCCCGGACATTCTGTGGTGCGCGTGGCATCCAATGGCATGGGGCTGACATTCGCCGGCGATGCCGTATTCGCCGTCGGGTTCGAACACCCTGACTGGCACAACGGCTTCGAACACAACCCCGATGAGGCCGCGCGCGTGCGAATCGGCCTTTTGCGGGAACTGGCCGCGTCCGGTGAACTGCTCGTAGCCACTCACCTGCCGTTCCCATCCGTTGGCCGGGTGGCGATCGACGGTGATGTCTTCCGCTGGGTCCCCGTCTTCTGGGATTATTGATCGTTTGTCGGACCTGGCCCGGCCATCAGATTCTCACGAATGCGTGGTGGACCTGGCCCGACAATCGAGCGTTCACTTTGGAGCTCTTATTATGGCCATTCTGAAACAGATCGCTGTCGCTCTCTGGATGACTGCGGGCGTACTCGGTGGCGTCGCCCATGCGGCTGCCCCGAAAGCAATTGTCACGGAAGTCATGACAAAGCCGTTGCCCGATTTTCCGGGCAAGGAAGCGCTCATGATCACCGTCGACTATCCGCCGGGGGCGGTGGATCCAGTCCATCGACATTATGCAGACAGTTTCGTGTATGTACTGGAAGGTTCGATTGTGATGCAGGTGCAGGACGGGCCTGAAGTCACGCTGACACCCGGGGAGAGCTTCTACGAGGGCCCCGACGATTTGCATACCGTAGGGCGTAACGCCAGCCAGACGGAATCTGCGAAATTTCTGGTTCTGCTGTTGAAGGATCAGCACGCACCGTTCTTCATCCCGGAGCATCCAAGCACGCTTGACCATAAGTAACAATTTGAAAATTTGAGGTCCGGGAAGTCACAGCGCTTGGTATTCATACGTCTAGTCAAGTATGAATACTCACGCCCTTCCTCCCACCTCAAATGAGCAGTCGCGCCGGCCGCTTGCCAGCACGGTCGACTCGCTCGCCAACAGTTTTGTCACCAGCTACGCGGGTGTTATTGCATTTCTGGCTGTCGCCGACGAAGGCAGTTTCTCGCGAGCGAGTGATCGCCTGGGCATTGGCCGCTCGGCAGTGAGCCGCAGCGTGCAGAAGCTGGAGGCGCAGTTGGACGCCCGCCTGTTCCACCGCACGACGCGCAGCACAGCGCTGACCCGGGAAGGCGAATTGTTCTACCAGAACTGCCAGCCAGGCGTCACCCATATCGCCCGTGCCCTGGAAGACATGCGCGAATTGCGAAACGGCCCGCCACGGGGCCATCTGCGCATCCATTCGACATTCGGCTTTGGGCGCCAGGTGGTCGCGCCGCTGCTGCCGGGCTTTCATGTGCAATACCCCGACATCACTGTGGAACTTCTGTTGGATGATCGTTCAGCGGAGTTCACTGCAGACCGCATTGATGTGTCGTTTCGCGACGGCCGGATGGAGGACTGCGATATTGTGGCGCGCCAGTTGATTCCCATGCAGATGATGGTCTGCGCGTCGTCCGCATACGCGGCGGCCCACGGCCTGCCCCGGCGTATCGATGATCTGACCCAACATCGCTGCATCAATTTTTGTACCAGCGCGGGGCGTACCAGGGAATGGGAGTTCAAGGTCGCGGGCTACGCCCAGCGGCTTGTGCCGCCCGCGCACGATACGTTCAATGATCTGGACTTGATCTTGCAGGCCGTACTGCGCGGCCAGGGCATCGCGCAGTTGCCTGCGTACCTGGTGTGCGATCGGCTGCACGACGGACAGCTGGTCGCGTGCCTTGCCCAGCATGCGCCTGACGACGGGGGCCACTATCTGTGCTATCTGAGCCGCAAGCAGCTCCCTGCCAGAATCCGCGTATTCGTGGATTACTTCACCGAACACATTCGTGCATTGGACTTGCAATACCTGGCCACGCAGGCGAACGCCGCTGCGACCTGATGGCCGCCCCATTGATGCCCGCAATGCAACACCATGAGTCCATTCGGGGGTCTACTGCGAGGCTACGCCCAATCCTACAATTTTCATACTTACCCATCACTTGGAAAATGTTATGAAAATCGTTGTCATTGGAGGCACGGGTCTGATCGGCAGGAAAGTTGTCGACAAGCTGGGAGCCCAAGGATATGAAGTTGTCGCAGCGTCCCCCGCCACCGGCATCAATACGATCACAGGCGAAGGCCTGGCACAAGCCATGGCAGGTGCCTCGGTTGTCGTGGACCTGGCCAACTCGCCCTCATTTGCCGATCAGGATGTGCTCGAGTTCTTTGAAACTTCCGGCCGCAACCTCTTTGCAGCCGAGATCGCCGCCGGCGTGCAACACCACGTGGCCCTGTCGGTCGTCGGCACCGACCGTTTGTCCCAAAGCGGCTATTTCCGCGGGAAAATAGCGCAGGAGAAAATCATACGCCATTCAGGCGTGCCGTATACCATCGTGCGCTCAACACAGTTCTTCGAGTTTCTGGCGGGCATCGCCCAGGCAGGCAGCGCAGGGGAAGCGACCCGGATATCGCCGGTGTTCTTTCAGCCGATTTCCTCGGATGACGTCGCCACGGCCGTGGCCGACTACGCGCTTGCCAGTCCTTGCAATGGCATCGTTGAGATCGCCGGCCCGGAGCGCTTCAAGCTCTCTGACCTGGTTCGCCGCTATCTGGGCTTGACGACGGATTCACGCACGGTGGTAGAGGACGAACACGCCCCCTATTTCGGTGCCCAGCTGCAAGGCGACACGTTGATGCCCGAAGTCAATCCCCGCCTTGGCGCCGTGGACTTTGATACCTGGTTTGCCCAGTCGCACGCATCGCAATAAGGGGCACGCTCATCATATTATGGTTACTTTAAAAGCACCTCCCTTATCCTTGCTGGACAAGTACCGCGGACGTGACACGCAAACGCTGTACTCCACCATCGTCACGGTGACGGGCGGCGACGCCGGTCATGGACGTGCATCCGGCCTCGCACGGTCAGATGACGGCAATCTGAATGTCCACCTGCGCCTGCCGGAGGCGCTGGGTGGGCCCGGCGGAGGCACCAATCCCGAGCAACTGTTCGCCGCCGGATATGCCGCCTGCTTTCACGGCGCCCTGAGTCTGCTTGCTGCACGCGATGGCATCGACATTCCCGACAGTTCCGTAGAGGTCCAGGTCGAGTTCAGCCGTGACCCCGTGGACGGCCTGTTTGTCCTGACCGCCAACACACGGATTCATTTGCCTGGCGTAGAACGATCCATTGCCGAAGAACTGGTTCGCAACACCGAGCGCTTTTGCCCCTATACCAAAATGGCGCGGCAAGGCATCACGAACATTGTGGCCCTGGTGTCAGCAGATGACGCTGACGAGTGATAGCCGCGGAGCCCACCCCTTTTTGATTAGGTAACACAATGACCCCATCCAACAAACAAGTCGTCTTGGTGACTGGCGGAGGCGCAGGCATTGGACTCGCTGCTGCCTCAAAGCTTGCCAACAACGGTGCGCGCGTCGTCATCACCGGCCGTAGGCAAACAGCACTTGAAAAAGCAGCCCGCGCCAATTCTCGTATCGACTATATCGTCGCCGACGCGGGTAATCCGTCCGACGCGGCACGAACGATTACAGAGACCCTGCACCGACACGGACGCCTGGATGTGCTGGTGAACAACGCGGGGGCCGGTGCGATCCTGCCACTGTCACAGGCCGGCTACACACAAATCAACGACATATTCTCGGTCAACGTCATTGGCCCCTCGTTGCTGGCGACAGCGGCACTGCCTTACCTGAAGCAGACCCAGGGCAGCATTGTCAATGTATCCAGTACCTTTGGACACAAGGCCGCAGCGATGCTCTCGCACTATGCCGCCAGCAAAGCAGCGCTCGAGCAGTTGACCAAGTGTTGGGCGCTCGAACTGGCGAATGACGGCATACGGGTGAACGCCGTCGCCGCGGGTCCTACTGAAAGCGATTTCCTCGCGGAAAGAATGAAGTTGTCGGCACAGCAGATAGAAGACATCAAAGCGAGCGAGCGCGCCCGCATTCCTCTGGGCAGGCGCGGGCTACCCGAAGATGTGGCGAGCTGGATCGTTGCGCTCGCATCCCCCGACGCGGCCTGGGTCACCGGACAAGTCATTACCGTCGATGGCGGGCTTAGCGTGAGCTGATCCCAGTTGCGTCCATGGGCTGACCGTGTCTCATCTGGACGTCTTGCGAAGGCCCAGCGGACGCATTAATGGACACGGATGCATGGCCGGTCAGTGCGGCGTCAACAGCCAGAAACGCACTGATTTCAGAAGAATCGCTCTTTTCCAGAACCCGGAACAAGATACCCAACAGATGATGGTGGACTTCCGGCGGAACGAAAAAGTGTGGCCGGCCACTGTGCAGCTGCGCCTTTGCACGGCTGACCAGTTGCCGGCACGCCCCTGGGGCTTTCTGGAGGGTTCTGGCGATCTGAACATAATCGGCATCAAAGACCTCACGCATGAGAAACGCCGCACGCGCTTCGTGGCTGAGCCGCTCGAGCAGAATCAGGTAGGCCATCGACACATCATCCGCACGCTCACTGATATCCTGGGGCGTCGCGGGTGAGTCTGCCACCTGCGCACCTAAACACCAAAGCTCAGGGCTGTGTTCACGTTGGATCTTGTTGGCCCGAAGCCTGTCAATGGACAACCGTCTTGTGACCGACACCAGCCAGGCTTCCTCGTTCTCGATCTCTTGTCGGGCCGCACTATGCCATCGCAACCATGTGTCCTGGACGACATCTTCCGCTTCGGCAGTCGAACCCAGCATACAGTAGGCAATTCTTTCCAGACGCCGGCGTAATCGATTGAAGCGTGCTCCGCCATCGTCGACGCCCTGACAGTCTGGGTGAGTTGAGGCTTCAGAAAATGACTCACTTTTCATGACATTCTCCCGAATGCGCACCTGCGTTGGCGGGCTGCACCGTAGGCAGCCCGACACGCAGCGTGCGACCTTCGTCGATCAACTGCGGAGGAAGGCCAGCAAATCAGCGTTGAACTGGTCTCGGTGCGTCTCCGGCAAACCGTGCGGCGCGCCCGGATAGACGACGAGCTTGGAGTTTCTGATCAGTTTTGCCGAGGCACGGCCAGCGGCGTCGATGGGGACGATCTGATCGTCGTCGCCATGAACGATCAGCGTCGGCACATCAATTTTTTTCAGATCTTCCGTAAAATCCGTTTCCGAGAAGGCCTTGATCGACTCGTAGGTGTTGTGATGCCCCCCTTGCATGCCTTCGCGCCACCATTCGTCGATCAGCCCCTGTGATGGCTTCGAACCGAGACGATTGAAACCGTAAAACGGGCCTGCCGGAAGATCCTGGTAGAACTGTGATCGGTTTCTCACCTGCGCAGCACGAATATCGTCAAAGACTTCGATCGGCAATCCATTGGGGTTTTGTTCGGTCTTCAGCATCAGCGGCGTTACGGCGGACACCAGCACCACTTTGGCAACGCGCCCAGTGCCATGGCGTCCAATGTAGCGGGCCACTTCGCCGCCGCCGGTGGAGAAGCCCACGAGCACGACGTCCTTGAGCTTCAGGCTTTCGATCACAGTCGCCAGATCGTCGGCATAGTGATCCATGTCATTGCCCAGCCATGACTGGCTGGAGCGCCCATGGCCGCGCCGGTCGTGAGCGACCGTGCGAAATCCCTGTGAGGCGAGAAACAGCATTTGTGCTTCCCAGCTGTCCGAACTGAGGGGCCACCCATGGCACAGCACGACGGTGGGGCCCGAACCCCAATCCTTGTAGTAGAGCTGAGTGCCGTCGGCCGTCGTGATCACACTGGCCGACACCTGGGCGGGCCGGGTCTTTGATGCTGCCGCCGGCTGAGCGCCGGCCATTGCGGGATGAGAGACGCCCGAGGCCAGGATCGCGCTGGCGGCCGAAGCGCCGCCAAGCAGCAGATTCCGACGATCAGGGGCAAAAGCGTTTGTGCGAGACATGATGATATTCCTTTAAAAAAACAGACAGTGAGTACATCCAGGCTACATATAGATGACCAGTCATCTATAATTCAGAGACAATAAAAGGTATCGGTATGAGAATCAGGGCTCAACGGGTCATTCCAGGATGCTGGGCAGTGTGGTGTCCACGAAGCGTTGATACGCGTTGCCGGTACGCTCGATCTTGGAGCGCAGGATCGCCCCTTCGCAGCTGTCTATGATGATTGCCGCCAGCTTGTGTGCATCCCGCTGCATCGAGCCGCCGCCACGATGAGCCTGCGTTATGCACGAGGCCAAGGCGGTTTCCCACTGACCCAGGATATGTTTCAGGGTCGCACGCACATCATCACTACTATTGGCCAGTTCCAGCGAAAGATTCCCTATCAGACAGCCTATCGTGAAGTTGTTCGAGGCGTGTTCCTTCCCCAGCAGATCAAAGAAGCGCTTGATCCGGTCCAATGGCGGGATGCTCGCGTCATGCAGCACCGGGATCAGGCGGTTCTCGATGTCAGCCCAGAACCGCTGCAATATGGCGCATGCAAATGCTTCCTTGCTATCAAAGTAGCTATAGAAGGATCCTTTGGGGATCTGCGCGGCCGCTGCGATGTCCTGGACTCCAGAGGCATGGAATCCGGCTTTATGCACCAGGCGCCCGCCGTCGACGAGCAGGCGTTGGAGGACTTCAGGATTAGGACGTCTCGACATATCGTGCTTCACTGAACGGTGGATTTAAAAATAACCGACCGGTCGGCTATTGTCAATACAGGGCATCGAAAAAGCGACACGAAACCAGAACTATGCGCTGCGTGCGGCGTGACACCGCCAAGGCGTTCAGCCAGGGAAACCATGTTCGCAGCGCAAGTACGGGCGACCAAGTGCTTTACGCCTTGGAATGGGAACCATCGCTGCCACTGCCAGCGATCGAACGCTGTGCAGGATAGTTTTGAGGATACTGCTCGTTGAGCTTCAAGCCGATCTGGCTGGTGATGATGTCGCCCGTGCGGACGGCCTCGGCCAGTTCAGCCTCGACTTGCGCGCGGGTCTTGCTGGCGACCCTGTGCTGTACGGGATAGTTCTGGGGATACTGCTCGTTGAGCTTCAAGCCGATCTGGCTGGTGATGACGTCGCCCGTGCGGACGGCTTCGGCCAGTTCAGCCTCGACTTGCTCACGGGTCTTTACGGCGGAATGCTGTGCGGGATAGTTCTGGGGATATTGCTCGTTCAGCTTCAGGCCGATCTGGCTCGTGATGAGGTTGCCCGTGCGGACGGCCTCGGCCAGTTCAGCCTCGACTTGAGCGCGAGTCACAGGCGTGCCGCCGGTAGCCGCCATGGCTTGTCCTGCAAACACAGAGGCCAGAACGAGCGCGATAGCGTAGGTATGGGTGCGTGTCATGATGTATATCCTTTGAGTATGTTGATTGGCTTTGAACACCCCCGGAAAAATTTCAGGGGCCTCGGCAGGCCATTGCGTCTGTCCCGCCGATGTAAATACTTTAAGAGCGCCAGCCAGACGGATAAATAACGTCAAAGGACATGTACTTTCCACTCTAATGAAACAATGGAAAGTTCCAGCAAATCGGGCCCCAGGCGTTCGCTGGCTTGGGGCCCGATCAACTGCAAAAACACAAAAGCCCCGGATGGTCGGGGCTTTTGCGGAAATAGTGGTCGGGGTGACATGATTCGAACATGCGACTCCTGCGTCCCGAACGCAGTACTCTACCAGGCTGAGCTACACCCCGACGGTGCATCGGACCCCAAGGCAAGCACTGCCGCCCAAGGGTCTCGGGACTTGATTTCAGCGGTCTCGGTCGACCGCGAAAGAGCAAAATTCTACCAGAGTTTCACGGTATGCGGAATCCGGCAAGGCTTCCAGCGCCTGCAGGGCGATGGCCGCCTCGGCACGCGCGGCCTCGCGCGTGTAGGCCAGGGCGTCGGTGTTGTGGATGGCCTGGGCCACCGCCTGGAAATCCGCGGAGCCGGTGCGGATGGCCTCGCGCACCAGGTCACGCTGCGCCGGCGTGCCGACGTCCAGTACGCGGATCAGCGGCAGCGTGGGCTTGCCCTCGCGCAGATCATCGCCGACGTTCTTGCCCAGGGCCTCGGCGTCGCCGCTGTAGTCGAGCACGTCGTCGACCAGTTGGAAGGCGGTTCCAAGGTGCCGGCCGTAGGCCGCGGCGGCCTGTTCCTGCCGCGGCGTGGCGCCGGAAATGATGGCACCCACCTGGGCGGCCGCCTCGAAGAGCTTTGCGGTCTTGTAGCGCACCACCTGCATGTAACGGTCCAGCGAGACGTCCGGGTCGTGCACATTGAGCAGCTGCAGCACCTCGCCCTCGGCGATGATGGTCGTCGCCGCCGACAGCACCGCCATGGCGGACATGGAATTGGTCTCGACCATCATCTCGAACGAGCGCGAATACAGATAGTCGCCCACCAGCACGCTGGCGGCATTGCCGAACACGGCATTGGCCGTGCCGCGGCCGCGGCGCATGTCGGACTCGTCGACCACGTCGTCGTGCAGCAGCGTGGCGGTGTGGATGAATTCCACCACCGCCGCCAGGCGATGATGGTCGTCGCCGCGATAACCCAGGGCGCCCGCCACCAGCAACACCATGGCCGGGCGCATGCGCTTGCCGCCGGCGCCGACGATGTAGTCGCCGATCGTGCGAATCAGGACGACATCGGAATCCAGACGCGCGCGAATCACGGCGTCGACCGACTGCATGTCGTCGGCGATGGGCGCGAACAGTTCAGAAAGTCTCAAGGCAAACCCAGGGTCTGGAGGCGGGACCGCAAAACGCGGCCACAAAGACCCAGATTATACTTTCCAATCCAAATCAGGAGATTCCATTGACCGATCCGCAATTGCGCCCGCTGCTCGAGAGCGCCCAGCGCGTGCTGGCCCAGCTCGAGGCCTGGCTGCCCCCCGCCCCGCCCCCCATCGACTGGTCGGCCCACGCCTACCGCTGGCGCCGCCGCGGCGCGCGCGGCTGGCTGGACGCGGTGACGCGCATCGCCCCCATGCACCTGGACGACCTGCAGCACGTCGACCGGCAAAAGGCGATCATCGAGCGCAACACCCTGGCCTTCCTGCGCGGCAAGCCCGCCAACAACGTGCTGATGACCGGTGCGCGCGGCACGGGGAAAAGCTCGCTGGTGCGCGCGATGCTGGACGCCTACGGCCCGGAGGGCCTGCGCCTGATCGAGATCGACAAGTCGGACATGGGCGACATCGGCCAGATCATGGAACTCATCACGGATCGGCCCGAACGCTACATCATCTTTTGCGACGACCTGTCCTTCGAGGAAGGCGAGCCCGGCTACAAGGCGCTGAAATCGGTCCTGGACGGCTCGGTGGCCGCGCCCGGCGACAACGTGCTGATCTACGCGACCTCCAACCGCCGCCACCTGATGCCCGAGTACATGCACGAAAATCTCGCCGCCCAGCACCAGGCCGACGGCGAGATCCACCCCGGCGAGACCGTCGAGGAAAAGATCTCGCTGTCCGAGCGTTTCGGCCTGTGGCTGTCGTTCTATCCATTCAGCCAGGACGACTATCTGGACATCGTCGGGCATTGGCTGGCGGCGCACGGCTGCAGCCCGGACAACGTCGCCCAGGCGCGCACCGAGGCGCTGCAGTGGGCCCTGGAACGGGGATCGCGCTCGGGCCGGGTCGCCCGCCAGTTCGCGCGCGACTGGGCCGCCCGCCATGTCTAGCGCCGATGGGCGCGCAGCACAGGCCGCCGAATCCCCGCCCGCCGGCGCCAAGCCCTACATCCGGGTGGCGGCCGGCCTGATCCTCGATGCCGGGGGGCGCCTGCTGCTGGGCCAACGCCCCAAGGGCAAGCCTTGGGAAGACTGGTGGGAACTGCCCGGCGGCAAGATCGAGCCCGGCGAGACCGTCCAGCAGGCGCTGGCGCGTGAACTCGACGAGGAGCTCGGCATCCACGCGACCCGGATCTATCCCTGGGTCACCCACGTCCACGAATACCCCAAGACCATCGTCGAACTGGCCTTCTGCCAGGTGACCGCCTGGGAGGGCGAGCCCCGCGGCCTGGAAAACCAGGCGCTGCTGTGGGTGGACCCCGGCGCCGTCCGCCTGGATGTCGCGGACCATCCCGTGGCGCCCAACGGCGGGTTCCTGCTCCCGGCCGCCACGCCGCCGCTGAAATGGCTGCGCCTGCCGATCCGCTACCGGATCAGCGCGATCGGCGGGCCAGAAGGCGTGGCCGACTGGCTGGACCGCCTGCGGGCGGACCTGGATGCCGGTCCCTGCCTGGTCCAGTTCAGGGAACCGGAATGGGCGGGCGACGAGGCCTCGCTGGCGGCCGCCTTCGAGGCTACGCTGGACCTCTGCCGGCGGCGGGCGGCGCCCTGCCTGGTGAACAGCGCGCACCCGCGTGACTGGTGGGCGCGTGCCGGCGGCGTGCACTTGCGCGCGGCGGATGCGGCCGCCTTGGCGGCTGCGGACGAGCGCCCGGCGGGCCTGCTCGCGGTGTCGGCGCATGACGCCGGCGACCTGGCTCATGCGCGTGCGCTGGAGGCGGATTTCGCGGTCCTGGGACATGTGTTGGACACCCCCAGCCACGCTGGCGAAACGCCGCTGGGCTGGGCCGGATTCCAGGCGCTGGCCGCCACGGCCGGGCGACCGGTATTCGCCCTGGGCGGCCAATCCCTCCAGACGGCCGAGACCGCCCGCCGCCACGGCGCCCACGGCATCGCCGCCATACGCGGCGCGCTGGCCTGAGCCCGGCGACACACTAGGATGCGTCGCCGGGATCCGGGTGTGGCAGGCCCGCCCAGCCGCCGCCCAGGGCGGCAATGAGCTGCACGGTAGCCTCCAGCCGCTGGGCCTCCAGGTCCAGCGCGGATTGCTCGGCCGACAGCGCGCTGGTCTGCGCCTGCACCACGCTCAGGTAGTCCACCAGGCCGGCCTCGTACTGGTTCGTGATCTGGCGCAGGGTCTCGCGCGCGGCCGCCAGCGCGCGGGCCTGGGACGCCTGGGCGCGCGCCATGGCGCCGGTCTGCGCGAGGGCGTCCTCGACCTCGCGCACGGCCTCGAGCACGGTCTTGCGGTAGGCGGCGGCCTGGGCATCGTAGGCCGCGCGCGCCGACTCCAGCTCGGCGCGGCGCGCGCCGCCGTCGAACAAGGTCAGCGCCAGGGTGGGGCCGAGGGTCCAGAACCGCGCCGGCGCGCTCAGCCAGTCGACGAACTCGGCCGCGCGCCAGCCGGCCTGCGCGCCCAGGGTCAGGTCGGGAAACCATGCGGCTTCGGCCACGCCGATCTGTGCGTTGGCCTCGGCCACGCGTCGTTCGGACGCGGCCACGTCGGGCCGGCGCTCGAGCAGCGTCGAGGGCACGCCGGCGGGGACCTCGGGGACCTCGGGCACGCCGGCGCCCGCCGGCATGGTGAACGCCGCGGGGGTGCGTCCCAGTAGCACGGCAATGGCGTTGACCTGCAGTTCGCGCTGCCAGCCCAGCCGGATCCGCTGGGTGCGCGCATTGTCCAGCTGCGCCGAGGCGGCGGCCACGTCGGCCGGCGAAGCCACGCCCGCCGCGTAGCGATTGCGGGTCATCCGCAAGGCGCGTTCGTATTCCGCGACCGTGCGATCCAGCAATCCGGCCTGCGCCTCGTTGGCCCGGACCGCGAAATAGGCCTGCGCCAGGGTGGATTGCATGCTCAGGCGCGCGGCGGCCAGGTCGGCCGCGCCGGCCGCCAACCCCGCCCGCCCGGCCTCGACGCCGCGGCGCACCTTGCCCCACAGGTCGGCCTCCCAGCTGACCGAGACCGAGGCGCCGTATTCATTGGAGGGATTGTCGGCCGTCGCATTGCCGCGGCCCGCGCGGGTGTATGTCCCCGAGGCGCCCACAGTCGGAAACAGGCCGGCGCGCGCACGATCGAGCGAGGCGCGCGCCTGCCGGTACTGGGCCTCGGCGATGGCGATGTCCAGGTTGCCGCCCGCCAGGGAGGCCATCATGCCGTCCAGGCCGGCATCGCCGAACATGCGCCACCAATCGGCATCCAGGCCCGCCCCGCCGGGCTGGGCGCGGCGCCACTGGCCCTCGGGCGCGTGCCGATACGCGGCGCCGACCTCGAGGGCGGGCCGCTGGTAGTCCGGACCCACGGCGCAAGCCGCCAGCAGCAGCGCGCAGGCGGCCGCCGGGACCGCCACGCGGGCACGATGCGCCAGGCTACGAACCCGCATGTCCCAGTTCCTGTTCCCGCCGGCGCCGACCACGTAGACGATCCATATACAAATAAACGACCGGCGTAGTGTAGAGCGTGAGCACCTGGCTGACCAGCAAGCCGCCCAGGATGGTGAGGCCCAGGGGCTGGCGCATCTCGACCCCGGCGCCCGATGCCAGCACCAGCGGCAGCGCGCCCAGCATGGCCGACAGCGTCGTCATCATGATCGGCCGGAACCGCGCCAGGCAGGCCTCGTAGATCGCCTCGCGCGGATCCAGCCCGTCACGGCGCTGCGCCTGCAAGGCGAAGTCCACCATCATGATGGCGTTCTTCTTGACGATGCCGATCAGCAGGAACACGCCGATCAGCGCAATCAGGGTGAATTCCATGCCGGCCATGCGCAGTGCCAGCAAGGCGCCCACGCCCGCCGAGGGCAGCGTCGACAGGATGGTGATGGGATGGATGGTGCTCTCGTAGAGCATGCCCAGCACGATGTACATGGCCACCAGCGCGGCCAGCAGCATCAGCGGCTGCTGGGCGACGGCATCGCGCATCAGGCTGGAGCTCTGGTCCAACCCCGCCTGGACCAGATGGGTCGGCAGGTTGATGCGGGCGACCGCATCGTCGATCGCCTGCAGGGCCTCGTCCAGCGACACGCCCGGCGCCAGCCCGAAGGAAATCGAATCGGCGGCCAGCAGGCCCTGGTGATTGACCGAGCGCGGCGCATTGCCTTCGCCGATGCGCACGAACGCCGTCAGGGGCACCGCCTCGCCGTCCGCGTTGATGACGTGCAGCGCGCGCAGCGAGCCGATGTCGCGCGCGTCGCGCGCCTCGACTCCCATCACGACGTGGTACTGGTTCAGCGCGCCGTAGATCACCGCCACCTGCCGCTGGCTGAAGGCATTGTTCAGCACGCCGGCCAGGTCGGACATCTCGATCCCCAGGCGGCGCGCGGCATCCCGGTCGACCTGGAGTTCGACGCGCCGCGCCTTGTCCTCGACATCCTGGTCCACGTCCACGAGTTGCGACAAAGGGGCGATCGCATCGCGCACGCGCGGCATCCAGGTGGTCAACGCCGACAGTTCGCTGCTCATCAACATGTAGCTGTACGAGCCCGAGCGCGACGAATGGCCGACAAAGATGTCCTGCTGCGGAACCAGGAACATGCGCGCGCCCGGCACGTGCTCGAACCGGCCGCGCAGACGGTCGACGATCCGGCTGGCGGGCGCGCGCCCCGTCTCCAGGGGCTTGAGTTGGATCTGGATGAAACTGGAATTGCTGCCGCCGCGTCCGCCGGCATATGCCGTGACGCTGTCCACGTCGGGATCGGCCAGCAGGATCTTGCGAAAGAAATCCAGCCGTGCCTGGGTCTGGTCGAACGACGTTCCGGTATCGACACGGAAGAACCCCATCAACTGGCCCGTGTCCTGCTGAGGAAAGAATCCCTTGGGAACACTGGCGTACAGGAACACGTTCAGGCCGATCGTGGCCACCAGCAGGGCCAGGATCAGGCGCGGGCGGCCCAGCGACCAGCGCAGCGAGCGCCGGTAGCCCCGCCAGCAGGCATCGCCCAGGCGCCGCAAGGCGCGCATCGCGAGGTTGGGCCGCGCCTCGCGGCCTTCGTCCTCGGGGCGCAGCAGCCGCGCCGCCATGACCGGCGTGAGCGTGACCGAGATCAGCAGCGAGACCATGATCGCGGCCGACAAGGTCACGGCGAACTCCTTGAAGAGGCGCCCGACCAGGCCGCCCACCAGCCACAGCGGGATGAACACCGCGACCAGCGACAGGCTCATAGCCAGCACCGTGAAGCCGACCTCGCTCACGCCCCGCAGCGCGGCGCGACCCGGCCGCATGCCGCGCTCGATGTGGCGCATGATGTTTTCCAGCACCACGATGGCATCGTCCACCACGAAGCCCGTGGCCACGATCAACGCCATCAAGGAGATCGTATTGAGCGTAAAGCCGAACCACCACATCAGGCTGAAGGTACTCAGCAACGAGGCCGGCACCGCGACGGCCGGGATCAGCGCGGCGCGCCAGTGTCCCAGGAAGGCCAGCACCACCGCCACCACCAGGACGACGGCCAGCACCAGCGTCAATTCCGCCTCGTAGAGCGAGGCGCGGATGCTGGGCGTGCGGTCCTGCGCGATCGACAGCGTGACGCTGTCGGGCAGCAGCGCCTGCAAAGCGGGCAGCCGCTCGCGGATCGTGTCCACGGTGTCGATGATGTTGGCGTCGGTCTGGCGGCGAATGATCAGCAGCACCGCGGGACGGTCGTTGAAGTAGCCCACCTGGTTGGTGTCCTCGACCGAATCCTCGACCCGCGCGACGTCCGACAAGCGCACGGGCCGCCCGTCGCGCCAGGCCACGATCAAATGGGCGTAGTCCGCCGCCCGGCTCAGTTGGCCCGCGGAGCCCACCTGCCACTGGAAGGCGCCGCGCTCGACCACGCCGCCGGGGCGCAGCGAGTTCACGTCGCGCAGCGCCTCGCGCACGGTGTCCAGCGGGATGCCCGCGGCCTCCAGCGCGCGCGGGTTCAGCGACACGCGCACCGCCGGCAGCGAACTGCCGCCGACGGTGACCTCGCCCACGCCGTTGATCTGCGCGAGCTTCTGCGCCAGCACGGTGGCCGCAAAGTCGTAGAGCTCGCCGCGCGTGGCGGTGCCCGAGGTCAGCGCCAGGGTCATGACCGGCGAGGACGAGGAATTGACCTTGTTGTAGGTCGGGCTGCCGCGCATCCCGGAGGGCAACAGCGGCCGCGCCGCGTTGATCGCCGCCTGCACGTCGCGCGCCGCGTCGTTGACGTCGCGATCCAGCTCGAACATCAACGAAATGCGCGTCGAGCCCTCGCTGTTGCGGGAACTCATGTCGCTCAGGCCGGCGATCGAGCCCAGCGATTGCTCCAGGGGCATGGCCACGCTGGACGCCATGGTCTCGGGACTGGCGCCGGGCAGGGACGCCTGCACTGAAATCATGGGAAAGTCCACCTGGGGCAGCGGCGCCACCGCCAGGAAACGCAAGGCCAGCGCCCCTGCCAGCACCATGGCCAGGCACAGCAGGCTGGTGCCCACCGGCCGGCGCAGGAACAGGGCAAAGAACCTCATGGCGCCGCCCGGTCGGAGGGCCGGCGCCGCGCCAGGCGCTCGAACCACAGATAGATGACTGGCGTGGTGAACAGGGTCAGCACCTGGCTGCACAGCAGGCCGCCCACCATCGCCAGGCCCAGGGGCTGGCGCAATTCCGCCCCCGACCCCGAGGCGAACACCAGCGGAATGGCGCTGAAGAACGCCGCCAGGGTGGTCATCAGGATCGGCCGGAAGCGCAGCAGCGCGGCCTCATGGATGGCGGCCTGGGGTCCCAGGCCGCGCTCGCGCTGCGCCTCGAGCGCAAAGTCGATCATCAGGATGGCGTTCTTTTTGACGATGCCGATCAGCAGGATAATGCCGATCACCCCGATCATGTCGAGCTCCAGGCCCGCCAGCCACAGGGCGATCAGCGCCCCGATGGCGGCCGACGGCAAGGTCGAGAGTATCGTCACGGGATGAATGGTGCTCTCGTAGAGCACGCCCAGGACGATGTACATGGTGACCACCGCCGCCAACAGCAGCCACAGGGTGCTCGAGAGCGAGGCCTGGAACGCCTGCGCGGCGCCCTGGTATTGCAGGTCCAGCGATTCGGGCATGCCCAGCGATGCGCGGGCCTGGTCGATGGCCTCGACGGCATCCGACAGGGCCGCGCCGGGCGCCAGGTTGAAGGACACCGTCACCGCCGGAAATTGGCTCAGGCGCTGCACCGCCAGTTGCGCCGCACCCGGCTCGAACCGGGCCAGGCTGGACAGCGGCGTGACCCCGCCGCTGTCCGTGGCCACGTACAGGTGGTTCAGGGACTCCGGGCCGGCCTGCTTCATGGCGCCGCCCGCCTCCAGCACCACGCGATACTGGGCCGATTGCGTATAGATGGTGGAAATCAGGCGCTGTCCGAAGGCATCGTAGATCGCGTCGTCGATCGCGGCCTGCGTCACCCCCAGGCGGGCGGCCGCGTCGCGATCGACGCGCACCGACAGCCCCAGGCCGTTGTTCTGCAGGTCGTCGGTCACATCGCGCAGCTGGGGCAGCTCGCGCAGGGCCTCGACCAGGCGCGGCGTCCATTCGTTCAGTACCGCCTGATCGGGATTGGACAGCGTCAGCTGGTACTGCGTGCGGCTGACCTGATCCTCGACCGACAATTCCTGGACCGGCTGCATATAGGTCTGCAGGCCTGGAATGCCGCGCAGGGATTCGGCCAGGCGGTCCATGACGCCCTGCACGCGTTCGCCGCGCTCGGCCAGCGGCTTGAGGGCGATCTGCATGCGCCCCGTATTGAGGGTGGCGTTCGAACCATCGATGCCGATGAACGAGGACACCGCCTCGACGTCGGGATCCTGCAGGACGCGCTCGGCCGCCGCGCGCTGCAAGGCCGACATGGCGGCAAAGGAGGCGGTCTGCGGCCCTTGCGTGACCGCCTGGATCGCCCCCGTATCCTGCTGCGGGAAAAAGCCCTTGGGAATGCCGGCATACAGGCCTGCCGTCACAAACAAGGTGCCCACCGCCGCCCACAGTGTCAGGCGCTGGTGGTCCAGCACCCAGTGCAGGCCACGGTCGTACCAGGCCACCAGGCCCTCCATCGCGCCCGCCGACCAGCGCTGGAAGCGGCCCTGGCGCACCTCGGCCTCCGGGCGCAGCATGCGCGCGCACATCATGGGGGTGAGGGTGAGGGAAATCAGCAGCGACAAGAGGATCGCGACCGCCAGCGTCACGGCAAACTCGCGAAACAAACGCCCCACCACGTCGCTCATGAACAGCAGCGGGATCAGCACGGCGATCAGCGACAAGGTCAGGGACACCAGCGTGAAGCCGATCTGGCGCGCGCCGCGCAGCGCGGCTTGCATGGCGTTCTGGCCTTGCTCCATGTGCCGCGCGATGTTCTCGATCATCACGATGGCATCGTCCACCACGAAGCCGGTGGCGATGGTCAGCGCCATCAGGGTCAGGTTGTTGATGCTGAAGCCCAGCAGGACCATCAGCCCGAACGTGCCCACCAGCGACAGCGGCACGACGACTCCAGGGATCAGGGTGGCGCGCCAGGTGCGCAGGAACACGAAGGTCACCGCCACCACCAGCAGGATCGCCAGGAGCATCTCGATCTGCACGTGCTCGACCGAATCGCGGATCGTGTGGGTGCGATCCGAGGCCACCGCCACGTCCACGCCGATGGGCAGCCCCTGCTGCAGCGTCGGCAGCAGCGCGCGCACCTGGTCGACGACCTCGATGACATTGGCGCCCGGCTGGCGCTGGATGTTCAGCAGGATCGCGGGCTCGCGGCCGAACCAGGCGGCCTGCTGGATGTTCTCGGCATCGCGGCGCACCGTGGCCACGTCGCGCAGCCGCAGCGGCGCGCCGTTCTCGTAGGCCAGGATCAGCGCCTCGTATTCACCCGGATCGCTCAGCTGGTCGTTGACGCTGATGGTGATCGAACGCTGCGGGCCGTCGAGGTTGCCCTTGGGCTGGTTGACGTTGGCGCGCGTCACCGCCGTGCGCAGGTCCGCCAGCGCCAGCCCGTGGGCGGCCAGCGCCTGCGGATTGGCCTGGATGCGCACCGCCGGGCGCTGGCCGCCGACCACGGCGACCAGGCCGACGCCGGACACCTGCGACAGCTTTTGCGCCACGCGCACGTCGATCAGGTCGCGCACCTCGTACAGGGGCAGCGTGGGCGAGGTCACGGCCAGTGTCATCACCGGCGTGTCGGCGGGATTGACCTTGTTGTAGACCGGCGGCGAGGGCATGTCGGTCGGCAGCAGGTTCGAGGCGGCATTGATCGCCGCCTGGACTTCCTGCTCGGCCACGGCCAGCGGCAGGTCCAGGTCGAAACGCAGGGTGATGCGCGAGGAGCCGCCGGAACTGGTCGACAGCATCTGCGACAGGCCGGGCATCTGGCCGAACTGGCGCTCCAGCGGCGAGGTGACCAGCGCCGTCATCACGTCGGGTCCGGCGCCCGGGTACAGCGTGGTGACCTGGATGGTCGGAAAATCCACCTGGGGCAGCGCCGACACCGGCAGTTGGCGATATCCCATCAAGCCCGTCAGCAGCAAGGCGATCATCGCCAGCGTCGTGGCGACCGGACGCAGGATGAAGGGACGCGATAGATTCACCGGGCCGGCACCCCGGCCGGCGCCTGCGGGTCGCCGGTCACGATCTCGACCGGGCTGTCCTCGCGCAGGCGGTCAGTACCGTCGACCACCACCTGGTCGCCCGCCTGCAGGCCGTCCTCGATGATGACGCGCTCGCCGTCGCTGGCGCCCGTGCGCACCGGCACGACGTGCGCGCGCTGCTGCGCATCGATGCGATAGACGAAGGCGCCGATCGAGCCGCGCTGCACCGCCCGCACCGGCACGAGGATGCCGTGCTGTTGGCCCAGATACAGGCGCACATTGACGAACTGGTTCGGGAACAGGGCATCGTCCTCGTTGGCAAAGCGCGCCTTGAGGCTGACCGTGCCGGTCGATACATCGATCTGGTTGTCGATGGCTGCCAGCACGCCGCGCGCCAGCACGCGGTCGCCCTCGCGGGACCGGGCCTCGACCACGAGGCCGCTGCTGGCCGCCTGACCCGCCATCAATTCCTCGAGCCGGACCTGGGGCACCGCGAACACCACGTCGATCGGACGGCTGCGGGTGATCACCACCAGGCCGTCCGTGTCCGAGGCGCTGACCATATTGCCGGCATCCACCTTGCGCAGGCCCAGGCGCCCGTCGATCGGCGCAAGGATCCGCGTGTAGCCCAGCTGGCGTTTCGCATCGTCGACCGCCGCCTGGTCGGTGCGTGCCTGCCCCTGCAGTTCGAGAACCTGGGCACGGGCGGTATCGAGCTGCTGGCGCGCCACCGAGTCCTGCTTGAACAGACGCTCGTAGCGTTCGAGATCGCGCTGGGCATTGGCCAGCTGGGCCGCATGCTGGGCCTGCTGGCCCTGGGCCTGGTCCAGCTGGATGCGAAAGGGCTCGGGATCGATGCGCGCCAGCACGTCGCCGGCGCGGACCGTCTGCCCGTCCTGGAAATCAACCGATTCCAGCAGACCGTCGACCCGTGGACGCACGGTGACCGTGCCGCTGGAGGTCACCGTCCCGATGGCATCGAGCAGCCGGGCGACGGCACCGTCCTGGGCCAGGGCCACCCGCACGGGTGTGCTCATACCCCCCCGCCCCGGGAACCCGCTGGGTCCCCCGGCATTCCCGTTGCCCTTGTACAGCCAAACCCCCACGGCCAGGCCGGCCAGGACGATCGCCGTTCCCAATATCCAGGACAGGCGGCGCGCCCCCGGCCGCATCGTGGAACCCACCATATGAATCTCCGGCATGCAGAGGCGCACCGGTGTCGCTGACCGGGCCCCGCCTCGCTGAAATACAGCCTAGATATTACAGCGCGCGAGCCGGAAGCTGATGTCGCGAACCGCCGGCTGGGGCTTGAGTTCCGTGTCCTGGGTGGAAAACCGCACCCAGATCACGTATTTGTTCGCGCTGATCTCGGGGAAGACCTGCTGGGCGCCGTCGACCCAGACCCTGAGGAGCTGGAAGGTCTTGCCGCCCAGCATTTCCTGGTAGGCGCCCTGGACGGCGCGCTGGTCCTGGGCATCGCCGGAATCGCGCAGCAGCCGCAGAATCATGGCCATGGCGCGGTACAGGGGCAGGAACGGATCGATCCAGCGCGCCAGGTCGCGCGCCCGCGCCTCGGCGGGCGTGATCTGCCAGGCGTGGTAGGACGGCATGTCGATCTGTGACGAGCCGCCCGGCACCATCACCCTGCCGCGCAGGCTGACCAGCCATTCGTTGTCGCGCAGGTACTGGCCGATGCGCCCCTGCCCGCCCAGGTCGGCGACGGCCGCCTGGATCTGCGCCAACAGGTTGTCCACCGTCGCGCCATCGACGCCCGGGTGCTCGCGCAACCCCGATAGCGCGCTGCGGTGGCGGTCGAGGTCCTGCAGCACCGCGGTGCGCAGGTCGGCCCGGTCGCAGATGTCGAGCAGGTCGAACAAGGTCGCCATCGCAACCTGGTGGCAGCGCGCGTCCTCGCCCTGCGCAAAGAAGAACAGACGATCGAACAGATGCTCGACTCTTAGAAAGGTCCGGACCCGTTCGTTGCAGGGGTACTCGTATAGAACCACGCGTTACTCACCCTATTCGTGACTGGATTCGCCGCCGGATCGGCACGCGGCACGCGCGCGCCAGGAATCGTGGATGACACGGGTACGGCGCACCAGTTCGTCGAGGCTGGTCGGCCCGTCATTGAGCACGACATCATCGGCGATGGCCAGGCGATCCGCCCGCGATGCTTGTGCGGACATGATACGCTCAATGGCCTGCGGCGTCAGCCCGCTGCGGGCCTGGACGCGCCGCACTTGGGTCTCGGGATCGCAGTCGACGACACAGATCCGGTCGACCCGATCCCGCCAGCGGCCGCTCTCGGCCAGCAAGGGCACCACATAGACCAGATAGCAGCCACGCGCGCGCGCCGCCTGGTCGCGAACCGCCTGGTCGATCCGGGGATGCAGGATGGCCTCGAGGTCGCGGCGCACGGCTGGATCCTCGAACGCGCGCGCGCGCATCCAGGCCCGGTCCATGGCGCCGTCCGGGGCGATGGCGGCCTCGCCGAAACGCGCGCGTATCGCCTCGATCGCCTCGCCGCCCGGCGCCGTCAAGGCGTGCGCAATCTGGTCGGTGTCGATGACGGCCGCGCCCCACCCGGCCAGCAGATCGGCCACTTTGGATTTGCCGGATCCTATGCCTCCGGTCAAGCCGACGGAAAACATGCGTCGAGGGCTCCTGTCCATGTCCAGACCATGACTGTACCGCAAGGCGGGTGCCCGGCCACGGCTCGCCGCCGTCGCCAAGCCTTGCGCAAATGCGTAGAATGCGGGTTTCAGACCCGGAGCACGTCCCATGCGCTATTCCGCCCACGCGATACGACGATCGTACCGGCTGGCCCTCGTGCCCGCCTTGCTGGTCCTGCTGGGCGCCTGCGCCCAGCAACGCGAATCCGGTTACTACCAGAGCGCCCCCGCCGGCACGGCCTCGGATGCCATGCATCGCGCCCAGGGCGGCACCGACATCATCGCGCCCTCGCAGATCCAGCTGGGTTTCGGACCAGACACCCAGCGCAAGCCGGCCGCGCAAGGCGAGGCACCGGCTGAGGCGCCCACCCCGGCCCCAGCCCCCACGCCGGCACCCCTGGCGGCCACGCACACCTACCTGGGCACGGTGCCCTGCGTCGATGGCATGCAGTGCCCCGCCTCGCGCATGACGCTGACCCTGGCGCCGGACGGCCAGTGGCGCGCCCGCAGCGTCACCGTCGACGCGGCGCAAGCCACCACCACCCGGATGGGCTGCTGGTACGTCACGAACGACAAGCCCCTGCGCATCATGCTGCAAACCGGCGAGCGCACCACGGCCCGGCTGGAGTTCGCCTCGAACAGCACCCTGCGCATCCTCATGTTCGGCGGACACCGCCCCATGCTGGAATACACCCTGAAGCGCCAGGCCGACGTCGATCCGATCCAGGAGCTGTCGAGCCAGCCCGCGCAGATCTGCAACGGCCCGGGGGACTAAGGCCCGTCACGCACGCCGCGCTAGCCGGCCAGGCGCGGGGCGCCGGCCTGGGCCTGGAGGCACAGCGCCTCATCGGCCTCGAGCTGCCAGTACAGATAACGGTGGGTGAGTTCGACCGCATTGCGCACCCGCATCTTTTCGAAGATCCGCGCACGGTGCGCCTCGATCGTGCGCTGCGAGACGCCGAGCTCGGCGGCGATCACCTTGTTGGGCGTGCCGCGGGTCACATAGGCAAGGACGTCGCGCTCGCGCCGCGTCAGGACGTTGAACGGCGACGCCCGTTCCTCGCGGATGTCGAATGAAACAGCGGGTTGTGACATGACTGGCTCCGTGGACGTGCAAAAGTCGTTTGGATTCTGTCATGCCGCGATCCGCAGCGATAAGCTGCCAGTCCTGACAGGCACTGATACAGCCCCTGTCGCACAGGCCTTTCAATCCCCGACGCGAAGCTCCAGATTGTCGATCAGGCGCGTGGCGCCCAGGCGCGCGGCCGCCAGCACCACCAAGGGTTCGCCATCGCGGATCTGGGCTGAATCGGGCGGCAACAGGTCGCGCTGGCGCCGCAAGGACACATAGTCGACCTGCCAGCCCCTGGCATCCAGCATGCGCCGGGCCTCGTCCTCGATGGCCTGCAGGTCCGCATTCCCCCCCAGCACGGCATCGCGCACGCGCTGCAGGGCGCCATACAGGTTCGGCGCTTCGGCGCGCTCGGCGGGGGTCAGGAAGCGATTCCGTGATGACAATGCCAGGCCGTCGGCGTCGCGCACGGTTTCGTGGGCAATGATCTCGACGGGCAGCTGGAACTGCCGGCACATGGCGCGCACCACCATCAATTGCTGGTAGTCTTTCTTGCCGAACACCGCCACGCGCGGCTGGACGCAGGAGAACAGCTTGAGCACGACCGTACTGACGCCGACGAAGAAATCCGGCCGGAATTCGCCCTCGAGGATCTTGCCCAGGGCCTCGGCGGGCTGGATACGGAAATTCTGGGGCTCGGGATACATCTCGCGCTCGTCGGGCGCGAACAGCACATAGACGTCGCGCTCGCGTTCGAGCTTGGCGATGTCCTCGGCCAGGGTGCGCGGATAACGGTCGAAATCCTCATTGGGCCCGAACTGCAGCCGGTTGACGAAGATGCTGGCCACTACCGGGTCGCCGTGCTGGCGCGCCAGGCGCATCAGCGAGAGGTGGGCCTCGTGCAGATTGCCCATGGTCGGGACGAAGGCCACGCGCAGCTGTCCACGCAACTGGTCGCGCAAGGCTTCGATGGTATGGACGACTTTCAAGGCTTCCTCCGGCGTGCCTGAACGGTCAGGCCGAGCGAGTATATGACAGTCTGACGTACAGCGGCGCATAGGGCGCCGCCTGGGTGATGTCCAGCAAGGACTCGCGCGCGAGCTCGAGCAGGGCGAGGAAATGCACGACCACCACGGCGGCCGCGTCCCCCTCGCGGATGCGCTCCATGAACAGTTCGGTGAACTCCATGAAACGCACGTCGGACAGGCGCCGCAGGATGCGGCTCATGTGGTCGCGCACGGACAGTTGTTCGCGCGTGATGCGGTGGTGGGCATTCAGCCGGGCGCGTCGCATGATCTGCGCCCAGGCCTCGCGCAGATCGTCCACCGACACCTCGGGCAGCAGGCGTTCGGTGCGCAGGTCGGCGAAGGCGTGCGCCGCCTGGAAGTCCCGTCCGATCTGCGGCAGGGCGTCGAGCCGCTGGGCGGCGAGCTTCATGCGCTCGTATTCGAGCAGCCGGCGCACGAGCTCCGCGCGCGGATCCTCGACTTCCTCGCCGGTATCGGACTTGCGCACCGGCAGCAGCATGCGCGACTTGATCTCGATGAGCATGGCCGCCATCAACAGATATTCCCCGGCCAGTTCCAGATTGCCCTCGCGGATTTGCTCGACGTAGGCCAGGTACTGGGCCGTGACCTCGGCCATGGGGATGTCCAGGACGTTGAAGTTCTGCTTGCGGATCAGGTAGAGCAGCAGGTCCAGCGGCCCCTCGAAGGCCTCGAGGAAGACCTCGAGGGCATCGGGCGGGATATAGAGATCCTGGGGAATGGAAAACAGCGGCTCGCCGTACAGGCGAGCCAGGGCGACGCTATCCACGACGTCGGGCGTGCTGTCGATCTCGGGGGCCACCAGGGCCTCCAGCCCGCGGGCCTCGTCCGGCGGACGCATGGGCCGCGTCAGGCCTTTTGGTAGTAGACGTAGGGGTCCTGGGGCACCCGGGCGGCCTTGTAGCCTTCCTGGAGCTCGGGATCGATGTAGTGGTCCCACAGCCGGCCGCGGCCCGCGCGCTGGCGCGCCTCGGTGTCGTCGCGGTCGGTCTTGTACTGCTTGAGGAACTGGGTCAGCTCGGATTCAAAGTTATTTGCCATAATATCGCCATATCCGATCGAGTGATCGATGCGCCCAGTGTACTTCACCCGGGCCTATCCAGCCTCCCAGATGTCAGCCTCCCTTCCGGAAACGCCCCCCGCGCCGGCCGGTGATCCCCGCGCCGTCCGCATGATCCCCCTGATCGTCAGCTGCGCGCTGTTCATGCAGATGCTCGATTCGACCGTCGTGGCCACGGCCCTGCCGGTGATGGCCCATGGATTCGGAACCACGGTGGTGCGCATGAACGTCACCATCACCGCCTACCTGCTGGCGGTCGCGGTCTTTGTCCCCATCAGCGGCTGGGCCGCCGACCGCTTCGGCTCGCGCAGCGTGTTCATCGCCGCCATCGCGCTGTTCACGCTCAGTTCGGTGGCCTGCGCCGGCGCGCAGGACCTCACCCAGCTGGTGGCCGCCCGGGTGGCGCAGGGCGCGGCCGGCGCCCTGATGGTGCCGGTCGGCCGGATCATCCTGCTGCGCATGGTGCCCAAGGCCGAACTGCTCAAGGCCATGGCCCTGCTGTCCCTGCCGGCCCTGATGGGGCCGGTGATCGGGCCGCCGGTGGGGGGCTTTCTGGCGACCTACGCCACCTGGCACTGGATTTTCCTGATCAATGTGCCGGTGGGGCTGCTGGGCATCGCCCTGGTGCTGAAATTCATTCCCCGCGACGTGCCGGCGATCCGGCCTCGCCTGGACTGGCTGGGCTTCATCCTCAGCGCGGTCTCGATGGCGGCGCTGGTCTCCAGCCTCGAGGCCCTGGGACACGGCAGCCTGCCTCCCCCACAGCTGGCCGGGCTGTTCGCGCTCGGGCTGGTGTGCGGCCTGCTGTACATCCGCCATGCGCGCCACACCACCTATCCCATCATCGACCTGGGGCTGCTGCGCACCCAGACCTTCGCGGTCTCGGTCCTGGGCGGCAACCTGTGCCGCTTCGCCATCGGGGCCTCGCCGTTCCTGCTGGCCATCATGCTGCAGGTCGGCTTCGGCCTGTCGCCGTTCGCGGCCGGCCTGATCACTTTCACCTCGGCGGCGGGCGCCATGGCCATGAAGCTCGTCGCCACGCCCATCGTGCGCACCTTCGGTTTTCGCCGGGTGCTGATCGGCAACGCACTGCTGACCGCGGTTTCCGTGGGTGCCTGCGGGTTCTTTCGCGCCGACACGCCGGTCTGGCTGATGATGGGCATCCTGCTGATCGGCGGATTCTTCCGTTCGCTGCAATTCACCGCCGTCAATACCTTGACCTACGCGGACCTGGACTCGGCGCGGATGAGCCGCGCCAGCAGCTTCGCCGCCACGGCGCAGCAACTGGGCATCAGCCTGGGCGTGGCCTGCGCGGCGGTCACGCTGAACCTCAGCATGGCGTGGCGCGGCGGCGCCGAACTGGCGCTGATCGACGTGATCTGGGGATTTGCGGTCACGGCCCTGATCGTGGCCGCCTCGGCCCTGTCGTTCGCGCGCCTGCCGGCGCACGCCGGCCGGGACCTGCACGGCCGCGCGGCGCGCTCAGCCGCCTGAAACCGGCTCGCCCGCGCCGGCGATGCCGCCGTCCTCCAGCAGCATCACCAGCTTGCAGTCCTGGCGCGTGGCCAGGCGGAAGGTGAACTGGCGGAAACGCAGGACACCCTCGCGCGGATGATTGAATTCGCGCAGGCCGCCCTCGCGATCGACCACGGCATGGCGTGTCCACCAATGGGCGAACAGCGGGCTGCCGGACCGAAGGTCGGCCACCAGGGCCTGGATGTCGGGGTCCTCGGCATGGACACCCACATCCGCGCGGAATTCGGCGACGACGCGGCTGGCGCGCCGCTCCCAATCGACGACCAGGCCGGGGGCGGCCGGATCCAGAAAGATATAGTGCAGCAGGTTGGGCTGCGGGCTGCGGTCCGGCCAGCCGTCGAACACCCGCAGCAGGGCCTCGTTGCGCGCCAGGAGATTCCAGCGGCGATCCAGGATGTAGGCGGGACAGCGGATGCTGTCGACGCAGCCGGCCAGGCCCTCGGGCAGCGCCACCGCATCGTAGCGCGCCCCCTCCGGGTCGGCGCATTCGGCCAGGTCGAACAGGTAATGGCGCTCGGCGCGGGCCAGCGCCAGGGCGTCCGCCAGCCGGCGCCAGACCTCGGCCGATACCGAGATGTCGCGGCCCTGTTCGATCCAGGTGTACCAGGTGGCGCTGATCCCGCAGAGCTGGGCCAGCTCCTCGCGGCGCAGGCCCGGCGTGCGGCGGCGCTCGCCGGCCGGCAGGCCGTGGTCGGCCGGGCTGACCCTTGCCCGGGCACGGCGCAGGAACTCGCCCAGCGCCTTGCGGCGCGCGGTATGGTCCTTGCCGCCCGTCGTCATCAACGCAGGGTGCTCGCCAGGCTGCGGCGCACGTCATCCTCGTCGCGGCCGCTGCGGCGCACATAATCCTCGACCTGATCCGCGCCGATGTTGCCGACGTTGAAATATTGAGATCGGGGATGGCTGAGGTAAAAGCCGCTGACGCTGGAGGCCGGGTACATCGCGAAACCCTCGGTCAGCAGCATGCCGATTTCCTCGCATTCCAGGACCTCGAACATGCGGCGCTTGACCACGTGCTCGGGACAGGCCGGATAGCCCGGGGCGGGACGGATGCCCTGGTATTTCTCGGCGATGATGTCCTCGTTGCTGAGGGTCTCGTCGGCCGCATAGCCCCACAGGTCGCGGCGCACGCGGGCATGCAGGGTCTCGGCGAACCCTTCGGCCAGGCGGTCGGCGATGGCCTTGAGCATGATGACCGAATAATCGTCGCCCTGCTCCTGGAACATCTGCTCGTATTTCTCGATGCCGACGCCGCCGGTGACCGCGAACAGCCCGATGTAATCCACGATGCCGGTGGACTTGGGCGCAATGTAGTCGGCCAGGCACTTGTTGTCGACACCCTCGCGCTTGGCCGTCTGCTGGCGCACGTTGCGCCAGGTCATGAGGACCTCGCTGCGGGTTTCATCGCGATAGATCTCGATGTCGTCGTCGTTCACGGTATTGGCCGGATAAAAGGCCACCACCCCGTTGGCGGTCAGCCAGCGGCCGTCGACGACGCGCTTCATCATGGCCTGCCCTTCCTCGAAGAGCTTTTGCGCCTGCTCGCCGACGACCTTGTCCTGCAGGATCGCCGGATACTGGCCGAACAGGCTCCAGGTCTGGAAAAACGGCGTCCAGTCCAGGAATTTCAAGATCTCGGACAAGTCATAGTGCTTGAATACCCGGCGCCCGATGAACTTGGGGCGCGGCGGCTGATACGTCGCCCAATCGATGGCCGGGCGCGCCGCGCGCGCCTGCGCCAGGGGGATGATGGGCGTGGACTTGCGCTGGGCGTGGCGCTCGCGCACCAGCGCGTATTCGTCGGCGACCTCCTGCAGATAGCGGTCGGCCTGCTCGGACATCAGGCTGGTGGCCACGCCCACCGAGCGGCTGGCGTCGGGCACATAGATGACCGGCCCTTCGTAGTTGGGGGCGATCTTGACGGCGGTATGCACGCGACTGGTGGTGGCGCCGCCCACCAGCAGGGGCAGCTTGCGGCTGAGGAAATACTCGTCGCGCTGCATCTCGGAGGCCACATAGGCCATTTCCTCGAGGCTCGGCGTGATCAGGCCCGACAGGCCCACCATGTCGGCGTCGACCTCCTTGGCCTTGGCGAGGATCTGGCTGCAGGGCACCATCACCCCCATATTGACGACCTCGAAGTTATTGCATTGCAGGACCACGGTGACGATGTTCTTGCCGATGTCGTGCACGTCGCCCTTGACGGTGGCGATGACCACCCGGCCCTTGGAACGGACGTCCCCGCCGGCATCGGCGATCCGGCGTTTTTCCTCCTCGATGAAGGGCAGCAGGTGGGCGACGGCCTGCTTCATCACACGGGCCGATTTCACCACCTGCGGCAGGAACATCTTGCCCGAGCCGAACAGGTCGCCCACGACGTTCATGCCGTCCATCAGCGGCCCTTCGATCACCTCGATCGGGCGCCCGCCCGCCGCGGCGATCTCCTGGCGCACCTCCTCGGTGTCCTCGACGATGAAGGTGGTGATGCCATGGACCAGCGAATGCGTCAGGCGCTCGCGCACCGTGCCCTCGCGCCAGCCCAGGTCCTCTTCCTTTTTGGCGCCGGCGCCGCGTATGGTGTCGGCCAGTTCGACCAGCCGCTCGGTCGAACTGCGCTCGTCGGCGGGGTCGGTGCGGCCCACCGGTTCGGGCCGGTCCAGCACCACGTCCTCGACCATGTCGCGCACCGCCGGGTCCAGGTCGGAATACACCCCCAGTTGGCCGGCATTGACGATCCCCATGGTCAGGCCCTGGCGGATGGCGTGGTAGAGGAACACCGCATGGATGGCTTCGCGCATCGCCTCGTTGCCGCGGAACGAAAAACTGACGTTCGAGATCCCGCCCGAGACGCGTGCGTGGGGCAGGTTGCGCGTGATCCAGCCGGTCGCCTCGATGAAGTCGACCGCATAGTGATTGTGCTCGTCGATGCCGGTGGCGATCGCGAACACATTGGGATCGAAGATGATGTCCTCGGGCGGAAAGCCCACCTGCTTGACCAGGATGTCGTAGGCCCGCGCACAGATGTCGATGCGGCGCTGCAGGCTGTCGGCCTGGCCCTCGGTGTCGAAAGCCATGACCACGATGGCCGCGCCGTACTTGCGGCACAGGTTCGCGTGCTCGATGAAGGGGCCCTCGCCCTCCTTCATCGAGATCGAATTCACCACGCACTTGCCTTGCACGCAGCGCAGGCCCGCCTCGATGACGGGCCATTTCGAGCTGTCGATCATCACCGGCACGCGGGAAATGTCCGGCTCCGAGGCCAGCAGGTTCAGAAAGCGCGGCATGATGGCCAGGGCGTCGAGCATGCCCTCGTCCATGTTCACGTCGATGATCTGGGCGCCGTTTTCCACCTGCTGGCGCGCCACGGCCAGCGCCTCGTCGAATTTTTCCTCGCGTATCAGTCGCAGGAACTGCTTGCTGCCGGTGACGTTGGTGCGCTCGCCGACGTTGACGAACAGGGACTCGTCGTCGATGTTGAGCGGCTCCAGGCCCGAGAGGCGCGTCTTGACCGGGATCTGGGGCGGCACCCGCATGGGCAGCTCGCGCACCTTGTCGGCGATCTGGCGGATGTGCTCGGGCGTCGTGCCGCAGCAGCCGCCCACCACGTTCACCAGGCCGGCGCGCGCGAACTCCTCGAGCAGGCCCGAGGTGTCCGCCGGGGTTTCGTCGAAGCCGGTCTCGGCCATGGGGTTGGGCAGGCCCGCATTCGGGTACACGCACACATAGGTGTCGCAGATCTTGGAGATCTCGGCCACGTAGGGCCGCATCAGCGCGGCGCCCAGCGCACAGTTCAGCCCGATGGTCACCGGCCGCGCATGGCGCACCGAATTCCAGAAGGCCTCGACCGTCTGGCCCGACAGGATGCGGCCCGAGGCATCGGTGACCGTGCCCGAGACCATCACCGGCAGGCGCACGCCGCGCGCCTCGAACACCGACTCGATGGCAAAAATCGCCGCCTTGGCGTTCAGGGTGTCGAAGATCGTCTCGATCAGCACGATGTCGATCCCGCCGTCGAGCAGGCCTTCGAGCTGCTCGGTATACGCCACGCGCAATTCCTCGAAGGTCACGTTGCGGGCGCCCGGATCGTTGACGTCGGGCGACAGGGAGGCGGTCTTGGGCTGCGGCCCCAGGGCGCCGGCCACGAAACGCGGATGGTCCGGCGTGGACAGCGCGTCGCAGGCCTCGCGCGCGAGGCGCGCCGAGGCGACGTTCATTTCGTAGGCGAGGTCCTCGAGCCCGTAGTCGCCCTGCGCGATGCGCGTGGCCCCGAAGGTATTGGTCTCGACCACGTCGGCCCCCGCCTCGAGGTAGGCCTCGTGGATGCCGCGGATGATGTCCGGACGCACCAGCGAGAGCAGCTCGTTGTCGCCCTTGACGTCCCTGTCATGCCCGGCGAAGCGCTCGCCGCGAAAATCGGCCTCGGACAACTTATGGCGTTGGATCATCGTGCCCATGGCACCGTCCAGCACCACGATGCGCCGGGTCAGCAGGCGCACGAACTCGGCGCCCCGGGTATAGGCTTCGATGGGATAAGGCAAGGCAGGATAGGTCACGACGTTCCAGTGGACGTTGGAAGGGAAATCGCCATTGTATCGCCCGGTGTCTGTGCCGAGCCGCCGCGACGCCGTGAAACGGCCACTTTCATTCAAATATCAATCATTTAGGGCACTGGAATTCAGGCAAAAGCTGGCTTTATTCTGTCACTTTGGTATACTAGGGTTTACCCTATAAGTAAAAACCCGCGATTGCCCCGCAGTCGCCCAATCATAGGAGAACACTATGCTGCGTCCCTTCTCGACCCATCCCGTCAACCAGGCCTTCGAACGCCTGATGGCCGAAGAGCGCGCCGCCCGCGCTGCGCGTGCCGCACAAAACCAACCGGGCCGGATCGCCCGCTTCCTGGGCATCCTGGTCGGCGTCCCGCCCAAGGCCGCCCGCACCGCCTGATCCAGAAAACCCCCGGCCCCACGCCCATCCAGGATATCCTCCGACCGCACCTGGCGCTGTGATATATTTTGCGGCGAAACAGGTGCTTTCGACCTCCCGCCTGCAGGCGGGCGGATGCGAAAGTCAAACGGGAAACAGAACGGTCCGCCCTATCGGCGGCCGCCAGCTGTGCTGCCCCCGCAACGGTGAGCATGCCTCGCATGCCAGCCCGATACCGGCCTGTCTCGCAACCTGGTCCATTCCCGGGACGCGACCGCCTTCGACGTGACGCTGTCCCCAAGCCCCGCCATCCGGCGGGCGGGAATGTCGTTCGTTCATGGCGTGCGGGGACGCGCGCCGTACAGGATATCTCATGGCATCCCTCCATACGCGGCGCGCGCTCGCTGCTCTGTGCTCCCTTCCCCTGGCCGCCACGGCCCAAACCCTCCAGCCCGACACGCCCGACACCCAGGTCCGCGCCTTGCCAGACATCATCGTCACCGCCAGCCGCAGCCCCGAACCGCTGGCCGATGCGATCGGTGATGTGACGGTCATTGGTGCCGAGGAATTGCAGGCCGCCGGGAACGACAGCACAGCCGAAATCATCGGCCGCCAACCGGGTGTGCAGTTCACCAACAACGGCGGCCCACAGACCGTGGCCAGCATTTTCCTGCGAGGAGCAAACTCGCAGCACACGCTGGTACTGATCGACGGTATGCGTGCCACCGACCTGCTGACAGGCGGCACGCGTCTCGAAGCCATCGATCCGGCCATGATCGAACGCATCGAGATCCTGCGCGGGGCGGCCAGCAGCCTGTATGGCTCGGACGCCATCGGCGGCGTCATCAACATCATTACCAAACGCGGCGGGCAGGACCGTCCCCTGTCGGCGTGGGCCAACTTCGGCTATGGCACCCACCAGACCGTCAAGTCCAGCCTCGGCCTTTCGGGGGCCGCGAACCAATGGGACTACAGCCTGTCGGGCAGCATGGCCGACAGCAAAGGCTTTGACGTCATGCGCCGGCACTTTGCCAACAACAGCTCGACCGATAGCTGGGGCCACTATGATGATCGGGACGGCTACAGCAGCCATGCCTGGTCAGGCACCCTGGGATATCGCTGGGCGCCCGGCCACCGCGTCGGCCTGACCGCCTACAACGGTTATCTGCACGCGGATTCCGACGGAACGCAGGAAAGCTTTCCATGGTTGACGCAGGACAACGTGCGCAACCTGGTGCGCCAGCAGGCCTATAGCCTCTCCAGCGAAGACCAGGTCACCGATTGGTGGGAGAGCATACTGAAGTTCGGTTGGGGCCGGGATTCGCTGGACTACCGCACGCCCGCCGACGGCTCCTTCGTCCACTCCAGCCTGAAACGCACCTGGTCTTGGCAAAACAACCTGCGGATCGCCCCCGAGCATCGCATTTCGCTCCTGGCCGAGCGCCTCGAGGAGCGGGCCAACAGCACCTTTTCTTACGACCGCAGCGATCGCAACGTCAACAGCTTGGGGCTGATCTACAAGGGGCGCCTCGATCGCCTGCGGGTGCAGGCCAGCGTGCGCAACGACAAATATACGGACCACGGCAATCAGACGACCGGCGGGCTGGGCCTGGATCTGGATCTGAGCGAGCAGTGGCAGGTCGGGATCGCCGGCAGTACCGGTTTTCATGCTCCGACCTTCGCCGACCTGTACCAGGACTACCCGTCGGCCTTCTACAAGGGCAACCCTGACCTCAAGCCCGAAAAGTCCCGCAATATCGAAGCCCACGTCCAGTATCGAAGCGACGCCACCCTGTTCAGGGTCACCGCGTACCAGAACAGAATCCGCGATCTGATCGTCAATGTCTCCGACCCGAACACATGGATCACCTCGCCGCAGAACGTCGACCGTGCCGTCCTGTCCGGACTGACGGTCGCGGGCGAACATCGCCTGGGCGACAGCACGATCCGTGCCAGCGCGGACTTTCTGGATCCGCGCAATGACGAGCCCCGGACCGGCGAAGGGTCGCAGTTGACTCAACGTGCCCGCCAGGTCTTCCACCTGGGCGTCGAGCATCGCATCCAGGCCCTCAAGCTCGGTGCGGAGTATCAGTACACCGGCAACCGCTACGCGGATGCCGCCAACAAGATCCGCCTGGGCGGCTATTCCCTCGTGAACCTCACTGCCGCCTACGACTTCAGCAAATCCCTGGGCGTGCAAGTGCGCTGGAACAATGTGCTGGACAAGGACTACGTACTGGTCGACGGCTACAACACGCCCGGTTCGAACGTCTTCGTGAACGTCTCCTGGCGGATGTAGGCAAGGCCGTGAAGGCAGCCCTCGCCCTGGCTCGCGCCGCCGGTTCCGCCCCGCTTGCGCGCGGCCACGCAGGGTGGGCCGCGGCGCGGCGGCTGGCCGCGGTCCTGGCCGCTATCCTGCTGCTGGGCGGGCCGTTTCCCACAGCCGGCGCCGAGGACACGCCGCAGCGCGTCGTCACCCTCGCGCCCAGCGCCACCGAACTGGTGTATGCCGCCGGAGCGGGCGGGAACATCGTCGGCACGGTGCTCAGCAGCGACTACCCGCCCGCCGCGCGCAACATCCCGCGCATCGGCGACGGCATCCAGTTCGACCAGGAAACCATCCTGGCGCTGCGCCCCACCCTGGTGGTGGGCTGGCTGGCCTCGGGCGGCAGCCAGGCGCTCGCCGCCGTGCTGCGCAACTTGGGCGTCCCCATGATCTATGCCGACCCCCGGTCCCTGGACCAGATCCCGGGACTGATCCGCGAACTGGGCCGGCGCCTCGACACCAGCCTGGTCGCCGACCGCGCCGCCGCGGCGCTGCGGGCACGCATCGACGCCCTGGATGCGCCCGCCGGCCGGCCGCTGACGGTCTTCATCGAAGTCGGCGTGGACCCCCTGTACACCCTAGGAAAAGATCCCCTGGTCGACGACATGCTGGCCCGCTGCGGCGGCGTGAATCCCTATGCCGACCGCGCCGTCGCGGCCCCGCAGGCCAGCGTGGAATCCGTGTTGCGGATCGACCCGGACGTCGTCATCGTGTCCCCCTACGGACGCCAGACCCTGGCGGCCCGCAGCGCCTATTGGACCGGACTGGGTCTGCGGGCCGCCATGCGCGGCCATCTCTATGCCATCGATCCCGACTGGCTGCATCGCCCCGGCCCCCGGCTGGTGGATGCGGCCGAGGCCCTGTGCGCGGATCTGGATCGGGTCCGGGCCGACTTGGGGCATTGAGGCCGCGCCGCATCCTCGTCTGCACGGCTGCAGGGGACAGCCAGTCAGTCGTCCCCCACCACTCCAAATGGATTATCCTACTAGATGACCGCCAGGATTCCTGGCGGCGCCCAGCGCGCATACGCACAGCGAACCCAACGACACCATGACCCCAGCATCATCAGATCCCCTCACCATCGCCGACCACACCTTCCAGTCCCGCCTGCTGGTCGGCACCGGCAAATACCGCGATTTCGAGCAGACCCGCCAGGCCATCGAGGAAAGCGGCACCCAGATCGTCACCGTCGCCATCCGCCGCACCAACATCGGCCAGAATCCGGGCGAGCCCAACCTGCTGGATTTCCTGCCCCAGGACCGCTACACCATCCTGCCCAACACCGCCGGCTGCTACACCGCCGAGGACGCCGTGCGCACCCTGCGCCTGGCGCGCGAACTTCTGGATGGCCGCGCGCTCGTGAAGCTCGAAGTCCTGGGCGATTCGGGCAACCTGTTTCCCAATATGCCCGAGACGCTGGCCGCCGCCCGCACGCTGGTCGCCGACGGCTTCCAGGTGATGGTGTATTGCAGCGACGATCCGATCCAGTGCCGCATGCTGGAGGACATCGGCGTGGTGGCGGTCATGCCGCTGGCGTCGCTGATCGGCTCGGGCATGGGCATCATCAATCCGTGGAACCTGCGCCTGATCATCGACCAGGCCAAGGTCCCCGTCCTCGTGGACGCGGGCGTGGGCACGGCCTCGGACGCCGCCATCGCCATGGAGCTGGGCTGCGACGCCATCCTGATGAACACGGCGATCGCCGGCGCCCGCGACCCGATCCGCATGGCGCGCGCCATGCGCCTGGCCGTCGAGGCCGGACGCGAGGCCTACCTGGCGGGCCGCATCCCGCGCAAATACTACGATGCCGATCCCAGTTCGCCCACCGAGGGCCTGCTGCCCTCGACACGATCCTGAGCCGTCCCCATGATCCCCAATACTTTGTCCATCGCCGGCGTCGACCCTTCAGGCGGCGCCGGCGTGCTGGCCGACGTCAAGGCCATGAGCGCCCTGGGCGCCTATGGCATGGCCGTCATCGCCGCGCTGACTGCCCAGAACACCCAGGCGGTGACGGGCATCTCGCCGGTACCGGCGGAATTCGTCGCCGCCCAGATCGATACGCTGTTTGCGGACGTGCGCGTCGACGCGGTCAAGATCGGCATGCTGGGCCAGGAAAGCGTCACCCTGACCGTCGCCGATCGCCTGGCGCACTGGCGGCCGGCGCACATCGTCCTGGACCCCGTCATGGTGGCCAAGAGCGGCGACCATCTGCTCGAAAAACGCGCCATCGCGGCGCTGCGCGAGGCCCTGCTGCCGCTGGCCACCGTCCTGACGCCCAACCTGCCCGAGGCGGGCGTGCTGCTGGACCAGTCACCGGCCGACAACCTCAAGGACATGCGGCGCATGGCCGAACGCCTGCGGCGCCTGCTGAGCGACGACGATGAGCGCTGGGTCTTTCTCAAGGGCGGACACCTGCCCGGCCCGGACACCATCGACGTCCTGCACAACGGCGATCGCCTGATCGAAATGCCGGGCCGGCGCATCCAGACGCGCAACACCCACGGCACCGGCTGCACGCTGTCGGCGGCACTGGCCGCGCTGCTGCCGCGCACGGCCGACGTGCCCGAGGCGGCACGCCAGGCCAAGGACTACCTGGTGCGGGCCATCGCCAATGCCGATACCCTGACCGTGGGCGCGGGCCACGGCCCGGTGCAGCATTTCCATGCCTGGTGGCCCACGGGCGCGACAGGGGCTTGACCCCTACGGGGCCGCGCCTGGCCTATAATCGACCTATCGAAAACCCTTGGTTTTTCAAACCTTTCGTACCCGATATGAACATCAACGAGCTTCCGGAAACAGAACGCGCCCGCTTCAACATGGTCGAACAGCAGGTTCGTCCATGGAACGTCCATGACGAAAGCGTGTTGCAAGCCCTGTTCGACGTGCCGCGCGAACGCTTCGTGCCGCCGCACCTGCAGGCGCTGGCCTTCTCCGACCTCGAACTGCCGCTGGTGATCGACGGGGTCGATACCCGGGAAACCATGCTCACGCCCAAGGTCGAGGCCAAGCTCGCGCAGGAATTGCTGCTGCAGCCCGGCGACTGCGTGCTCGAGATCGGCACCGGATCCGGCTACCAGGCCGCCTTGCTGGCGCGCCTCGCCCAGCAGGTCACCAGCATCGAACTCGAAAGCCGCCTCTCGGCCTTTGCCCAGACCAACCTGCAGCGCAATCAGGTCCACAACGTCAAGCTCGAGACCGGCGACGCCCACGCCGGCTGGGGCACCGCCGAATACGATGCAATCCTGATCACCGGTTCGGTGCCCAGCGTCCCCGACGCCCTGAAATACCAGCTGGCGATCGGCGGCCGGATGGTGGCCGTGGTGGGCCGCGCCCCGGTCATGACGGCCTGCCGCATCACGCGCACCAGCGCCGCAGGCTTCGAGACCGTCGGCCTGTTCGACACCCTGATCAAACCCTTGCGCGGCACGGCCAAGTCCCGCTTCAAATTCTAGGGCCGGGCGCCTGACCGCGGCGACCTAGCCGCGGATCTTCCTCAGCAAGGCCGTCGTGGATCTCTGGTGCTCGAACGGAATCGCCACGGCGCGTCCGCCCCAGCCGCGCACCAGCGCGGTCTCGGGCAGGATATCCATGTCGTAGTCGCCTCCCTTGACGATCACATCCGGACGCAAGGCCTCGATGAGCGCCACGGGGGTGTCCTCGTCAAACATCGTCACCGCATCCACGCAGGCCAGCGCCGCCAGCAGCGCCATGCGATCCTCGAGGGCATTCAGCGGCCGGTCATCCCCCTTGCCCAGGCGGCGCACCGAATCGTCCGTGTTGACGGCGACGATCAGGCTTGCGCCCAACTGGGCGGCGCGATCCAGGTAGGTGACGTGCCCGCGATGCAGGATGTCGAACACCCCGTTGGTGAACACCAGCGGACGCGGCAGGCGCCCCTCGCGCACGGCGCGCTCGCAAGCCTCGCGTCCGAGGATCCTGGTTTCGAAGCGGGCGGGACGATCCATGACCTAGCCTCTCGTCAGCGCCCAGACGGCCACGCCCAGCGCCACCGCCAATATGCCGCACAGGACGGTCAGCAGGCGGTTGGTGTGGTTCTGGACCCTGCACAGGCGCTCGAGGTCGGCCCGCATCGCAGCGCGGTGATCAGGCAGGCTCAGCCGTGTGTAGACCAGCCGTGGGATCTGCGGCAGCATCTGGGCCCATTGGCCGGCCTCCTGGTCCAGGCGCTGACGCAGGCCCTGGAGGCCGATGCGCTGATGCATCCATTTCTCCAGGAAAGGCTTGGCCGTTTGCCAGAGATCCAGCGAGGGGTCGAGCTCGCGTCCCATGCCCTCGACGTTGAGCAGCGTTTTTTGCAACAGGACGAGTTGGGGCTGAATTTCGACATTGAAGCGGCGCGAGGTCTGGAACAGGCGCAGGAGCACCTGCCCCAGCGAAATCTCGGACAAGGGACGGTCGAAATAGGGTTCGCACACCGCGCGCACCGCGCCCTCGAGTTCCTCCTCGCGGGTCTGCGCCGGCACCCAGCCGGACTCGATGTGCAGTTGTGCCACACGCCGATAGTCGCGCCTGAAGAAGGCCAGGAAATTCTGGGCCAGGTAGTTCTTGTCGAATTCCGACAGCGAGCCGACGATGCCGAAATCCATGGCGATGTAGCGCCCCAGCGTCTCGGGGTCGTCGGAGACATAGATATTGCCCGGGTGCATGTCGGCGTGGAAGAACCCGTCGGTGAACACCTGCATGAAAAAGATCTCGACCCCCCGGCGCGCCAGCAGCGGGATGTCCACCCCCGCGGCGCGCAGGCGGTCGACCTGGCTGACGGGAATACCCCGCATGCGCTCCATCGTGAAGACCTGGGTGGCGCAAAGTTCCCAGACCACCTCGGGCACCTGCAGCAGGTGTTCGCGCCCGGTGCCGGGGCCGAAATTGCGGCGCAACTGGCTGCAATTGGCCGCCTCGCGCACCAGGTCGAGTTCGTCGTGCAGGTACTTGTCGAATTCTGCCACCACCTCGCGCGGCTTGAGCCGGCGTCCGTCCGGCCCCAGCCGCTCGACCAGGCCGGCAGCTGCGCGCAGCAGCATGAGATCCTTTTCGATGGCCTCGCGCATCTCGGGGCGCAGGACCTTGACGGCGACCTCGCGGCCATCGTGCAGCACGGCGAAATGGACCTGGGCGATCGAGGCCGAAGCCACGGGCGTGCGCTCGAAATGCGCAAACAAGCGGTGCGGCGAGTCGCCCAGGGCCTCCTCGATGATCGCCTCGGCGATCTCCGACGGAAACGGCGGGACGCGGTCCTGCAGCCGGGCCAACTCGTCGGCGAGGTCCTGCGGCACCAGGTCGCGGCGCGTCGACAGGACCTGGCCGAATTTCACGAAGATCGGCCCCAGGGATTCGAGGGCCAGGCGCAGGCGCTCGCCTCTTGGGCGGCGCGGGCGATGACCCAGGCAGACGACCTTCAGCAAGCCGTGCGCCCAGGGGTGCTGGATGCTGGAGAGCACCAGTTCGTCCAGACGATAGCGCAGCGAAATCAAGATGATGTGGGCCAGGCGCAGGAACGTCAGCATGATCGGTCCGCCCCCGCGGACTGCACCGCGACCCGCCGGTCCAGGGCGTCGAGGCGGCCGCGCAGCGCCTCGATGCCGTCCCGCCAGGCATCGAACTCGGGGCGCCGGACGGCCAGGCCGCTTTCCTCGCCCAGATATTCGGCCACATTGTCGCGCGCGCGCTCCGCAGCCTGGCGCGCGCCGACGCCCAGGGCGCGCAGGCCACCGGTCAGCCGCAGCGCCGCCACGTCGCCCATCACGCGCGCAAGGTCGTCCTCGATGTCCCAGCGCAGGTTGGCGGCAAGATCGGACACCGCCTGGGCCAGGCCGGCATCGCCTTCGATGCGCGCCGCGGAGGACACTTCCGCCATGCCGCCGCGGCGCCAGAGTTCGGGCAGCTCGCGCCAGCGCCCTTCGGGCAGGGACACCACGACATCGGGCACGATGGCGGCGTCCGAGACCTGCAGCAGCCCCTCGGAGGAGATGGCGGCCTGCAGGCGCCAGGGGCCGCCCGCCGACAGGCGCAGAACCTTGCCGGCATGCGCCGCCAGGCGGCGACGCGCCCAATCCTCGCGCTGCAACAGCACGTTGAGGACGCGTAGGGCGAGGCCTGCGGGATGCGGCAGGGGAATGGGAGGCGACATGGTCATACGCGGTGCACGGATACGAAAAAGAAGGGCCCGCAGGCCCTTCAGTTTACCGGTTTTGCGCAGCGCGCATGAAAGCGGGATCAGTGGGTGTCGATCTGCTGGATACCGGCCAGCAGCCAGCCCTGTCCATCGGCCTTGTACAGGTTCCAGACCTCTTCGAAACGGAAGGCCTCGGCACCGGCGGATTCACGCAGCATGCCGGAATAGCGCACGCTGGCCAGGTGGCCGCCGGCGACTGTTTCGATGCCCAGCAGTTCGGCGTTCAGCAGGACCACCTCGGTCTGGTTGCCCTCGTCGTGTTGCGGCAGCTGGGGCGTGATCTCGACCAACAAGTCGTCGGTCAGGTATTCACGCAGGTTGTCGCGATTGCCGGCATCCCAGAGCGCCTGGATCTGGACGAAGCGCTGCTTGGCCTGGGAGAGAAAGGTCGGCACATCGAAATCACCCGGGATGAACCAGTTGGGATCAGCGGCCGGCGACGAGACGGACTCGATCTCGGGTACCGCGGCGGGCGCCGGCTCGGCAGCGGGCGCACCGCCGGCGGCCGGCCCCCGGGGCCACGACGCATCCGGCGACGGGCCCTGGCGATAGCTGTGCCCCGCGGGCGCCATCGAGCGCTGGCCGCCGCGCATGCGGCGCACCAGCCAGATCACGGCGAACGCCACGAGCCCGATGAGTATCATGCTGGACAGGAACTCGAGGAAAGCGCCCGACAGGCCCAGGCTGGAGAGCAGGGCCGCGATGCCCAGGCCCGCGGCGATGCCGGCGATCGGACCCAGCCAGCGCGACATGCCCGAGCGGGCGGCGGTGCCGGCCGCAGCGGTGCCGGCGGCGGCGGTCGGGCCGGTCGCCGCGGATCGCTGCGTGGTCTGCGCGGCCGGTGGCGTCACCGCCTGGCGCTGCTGCGTCACATTGGTGGATTGCTTGCCGAAGCTGCGGCCCATGCCCATGCGGCGGGCCTCGGCGTCGCTGGAGACGGCAAACATCGCAACGGCCGAGAACATGAGCATGGCCCCGGCCATCCAGCGGGATAGTCGCAAATTCATGAGGAGAAACTCCGATGATGCCAGGCCGCGGCATCCGGGACGGATGATACGAAACTGACGTTCAGCTAAATGTCAGCTCCACATTAACACAAAAATCCGCCCGGATGGCAAGGCCGGACGGCGAAACCGCGCCAGGTCCGGATTCAGTCGAGCCGCACGCCCTCGTGCAGGGCCACCACCCCCGCGGCCATGTTGAAGTACTGGACGCGGTCCAGGCCCACGTCGCGCATCATCGCCGCCAGCGCCTGCTGGTCGGGATGCATGCGGATGGATTCGGCCAGATAGCGGTAGCTGTCCTCGTCGCCGGCGACGAGCTTGCCCATGCGCGGCAGCACATTGAAGGAATACCAGTCGTAGGCCGGTGCGAGCGGCGGCGCCACGCGCGAAAATTCGAGCACCAGGAGCTTGCCGCCGGGCCGCAGCACGCGGCGCATCTCGGCCAGCGCCTGGTCCTTGCGGGTCATGTTGCGCAGCCCGAACGCCACCGTCACGCGGTCGAAATAGTTGTCCGGAAAAGGCAGGTGCTCGGCGTCGCACACGGTCGCCGGCGTCACGATGCCGTCATCGAGCAGGCGGTCGCGGCCCACCCGCAGCATCGAATCGTTGATGTCGGTGAGCCAGACCTCGCCCGTCGGCCCCGCCCGCCGCGCAAACGCCCGGGCCAGATCGCCCGTGCCGCCGGCAATGTCCAGCACGCGCATACCGGGGCGCACCTGGGCGCGGCCGATCGTGAACGCCTTCCAGAGCCGATGCAGGCCGGCGGACATCAGGTCGTTCATCACATCGTAGCGCGACGCCACGGAATGAAAGACCTCGGCCACGCGCCGCGCCTTGTCCGATTCAGGCACGGTCTGGAATCCGAAATGGGTCTGCGGCCCCGGTCCGGCCTGGGTGTCTTGGTGGTCGTTTCGCATGATGCGGCTATCGTACCGCATTCCCGGCCCGCTCCCCGCCCCGGAAAACAGCATTTGCATTTTGGCGCATCGTCATACCCATGAAATAATTCCGCCATAGCATTACAGTGCCGTCATATTCAAAGCAGCCGGGACCGGGTCCCAGCGCATCCACACCATGCAAACCACCATTCTGGTCATCGAAGACGAACCCTCCATCCAGGAGCTCATCGCCGTCAACCTCAAGCTGGCAGGCTACGAGGTGCTGCGCGCCCTCGATGCGCGCGAGGCCGATGCGCACATCCGCACGGCGCTGCCGGACCTGATCCTGCTCGACTGGATGCTGCCCGGAACCTCGGGCCTGCGGCTGGCGCGCGATCTGCGCGCCGAGGATCGCACGCGCGCCATTCCCCTCATCATGCTCACCGCCAAGGGGGCGGAGCAGGACAAGATCGACGGCCTGGAGGCCGGCGCCGACGACTACATCACCAAGCCCTTCTCGCCGCGCGAGCTGCTGGCGCGGATCAAGGCCTTGCTGCGCCGGCGCGCGCCGCAGCTCACCGAGGACCCCATCCAGGCGGGCGAGCTACGCCTGGAGCCCGACGCCCGCCAGGTCCTGGGCCATGGCCAGGCGCTGCCCATGGGGCCGACCGAATTCCGCCTGCTGCATTTCTTCATGACGCATGCCGACCGCGTCTACACGCGCGGGCAGGTCCTGGACCAGGTATGGGGCGACCATGTCTTCATCGAGGAACGCACCGTCGACGTCCACATCCGCCGCCTGCGCAAGGCCCTCTCGCCGGTCGGGCTCGACGCCTACATCCAGACCGTGCGCGGCGCGGGCTATCGCTTCAGCACCTCGGCCGCGGCATGATCAGGACCCTCGTGCCCGTCGGGGTCTGGGCCCTGCTCGGAGGGTTGGTCGGCGCCTGGCTGGGTGCCGCCACCGGCTGGGGCGTATTCGCCGTGGGCCTGCTGACGATGGTGCTGGTCAGCGGCTGGCAGTTGTCACGCATCGCGCGCTGGATCCGCAACATCGACGACCCCCCGCCCCCCTCGGTCGGCCCGTGGGACGGGATCCTCGCCCCCATCTACCGCAAACTCAAGCAGAACCGTCTCGAACTGCAGGAACGCACCCGCAGCTTCCAGCGCGTCCTGCTGGCCGCCGAGGCCCTGCCCGACGGGGCCCTGACCCTGGACGCGGACCAGGCCTTGCTCTGGTGCAACCAGACAGCCGCGACGCACCTGGGGCTGGATCTGGAGCGCGACAAGCACCACAGCATCCTGAACATCGTGCGTTCACCCGAATTCGCCGCCTACGCCCGGCAGGCGCAATGGGACAAACCACTGGTGCTGCACCTCAAGCGCGAATCGCGCGAACGGACCCTGCTGCTGCATCTGGCGCCCTATGGCGTGGGCCAGTTCCTGATGGTCACCCGCGACATCACGCAGATCGAACGGCTCGAGAACATGCGCAAGGACTTCGTCGCCAACGTCTCGCACGAGATGCGCACCCCCCTCACCGTCCTGTCGGGCTTCCTGGAAACCCTGCACGACATGCCCGAGGGCGCGCTGGACCCCGACCAGCGCCGCCACTACCTGGGACTCATGATCGAGCAGTCGCGCAACATGCAGGCCCTGGTGGCCGACCTGCTGACCCTGTCGGCCCTGGAGTCCTCGCCCAACCGCCACGGCGAACCCATCCTGCTGCCCGCCCTCATCCAGACCGCGCTTGCCCAGGGCCAGGCCTTGTCCGGCGGCCGCCATGTATTCGAAACCCAGATCGACGAGAACCTGCGCATCCTCGGTGCGGACACCGAACTGGCCTCGGCCGTGACCAATTTGATGACCAACGCCGTCAACTACACGCCGGACGAGGGCACCATCACCGTCACCTGGGCGCGCACCGAGGATGGCGGCGCGCGCTACGCCGTGCGCGACACCGGCATCGGCATCGCCGAGCAGGACATCGTCCGCCTGACGGAACGGTTCTTCCGGGTGGACCGGGGCCGCTCGCGCGCCACGGGCGGCACCGGCCTGGGCCTGGCGATCACCAAGCACGTCGCCATACGCCACGACGCCACGCTGCGCATCGACAGCGTCCTGGGCAAGGGCAGCACGTTTTCCATCGAGTTCCCGCCCCACCGCGTCTGCACGGCGGATGCCGAGGCGCAGGACTACGCCGCCTGAAGTCCCCAGGGCCTACAGGAACAAGCGGTACGCCGGGTTTTCGGTCTCGTTCCAGTACGGATAGCCGAGGGTGGCCAGGAATTCCTTGAAGGCTTTCTTGTCGGACGGCGGCACCTGGATGCCCACCAGGATGCGGCCATAATCATCGCCCTGGTTCCGGTAATGGAACAGGCTGATGTTCCAATCGGGATTCATCGCGCCCAGGAAGCGCATCAGGGCGCCGGGGCGCTCGGGAAACTCGAAGCGATACAGCACCTCGTGCTTGGCCAGCCCCGAATGCCCACCCACCATGTAGCGCAGGTGGGTCTTGGCCATCTCGTTGCCGGTCAGGTCCAGCGTCGGGAAGTCCAGCTTGCGGAAATGCGCGGCAAGCTTTTCGATCTCGGCCTCGGAGCGGATTTGCAGGCCGACGTAGACATGGGCCGTCTCGGCATCCGAGATCCGGTAATTGAATTCGGTGACTGCGCGCTGGCCCACCGCCTCGCACAGGCGCAGGAAGCTGCCGCGCTTTTCCGGCAGGGTGATGGCGAACAGCGCCTCGCGCGCCTCGCCCACGTCCGCGCGCTCGGCGACGAAGCGCAGGCGATCGAAATTCATGTTGGCGCCGCAGGTGATGGCCACCAGCGTCTTGCCCTTCCATTTCTGCTGGACGGCGTAGCGCTTGGCCCCGGCCACGGCCAGCGCGCCCGCGGGCTCGAGCACGCTGCGCGTGTCCTGGAATACGTCCTTGATGCCGGCGCAGATCGCATCGGTATCGACGGTCACGTAGTCGTCGACATATTCGCGCGCCAGGCGGAAGGTCTCGAGGCCGACCTGCTTGACCGCTGTGCCGTCCGAGAACAGGCCCACGTCGGCGAGCTTGACCCGCCGGCCGGACTTGATGCTGCGGATCATGGCGTCCGAATCCTCGGTCTGCACGCCGATGATCTTGATCTCGGGACGCAGCTGCTTGATATAGGCCGCCACGCCACTGATCAAGCCGCCGCCGCCGATGGCAACGAACACGGCATCGATCGGCCCCGGATGCTGGCGCAGGATCTCCATCCCGACCGTCCCCTGGCCGGCGATCACATCGGGATCGTCGAACGGATGCACGAAAGTCAGACCGTCGCGCGCCTGCAGTTCGGCCGCATGCTCGGCCGCGTCGGTGAAGCTGTCGCCAAACAGCACCACCTCGCCGCCCAGTGCGCGCACGGCATCGATCTTGACCTGGGGCGTGGTCACCGGCATGACGATCACCGCCCGGCAGCCCAGGCGGCTGGCCGACAGGGCGACGCCCTGCGCATGATTGCCCGCCGAGGCGGTAATGACACCGCGCTTGAGTTCGTCAGCCGACAGATTGGCCATCTTGTTATAAGCGCCGCGCACCTTGAAGCTGAACACCGGCTGCGTGTCCTCGCGCTTGAGCAGCACCGTGTTGCCGATGCGCTTGGAAATTCGGGGGGCCAGGTCCAGGGAGGTTTCATGGGCGACGTCATAGACTTTGGACGTCAGGATGCGTTTCAGGTAATCGACGGACATGGCATGCGCAATCGGGATAGGGAGGAAAAGAATATCATAGGGCGCGTCTCGGGCCGCGCTGGTGGACGCATGGCCGTCCATCGGGCCGAAACCCACCCTGCGGTTTGACAGCAGTCTGAGGAATCTTATACTTATAAACATATTGTGTTCTCAGCAGGTGGTCGCCCATGTCTCAAATGACGCTTTATCTGGACAAGGACACTCAGGCGTTGATCGAACGCGCGGCACAGGCCAGTGGTTTGTCGAAAAGCCGCTGGGTGGCCGAGGCCGTCCGGCAATACGCGGCCGAGGCCTGGCCCGTCGACTGCCTGGAACTGGCCGGACGTTTCGCAGACTTTCCGTTGCGTGAAGACGCCCCAGCCACGATTGGGCAGGATGCGCCGCGTGTGGGATTTTGAGCGCCTGACATGTTGATCCTCGACAGCAATACCATCAGTTATTACTTTCGCGGCGATCCGGCGGTGGTGCCGCGATTGCAGGCGCTGCGCCCGGCCGAACTTGGCGTGCCGGCCATCGTCGAGTACGAGCTGCGCTACGGCTTGTTGCGCTTGCCGCCCGCCGCGTCGAGGCCGCGCATGGCGGCGCTTGACCAATTGCTGCAGCCCCTGCGTCGGTTCGCATTCGACAGCCAGTGCGCCGAACGGGCGGCCGAGATTCGCGCTGAACTGGAGGCGGCGGGTACGCCCATCGGCCCGCATGATGTCCTGATCGCCGCCACGGCGCTGCGGCATCAGGCCGAGCTGGTGACGCGCAATACGCGCGAGTTCGCCCGCGTGCCGGGACTGCGCTGCCGGAACTGGCATGAATCCTGAGCAAGGTCGCGGCCCAGCCTGAACGCCCTCCGATACGCCATCGGCGAGGTCTTGAACGCCGCCCGGAAATGCTGCCTCAGCGACAGTGCCGAACCGAATCCCGCCCGCTGAGCCACGACCTCGACGGTCGCGTCGCCGGCCTCGAGCATGTGCTGCGCATGGGCCAGCCGCTGGCTCAGCAGCCACTGCTTGAACGATGTGCCGGTCGCCTGGCGGAAGCGCCGGGTGAAGCTGCGCCGGCTCATGGTGGCGCGCTCGGCCAGTTCGTCGATGGTGAGGGTCTGCTCCAGGCGGCTGGTCGCCCATTCCAATACCGCTGAAAGACGGCTGTCGGCGGCAGACAAGGGCACCGGCCGCTCGATGAATTGCGCCTGGCCGCCCTGCCGCTGCGGTGCGACGATGAGCTGGCGCGCGACCTGGTTGGCGGCCTCGGCCCCGCACAGGCGCCGCAGCAGGTGCAGGCAGCAATCCAGGCCCGCCGCGACCCCCGCGGACGTCAACACCTCGCCGTCGTCGACATACAGGACATCGCGATCGACGTTCACGCGCGGATGGCGCCGGGCCAATATGTCGGCGTAGCCCCAGTGGGTCGTTGCGGATCGGCCATCCAGCAGGCCGGCCTGCGCCAAAGGGAAAGCGCCCAGGCACAAGCCCATGACCCGGGCGCCGCGTGCGTGGGCGCGCTGCAAGACGCCGATCACGGCGGCCGGCGCCTCGCGGCAGTCGTCATGCCAGGTGGGCACGATCACCAGGTCGGCCTCGTCCGCCGCAGACAAATCATGCTTGACCACCAGGTCGAAGCCGGCGGAGGTGCCCAGCGGCGCATCGCCGCAGGCACAGACACGCACGTCGAAAACAGGGCCCGCCGCATAGCGGGATCCGAACACGAGGCTGGGAATCGACAGGTGAAAGGGCGACATCCCGTCGAACGCGATGACGGCGATCCGGTACTGATGGGTGGGGGTGGAAAGGTCCATGGCCCGATATTATCCTATATATGCCTTCAGGCCAGTATCGCTCAAGGCAGGTTCGCCGGACAATGCCTGCAAACGGGCGATGCGCCCGTCCCCAAGCCGGCAAGCCGCCGGACGAACCCAACCAGGAGAACACCATGTCTGAATCCCCCCGTCGCGCCCTGCTCGTGATCGACGTGCAGAATGAATATGTGACCGGCAATCTGCTCATCGAGCACCCGCCGGTCCAGAGCTCGCTGGACAACATCGGGCGCGCGATGGATGCGGCCCGTGCGGCCGGCATTCCCGTCATCGTGGTCCAGCACGACGCGCCCGAGGATTCGCCTCTGTTCGCCAAGGGCTCGGAAGCCTGGGAGCTCCATCCCGTCGTCGCGCGGCGCACCGCCGATCATCGCATCAACAAGCACATGGCCAGCGCCTTCGCCGGCACCGACCTCGCCCAATGGCTGGCGGATCAGGCGATCGACACCCTGACGGTCGTGGGATACATGACCCACAACTGCGACGCCTCCACGATCCTCCAGGCTTCGCACGAGGGCCTGAACGTCGAGTTCCTGGCCGACGCCTCGGGCTCGCCCTCGTACGAGAACGCGGCGGGTCGCGCCAGCGCCGAAGAAATACATCGGGTGTTCAGCACAGTGTTCCACTCGGGCTTTGCCGCCGTCGCCACGACCGAAGGCTGGATCGCCGCAGTGAACGACGGCCGCACCCTCGAACGCGACAATATTTACCTGTCGAACCAGCGCACGAAAAGAGCGCTGCCGGCCTGAGCCGGGCCTGCAGAAGTTACCGTAGAATAGGGCGACACAATCACCAGGAAACGGGAACTGACCATGGGTAAGAAACTTCTGGCCTCATTGGCCCTGCTGGGCTGCCTGCTGATGGCGGGTTGCGCCAACACCGTCGCCGGCGCCGGCGAGGACATCAGCAACGTCGGCAACGCGATCACCAAGTCCACAAAGTAAAGCCCTCCTGAAAACCGCCCGGCCGCCGCATGCCCGCAGCCGGGCGGGTTTTTCGCGTTCGCGCGGACCGTGTCCCCGGGCAGACCGCCCTTCGCGCCGTGCCCGCAAGGCGGCGCCGGACGGCGCCTTGCGCTGAACTACACTCCCCTCCACCATGGAACTCTGGCTGCAATCCTCGATCCATGCCCTGCTGGCCGCGCTTGCGCTGCCCAAATTCGGACTCTCGGCGATCTTCATCGTCAGCCTGGTGTCGGCCACGCTGCTGCCCATGGGATCCGAGCCCGCCGTTTTCGGCTATGTCCAGATCGCGCCGCACATGTTCTGGCCCGCCGTGCTGGTGGCCACCCTGGGCAATACGGTGGGCGGCGCGATCAGCTACACCATGGGCGCGGGGGCCGAGGTGGCCTACGAGAAATGGCGCCTAAAGCATCCCGGCAAGGCGCGTGCGAAAGCCGGCGGCCGCTGGCACACGCTGACGACGGACTGGTTCCAGCGCTTCGGCCCGCCCGCCCTGCTGCTGTCCTGGCTGCCCATCGTGGGCGACCCGCTCTGCGCGGTGGCCGGCTGGCTGCGCCTGCCTTTCTGGCCCTGCGTGATCTACATGGCGATCGGCAAGTGCCTGCGCTACATCGCGATGACGGCCGTCCTCCTGCAGGCCTGGCCGTGGATCAGTACCTGGCTTTAGCCTTAAACTAGCCCATTACCCGCGCCCCGATCCGGGGCATTGACGCTGCAACCGCCCATGAACGCCCCTCTCGACCCCGAGCTGCTTGTCCAGGCCCAGGCGCCCCGCCTGCGCGAAATCCCCTACAACTACACGTCTTATTCCGACCGCGAGATCGTCCTGCGCCTGCTGGGCGATGATGCCTGGACGCTGCTGTCCGAGCTGCGCGGCGAGCGGCGCACGGGGCGCTCGGCGCGCATGCTGTTCGAGGTGCTGGGCGACATCTGGGTGGTACAGCGCAATCCCTACCTGCAGGACGACCTGCTGGACGACCCCAAACGCCGCCACCAGCTGGTCGACGCCCTCGATCACCGGCTCTCTGAAATCGACAAGCGGCGCGACGACGACCACGGCGTGCGCGACACCAAGGTGCTGCAGCTGCTGGATGCGGCCCGCGTGGCGGTCGCCCGCTTCGAAGAGCAGTTCGTCCAGACCGCCGCCCTGCGCCAGACTGCGCTGCGCAAGCTCTCGCGCATCACGGCCAAGGACAATATCCGCTTCGACGGCCTGTCGCGCGTGTCGCACGTGACCGATGCCACCGACTGGCGCGTCGAGTATCCCTTCGTCGTGCTGATGCCCGACACCGAGGACGAGATCGCCGCCCTGGTGCGCGCCTGTATCGCCCTGGGCCTGACGATCATCCCGCGCGGCGGCGGCACCGGCTACACGGGGGGCGCCATTCCGCTGACCTGGCGGTCCGTGGTCATCAACACGGAAAAACTCGACGCGATCGGTCCGGTCGAGGCCGTGGCCCTGCCGGACGTCGAGGGCTCTGTCCACACCATCCTGACGGGCGCCGGCGTGGTCACGCGCCGCGTGGCCGAGGCCGCCGAGGCGGCCGGCCAGGTCTTTGCCGTGGACCCGACCTCGGCCGACGCCTCCTGTGTGGGCGGCAACGTGGCCATGAACGCGGGCGGCAAAAAGGCCGTGTTGTGGGGCACCGCCCTGGACAACCTCGCCTGGTGGCGCATGGTGGACCCGGAAGGCAACTGGCTGGAGGTCACGCGGCTCGCGCACAATCTGGGCAAGATCCACGAGGTGGACGAGGCCCGCTTCGAACTCAAATGGTTCGACGGCGCCAAACCGCCCGGCCGCGCGCTGCTGAGGACCGAGACCCTCGCCATCGAGGGACGCCGCTTTCGCAAGGCGGGTCTGGGCAAGGACGTGACCGACAAGTTCCTCGCCGGCCTGCCGGGCGTGCAGAAAGAAGGCTGCGACGGCCTGATCACCGCCGCCCGCTGGATCCTGCATCGCATGCCGGCGCACACGCGCACGGTCTGCATGGAATTCTTCGGACAGGCGCGCGACGCGGTGCCCTCGATCGTCGAGGTCAAACATTATCTCGACACCGAAGGCCGTGCGCGCGGCGCCATCCTGGCCGGCCTGGAGCACCTGGACGAGCGCTATCTGCGCGCCGTCGGCTACGCCACCAAGAGCAAGCGCGGCACGCTGCCGAAAATGGTCCTCATCGGCGACATCGTCGGCGACGACGACGATGCCGTGGCGCTGGCCGCCAGCGAGGTCGTGCGCATCGCCAATTCCCGCCATGGCGAGGGCTTCATCGCCGTCAGCCCGGAGGCCCGCAAGAAATTCTGGCTGGACCGTGCGCGCACGGCGGCCATCGCCCGCCACACCAATGCGTTCAAGATCAACGAGGACGTGGTGATTCCCCTGGACCGCATGGGCGAATACACGGACGCGATCGAGCGCATCAACATCGAGCTGTCCACGCGCAACAAGCTGCGCCTGATCGACGCCCTAGAGGCCTATCTGCAGGGCGAACTGCCGGTGGGCAAGACCGTGGATCACGACGACGCCGAACACACCCGCGACGAAATCCTGGCCGAACGCCGGCAAGACGCCCTGGACACGCTGGCCGCCGTGCGCCGCCGCTGGACGTGGCTGCTGGACGGGCTGGACCAGCCCCTGGGCGGCAGCCTCGACACCCTGGCCGAACTGGGCCTCGGCGAACACCTGCCGGCGCTGCGCGAACGCCTCGGGCGCCAGCCGGCGGCGCGGGTCTTTGACGTGGTGCAGGACCATACCCTGCGCATCTCCTGGAAGACCGACATCCGCAGCGCCATGGAGCGCCATTTCGCGGGGGCCGACTGCGCCGCGGTGCTGGCGGGCCTGCAGGCCACGCACGACCGCATCCTCAAGAGCCGCGTCTTCGTCGCCCTGCACATGCACGCGGGCGACGGCAACGTGCACACCAACATTCCGGTCAACTCGGACGACTACGAGATGCTGCGCGAGGCCAACGAGGCGGTCGCCCGCATCATGGGCATCGCCCGCGGCCTGGACGGCGTGATCTCGGGCGAGCACGGCATCGGCCTGACCAAGTACGAATTCCTCACCGAGGCGGAGCTCGCCCCCTTCCAGGACTACAAGCGGCGCGTCGATCCCGACGGGCGCTTCAATGCGGGCAAGCTCATGCCCGGCGCCGACCTCGGCCGCGCCTGGACGCCCAGCTTCAATCTGCTGGGGCACGAATCCCTCATCATGCAGCGCAGCGAGATCGGCGCCATCTCGAACGCGATCAAGGACTGCCTGCGCTGCGGCAAGTGCAAGCCGGTCTGCGCCACGCACGTGCCGCGCGCCAACCTGCTGTACTCGCCGCGCAACAAGATCCTGGCCACGTCGCTCCTGATCGAGGCCTTTCTCTACGAGGAACAGACCCGGCGCGGCGTGAGCATCCGCCACTGGGCGGAATTCGAGGACGTGGGCGACCACTGCACGCTGTGCCACAAGTGCTACAACCCCTGTCCGGTGGACATCGATTTCGGCGACGTATCGATGGAGATGCGTGCGCTGCTGCGGCGCATGGGCCAGAAATCCTTCAATCCGGGCACGGCCGCCTCGATGTTCTTCCTGAACGCCAAAGACCCGCGCGTCATCAAGGCCACCCGTGCCGCCATGATCGGCGTGGGCTACAAGGCCCAGCGTCTCGCGCACGACCTGCTGGCGCCGGTTGCCAGGAAACAGGTCGCCCACCCGCCGGCCACCGTGGGCAAGGCGCCGGTGCGCGAGCAGGTCATCCACTTCATCAACAAGAAAATGCCCGGCGGCCTGCCCAAGCAGACCGCGCGCAAGCTCCTGGACATCGAAGACCCCGAGATCGTGCCCATCATCCGCAATCCGGCGACCACGGCACCCGACAGCGAGGCGGTGTTCTATTTCCCGGGCTGCGGGTCGGAACGCCTGTTCTCGCAGGTCGGCCTGGCGACCCAAGCCATGTTGTGGCATGTCGGCGTGCAGACGGTCCTGCCGCCCGGCTACCTGTGCTGCGGGTATCCGCAACGCGGCAACGGCCTGTCCGACAAGGCCGACAAGATGGTGACGGACAACCGGGTGCTGTTCCATCGCATGGCGACGACGCTGAACTACCTGGACATCAAGACCGTGGTGGTCAGCTGCGGCACCTGCTATGACCAGCTCGAGAGCTACGAGTTCGACCGGATATTCCCGGGCTGCCGGCTGATCGACATCCACGAGTACCTGCTGGAAAAGGGCGTCGACATCGCCGGCGTGGAGGGCGTGCGCTATATCTACCACGACCCCTGCCACACACCGATGAAGCAGCAGGACCCGATGAAGACGGTCAAGTCATTGCTGGGCGAAGGCAATGCCATCAAGACCGACCGCTGCTGCGGGGAATCGGGCACGCTGGCGGTCTCGCGCCCCGACATCTCGACGCAAGTCCGTTTTCGCAAACAGGAGGAACTCGCCAAGAACACGGCCGCCATCCGCGAGGACGGCTTCCAGGGCCAGGTCAAGATGGTGACCTCGTGCCCGTCCTGTCTGCAGGGCCTGGCCCGCTACGAGCAGGATACGGGCCTGGCGGCCGACTACATCGTGGTCGAAATGGCCCGCCACCTGCTGGGCGAGAACTGGATGCCGGACTACGTGAAGGCGGCCAACGCGGGGGGCATCGAGCGGGTGCTGGTGTAGCACAGGACCGCGGTATCAGGCGGCCGTCACTCGGACGCGAACTCACAGACCGTGTAGACCGGCAGTCCCGAATCCCGGACGGCCTTGGAGCCGCCCAGGTCGGGCAGGTCGATGATCGCGGCCGCCTCGGCGACGTTCGCCCCCAGGCGCTGCAGCAGCCTGGAGGCCGCCATCATCGTGCCGCCGGTCGCGATCAGGTCGTCGATCAGCAGCACGCGCTGGCCCGGGCGCACCGAATCGGTGTGCATCTCGACCGCCGCATTGCCGTATTCCAGCGCGTATTGCTCGGCCACCGTGCGAAACGGCAGCTTGCCTTGCTTGCGCACCGGCACGAAACCGAGGTTGAGCTCGTAGGCCAGCACCGAGCCGACGATGAAGCCGCGCGCATCGATGCCGGCGACCAGGTCCAGGCGCTGGCGCATGTAGCGGTATACGAACAGATCGATCAGCACCCGGAAGGCGCGCGGGTCCTGCAAAACGGGCGTGATGTCGCGGAACCTCACGCCGGGCTTGGGCCAATCCGGCACCGTGCGGATCGTGTCGCGAATGAACTGGGCCGGGTCGGTTTTCATGGAGCATTCCAGAAGGGGGGTGAAAGCGGGCACAGTTTAACAAGCCTGCGCGCCTCAGCGTAAAATCCACGGATGTATACGAATCCGCAGCCCACCGCCCAGGCCTTGCGCGCCAGCGCCGAACGTTGCTTCGACATCCAGATCGCCGCCCTGCAGGCGCTGCGCGGCCGGATCGGCGACGACTTCGCCGAGGCTGCCGGCATGGTCCTGGCCTGCCAGGGACGGGTGGTGGTGACCGGCATCGGCAAGTCCGGCCACGTGGCCCGCAAGATCGCGGCCACGCTGGCCTCGACCGGCACGCCGGCCTTCTTCATGCACGCCGCCGAGGCCATCCATGGCGACCTGGGCATGCTCACCGGCCAGGACATCCTGCTGGCGATCTCGTATTCGGGTTCCGCCCAGGAACTCATCACCATCATCTCGGTGGCCAAGCGCATGGGCACGCGCATCATGGCCCTGACCGGCCGTCCGGATTCCGAGCTCGCCCACAGCGCCGACCTCGTCCTCGAGGCCGCCGTCGCCCAGGAGGCCTGCCCGCTCAACCTGGCGCCCACCGCCAGCACGACGGCGGCGCTGGTGATGGGGGATGCCCTGGCGGTCGCCTGCCTCGAGGCGCGCGGCTTCAGCCGCGACGACTTTGCGCGCTCGCATCCGGGCGGCGCGCTGGGGCGACGCCTGCTCACCTCGGTGGCCGACGTCATGCGCACCGGCGCGGCCCTGCCGCTGGTGGCCGAGGACACCCTGATTCCCGACGCCCTCACGGAAATGTCCTCCAAGGGCATGGGCATGGCCATCGTGCTCGATGCGTCGCGCCGCCCGGTGGGCATCTTTACCGACGGCGACCTGCGCCGCATGATCGCCCAGCATGGCGACATCCGCGCCATGGCCGTATCGGCGGGCATGAGCCGCCATCCCAAGGCCATCGGCCCCGAGGCCCCCGCCATCGAGGCCGCCACCCTGATGGATGCGCACAAGCTCAACCAGATGCTGGTGCGGGATGGGGACGGGCTATTATTAGGTGCCCTGCACATGCACGACCTCCTCGCCGCAAAGGTGATCTGATGAACGAGCAGCCCGCTTTCTCGCACCCTTCCGAGGCCCAGATCCTGGCCCGGGTGAGCCCTGCCGTCCAGGAGCGCGCGCGCGCCGTGCGCATGATGGTCTTCGACGTGGACGGCGTCCTGACCGACGGCAGCCTCTGGTACGGCGAGCACGGCGAGGCGCTCAAGGCCTTCCACGCCCTGGACGGCCACGGCATGCGCTTGCTGAACGAGCAAGGGGTGGCCGTGGCCTGGCTCACCGGCCGGCAAAGCGCGATCACCGCGCGGCGCGCCGCCGAACTGGGCATATCTCCCGTCGTCCAGGGCGTGCGCGACAAGGCGCAGGCCATCGAAGCCCTGACGCGCGAGGCCGGCCTGGACCTCGGCCGCGTCGGCTACATGGGCGACGACATCATCGACCTGCCGGTCCTGCGGCGCGTCGGGTTCGCCGCCAGCGTGCCCAACGCCCCCCTGTACGTCAGCCAGGCGGCGCACTGGGTCTCCACCCAGCGCGGCGGCGCCGGCGCCGTGCGCGAATGCTGCGACCTGATCCTCGCCGCCCAGGGCCGCATGCTGGCCTGTTTCACGGCCACCCTGTCGCCGCTGGGCGGAAGCATCCAATGAAGGAGCGTTTCCCCAGCCTGGTGGCCGTGCTGCTGCTGGCCCTGCTCGTGATCGGCACCTGGTGGGCGTCGGACTACACGCTGCGCTCCATCGAGATCGACCCCCCGCGCCGCATCACGCACGAGCGCGACTCGTGGTCCGACCATTTCGTGATGGTGCGGACCGACCCGCAGGGCCTCGCCATCAATCGCCTCGAGGGTTCGGCGATGGAACACTTCCCCGACACCGACGCCTACGAGGTCACGCAGCCGCAGGCGGTCAGCCACCATCCGGGATCGCCGGTCACGGTCGGCACCTCGGACCACGCGACCATGGACCAGAACGGCGAGCGCATCGTGATGGTCGGCCATGCCCACCTGAAACGCCTGCCCGATGCCGAGCACAAGCTGCTGGACGTCCGCAGCGAGCGCCTAGTCCTCAAGCCCGACCAGGACCTCGTCTACACCGACCAGCCCGCATTGGTGGTCAACGGCCAATCCACCATGCGCGGCACCGGCATGCGCTACGATAACCGCAGCCGCCAGCTGATGGTCTATTCTTCCAGCGACGTCAAGATCTCCGGCGAAGAGCAAGGCGCCAGGACAACCACGCCCCGAAAGACATCCCAGCCATGAACAAAAAGTACATCGCGATCCTGGCCGTGCTGGCCTGCCTGCATGCCCCCGCCATTCTGGCACAGGCCTCCGGCACGCCTGCCGAGGCGCCGCCCCCTTCCGATACGGCGCCCGCCTCCGGCGAGGCCGCCGAGCCGGACACCCTGATCCTGTCGGACACGCTGCATTACGACGACGTCAAGAAGGAAAGCACCTTCACCGGCAACGTCGTCCTGACCCGGGGCGCCATGACCCTGCGCTCGGACAAGCTCGTCACCCGCGAGGATGCCGACGGCTACCAGTACGGCACGGCCACGGCCGACAAGGCCGGACTGGTGCACATCCGCCAGGAAAACCCCGAAAAATTCGAAACCATCAAGGCCAGCGGGGTGCGCGCGGAATACGATGGCAAAACCGAGGAGGTCACCCTGATCGGCCAGGCCGTCATCACCCGCTACATCTGCGGCAAGCCCTTCGACAACCTGCGCGGCGCCCGCGTCATCTATCACCAGAAGGACGGCACCTACGAGGCCTTCGGCGGGGCCGACTCGGCCGGCGAGGGCGGCAGGGTGCGCTCGCTGACCAAGCCACGCGCCCAGGCGGACCAGGCGGCGGCCGAATGCCGCAACAAGGCCCCCGGTCAATGACGTCCGCGCATAGCGACACCCCGCAGCAAGGCACGCCCGATCCCACCGAGACGCCGGCGCACGGCTTGCGCGCCATCGGCCTGGGCAAGACCTACGGCCGGCGCGCCGTCGTTCAGGACGTCACCCTGTCGGTCCAAAGCGGCGAGGTCGTCGGCCTGCTGGGCCCCAACGGCGCCGGCAAGACCACCAGCTTCTACATGATCGTCGGGCTGATTCCCACCGACACCGGGCGCATCCTGATCGACGACGTCGACATCACCGCGATACCCATGCACCGGCGCGCGCGCCTGGGCCTGTCCTACCTGCCCCAGGACGCCTCGGTATTCCGCCGGCTGACCGTCGAGGAGAACATCCGCGCCGTGCTCGAGCTGGTGCGCACGCCCGAAGGCCGTCCGCTGACGGCCTCCGTGCTGGACGACCGCCTGGAATCGCTGATCGACGAGTTGCAGATCGAGCACATCCGCCGCAACATGGCGATTTCGCTGTCGGGCGGCGAGCGCCGCCGGGTCGAGATCGCCCGGGCGCTGGCGACGCAGCCGCGCTTCATCCTGCTGGACGAGCCCTTCGCGGGGGTCGACCCCATCGCCGTGATCGAGATCCAGCGCATCGTGCAGTTCCTCAAGGGCCGCAACATCGGCGTGCTGATCACCGACCACAATGTGCGCGAAACCCTCGGCATCTGCGATCGCGCCTACATCATCAGCGAGGGCAAGGTCCTCACCAACGGCCATCCCAACGAGATCATCGACAACGAGGCCGTGCGCCAGGTCTACCTGGGCAAGAACTTCCGCATGTAGGCCCCCTCGGCGCGACGCCGCCCCCGCCCGGACGTTGATCCGACCCCCTTGATTTAACCCGGGCAAACGGTACACTGGTTTCATCAGCATCCGTTCTTCAACCACCCATAGGAGACCCGCCAACGAACCAAACCGTGCCCCGCGCACACCCGTTTTCTCTTGCAAGGAGTCTGAATATGAGCTTGAGCATCAGCGGTCGTCACTTGGAAGTCACCCCCGCCATCCGTGAATACGTCCTGAACAAGATCTCCAGGATCACGCGGCATTTCGACAGCGTCATCGACACCCAGGTCATGCTCTCGATCGAGCGGCTGAAACACACTGCGGAAGTCACCGTGCACATGCGCGGCAAGGACATCCACTGCGCCGCCAGCGACGAAAACCTCTACGCAGCCATCGACCTGCTGGCCGACAAGATCGACCGCCAGGTCATCAAGCACAAGACCAAGACGCAAACCTATGCGCATGAACCTCCGAAACGCCAGGTGCTCGCCACCGAATAGGTCGGCATCCCCAAAACCTCCAGGCGTTTAAAATCGTGGCCTCGATACAGGAAATCGGGGCCATAATCATGTCTGAGACCCTCCGGGCAGGGTGCGCGCACAGGGCGCGGATGCCTCCTATAATGACACCATGAACCTGACGCCACGCATTCTGTCGCCGTCCGACATCATCCTGGATCTTGCCGCCACCAGCAAAAAGCGCGCGTTCGAGCAGGCCGGCCTGCTGTTCGAGAACAACCACGGGGTATCCCGCATGGCGGTCTTTCACAGCCTGATCGCCCGCGAGCGCCTGGGCTCGACCGCGCTTGGACACGACGTCGCCATCCCGCACGGCCGCCTCAAGGATCTGCGCGAGCCCCATGCCGCCTTCATCCGGCTGGCCGAACCAGTCCGATTCGACGCCAATGACGGACGCACCGCCCGGCTGCTGTTTTTCCTGCTGATCCCGGAAACCGCCACCCAGACCCACCTGGACCTGCTGGCCGAGATCGCCCGCCTGATGTCCGACGCCTCGATTCGCCACGCCCTGACCCATTCGCAGGACATCGCCGAGATCCACCGGATCCTCCTGGCGGAGCAACCTGCGCGCACGCTCGAACATGCTGACCATTCAAGATCTGATTCGTGACAACGCCGAAAAGATCTCTTTCACCTGGATCGCCGGCCAGGACGCCTCGGCTCGACGCATCCTCCCCGACACCAACCGTTCCGCCGCCGACCTGGTCGGCCACCTGAACCTGATCCACCCGGGGCGCATACAGGTTTTCGGCGCCGAGGAGCTCGCCTACTACCTGCGCTTCGAGCCCCAACGCCGCATCCACCACCTCGAGGACCTGGTCGCCGGCGGGGTCCCCGCCATCGTCCTGGCGGCCGACATCGACGTCCCCGACGACCTGCGCGATTTCTGCATCGCGCACGAGGTGCCGCTGCTGGGCACGCCGATCGACGCGTCCCACCTGATCGACCTGCTGCGCATCTATCTGGGCAAGCGCATGGCGCCCCGGACCACCGTCCACGGCGTCTTCATGGATGTCCTGGGGCTGGGTGTGCTGATCACCGGGGAATCCGGCCTGGGCAAGAGCGAACTCGCTCTCGAACTGATCTCGCGCGGGCATGGACTGGTCGCCGACGATGCGGTGGAACTTTCGCGCACCGCCCCCAATTTCGTCGAGGGACAATGCCCGGCGCTGCTGCAGAACCTCCTCGAGGTGCGCGGCCTGGGCCTGCTGGACATCCGCACGATATTCGGCGAGACCTCGGTGCGCCGCAAGATGAAAATAAAGCTCATCGTCCACCTGCTGCGCATGACGCCCGACACCTTCGAGCGCCTGCCGATGAAGGACGAATACGAGGACATCCTGGGCATCCCCATCCGCCGCGTCATGCTGCAGGTGGCCGCCGGCCGCAACCTCGCGGTGCTGGTCGAGGCGGCGGTGCGCAACACCATCCTGAACCTGCGCGGCATCGACACCATGGGCGACTTCATCGAACGCCAGGCCCTGGCCATCATGGAGAACAGCCGCGAGGCCAAGCCATGATCCGCCTTTCGCCGCCGACACCGGCAACCGCACGGTCCGCCACATGCTGAACATCGTCCTCATCACCGGCATCTCGGGTTCCGGCAAGTCCGTGGCGCTGCGCATGCTCGAGGACACCGGCTACACCTGCGTCGACAACCTCCCCGTGCGCTTTCTGCACGAGTTCATCGCCAATACGCGCGACAGCGGCCTGGAGCGCATCGCGGTGGCGATCGACGTGCGCACGCCCGGCGACCTGGATGACCTGCCCGGCGTGCTGACCAGCCTGCGCGCGATGGGCATCGCCCTGCACGTGATTTTCCTGGACGCCGACGACCAGACCCTGATGCAGCGCTATTCCGAGTCCAGGCGGCGGCACCCGCTGACCGACCGGCTGCGCCGCGAGGGGCGCGGCGCCTCGCTCGAGGAATGCATCGCCACCGAACGCGACATGCTGGCGCCGCTGCGCGATCAGGAACACGTCATCGACACCTCGGACCTGACGCCGGGACAGTTGCGCAGCTGGGTGCGCGACCTGGTGCAGGCGGACCGTTCCTCGGTGATCCTCACGTTCGAGTCCTTTGCCTACAAGCGCGGCGCCCCCCACGACGCCGACCTGGTGTTCGACGTCCGCTGCCTGCCCAATCCCTACTACGACCGGCGCCTGCGGCCGCTGACCGGCCGCGACGAAGCGGTGGCGGCCTGGCTGGCCCAGTTCGGCAGCGTCGAGGCCATGATCGACGACATCTCGGCCTTCATCCGCAAATGGCTGCCGCTGTACATGCAGGACACCCGCAATTACTTGACCGTGGCCATCGGCTGCACCGGCGGCCAGCACCGCTCCGTCTACGTCACCGAGCAGCTCGCGCTGCGGTTTGCCGACCACTCGCCCCTGCTCATCCGCCACCGCAACCACCTGTTGCACAACCCGGTCTCATGAATCGCGCGCGCCTGCTCCTCGCCATGCCCCTGTGCGCCGCACTGCTGGTCGTGGCGGGATGCGCATCGCGATCGGGCGGCGGCTACTACAAGGACGACGGACCGGGCAGCGACATTCCAGCCGACATCCTCTCGATCCCCGATGCCGTGCCGAGGGTCGAGGCACACGCCCGGGCGAACTTCAGGCCCTATGTGGTCTTCGGCCAGCGCTACGTGCCCATCGGCGAGAACCAGCCTTACCGCCAGACCGGCGTCGCCTCCTGGTACGGCCGCAAGTTCCACGGCCAAAAGACGGCCAACGGCGAAACCTACGACATGTATGCCATGACGGCCGCCCATCCGACCCTGCCGCTGCCCAGCTATGCGCGTGTCACCCGCGCCGGCACGGGCCGCTCGGTCATCGTGCGCATCAACGACCGCGGGCCGTTCCACAGCTCGCGGATCATCGACCTGTCGTATGCCGCGGCGGCCAAGCTCGGCCTGATCGGCCCGGGCAGCGGTCAGGTCATCGTCGAGGCCATCACCAATGACGACATCCTGAGCGGGCGCTACGGCGCAACGGCCGTCGCCCGGGCGGCTGCGGCCCCGCCCGCCACACCCGCACCCCCTCCGGCTGCGCCGGCGCCCGTCCCCACGGCGGCCGCCCCCGCCCCACTCGCCGTCGCCGCGCCGGCGCTGACGACCGCGCCCGCCCAGCGCCAGAATGCGCTCTATGCTCCGGTGACGGACGGCATCTACCTGCAGTTCGGCGCGTTCTCGTCGGAATCCAATGCCCGTGCCCTGGCACAGCGGCTGAACCGGGAATCCGGCGGCCTGCAAGGCATGGCCGAGGTGGTCTACCAGTCGCCACTGTACAAGGTCCGCACCGGCCCCTACGACACGCGCACCGCCGCGGTCAATGCCGCCTACGAATTATCCCTGGCGACCGGCCTGCAGGCCACGATCGCAATGGAGTGAACCCCGGCGCGCCTCAGCGCCGCAGCGCCCAGGCATACAGCGTCTCGCGCGGCAAGCCAGTGGCCCGCGCGCCGATCCGGGCCGCATCGCGCACCGACAGATCCTCCAGCAAGGCCTCCATCAATCGCACGTGCTCGGGCGCAAGAACCGCCTCGGGATCCGCGGCGGGCGTCTCGTCCGGATGCAGGATCAGCACGAACTCGCCCTGGCCGCGATGCGGGTCCTCGTCCAGCCAGGCGCACGCCTGCCCCAGCGGCACGGTATGGATCTGCTCGAAGCGCTTGCTCAACTCGCGCGCGAAGGTCAGGCGCCGTTCGGAGCCGCAAGCGGCCGCCAGGTCGGCAACGCTCGCGCGCAGCCGGTGCGGGGACTCGAACAGCACCACGGGAACGTCCAGCCGGCCCCAAGCCTGCAGCCACTTGCGGCGAGCCGCGGCCTTGGCCGGCGCAAAGCCCGCAAAGGCGTAGCCCGGCGCCTCGTCGGTGGTGGCGCCGCTGGCCATCAAGGCCGCGATCACGGCGCTGGGGCCGGGAATGGGCATCACCCGGTATCCCGCCTCGCGGACCCGGCGCACGATGCGCGCCCCCGGATCGCTGACCGCCGGCGCGCCCGCATCGGAAATCAGGGCCACGCGCTCGCCGCGCGCCAGGCGCTGGACGATGGCCTCGGCCGCCTGGTTCTCGTTATGGCGATGCGCCGCCATCAGCGGCGTGCGCACGCCCCAGGCGTCCAGCAGCGCGCGGCTGCTGCGGGTGTCCTCGGCGGCAATCGCGTCGCAACGCAGCAAGGCCTGCCAGGCGCGCAGCCCCAGGTCGCCCAGGTTGCCAATGGGCGTGGCCACCACATAGAGGCACGCCTCGGGCCAGGACTGCCCGGCCACACGGCCGGCGAGACGTTTCCATGTCTCTCGCAGCTCCTCGAATTCCGCCTCATCCGTCATACTCGGTCTCCATTCATCCACCGCGACGGGCGCGCCATGCACGACGACGATCCCTTCGAACGCGCCCGGCAGGCCCAGGCAAGCGCCATTGCCCGCCGGCGCCGCCACGCCAAGGCCCGCCCGTCGACCGCGGCGGCCGTCCCCTGGCGCGGTTCGCCCACCCAGCGGCAGGGCCGCGCCGCGGAGACCCGCGCCGGCCGCTACCTCGAGGCGCGGGGCCTGCGCCTGGTGGCCCGCAACCTGGGCTGCAAGGCCGGTGAAATCGACCTGGTGGTCCTCGACGGCCCCGTCCTGGTCTTCGTCGAAGTGCGCGCACGCCGCGATGCCGCCTTCGACGGTGCCGCCGCCAGTGTAAACCGGGGCAAGCAGGCGCGCCTGATCCAGGCGGCGCGCTATGTCCTGCCCCAGCTCGCGCGACGACATTTCAAAGGCCGCGTTCCGGCCTGCCGGTTCGACGTGGTCAGCCTGGAGTCCGGCGAGATCGACTGGATCCGCAACGCGTTCACGGAATGAACGAATCCTCCGCCCGCCCTCGCGCCACGCCGGAAACTGTTACCGCCCCCCAGATCCGGCCGGCGGACTCATGCGATAATCGCTGCCATGGACATGACCTCCCGGATGTCGTCCCATTTCGAGGACGCAATCGATACGTTCAGGGCCAGCGCCCGTGAACTCGCGCCCGCCCTGGCGGTCGGCGTCGATCTGTTGTTCGGCGCCCTGACCAACAACGGCCGCGTCCTGGCCTGCGGCAACGGCGGCTCCGCCGCCGACGCCCAGCATTTCATCGCCGAGCTCGTGGGCCGCTTCGAGCGCGACCGCCTGCCCTTGGCGGGCATCGCGCTCAACACCGACACCTCGATCATGACGGCGGTGGGCAACGACTACGGCTTCAACGCGATCTTCGAGCGCCAGGTCAATGCCCTGGGCCAGCCCGGCGACGTGCTCGTGGCCATCACCACCAGCGGCAATTCGCCCAACGTCGTGCGCGCCATCGAGGCGGCGCACGAGCGCGAAATGCAAATCATCGCCCTGACGGGCAAAGGCGGTGGGCAGGTCAACCAGCTGCTCTATGAAACCGACATCCATCTGTGCGTGCCCCATGATCGGACCATGCGCATCCAGGAGGTCCATATCATGCTCCTGCATGCCTTGTGCGACGGCATCGACGCCCTGCTCCTAGGAGACACCCTCTGATGAATCCCGCCCTCTTCATTCCCACCCGCCGGATCGCCCGCTGGGGCCTGTCGATCGCCGTCCTGGCCGCCCTGTCGGGCTGCGGGCTCCTGGTGGTCGGCGGCACCGCGGCGACCACCGCGGTGGTCGCCACCGATCGCCGCACGGCGGGCGAGCAGGTCGACGACCAGACGATCGAACTGCGCGTCGCCAGCGAAATGAACAATGCCTTCGGCGACAAGGCACGCGTCCTGGGCACCGCCTACGCAGGCCGCCTGCTGCTGGTCGGCGACGTCCCGGCCGAGGCGGATCGCGCGCGGGCGGAATCCCTGGCACAGGGCATTGCCAAGGTCACCCACGTCGACAATTACATCCGCGTGGGCGACATCACGCCGCTGTCCGTACGCACCAACGACACCTGGCTGACGTCCAAGGTCAAGGCCCAGCTCGTGCGCACCGAACAGATCCCGTCGCGCACCATCAAGATCACCACCGAGCGCGGCGTGGTCTACCTGATGGGCAAGGTCACCGATGCGGAAGGCCAGCGCGCCGCCACGGTGGCCTCGGGTGTCGAAGGCGTCAACAAAGTCGTAAAATTGTTCCAGATCGTCACCCCGGCCAGCATCGCCGCCGAATCCGGCCAGCCGGCCGCCACTGACGCCTCGACCACGCCCGCCCCCGACCAGCCCACAGCCGACGAGGGCGTGCAAGCCATGCCCGTGAAATGAAAAAGATCCTCATCAGTCTAGTCGCCGTCGTCGCACTGGCCGGCGTCACCCTGTGGCAAGTCCAGGGCTTCGGCGGCCAGCCGGCGCCCCAAGTCACCTTCACCGACCTGCACGGAAAGTCCGTGACGACCGAGGACCTGCGCGGCAAGGTCGTCCTGGTCAAGTTCTGGGCCACCAGCTGCACCACCTGCGTCGCCCAGATGCCGGACACCATCCGCCACTACGAGGCACTCTCGGCGCGCGGCTTCGACACCATCGCGGTGGCCATGCAGTACGATCCGCCCAACTACGTCGTCAACTTCGCCGAAACGCGCAAGCTGCCCTTCCCGGTGGTGATCGACGCCCAGGGCGAGATCGCCCGGGCCTTCGGCGACATCAAGCTCACCCCGACCGCGATCCTGATCGACAAGCAGGGCCACATCATCAAGCGCTACCTGGGCAACTACAACGAACAGGCCTTCCTGGCCACCGTCGAAAAGGCACTCGCATCATGAGCGACCCGCAGGATTCCGGCCTCCATTCCGCAGCAGTGAAGGCCGAGGTGCTGTCCGAAGCCCTGCCCTACATCCGCCGCTTCCACGGCAAGACCGTGGTCATCAAATACGGCGGCAACGCCATGACCGAGGAACCCCTGCAGCGCAGCTTCGCCCACGACGTGGTGCTGCTCAAGCTGGTCGGCCTCAACCCGGTCGTGGTGCACGGCGGCGGGCCGCAGATCAACAGCGCGCTCAAGCGCATCGGCAAGGAAGGCACCTTCATCCAGGGCATGCGCGTCACCGACGCCGAGACCATGGAGGTCGTCGAGTGGGTGCTGGGCGGGCAAGTCCAGCAGGACATCGTCATGATGATCAACGAGGCCGGCGGCAAGGCCGTGGGGCTGACCGGCAAGGACGGCTGCCTGATCGAGGCCCGCAAGAAACTCATGCCCGACCCCGAGCACCCCGGCCAGTGGCTGGACATCGGCTTCGTGGGCGACATCCAGCGCATCGAACCCGCGGTGGTCAAGGCCTTGCAGGACGACCAGTTCATTCCGGTGATCTCGTCCATCGGCTATGGCGACGAGGGCCAGGCCTACAACATCAACGCCGACGTGGTGGCCGGCAAGATGGCCGAGGTGCTGGGGGCGGAAAAGCTCGTCATGCTGACCAACACCCCGGGCGTGCTCGACAAGAACGGCCAGTTGCTGCGCAGCCTGTCGGCGCAGACCATCGACGAACTCTTCAAGGACGGCACGCTCTCGGGCGGCATGCTGCCCAAGATCTCCTCCGCACTGGATGCCGCGCGCTGCGGCGTCAACTCGGTGCACATCATCGATGGCCGGGTGCCGCACTGCCTGCTGCTCGAGATCCTCACCGACCGCGGCGTCGGCACGATGATCCGTTCCCACTGATGCGGCCCGCGCGCGCCCCCAGCGCCCTGCGGCGCTCGCGGGCGGCCGGTCCGCACGACGGCCCGGTCTGGCTGTTCGATCTCGACAATACGCTGCACGACGCCTCGCGCTCGATCTTCCGTCTCATCGACCAGCGCATGAGCCAGGCGGTGGCGACGACCCTGGGCGTGGACCGCGCACAGGCCGATGCGCTGCGCCGCCGATACTGGACGCGCTACGGCGCAACCGCCATCGGCATGGCCCGCCACCACGGCGTGGACATCCATCGTTTTCTCGCCCTCAGCCACGATTTCGAGGTGGCGCCGCTGGTGCATGGCGAAACGGGGCTGGCGCGACGCCTGCGCCGTCTGCCGGGTCGCAAGATCCTGCTGACCAATGCGCCCGCGCACTACGCGCGCCAGGTCCTGTCCACCCTGGGCATCCTGCACGAATTCGACGGCCTGTGGGGCATCGAGGAGATGAACCTGCAGGGCCGTCACAGACCCAAGCCCTCGCGGGCCCTGATGCACCAGATCCTGGCGCGCCTGCGGGTGCCGGCGCACCGCGTGATCCTGATCGAGGACACCCTGGCCAACCTGAAAAGCGCCCATCAGGCGGGCATGCGCACCGTCTACGTCTATCACCCCGGCACGCCGTTCTCGACCCAGCGCCGCGGGCGCGACCTCTACGTCGGCCGGCGCGTCAATGCCCTGGGGCCGCTGCTGACATGGGCGCGCGATGGCCGCATACCGGGCAGCCCGGGTCGCGCCTGAAACGGATCGTGTGCCATTGCATGGCCAAGGCGTCGACCGACAGCAGCCGCCCGACCAGGGGCTCGCCCATGCCGGCCAGCAGCTTGATGGCCTCGGCCGCCTGCACGCTGCCCACCATGCCCACCAGGGGGCCCAGCACCCCCGTCGTTGCGCAGCGCAGTTCCTGCGCATCGTCGGCTTCGGGAAACAGGCAGTGATAGCAGGGCGCATCGTCCCGACGCAGGTCATAGACGCTGACCTGGCCGGAATAGCGGATGGCCGCGCCCGACACCAGCGGCACGCGGCGGGCGACGCACGCCCGGTTGATCGCATGGCGCGTAGCAAAATTGTCGCAACAATCCAGCACGAGGTCGCAGCCTCCGACGAGCTCGAGCAGCCGCGCGTCGTCCAGACGCTCGACCAGCGTCTCGATGTGGATTTCGGGATTGATCGCCGATAGCGACTCACGGCCCGAATCGGCCTTGGGCCGTCCGATCCGCGCGGTAGTGTGCAGGATCTGGCGCTGCAGGTTGCTGAGTTCGACCACGTCGTCGTCGGCCAGCACCAGGTGCCCCACCCCGGCCGCGGCCAGGTAGGCCGCGGCCGGCGAGCCCAGGCCGCCCGCCCCCACGATCAGAACGCGCGCGGCCAGCAGCCGTTCCTGGCCTTCGATGCCCAGTTCGTCCAGCAGGATGTGGCGGGCGTAGCGCATCAGCTGCGCATCGCCCATGGGGCGCGTGTCCCTCCCCATCACTGCACCTTGATCAGCCCCTGCGGCGTGATCCGGTAGCGCTCGACGGCGGCGCCGGGATCAATCAGCGTTTTTTTTTCAGCCGGCGGCGCAGTCGGCTCGGCGGCGGCCGGTGCGGCCTTTTCCTGGGTGTCGACGGCGGCGCGGCCATCCTCGGCCTCGGCCCTGGCCCTGGCCCTGGCCTCGCGGACCTGCACCGGGTCGGACTTGAGGACGGGACGGCCCTGCAGCGCATTGATCGCCTGGCGCAATTGCCAGTCGTCCTCGCCGCCGAACTCGAACATCTTGATCTCGCCCTGCACGAAGTCGTCCTCGACGGCCTTGTCGTCGCCGGCGGTGCGCTTGGCATCGGCCTGGTTCTCGAGATGGTGCTGCAGGTCGACCTCGCGCTGCAGCTGGAACAGGTTGCCTGCCGCGCTGTCGTCGACCAATTGGTCCGGCACCACGCCGGTCAGCTGGATCGAGCGCCCGCTGGGCGTGTAGTAGCGCGCGGTGGTGAGCTTGATGCCGGTATCGTCGCTGAGCTGCAGCACCGATTGCACGGAACCCTTGCCGAACGTCCGGTTGCCGAGGATCCGGGCGCGCTTGTGGTCCTGCAGCGCACCGGCAACGATCTCGGAGGCCGAGGCCGAGCCGACGTTGACCAGCACCACGAGGGGCACCGTGCGCGTCCAGGCCGGCGGCTGGCCGGCGTCGCCCAGGCCGAAGCCGTGCACGCCGCTGAGGCTGCGCGCGTAGAACTCCTCGTTGGAGGACGGAATACGGCCCTTGGTGGAAACCACCAGGCTGCCGGGCTCGAGGAACAGCGAGGACACGCCGATGGCGCCGTCCAGCAAGCCGCCCGGATCATTGCGCAGATCCAGGATCAGGCCCTTGGGCGCCTTCTTGGGCGACAGGCTGGAGAGCATGCGCACCAGATCGCTGGTGGTGCGGTCCTGGAATTGGGTGACGCGGACGTAGGCGATGTCGTCGGCCAGCATTTTGCCGCGTACGCTGCGCGTCTTGATCATCTCGCGCACGATATGGAACTGGAGGGGCTTGGGACTGCCGGCGCGCTGGATCGTCAGGTCGATCGGCGTGCCCGGTTCGCCGCGCATTTTCTTGACCGCGTCGGTGAGCGTCATGCCCTTGGTGGGCTCATCGTCGATCCGCGTGATCAGGTCGCCGGTCAGGATCCCGGCGCGCGCGGCGGGCGTGTCCTCGATGGGCGCAATGACCTTGGGCATGCCGTCCTCGGTGCCGATCTCGATGCCCAGGCCGCCGAAGCCGCCGCGCGTGATGTCCTGCATCTGCTTGTAGGCTTCCTCGTCGAGGTAGGTCGAATGCGGGTCCAGGTCGGCGAACAGGCCCCGGATCGCGTCGTCGATGAGCTGCTGGTCGGAGACCGGCTCGACGTAGCTGGACTTGATGGCCCCGAACACATTGGCGAACTGCTGCAACCCCTTGAGCGGCAGGGGTTCACCGCGCTGGGCGACAGCGCTGATTCCGAGGCTCACGAGGATGCCCCCGAGGAATCCGACGAGGATCCAGCTCAGCGACCTGACTTTGCGAGTGCTCATGCACGTTCCCGATATGGTTCAGAACCGCCGGGCACCATGCGTTCCCGGCAAAGATTGATGTCGTGTCCCGTGAGTGCGCAACCCTGATGAGGCACGACACTAGATATTAACGAAATTACAGGGCCAGCGTCATGAAGGCCCGGCCGCCGGGCCTTCAACGGGCCAGCCACAGCTGCGGATTAATGGGCGCGCCTTCGTGGCGCAGTTCGAAATACAGCCCCGGCTCGACCTGTCCGCCGGTGGCGCCGACCCGGGCCACCACGTCCCCGCGCGCAACGACATCCCCCACCTGGCGCAGCAGGCTTTGATTGTAGGCATAGACGCTGAGGTATTTGCGGCCATGGTCGATGATCAGCAGGTTGCCGAAGCCGCTGAGCCAATGGGCGTAGACCACACGCCCCGCCGCCACGGCGCGCACGTCGGTGCCCTGCGCGGCGCGCAGCACGATGCCGCGCCACACGCCGCCGTCGGGCCGCTCGGCCCCGAAGCGCCCCTGGGCCTCACCGTCCACGGGGTACGGCAAGCCCTTGCTCAGGCCCGGGAATCCGTCGGCCGGCACGCTTTCGGCGGATTCGCGCCGTGCCTCGGCGGCCTGTCGCGCCTGCTCGGCCTGTGCGCGCTCCGCCTCGGCGCGTTCGGCCGCCTGCGCCCGGTCGTGCTCGGCCTGGGCCCGCGCCTGCGCCTCGCGATCCTCGCGCGCCTTGGCCTCGCGCATATGCTGCTCGGCCTGTTCGCGCACCTGGCGCGCTCTCTCGGCGGCTTCGCGCGCCTCACGGGCCTCGCGGGCCTTGCGTTCGGCCTCGGCGCGCAACGCGGCCTGGCGCCGCGCCTCGGCCTTGGCGATTTCGGCATCCAGCCCTTCGATCAAGTCGCCCAGGCGGGTGTCGCGAGCCTTCAGTTCACGGGCCTGGCCGCGCTGCGCCTGCAATTCGGCCTGGATGCGCTGCAACGTCCGGCGCCGCTCGTCCTGCTGTTCCTCGAGCGCCTTTTTTTGTTCGGCGGTCTCGGCCAGCAGGGTTTCGAGTTCGGCGTGGCGGGCGTCGGTTTGTGCCTGGAGGTCGGCCAGCTTGTCCAGGCTGCGCTGCAGCGCCTCCAAGGCTTGCGTGCGCGCCTTGGAGATGTACGTCAGATAGGCCAGTTCGCGGCCGATCCGCTGCGGATCCTCGCCCGACAGCAGGGCCGTCCAGGGCGACAGGCCGCTGGAATACTGCGCCCGCAGCTGCTGCGCCAGCGCCTCGCGCTGACGATCGAGCTCGACGGTCTGGCCGCTGATGGCGGTCTCGAGATCACGCAGGCTAGCCGCCAGCGACTCGCGACGCCGGTCGAATTCGTCCAGCCTGCGGCTGATGTCCGAGATGGCCTGCTCGGAGGCCTTCAGGGCCTGGCTGGCATCGCGCTGGGACGAGGCGGTGTCCTCGATCCGTTCGCGCAGGTCATCGATCTGCGCGCGCAAGGCAGCGCGTTCCTTGTGCGCCGCCGCCTGGCGGTCGGCCAGCGAGGTCTGGGCCTGCGCGGCTGCCGCAGCCAGGCACAGGGCCGCCCCGAGGCACGCGAGGCGCATGTCAGGCCTTGGCGGCCTTGCCCTGGTTGGCGACCGCCTGCATGGCCGCCTCGATCTGGGCGGCGTCGCCCAGATAGTCGCGACGCACGGGGCGCAGCTCGTCATCCAGTTCGTAGACCAGCGGTTGGCCGGTGGGAATGTTCAGGCCGACGATGTCCTCGTCCGAGACCCCTTCCAGGTGCTTGATCAGCGCCCGCAGGCTGTTGCCGTGCGCCGAGATCAGCACCCGGCGGCCCGAGCGGATCGCCGGCGCGATGGAATCGTTCCAGAACGGCACCACGCGCTCCACGGTATCGCGCAGGCACTCGGTGGCGGGCAGTTGGTCGGCGGGAATGCGCTGGTAGCGCGCATCGAAACGGGGATGGCGCGGGTCGTCCAGCGCCAGAGGGTCGGGGGCGATGGCGTAGGCGCGCCGCCACAGCAGCACCTGCTCCTCGCCATAGCGGGCCGCCGTTTCGGCCTTGTTCAGCCCCTGCAAGGCGCCGTAGTGGCGCTCGTTCAGGCGCCAGCTGAGCCCGATGGGCGTGTGCATGGCGTCCATCGCATCCAGCGCGATCCAGAGCGTGCGGATCGCGCGCTTGAGGACCGAGGAAAAGGCCAGATCGAATTCGTAGCCGCTGGCACGCAGCAGTTCGCCCGCCTGGCGCGCCTGCTCGCGGCCGGTCTGGGTCAGGTCCACGTCGGTCCAGCCGGTGAAGCGATTTTCAAGATTCCACTGGCTTTCGCCATGGCGCATGAGTACGAGTTTGTGCATGTCCGAACAGCCCCGAACGGGCCCCGAAGTTGAAAACTGCCGTCCATTTTATAATCCCCCGGCATACAATTTGTTTTGACCCTTGTTACAGGATCGACCGTGGATTTTCTACTCAGCCAGAACAACCTCTGGATATTGCTCATCGCCCTGGCGTCCGGCGGCTTGCTGCTCTGGCCCAGCCTCTCGCGCGGGCGGCCGGGCGGGCGCATCGCGCTCAACGACGCCGTCCAGCAAGTCAACCGCGAACATGGCCTGTTCATCGACTTGCGGCCGGCCGAACAATTCAAGGCGGGCAGCATCCCCCAATCGCGCAACGTCCCCATGGCCGACCTCGAGTCGCAGGTCGCCAGCCTGCCCAAGGACAAGCCCCTGATCCTCGTGGACGGCCAGGGCCGCGACGCCCAGCGCGCCCTGGCCAGCCTGCGCAAGCACGGCTTCGATCGGGTATCCTCGCTGGAAGGCGGCGTGAACGGCTGGGTCCAGGCCGGCATGCCGCTCAAGAAGTCCTGACGTCGCCGAGGATCCCCCATGCCCCAGGTCACCATGTACTGCACCGCAGTATGTCCGTATTGCATCCGCGCCGAGGCGCTGCTGCGGCAGCGCGGCGTCGCGGACATCCACAAGATCCACATCGATCGTGATCCGGCGCAGCGCGCCGTGATGATGGAACGCACCGGCCGGCGCACCGTACCCCAGATCTACATCGACGACCGCCACGTCGGCGGCTACGACGATCTGGCCGCACTGGACCGCGCCGGCGGCCTGCTGCCTCTATTGCAGCCCGCTTGACTCACCCCTTACAGGAAACCACATGTCTGAAAACCAGGGAAACCAGGGTAACCAGGACGGCCAGGCCCCCAGCTTCGGCCTGCAACGCACCTACGTCAAGGATCTGTCGCTCGAGATGCCCAACGCGCCGGCCATTTTCCTCGAGCAGGAAGGCCCGACCGTCGAGGTCTCGATCCAGGTCGGCGGCCAGCGCCTGGCCGAGACCGTCTTCGAATCGGTGGTCACGGCCACCGTCACCACCCGCATCGGGGACAAGGTCCTGTACCTGGTGGAACTCAGCCAGGGCGGGATCTTCGAGGCCGCCAACATCCCGGAGGAACAGCTCGATCCCCTGCTGGGCATCGTCTGCCCCACCATGCTGTACCCGTACCTGCGCGCCAATATCGCCGACGCGATCACGCGCACCTCGATGCCGCCGCTGCACCTGGCCGAGATGAATTTCCAGGCTTTGTACGAGCAGCGCCTGGCGCAGGCCGCCGGCGAACAGGCGTCCGAGAAACCGGACTCGGGCCTGATCCTGCCCCCGGGCGCACGCAACTAGGACGGGCATCGCCATGCCCCGGGTCCACGTCAGCGTGCTGGGCGCCGGCGCCTGGGGCACCGCCCTGGCCGCGCTGGCCAGCGCCCGGGCCGATGCGCTGTTGTGGGCGCGCGCGCCCGAGGTCGCGGACGCCATCGGCCGGGCGCGGCGCAATCCACGTCATCTGTCGGACATCGAACTCCCCTCGGCCCTGCGCGCCACCGCCGACCTGGACGCCGCGCTGGACCATGTGCTCGACGCACCCGGCCCGGGCCTGATCGTCCTGGGGGTGCCCATGGCCGGGCTGGCGGACATCTGCGCGCGACTGGCATCCGCCCTGCCCGCACAGCGCGACAGGCCTTTGCACCTGCTGTGGACCTGCAAGGGCATCGATCCCGACACGCTGCAACTGCCCCATCAAATCATCGCCGGGCACCTGCCGCGGCGGCCCTGGCTGCACGCAGGCGTGCTGTCGGGCCCCTCGTTCGCGCGCGAGGTTGCCCAGGGCCTGCCGGTCGCCCTCACCCTGGCCGCCGGGGATCCAGGCACCGGCACGGTCTGCCAGGCGGCCTACCATGGCGTCCAGGCGCGCATCTATACCGCGCCGGACATCGTCGGGGTCGAGGTCGGCGGTGCGCTGAAGAACGTCATGGCCATCGCCTGCGGAATCTCGGATGGCCTACGGCTGGGCACCAACGCGCGCGCCGCCCTGATCACCCGGGGCCTGGCCGAGATCCAGCGCCTGGGCATCGCCCTGGGTGGCCAGGCGGATACCTTTTCCGGGCTGGCGGGGCTGGGCGACCTGGTCCTGACGGCCACCGGGGACCTGTCGCGCAACCGGCAGGTGGGCGTCGCCGTGGGCGAGGGCCGCCGCCTCGAGGACATCCTGGCGGGCGGCATGACCGCCGAGGGCGTGCGCTGCGCACGCGCGGCGCTCGAACTGGGCAGCCGCCACGCCCTGGATCTGCCGATCACCGAGATCGTCTGTCGCGTGCTGTTCGACGGCCTGGCGCCGCGCGAGGCGGTGGCGGCGCTGCTCACGCGCGAGCCGCGGCCCGAATGACCGCGGCCTAGGGCCTGTTCACACTAAACCCCGCCGGCGTATCCCGCCTGGCGCCACGCCTCGAATACCGTCACCGCCACCGCGTTCGACAGGTTCAGGCTGCGCTGCCGCGGCATCATCGGCAGGCGGATGCGCTGCGCCTCGGGAAAGAAGGCCAGTTGCGCCTGCGACAAGCCCGCGGTTTCCCGGCCGAACACAAACACGTCGCCCACGCGCAGCGGCTGATCGCCGATCAGCGCCGCGCCGTGCGTCGTCATGGCAAAGCGGCGCGCCGGGTCCGCGCCGATGGCATCCAGGGCGCCGGCCAGGTCATCGTGCACCCGCATCCGCGCCCACTCGTGATAGTCCAGCCCGGCGCGCCGCAGCCGCGCGTCATCCAGCACGAACCCCAAGGGCCGCACCAGGTGCAGGGTTGCCCCGGTGTTGGCCGCAAGGCGGATGACATTGCCCGTGTTGGGCGGGATTTCCGGCTCGACCAGAACGATATGGAACATGAAGGGCACACCTTTTTACGATTTCAATCCATGCGATCCCGGGCGGCCGTGGCGGGCGGCCGGCCGCGCCGCAGCCGCCACGGCGCGCGCCAACACCAGGCCGGTGACGCTGGCCGCACCGGCGGCCTTGAGCGCGCGCGCGATCCCGTCCAGGGTGCTGCCCGTCGTCAGCACGTCATCGACCACGGCGACATGGCAGCCCTCGGGCACGGCCCCGCAACGGTAGGCCCCGCGTTGGGCGGCGCGGCGCGCCGCGCGATCCAGCAGGGCCTGTTTGGCGCCCTCCCCCGTGCGCCGGAGCATGCCCGGCCGGCAGCGCAGCCCCAGGCGCGGAGCCAAGGCCCGGGCCACCTCGGCCGCGGGGCTGAAGCCCCGGCGCAGGATCGCCTCGCGCCGCGCGGGCACCGGCACCAGGATTGTAGACCTCGGCAGGGGTGCATCCGCATCCGCCACGGCCTCGGCCAGCAGGCCCGCCAGGACGCCGGACAGGTCGAACCGCCGTCGCGCCTTGTACAGCAGGATCAAGTCGCGGCCCTCGGCCTCGTAGTCGAAGGCCGCCACCACCCGGTCGAAGGCCGGCGGCCGCAGGCTGCAGTCCAGGCAGACGGCATCCGCCAGCCGTTGCGCACACAGCGGACAGCGCCGCGCCCCCGCCCGGATCGGCACCGGCCGGCATGCGGCACAGGGCCGTCCGCCCCGGGCACGGACGCCGCAACGCGGACAATCGGTGGGCACCCGGGCCAGCAGCGCGCGCGCACCGATACCGCCCAGGCATCCCAGGCGTTCGCGCCATCGGGCCGTATCCAGCATAATGTCACCTCCCCGCGATCGATCCGGACATCTGAACACAGCACGCCGGGACGCGGACACCCCTCTTGATCCGACATGTCACAGCTTCCCCGCCTGCCCATCGATCCCGCCGCCGTCAGCCGGCAGTTCGCCCGGCGCAGCCCCCTGGACGCCGCTCAATTCCTGTATGGGGAAATCGCCCAGCGCATGCTGCAGCGCCTCAGCTACATCCGCATCCAGCCCAAGGACATCCTGGATGCGGGCTGCGGCGCCGCGCATGCGCTCGACCCCCTGCGCGCCCGCTATCCGGACCAGCGATACACCGGGCTGGACGCCTGCGGGCCATTGCTGGACACCGCGCGCTCGCGCTACGCGGCCAAGCCGGGGTTCTGGCACAAGCTGCGCAACAAGCCCACGCCGACGCCGGGCTTCGTCCAGGCCGACCTCGCGGAAACCGGCCTGCCCGACGAAAGCCTCGACCTGGTCTGGTCGAACCTGGCCCTGCATTGGCATCCCGAGCCGCACCTGGTGCTGCAGGAATGGCGCCGCATCCTCAGGATCGACGGCCTGGCCATGTATTCCAGCCTCGGCCCCGGCACCTTCAAGGAATTGCGCGAGGCCGTCCACGAGGCCGGCCTGGGGACGCACACCATGGAATTCGTCGACATGCACGACTTCGGCGATCTCATGATCCAGGTCGGATTCGCCGATCCGGTGATGGACCAGGAAATCATCACCCTGACCTACCGCAGCGCGGACAAACTGCTGGAGGATGTCCGCAACCTGGGCGGCAATCCGCATCCCGAGCGCCGCGTCGGCGCCGCCGGCCGCGAATGGCGGGCGCGCTTGATCCGGGCGCTGGAGCGCCGGCGCCACGCGGACGGCACCATCCACCTGAGCCTCGAGGTCGCCTACGGCCACGCCTGGCGCGCCGCCGCGCGCCGCGGCCCGTTCGGCGACCTGCCGGTGACCACCTTCAAGCGATCACAACCCCTGGAATCCGGCAAGCCGCCCCCGCGCGTGGTGCCGCGCAAACCCGATCAAAAGGATTAGGGCCCGACCAGGGCTGGACGACGACGGCACCGCGGTTTCAGGCCGGCACGCCGTACAGATCGTATTCGTCGGCGTCCTCGATGCGCACCTGGACCAGGTCGCCAGCGGCATGGCCGGCGGCATCGCGCAGCAGCACGGTGCCGTCGATTTCAGGTGCGTCGGCCATGGACCGCGCGGTGGCGCCGCCCTCGCCGTCGACCTCGTCGACCAGCACCGTCAGGGTGCGGCCGACCTTGGCCGCCAGGCGGCGCGTGGAGATCGACTGCTGGTGCGCCATGAAACGCTCCCAGCGCTCGGCCTTGACCTCGTCGGGCACCGCGTCCGGCAAGTCGTTGGCGCGCGCACCCTCGACCGGCGAATACTGGAAACAGCCGACGCGGTCCAGCTGCGCCTCATCCATCCAATCCAGCAGGTACTGGAAATCCTCCTCGGTCTCGCCGGGGAAGCCGACGATGAAGGTCGAGCGCAGGGTCAAGTCCGGACAGGACTCGCGCCACTGGCGGATGCGCGCCAGGGTGCGGTCCTCGAAGGCGGGACGCTTCATGGCGCGCAGGATGCGCGGGCTGGCGTGCTGGAAGGGAATGTCCAGATACGGCAGGATGCGGCCCTCGGCCATCAGCGGGATCAGCTCGTCGACGTGGGGATAGGGATAGACGTAGTGCATGCGCACCCAGACCCCGAATTCCCCCAGTGCACTGGCCAGCGCGGTGAGGCGGGTCTTGACCGGGCGGCCGTCCCAGAAACCGGTGCGGTACTTGACGTCGACCCCATAGGCGCTGGTGTCCTGCGAGATCACCAGCAATTCCTTCACGCCCGCGTCGACCAGGCGGCGCGCCTCGCCCAGCACGTCCCCGATGGGCCGGCTGACCAGGCGTCCGCGCATCGAGGGAATGATGCAGAAACTGCAATTGTGGTTGCAGCCCTCGGAGATCTTCAGATAGGCGTAGTGGCGCGGCGTCAGGCGGATACCCTGCGGCGGCACCAGGTCGACGTAGGGATCGTGGACGACGGCGGGCGGCGCGGCCTCGTGCACGGCGCGCACCACCTGCTCGTACTGCTGGGGGCCGGTGACGGCCAGCACCGCCGGATGCACGTCGCGGATCATGTCCGCCTCGACGCCCAGGCAGCCGGTGACGATGACCTTGCCGTTCTCGACGATGGCCTCGCCGATGGCGTCCAGCGATTCCGCCTTGGCGCTGTCGATGAAGCCGCAGGTATTGACCACGACCACGTCGGCGCCCTCGTAGTCCGGGCTGATCTCGTAGCCCTCGGTGCGCAACTGGGTCAGGATCCGCTCGGAATCCACCAACGCCTTGGGGCAACCCAGGCTGACAAATCCGACTCGGGGGGAAGCACTCATGAAAACCTCTCGGGGCCTTGCGCCCGTTCAGGATGCCAAACCTCGTATTTTAGCGAATCGGTGCTAAAGTCCCCTGGAAACGCTCCTCCCGCCCCTTTTTCGTGCCAGATTCACACACGCCTTCGCTATCGGACCAGATGCTCGCGGCCGCCCAGGCCGTGCGCGCCGTCCTCGCCGGACAATCGCTCTCGGACAGCCTCGCACGCACGCCGCCGGCACAGCGCGCCGCCGCCCAGGCCCTGTCTTTCCACGCCATGCGCCGTCTTGGCCTGGCGCGCGCCCTGCAGCGGCGCCTGGTGGCGCGCGCGCCCGCCGATCCGCTCGCGCACGCGCTGCTGCTGCTGGGCCTGTGCCTGATGGACGCGAGCCTCGAGCCGGCGGAAGGCCGGGGCGCGCACGTCCCGGCCTATGCGCCGCACACGGTCGTGCACCAGGCGGTCGACGCCGCCGCGCGCGACAGACGCTGCCGGCCCGTCAAGGGCCTCATCAACGCGGTCCTGCGCCGCTATGCCCGCGAACGCGCGCAATGGCTCGCGCAGGTGGCCGACGAGCCCGAGGCCCGCTGGAACCATCCCGCATGGTGGGTGGATGCCTTGCGCGAGGCCTGGCCGGCGCACTGGCAGGCGCTGCTGGCCTCGGCCGACATCCCCGGCCCCCTGGTCCTGCGGGCCAATGCCCGACGCACCACGCCGGCACAGCTGTGCGAACGCCTCGCCGCCGAGGGGATCGACAGCCGCCTCGTGGGCGCGGACGGCCTGCTGCTGCCGCGGCCGCGGCCGGTGCACGAGATCCCCGGCTATGCCGAGGGCCTGTGGTCCGTGCAGGATCTGTCCGCGCAACAGGCGGCGCGCCTGCTGCCGCTGGCCGACGGGATGCGCGTGCTGGACGCCTGCGCCGCACCGGGCGGCAAGACCGCCCACATGCTCGAGCGCCATGCCCTGCGCCTGACGGCGATCGACAGCGACGCGCAGCGGCTGACCCGCATCGGGCAAAACCTCGACCGCCTGGGCCTGTCCGGCCCCCAAGCCATGCTGCGGCACGCCGATGCGGCCGATCCGGCGGCCTGGTGGGACGGACAGGCCTTCGACGCCATTCTCGCCGACGTGCCCTGCACGGCCTCGGGCGTGGTGCGCCGCCACCCGGACATCCGCTGGCTGCGGCGCCCCGAGGACCTGCCGCGCACCGCCGCGCTGCAGGCGCGCATCGCCGATGCCCTCTGGCCGCTGCTGCGCACGGGCGGCCACCTGCTGTATGCCACCTGCTCGATTTTTCCGCTGGAATGCGAGGACCAGGTGCGGGCATTTCTGGGGCGGCATCCCGATGCGCGGCGCCTGCCCGCGCCCGGCCAGATTCTGCCGCTACCCGGCGCGAACGGCGAGACGGGCGATGGATTTTTCTACGCCTTGATTGCCAAGCATGAATGAGTCGACAACAATACGGCATGTTTCCCGACGAACCGCCACGTCCACGGTCGCCGCGCATGTATCGACTGATCCTGTCCTTTGCGCTTTGCCTGTTCGCCCTGCTGCCATTCGGGCAGGGCCTGGCCGAACCGTTGGTCGAGCGGGTCGAGCCCATGGCCGTGGACGGCCGCCTGCTGATTGACGCCGACGTCGAGTTCCGGCTGACCGACGAACTGCGCGGTTTCGCCGAAAAGGGCGTGCCGCTGTACCTGACGGCCGATCTGCAGATCACCCGGTCGCGCTGGTGGTGGTTCGACAAGACCGTGGTCTCGACCGAGCTGACCTGGCGGGTGCAGTACAACGCGCTGACGCGCCAGTGGCGCGTGGGTACCGGCGACCTGTCGATGCCGGCCTCGACGCTGGACGAAGCCCTGGACCTGGTGCGCTATATCCGCGGCTGGGACGTGGCCTCGACCGACGAACTCGAGACCGACACGCAATATGAGGGCCAGCTGCGACTGCGCCTGGACACCGCCCGCCTGGCGCGACCCTTCCAGGTCGACGCCCTCAACAGCAAGGCCTGGTCCCTGACGACGCCATGGAAAAACTTCACGTTTTCGATCTCCGTCGCCGCACCCCGGCCCTGATCCGCTGGGCCCTGCGGGCGGCGCTGGCGGTGGCGGCCATCAGCGCGCTGGCCCTGCTCGCGCTGCTGGTCTGGTCCACCGGCAACGCCTCGCGCTACGCCCAGCAATACGATCTGCTGCTGCTGTTGAACGGCATCCTCGCGGTGGCCCTGATGTCGTGGGTGCTGCTGCTGACGGTGCGGCTGCTGCGCCAGATTCGCCGGCGCCAGTTCGGCGCCCGGCTGACGGCGCGCTTCGCACTGTTCTTTACGCTGATCGGCATCCTGCCCGGCGCGCTGATCTACGTGCTGTCGGTGCAGTTCATGTCGCGTTCGATCGAATCCTGGTTCAACGTGCGGGTCGACAGCGCCCTCGAGGCCGGCTTGAACCTCGGTCGCGCGGCGCTGGATTCACAATTGACCGAGCTCAACACGCGCGCGCAGGGCATGGCCGGGCGCCTCACCAACGTCAGCGACGCAGAGATCGCCCTGCTGATCACACCCCTGCGCGAGAACAACAATGTCTCCGAGGCCATGGTCTTCAGCGGCAACGGCCGCCTCGTCGCCTTTTCGTCCTCGGCATTCGGCCAGTTGCTGCCCGACATGCCGCCCAGCAATGTGATGAACCAGTTGCGCGTCGCCCAGAGCTACTCGGCCGCCGAGGCCGACAGCCCCACCGGCGACAGCCTGGCCGCCAATGGCCTGCACCTGCGGGTGGTCATCCCCATCGACACCCATGATCGCTTTGGCGCGGCGCTGGGCATGAGCGCCGATTCGCGCTGGCTGCAGGTCATCCAGCCCGTGCCCGATCGCATCGCGCACAATGCCAATCTGGTGCAGCAGGGCTTTCGCGACTATCAGGAGCTGGCCCTGTCGCGCCTGGGCCTGCGCAAGCTCTATGGCATCACCCTGACCCTGGCGCTGATCCTGGCGGTCTTTGCGGCGGTGGTGGCCGCCTTGGCCGTGTCGCGGCGGCTGGTGCGCCCCCTGTTGACGCTGGCCTCGGGCACCCAGGCGGTGGGCGTGGGCGATTACCGCCCGCTGCCCGAACCCCCCGAACGCGACGAGGTCGGCCAACTGACACGCTCGTTCAATGCCATGACGCGCCAACTGGACGAGGCGCGGCAAATGGTCGACCGCAACCGCCGCCAGCTCGAACAGACCAACCTGTACCTGGAATCCATCCTCAGCAACCTGTCCTCGGGCGTATTGGTGTTCGACGAAGCCTTCCGGGTGACGCTGTTCAACCAGGGCGCGCAGGACATTCTACGGCTGGACCTGCGCACCATACGGGGCCGCCCGCTGGAGACCGCCGACGGCGCGCTTGGCCTGGCGCGGCTGCTGCGCGAGGCCTTCGCCTCGCACGAGGCGGTCGAATCCACCCGTCCATACTGGCAGCAGCAGTTCGAGCTGGAACTGGAGCAGGCCGCCGACAACGAGAGCAAAAAGCACGTCGTCACCCTGCTCGCCAGGGGCACCCAGCTGCACATGGACGGCCACGGCAACGGCCACTTGGTCGTCTTCGACGACATCAGCGAGGTGATCTCGGCCAACCGCACCGTGGCCTGGGGGGAGGTTGCCCGCCGGCTGGCGCACGAAATCAAGAACCCGCTCACGCCCATCCAGCTGTCGGCCGAACGCCTGGCGATGAAGCTCGCCCCGCGCCTGGAGGAGGCCGACGCCGCCTTCCTCATCCGCTCGACGAACACCATCGTCAACCAGGTCGCCTCGCTCAAGCAGATGGTCGATGATTTCCGCGAGTATGCCCGCACGCCGCCGGCGCAAATGCAGGACGTGGACCTCAACGCACTGGTGACCGAGGTGCTGACCTTGTACGGCTGGGATCCCGTCGACGGCATGGTCCATAGTGTCGGCGGCGCGCCGGCGGCGCACATCGAGGCGCAGCTTGCCGAGGCATTGCCGACGCTGCAGGGCGATCCCGCCCAATTGCGCCAGGTCATCCACAACCTGGTGGCCAATGCACGCGATGCGGCCTGTCAGCATCGCGGCACGGCCGATGCGCGGATCATGGTCCAGACGCGTCTGATCCAGGCCGAGGACGGTACGCGCAGCGTGCGGCTGCGCGTCATCGACAACGGTCCGGGCTTTGCGCCGCAAGTCATTGCACGCGTCTTCGAGCCCTACGTCACCACCAAGGCGACGGGCACCGGCCTGGGCTTGGCCATCGTCAAGAAAATCATCGAAGAACACCACGGACGCGTGGACATCTCGAACCAGGACGACGGCGGCGCGCGCATCTCCATCCTGTTCACCCTCATGTCGGGGCAGGGGCGGCCGGCTGGACGCGATGCATCAAGCACTGGATAATATGGAAAAGAAATAGGCGAGGTTTTAATGGCCCGAATTCTGGTTGTCGACGACGAGATTGGCATCCGCGAACTGCTGTCCGAGATTCTCTACGACGAGGGCCACACGGTCGAGCTCGCAGAAAACGCCGCACAGGCGCGCGAGTCCCGCCTGCGCAGCCGCCCCGACCTCGTCCTCCTGGACATCTGGATGCCCGATATCGACGGCGTCACCCTGCTCAAGGAATGGAGCAGCCAGGGCTTGCTGAACATGCCCGTCATCATGATGAGCGGCCACGCCACGGTGGATACGGCCGTCGAGGCGACCCGCATCGGCGCGGTCGATTTCCTCGAGAAACCCATCACGCTGCAAAAACTGCTGAAGGCGGTCGCCGCGGGCCTGGCGCGCCCGGTCATCCCGGCCTCGATGCGCAGCCGCACCGAACGCCCCGCCGCCGATCCGGTGTTCACCCAGGTGCCGCAAGTCGCCGGCAAGGTGCCGGCCCCGCCCGCGGCGCCACCCGCCGCGCCGGCGCCGGCCGTCGATGACTCGCACCTGGGCAGCATCTCTCTGAATCAGCCCCTGCGCGAGGCGCGCGACGAATTCGAACGCATCTACTTCGAATATCACCTGGTCCGGGAAAACCACAGCATGACGCGCGTATCCGAGCGCACCGGTCTCGAGCGCACGCACCTCTACCGCAAGCTCAAGCAGCTCGGCATCGACACCTCCCGCAAGAAAAGCACCAGCAGCTGATCCCTGCCCCCGGCCTCACGCCGGCGGGTTCCAGCCCTGTGCGAATTGCGCCGCCGACTGGCGCTTGCCGCCCGCCCGCTGCAGTTCCGTGATTCGCAGAATGCCGTCGGCAGCGAGCACGTCGATGCCCTGCGCGCCCGCCGCCAGGATCGTGCCCGGCGCGGCCCCTGCCGCACGCGGGTCGGCGGCGACGGCATGCGCCTTCCAGACCTTGACGGGCTGGGCCAGCCCGGGCAGCATCAGCGTGGCGCCCGGGAACGGATCGAACGCACGGATGCGGCGCGCCAGGTGCTGCGCGCCCTGCTGGAAATCCAGCGCCGCCTCGGACTTCGACAGTTTTTCGGCGTAGCACACCCCCGTCCCGGGCTGCGGCACGGGCTGCGGGGGGCGGCCCGCCGCAAGGTCGGCCAGGACTGCGACGATGGCGCGCGCCCCGGCCTCGGCCAAGGCATCGTGCAGGCTGGCTGCGGTGTCCTCGGGTCCGATCGGCACCTCGGCCACCCGCAGCATGTCGCCGGTGTCCAGACCGGCATCCATCTGCATGATGGTCACGCCGGTCATCGGATCGCCCGCCTCGATCGCGCGCTGGATGGGCGCCGCCCCGCGCCAGCGCGGCAACAGACTGGCATGGATGTTCAGGCAGCCCAGGGGCGGCAGGTCCAGCACCCATTGCGGCAGGATCAGCCCGTAGGCGGCCACCACCATGACATCGGGCCGCATGGCCAGCAGCGCCTCGCGGGCGGCCCGCGCCTCGTCGGGACACTTGCCGTCCAGCCGCAGGCTGCGCGGCTGCAGCACCGGGATGCCGGCCTCGAGCGCCGCCAGCTTGACGGGACTGGGCGCGAGCCGCATGCCGCGCCCCGACGGGCGGTCGGGCTGGCTGAGCACGCCGACCACCTCGTGGCCCGCCTCGATGAGGGCAAGCAGCCCCTGGCGCGCGAATTCCGGCGTGCCGGCAAAGACGAGTCGCATGGCCGGGTCAGGCGCTGGCGGCTTCGCGCTCGGCCTCGCGTTGCTGCTTGCGCAGGCGCGTGCGGATCCGGTTTTGCTTGAGCACGGACAGGTACTCGACGAAGACCTTGCCCATCAGGTGATCGAGTTCATGCTGGACGCAGACCGCCAGCAGGCCTTCCGCATCGAACTCGTAGGGCTCGCCCTGTTCGTTCAGGGCGCGCACGTGGATGCGCGCGGCGCGCTGGACCTCGTCGTAGACGCCCGGAACGGACAGGCAGCCTTCCTCATAGACCTGGAGCTCTTCGCTTTTCCAGGTGATTTCGGGATTGATGAGGACATGCAGCTCGTTGCCGTCCTCGGACACATCGATGACCACGACGCGCTCGTGCACGTCGACCTGGGTCGCCGCCAAGCCCACGCCGGGTGCCGCGTACATGGTCTCGGCCATGTCGCGCACAAGCTGGCGGATACGATCATCGACCTGCGCAACCGGGGCGGCCACCTTGTGCAGGCGCGCATCGGGATACTTGAGAATGGGTAGCAGGGCCATGGTGAATCCAAATCGTATGAGACTTAAACCTCTATGATAAAACAAGTTTTGGCGCCTTACCCGCACAGAAACGTACCGCTTGCCAGGGCCAGCAGCATGTCGGCGGACAGCCAGGCCTGGAAGACCAGGACCAGGCCGCACAAGCCCCCCGCCCAGCCCAGCAGCCGCAACGAAAACCCCCATTCGCGCTTGGGGCGGCCCGGCGCGCTCATGGCGCCCCCCAAGGCGCTACGCGCCGCCCCCCCGAGGGGGGATTCGCGCTTGGGGCGGCCCGGCGCGCTCACGCCCCGGACTCCAGGCGCGCCGCGAGCGGGGCGTCGTCGATCAGCCAGTGCAGCAGGGCGGCGACGATGCCGACCGCGATCGAGCCCAGCCACAGCAGATCGTAGGATCGCGTGGCATCGTAGGCAATCGCGCCCAGCCAGACGCCGAAGAAGCCGCCCACCTGGTGTCCGAAGAACACCAGGCCGAACAGCGTGGCGATGTAGCGCACGCCGAAGATCCGCAGGACGAGTTCATTGGTCAAGGGCGCGGTGCCCAGCCACAGGAAGCCCATCAAGACCGCGAACGCATAGGTGCTGGGCGCCGACACCGGCAGCCAGAGAAACACCAGCATTCCCGCCACACGCGCGGCATAGATGACCGCCAGGACGCGCTTGATGCGCCACACGCCCCCGATGCGGCTGCAGGTGTAGGTGCCAAAGACATTCGCCAGGGCGATCAGTGCCAGCGCGGTGCCCGCCTGCGCCAGTGAAAGGCCATGATCCATCAGGTAGGCGGGCAGGTGTGTGGCAATGAAGGCAAGCTGGAATCCGCAGGCAAAGAAACCCATGTTCAGCAGCCAGAAGCCGCGATGCCGGAACGCCTCGCGCAAGGCGTCCGGAATCGACTGCCGGGGCCCGGCCCATGCGGTGCCCGTCCGCCGGTCGCGCAGCAACACCGCCAGGGGCGCGCACACCAGGATGAGGACGCACAGGGCCGCGGCCGTCAGTGTCCAATCCATGCGGCCCAGCATGGCCTGCACAGCGGGCACCAGGCAGAACTGCCCGAGGCCGCCCACCGCCCCCGCAACGGCCAGCGCCCAGCTGCGCCAGGCGGGCTCGAAAATCCGCGACAACGCTCCGTACACTGTGCCGAAGGCCGTGCCCGACAGGGCAATGCCGATGAGCACCCCGTTGCTGAGCGCGAACCCCAACGGGGTCGCGGCATCGGCCATCAGCAGCAGGCCGAGCGCGTAGGCCGCCATCCCGACGAACAACACGCGGGCCGAACCGTACCGATCGGCAATCATGCCGGTGAAGGGCTGCGCCGCGCCCCAGACCAGGTTCTGCAAGGCCAGGGCGAATCCGAAAGCCTCCAGGGTCCAGCCATGGCTGCCGACCACAGGCTGCATGAACAGCCCCTGGGTATGACGCACGCCCAGGGACAGGCCCATGAGCAGGCCGCCGGCGATCACGATCATCCAGCGCGAGCGGGGTGTCAAGCCATATCGATATTCCATCGTCGGATCCTGGTCTGTGGAGGAAAGGGTGTCCGGCACGGCCTAGGCATCGGCCAGCATCGGATATAGCGAGGCCAACAGCAGCAGGGCCATCGCCAGGTTGACGCGACGCTGCCGCGCGGGATCGTCGAGCACCTGTCGCAACAGGCTGCCGCAGCCGGTCCACAGGCCCACGCAGGGCAGGTTGATGATCGCGAACAGCGCCGAGATGAGCATCACGCTCGCGGCATAGTCCTCGCGCGGCGCATAGGTGGTGACGGCAGCGACGGCCATGGTCCATGCCTTGGGATTGACCCACTGGAAGGCGGCGGCGCCCAGGAAGCCCAGCGGCCTGGCATGGCCCGCGCCTTCGCTCGCCGGGGACACGGCGACCGGCCGCGTGATGTTCCAGGCGAGATACAGCAGATAGGCCGCGCCCACGTAGCGCAGGACGGCATAGAGGCCGGGCACCGTCTGGAATACCGCGCCCAGTCCCAGGCCCACGGCCAGCACCATGATGAAAAAGCCGCCCGTGACGCCGAACATGTGCGGCAGCGAACGGCGGAACCCGAATGCCACGCCGGAGGCGAGCAGCATCGTGTTGTTGGGGCCCGGCGTGATGGATGAAACCAGGGCGAACAGGGAAAAGGCGAGCAGGAGGTCGGCAGGCAGATACATGGTTCGTACAGTGCGGCAATGTTGCTTCGCGGATGCGGCATGGCCTTATCTTGTCAGTTCGCCCATCTGTATTGAATACACAGAGGCGGCCGGATTTCCGCATACAGGCCGGCTCGCACGCCCTCTTATCCGTCCGGATTTCGCCCGATCTGTGTCATTCCGGAATACAGGGAGGACGGCCGGAGCACACTCGCACGCCGCGCCCCGTTCTTCCATGGCACACTAGTGCTTGTCCACGAGCCTGGGCACCTGCACGGCGGCCAAGGCGCCCCACGACCTCCTCTTCCTCCGCCTCGCGCACCATGCCTCTCACCGCCGACGAACACGAACTGCGCGCCTGGATCCGCCTCGGCCTGGAACGGGAACTGGACGCTGCCCGCATTCGCGAACTGCTGGCCGTGTTTGGCATGCCGCAGGACATCTATGCCGCTTCCACCGGCAGCCTCGCGCGCCATCTCGACTCCGACCTGGCGGCGCGCCTGCGGCAGCCGCCGGACGCCGATACGCTGACCGCCATCGACGGCGCGCTCGCCTGGCTGCGCGAGCCCAGCCATCGCCTGCTGACCCTCGCCGACCCCGACTATCCGCCCAGCCTGCTGGCCTTGCACGATCCACCGCCGATGCTGTATTTGAACGGCCGGGTGGAACTGCTGCGGCGCCCGGCAATTGCCGTGGTGGGCGCGCGCAGCGCCACGGCCGGCGGCATGGACAACGCCCGCGCCTTCGCGCACTACCTGGCGCAGCGCGGCTGGTGCGTCGTCAGCGGCCTGGCCAGCGGCATCGACGCGGCCGCCCACGAAGGCGCCCTCGATGCCGGGCCGGACGCGGGAGGCACCATCGCCGTCCTGGGCACGGGCATCGACGTCGTCTACCCGGCCCGCAACCGCGCGCTGGCGCACCGTACGGCCGCGCAGGGCCTGCTGGCCTCCGAGTTCCCGCTCGGCACCCGCGCCCTGCCGTTCTTCTTTCCCAAGCGCAACCGCATCGTCGCCGCCTTGTCGCGCGGGGTCCTGGTGGTCGAGGCGGCCCGGCAAAGCGGCTCGCTCATCACCGCCCGTCTGGCCAGCGAACTGGGACGCGAGGTCTTCGCCATCCCCGGATCCATCCACTCACCCCTGTCGCGCGGCTGCCATGCCTTGATCCGCCAGGGCGCAAAGCTCGTCGAATCAGGCGAAGACATCCTCGAGGAACTGCGCCAATCGGGGCTTGGGCTGCCCCCGGCGCCGGTGCCCGAGGCGACAAAGGGCACCCACGCCCCCACCCGCGGTCCCGCGCCGTCCGCGGGCTCCGACGCCGGCATCCTGCTGCGCGCCCTGGGCCACGACCCCGTGGATACGGATACGCTGCTCGCGCGCACGCAATGGGACGTCGGCCGCCTGAATGGCCAACTGGGCATGCTCGAGGTCTCCGGCGCGATCCAGCGCGGGGCCGACGGCCGCTACTCGCGGACCGGCTGAGATATCATGGTGGTTTGCCCACGATACGCCCGCCGCAGGGCTGCCCATCACCGGAAACCGCCATGTCCGAATACGTCAAAATCGTCGAGGTCGCGCCGCGCGACGGCCTGCAGAACGAAAAGCAATTCGTCGATACCGCCGTCAAGGTCCAGTTGGTCGACCGCCTGTCGGCCGCCGGCTTTCCCAACGTCGAGGCGGCCTCGTTCGTGTCGCCCAAATGGGTCCCGCAAATGGCCGACGGCACCGAGGTGATGGCCGCAATCACGCGGCGCCCCGGCACGATCTATTCGGCGCTGACGCCGAACATGCGCGGCTTCGAAGCCGCCCTGGCGGCACGCGCCGACGAGGTGGTGATCTTCGGCGCCGCCAGCGAGGCATTCTCGCAGCGCAACATCAATTGCTCGATCGCCGAGTCCATCGCCCGCTTCGAACCCGTCGCCGCGGCGGCCAAGGCGGCGGGCATCCGCTTGCGCGGCAGCATCAGCTGCTCGCTGGGCTGCCCGTACCAGGGGGAAACCCCCGTGTCCGCGGTGGTCGACGTGGCCGAGCGCTTCCTGCGCCTGGGCTGCGACGAGATCGACGTGGCCGACACCATCGGGGTGGGCACCGCCGCGCAGGTCAAGCGCGTGATGCTCGCGGTGGGCCAGGTGACCGACCTGGGCACGCGGGTCGCCGGCCATTTCCACGACACCTACGGACAGGCGCTGGCCAACATCGTCGCGGCGATGGACGTGGGGGTGCGGATTTTCCACAGCTCGGTGGCCGGCCTGGGGGGCTGCCCGTACGCCAAGGGCGCCACCGGCAACGTCGCCACCGAGGACGTCCTCTACCTGATGCGCGGCCAGGGGATGGACACGGGCGTGGACCTCGACGCGGTCGTCGAGATCGGCCAATGGATCTCCGGCCACCTGGATCGCAAGGCCGCCAGCCGGGCCGGCAATGCGCTCATGGCCAAGAAATCATGAGCCCATTCGCCAAGCCCTCCCCCGAGGAACACGCCGAGCTGCTGGCCCAGATCGGCGCCCTGCCGTTGCGCGGGCGCGCCTGGCCCCGCTGGATCGGCGTGATCGCGTGGCTGATCATGCTGCTGATCCTCGCCCGTCTGATCGCCACGGCCAGCAGCGAGGCCGGCCAGCAGATTGCGCCCATGGTCGCCGGTGCCGCGCTGGTGTGCGTCGCCGCCCTGTTGGTAATGGCCTGGGGCATCTGGACGTCCGAGACCGAAATCTCGGAATACGGCCTGCGCCAAAGCTGGATCACCCGGCGCGAGGTGCCCTGGGAGCAGATCCAGTCCACCAAGTTCATCCCGCTGGTGGCCTCGAAAAAACTGGTGTGCTTCGTCCAGAAAGGGCGCCCCGTGACCTTCCAGGCCGGAACGCCCGAGCTGCAGGCGGCCTTTGCGCGCATCAGCCTGGTCTACCGCCGGCGCACCTGAGGGCGCCGGTCGCGCCGGCCACAGGCCGGGCCGGCGCGGGGTTCGGCCTCAGCGCACCGGCAGGGGATACATCAGGCCGCCGTCGATCCACAAGGCGTTCAGGCCGCGCTGGATCTTCAAGGGGCTGTCCTGGCCGACGTTGCGTTCAAAGGACTCGCCGTAGTTGCCGACCTGCTTGATGATGTTGTAGGCCCATTTCTCGTCCACGCCCAGGTCCTTGCCGGCGCCGGGGGTCGCGCCCAGCAGGCGCCGCACGTTGGGATTGGCGCTGTCCAGCGCCTCGTCCACATTGGCCGAGGTCAGGCCCAGCTCCTCGGCGCCGATCATGGCATTGAAGGACCACTTGACGACGTTCAGCCAGGCATCGTCGCCCTGGCGCACGAACGGCCCGAGGGGCTCCTTGGAGATGATCTCCGGCAAGACCTCGTAGTCATCGGGATTGGACAGTTTCGAAATCCGGATCGAGGCCAGGCCCGAGGCGTCGGTGGTGAACACGTCGCAGCGGCCCGACGCAAAGGCATTGACCACCTCGTTGAACTGCTCGATCACCACCGGCGTGTACTTGACGCCGTTGGCGCGCGCCCAATCGGCCATGGTGTTCTCGTTCGAGGTGCCGGTCTGCATGCAGACCGTCGCGCCGTCGATGTCCTTGGCGCTCTTCAAGCCCAGCGACTTGGCGACCAGGAAGCCCTGGCCGTCGTAGAAATTGATGGCCGCATGGATCGCGCCCACGCCGGTATCGCGCGTCAGGGTCACGGTGGTGTTGCGGGCCAGCAGGTCGATTTCGCCGGACTGCAGGGCCGTGAAGCGCTGCTGGGCGTTCAGGGGCACGACCTTGACCTTGGCGGCGTCGCCCAGCACCGCGGCGGCCACCGCGCGGCACATGTCCACGTCCAGGCCCTTCCAGTCGCCCTTGGCGTCGGGGGCCGAGAAACCCGCAAAGCCCGTCGTCACGCCGCAACGCACCGCGTCGCGCTCTTTGACGAGATCCAGGGTGTCCGCCTGGGCCAGCGGCACGACAGCCGCCACAGCCAGCAAGCCCGCCGCATACTTGAATCCGCGCATGGAAGTCTCCTCGAGAACCGGAATGGCAAAGGGAAATATTACCCCAAGGCTTCATGGCGTTCGGTCATATGATCAGGCGGGCGGCGGCATGACGCCGCGGAACCCTACTCGTAATTGCGCGCGTCCTCGATCACCTTGCCGTCATTGGGCAGGCTGCCAGGCGCCACCGCCTCGACCCGCGCCCGCAGCTTGGTCAGTTCGCGCACACTGGCGGCCAGCGCCTCGACCGGCGCCTCGCCACGGGCCTCGACCTTGAAGGTCATCTCATCGTGCCCCGCGACGCCCGAGACGACCAGGCGGGCGCGCAGGACCTCGGGATGCCGCGCAAGGATGCCGGCCACTTGCTCGGGATGGACGAACATGCCGCGCACCTTGGTCGTCTGGTCCGCACGGCCCATCCAGCCCGCGATCCGGACGTTGGTGCGCCCGCAGGGCGAGGCGCCGGGCAGGACGGCCGAGAGATCGCCGGTACCGAAACGCAATAACGGATAGTCCGGATTGAGCGTCGTGACGACGACCTCGCCGACCTCGCCCTCGGGGACGGGCTGATGGGTGCCCGGGCGTACGATCTCGAGGATCATATCCTCGTTGAGGATCAGACCTTCGCGCGCCTCGGATTCGTAGGCAATCATCCCCAGGTCGGCGCTGCCGTAGGCCTGGTAGCCCTGGATGCCGCGCGCCTGGAACCAGGCATGCAGGGACGGCGGATAGGCCTCGCCCGAAAACAGCGCACGGCGCAGCGACGGTAGGGAAACACCCATCTCGTCCGCCTTCTCCAGGATGATCCGCAGGAAACTGGGCGTGCCGGTATAGGCGTCCGGCCCGAGGTCCGCCATGGCGCGCACCTGCTGTTCGGTCTGGCCCACGCCGCCTGGAAACACCGCGCAGCCCAAGGCGTGGGCGGCGGTCTCCATCATCGATCCGGCCGGCGTGAAGTGATAGGAAAAGCAGTTATGGATCAGGCAGCCCGGCCGCACGCCCGCCGCATGCAGGGCGCGGGCAAAACCCCAGTAATCCGGCCGCGGGCCCTCGGGCTCGTAGATCGGCCCGGGCGAGGCAAAGACGCGGCGCGCCCGATCCCAGCCGATCGCTGAGAAGCCGCCGAACACCCGATCGCGCTCGCCGGCGCCCGCATGGGCGAGACGAGCCTCATGCTGGATCTGCAGCAGCTCGCTCTTGCGCAGCACCGGCACGCGGGCAAGGCCCGCCCGGTCTGACAGGCCGGCGGGGTCAAAGCCTTGCAGCTGCCGTGCCACAGCCGGCGCCGACCTGGCCGCCGCCCGCAGAAAATCCGGCAGTCGCGCGAACAGATCACGCTCGCGCCCGTCCGCCGGCTGGGTTTCGCGGACGTCGAAAAAAGCCTGCATGCCTACTCCCTTGTGCTCAGGCCAGCCAGCGCTTGCGGCGGCGATAATGCTTGACGTTGTGGTAGTCGACCTTGCCGCCGCCGCCCAGGTAGAACTCCTGGACATCCGGATTCTGCTTGAGCGCGGCGGCCGAGCCGCTCATGACCACGTTGCCGTTCTCGAGCAGATAGGCGTGATCGACGATGTCCAGCGCCGCCCGGGCGTTCTGCTCGACCAGCAGGACGCTGGTGCCATGCTCGCGGTTGATCGTCCGGATGATGGAAAAGATCTCTTTCACCAGCACCGGCGCCAGGCCCAGCGAGGGTTCGTCCAGCATGATCAGCTGCGGCTCGGTCATCAGCGCCCGGGCGATCGCCAGCATCTGCTGCTCACCCCCCGACAGATACCCCGCCTTGGTGCGCGAGCGCTCCGCCAGCCGGGGAAAGTAGGTGTAGGCCTGGTCCCTGAGGTCGCCGTAGCGGCTCTTGGCCCGACGGCCCGGATAGGCCGCCAGCAGATTGTCATCCGGCGTCAGGTGCTCGAAAATCCGCCGCCCTTCGAGCACGTGGACCAGGCCCATGCGCACCCGTTGCGGCGGGCTGTGGTGGCCGATGTCCTCGCCCCGGAAATTCACCTGTCCACGCCTGATGGCGCCGCGTTCGGGCGCCAGCAGGCCGCTGATGGTCTTCAGCGTGGTGGACTTGCCGGCGCCGTTGGCGCCGAGGATGGCCACGATCGAGCCCTCCTCGACGTCCAGCGAAACGCCGCGAATGGCGAGGAAGACCTTGTCATAGGCCACCTCGACATTGTTCAGTGAGAGCAAGCTCACTTCTTGGCCTCCTTGGCCGCCTTCTCGGCATCGTCACGCACCAGCTGCCAGACCACGTCCTGGTAGGCATGACCCCAATCGTTCAGCGGCACCCACTTGTCGCCATCCCATTCGGACACGCGGCCCCAACCGCCGCCCTGGTGATCCTTGTCGGTGATGGTGAGCGGCGGCATCAGGCCCTCGGCGTCGAAGTCCTTGATCATTTCGAAGCCGGCCTTGAGCTTGTCGCCCGTGAGCGGGGCCCCTTGCGTGTCCAGCGCCTGCTTGGCGGCTTGCGCCATGATCGCCATGCTGGCCACCCCGATGTTGTAGTAGGTGGAGCCCACGACCTTGGCATCGCCCGTCCCCTTGCCAGCGTCGATGACCTTTTCACTGATGCGCTTGAGGATGGCCGAATCGGCGCCCGTGTTGACGGCGGTAAAGCGCTTGACGCCGACGACGGCATCGCCCTGGAACGAACGCATGTCGGTCTCGGACAGCCAGATCACCGAATAAATGCTCTTGGGCGATATGCCGTTGGAAATCGCACCGCGGATCGAAACCGCCTGGCCCGGACCCGCGCCCCAGATGATGACATTGTCGGGCCGGAAGCGGCGTACGTCGGTCCAGGCCGCGGACTGTTCGGTGCCCGGGACCGCATAGGGGAAGGCCTTGAGCGTGAAGCCCTTGGTCTTGGCCATGGCCTCGAGCAGCGCGAGGGGTTCGCGCCCGAAGGGCGAGTCGATATGGACGAAGGCGATCTTCTTGTCCTTCAGGCCCCCGTGCTCATCCATGTATTGCAGCAGCAGGGCCGCCTGTGACCGGTAGATGGCCGCAGACGGGAAGACAAAGGGGAAGCGCTGTCCATCGATGGCGTCGGCGCGGCCATGCGCGAACGTCATCATCGGCAAATGGTCCTCATTGGCGCGCGGCATCACGGCATTCGCGACCGGCGTGCTGAGGAAGTCGAAAAAGATGGCGCCTTCCTGACGCGCCTGGTTATACAGCGCGATGCCCTGCTGGGGCTGGCTGCCTTGGTCCCGGACGATCAATTCGACTGGATGGCCGTCGATGCCGCCTTCCATGTTGAGCAGCTTGATGTAGTCCTGCTGGCCCTGACTGTACTCGTCCGTCAGGAACGTATAGACGCGCGTGAAATCCAGCAAGGTCGCCGCCTTGATGGGCGCCTTGTCCTGGGCATGGGCGACCCCGCCGGCCAGGCCGGCTGCAAGAATCGCGGCGCCGGCTAGACCGCTGCCGACCATTGAACGGATGCTATGTCTCATGTTGACCTCCTCCTGTGCGTGATGACACGAAATGCGACCTCAACTCTGAGTGTGACGGAACGGCCAGACCAGAAAATATTTCCGGGCGTTGTCATAGATCTTGGCCAGGCCCAAAGGTTCGAATAGCAGGAACCCGATGATCATGGCGCCGTAGATCATCAGCGGAATGTGGGCCATCAATGACGCCGATACCGGCAGCCAGCCAGCCTCGACCATGGGTGCGACGATGTTCAAAAGCACGATCGGCGCCAGCAGCACGAAGCCCGCGCCGAGGAAGGCGCCGATCGTGCTGCCCAGCCCGCCGACCAGCACCATGGCGACGAGCTGGATCGAAATATCGAAGCTGAACTGCTGCGGCGTGACGGCCCGGTAGAAACAGAAGGCCAGGATCGCTCCCGTCACGCCGCCCAGAAAAGAGCTGGTGAAGAAGGCCAGCAGCTTGTACTTGAAGATGTTCACGCCGATCACGGCCGCCGCGAAGTCCTTGTCCCGCACCGCCACCAGGGCACGGCCAAAGCTCGTGCGCTTGATGTTGAGCATCAGCAAGGTCACGATCACCGCCCACAACAGCGCCACGTAATAGCGCGCGACCAGCGTGTCCACGGGTATCCACAGAAATTCGACGGCGGGTGCCTGCAAAGTGGCCACCGCGCCACCCGAGATCGCCTTGACATTGACGATGACCCAATCCACCAGGAACTGCATCGCCAAGGTGGCCATGACCAGGTACAGGCCCTTGACGCGCAGCGCCGCCGCCCCGAACAGGCAGCCGATCAGCGCGGCCAGCAGGCCCGCCACCAGCAGGGCAAGCTCGAAGGGCACGCCGGCCTGGGTCAGGTGGATGCTGGTGTAGGCCCCGATCGCCATGACGGCGCCGAAGCCGAAGTGCAATTGTCCGGCGACCCCCATCAACAGCGTGAGGGCCAGCGTGGCGGTGCTCCAGACCAGCCACGGCAGCATGTAGCTGGACAGGTACAGGTCGGACATATAGAGGGGCGCCGCCACCGCCAGCACGAAGACCGCGGCGACCTGCCAGCGATCGGCCGGCAGCGGCCAGAGCTGCCGGGCCGAGGCATAACGGGTGTGATGGACGCCGGAGAGCCGATAGAACATGGGCCTATATCCTTTCGATGTCTTCGCGGCCGAACATGCCGTACGGCCGGATCATGATGGTCAACAGGATGATGATCGAGGTCACCACGTCGCGCGTGCTGCCGCCGACCAGCGGATCGACATAGCCCGGAATGACGCTGCCCAGGACGCCGACCACGATGCCGCCCAGCAGCGCCCCGAGGATGCTGTCGATACCGCCGAGGATGACCACGGCCACGGCCGGGAACAGCAAGGCGGTCAGGGACCATTCCACCCCCTGCACGGTGCCCCAGATCGTGCCCGCACCGACCGCGCAGACACCGGCCAGGCCCCAGGACATCGCCACGGCATGCTCGACCGAAATCCCCACCGACCAGCTGGAGACATGGTCGTCGGACACCGCCCGCAGCTTGGTTCCCAGCCGGGTGCGAAAGAACAGGGCCGCAAGGGCAAACAGCGCCAGGGCCACCACACCGCCCACCAGGTAGACCCGGTTGATGAAGACGTCGCCCAGAATCAACGGCGCCATGCCCACCCCGATGTCGAGGTGCTTGGGCGAGGTGCCGAGAATCCCGGGGACGAGTCCCCGCAGGAAGACGTCCAGCCCGAGCGTCAGCATGACGATCATGATGATCGGCTGGCCGACCATGGAGCGCAGCAGCAGGCGTTCGATCAACAGGCCGAAGACGAACATCGCGACAATGCCCAGCGCCACGGCCGCGTAGATCGACAAACCGAAGGACGTCATCAGCCAGGTGACGTAGCCCGCGGTCATGACCATGGCGCCCTGCGAGAAATTGAGCACCCCCGAGGATTTGTAGATCAGCACGATCCCCAGCGCCACCATGCCGTACATCAGCCCCGTCAAGGCGCCATTGGCGAGCAGTTCGAGAAAGAATTCAATGTTCATGCAGCCACCTCCGCGTCGGCCGGCGAGGGGACATCGCGGATCACGAGATGCCGCTTCAGCACGCCCGAGGCGCCGGTTTCATACGTGATCTGCGCCTCGGACTCGATCGCGTCCCGGCCCGCGTAAACCGCGTCGATGATGTCGCGATAGTGCGCCTCGATGACGCCCCGGCGCAGCTTGCGCGTGCGCGTGACCTCGCCGTCATCCGGATCGAATTCCTTGTGCAGGTTGACGTATCGGCGGATTCGCACGGCCTCGGGCAGCAGGGTGTTGACATGCCCGATCACATCCCCGATCACACCGTAGACCTCGGGTTTTTGCGACAGCTCGGCGAACGAGGTATAGGCCACGCCGCGCTCCTGCGCCCAATGGCCCACCGCGTCCCAGTCGATGGCCACCAGCGCCGACAAATAATCGCGGCCGGCGCCGATCACGCAGACATCCTTGATGTATTGGCTGAACTTCAGGTGGTTCTCGATATAGGTCGGTATGAAGCGCTCGCCGCCGCCCGTATGGACCACCTCGGACACCCGGCCGAGCACCACCAATTGACCGTCCGCCTCGATATGGCCGGCATCCCCGGTATGCAGCCACCCGTCCTGCAGGACCTCGGCCGTGGCGTCGGGGTTCTGGTAGTAGCCGTCGAACACATTGCCGCCGCGCACCAGGATTTCCCCGGAATCGCTGACACGGACATCGATGCCCGGGAAGGGCACCCCGACGGTGTGCAGCTTGACCGACCCCGGTTCCTGGGCGGCGCACAGCGCACTGTTCTCGGTCTGGCCGTAGAACTGGCGCAGATCCAGCCCCAAGGCGCGAAAGAACAGGAAGACCTCCTCGCCGATCGCCTCGCCGGCCGTGTACGAGCGCCGCGCGCGCGCCAGGCCCAGCTGGTCCTTGATCGGTCCATAGATGAGGAATTCGCCCAGACCGCGCCACATCCGTTGCGCGAAACTGGGCTGGACACCCTGCAGCCGCGCGCGCTCGAGCCGGATGGCGAACGGCATGAAGTGCTGGAACAGCCTGCGCTTGAACGGGCTCGACTCCTCGATGCCGACCTGTACCCGCGTCAACATCGCCGACCATGCCCGCGGCGAGGTGAAATATACGGTGGGCGCGATCTCGCGCAGATCGTGCTGCACGGTTTCCTGGTTTTCCGGGATGTTCACGGAAAAACGCAGCGCCAGGGCCGCGCCGATCGAAAAGATGAAATCCCCGACCCAGGCAATGGGCATGTAGGCCATGTGCGTCTCGCCGGTTTCGAAATAGCCGGCCTCGGCGGCGCAGCGCACGGCAAACAGGACATGCCGGTGTTTCAGCGGAATCGCCTTGGGTGCGCCCGTGGTGCCCGAGGAATGCAGCAGCACCGCGACGTCGTCGGCGCGCGGGCGCTGCAGCAGTTCGTCGCGCAGGCCCGGTTCCTCGCGCAGGCGATCGGCCCCCCGGCGCACGAGTTCGGTGAATGCGATCACGCCGTCGGGCACCTGGCCGGTCAGCCCCCGTGGATCGTCGTAGATGATCCACTGCAGCGCCGGATGGCGTTCGCGCAGGTCGAGCAGCTTGTCGACCTGTTCCTGGTCCTCGGCAATCGCGCAGCGCACGCCCTCGCGATCCAATTGGCCGAAGAGTTCGTCGGGCGGCGTGTCGGGATACGCCGGCGAGGGCACCGCGCGCAGGGCGATCGTGCCCAGCATCCCGAAATACAGCGCCGGCCGGTTGTCGCCGATGACCAGCACATTGTCGCCCGGCGCCACGCCCAGCGTCTCGAGGCCGGCGGCGGCGCCCAGGACCTGGTCGAGATACTCGCGCCAGCAATATTCCTGCCAGATCCCGCGATCCCGCTCGCGCATCGCCACGGCGTCGCCATGGGCGCGGGCATTGCCGGCGAGCACCGCGAGCAGGTGGTCGCCGTCATCGTGGCCCACATCCGGCCGGCGTGCGTCGGAATGTTCATTCGTCATCCGACACTCCTCCGATGTAGGCCGACACGACGTCCGGATGGTTCACGGCCTGTGCCACAGGCCCCTCGGTGACCACCCGTCCGTTGTTCAGCACCAGGGCGCGGCCGCAGATCGCCGTGACCACGTCCATGTGGTGCTCGATCAGCAGGATGGTGAGGTCCAGCGCCTCCTGGGCATCCAGGATGAAACGCACGATGTATTCCTTTTCCTCCTGGTTCATGCCGGCCATGGGCTCGTCCAGGATCAGCAGGCGGGGCTCGGCCGCCAGCGCGCGGGCCAGTTCGACCCGTTTCTGCAGGCCCAGGGGAATGATCTCGACGGGCTCGTCGCGCACGCTCTCGAGCTGCAGCAGGTCGATGATCTCCTCGGCCTTGTGGCGATGGGCGATTTCCTCTTTTTGGGCCCACCACCAATAGAACAGCGATGCCAGGGCGCTGGGCCGCATGAAGATATGGCGGCCCAGCAGGATGTTGTCGAGCACGCTCATGCCCTTGAACAGGGCGACGTTCTGGAATGTGCGGGCGATGCCGTCACGGGCGACGCGGTGGGGGTGGATCCGGTTGAGCGAACGCCCCTCGAAACTGATCGTGCCTTCCTGCGGCGGATAGAAGCCGGTGATCGCGTTGATCAGCGTGGTCTTGCCCGCGCCGTTGGGGCCGATCAAGCCATAGATCTCGCCCTGGCCGACGTCCATGGAAACGTCGGCCAGGGCCTGGACGCCGCCAAACCATCGGCTGACATGCTTGAGAGACAATACCCCTTCATTCGAACCCGCAGCACCCGACACCGAAGCCCTCCCAGATTCTCGTGAACACCGATCTGAAACACGTTTTGTTCCGTCTAAGATACAGTGTAGGCACCTGACCAACTGTCACGTATATGACATTCGCTCCAGTCCTAGGGTAATCACCCATGAATATCGTACAGATGCTGCAGACCCATGCCGCATGGTTCGATCTCCTGGATGCGGACCAGCAGGCGCGTGTCGCCCGGGACACGACCCCGGCCACCATTCCGGCCGGCACCATCGTCGAGCACAAGGGGGGCGTCGCGGACGCCTGGATCGGCGTTCTCGAGGGACTGATCAAGGTCTCCGTGAGCAACGCGGACGGCAAGATGGCCTCGCTCACCGGGGTACCCGCCGGCGGCTGGATCGGCGAGGGTTCGCTGCTCAAGCACGAGGCGCGCAAGTACGATGTGGTGGCCCTGCGCCACAGCACGATCGCGCGCCTGCGCGGCGACACCTTCTACTGGCTGCTGGACAACAGCATTCCCTTCAACCGCTACCTGCTGCACCAACTCAACGAGCGGGTGGCGCAATTCATCGGCAAGGCCGAGTACGACCGGCTGCTGGCGCCCGACGCCCGGGTCGCGCGCTGCCTGGCGGAACTGTTCAACCCCCTGCTCTACCCCAGCGACTCGATGCGCCTGGAGATCACCCAGGAGGAAATCGGCTACCTGGCGCGAATCTCGCGCCAGCGCACCAACCGGGCCCTGCGGACCCTCGAGGCCGCCAGCCTGCTGAAGGTCGAGTACGGCGCGGTCCAGGTCCTGGACCTCGAAGGCCTGAAGCACTACGGGCTCTGAAAGACGCCGGCGCCCGTCGGCATCCCGCCGTCAGGCCGCCCGGATCAGGCCCGCCGCGGCCGTCTGGTTGGTCGCCATGTCGATCAGGATGAAGGCGCCGGTCGCCCGTTGACGCTCGTAGCTGTCCAGCACCAGAGGATCGCGCGTGCGCAGGCTGGCGCGCCCGATGTCATTCATCGCCAGCGTGCCGCTCCAGTCGACCGCGCGCAGTTCGTGAATGTCGCGCCGGCTGTGAACGGCTTGCACGCGGGCCTGCGTCAGCCGCGTGCCTTGCTTGAGCCAATACAGGCGCGCCGGATTGAGGGCCTGCTGGTCCAGCCAGCACAGGTCGGCCTCGAAGTCGCGCCCCGTCTGGGTCCGGGCCTGCGCACCGACCAGCAAGTCCCCCCGCGACACATCGACGTCGCGATCCAGCACCAGCGTCACGCTGTCGCCATCGCGCGCGGCCTCCAGTTCCTCGTCGCCACGCAGGATCCGGGCGATGCGCACGGGTTCGTCGCTGGGCAGCACTCGCAAGGCGTCGCCCGGACGCCAGAGGCCGCCGGTCAATTGCCCCGCATAGCCGCGGAAGGCGTCCCGGCCGCTGCCGTTGTGGCGGATCACCCACTGCACGAAAAACCGCGGCTCGGCAGCCCGCGCGGCCTCGTCGAGCGGCAGCGCCTCCAGCAGGGACAGCAGGGGCGGACCCTCATGCCACGGTGTGCGCTCGGACGGCTGGACCACATTGTCGCCGGACAGCGCGGACAGCGGCAGGATGTGGAAGGACTCGATGCCCAGCCGCCCGGCCAGCTCGCGATACGCCGCATGGATGCGCTCGTAGACGGCTTGGTCCCAATCCACCAGATCCATCTTGTTGACGGCCACGATGAGGTGGCGCAGCCCCAACAGACGCGCCAGGGTGCTGTGACGCTTGGTCTGGGGCAGCAGTTCGCCCTCGCGCACGCGGCTGGCGTCGATCAGGATGATGGCCGCCTGGGCCGTCGAGGCGCCGGTCACCATGTTGCGGGTGTACTGCTCGTGGCCCGGCGCATCGGCGACGATGAACTTGCGCACGGGCGTCGCAAAGTACCGGTAAGCCACGTCGATGGTGATGCCCTGTTCGCGCTCGGCCTCCAGGCCGTCGGTCAGCAGGGCCAGATCCAGGGCGCTGTCCGGGGCGCGCGCGTACTTCGACCCGGTGATCGCCTGCAACTGGTCGGCGAACACCCCCTTGCTGTCGAACAGCAGGCGGCCGATCAGGGTGGATTTGCCGTCGTCCACCGATCCGGCGGTGATCAGCCTCAGCACCTGCGTCTGCCGCGCATCCGGCCATTGTTCATTGATCGCGTTCATCAGAAATATCCTTGTTTCTTGCGCCGTTCCATCGAGGCCTCGGAGGTCTGGTCGTCCATGCGGGTGGCGCCGCGCTCGGTCACGGTGGTCACCGCGGTCTCGGCGATGATGGCCGCTGGCGTGGCAGCCGTCGAAGCCACCGGGCAGGTGCAGGACACATCGCCCACGGTGCGGAAACGCACCGTCAGGCGTTCGGCGCGCTCGCCCTCGCGCGGCGGCGTCAGCCGTGTCACGGGCACCAGCAAGCCGTTGCGGCGCACCACCTCGCGCTCGTGGGCGTAGTAGATGGAGGGCAGGTCCAGGTTCTCGCGCTCGATGTACTGCCAGACGTCCAGTTCGGTCCAGTTCGAGATCGGGAACACGCGGATGTTCTCTCCCGGAAGCACCCGGGTGTTGTACAGGTTCCAGAGCTCGGGACGCTGGGCCTTGGGATCCCACTGGCCGAACTCGTCGCGAAAAGAGCAGATGCGTTCTTTGGCGCGCGCCTTTTCCTCGTCGCGCCGCGCCCCGCCGATGCAGGCATCGAAGCCGAACTCGGCGATCGCCTCCAGCAATGTGGTGGCCTGTGCGGCATTGCGCGAGTCGGTCTCATGGCGCAGCACCACAGTGCCGCGCGCCATCGAATCCTCGACCGAGCGCACGACCAGGGTTTCACCCAGTTTGGCCACGTGCCGATCGCGGAACTCGATGACCTCGGGGAAGTTGTGCCCTGTGTCGATGTGCATCAGGGGGAAGGGGAAACGGCCGGGCCGGAAGGCTTTTTCGGCCAGGCGCAGCAGCACCACCGAGTCCTTGCCGCCGGAAAACAGCAGCACCGGCCGGGCGCATTCGGCAGCCACCTCGCGCAGGATGTGGATCGCCTCGGACTCGAGCCAGTCCAGGTGCGTGCGCAGTTTCAGTTCAGTCATGTCCATCCTCATCGAAGAGCGGGATCGCGCGCCACCACGCCGGGGCGCCGGCCCGCCAGGTTGCCCGCGTGCAGGCCGCACTCGCGGCTGTCGCGCTGCTCCCACCACCAGCGGCCCGCGCGGGGATCCTCACCCGGCTGTACGGCCCGGGTACAGGGTTCGCAGCCGATCGAGGGATAGCCGCGGTCGTGCAGCGGGTTGTAGGGAATGTCCAGGGCGCGCACCAGGGCCCAGACCTGTTCGCTGGTCCAGGCCGCCAGGGGGTTGAACTTGCGCAGGCCGAAGGCCGCGTCCCATTCCTCGACATCCAGGCCGCTGCGCGTGACGGACTGCTCGCGCCGCTGTCCCGTGATCCAGGCGGAACGACCGGCCAGCGTCCGGCGCAAGGGCTCGACTTTGCGGATCCCGCAACAGGCCTTGCGCAATTCGACGCTGTCATAGAAGGCATAGGCGCCGTGCGCCTGGACGTGCGCCCGCACCGCCTCGGGGTCGGGCCGCACGATCCGCAGCGCGATGCCGTAGCGCGCGGCGAGGACGTCGACCATGGCCAGGGTCTCGGCGTGCAGACGCCCGGTGTCCAGCATGAACACCTCCAGGCGCGGCGCCACCTGGGCCAGCGCATGGATGAGGACCATGTCCTCCACCCCCATCGAGGACGCCAGCAGCGCGTCGGGATGGGCCGCGGCGATGCGCGCGAGTTCCGCCCGCAAGGCCGCCCAGGCCGAATCCGGCGATCCGTCAATACTCGTTGGCACGTCCATCCTCCCTGCGGTGACCGCCCGGCGTTTCCCCGGGCAAGGAAGGACAGTGTGCATCGGGCGGCGCGGCGCAGGAACGAATTAATCGTTGATTTCTTATAACCGGGCCGGCACGCGCGTGCATCTGGGGACGCATCCCCCGAGGAAACCGCGCGGAGGCGGTTTCAGGGATGCGTATTCATCGGACACGATACTAGAATGTAGCCTTCGCCATTACTCATTCTTCAGATCATCCTCAATAGGCTACCGTCATGACAGAACCCGTGCCGCATTCGCTGCCTTCCTACCTGAATCCGAACGATCCGGGGCCCTGGGGCATCTATCTCGAGCAGGTGGACCGCGTGGCGCCCTACCTGGGTTCGCTTGCGCGCTGGATCGAAACCCTGAAACGCCCCAAGCGCATCCTGATCGTGGACATCCCCGTCGAGCTGGACAACGGCGAGGTGGCCCATTTCGAGGGCTATCGCGTCCAGCACAACACCTCGCGCGGGCCCGGCAAGGGCGGGGTGCGCTATCACCAGGACGTCACCCTGTCCGAGGTCATGGCCCTGTCGGCATGGATGTCCGTCAAGGCCGCCGCGGTCAACCTGCCCTTCGGCGGCGCCAAGGGCGGCATCCGCATCGACCCGCGCAATTACTCCCAGGCCGAAATCGAGCGCATCACGCGCCGCTACACCAGCGAGATCGGCGTGATCATCGGACCCAACAAGGACATCCCCGCCCCCGACGTCAACACCAACGCCCAGACCATGGCCTGGATGATGGACACGTATTCGATGAACGAGGGCGGCACCGCCACCGGCGTGGTCACCGGCAAGCCCGTGGCGCTGGGCGGCAGCCTGGGCCGCGTCGAGGCCACGGGGCGCGGCGTCTACGTGGCGGCCTGCGAGGCGGCGCGCGAATGTCAGATCGAGATCAAGGGCGCCCGCGTGGCCGTGCAGGGCTTCGGCAACGTGGGCGGCACCGCGGCACGCCTGCTGTACGAGGCCGGCGCCAAGGTCGTGGCGATCTACGACCACACCGGCATCGTCCACAACGCCCACGGCCTGAACATCCTCGCGCTGTTCGACCACGTGCGCACCACCGGCGGCGTGGCCGGGGCGCCGGATACGGAATCGCTGACGCCCACGGAATTCTGGTCGCTGGAAACCGAGATCCTCATCCCGGCCGCCCTCGAAGGCCAGATCACCCACGACAACGCCGACCTGATCCACACCAAAATCCTCGTCGAAGGCGCCAACGGCCCGACGACCCCCGAGGCCGACGACATCATCTCGTCCAAGGGCACCATGATCGTGCCCGACGTGGTGGCCAACGCCGGCGGCGTCACGGTCAGCTACTTCGAATGGGTGCAGGATTTCTCCAGCTTCTTCTGGACCGAGCAGGAAATCAACCACCGCCTCGAGGCCATGATGCGCGCGGCCTACGGCGCCATGTCCCGCGTGGCGCGCGAACATCAAGTGTCGCTGCGCACCGCGGCGTTCATCGTGGCCTGCACGCGCATCCTCGAGGCCCGCCAGGTGCGCGGCCTGTACCCCTGATGACGATGGGCCGCGCGCCGGCGCGCCTGGTGCTGCTGGGCACCGGCGGCACGATCGCCTCCACCGCCGGGCGCGCCAGCCAGCTCACCGACTATGCGGTGACCGAGGGCATCGAGGCCATGCTGGCGGCAGTGCCCGGCGCCGAGGCGCTGGGCGCGATCCGCTGCGAGCAGGTCTTCAACGTCGACAGCCGCCGGTTCTCGACCGCGCGGGTGCTGCGGCTGGCGCGCCGCATCGACACCTTGCTGCGCGATCCGGCGGTCGACGGGGTCGTCGTCACGCACGGCACCGACACGCTGGAGGAAACCGCGTTTTTCCTGCATCTCACGATCCGCCACCCCAAGCCCGTGGTGCTGGTGGGCGCCATGCGCCCAGGATCCGCCCTGAGCGCCGATGGCCCGTTGAACCTGTACAACGCCCTGCTGGTGGCCCGCGATCCGCTCAGCCGGGACTGCGGCATCCTGGTGGTCATGAACGACAGCATCCTCGCGGCGCGCCACATCGCCAAGGGCCACACCACCCGGGTGGATGCCTTCAGGGCTGAAGGTCCCGGCACGCTCGGCGGGATCAGCGACGGCACGGTGCGCATCCTGCAGCGCCCGGCGCTGCCGGCGACGGCCGCCTTTCCCCTCAAGGGGCTGCGCGGTTTACCCGCGGTCGACATCCTCTATGACCACCAGGATGCCGGCGAGCACCTGTACCAGGCCGCCATCGAGGCGGGGGCGGCGGGGATCGTGGTGGCGGGCCTGGGCAACGGCAGCCTCAGCCCGGCGGCGATACGGGGCTGCGCGCGGGCGCGGCGCCACGGGATCCAGTGCGTACGCGCCAGCCGCGTGCCGCATGGCGAGGTCACGGCCAAGGCCACCGACGCGCGCGACGGCATCCTGGCCTCGCATGGGCTCAATCCCCAGCAGGCCCGCACCCTGCTGCGGTTGGCCCTGGCGACCGGGCTGGACACCGACGCGATCCGCACGGCATTGAAGGACGCCTGAAACCAGGGACCAGCGCTGAGGCGGCCGGCCCGATCCCGCCGCGCTCAGTGCCAGTCCAGGATGACCTTGCCGCTGCGGCCCGACAGCATTGCGTCGAAACCTTGTCGATACTCCGACACCGGATACCGGTGGGTCAGGATGGGCGTCAGGTCCAGGCCGCTTTGCAGCATGGCGACCATCTTGTACCAGGTCTCGAACATCTGGCGACCGTAGATGCCCTTGATCTCGAGGCCCTTGAAGATCACCTGGCTCCAGTCCACGCCGACCCCATCGGGCAGGATGCCCAGCATGGCGATCTTGCCGCCGTGGTTCATCTGCGCAAGCATCGAGGAAAAGGCGCTGGGCACGCCGGACATCTCCAGGCCCACGTCGAAGCCCTCGCTCATGCCCAGCTCGCGCATGACCTCGGCCAGATCCTCGCGCGCCACGTTCACCGCGCGGGTCGCGCCCATGCGGCTCGCCAGGTCCAGCCGATAGTCGTTGACGTCGGTGATCACCACGTTGCGCGCGCCCACGTGGCGGGCGATGGCCGCGGCCATCGCACCGATCGGGCCAGCGCCCGTGATCAGCACGTCCTCGCCCACCAGGTCGAAGGCCAGCGCCGTATGGGTGGCGTTGCCGTACGGATCGAAGATCGCCGCCAGGTCGTCGGGCACGTCGTCGGGGATGCGAAAGGCATTGAAGGCCGGAATCGCCAGGTAGTCGGCGAAGGCGCCCGGCCGGTTCACACCCACGCCCGAGGTATTGCGGCACAGGTGGCGGCGTCCAGCCCGGCAGTTGCGGCAATGGCCGCACGTGATGTGGCCCTCGCCGGAGACCCGGTCGCCGACCTGCAAGCCCCGGACCTCCTGGCCGATCTCGACCACCTCGCCGACATACTCGTGGCCGACGTGCATGGGCACGGGCACCGTGCGGGCCGCCCATTCGTCCCATCTCCAGATGTGGATGTCCGTGCCGCAGATCGCGGTCTTGCGGATGCGGATGAGGATGTCGTTGTGGCCGACATGGGGACGATCGGTCTCGATGAGTTCCAGCCCTTCGGCCGGGTGCAGCTTCGCCAATGCGCGCATGATGCGTATCCTGTGGTCAGTTGCGGGGAATCACGCCCAGGGCGCGGCCCACCCGCGCAAAGGCCTCGAGGGCCTCGTCGATCTGCTCGGGCGTGTGCGCCGCGCTCATCTGGGTGCGGATGCGTGCCTGCCCCTTGGGCACCACGGGATACGAGAACCCGATGACGTACACACCCTCGTCCAGCAAGGCGTCGGCCATGCGCACCGCCAGCGCGGCATCGCCCAGCATCACCGGGATGATGGGATGCTCGCCCGGCACCAGCTCGAAACCCAGATGCTGCATCGCCTGGCGAAAGCGCCACCCGTTGGCATGCACGCGCCGGCGTTGGGCCGCGCCTTCGGCGCCGGCCAGCAGCTCGATCACGCGCAGGGAGGCCGCGACGATGGCGGGCGCCAGCGAATTCGAAAACAAGTAAGGCCGCGAGCGCTGGCGCAGCAGCTCGACCACGGCGGCATCGGCCGCCACGTAGCCGCCTGAGGCGCCGCCCAGGGCCTTGCCCAGGGTGCCAGTGAGGATGTGTACACGCCCCTGCACGCCGCAATGCTCGGGCGTGCCGCGCCCGCCCTCGCCCATGAAGCCGACCGCATGCGAGTCGTCGACCATGACCAGCGCATCGAATTCCTCGGCCAGGTCGCAGATCGAACGCAGGTCGGCGATCACGCCGTCCATCGAGAACACCCCGTCGGTGGCGATCATCACGTGGCGCGCGCCCGCGGCGCGGGCCGCCTCGAGCTGCCGGCGCAAGTCCGTCATATCGTTGTTCGCATAGCGATAGCGCCGGGCCTTGCACAGGCGCACGCCATCGATGATGCTGGCATGATTCAATGCGTCGCTGACGATCGCGTCGTGTTCGTCGAGCAAGGCCTCGAACAAGCCGCCATTGGCGTCGAAGCAACTGGAATAGAGTATCGCATCGCCCATGCCCAGCCAGGATGCCAGCGCCGATTCCAGCGCCTTGTGCCCGGACTGCGTGCCGCAGATGAAACGCACCGAGGCCATGCCGAATCCGCCGGTCTCCAGCCCTTCGCGCGCCGCGTCGATCAGCCGCGGATCGTTGGCCAGGCCCAGGTAATTGTTGGCGCAGAAATTCAGGACCCGGGCGCCGCCGGCCAGCCGGATCCCGGCGGCCTGCTGGCTGGCGATGACGCGTTCGGCCTTGTAGAACCCATCGGCGCGCAGCTGCCCGATCCGGGCGCGCGCCTCATCCAGGAAACGCTGTGACATGAAGAACCTTTTTGGGGTTGATGACCGCGAGGGACGAGAGGCGTTATTTTATCCTCTCATCGCGATACCGGGGATGGCGGAGCCCATGCGCAGCCGGCATTCTTCGTGCATTGGGGGATTGACCTTGGGCCTGTGTTTTCCGTATCGTCATTATTGATCCCTACCGCGCACCCGGGCCCCGGGCCTTGTAGTGGTTGTTGGCGAACTGATAATATCGTCAACAATTTTTGTTCAGCAATGCAGCCCGATCAATTCCTCCGATCAACCACGGTCGACGAGGGCCGTCGAATGGATCGGCCTAATCCTCCGATCAGCGATCATCCGACGCCCGACCCAGACCCATGCGGATCACCATCCGATACCTCCGAAGCATCCTCCTGTCGTCCCTGATCGCCGTATTGGCCGGCCCGCAGGCGGCGCATGCGACGGCGTTGCGCGTCGGCATCTACGACCAGCCGCCCGACATCTACATCACGCCCGACGGGCGGCCCGGCGGAATCCTGGGCGAGATGCTCAACGAGATCGCCCGGCGCGAGGGCTGGACCCTCACCCTCGAGGCTTGCGACTGGGCCGTCTGCATGCGGCAGCTCGAGAGCGGCGCGATCGACCTGCTGCCCGACGTGTTCTACACGGCCGAACGCGCCCGCTCGATCGACTTCCACCACATTCCCGCCCTGCACAGCTGGTCGCAAGTGTATGCGCCGCGGAGCAATACTTTGCGCACCCTTCAGGACCTCGACGGCATGCGCCTGGTGGTGCTCGCCGGCTCGGCCCAGTACGACTACCTCAGCACGCTCCTGCGGACGCTGAGCATCAAGGTGAGCCTGACAACGGTCAGCCAGCTGACACAGGGATTCGAACAGGTCCAGGCCGGGCAGGCCGACGGAGTGGTCTCGGACTATTTCTTCGGTGAACTCACCGCACAGAAATACCAACTGGTGTCCACACCCATCATCTTCCAGCCCACCAAGGCATTCTTCGCGGCGCCCAAGGGCCGCAACACCGCCGTGCTCGCGCGCATCGACGAATACCTCGGCACGTGGCAGGCCAATCCCGACTCGATCTATTTCCAGATCCTGGCACACTGGCGCAACCCCCAGCCGCGGCCCGAGGCCGCCTGGTACCAGAGCGGGATCGTCGGCGCCCTGGCGGCGATGCTGGCACTCGTCCTCATCGTCGCGTTGCGCCTTCAGCGGCGGGAACGCCGGCAGCGCCAGCGGCTGCTCACCAGCGAGCACCGTCTCAACACCATCCTGGATACCGTCGACGCGATGATCTACATCAAGGACCGCGAGCGGCGCTATCTATACGCCAACCGCAAGGTCTGCGAGTTCTTCGGCCTGGATGCCCAGGACCTGCTCATGCGGCACAACCGCGAGCTGATCGACGACACACGCACCGTAGAGGTCATCGAGCAATCCGACCAGCAGGTCCTGCACCTCGAGCAGCGGGTGGCCCTCCAGGAACGGCTGACCTCCACCGCCACGCACAAGCAGCACACCTTTCTGTCGATCAAGGTACCCCTGCACAATGCCGACGGATCGGTCGAGGCGGTCTGTGCGATCCTCACCGACACGACGGACCGCATGCAAGCCGAAGAGCAGGCGCACCGCCTGGCGTTCTACGACACGCTCACCGACCTGCCCAACCGCCGGATGCTGCTCAGCCGCCTGGGACAGACCCTCGAGAGCGTCAGCAGCGGCCAGGTGTTCGGCGCCCTGCTGACGCTCGACCTCGACAGCTTCAAAAAGATCAACGACGCGCGCGGTCACGCCGTCGGCGACCGTATCCTCCAGGAGGTCGCCCGCCGGCTGGTGACCAGCACCCGGGAGCGCGACACCGTCTCGCGGGTCAGCGGCGACGAGTTCATGGTCCTGCTCACGCAGCTTGGCACCGGCATCGAGGAAGGCGCGCGCAATGCCATGTCGGTGGCCGAGAAACTGCGGCTCGCCCTGTTGAACGACCCCTTGATCGTCGAGGGCAAGCCTTGCGTGCTGAGCGCCAGCATCGGGCTGACCTTGCTGCAGGCGCGCAGCACCTCGATGGACGACGTGATGCGCGAGGCCGACATGGCCATGCACCGCGCCAAGCAGCGCGGCGGCAATTGCGTGGTCTTCTACGAGCAGGACATCCAATCCGAGGTCGAGCAGCGGCTGTGGCTGGAACACGACTTGACCCTGGCCTTGAACACACCTCAGCTGAATATGCACCTGCAGCCCCAATATGCGCAAGGCGGCCGCGTGACGGGCGCGGAACTGCTGACGCGATGGATGCATCCCACGCGCGGGGCGGTATCGCCCGCCCTGTTCATCCCCCTGGCCGAGGAAACCGGCCTGATCAGCCACCTGAGCGATTGGACGCTGGAGGTCGCCTGCAAGACCCTGCTGGATCTGCAGGCGCTCGACGAAATCTACCCGGTGTCGCTGAACATCAGCCCGAAGCGCTTGATGGACTCGAACTTCGTCCAGTACGTGCGCGACATGCTCGAACGCACCGGTGCGCCGGGCAACCGCCTGATCTTCGAGATCACGGAAGGGGTGCTGATCCGCGACATCCACGCCACGGCCGAGCGCATGGGCGAGCTCAATCGCCTGGGCATCCGCTTTTCGATCGACGACTTCGGCACGGGATACTCGAACCTGGCCTACCTCAAGCGCCTGCCGCTCTATGAACTCAAGATCGACAAGAGCCTCGTCCAGGACATCCCGAACGATCCCGACAGCATGGCCATCGCCCAGTTGATCCTGGCCATGGCCGAACAACTCGGGCTGCGGGTCGTGGCCGAGGGCGTCGAGACACGGCCGCAGGCGGATTTCCTGCTGCGGCATGCCTGCGACGCGCTGCAGGGCTACCTGATGGCGCGCCCCATGCCGATCGACGACTGGCTGGCACGCGTGCGCCAGCAGCGGCCCGGGCCACGGGGCTGAGGCCGGCCGACGGCGCACGCCGCCCGGCCGGTCGGGGACCGCCTACTTGAACAGATTGTTCAGGTCCTCATCCGAGGGCGTGCCGGCGGCGTCCTGGCCGGCATCCGAGCCGTACGCCCCGGCCGCCGAACCGTCGCCATAGCTGCCCGTGCCATAGCCCGAAAATGCCCCCATGTCGATCTCGATGTTCTCGATGTTGACCTGGGGACGGTCGGCCTTGTAGTGCGTGACCATGCCGGGATACATCAGCACCAGCACCACCATGACGATCTGCATCACGATGAAAGGAATCGAGCCCCAGTAGATCTGGCCGGTGGTCACCTTGGCGATGGTCCGGCCGGTGACCTTGTCCTTGTAATCGTCCTTGGGCGCGACCGAGCGCAGGTAGAACAGCGCAAAGCCGAAGGGCGGATGCATGAACGAGGTCTGCATGTTCACCGCCAGCAGCACGCCCAGCCAGATCAGGTCGATCCCCATCTTGTCGGCCACGGGACCGATCAGCGGCACGATGATGAAGGCCAGCTCGAAGAAGTCCAGGAAGAACGCCAGCAGGAAGGTCATGATGCTGACCACGATCAGGAAGCCCATCTCGCCGCCCGGCAGGCCGGTGAGCAGGTGCTCCACCCACAGATCGCCGTTGACGCCGCGGAAGGTCAGGCTGAACACCGAGGAGCCGATCAGGATGAACACCACGAAGCAGGTCAGCGTCGTGGTCGTGTCCATCGCCTGGCGCAGCAGCGACCAGCTCAGGCGCCGCTTGCTGATCGCCATGATCAGCGCGCCGACCGCGCCCATGGCGCCGCCCTCGGTGGGCGTGGCCACGCCGATGAAGATCGTGCCCAGCACCAGGAAGATCAGCGCCAGCGGCGGGATCATCACGAAGGTGACACGCTCGGCGATCTTCGAGAGCAGGCCCAGGCGCAGCGCCTTGTTCACCAGGGCCAGCACGAAGGCGGTCAGGCCCCACAGCAGGATGCTGGTGACGATCAGCTCATCGACGTGCGGATCGTCGGCCAGCATGAGCTCGACGCCGATCACCGATACCGTCACCGACACCGCCATCAGCACCAGCAGCGAGGGAATGCCATGTCCGCCGTTGGGCTCCACGAAGGTGCGCGCCTCGGGCGGAATGGCCGGTGCCGCCTTGGGCTTGACGAACGCGACCAGCATCACGTACAGGATGTACATGCCCGTGAGCGCGAAGCCCGGCAGGAACGCGCCTTTGTACATGTCGCCGATCGAGCGGCCCAACTGGTCGGCCAGCACGATGAGCACCAGCGAGGGCGGGATGATCTGCGACAGCGTGCCCGAGGCCGCGATCACCCCTGAGGCCAGCCGCCGGTCGTAGCCGTAGCGCAGCATGATCGGCAGCGAGATCAGGCCCATCGAGATCACCGAGGCCGAGACCACGCCGGTGGTGGCCGCCAGCATCGCGCCCACCAGGACCACGGCGATCGCCAAGCCGCCGCGCAGCGGACCGAAGAGCTGGCCCACGGTCTCGAGCAGGTCCTCGGCCATGCCGGACCGTTCGAGGATCAGGCCCATGAACGTAAAGAACGGCACCGCCAGCAAGGACTCATTGGACATGACGCCGAAGACGCGCTGCGGCAGGGCCTGGAACAGCGCCGGCGACAGCAGGCCCATCTCGATGCCGATCAGCCCGTAGAGGATGCCGTTGGCCGCCAGGGCGAAAGCCACCGGGAAGCCCAGCAGCAGCAGAAAGACCAGGGTGCCGAACATGATCGGCGCGATGTATGCGAGAAATAGCGCTTCCATGGTCAGTGCTCCGTCCCGTGATGCGAGCCGGCCTCGCGCTGTTCGGCCTCACGGGCGATTTCCTCGGCCAGCAACTCCTCGGCCGATTTGCCCTTGTGGGTGTCGGTCGGATCGGGACATTCGCCGCGCAGAAAGCCCACGCACTTGACCAAGTGCGAAAAGCCGGCGGCGATCAGCAACGCAAAACCGATGGGGATGAGCAGTTTCGCCGGCCAGCGGATCAGGCCCCCGGCGTTGGAGGATTGCTCGTTGTTGACGAAGGCGTCCATGAACACGGGCCAGGACAGCCACATGATGATGAAGCAGGCGGGGAACAGGAACAGCAGCACGCCGATGATTTCGATCTTGATCTGGGTGCGCCGCGACAGCCGCTGGGCCAGCACGTCCACGCGGACGTGCTCGTTCTTGAGAAGGGTGTAGCCGGCGGCCAGCAGGAATACGGCGCCGAATAAATACCACTGCAGTTCGAGCCAGGCGTTGGAACTGACGTTGAACAGCTTGCGCACGGTCGCGTTGGTGGCGCTGACGAGCACGGCAAGCAGGATCAACCAAGTCACGGCCCGGCCCACGCGGCGATTGATGTCGTCAATCACCCGCGAAAGGGCGAGTAGAGCTTTCATGATCTGGGTCTTTGGAAAATGTAACGACAAGACACGCGCAAGCCCCCGAGGTCGGGGGCAAGCGCGTGTCACGCACTACCGGAAGCCCGATGGCGGGATCCGAGGCGACGTAGCCGGCTTATTTGGCAGCCGAAGCCATGTACTGGTCGAAGCTGCCCTCGGCGACGCGGAACCAGGGGATTTCGCTGTCGCGGAAGCCCATGTAGTGGTCGTGGACCTTCTTGAAGCCGGCATCCTTGGCCGAGAGTTCGGCGTAGGTGTCCTGGGCGGCCTTGTAGCAGGCGTCCATGACGGGCTTGGGGAAAGCGCGCAGCTTGGCGCCCTCGCCGATCAGGCGCTTGAGGGCCTTGGGGTTTTCGGCGTCGTAGGTGGCGATCATCACGTTGGTCGCCAGGGCGGACGCCTGGTCCAGCACGGCCTGGTAATGCTTGGGCAGGGCCTCGTATTTGTCCTTGTTGACGTACAGCGACACCTGCAGCGTGCCTTCCCACCAGCCGGGGAAATAGTAGTACGGCGCCACGCGGTGGAAGCCGAGCTTTTCGTCATCATAGGGGCCGATCCATTCGGCCGCGTCGATCGTGCCCTTTTCCAGCGAGGGATAGATGTCGCCGCCGGCGATCTGCTGGGGCACCACGCCGAGCTTGGTCAGCACGGCGCCGGCGAACGCGGCGGTGCGGAACTTCAGGCCCTGCAGGTCCTCGACGGTCTTGATTTCCTTGCGGAACCAGCCACCCATCTGGGTGCCGGTGTAGCCGCAGGGGAAGTTCACGATGTTGAACTTGGCGAACATCTCGCGCAGGATGTCCAGGCCGCCCGCGTGGCGCACCCAGGCGTTGTACTGGCGCGTGTTCAGGCCGAAGGGGACCGCGCCGTCGAAGCACAGCGAGGGGTCCTTGCCGAAGTAGTAATAGGACGCGGTATGGCCGCATTCGACCGTGCCGTTCTGCACGCCGTCCAGCACCGCCAGGGCGGGCAGGATCTCGCCGCCCGGGAAGGCGCGGATCTGGAATTTGCCGCCGGTCGCCTCGGAGACGTACTTGGCGACGTGCTCGCCACCCGAATAGATGGCGTCGGCGCTGCGGGGGAAGCTGGAGGCGAGGCGCCACTGGAGTGTGGGCGCATCCTGTGCGAAGACTGGAGCGGCGAGGGTGGCGCCACCGGCAGCCGCACCAAGTGCGGCCTTCTTGAGGAAGGAACGACGTTGCATGAGAGAGAGCCCCTGTTTTGGTTTGTAAACCTGAGTAAATGTTTCCGTTTTGTAAACGGGTGAGAGCGCGTGCATAGTGCAGGACACCCACATATTTAGGCAATCAGTATTAACGCTAGGAACTGCGTCCGACCAAGCGTCGATGCGCGGCATCCACAACGTGCGGGAATAAACACCGCACGGACTTGATGTCGATTAGGATGTCCGGGCTCCGGATGCGGCCGGCAACGAACAGTCGCGCAAAACCCGGTAAAGTACCGCATGGTCCAAGCAGGAGCCCGTCCATGAAGACACCGCTTGCGCATCGCAATCTACCGCATCTGCTGCTCAGGGGGCGCGAGGCATTGCTCTGCCACTTCCGCCCGATCTTGACGCATTTCAACCTAACCGAGCAGCAATGGCGCGTGATCCGCAACCTGAACCAGCATGGCGACATGGAGCCCAACCAGCTCTGCGACCTGTGCCAGATCCTCAGCCCCAGCATGACCGGCGTGCTGGCGCGGATGAAGGCCATGGACCTGATCAGCCGGCGCAAGGTGGCGCGCGACCAGCGGCGGGTGATCATCAGCCTCACGCCACGCAGCCAGGAAATCTGCGCCCGCATCGCGCCGCTGATCGACGAGCAATACCGCCTGATCGAGGACGCCATCGGGCGCGACCTGATGGACCAGACCTACCTTCAGATCGACCGCCTGCTGAATGCGCCCCTGGATCGCATCCGCTCGGTCAAGCTGCCGGAATACTAGCACCGCGCCCCACCCATGCAATCGTATCTGGCAATCAGGCACAGCGCCGGACATCCCAATCGCCCACACCCATGGCCGGGAACCGCGGGGCCGCGCCGGATATGCCAGAATAGAGCCCTTCGAATCCCGACCACTGTCCGTGCAGGAACCCGACCCTCCCTTCAGCCTGCGCAAGATCGCGCTGGCCGCCTTCGGCCCCTCGCTGTTGTTTGGCGTGGGCGAAGGCGCGATGTTCCCGGTGCTGGCGCTCAGCGCCAGGGACCTGGGCGCCTCCGCGGCATGGGCGGGCTTCATCGTCGCCCTGGTGGGCATCGGTTCGCTGCTCGCCAATCTGCCGGCCGCCACGCTGGCCGCCCGATTCGGCGAACGCCGCGCCATGGTGGGCGCCTCTGCCTTCAGCCTGGTGGGGCTGGCCCTGTGCCTGCTGGCCCACGAGCCCTGGCTGTTCGGGATCGGCGTCCTCATGATCGGCATGGCCAGCGCCGTGTTCCTGCTGGCTCGCCAGACGTACCTGGTCGAGGCCGTGCCCCTGACGATGCGCGCGCGCGCCATGTCGACGCTGGGCGGCACCATGCGCATCGGCTTGTTCTTCGGGCCCTTCATTGCCGCCGGCTTCATCCATGTGCTGGGCCTGGACGGCGCCTATTGGGCGGCGGCCCTGGCCATCCTGGGCGCCGGCCTGCTGTCGCTGCTGATTCCCGACCTGCCGGGCGACCGCAAGCAGCGCGCCTCCGCCCGGCACATCGCCATGGGCCCGATGATGCGGCGCCATGCACGCGTATTCCTCACCCTGGGCATCGCCACGGCGCTGGTGTCGGCGCTGCGGTCCTGCCGCCAGATCGTGATCCCCCTATGGGCCGACCAGATCGGCCTGGACGCGACCACCACCGCCCTGATCTACGGCATCATGGGCGGCGTCGACATGCTGCTGTTCTATCCCGCCGGCAAAGTCATGGACGTGAAAGGCCGGCTCTGGGTCGCCCTGCCCTCCATGCTGATCATGGCCACGTCCCTCGCGCTGATGCCGCTCACCCACGGCTTTGCGACCCTCATGGCGGTCAGCATGCTGCTGGGCCTGGGCAACGGCATCGGTTCGGGCATCATCATGACCATCGGCGCCGACGCCTCCCCCAACGAAGGGCGCACGCAATTCCTGGGCATCTGGCGCGTCATCACCGACCTGGGCGGCGGCGGCGGGCCGCTGCTGCTCTCCGGGCTGACGGCGGCACTGTCGCTGGCCGCCGGCATCCTGACCATCGGTGGCCTGGGTTACATGGCGGCCTATATGTTCTGGCGCTGGCTGCCGCGCAAGGTCACTGCGTAAGGCGTACCGGCGCGCACACCGAAAGGCTTTGATGTCCCCCTCGACCGAACACCCCTACGCCGTGCGCGCCGCCTTGTGCCTGGTGCTGGCGGGCGTCTGCGCGGCCCTGCACATCTGGAAGCTGCCCCCGGCGCTGCCGGCGCTGCAGGAACAGTTCCAACTGGACCTCGTCGAATCCGGCTTCCTGCTGTCCATTGTGCAATTGGGCGGCATGACGCTGGGCCTGCTGGTCGGCCTGATCGCCGAGCGCATCGGCCTGCGCCGCAGCATGATGACCGGCCTGGCGATCCTTGCGGCCGCCTCGGCGGCGGGCGCTCATTTCGGCACCGCGGCCATGATCCTGCTGTTCCGGGCCATCGAGGGCTGCGGATTCCTGATGGTCGTCATGCCGGCCCCCGCGCTGATCCGGCGACTGGTGCCGCCGGCAAGCCTCAGCCGCCTCATGAGCCTGTGGAGCTGCTACATGCCCATCGGCACCGTCCTCATCCTGGCCGGCGGCGCCTGGCTGCTGACGCTGGGCGACTGGCGCTGGCTCTGGACCCTGCTGGGGGCATTGACCTTCGCCATGCTGCTGCTGACCTGGGCCCTCGTGCCGGCGGACCCGCCCGCGGCGGCCGCCCATGGCGGCAATGCGTCGAGCCAGCCACCCGCCCTGCGCCTCGTGCGCCTCACCCTGGGCTCGCGCGGCGTCTGGATGATCGCGTTGATCTTCGGGGTTTATGCGGCGCAATGGATCACGGTCATTGGATTCCTGCCCACCATCTACGCCGCCGGGGGCGTCGCCGGCACGACGGCCGGCTTGCTGACCGCGCTGGTGGCCGGGGCCAACATCATCGGCAACCTGCTGGCCGGACGCCTGCTGCACCAGGGCCTGCCCGCGCAGCGGCTGATCATGGCGGGCTTCATCACCATGATCGTCTGCGCCTTCGCCGCCTTTGGCGCCGGCTTGCCGACCGCCGCACAGTTCGCCGCGATCCTGGTGTTCTCCGCCGTCGGCGGCCTCATCCCGGCAACGCTGTTCGTGCTCGCCATCGCCCTGGCGCCCACGCCGCAGGCGACCAGCACCACCATCGGCTGGATGCAGCAATGCTCGTCCCTCGGCCAGTTCACGGGACCGCCTGTGGTCGCCTGGGTGGTGAACCTCGCCGGCGGCTGGCAATGGACCTGGCTGGCCACCGGCGCCTACGCCCTGGCGGGCATCGCTCTGGTCCTGGCCATCGGCCAGCGCGCGGATACCCGGGGACGCTAATGTCCAGCTTGATGGGACATTACGACTTGGCGGTGCTCAGTGAACTGCCGCGCCATTCGCTGGGCGATACGCCGAAGCGGCGCCGGAAGGCGTGGCTGAATGCCGAGGTGTCGGCAAATCCATGCGCATGCGCAAGCTCGCCGATCTGGCGGACACAGGCGGGATCGGCGAGCAGGTCGCGGCAGCGCTCGAGCCGCGCCCCCAGGATGTAGTCGGCGGGGCTCAGGCCGCGAGCGGCAAAGAGCTTGTACAGGTAGCGGCGCGACATCCTGAAGCGCTGCGCCAGAGTATCCGCGTTCATTTCGCCGTCATGCAGATGCTCATGCACGTGGCGCAGAATCACGCGCAACTGCCCCTGGCGGACCTCCTCGAGACCCGAGACGCCGCCGCCGTCCGCCTGCCCGCCCAAGCTGAGGGCGAAAAGCTGCAACACGGTCGAGGACACATCGAAGGCCTCCTCGGGCGCCAGCGTGGCGCCCTGGGCGACCAGAGAGCGCAGGGCATCCATGGCGATCCGGCCACTGCCGCTGCCCGAACCGAAGCGCATCGCCACCCGCGTTCGCATCCTGGCTTCCCACTGGGCGAGCGCCGGAGCCGGAATCTGCAGCACCAGAAAGTGCGCGTCGGGATCCACGCAGACCTCGTAGGGCCGGGACGTGTCGTAAAAGCCCCAGTCGCCCGGACGCAGAATGGCGGAGCGGCCGTCCTGCGCAATCTGGGACCGGCCGGAGAGCTGAACGCTGAACTTGAACCGGACCTGTTCGCTGCGGTCGGCCAGCGCGCGGGTGCGACGCACCCGCTGCGCGGACGTGATCAGCTCGGATACCTGGATGCAGCCCAGGATCTCGCTGGCGGCCAGGTTATGGAAAGGCCCGGTGGACCGCGCTTCGACCTCGAGCGGCACAAAATACTGACAGATGCTGTCCGACCATCCAGCGCGGGTCTCGAACCGCCTGGGCGCGGACGGCAGCCACATGCATGCGGGATTTTGCCATGAACATGGGCGTGAGCATGAGCCGTTCCTCGCTCCCTAACATCATAGGGAATCTATAGGACGAATAATCATGTCTCGCCTAGAGGGAAAAACCCGTACCCGATGCGCCTGCCGCCGAAATACTTGATGCAGATCAAGTAAAAGAGGTGCGCCCGCGGCTCGTGGCGCTGCGGCGCACCGGGCGGGCGGCACGGATCAGTTCTGCCCATACAAATAGGGGGCTGGCGTGAGGCCCTTGCGCGCGAGCGCCTGCTCGACCTTGCGGCGGGCCGCCGCGACGTCGTCATAGCGGTAGGGCCGCACGGCGCCGACCTCGTTGGCAGTGAAGGGCCTGAAGTCCGCGGCAAGCTGCCCGGGGCTGTAGGTGGCCACCATCCAGTTCAGCACCTCGGCCAGTTCCGCATTGATCAAGGGAGACTGTGAGGCGCCCGGCACGCGGATCATGTATTCGCGCCCCTCGGGGATCTGGGTGAACATGCCGATCGAGTCGCGGAAACTCGGCACCGCATTGCGTCCCACACCCTCGCCGTCGAAGCGGTGGCACCCTCCGCAGGTGAGCATGTAGTCCTTGAAGGCCGTGGTGCTGGACTTGAGGGTCTCGATCAGGTCCTGCGGGGGGCCGGCCTCCCCGGCCGCGACTGAGAAGGCCAGCGCCAGGCCAGGGAACAGGCCGGCCCAAGCACGACGCTTGAGCCTGGTCATGATGAAGCTCCTGTAGGAATCAGTTCTTGGCAAGGCCGACGATGATCGATACCGTGCAATGGTAGACCGTGTTGGTATTGGCCATGCACCAATTGACGTCGTTGTGCAGGAAGAACTCGTAGCCGGGCCGCTCGCGCACCTGGCCGCCGCAGTAGCATCGGCCGCAGGCGGTCTTGCCGCAGCAATCGTGATAGCTGACGAGGTAATCCTTGCCGTCCTTGGGATTGTGGCAGGTGCCGACCCACGAAATCGGCGAGGGCTCGCTGCCCGGCGGGCAACTGGTGGCGGACCCGCCGCAGCAGTGGCACAGGAAACCGTCCACTGCGCAATGGCGCCAGTACTCGCAAGACGTCAGTTCCTCTTCGGTGGCGACATCCAGGTCAGCCTTCTGGGCGGCGCTCGCATTGCGTGCGATCGGCAGCACCGGCATGACGAATGCCGAGCCCACCAGGACTTTGCTGATCGAGGACAATACGCTGCGACGCGACGCAGTATGGGCAAGCTTGCGAGTCATGGTCTCGCCGAATTGATCAAGCCAGCGCATTGGTGTTCTCCTTGCGTGAAATTTCCTGGATTGAGGCTTCGCCGCGCTCGAGCCATTCCTGCGCGGTTGCGACGCCGATCTCCTTGGCCGTGAACAGGCTCTCGAGCTGCTCGCGGGAATTGATCAGGCCCTTGGCCCGGATGATGCCCTGCTCGTCGATCAGCACCGCATAGGGCAGCTTGCTGATCTGAAAGCGCATCCCGACCTCGGCCGACAGGATGTACGGGAAGGCCTCGAGGCCCGCCTTGCGATAGAAGGCCAGGTGCTCGGGCATCTCGCCGTCGCTGACGAACACGATGTCGAGCCAGGCGCGCTCGGTGTGGGCGACCGACTTGAGGATGGGCAGGAGCTTCTTGCAGATCGGGCAGCTCGGCGACAGGAAGAACAGCAACTGGCTGCGCACCCCCGCGAAGCCGATCCGCTGCGGGCGTCCGGCCAAGTCGGCGAACTCGAACCGAGGAGAAGCCTCGCCCGCGGCGGGGCCCTTGTCGATCGTCAGCGCGCCCATGGGGGCCACGCGCTCGTACAGCACTCCGATCTGACGCGACAGGGCAAGCACCACCAGCAGCAGCGCAAGCACCACCACCCACAGCGTGATATTGGAAACGATCAATGCAGTCATGATTGACTCCTGGTTTTTTGGATCCGCAAATGCGATTCGATCAATTGATTGGACACGAGATACAGGCCCAGCAAGGCCAGCGCCGCGCCGAAGAAGGTCACGCCGTCGAACCAGACCAGTTCGCGCGATGCTCGCCCGGCCGATGCCAGCACCATCACGGCCAGCAGGGCCGGCAGTCCGTTGCGCGCCACCACCCACCACGACAGGCCGCTCGAGGCGTGAACCAGGCCGCCGCAACCGCAATCGATGTCGGTATTGCCGCGCAGGAGGTTGATCGCCACTCCGAGCGTGGCGACCGCCAGGATGGCCAGTGTGAGCATGGCGCCCGCCATCCGCCAGTCAGGCGTCAGCAGCATTGCCCCGGTCGCCAGTTCGGCGCCGATGAAGGCGGCGGCGAAGGGCCGGTGCAGGATCGCCGGCAGCAGGCGGTAGCCCGCGACCGCGCCCTCGAAAGCGGCAAAGTTGCGCAGCTTGTCGAGGGCGCCCAGCCAGAGGATCCCCGTCAGCGCGGCCAAGGCGGCATAGACGATGATGGGATCAGCCATTGCCGCCTCCGCCCGCCGGCATGCCCATCACCTGCAGCGAGGTCTCGGCCGCGCCCTCGATGGTGCGCACGAGCTTGGGTTCCGGCGCCGAAATATCGTAGATATTGACGTTGGCGACGTCGATCGTCAGCAGGCGCGGGTTCTTGCCCTGGACGAGAGCCATGGACAGGGCTTCCTTGCCGGGAATGCGGGCAATCCGGGCCTTGGTCTTGAGGTCGTACACCCAGATTTCGGCAGCGGGATTCTTGTGCGAGCCTTCCTTGCCGTCGGGATGCATGAAGATGTAGAGACGCTGCGTCTTGGGGTCGACGGCCAGCAGATTGTAGCCGCCGGGCACCCAGTTCCTGGCCCGGTCCTCCTCGTTGAGAAGGGACCATACGGGATCGAAGGCCAACCCGTCCTCGCCTGGTCTGGCGGTGTAGACATTGCCGTAGAAAGACACGTACACCAGTGCATCGTCGAGCAGGCCGGGGCTGATGAAGACAGGGTCGTCCTGCACCGGAAACATGGGCTTGCTGCGCTTCTGGTCCAGCAGCTTGCCGTCCTCGCCCAGCGTCATCATCAGCAAAGCGCCGTCGCCGCACACCGTCGAGAAGCTGCGCGGCGTGCCCGGGATGGGCGTGACGCTCCAGCAGCCCGCCGAGGCCGTGATTTCCTGCACGAATGCGCCCTTCTGCATGTCGACCACGGTGATCGAAGCCGCCGGCGTGGCATTCTGCAGCAAGGCGAAGCGTCCATCATTGGTCTGGCGGAACAAGACGTCGTAATTCAGCGCGCCCGCGCGCTTCGGGGGGATGACGATCTCGCGCTCGAAACTCAGGGTGGACCCGTCCCACACCTCGATGACGTCCGTGCGTTCGCCCCGGGTGACCCGTTCGAAGTACGTCGTGGCGACGTAGATTTTCTTGCCGTCCTTGGACACTTGGGCATGACCGTTGAACGCGGTCGGAACCATGCCGAGGAACTTGCCGGTGGCGCCGTCGAACACATTGAAGCGGCTGTCGGTGAGGTGAAAGAACACCGCGTCCATGACGAACACGCGTTCCGCGGGATTCCCCCCGACGGTATGGCCGCCGGTGAGCTTTTCCACCGGCAGATGTTGCGCCTGTGCCGGACCTGCGCCCAGCCACAGACCCGCGGCCAACAGGCCCACCAGCGGGGAAATCCTCCGAGCTTGCTTTTTCATAGATCTTGCCTCCTTGCTGGTCTTAGAATGCGTGGACGTAGCGCAACTGCACGCCTCGCATGCGCGGACCGTTCTCGACCTTGAGGTCGTGGATGTACATGAGCTGCACTTGATTGGCGTCGTTGATCTGGTGGGTCACCTCGAAAGCCAACTGGTGGTTCTTGGCGTTCGTCACGGCCTCGACCCCGTTGAGCTTCTCGCGGCCGCCGGTCTCGTAGCGATAGCGCGCGCCGATGTAGGTGCTGGGAGTCAGGTTGGTCGACGCCAGCGCCATCAGCCGGACCGCCGGGTCTTTCTTGAGGGTCATGCCGTAGTAATTGTTGTTGTCGCCGAAGAACTCGAACTCGGCGACCGCCTCGAGAAACGTGGATTCGCCCACGCCCTGGACGAAGGCGAAGTCCTGGAGCGTGGTCCAGCGATTGTTGCCCGGCGAGGCATCGGCATGGTTGCTATGATAGAGACCCGTCGGAATGGTGATGAAGGGCTCCCAGGCGAACCAGGTCTTGGTTTCCTCGTTGTTGACGAACCAGATCGCCGCGCCCAGTTGCGCATCGCCGACTCCCGTCTGGCGGTCGTCGGGCATTCCGGACAGCCCGATGGTGGTGCGCATGACCGGCAGGATCGCCTCGTACTGAACGGTCTTGCCGAAAAGCTCGCTGAAATACATCGGCCGCAGGACCATGCCCTGGACGTCGATCTTGGGGCCGCCGCTCACGCGTTCGCCCTTGTCGTAGAACCCGCTGGAGCTGAGGCCCAGCAGGTAGGCCGCGAACACCCCGGTGCCCGGCGGCGCCGGGATCCAATCCCGCGCACTGGGATCGCCCGCCTGGGCCGCTCCGGTCGCGGCGATTGCTGCAATGAGCGTGGCAACACGCAATTTGCCCAATACTGACATAGAGAGTCTCCTTGAGGCCGGCTGTGGCGCCGGTTCTGATGTGTCGAAGCCCGGCCGTTACGAAGCGGCGTAGGCGATGCAGACTGATTTGCTTTCCAAGTAGGCCTCGACCGCCGCACGCCCATGTTCGCGGCCGATGCCGGACTGCTTGAAGCCGCCGAAAGGCATGTGCGGATCGAGCATGTTGTGCGTGTTGACCCACACCGTGCCCGCCCGGATGCGCGGCACCAGGCGCTGGACGCGGCCCAGGTCGTTGCTCCAGATGCTGGCGCCCAGGCCGTAGCGGGTATCGTTGGCCAAGGCGACCGCCTCATCCTCGTCTTGGAAGCGCGCGGCCACCACCACCGGCCCGAAGATTTCCTCGCGAACGATGGACGCGTCCGGCATCGCATCAGCGAACACCGCCGGACGGACGAAATAGCCGGAGCCCTCCCAGGGCTGGCCGCCAGCCAGCAGTCGGGCACCGCCCGCGCGGCCCGCGTCGATGTAGCCGTCAACGCGTTCGCGGTGACGCGACGAGACCATGGGGCCGATCTGGGTGTCGGGATCGAATCCGGAGCCCAGCTTGAGGCTGCCGGCCACGGCGACCAGACCCTCGACCACGCGATCGTAGATGCCCGCCTGGATGAACACTCGGGAGCCGGCCGTGCAGACCTGGCCCTGGTTGAAGAAGATCGCGCCGGCCGCTCCCTGGATTGCCAGATCGACGTCGCAATCGTCCATGATGACGACCGGCGACTTGCCGCCCAGTTCCAGGGAAACGCGCTTCATGTCGTCCATGGCGGCATGGCCGATGAGCTTGCCCACCTCGGTCGAGCCGGTGAAGGAGATCTTGTCCACGCCGGGATGCGCGACGAGGGCCGCGCCGGTGACCTCGCCGCGGCCGGTGATCACATTGAGAACGCCCGGCGGGAAGCCGACGTCGAGCGCGAGCTCGGCCAGGCGGATCGCCGTCAGGGGCGTTTCCTCGGCGGGCTTGAGCACCACGGTGCAGCCGGCGGCCAAGGCGGGAGCGATTTTCCAGACCGCCATCAACAGGGGGAAGTTCCATGGCACGATCGAGGCCACCACGCCCACGGGCTCGGGCCGCGTGTAGGCGTGATACTTCACCCCTGGGGGGGAATGGGATGGACAGATCCAAAGTGTCGCCGGATAGCTTGGTCGCCCAGCCGGCCATATAGCGCAGCCACTGTGCCCCGGCGCCGACCTCCAGCCCCTGGGACAAGGCGAGCAGCTTGCCGTTGTTGAGGGTCTCGAGCCGCGCCAGGGCTTCGCCCTCGGCCTCGAGCCGGTCGGCCAACGCGAGCAGCAGCCGCTCGCGGCCCGCCGGCGTCACGTCGCGCCAGGCCGGCGATTCGAATGCCCGCCTGGCAGCCTGCACCGCCTGATCGACATGGACTGTCCCGGCTTCGACCTGCTGGGCGATGACCTCGCCGGTGGCGGGATCGTAGACCGGCAGGCGCCCGTCACCCTGGACGCAGGCCTGCCCGTCGATGATCATGTGTTCGCGGATGGCGGCGAGTTCGGGACGTTGGGCCGTCGCTGTCATGGTTTGCCTCCTCTGGTTTTTGTCCGTGGAAGCTTAACCAGAGGAGCCGCACAAGAATTGTCCTGCCGTGCACCGTGACATGTCAGAACGTGCACGACGAGCCCGACGGCGACTGTGAGAACTGGATCCGGCGGAATCGACCGGAATCCGTAGCCGCCGACGGATGGCGGCGCCCGGGGGAATCAGCCGACGACGCTGGGCAAATTGAGGCCCGACTGCGCCCAATCGACCGGCTTGACCGCCGGCACGATCCGGATGTCGCAGCCCGGAGCAGAGAGATCGATACGGCGCTCGGCCGTGTATTGGCACAGGCGATTGGAGTAGAACACCTTGGCCACCGGGGCGTCCGGTGCATCACGGTTTTGCGCGACCACGACGGCCAGTTCGCCGGAGGTCAGGCTGAGGATGGAACCGACCGGATAGCGCCCCAGCGCCCGGACGAAGGCGGCCAGGATGTCCTCATCGAACTGGCCCGTCCATTCGGCCATCTTGCCCAGCGAGAACGCCGGATCCCAGCCTTTCTTGTAGGGCCGGTTCGATGTGATCGCGTCGTAGACGTCGCAAATCGCGCCCATGCGCGCCAGCAGACTGATCTGCTCGCCGGCCAGGCCGTCCGGATAGCCCCGCCCGTCGATGCGTTCGTGGTGATGCAGGCAGACGTCCAGGACCTCGGGTGGAATGCCGGGTTCCTCGCGCAGCATCGCCGCGCCCTCGACAGGATGCCGCCTGACGATCGCGAATTCCTCGTCGGTGAGGCGGCCCGGCTTGTTGAGGATCTTTTCCGGGATGCCGACCTTGCCGATGTCGTGCAGCAGGCCCGCCATGCCCGCCAGGCGCACCTGTTCCTCGGAATGCCCGAGCTCGCGCGCCAGGGATGCCATCAGGGCGGCCACGGCCACCGAATGCATGTAGGTGTACTGGTCGGCGCGCTTGATGCGCGCCAGGCTGAGCAGCGCGTCCGGATGTTCGTCGATGGACCCCGCCACGTCCTGCGCCAGGCGCTCGGCCTGCTGTACGTCCAGGCGGCGCCCCAGCTGGGCATCGCTGAACATCTGCGCGACCACGTCGCCCGAGGCATCGCGCACCCCGCGGGCCCGCTCGTAGGCCTGGTGGACCTCGTCCGCCGGCCCGGCCGCGTCTGCGTCCTGGGCGCGGCCGCCGTCGCGCCGGCCCACGGCCCGCGCCATCGGCTGGGCCTGGTCTTCGACGTCCAAGCCCCGATCCGTATCGATCCAGACCCACTCGAGCTTGGAGCCTCGCAGGCGCGACAGGTGGCTGTCCTGCTGGATCAGGAAGCGTTGGCGCCAGAATGAATGGTCCAGCCACGAGCCGCACAGCTCATGGATGTACATGCCGATACGCAGCTGCGAAACAGGCACTCGCTTGAGCATGGTGGAATCCGGGGATCAGTCCGGCGCGCCGGGGGTTTCATCCATGCCTTCCCAGCGCGGGCCGGGCACATGGATGTCGAACAGGTCGAGCACACGGCAGACCGTATGATCGATCATTTCGTCCAGGGTCTGCGGCCGCATGTAGAACGCAGGCAGCGGCGGAAACACCACGCCGCCCATCTCGGTCACCGCAGTCATGTTGCGCAGGTGCGCCAGATTCAGCGGCGTTTCCCGGATCATCAGCACCAGGCGCCGCCGTTCCTTGAGGGTCACGTCGGCCGCCCGGGTCAGCAGATTGTCGGACAGGCCATGGGCCACCGCCGCCAGGGTGCGCATGGAACAGGGCACGATCACCATGCCCGTGGTTGCGAACCCGCCGCTGGCGAGCGTCGCGCCCACGTCGCGGTGGCTATAGACGCGATCGGCCAAGGCATGGACGGCCTGGCGCGACATGCCCAGCTCGTGGCGGATGTTGAGCACCCCGGCCGGCGACACCACCAAGTGAGTCTCGATCGTGCCGAGCTCGCGCGCGAGCTGCAGCAGGCGGATCGCGTATTGCGCGCCCGTGGCCCCGCTGATGCCGACGACCAGGCGACGCCGGTCGGTCACTCGATGGCCCCGGATTCCTTCAGGAGCTCGGCGAGTTCGCCCTTTTCATACATCTCGGACATGATGTCCGTGCCGCCGATGAATTCGCCCTTGACGTAGAGCTGGGGAATCGTCGGCCAATTGGCGTAATCCTTGATGCCCTGGCGCACCTCGGCGTCCTCGAGCACGTTGACCGTCACGAGCTTGGTGACGCCTACCGCCTTGAGGACCTGGATCGCGCGGGCCGAAAAACCGCATTGCGGGAACTGCGCCGTGCCTTTCATGAACAGGACGACCGGATTGTCCGTGACCGTCTCGCGGATGAATGACTGGACTTCGGATTGGACTTCTTCGCTCATGGTGTTCCACCAGAAAATGTAACGTTTAAAACGACAGGCGACCCCGGGTCACCCGCTCGATGCCTGCCAGGTCCCGCAGGCTGGCAATATCGGCAAACCCTCGACGCCGCAACAGCCGGCGCACCGCGCCGGCCTGGTCCCATCCGTGCTCGACACACACCGTGCCCGACGGCGCCAGATACCGCGGCGCCCCGTCGATGATCGCACGCAATGCCGACAGGCCGTCGGCCCCGTCCGTGAGCGCCGTCGGCGGCTCGAAGCGCAGGTCGCCCTGCCCCAGGTGCGGGTCCCGCGCGTGGATGTACGGCGGATTGGACACGATGAGGTCGTATTGCGGCGACCCCAATCGGCTATCGTACCAATTCCCGTGGAAAAACTGTAGCGATGCCCCCAAAGCCCGCGCATTCTCCGCCGCGATCGCCAGCGCCGCCGGGCTGATATCGGTGGCGTCCACCCGCGCGTCGGGGCGCGCCAGGGCGACCGAGACCGCCACGGCCCCGCTGCCCGTCCCCAGGTCCAGCACGCGCGGGGCGGCACACCCGGCCACGGCCTCGAGGGCCGCCTCGACCAGTTGCTCGGTCTCGGGTCGGGGAATCAGCACATCGGGGGTCACCCGGAATTCGCGGCCCAGGAACTCGCGCCGCCCAAGGATATAGGCCATGGGCTCGCCCGCGGCGCGGCGCGCCTCGAGGGCCTCGTAGGCCGCCAAGTGCGCCGGATCCAGAGGATCCGTGTCGTGGGCGATCAGCCAGCTGCGCGGCACCCCCAGCACCTGTTGCCACAGCATATGCGCCTCGAGCCGCGGCAGCGGACTGGCCGCGACCCGGTCGCGCAGGGTATGGGTCGCCGCCATCGCGCGATCACTCGTCCAGGGCCAGGGCGGCGAGCTGCTCGGCCTGATGTTCGGCCAGCAAGGCGCCGATGAGTTCCTCGAGGTCGCCTTCCATGATCTGGCCGAGCTTGTACAAGGTGAGGTTGATGCGATGGTCCGTCACCCGTCCCTGGGGATAGTTGTAGGTGCGGATGCGCTCGGAACGGTCGCCCGAGCCCACGAGGCTCTTGCGCTGCGCCGCCTCGCGCGCGTGCGCCTCCTGCTGCTGCCGGTCCTTCAGGCGTGCAGCCAGCACCTGCATGGCCTTGTCCCTGTTCCGGTGCTGCGAGCGGTCGTCCTGGCACTCCACCACCAATCCCGTGGGCAAATGGGTGATGCGCACCGCCGAATCCGTCTTGTTGATGTGCTGGCCCCCGGCGCCGCTGGCGCGAAAGGTGTCGATGCGCAAGTCGTTGGGATTGATCTGGATGTCGGCCAGCGTGTCGGCCTCGGGCATGACCGCCACGGTGCAGGCCGAGGTGTGCACGCGGCCCTGCGCCTCGGTCTCGGGCACACGCTGCACCCGGTGGGCGCCCGATTCGAATTTCAGTCGGCCATAGACGCCGTCGCCCTCGACGTGGACGATGACCTCTTTGTAGCCGCCCAGCTCGGCACCGCTCTCGGACATGAATTCCACCCGCCAGCCTTGGCTTTCGGCGTAGCGCATGTACATCCGCAGCAGGTCGCCCGCGAACAGTGCGCTCTCGTCGCCGCCGGTGCCGGCGCGGATTTCCAGGAACACGCTGCGGTCGTCATCCGGATCGCGCGGCAGCAGCAGGACCTGCAACTCGCCTTCCAGCGCCTCGATGCGGCCCTCGGCGGCCTCCAGTTCCTCGGCGGCCATGTCCCTCATCTCGGGATCGGACATGAGCTCGCGAGCGCCCTCGCGATCGGTTTCGGCCCGTTGCCATGCCGTGAAGGCGGCGACGACGGGGTCGAGCTCGGCGCGCTCGCGCGTGAGCTTGCGGAAGCGGTCCATGTCGGCAGCGCTGTCGGGCTCGGCCAGCAGCGCATCGATCTCAATGAGGCGGTGGGCCAATTGTTCCAGCCGGCTGCGCATCGAGGGTTTCATCGTGGGGTCATCCAGTACAACGGGTTCGGGAGCCGGGCGGCAAAAGCATGCCCTCCCCGGCGGGGGGACGCGGAAGATGGGGAGCGTCGCTACCGGCGGCGGGCGCCGGCCTCGGGCGTCAGGCGCGGCAGCAGCGCCAGCAATTGCTGGCGCTCGGCGCCTTCGCTGCGATTGAGGGCCGCCAGCGGCCCGTGCATGAATTTCTGGGTAAGGCCGTGGGCGAGCTGGTCCAGCACCGCCTGCGGATCCTCGCCGCGCGCCAGCAGGCGCCGCGCACGGTCCAGTTCAGCATGGCGCAGCGCGTCGACGTTGCGCTGGAAATCGATGATCGCCGGGACGATCTCGCGCTGGCTCAGCCAGTGCATGAAATTCTGGACGCGGGTCTCGATGATGGCCTCGGCCTGCACCACCGCCGCGCGACGCGCATCCGCGCCGCTTTGGACCATGCGGCCCAGGTCGTCGACGGTATACAGATAGACGTCGGCCAGGCGACCGGCCTCGGCCTCGATGTCGCGCGGCACCGCCAGGTCGACCATCACCATGGGGCGATGGCGCCGCGCACGCGCAGCCCGTTCCACCATCCCCAGACCGAGGATGGGCAAGGAACTGGCCGTACAGGACACCACCACATCGTATTCCGCCAGATGGTTCGGCAGTTCGGATAGCTTCAGCGTACGGGCGTCGAAACGGCCCGCGAGAACCTCGGCGCGCTCGACCGTGCGATTGGCCACCGCCATCCGGCGCGGGCGCGCCGCGCCGAAGTGCGTGGCACAGAGCTCGATCATTTCGCCCGCGCCGATGAACAGCACGTTGGCCTGCGACAAATCGCCTAGGACGCGTTCGGCCAGGCGCACGGCGGCGGCGGCCATGGACACGGAATGGGCACCGATGGCCGTTTGCGAGCGGACCTCCTTGGCGACCGAGAACGTGCGCTGGAACAACTGGTGCAACAGGGTGCCCAGCGTGCCGGCCTCCTCGGCGGCGCGCACGGCGGATTTCATCTGGCCGAGGATCTGGGGTTCGCCCAGCACCATCGAATCCAGGCCGCTGGCGACCCGGAAGGCATGGCGCACGGCGTCGTTGCGCTGGTAGCGGTAGACGTGGGGAATCAGGATGCCCGCCTCGAGGCGGTTGAACTCGGCCAGCCAGCCGGGCAGGCGCTCGGCGACGCCGGGGTCGGCGGCACAGTAGACCTCGGTGCGATTACAGGTCGACAGGATGGCCGCCTCGCGCACGGCGCTGCCGAAGGCCGAGCGCAGCCCCGCCAGCGCGGGCTTGAGCACGTCGAGCGGAAACGACACGCGTTCCCGCACCGACACCGGCGCGGAAACATGGTTCAGCCCGAAAGTGAGAACGTCGACCGACATGCCCGGAAACATTTACGCAAGAATGACAACCGGCATTATAAACGCCCGGGAGCCCGCCAGGGGATTTCCCGAGGGTGGACGCCTGCAGAACGTCGTTTTTTCGTGTATTATTCTGCGTCTTGGCCCGGTAGCTCAGTCGGTAGAGCAGAGGATTGAAAATCCTTGTGTCGGTGGTTCGATTCCGCCCCGGGCCACCACCCCTTCTTCCCTCCCAGTCTCACCAAGCCCCATTTTCACCGCGGAAATAAGGGCTTGCGTCGAAAACCCATCCCAAGCCGCCTCATCGGATTCCACTGAATCCCGGGCTTTTTGTTCCCTGTTGTGTTGGGCGCTTCCCCCATATTCGGCGCTTGGTGATCGTGGCCGACCGGGGGCTGCTCTCGCTCGATAACATGCAGGCCATCCAGGCCTTGCAATTGCCCGATGGCAGCGCACTGGAATTCATTCTGGCGGTGCCGGGCCGCCGCTACGGGGAATTCCACGTCATCTTGCAGGACTTCCACAAGACCATTACAGACGAAGAAAATGAAACCGTCTGCGAAACGCGCTGGCGGGGGGGTGCGTCTGGTGGTGGCTCATCATCCGCTCCGCGCCGCCGAACAGAATGCTTGGCGCAGGGACAAGATTGCCGAACTGGAATCCAACGCTTGATGCAACGTATTCGATCGAGTACAATTAGTCGTGTACACGATAAAGCCGTTGCCCGAATTCGATGCGTGGTTCGACAGCCTGAAAGACCCGGCCACTCGCGCCCGACTCATTCGCAGACTTGAGAAGGCTGAACGGGGCCTCCTGGGCGATGTGGAGCCCGTCGGCGAAGGTGTCAGCGAGATGCGCGAATTCTTCGGCCCCGGCTGGCGCATGTACTACATTGAGCAGGATGATGTCCTGATTGTCATGCTGGGAGGTGGCAGCAAGGCCACACAAAGCCGCGACATCAAGCAGGCCAAGGAGTTGGCCCGCACCCTGAGACACGACGAGGAAGACCAGTCATGAGCAAAAAGATCATCAAGGTTTCTGACCTCCCCACCTTCGACCCCGCGCGTTACCTGCGCGACGATGAAGATATTGCCGCCTACCTGACCCAGGTCATTGAGGAAGGTGATTCCGGCGAACTCGCCCATGCGCTGGGTGTGGCTGCGCGTGCGCGAGGCATGACGCAAATTGCACAGGCCGCCGGCATTGGTCGAGAATCTCTTTACAAGGCCCTGCGAGCCGACGCCAGCCCGCGCTTCGACACGATCGCCAAAGTATGTAAGGCGCTGGGCGTGCGTATCGTCGTTCAGGCCGAGCACCCGGCCTGAGTCAGCGCGCCACCACTTGCTTGCCAAGACCCTCAGCCGGTCACTCGCAAAGAAGCCAACTGGACAATGGCCGTGGACGGCCTGCTCCTTCAAGACCCGGTGCTGTGCGGGTGAGGGCCGAGATGGCCCTACACAGCAGGCGCGGGGTAGTGCCTGCATGACGCTAAAATGAGGCTCGGGCATCAGAATCGACTGCCGCACGCCAGCCGATTGCCTCCCCCCTTCCCGTCATTTCAAATAGAGCGTACCGAATATGGCCGGCACACTGGCGATCGTCGTTTCCCTACTGCTATTGATGTACCTGGCCTATCGGGGCATCACCGTGCTGCTGCTTGCACCGCTGATGGCCGCTCTGGCGGTACTGCTCTCGGGCGAGATCGCGCTGTACCTGCCGATCTACACCGAAACCTTCATGAAGGCGCTGGGCAATTACGCGATCCAGTTCCTGCCGATCTTCCTGTTGGGCGCCTTGTTTGGTCAATTGATGGCCGATTCGGGGGCGGCCCATACGATTTCCCGCTGGATTGTGGAAAAACTGGGTCATAAGCATGCCATCCTGACGGTTGTGCTGGCCTGCGGGATCCTGACTTATGGTGGCGTATCGCTATTCGTCGTGGCCTTTGCCATCTATCCGATTGCAAAGGATCTGTTTCGCCGGGCAAATATTCCCAAGCGTCTGATACCGGCGACCATTGCCCTCGGGTCCTTCACCTTTACCATGACAGCACTGCCCGGCACGCCCTCGATCCAGAACGCCATACCCATTCCGTACTTTGGCACCAACGTGTTTGCGGCGCCTGGCCTGGGCCTGATCGCCGCGGCCATCATGCTGGGAGGCGGCATGTGGTGGCTGCACAGGCGTGCGGCGCTGGCCGCAGCCGCGGGCGAAGGTTATGGCAGGCACGAGGACGATGCGGCCGCCGCAGCCGTAAGCCCGGATAGCGGCGCACTGTCGCACATGCCGTTGGTACTGGCGCTCCTGCCGCTTTTTCTGGTCATCGCCGTCAATGCGCTGTTCACCTACGCGATATTCCCGCATATGGACATGAGCCCGGTCACCGACCGCTTTCCGCACCTGAGGCCAGAGAACGTGATCGGACTGTGGGCGCTGATCATTGCGCTTGTCGCTGCCTGCACGACTTTGATTGTTGCTCGCCTGGGGCACTGGGATGATTTGCAGGGGACCGTCAACAAGGGGGTATTCGGCTTCATGCTTCCGCTGTTCAACACAGCCTCGGAGGTTGGCTATGGCGCCGTGATTGCCAGCCTGGCGGGCTTTGCCATCATCCGCAACGCAGTGTTGAATGTGACACCCGATAATCCCTTGATTTCCGAAGCGATCGCAATGAATGTGCTGGCGGGGATCACCGGATCCTCGTCCGGCGGCCTGAGCATTGCGCTGCAGACTTTGGGTTCGGATTATCTGCGCATGGCGCACGAAGCAGGCATCAGCCCCGAACTGATGCACCGCGTGGCCGTGCTGGCGGCGGGCGGCTTCGATACCCTGCCGCATTGCGGGGCAATTATCACGCTGCTGTCAATTTGCAAGCTGACGCACCGCCAGTCCTACATGAATATCGCCGCCGTGACCATGGGCGCGCCGATGATAGCCCTGATCGTCGTGATTACGCTGGGAACGCTGTTCGGTAGTTTTTGATATCGGGTGGCTGTTGCAGCAATATGGCCAGCCAGCGGCGAAGCACTGCTTGCCGCCGCCGTTGGAGCGGTGGGTGCCATACCGCTAAACGTGGCAAGAATGATCCTCCAATGCACCCAAAATACCGCATGCGTCGGTTGGGGCGGTGCTGCTGCACTTCCGGCGCAAGGTCACCAGATGCTGTTTCAACTGCGCCAGTGCCTGGATACGCGCCTCGACCGCCCGGATATGCCCATCCAGGAAGGCATTGACCTCACCGCAGTCCTCGGTGGGAATATCCCGGTACTGAAGCAACGTGCGTATTTCGCTTAGCGCCATGTCCAGCGTGCGGCAGTGCCGGATGAAGCGCAGCCGCTCAATGTGGTCATCGCCATACAGGCGATAGTTTCCCGCGCTGCGGGACGGCGCCGGCAACAGCCCTTCTTTTTCGTAATAGCGGATGGTTTCCACCGTGGTTTCGGTGCGCTCGGCCAACTCGCCGATCTTGATTGGCATGATGGCCTCCATCACTCAAACATTGAAGTAACTATAGTCTTTTAAATCGAGGCTGGCAAAATCCTGTTCCGCACACAGTCGCTTGACTCTGAAGTCGCTATAGGGTTTCCAATGGCGCCATTGCAGGAGAACTCTGATGCGATTCCATATCGAAGGCATGACATGCGGCGGCTGCGCCTCCAAGATCGAAACCGCGCTGGCGCGCTTGCCCGGCGTGTCCGACATCCGCCTGAACTTTGCCAACGAGAAACTGGACCTGACGCTCGGCCCCCAGTCGCCGACACGGCCCGACGACATCGTGGACACCATCAAGGGCCTGGGTTTCGGGGTGTCCGCCGACGGCCAGCCGGCAGCCCCACCGCCATGGTGGCAGGCCCGGAAAGCCAAACAAGTCATCGGCCTGGGCGCCTTGATGGGCGCCGCCACCGCCACCGCCCTGCTGTTTCCCGTCTACGGCGTGTGGGCCTTTGTCTTGGCCGTTTTGGCCGGTGTACTGCCCTTTGCCCGCCAGGCATGGGCCCTGGCCAAGTCGGGTACGCCTTTTTCCATCGAGACCTTGATGTCGGTGGCGGCGCTTGGCGCGCTCCTCATCGGCGAGGCCGCGGAGGCCGCGGCGGTCGTCTTCCTGTTCTCGGTCGGCGAGTTGCTGGAAAGCGTGGCGGCCGGTCGGGCACGCGCCGGCATCAAGGCGCTGGCCTCGCTGCTGCCGAAAACGGCTTTGCTGCTGGATGCGCAGGGCGGACAGCGCGAGGTCCCGGCCGCGTCGCTGCGGGCGGACGACCTCGTACTGGTACGGCCGGGCGACCGCGTTCCGGCCGATGGTGTCATCGTCGAAGGCGCGTCCAGCCTGGACGAATCCCCCCTCACCGGGGAATCCATGCCGCGCGCCAAGGCCCCGGGCGACAGCGTGTTCGCCGGATCGGTGAACGTCGACGGCGTACTGCGGATCCGCGTGGAAAAAACAGCCGCCGACAATACGCTGGCGCGCATCATCCACCTGGTCGAAGAGGCCCAGGCCAGCAAGGCGCCCACCGCGCGTTTCATCGAACAATTCAGCCGCTATTACACACCGGCGGTAATGGCGATCGCCGCGCTGGTCGTGCTCTTGCCGCCGCTGGCCGTGGGGGGCGACTGGGAAACCTGGTTGTATCGCGGCCTGGCGCTGCTGCTGATTGCCTGCCCTTGCGCACTGGTCCTGTCCACGCCTGCTGCCATTGCCTCCGGCCTGGCGGCCGGCACACGCCGCGGCCTGCTGGTGAAAGGCGGCAGCGCGCTGGAAACCATCGGCAAGGCGGGCGTCATCGCGTTCGACAAGACCGGCACGCTCACCGAAGGCACGCCGATGGTGACCGACATTGTGGCGCTCGGCGGTGCCGACAGGGACGCGGTGCTGGCCTTGTGCGCCGCGGTGGAATCCGGCTCAAGTCACCCGCTGGCAGCCGCCATCGTGCATCATGCAAAAAGCGCCGGCTTGACCATCCCCGAGGCCTCCAACGCCGCCGCGACCGCCGGCAAGGCCGTGCACGCCGATGTGGCCGGCCGCCGCCTGGCCATCGCCTCGCCGGCCTACGCGGCCCAGGCCGCCGCGCTTGCCGCCGGCCAGGCCGAACGCATCGCAGCGCTGCAAACCGAAGGAAAAACCGTTACCGTGCTGTTCGACGAACACAGCTGCAAGTCGCTGGGGCTGGTGGCCTTGCGCGACGAGCCCAGGCAGGATGCTCGCGCAGGTCTGGCCGCGCTGAAAGCCATGGGCGTGCGGACCATCATGCTCACCGGCGACAGCCGGCGCACCGCCCAGGCGATTGCCGACGCACTGGGCATGGATCATGAGGCCGAACTGCTGCCGCAAGACAAGCTGCGCCTGATCAGCGACATCAAGGCGAAGACCACGGTGGCCATGGTGGGCGATGGCATCAACGATGCCCCGGCGCTGGCGGCCGCGGACGTGGGCATCGCCATGGGCGCCGGCACCGACGTGGCCATGGACACCGCCGACGCCGCGCTGATGAACAACCGCGTCACCGACGTCGCCCATCTGGTGGCATTGTCTCGGGCCACTCTGGCAAACATCCACCAGAACGTGGCATTTGCGCTCGGCCTGAAAGGCGTTTTCCTGATCACCACCGTGTTGGGGCTGACCGGATTGTGGGTGGCCGTGCTGGCCGATACGGGCGCCACGGCGCTGGTCACGCTGAATGCCTTGCGTCTGCTGCGCTTCAAGGGCGGCGAGGCGTACAAAAACGCCTTGTAAAGACCGGCCGCGATACTGCGCGTCGCAGCGGCCTCCTGCTCGGGCATGGAACTTGCTACAGGTCCTGCAACCCCTGCCGGGGCCCTGTTCCATTCTTGACGGAGGCCACAATGACCCAAACCAGAACCATCCAGGCGCTGTCCCTCATTTCGGCAGCGCTGCTCCTGACGGCGTGCGGCGCCCCGCGCTACAACCAGCCCGTCACCGACAACGGACAGAACGAGTTGACCACGACGCAGCCGACCTATTATCGCGGCACCGAAAGCGGGATTGCGGTCGTCAACACTGAGGACGAAATGATCAACGCCAATGTCCTCAGCGCCGTTTCCATGGTTCCAGGGCTGCGTCAGTCCAACATCCAGGTGGGTACCCTGCACGGTGTCGTGTCGCTGAGCGGCACGGTGGACAGTCGCGCCACGGCTCAAAGCGTCGTGCAGGCCGCGCGGCAGGTGCAGGGCGTACGCAGCGTCACCTATGACCTGCGCATCCTTTGAGAAACCGCTACGATCCGCGATGATGCACGAGCTGGGCAAAACGCGCCATGTCGATATTGCCGCCACTGAGCAGGACACCGACGCGTTTGCCTTGCAAGGCCTGCGTCATCTGCCGGGCCGCGGCGAATCCCAGACAGCCCGTGGGCTCGACGATCAGTTTCATGCGGGTGGCCATGAACATCATGCATTCGACGAGTTCGGCATCCGAGGCGGTCAGGATGTCGTCGACGTCGCGCCGGATGATGGGGAAGGTCACCTCGCCCAGATGCTGCGTCTGCGCGCCATCGGCAATGGTCTTGGGCGTGTCGATGTGCACGATGCGGCCGCTGCGCAACGAGCGCTGGCCGTCATTGCCGGCCTCGGGCTCGGCGCCGTATAGCCGGCAGTTTGGCGACATCGCCCGCGTGGCCAGCGCGCAGCCGGACAGCAGGCCCCCGCCGCCCAGCGGCACGAACAAGGCATCCAGCGGGCCGACCTCCTCGAACAACTCCTTGGCCGCCGTCCCCTGGCCACACAGCACGTCCGGGTGGTCATACGGAGGAATCAGCGTCAGGCCATGCCGCTGCGCCAAGTCGCGGCCGATCTGCTCGCGGTCTTCTGTGTAGCGATCATACGTGACCACCTTGCCGCCGTATCCCTGGGTGGCGGCCACCTTGCCGGCCGGCGCATCCTGCGGCATGACGATGGTGGCGGGGATGCCCAGGATCTGCGCCGCCAGCGCGACGGCCTGCGCGTGGTTGCCGGAGGAATACGCCACGACACCCGCCTTGCGCTGCTCCGGGCCCAGCCTCGAGAGCGCGTTATAGCCGCCCCGGAACTTGAAGGCCCCCATGCGCTGGAGGTTCTCGCATTTGAAGAACACCTGGCCGCCGAATGCCTCGTCGACGGTGCGCGAAGTCATCACGGGTGTTTTATGGACGTGGCCCTTGATGCGCTCCGATGCCGAGGCCACATCGTCGAAGGTGGGTAGCTTGATCATGGGGAGCCCTTCCGGCTGGTCACCGGCAGCACGTCACCGACGAATCGTCTGGATACACTGGCATGTCGGCGGAGGCCCCTGCGCCTCAGTGATAAGCCAGCCGGCCGTCCTTGTCCCGATCCTGCCGATCGAAATCGCGCATGACACGGTCCATGAATTCAGCCTCGCTGATGTCGCTGCTGCCATCGGCGTCCACGGCGGCGAACTGTTCGGGTGTCAGCACGCGGGCCGCCTCCTGCTTGGTGATGCGCCCATTGCCATCCGCGTCGAGCCGGCCGAACGCGCCTTCCATGTACTGCTGATATTCGGCGCGAGAGACTTGGCCGTCCTTGTCGACATCCAGCTGGTCGAAATGCTCTTGTGTCAATTCCACCGCGGTCGTGCTTCCTTGCGCCACGGCGGCCAGCGGCGTGCCCAGGGCCAAGGCCAGGACGATGGCAAGCGATGAGTTCTTCATGTCATGTGCTCCTCAGTCGCAACCCAGCCGGTTGCCGGCGTAGCCGCCGGCGCCGATGCCGACCGCGGTGGCCACCGTGCGGCCCGACCCGCCGCCGATGGTGCTGCCCAGCAGGCCGCCGACAACCGCGCCGCCGACGGTGCCGGCAATGCAGTTGAACTCGGAATTACGGGACTGGCCATGCGCGCCCGAGGGGGATTGGCAGGCCCCCAAGGCCCCCAGGCCGATCAAGGCGATGGCGAGTGTCATGTGTCTTTGTCTCATGGTTTCCTCCGGCCCTGCGTGGGCGTTCAATCGAGTTTCGTGATCTTGCTGCCTTGGACGCCGATGCCCGCCATCAGGCCTTTCTGCCCGAAGACGTACGCATAGATGTCGTGATCGGCCGTCGTGGAAGACAGTTTGCGGGCCGCGCCCTCGTCGATCAGGACGACGCTGGGCCCGACGCCGATTTCCCAGCCGTTGCGGTCATCCAGCGCCCGCGTGGCGCTTTCGCGCATGAAGAACAAGGCGTATCCGTAGGCTTGCGCCCCGGCCTGCAAGCCATAGGACAGGCCCGTGGAGGCATAATGCCCGTCGGGCTTGTCGTCACGGAACAACACGCCCTTGCCGCGCTCGGCGCCGACCACCAGGCCTGCCTTGAGAATGCGCGGAAACACCAGCACGGCCGAGGACTGTTCCGCCAGGAAACGGGTCTCGGGCTGTTTCTCGTAGAGCTGCTCCAAGGCCGCGCGCGCGTCTTGCTCGAGCTCGGCACCAGAGGCTGCGGCCGCGGTGTGGCTCCAGCCCAGCAAGGCCGCACACAATGCGATGCCCAGCCAAGCCGGCCAGCCGGCAGGATGCCGCAGACTCTCGAATGCTCTCCCCATCATTGCCTTCCCCTTCCTGTATTGTGCCGCCGCTTGGCCGCCATCCGCTGATCCCGCACGGCCCGGATTGCCAGAACCATAGCAGAATCCACTGTCGGAAGGCTAGAATGCGCTGTCCTTCGCCTTCAGCGGGGGCGGCACGCGGACGGCGTGACGATCGAACGCTATGAAAAGAACGGCGCCGCCGCAACCCTCACGCGGCCGTGGCCCTAAGATCGCAGCCCGGCGTCACGACAGGATGCCGGGCAGCCACAGCGTCAAGGACGGAAAGAACACCAACAGGGCCACCATGATCAGCATGGTGACGACGAAAGGCAGCGCGCCGTACACCACGTCCTTGAGCTTGCCGGACTCGCGCGTGCCCTGGACGACGAACAGGTTGATCCCGACCGGCGGGGTCAGCATGGCGGTCTCCATCAGCACCATCATCAGGACCCCGAACATCAGCGGATCGATGCCCGCCGCCTTGATCGCCGGGATGATCAGCGGCACGGTGGCGATCAGCATGGACAGCGGCTCCATGAACATCCCCAGCACCAGGTAGAACACGACCGCGGTCAGCAGAACGGCCGTGGGCGACAGGCTCGCGTCGCTGAACAGGTGCGTGACCAGCGATGACAGGCCGATGGCCGTCAGCACGAAATTGAGCAGGAACGCGCCGATCACGATCAGGAGGATCATGGCGGTGGTGGTCATGGTGGCCTCGGCGGCCTCCAGCAGCATCTTGATCGAGAAGCGCCGCCGCACGACGGCCAGCAGCAAGGCCATCAGCACCCCCAGCGCCGCCGACTCGGAGGGCGTGGCCCAGCCCACATAGATGGCGCCGATCACCAGGATGAAGATCGACAAGGGCGGCAGCAAGTCGGGCAGCACCTCCCAGCGCCGGCGCCAGGACGTCGAAATGGCCTCGCCGCCCCAGGCGGGCCGAACGAGGCAGCACACCAGGATGATGGTCGAGAACAGCACCGCCAGCAGCACGCCGGGCAGCATGGCCGCCAGGTACAGCCGGGGAATCGAGGTCTCGGTGAGCACGCCGTAGATGATCAGGGGAATGGACGGCGGGATCAGGATGCCCAGCGAGCCGCCGGCGGCGATCGTGCCGAGGAACAGCGGCTCGTTGTAGCGGTACCGCTTGATCATGGGATTGGCGATGGTGCCCAGCGTCGCGGCGCAGGCGACGCTCGAGCCGCTCATGGCGGCAAAGGCGGTGGAAAAACCCACGTTGGCATGCATCAGGCCGCCCGGCATGCGGGCCAGCCACTGCGCGATGGCGTGGTACATCTTTTCGCTGATGCCGCTGCGCAGCAGCAGTTCGCCCAGCAGGATGTACAGCGGGATGGCGAACAGCGTGAAATGGCTGGAGGTCCCCCACGTCAGCTCGCCGAAGGCGATCCACAGCGGCATGGGCGAATACCATCCCGCCAGCAGCAGACCCAGCACGATCATGGCCGCGGCCACGGGAATGCCGACGGCCAGCAACAGCAGCAGCATGCCGACGGAAATACTAAGCATGGCCGTTCCCCTTCGCGGCGATGTCCTCGATCACCTGCTGTTGTTCGCGCAGATCGTCCTCGGCGGTGCGGGTGCCGATCAGCGCCACCACGCCCATGCGGTCGCCCCGGACCAGGCGGACAAGCGCCTTGACGAACAGGTACAGGCTGGTCAGGCACAGGAAGACCAGCCCCGCGGCCCAGAGTCCCTGGGGAATCGCCAGGGGCACCGCCAGCGGCGTGATCGAGTGCGCATCCCGCGACAGGGACTCGAGAAACGTCGACACCCCCACCCAGGCCAGCACGGCGGCGGCCAGCCCGAAGACGAGCATGGCGAACAGATCGAAGAACACCCAGGCCGCGCGCGGCACGACCGATTGCAGGATGTCGATGCGGATGTGGCCGCGGTGCAGCAGGGTGAGCGAGGCGGCCCAGGCCGTCGAGACGGCGAGCACGTAGCCCGACAATTCGCCCGCCCCGCCGGACAGGATGGAGTCGCCGAAGAGCTTGCGGCTGAGCACATCGATGCCGATGACGAATGCCATCAGCAAGACGGCCAGGCCGCCGGCGCGGGCGCTGTAGCGCGCGAGCTTAGAGAAAATATCCGACATGGACGTAACCTCGGGAGCCGAGCCGGCGGCTTTCACGCCACCGGCTTCTGGACGTTTAAAGCTTGGTCAGGTCGATCTGCATGCCGACGACCTTGCCGACCGTCTCGTTCCAGCGGCCGGCGCATTCCTTGCCGCAGCGCTGGGCCCACTGGGGCAGCACGACCTCCTGGGCGATCTTCTTGATCAGCGCCTTGTCGGCGTCGGTGGGCGGGACCAGGGTCATGGACTCCTTGCGCCCCAAAGTGCAGGGATCCTTGCCGGTATTGCAGTCGATGCCTTCCTGGTTGGCCTTTGCGCCGATGGCCCACAGCCGCTCGTCGAGCGACTCGAACTTCTTGGTCAGGTATTCGCGCACGGCCGGATCGAAGCTGTTCCAGGATTTGAGATTCACCGATTGGTAGTAGATGGACCAGTTGATCGGCACGGGCAGCAGGTACTTGGTCACCTCGCCCCAGCCGGCGGTATTGCCGGCCAGACTGCCGGTGATCGCGCAATCGAACACGCCGCGCTGCAAGGAGGGCACGACCTCGCCGAAGGGCGTCGTCACCGGCGAGCCGCCCAGCGCCACGACCATGTCGGACATGGTGCGGCTGTTGACGCGCACTTTCTTGCCCTTGATGTCCTTCAGGCCGGTGATCTCGGGCCGGCACCAGAAGATCAACCCCGGATTGGGCGCAAGGCCCAGCAGCTTGGTGTTGAATTTTTGCTCCATGATCCTGGAGATCTCGGGCGCCCAGGCTTCGCACGCCTTGTGGGCGGTCTCGAGGTCGGGCGAAATCCCGGTCAGGTCGCAACCTTCGAAGGCCGGTTCGTCACCCGCGACCTTGACGATGTCGGTGGAGGCGAAGTCGGCGACGCCGGACGCCGTCAGGCGCAGCAATTGCTGTTCCTGCAAGCCCATGACGTCATAGTTGGCGTACTCGACCGTGATCTTGTTCCCGGAATCGGCCGGGATTTCCTTCAGCCAGAAGGGCTTTTCGACCTGCTGCGTCTGGACCAGCGTGCTGTAGCCGCCGATGACGCGCAGCTTGGTCTCGGGCATGTCCTGCGCCACGCTGCCGGCCACGGGCGCAAGCGCGCCCAGGATCAAGGCCGCAGCCAGGGAGGGTGCGCACAAGGCGCGGTGGATCGTTGGGTGAGTGGTCATCATCAGTCTCCTTGGTCATGTGGATTGTTCTTATTGGGTGGGGTGTGTCAAGAAAATCCTGCCGCGAACGCCTCGGCGCGCGGCCGTTCACCAGCCAGGGCGGCCTCGAGGATGGAGCGCACGCCCTGTGCATGCACCGGACGGGGATTCAGGCCGTTGTCGGTCTCGATCACCAGTTCGGTGCAACGCTCGATATCCCCGCCTGCCATGCCGTGGTCGGCCAGGCAAACGGGGGCGCCCACGGAACGGGCGAAATCATAGATGCCGCCGGCCGCCGTCTCGGCGCCGAGCGCCTGGGCGACTTTGGCCATCACCGCCGGGCGGGCGGGCTCGTTGAAGGCCGTCACGTACGGCAACGCGATCGAATGAGAGGACGCGTGAGGAATGCCGTAGCTCGCGCCCAGGACGTGCGCGACGCCGTGATGCAGGGCGAATCCGCCGGTCAGCGCGGCCCCGCCCAAATACGCGCCGTACAGCGCGCCGCGCCGGGCCTGCAGATCCGTGGGATCGCGCATGACGCGCGGCACGCTGTCGCCCAGGACCCGGATGCCCTCGAGGGCGGCCATGGCGATGATGGGGCTGGCGGTCGGCACGTACAACGCCTCGACGCAGTGGGCCATGGCATTCATGGCGCTCTCGGCGCTCACTTGCGCCGGCAGGCTCAGGGTCAGTTCAGGATCGTAGACCACGGTGCGCGCCAGCATTCGCAGGCTGGTGTGCATCCGCTTGACGCCATCGATGGTGATGCCGCAAAACCCGGTCATCTCGGATCCCGAATATGTCGTGGGGATGTCGATGCAAGGGCTGCCAGTCTCCAGGGCGATCGCCTTGGCCAAGCCGACGGCGGCCCCGCCGCCCACGGCAACCAGGCAGTCGATGCCATGCGCGCCGGCATGCGCGCGCGCCGTCCTCGCCAGCTCGATGGGCACTTGCGACACCGCCTCTGGATAGACGCCGGCGCACAGGCTCCCCAGGCGTTCGGCGACCCGATGCGCCATCTCGTTGCGCCCGGGCGTGCAGACGACCAGGGCACGTCGTGCGCCCAGGCGCACGACCTCGTCGGCCACATCGGCGACCGCGCCCGCACCGAACACGATGCGCGGCGGCATCGCATTGTAGATATCGCCCGGCGTGGCAAAGTCCGCCCCGCCAAACATGCCCCACTCACTGCTGCCCATCGATGCTGCTCCCTCGAAGTTGATCTGTTGTCCCTGCGGCCCCCGATCGGGCGGCCTCGCATGCCGAGCTACCAGTCGACGATGGTTCCGTCGCCGAGCACCGCGCCGGCCGCATGCATGACTTCCTGCTTGAACGGATGCCGGGCGGCCTCGCGCTCGTTGATCTCCACCCCCAAGCCCGGGCTGTCGGGCACCTGCCACGCATTGCCCACCCGGCGCATCGGCGTGGCGACCACGTCGTCGTACCAGGGCACCGCGCCCGACATTTCCTCCTGGATGACGAAGTTCGGCGTGGACACATCGAAATGCAGGGCGGCGGCGCCGGCCACCGGCCCGTTCGGATTGTGGGGCGCCACGCCCATGAAGGCGTGCTCGGCCGCGTGCGCGATGCGCTTGCCCTCGAGCAGGCCGCCGGTATGGTTCAGGTCCGGCTGGATGATATTGACGGCCTGGGCACGGAACAGCGGCTCGAATTCCTTGAATCCGACCAGGCGCTCCCCCGCGGCAATGGGGCAGGCCGCGCGCGCCGTGATGGCGCGCAGGGCCTCGGCATCGCCGGGCTGCACGGGCTCCTCGCAGAACATCGGCCGGTAGGGCGCAAGCTCGTCGATGAACTGCAGCGCCGCCGACAGCGATGCCGGCCGTCCATGGAAATCGATCATGATTTCCACATCGTCGCCCACCGCCTCGCGCAGCACCTGCATGCGCCGCCCCACATCGCGCCGCGCCGCCGTGCCGACCGAATAGTGGGAATAGGGAATGAAGACGACCTTGAGCGCGTCGTAGCCCTTGTCGATCACGGCCAGCGCGCGGTCGCGCAAGGCGCCTTCGTCGAAGGTCTCGTAGACGGATTTCATGTCGCCCATGCCCAGGTGCGTATAGACGCGCACGCTGTCGCGCACCTTGCCGCCCAGCAGACGCCATACCGGGACGCCCAGGCTTTTTCCGAAGATGTCCCAGAGCGCATGCTCGATGCCGCTGATGGCCGTCGCGCCGATGATCCCGAGGCGATAGTAGCTGTGCTTGTTCAGGACGCGCAGGATCTGTTCAATGTCGCGCGGATCGCGGCCAAGCAGCAGCGGTGCCAGATCCTCGACCGTCGAGGCGACCGCGCGCGTCTTCCAGTTGAGGCTGGCTTCGCCCCAACCGTACAAGCCGTCCTGATCGGTCGTGACCTTGACGAATATCCAGTTGCGCATCTCGGCATTCACCACCGTGGTGGTCACGTCGACGATCTTGATCGGCACACCGCCTTTAGTGTCCAGCATTCCCGTTCCTTTCTGTCATGACCGTCCGGGCGCCGGCGCCCGGACAACGTTGAGCAAGGGTTCGCCGGCCATCAGGCGGCGGATGTTGCCCGCAATGAACCCGTACCGGCGAACCGCCAGATTGGCCGTCCAGGCGCACGAATGCGGCGTGCACACGACGTTCGGCAATTCGTGGAAGGGATGATCCGCGGGCGCGACCTCGTCGTCGGCCGACGCCGGATAGCGGTACCACACGTCCAGCACCGCAGCGCCGATGGTCCGGTCCTTCAGCGCCGCGAACAGGGCGCCCTCATCGACGATCTGGGCGCGCGATACATTGATCAGCACCGCCGAGGATTTCATGCGCGCGAGTTGCCGGGCGCCGATCATGCCGCGCGTCGTCTCAGTCAATGGACAGGCGATCACCACGAAATCGGATTGGCCCAGCAAGCGGTCCAGTTCGCCCGGCGGCGCGAAATCATCGATCAGTCCGGGCACGATGCCGCCGGCCGGATCGGTGGCGATCGTCCGCATGCCGAACGCCTTGGCGCGCTGGGCGATTGCCCGCGCGATGCGGCCCATGCCGATCAGGCCCAAGGTCTTGCCATGGATTTCGCCATGCTGGACCCGATGGCGGTATGCCTCGGACCAGCTTTGCGTTGCGAACCGACGGCGCATGTCGGCCAGCCGGATCTCGGATTCGAGCATGGCCAGCAGGACGTACTCCGCGATGGGGATCTCGTGCTCGAAGACGTTGCACACCGTGGCTGAGGGCGGCAAAGCATCCAGCGCGATGCCATCCAGGCCGGCCCCCGGCACGTGCAGCAGGCGAAAGGCCGGCACCCTGCCCGAGGGCCTCGAAAACCGCAAGGTGATCAACACGTCCTCGGCGCCGATCGCCACGTCGTACTCGTCGCTGTGCGAGGCCTCGCGAGGCAGGGCAATGAACTCGCACCCGGCGGGCAGTTCCGCCGCCAGCGTGTCCTTGTGATTCGCCGCCTCGCCGACCATGATGATCTTCATTGACTGTCTCCTTGGGCACATCCTACAAGTGGCCCACTGAGAAAGTCCAATTATGTTTTATGATCTAATAATAAACACTACTTATCATAAAACCACGCGGGGAACCTCATGGATCAACGCCGTCTGCAATGCTTCATCGTCCTGGCGGAGGAACTGAATTTCCGGCGTGCGGCCGATCGCTGCCACATCAGCCAGCCCGGACTGAGCCAGCTGCTGCGGCAATTGGAGGACGAGCTGCAGGTCCAGCTTTTCTATCGCGACAGACGCAACGTGTCCCTGACGCCCGCAGGCGAGCTCTTTCGCAAAGAGGCCTACAAGCTGCTGCTGCAGATGACCGACATCGTCGACCGCGCCCGCCAGATCGAACGCGGCGCCATCGGCGAGCTGACCATCGGCGCCACCGCAACCGCGTTGTTCGTGATCCTTCCCGAAATCACCCGGCGGTTTGCCAAGGCCTTACCCAAAGTCGCGCTCACCATCCGCTCGATGACGACCGCGGATCAGGAACGCGCCCTGCGGCGCGGCGACATCCAGGTCGGCCTGGTGCACCCGCCCCTGGAGGACACGGCCCTCGTCTGCCGCGTGATTTCCGCCATCCCGTTCGATGTGGTGCTCTCGGACGAGAATCCCTTGAGCAAAAAAGCGGTCCTGACCTTGAAGGATCTCGCCCAGGAAACATTCATCCTGTTTCCCCGCGCCGTCGGGCCGCGGCTGTACGACGAGATCATCGCACTATGCCATCAGGAGGGTTTCAGCCCCCGCAAGATCATCGAAGCCGCACCGGCCCAATCCATCGTCGCCATGGCGGCCTGCAACATGGGCATCGGCTTCGTGGCCTCCAGGCTGCAGCACTATGCGCGACCGCTGGCCACGTATCGCCGGCTGCGCGGCCCGGGGCCGCGATTGACGCTGGGCGTCATCCGCGCCAGCGAGCGCATTTCACCCACCGTCGAGAAGTTCGTCGATATCGCGACGATGATAGGCGCCTCGTTGCGGTAGTGGCCCACGCCCACAAGAAAAGTGAAAAAAACTGTATCCAGGCGATTGGATATGTCGACAATATTGTTAAATTTTAAAAACCATTCCAATAGTAAGGATATACATCCTTCGACGACAAAAAGAGCACGGAAGACAACAAAAAGATTGATGCGTAACAGCCAGTGACCGCGGGGCTCCCATGCCCACAGCGGTTTTTCATTCACGGTTCTCCAGGAGAGAGCGAATGGGCAGCATCAAGACACACGACAGCAAGCCGACGCCCGATCACGCAGCGGCCCGGCGCAGGACCGCACTGCGAAACACCGCCTTGACGGCGGCACTGGTGGCCGCGTACGCCTATGCACCGGACACGGGCGCCGTCAACCTGACCATAGGCAACACGCAGGACTTGGGCGACTCCACCATGACCAACAGCACAGTCACCGTGCTGGACGGCGGCGTGGTCACGGGCGACGGCACGCAGATCAGCGGCAAAGCCTACGAGATGCTGCGCATCGAGTCGGGCGGCAGCCTGACGCTGGAGAACGCCACACTGACGAACGACGTGCAGCCCAATCAAAATGGCCGCACCGTGACGGCCACCGGGGCCGGCGCCAACGCGACGCTTAAAGATTCAACGATCACCTTGAACGCCTATGACGGCTACGCGGGCGGGCACGCCTTTACCGCGGGCGTCGGGGCTGAAAACGGCGGGCATGCCGTCATCGACGGCGGCACGGTCACGGGGTCGGGCAGCAAGCGCACCGTGGGCATACAAGCCAATGACGGCGGATCCATCGATGCCAGCCATGTCGTCATCAGCACGCACAGCACCTTCGGCCATGCCGTCAACGCCTACCGGACGGTCTCGTCGCCAGAGTCCGAAACACGCGTCACACTCGACCATGTCACCATCCATACCTACGACCCGAACTACGCCGACGGCATCCAATCGGCGAACAAAGGCGCCAGGGTCGAGGCGACGGATACGGACATCACCACGGTCGGCACGAACAGTTTTGGCGCCGAGGTGTTCAACGGCGCCAGCGCCTCGCTGACGCGCGGCAGCATCACGACCTCCGGCGCGGCGGCCGCCGGGGTGCGCGTGTACGGCGGGTCCCTTGGAAACGGCGTCGTGACGATCGACGGTACGCGGATCAGCACCAGCGGCGCCGGTGCCATCGGTGCCAGCGCCGCGGATGCAGCCGAACAGACATCGGGCACGATCCATCTGACCGACACCACGATAGAGACCCACGGGGCCAACGCCCCCGCGCTGCAATCATCCTACGGCAGCCAGATCACCAGCGGCGGCGGCAACACCTTCCATACGCATGGCGCCAATAGCACGGGCGTCGCGGCGTCCACGGGCGGCAGCGTAAGCCTGGCCGGCGACGACTCGGTGACCGCCGAGCAGGGCTACGGCATTAGCGCGAACGGCACCGGTTCAATGATCACGACGAACGGCACGACGATTTTGACGAACGGCGGCAAGTACGGCGCTTACGCCTCAAACGGCGCGTCGATGGACTTGTCCGGCGGATCAGTCACAAACGCCAGCACCTCGTCGGGACGCACGGGCATCGCGGCTGACGGCGCCGAAACGCGGGTGACCACCCATGACGTGGACATCGGCACCTGGGGGGCCTACACCGGCCCGGGCGAACTCTCCAACGCGGTCGCCGCCAGCCACGAGGCCAACATCGAACTCAATGGAGGGCGGATCCGCTATCTCGGCCTCCAGTACGGCCGCGGCCTGCTGGCCAGCACCAGCGCCACCATCAGCGCCAACAACGTCGATATCGTTACAGGCACGGAAGGCTCCACCACGACCGGGCTGGCGTCCAACGCCGTGCATGCGTACAGCGGCCGCACGACGGACAGCAAACCCGAAGACACGCCCACCATCGCGCTGCAGGACAGCCGCGTCCGGACTTACGCGAACGACGCCTACGGCCTGTCGGCACAGAACATCGGCAGCCGGATCACGACGACGGGCTCGGCCATCGAGACCCATGGCGAGAACGCGTACGGGGCGGTCGCCTACAACGGAGCCGTCCTGGATCTCACGGACACCAGCATCGACACCTGGGCCGACGGCGCGCGCGGCATCTCGCTCAACGCCATGAGCACCACACAGCGGCCGGGCACGCCGCCCAACCCCCTGACGGCCAGCACCCTGTTCCTGTCGGGCGGCACCATCCACGCGCGTGGCGGCCAGTCCGCCGAAGGCGTGGCCGCCGATGCGGTATACCTCACGGGCGGATCCAGCGCCCAGATCGCCGGTACGCAGATCCTGGCCTCGGGCGAACACGCCTCGGCCTTTTATCTGGAGGACAGCGGCAGCGTAATCCTGGACCAGGTACGCGCCGAATCCAAGTCCGCGTCCATCACCTCGCAAATCAACCAGGCGGGGCAAGTCCAGCACATCACCGTCGGCGCGGGCTCGAACCTGACCGTCAACAATGGCACCTTGCTGCAGGTCAACCGCGGCGACGCGGGCATGGACGGCATCGTCAACCTGACGCTCGAGGCCGGCTCGGTGTCATCAGGCGACATTATCGACCAGGACGGCCTGGACCCCAACGGGGACGGCACGCGGGCCGCGGGCGGAAAGACCAATTTCACGATCGGCGCGGGTGCCCAGTGGGCCGGCATCGTCTGGGGCATCGACGACACCTCGGTCGGCGACGGCGGCTCGTTCGAGGACTCGGGCGGCGCACCCATCGACGGCAACGTCACCGGCGGCCAGAACTCGACCATCGTCTTCACCAACGGGGCGACGATCTCGGAGGGCGTCCAGACCCAGACCGGCAGCACGGCCAGCTTCAACGGCACGACCACGATCGGCGGCGCAGTCGTGGGCACCGGCTCCCGCTACGTATTCCTCGGTTCGACGACCGTCGGACAGACCGTCTCGGGTAACAACACGTCGTTCCAGTTCAGCCAGACCGCACCCACCCTCATCAAGGGCAGCGTGGTCCTGGACATCGGCTCCTCGCTCAAGGGCGGCACGGTCCAGACGCCCATCTCGATCCAGGGCGGCGCAACCGCCAACTCGGGCTCCACCCTGGGCGGCAACCTGCTGGTCAGCGGCAGCCTGGGCGGCAACGGCGGCACCCTGAGCCCCGGCAACTCGGTCGGCGTCCAAAGCTACGGCACCAGCGCAGGCTTCAGCGGGAACTACGTCGCCGAAGTCAACTCGGCCGGCCAGTCCGACCTGATCATCATCCGCAACGGCGACTTCGACCTGTCCGGCATCGGACTGACCGTCCGCCAGGAAAACGGCAACGGCGGCTACCTGCTCGATCACGACTACACCATCGTGAAGACCGAGGCGGGCCGCGTGCTCAACACGTTCTCCAACGGCGGCACGCTGGATGATTCATTTGCCGGCACCCTGGTCAAGCTCGATCCGGTCAAGTACGGCCTCGACAACGTCCGCATCAGCCTGTCGGTCGACTCGGGCAAGGCCGCGGACCGCAGCGGACTTTCCGGCAACCAGAACGCGACCCTCGACGGCGTGCTCTCGGTGGCCGGCCGAAACAGCGCCGCCGACGCCACCCTGCAGATGCAGGCGGAAGCACGCAGGAACGCGCTGAACCAGTTGTCCGGCGAGGCGCACGCCAGCACACAGGCCGCGCTGATGCAGTCCGGCGACCGGATCGTACGCACACTGGCCGGACACCTGCGCGGCAATCTCGGCATCGGAATGCTGCCGGGCGCGCCGGTCGCCCAGTCGGGCGGCACCCTGCCGGCCGGCGCCATGCCCCGCTCGGCGGCATATCCGCTGTGGGCGCAGGTGACGGGGAACTGGAGTTCGCTGGAGGGCGACGGCAATGCCGCGACGGCCCGGACGCGGATGGGCGGACTGTTCGTCGGCGGCGACCGGAACCTCGGCCACGGCTGGCGCGTGGGCGGGGCGCTGGGCTACATGGACGGCCGGGTCGAGGTCGATGACCGGGGCTCCCGCTCGGACGTCAGCAGCTACACCGTGGCCCTGTACGGCGGCAAGGCCTGGGACGCCGGCCCCGGCAAGGTCAGCGTCCTCGCGGGTGCAGCCTACACCCGCCATGACATCGACAGCCGCCGCAATGTGGACGCGGGCGGTGCCCAGACCTTGAAGGCGGACTATCATGCCAATGCCACGCAACTGTTCACGGAACTGGCCTATGCCATGCCGGCCGGCAAGGCCAGCGTCATCGAACCCTATGCCGGCGTGACCTGGATCGGCCAGAAGACCGACGGCTTCACCGAGTCGGGCGGTTCGGCGGCGCTGCACAGCGACAGCCAGAGGGACAGCATCACCGCCCTCACCCTTGGCCTGCGCGGCAAGACCCGGGTCGAACTCGGCGCAGGCGCCGCGGAATTGTCCGCGGGCGTGGGCTGGCGGCATGCCGCGGGCGACGTCGATCCGGGACGCAGCCTGTCCTTCGTCGAGGGCGGCGGCAGCAGCTTCCGCGTGTCGGGTGCGCCCATCGCCCGGGATGCAGCGGTGCTGGACCTGGGCGCCCAGGTGGCGGTCGGCCGCAATACGGCCGTGGGGCTGGCCTACAGCGGCCAGTTCGGCGGCGGCAACGCCGACCACTCGGCGTCGCTGAACCTGAAGATCCGGTTCTGACTCACTCGCGGCTCATCTCGGCCAGGCCGACGGCCTCGCCGTCGAAGGCCTGGTCGTCGTCCAGCTCGACCTCGACGCGGGACAGCAAGCCCGTGAACGGGAACGGTGCCTCGTACAGGGATACTGCGCAACCCCGGTCGCAGCCGATGTCGCAACCGGACCATGAAATAAGGGACTTGAAGTAGCGCGTGCTCTCGATGCTGCCCGCGGGTTCATCATCGACCAGCAGGGTGTAGCGGCTGCGCAAGGCCTCGCCCTGCGCCCCGCGCTCGAGCCTGTCGACCCGCAGGCCCAGTGTGCTTGCACTGGACGGCACCCGGTGGGTCGATTGGACGATCTCGTGGCTGCCCCCGAGGTTGAGGTCGTGGAACAGGTGGCCGTCCTTGAGGTACAGCGCATAGCCCGTCGTGGCGTCGCCATGGGCGATCAGCACGCCCTGCGCGCCCGGTTTCATGTCCACGAAACAGCGGATGGTATAGCTGCGGCTGCGGACGTCCGGGGCCAAGTCGGTCGGCACGTGGCCCACGCCACGGTGAAAGACGAAGTGCCGGCGCTCGCCGAGTATGCGTTGGGCATTCTCGGCAAAGCGGGGACCAAACCGGTCGTCCAGCGGCAGGACCTTGTATTGGGCGGCCTGCTCCCACCAGATCGCCTTGAGCGCGTCGAGCAGGATGGGCTTCTGCGCCGCCAGGTCGCGCACTTCGGAGAAATCGGTGTCGAGGTGATAGAGCTCCCATTGGTCGTCGTCGAACGGCGTGCCAGGCGGATGGTAGGCCACGGCCTTCCAGCCCGCCAGCCACAAGCCGCGGTGGCCGAACATCTCGAAATGCTGGGGCACGTTCTTGGAAGGCGCCTCGGGATCGGCGAGCGACGCCTTGAAACTCACCCCCTCGATGGGCATCTGCGCGATGCCGTTGACGGACTCGGGGCTCTGTACCCCGATGAGGTCCAGCAGGGTCGGGTACAGGTCGCAGGCATGGACGAACTGGTGCCTGATCTCCCCTCGGGCCGCGATCCCCCGACCCCATGACATGACGAAGGGATCCCGGATGCCGCCGCCATGCGTGTTCTGCTTGTAGCGCTTCAGCGGCGTATTGGAGGCCATCGCCCAGCCATGGGGGATGTTCGAGTGGCTGCCCGGTCCACCGATGGTGTCGATGCGTTCGAGCTTGTCCTGCAGGGACTCCGGCTGGTAGTTGTAGCTGCCCAGGGTGTTGACGGCGCCCAGCGGTCCACCTTCCTGGCTTGCGCCATTGTCGGACATCACGATCACGATCGTATTGTCCAGGGTTTCGGCGGTGCGCAAAAAGTCCACCAGGCGCGCGATCTGCTGGTCGGCATGGTCCAGCATCGCCGCGTACGCCGCCTGCAGGCGCACGAACAAGCGGCGTTCGTCTCCGGAAAGCTCGTCCCAGGGACGCACCCCATCGTTGCGCGGCGGCAGCGGCGTGCCCGGCGGCACGATGCCCAGTTCGATCTGCCGGGCCAGGCGCCGCCGGCGGTCGACGTCCCAGCCGTCGGCGAATACGGATTCGTAGCTGTCGATGAGGGCGCGCGGCGCCTGGTGCGGCGCATGGCAGGCGCCGAACGCGAGCCATGTGAGCCACGGCGCCGAGGGCTTTTGCGCGATGTGGTCCGCGATGAAGCCGATGGACTTGTCCACGAGGTCGGCGGTCAGGTGATAGCCGCCGGCATAGTCGCCCGGGGTCGCGATGTGCGTGTTGTCCTGGACGAGTTCAGGCGAATAATGATCGGTTTCCGCGTTCAGAAACCCATAGAACCGATCAAATCCACGGCCCAGCGGCCAGCCGTCGAAAGGCCCTGTGGATCCGGCCTCATTCATCGGCGTCACGTGCCACTTGCCGACGAAGTAATTCCGGTAGCCGGCCGGCCGCAGGGCTTCGCCGAGCGTGCAGGCTTCCTTGGCGATCTTGCCCCGATAGCCTGGATATCCGCTGTCGAAGTTGGCCAGGCAGCCCATGCCCACCGAATGATGGTTGCGGCCCGTCAACAGGGACGCGCGGGTGGTCGAGCACATCGCGGTCGTGTGGAATCCCGAGTACCGCAGGCCACCGGCGGCCAGCGCATCGATGGCCGGGGTGCGGATCGCCGAGCCATAGCATCCGAAGTCCGAAAACCCGACGTCGTCGAACAGCACCACCAATACATTGGGCGCCCCTCGCGGCGCGGTCGGTTGCGCGGGCCAATGGGGCGTGGACTCCTCGATTGTCCTGCCGATACGCTGGGGATGGGCCATGCCTGGTCTCCTGATACCCGTCGCGGCGCCGCGCGGGCGTGCCTTGCCGACCGGCTGCGGTTCGCGGCCCGGGGCGCGACGCCGGCCTGGCGGCGGGTTGATCCGGAGACTCAGTGTATGTGCCTTGCGCGTAGATATCTATTGCATTATTTGGGACGATTCGATGCATTTTCTGCATTTTTGGTGGTGTTTCGTGGCCCGGACCATAGCAATGATCTATTCGATTCCCAGCTCGGAAAAGATTAATCTATAGTGGACAAATGAATGTTTTTTAGGCTGAAAACATCATGGTTTACCAGAATGATTTTTCCACATCGCGCCCGATAAAAAAATCCATGAAATGAATAGAAATGGATTTTTCCTTATTAATCAAATAATAAAGAATCCAATGCTTCGAATTCCAGACCGTTTCCTCTCGCCGCGCCTGGATTGATCTTTATGCGCAGCGATGTCTACTATAAGCTCACGAGCTGGTAGACAGACTCCGGCTCCGAAACGCTTCCTGCCCGACTATACGCAGCATCGACAAGGTGAACGCAGCCATGGACATCCGAGAAATCCATCTCATCACTCAAGAAATTCATCATTCCTCGGGCGTGGCCATCGACCCGCCAGCCCTGCGGGTTGCCGCTTGCGCGGTGCTGAGCAACCCCGCCCGCGGGAGCGCGGGCCCCGACACGCTGGACGACTGCATCGCCGAATCCACCCGCATCGGCGACCTCCTGGTGCGCCGCAGCCTCGATGCCCTGGGCGGGCGCCGGCCGATTGCTTTCGGCAAGGGCGTGATCGTCGGCGAAGCCGGCGACCTCGAGCAAGGCGCGGCCATGATCCACTGCAAGATCGGCCTGTCGATTCGCGCCGCCATCAAGGCCGGCTATGCCCTGATACCGGGCAATGCGAAACGAGGCGGTCCAGGCGCCTCCATCGACGTCGTGCTGGGCGGCATCGATGACGGCTGGCATTACGACGCCATGGACACGATGGAGATCCACGTGCCCGGCGCGCCGCGCGCGGATGAAATCCTGCTGATCGTCGCCTATGCCACCGGGCGCCCGAACGCGCGCATCGTGGGCGCCAGCGAGGAAACCGTGCGCAACCTGGTGAACGGCATGCGCGACACCCCGCAAAACGCCTGATCCCGAATTTTTCTCTCTTATAGCGGTGACGACATGGACACTTCCATCAGGAAAATCGGTTTTATCGGCCTGGGCATCATGGGCACTCCCATGGCGGGCCACCTGATTGCGGCGGGACATGAGGTCTACGCGCACAGCCGCAGCGGGATCCCCGAGGCGATCGCGAGCACGAGCGCCGTGCCCTGCGACAACCCCAGCGAGGTCGCCCGCCAGGCGGACATGATCATCCTCATGCTGCCCGATACGCCCGACGTGGAACTGGTGCTGTTCGGCGAGCACGGTGTCGCAGCGGGCCTGGAGCCCGGCAAGACGGTCGTGGACATGAGTTCCATTTCGCCGGTCGGCACCAAGTCCTTCGCCAAGCGGATCGAGGCGCTGGGATGCGACTATCTGGATGCCCCCGTCAGCGGCGGAGACGTCGGCGCCCGGAATGCATCCCTGTCCATCATGGTCGGCGGCCGGCCGGAGGTCTTCGAGCGCACCAAGCCGGTCTTTGCCCTGATGGGCAAGAACATCACACGCGTCGGCGACATCGGCGACGGCCAGACCTGCAAGGTCGCCAACCAGATCGTGGTGGCGCTGACCATTACCGCAGTGTCCGAGGGGCTGCTGTTCGCCGCACGCGCGGGCGCCGACCCCGCCAAAGTCCGGGAAGCCCTGATGGGCGGTCTCGCGACCTCGCGCATCCTCGAGATCCTCGGCGAGCGGATGATCCGGCGAACCTTCCAGCCGGGATTCCGCATCGCGCTGCATCAAAAGGATCTCAACCTCGCGCTGGGCTCCGCCAAGGCACTGGGCCTGGCGCTGCCGTCAACCGCGCTGGCCCAGCAATTGTTCAACGCCTGCGTCGCCCATGGCGGCGCGGACTGGGACCATTCCGGCATGGTCCGCGCGCTGGAACAGCTATCCCGATTCGAAATCGGACAGGACCCCACGGCATGACCTGATCCCGTCGCGCCGCATCTGGTCTGAACCCCGGGGATCGACCGCAACCCATCTCAGGAGGCATCATGAAACCCACCAGACTCTTGCTCAGCTTGTGCCTGACGTTCGGACTTACCCTGGGCGGCGCCCAAGCGCAGACCGTCATGCGCATCAGTATCGCCACGGCGCAGGATTCACACCAGGGCGTCGCCATCGACACCTTCGCCCGCGAGGTCGAAAAACGCACCGACGGCAGATACCAGATCAAGACCTTCTACAACGGCGCCCTGGGCGGCGAACGCGAGTACGTCGAGGCGGTGCAGATGGGGACCCAGGAACTGGCCCTGTCCACCACCGGCCCCATCCCGAACTTCGTGCCGGAGACCAAAATCCTCGACATGCCGTTCCTCTTTCGCGACAAGGCCCATGCCCGCGCGGTACTGGACGGCCCCATCGGGGCGGAGCTCTTGAAAAAATTCGACGGCCGGGGTTTCAAGGCCCTGGGATGGGGTGAAAACGGCTTTCGCCACATGACCAATAACGTCCGCGCCATCCACACGCCCGAGGACCTCCATGGCCTGAAGATGCGCACCATGGAGAACCCGGTGCATATCCGGGCCTACAAGGCGCTGGGCATCATTCCAACCCCCATGGCGTTCCCCGAGGTCTTCACCGCCTTGCAGCAAGGCACCGTGGATGGCCAGGAGAATCCCTTGTCCATCATCATCGCCGGCAAGTTCGAACAGGTACAGAAGCACATCTCGCTCACGGGCCATGTCTACTCGCCCTGCGTCTGGCTGATGAATCCGGATGCCTACGCCAAGCTCAGCGACACCGACAAGCAGGCCTTCCTCGAGGCCGCCATCGAGGGCACGAAGGCAAACCGCGCCCGCGTCGATGCGGACGACGCCAGCGGGGTGGAGTACCTGCGCAAGGGTGGCATGGAAGTCATCGAGGATGTCGACAAGACAAAGTTCATTGCAGCCCTGGCGGAGGCCAACGCCTACTTTGAACAGGAATTCGGCGCCGACAACATCCAGCAGATCCGCGATTTCAAATAGCCACTCATCATGAAGCAGGCCTTTCTCGCATTCGAGCGCAGGATGACGCAACTGGCCACCGCTGGGGCCTGCGTCATGATGGCGGTGTCCTCCACCCTGGCCATGTTCCAGATCCTGACACGATTCGTTCTGGAGCAACCGGCCGAATGGACGGAGATCCTGATTCGCTTGAGCCTGATCTGGATGGTGTTCCTGGGCTCCCCCATCGCGTTCAGGCTGGGGGCCATGATGAGCGTCGACGTGCTGCACCGTCTTGCCACGCCGTTCTGGCGACGCGTCATCGACTGGGTCGTATTCATCGCCGCGCTCGCGCTGGTCCTGGTGATCATCCATTGGGGCTGGGACTACGCACTGCGCAGCCGGGTGCAATCCATGGCGGGCCTGGAGTCCATCTCGATGATCTGGGGCTATATCGCCATGCCCATCGGCGGCGTGTTCTGCATCTTCGCCCTGATCGGGCACATGCTCGATCCGAAGCACGAAGAGCTGGAAACCGCCACATGACGGCCCTGGAAACCGACACCCTGGAGCGACAACCATGACCACCGTCATGCTGACCACGATGGCCATCGGCTTCGCATTGTGCGTACCGATCGCCGTGGCCATCGGGCTCGGTGCGGTGCTGGGCATACAGGTCGCCGGCATCAACATGCTGCTGGCCGTCAAGGAAATGTATGCCGCCATCAACAAGTTCCCGCTGGCCGCGATTCCGTTCTTCATCCTGGCCGGCAATCTGATGGAGGCCGGGGGGATATCCGAGCGGCTGGTGGCCTTTGCCAAGAGCATCGTCGGCAACGTCCAGGGCGGGCTGCCGATGACTTGCGTGCTGACCTGCATGATATTCGCGGCGGTGTCGGGCTCGTCGATCGCCACCACCTTCGCCGTGGGTTCCATCCTGATCCCGGCCCTGATCAAGAACGGTTACCCCACCCCCTACGCCGCGGCACTGCAAGCCACCAGCGCGGAATTGGGCGTCATCGTGCCGCCCTCCATTCCCATGATCCTGTTCGGGGTCAGCGCCGAGGTCTCGATCGGGGAGCTGTTCATCGCCGGCATCGGCCCGGGCATTTTCATTGCCGGCGCCTTGATGCTCTACGTCTACATCTACTGCAAGATCAGAGGCCTGGGCAAGCACGACGGGGACGGGCGCATGAGCCTGCCGCGCGCCACCTGGCGCGCCGGTTGGGCGCTGCTCATGCCGGTCATCATCCTCGGTGGTATCTACGGCGGTGTCTTCACACCCACTGAAGCCGCCGCCGTCGCCGTGTTCTACGCATTGGTCGTCGGCATGCTGATCTACCGGACGATCCGATACAAAGAGCTGGTCCAGGTCTTGCGCAAATCGGTGATCTCGAGCACGGTCATCATGTTCATCATCGCCAACGCGGGCCTGTTCGCCTTCCTGATCACGCGCGCGGGCGTCCCGGATGCAATCGGCTATTGGCTCGAAGCCAACATGAGCTCGCCGGCGATGTTCCTGATCGGCACGAACCTCGCCCTGTTCATCATCGGCATGTTCATCGAAACAAGCGCGGCGGTCATCGTGCTGGCGCCCATCCTGACACCGGTCGCCATGCATTTCGGCGTGGACCCGATCCACTTCGGCATGATCATGGTGGTCAACTTGGCCTTGGGCATGATCACCCCCCCGTTCGGCGTCAACCTGTTTGCCGCCTGCTCAGTCGCCAAGCTGCCCCTCGACAAGATCGTGCCGAACCTGCTGCAGTTCGTGCTCGTCATCGTATTCTGCCTGGCGGTCATTACCTATTTCCCGTCCCTGTCGCTCACCTTGCGCGATCTGGCATACGGACGTTGACGAAAGGGCCATGCAGGCGGGAATCAGAAGCTGCCCGTATCGTTGTTGTTGACCACAACGAAGAACCTTGCCTCCTGGACCGCCGAGGCATTATCGAACCGATGGGGAAGGTGGGCCCGATAAAAGATCGAGTCCCCTTCGGACAGCTCGTAAGGTGTTTCCCCATGCCATAGGACGATGGCGCCCGACATGATGTAGAGGGTTTCCTCGACCCCCTCTTTATGCGGGGGAAAATAGCCCGAACTGCGGCCGGGCGGAAGGACATTCATCGCGAAATCCACCGTCCGGACCTCGCTGATCGGCGACAGCGACCAGCGCTCGAATCCCGTCTTGGGCACCCGGAACACCGGATGTTCGCTTTGCCGCATCACGATCACGTCACGCGGCGCGACACCGCCCACCAATTGGGAAATCGAGATGCCCAGACCCTCGCAGATCTTGCCCAAGGTCGTCGCCGTCGGTGAGGAACGGCCCGTTTCGATCTTGGAAAGCATCGAGCGGCTGACCCCGCTCAATTGCGAAACGTCCCTCAGATTCAGCTTTCGGGATTGTCGCAGTTCCCGCAGTCTGCTGCCGATACCAGAGTGCATGATCTGGATTTGATCTATGAAACCAGCTGTGCCGTCAGCCGCTCGCAATGGGCGCGCAAAGCGGGCGGCAGGCCCGCGGCGAGCTTGTCGAACCATTCGGCGTGGGAGGCCAGTTCGTGCTGCCAGGCCTGTGCGTCGATGGCGGTGATCCGGTCAAAGGCGTCCCGGCCGAAATCCAGGCCGTCCCAAGCGATGTCCTCGTAGCGGGGCGTGGTCCCCAGCAAGGTATCGCGCCCGCCCGCGTCGCCCTCGATGCGCTCGAGCATCCATTTCAGCACCCGCATGTTTTCGCCGAATCCAGGCCAGAGGAAACGCCCCTCGTCGTCGGTCTGGAACCAGTTGACGGCGAAAAACCGCGGCAGCGTGGCGCCCGCGGCCTGGAGCTTGTCCCCCATGCGCAGCCAATGGGCAAAATAGTCGCTCATGTTGTAGCCGCAGAACGGCAGCATGGCGAAGGGATCGCGGCGCACCACGCCCTGGGCGCCCGCGGCGGCGGCCGTGGTCTGCGATCCCAGCGTCGCCGCCATGTACACGCCTTCGACCCAGTTGCGCGCCTCGGTGACCAGGGGCACCGTATCGGCGCGCCGCCCGCCCACCACGAAGGCGTCTATGGTCACGCCCTCGGGGTTGTCCCAATCAGGGTCGATGGCGGGGTTCTGTTGGGCCGACACGGTGAAGCGGGCATTGGGATGCGCCGCCTTGCGGCCGCAGTCCGGCGTCCAGTCCCGGCCCTGCCAGTCCAGGCAGTGGGCTGGCGCCGGACCCATGCCTTCCCACCAGACGTCGCCGTCGTCGGTCAGCGCCACATTGGTGAACAGCACGTTCTCGCGCAGCGAGGCCATGCAGTTGTAGTTGGTCTTTTCATTGGTGCCCGGCGCGACGCCGAAATAGCCGGCCTCGGGATTGATGGCACGCAGCCGGCCGTCGGGTCCCGGCTTGATCCAGGCGATGTCGTCGCCGATGGTGGTGACCTTCCAGCCCGGCAGCGAGGCCGGCGGAATCATCATGGCGAAGTTGGTCTTGCCGCAAGCCGAGGGGAAGGCCGCGGCCACGTGCATTTTCCGGCCCTGCGGCGAGGTCACGCCCAGAATCAGCATATGCTCGGCCAGCCAGCCCTCGTCCCGCCCCATGTTGGAGGCGATCCGCAGCGCGAAGCATTTCTTGCCCAGCAAGGCATTGCCGCCATAGCCCGAGCCGAACGACCAGATCTCGCGGGCCTCGGGGTAGTGGACGATGTACTTGGTTGGGTTGCATGGCCAGGGCACATCGGCCTCGCCGGGTTGCAGCGGTTTGCCCACGGAATGCACGCAGGGCACGAAATCGCCGTCCTCGCCCAGCACGTCGTAGACCTTGCGGCCCATGCGCGTCATGATGCGCATATTGGCCACCACATAGGGCGAATCGGTGAGTTCGACCCCGATGTGGGCGATCGGGGAACCCAGCGGCCCCATGGAAAACGGGATCACGTACAAGGTGCGGCCCTGCATGCAGCCATCGAACAGGCCATGGAGGGTTTCCCGCATCTGCCCCGGCGGCGCCCAGTTGTTGGTGGGGCCGGCATCCTCCTGGCGTTCCGAGCAGATGAAGGTACGGTCCTCGACCCGGGCGACGTCATCGGGGTCGGACCAGGCCAGATAGGAATTGGGCCGCTTTTCCGGATTCAGCCGGCGCAGCGTGCCCGCGCGCACCAAGCCCGCGCACAATCGGTCGTATTCCTCTTGGGAGCCATCGCACCATTCGATGCGGTCGGGTCGGGTCAAGGCGGCGATTTCCCCGACCCAGGCCTGCAGGCGCCGGTGGCGCACCCACTCGGGCGCATCCACCCGCACTGACGATTTCGGATTGGCTGCGTTCATGAAATGCCTGGCCTCCTTATTCTTGTTCCGGGTTCAATCCTGCTAGTGTCGTGCCTCGGAAATACGCAGCCATGATGAAATCGATGGATTCGTGTCCGGGGCAAGGCGCAAAGCGCAGCGATAGCCCGTGCTATCGCGAGCATTTGCAACGCCGCCCCGGGCGCGAAGACACGATTTCATGGATGCGTATTTCCGAGACACGGCACTAGTGTATGGCATCGAAACACCGTTTTGAACCATGGCCGATGGATGCATGGCCGCCGGCCACCCTTTTCGCTAATATAGGTCTGTAGGGTAGGAAAATCCGACTGAATCCACGAGACACAAGGGGGTTTCCATGCTAGGCCGTATCGCAATCCACCTGAGTGACGACGATGCCTGCGCTCGACGCGTCGACGCCGGCTTTCTGCTGGCCAAGGAACACGGCGCCGCGGTGATCGGCGTCTATCCGACCGAAGACTACATCGACCGCTACGGCAACGTCCTGCCACAGGACATCCGCAGCCACCTGCGCAAACAGCGCCAGGAACACCGTGAAACCCTGCAAACCCAGTTCGAGCAAAAGGCGCGCGCCGCCGGCGTCCAGGCCGACTGGCGTGAACCGCAGGGCGTGGCCGAGGAATCCCTGGCCCTGCATGCGCGCTATTGCGACCTGCTGATCATGAGCAAGTCCCGGCACGACGACCAGGTCGCCCGCCTCATCCCCGATCTGCCCGAATCGGTCATCATGGCCGCGGGCCGACCGGTGCTCATGATACCGAATGCTGGGCCCATCGAATCCATTGGCACGCGCATACTGTATTGCTGGGACCAGCGCCGCGAGGCCGCCCGCGCGTTCGCCGATGCGGCGCCCTTCCTCGAACGCTGCAAAGAACTCGTCGTCCTCGAGGTGGACCGCGACCAGGACATGTTGCAGGCGCGAGCCATCGAGGATGGCGACTTCAGTGATTACTGCGTCCGGCGCGGCTATCCCAAGCCACGGCACCGGATCACGGAAAGCGGCGACATCGGTGTCGGCCACGTCATCCTGAACGCCGCCAGCGACGCGGCCAGCGACCTGATCGTGATGGGCGCGTACGGCCACAGCCGCATGCGCCAATGGGTGATGGGCGGGGCCTCGCGCACGCTGCTGTCGTCCATGACGGTGCCGGTGCTGCTGACGCAGTGATCATGCGCCTGGCCCTGCGACACCGGGGCGGCCACGTGCCCGAGCCTGCCGCGGACAGCGCGGCAGGCTGATTTCCTGGTACGATTTGCAGCTTTGCGACGACCACGGCGCAACGGCCCTATTGCCTGTTGCGACTTACCCAAGCAATGGCCATGCTGCAAATTTTTCCAGACCAGAGCGCGATTGCCGAGCACGTCAGCGGCATCCTGATCGACAAGATCCAAAGCAAGCCCGACGTGGTGCTGGGCCTGGCCACCGGCGGAACCATGGAGCCGATCTACGAACGGTTCGTGATCAAGGTGCGGCGGCAAGGCGTCGACGTGTCCAAGCTGACGTCCTTCAACCTGGACGAGTACGTGGGCCTCGCGCCCGATCACCCCAAAAGCTATGCGGCCTACATGCGCAAGCATCTCTTTGGGCAACTGGGCTTTGACGAGTCGCGCCTGCACCTGCCCAATGGCCTGGCGCCAGACCTCGAACAACACAGCAAAGACTACGCCTTGCGGCTGCGCCAGACCGGCGGGGTGGAGCTGCAATTGCTGGGGGTCGGCAGCAATGGGCATATCGGCTTCAATGAGCCCGGCACGCCCTTCGACAGCCAGTGCCACGTTGTGCGGCTGTCCGAGGACACCCGTCGGGACAACAGCCGATTTTTCGAAGGCAATGCCATCGTGCCCGCCCATGCCGTCACCCTGGGCATGGCGGACATCATGCAGGCGCAGGAAATCCTGCTGGTGGCGACAGGCGAGGCCAAGGCGCGGATTGTCGCCCAGTGGTATCACGACGAGGTCACCGAGGCCGTGCCCTTCACCATTCTGAAGCGGCACCGCCGGGCCCGCATCCTGTTGGACGAGGCGGCCGCCAGCCTGCTGCCGGATCAAGCCCGGAAGACCTTGGCGGCGATGCCGGCGTAGCCGGCGTCAGGGTCGCCCGGTACGGGTGCCGCTGACGCAGTCAACCGTCCGTTCCGCTACTCGAATCGGCCCAGCGTGATTTTCAGGCCCGTGGTCTTGGTGGCGATGATCATGGGCTGCTGATCACCGACGTCGTCGTAGGCAAACCCATACGCCAGGCCGTTGGCGCTGTACTGGTGGAAGTGCTGCGCCCAGGCATTGCAGGCAGTGCCGGGCGGATAGTTGGTGCTCAGAGGCGGGGTATAGCTGGGCCCCGACTCGATATTCAACTCGGTGGTGTTTTTGATGACGCCGCGGTTGAACCCGGCCAGTATGGCCTTGCCCGTATTTTTGAGGTCGCCCAGCAGGTCGCCGGTCTGCGGCACGCCGACGCCCGTCATCGTGCCATCGCAATCCAGGACGTTCGCGGTCGTGAGGTCATCAAACGTGAACTGTGCCCCACCCGTTTTGACCTTGTCTTTATAGAAAGTCAGTGTCTTCGGGGTGCTGTGCGGATCGGCTTGCCCGTAATACGTCTTTTGCAGGGCATTGGACGGGCATGTCACAGCCAGCCAATTGTTCTCCCAATACGCCAGCGCCGCGCTGATCTCCGCATCCAGATAGGTGCTGGCACCGATGCCCGGGGTCTTGGAGGGCGCCAGCGCGCGCAGTTTCCCCTGGGTGTTGGCCGTCGGCGGATAGGCATCGGCATCCACGTCGGTCGTCGGAAATGCGATCGATGTATTGAACGGCGCATCCAGCGACGCCAGTGCGGCGAGGATCTCGGACCGCTTTTTGTTGAAAACGCCTTGCGGGCTGCCGTGGACATTGTCGCCGGTGGCCGCCGCGGACACCGGGAATCCGTATTGATCGACCTGCGTGGTGTTGATGTACAGCAGCCCGTTCACGTCGAACGAGAATTCCATCCAGTCGTAAAAGCAAAGCGATCCGATGCCGTCGGCCGCGACGACGGGCGTCGTATAGCCATCGACCGTTCCCGCCCCCTCGAAATCGGCGCCCACCCGGGGGGTGAACGGCAGCAGGGGCTTGCCCACCGAGATCCAGATGCGTCCGCTGAAGGCGGCCGCGCCACTGCCGTAACCCGGAATATTGGCGTTGTTGAAACTGGCCAGGTCCGCGACCACGGTGACGTCCGAACGGCTCAATGGAATGCTGTAATTGGCCCAGGGCGTGGGATAGTTCTTGGTGTAGTTGACGCCATACAGGCCTGTTTCGATCTTCAAGCTGTCGGTGATCGTATTGTCCCGGGTCGACATTTCGACGGGACGCCCCATGGCCGAGTCGTAGCGATAGAACACCTGGCCCGGTATTTTGACCAGGCCGGTGATATAGGCATAGATCGGGATATTCGCGGGAATGCCGGTGGCATCGACACTGGCATCGATCAGAAGTTTGTTGGCCACATCGCCCGGGCCGCTGCCCAATCGCGGCGCCGCGGCGGCGTCGCCGCCGGATCCGGAATCGTCCAGGCAGCCGCCGAGAATGCTCACCATCCCTGCCGCGCCCAGACCCTTGAACACGGCCCGCCGCTTCCAGTTGACATCCGCCATGATGCCTCTCCTTGGATACACCCAATCTATGCCTGACCGTGAACGGCCTTGGCTGCGAGACTCCGGCGCTGATGCCCGGCGGAGGCCCCTCCAACTTTCGGGCACGCCCCCCGACTCAGGGGTGTCTTGTACGCCCAAAAATTTCAAGCTTTAATTATTCTTGTCAGTGTATTGCGGATCGAGACAGGATTTCCAGCTTTTTTTGCGCGGCCGGCGGGGATGTCTGAACGTATGGACTTGGTGGGCGGTACTGGGTTCGAACCAGTGACCCCTGCCGTGTGAAGGCAGTGCTCTACCACTGAGCTAACCGCCCAATCTGGGCTTGCCCTGAGGGTGCGGGACGGTCCGCGCGGGCAAACGACTGGGAAGGCCAGAATTGTACACGATCCGGGCCTGCGATGCAGGCGCAGGCCTATGCAGCGACTTCGCTGTCGACGGTGGCGCCCTGGGCGCGCCAGACGCAGGGCTTGCCCGCCGCCTTGTCCAGCGCATCCAGATAGGCTTCATGGGCCTGTGCGGTGGCCTCGTCGACCTCGATGACGGGGAGCTTCGAGACATCGAAGCCGCCGCCGACGAAGCCCGCCCCGCGTCCCTGGCCGGCGCCCTCGTCCTCGCCCTCCATAAGGAGGGAGTCCTGCCCGCGCGTCATGGCCAGCCAGACTTCGCCCAGCAGCTCGGAATCCAGCAGCGCGCCGTGCAAGGTGCGGTGGGCGTTCGAGATCCCGAAGCGCTCGCACAGGGCATCCAGGTTATTGCGCTTGCCCGGGAACATCTCGCGCGCAACCAGCAGCGAGTCGGTGATCTTGCCGCACAGCTCGGTGAACGGCGGATGGCCCGCACGCGCCAGTTCCGCGTTCAGGAACTTGACGTCGAAAGCGGCGTTGTGAATGATGATCTCGGCACCGCGCACAAACTCGATCAATTGCTCGGCCAGCTCGGGAAACCGTGGGTGCCCCGACAGGAAATCCGTGGTCAGGCCATGCACCCGCAAGGCCTCGGGATCACTGTCGCGATCCGGATTCATGTACAGGTGCAGGTGGTGTTTGGTGACCTGGCGGTTCTGGATCTCGACACAGGCCAGTTCGACGATGCGGTGGCCTTGCTCGGGCTCCAGGCCGGTGGTTTCGGTATCGAGAATGATCTGTCGCATAATGTGTGAGGCGGCCGTCCGCCGGGCGGACGTGGATGGGATTTCAGCAGGTCGTGGCGCGGCTGCGCAGCAGATCCTGGACGCCGAGATTGGCCAGGGCATCGGCGCATTCGTTGCCGGGGTCGCCGGCATGGCCCCTGACCCACTTCCAGTGTAATGCATGCTGCCCGGCCAGGGCATCCAGCATCTGCCACAGGTCGGCGTTCTTGACGGGTTTCTTGTCGGCGGTGCGCCAGCCGCGGCGCTTCCAGTTGGGCAGCCACTCGGTCATGCCCTTCTGGACATAGGATGAATCCGTATGGATCGTGACGACGCAGGGGCGCTTGAGCGCGCGCAGGGCCTCGATCACCGCGAGGAGCTCCATGCGGTTGTTGGTAGTGTTCGCCTCGCCGCCATGCAGTTTTTTTTCATGGGCGCCCTGGCGCAGCAGCGCGCCCCAGCCGCCGGGTCCGGGGTTGCCCTTGCAAGCCCCGTCCGTCCATATCTGTACCACTGGATCAGCCATTGCAGTTGTTGTCCTTGATCTGATTGGCCACCGGCGCCACCGCGGCGCGGCGCACCCGGCGGCGCTTGCCCTTGCGCCATGCCGGGCCGACCAGGCGCGCACCGGCGACGCGCTTGACCGCCGAGATCGCATAGACAGCGCCGCACGCTGGCCACCAGCGGTCCCCCGCGTGCTCCATGAAACGCCAGCGCAGCAACCACTTCTGCGATTCGCACAAGGGCGCATAGCAGCCGAAACGCCCGCGGTCGGGCTCGAAGGATAACAGCTTGAACCAATCCTTGAGGCGCCCCGGCGACACCTGCGAGGGTACGGCCGCGGGCAAGCGCAAGGCCAGGCCCGGCAGGGACTCGCGCGCCCCCCAGAGGCTGAAAGGGTTGAAGCCGGTGATCACCACATGGCCCTCGGGCACCAGCACACGCTCGACCTCGCGCAGCAGCCGGTGCGGGTCGATGCTCCATTCCAGCGTGTGCGGCAGGACCAGCAGGTCGACGCTCTGGCTATCGATGGGCAACTGCTCGGGTTCGCAGATCAGACGCCCGCTGCGCGTGCCGTACGGCGCGGCCGGGCTATGGGCCCAGACCTTGTGCGGCATGCGGTTGGCCTGCAGCAGGTCCCAATGCGGCAGGCCGATTTGTATGGCATGATAGCCAAACACATTTGCCACCATGGCATCCACCTGCCGCTGTTCCCAGGCGCGTACATACAGCCCCGCGGGGGTTTCCAGCCATTCGGCCAGTTCGATCGGCATCGCGCGGTCCAGCGGCACATTGACTCCTAAATCCATGGAAAATCACGCCACGACCACCGGCGCGCCGGCCATCCTGACGCCCATCCCCGCCCTCTCGGACAACTATATCTGGATGGTACGAAAAAACGGCCATGCCATCATCATCGATCCCGGGGTGGCCGCCCCCGTCGAGGCGGCGCTGCCGCCCGGCGTGATCCTCGAGGCCATCCTGATCACCCATCACCACAATGACCATGTGGGCGGATTGCGTGCATTACACCAGCGAACCGGCGCGCGCGTCTACGGCCCGAGGAACGAAACCCTGCCCTATTGCGACGTGCGGCTCGGCGAGGGGGACCGGATCCACCTGCCCGGCTGCGGTCTGTCTTTCGAGGTGCTGGACGTCCCGGGACACACTGCCGGGCACATTGCCTACTTCGGCGAACTCGATCCGGGCCGGCCCGCCGTCTTCTGCGGCGACACCCTGTTTGCGGCCGGCTGCGGACGCCTTTTCGAGGGCACCCCTGCACAAATGGTCGATTCCTTGGGTAAACTTGGGACCTTGCCACCGCAAACCCTCGTGTGCTGCGCACACGAGTACACTGCGGCAAACATCCGCTGGGCCTTGCAGGTGGAACCCGACAACACGGCATTGCACGAACGCGAGCGCGAGGTCACGCGTCTACGGGGATTGGACCTGCCTACCGTGCCGTCGAGCATCGAGGCCGAATTGCGCACCAATCCGTTCATGCGGACGGACTGCGCGCAGGTCGGCGCGGCTGCCTCGGCCCATGCGGGCACGCGGCTGGACACACCGCAGGCGGTGTTCGCCTGTTTGCGCGAATGGAAGAACAACTTCAAATAAACCGGTCATGAGACTTCTGCGATTCTATCTCCTGCTGGTCCTCGTCGCCCTGGCTGGCTGTGCCACCCAGAACCCCTCATCGGACCGGCAGGCCTACGTCGCCGAGGATACCTCGCGCACCATCGATCTCACCCATCCGCCGCGCGACATGTGGGACCGGATCCGGCGCGGCTTCGCCATCCCCAACCTGCGCGGCGAGCGCGTGGACTACTGGACCGACTACTACGCGTCCCATCCGCAGTCGGTGCTGCTGATGAGCCAGCGCGCCGGAAAATACCTGTACTACATCGTCGACGAGCTCAACCGCCGCGGGCTGCCGACCGAGCTGGCGCTGCTGCCCTTTGTCGAGAGCGCCTACAACCCGACGGCGCTGTCGCGCTCCAAGGCCTCGGGCCTGTGGCAATTCATCCCCAGCACCGGCCAGTACTACAACCTGCAACAGGATTGGTGGCGCGACCAGCGTCGCGACCCCGTCGCCTCGACCCAGGCGGCGCTGGACTACCTCAGCTATCTGTACGACTTCCAGGGGGACTGGTACCTGGCCCTGGCCTCCTACAACTGGGGTGAGGGCGCGGTCAAGCGCGCGATGGCAAAGACCGAGCGCGCCGGCATCCAGCCGACCTACCTGACGCTGGACCTGCCCGACGAAACCCGCAACTACGTGCCCAAGCTGCAAGCCATCAAGAACATCATCGCGCGCCCCGCGAAATTCGGCATCACCCTCCCCCAGGTCAACAACACCCCCTACTTCACCACCGTCCACAAGGCCCGCGACATGGACATCGAGGTCGCCGCCGCCTTGGCCGAAATGCCCCTCGAGGACTTCAAGGCCCTGAATCCATCCTACAACCGGCCCATCATGCTGGCCTCCCACAGCCCGGCGCTGCACCTGCCGATGGACAAGGTGGCGGTCTTCAACAGCAATCTCGAGACCTACACCGGCCAGCTCAGTTCCTGGCAGATCTACCACCCCAAGCGCGGCCAGTCTCTGGCGGCGATCGCGAAATCCCACGGCGTGACCGTCAGCGCGCTGCGCGAGGCCAACGGGCTCAGCCGGAAGCGCACCGTCGCCAACGGCGACATCCTGCTCATACCCTCCTCCCGCGCCTCCGATGCCGAGCCAGCCCCGGGGATCCGCCTGGTGTCGTACACGCCGGGCGGCACCCGGGACACGGCGCCCCGGACCATACGGACCGTAGGCCCCCAGACCTCGAACGACGTGCGGGTCGTCAGCATCCCGCGGTCACAGGCGTCCACGCCGGACATGCGGCCCAAGGTCGTCGCCCGCACGCACACGGTGCGCCGCGGCGACACCCTGTACTCGCTCGCGCGGCGCTACAACACGTCGGTGGACGCGCTACGCAAACTCAACAACCTCAAGGGCAGCACCCTGTCCACCGGCGTGCGCCTGCGCGTGCCCGGCGCGGACGTCCGGGGCTGACCCCGCCCTTCCACCAAATAGGACTTTCAAGACATGGGCTTTCTGAATGGCAAACGCATCCTGATCACGGGCGTGATCTCGAACCGGTCCATCGCCTACGGCATTGCGCAGGCCTGCCGCGCACAGGGCGCCGAACTGGCCTTCACCTACGTGGGCGAGCGCTTCGAGGATCGCGTCAAGGAGTTCGCCCAGGAACTGGGCAGCACGATCGTCATTCCCTGCGACGTCGCCGAGGACGCCCAGATCGAGGCCACATTCGCCACCCTGGGCGAACACTGGGACGGCCTGGACGGGCTGGTGCATTCGATCGGCTTTGCCCCCCGCGATGCGCTGGCCGGCGACTTGCTCGACGGCATGAGCCGCGAAAACTACCGCATCGCGCACGACATCTCGGCCTACAGCTTCCCGGCCCTGGCCAAGGCGGCGCTGCCCCTGATGGAAGGCCGCAACGGCTCGGTGCTGACCATGACCTACCTGGGCGCCGAAAAGGCCATCCCGCACTACAACATGATGGGCCTGGCCAAGGCCTCGCTGGAGGCCAGCGTGCGCTACCTGGCCACGGCCCTGGGCAAGCGCGGCCTGCGCTCCAACGGCATCTCGGCCGGACCGATCAAGACCCTGGCCGCCAGCGGCATCAAGGACTTTTCGAACATGCTGAAGTACGTCGAGTCCCAGTCCCCCCTGGGCCGCAACGTCACCATCGAGGACGTGGGCAACGCCGCGGCCTTCCTGCTTTCGGACTTGGCCTCCGGCATCACCGGCGAGATCCTGCACGTGGACTGCGGATTCTCGAACACCGTGCCGGGCATGGATTGAACGCCGCGACCGGCCGCCTCGTTGCGGGACGGGGCCGCCGGCCTCCATACGACCCATGACCATCGGCATCCTGGCCGCCCTGCGCGAGGAGGCCGCCCACCTGCTCGAGGATCTCGAGCCAGGCGGTCGCCGCACGCAAATCGCCCTGCGCGACTATACCGCCGGCACGATCCACGGGCATGATTGCGTCATCGTGCTCGCACGCGTCGGCAAGGTCGCCGCGGCCACCACGGCCACTGCACTGATCGAGCGTTTCGGCGCCGACCGGCTGATCTTTACCGGTGTGGCCGGCGGCGTCGCGCCGGGCCTGCGGATCGGCGACATCGTGATCGCCGATGCCCTGGTCCAGCACGACCTGGATGCGCGGCCTTTTTTCCGCCGCCATGAAATCCCGCTGCTGGGCACCAGCCATTGCGCCACGGACGCCGGCCTCACCGACCGGCTCGAGGCAGCGGCGCGCGCCTTCCTGGACGGCCCCATGCGGCAACGGATCTCTCCGGAGGTCTGCGAACGCTTCGGCCTGGACCGTCCGCGCGTGCACCGCGGCCTGATCGCCAGCGGCGACCAGTTCATCGGCAGCGCCGCCGGGGTCGCCGCCCTGCGCGAGGCGCTGCCCGACGCGCTGGCCGTCGAAATGGAGGGCGCGGCCGTCGCCCAGGTCTGCCATGAATACGGCATCCCCTTCGCCGTCATGCGCACGGTGTCCGACACCGCCGACGAACAGGCCCATCAGGACTTCCCCGCCTTCCTCGTCGAGGTCGCCAGCCATTACGCCCACGGCATCCTACAATGCCTGTTCCAGGCGGGCATCCCGCCCGCCGGCGCCATCGAGCGGCACGCCGGCACACCGCCGGAAGCGCCGGGCGGATGGACACTCGCAACATGATTCGGGGAGGCTATTGATGACCAGGCACTACGACTACATCGCCATCGGCGCCGGCAGCGGCGGCATCGCCTCCGTCAACCGCGCCGCCATGCACGGCAAGACCTGCGCGCTGATCGAGGCCCAGGTCATTGGCGGCACCTGCGTGAACGTCGGCTGCGTCCCGAAAAAAGTCATGTGGCACGCCGCCCAGGTGGCCGATGTGATCCGCCATTACGGCCCCGACTATGGATTTGAGGCCCAGGCGGGCCCCGTCGACTGGACGCGCCTGGTCCGCAACCGCAGCGCCTACATCGATCGCATCCATGCCTCGTACCGGTCGGGCCTGGACAAGAACGGCGTCGACCTGATCGAAGGGTCCGCCCGCTTCATCGACGCCCACACCCTGGCGGTCGGCGACGACCGTTATACCGCCGACCACATCCTGATCGCCACCGGCGGCCGGCCCTCGCGCCCCGACATTCCGGGCGCAGAACATGGCATCGACTCGGACGGCTTCTTTGCGCTGGACGCCCTGCCCCAGCGCGTCGCCGTCGTGGGCGCAGGCTATATCGGCGTCGAACTCGCAGGCGTCCTCAACGCCCTGGGATCGGACACGCACCTGTTCGTCCGCAAGGACACCCCCCTGCGTCGTTTCGATCCGCTACTGCGCGACACCTTGGTGGCAATCATGCAAACCGAAGGCCCGACGGTGCATCCCCATTCCGATGCCGAGTCCCTGGTCCGCAACGACGACGGCAGCCTGACCCTGCACTTCAAGAACGGCACCTGCCATGACACGGACTGTGTCATCTGGGCCACCGGCCGCGAGCCCGACACCTCGGCGCTCGGGCTGGAAGCGGCCGGTGTCGCGCTGGACGATCGCGGCCACGTCGCCGTGGATGCCTACCAGAACACCAACGTGCCAGGCATCTATGCGGTGGGCGACATCACCGGGCAACTGGAACTCACGCCCGTCGCGGTCGCGGCCGGCCGCCGCCTGTCGGAGCGCCTGTTCAACGACAAGCCCGACGAGCGCCTCGACTACGAAAACGTCCCCACCGTGATTTTCAGCCACCCGCCCATCGGCACGGTAGGCCTGACCGAACCTCAGGCTCGCGAACGCCATGGCGATGAGGCCGTCACGGTCTACCAGGCGTCGTTCGTCGCCATGTACACCGCGGTGACGCAACACCGCCAGCCCTGCCGCATGAAGCTCGTATGCGTCGGCCCCGAGGAAAAAATCGTCGGCATCCACGGCATCGGCCACGGCATGGACGAGATCCTGCAGGGATTCGCCGTGGCACTGAAGATGGGCGCCACCAAAAAGGATTTCGACGACACCGTGGCGATCCACCCCACGGCCGCCGAGGAATTCGTCACCATGCGCTGAGCATTCGGGCAATATCGGGATAGCTGACCGCCTCTTCGCCGAACGTGAACGTGCCCTGCTCCAGCACCTCGCGGCTGGCGCGCAGGAAGGCCCCCAGCGCCGCACGGCTGAGCGCGCTGCCCACGCTGATGCGCCGCACCCCCATCGCCGACAGCTCGGCCACGCTGAAAGCCATCCCTGGCGCGCCCATCAGCACATTGACCGGCCGGTCGACCGAGCGCACCACCGCCTCGATCTCGTCGCGCGAGCGCAGGCCCGGCGCATACAGCACGTCGGCGCCGGCCTCCTGGTAGGCCTGCAGGCGGCGGATCGTATCCCCCAGGTCGGGGCGCCCGTGCAGATAGTTTTCCGCGCGCGCCGTCAGGGTGAACGGGAACGGCAGGCCGCGCACAGCCTCGACCGCGGCCTGGACGCGCTCCACAGCCCGGGACAGGTCCTGGATCGGCGCATCCGCATCGTCCGAGGCATCCTCGATCGACGCCCCCGCCAGGCCGGTTTCGGCCGCCAGCCGATAGGTCTGCGCCACACCCTCGGGCGTATCGGCGAAACCGTTTTCCAGGTCGGCGCTGACGGGCAGATCCGTGGCGCGAACCAGTTCCGCCACGTGCGCCAGCATGCGATCCCGCCCCACCCGCATGTCCGGCACGCCCAGGGTGTAGGCGTAGCCGGCGCTGGTGGTGGCCAGGGCCTCGAACCCCATGTCAGCCAGCAGGCGGGCCGTGCCGACATCCCAGGGGTTGGGGATGACGAACGCCTGGTCTCGTTCATGCAAGGCGCGGAATGCGCGGGCTTTTTCAGCCTGGATGGTCATGGCCGGGCTCCTCTGTGGTCAGGAGGAGATAGTGTAGACCTTGCATGCAGCGGATCGGCGACGGCCGTTGCGGCCCGTCTACCGATCGCAGAACAGAGGGTATATTCATGGTCAGAAAAACCGGCCACGACATGGAGACTGGAAGGATGCACAATCAATTCATCCAGGGGCAGGCCTTCGGCGATTCCACCGTCCTGTCCCTGCAAGCCGAGGAACTGGGAAACCCCGGTCCCGATCAACTGCTGGTGCGCCACACGGCGATCGGCATCAATTTCATCGACATCCTGCAGCGACGCGGAGACTTGGCGCCCGACCTGCCCTATCGCCTCGGCCTGGAGGCGGCCGGCGAGGTGCTGGCCGTGGGCGCCGACGTGCAAGGGTTCAAGCCTGGCGACCGGATCGTCTATGCCGGGGGTCCGATGGGGGCGTATGCCGAGGCACGGCTGCTGCCGGCGGCGCGCGCAGTGCGCCTGCCCGATCACGTCGACGACCGGACGGCGGCGGCGATCTTCTTCAAGGGACTGACGGCGGATTACCTGGTGCATCGCCTGCGCCCCATCGCGCCCGGCGATGCCGTCCTGTTCACCGCGGCCGTGGGCGGCGTCGGCCAGTTGGCCGTGCCGATGCTGAAACAGGCCGGCGCCACGGTCATCGGCACCGTGGGCAGCCCCGACAAGGTCGACGCCGCGCGAACCATCGGCTGCGATCATGTCCTGGTGCTGCCGGTCGGCGTTGACCAGGGGGTCGCTCAGATCAGGCAGTGGCTGGGCGGGCAAGGCGTCCAGATTGCCTATGACTCGATTGGCCGCGCGACCGTCGATCTGTCACTGGCCGCGCTGGCCCGGTTCGGCCTGCTGGTCAGTTATGGCTGGGCCTCGGGTGAGGTCGACCCGGTTCCGCTTGCGCGCCTGCGCCAGATGGGGTCGCTGTTCGTGACGCGGCCCACCATCGGCGACTACACAGCCAGCCGCAACGACCTGGAGGCGGGCGCCCAACGGGTTTTCGACGCGCTGGAAGCCGGTGTCATCCACGCACAAATCCACACCGAATTGTCCTTGTCCGAGGCTGGCGAGGCGCACCGGATGATCGAAAGCCGGGCGACAAGGGGATCGGTCATTTTGACGTTGGAGGGCTCGTAGCCATACTGTGGTCGCCCAATCATCCGATCTCTTTCTGGAGAACCTTTATGAAAATCACAGGCATAGACGCCTTTTCGTACGACCTCACCTATGCGCATGGCGAATACGTCATGTCGGGAGGAAGGGCCGCACTGGCCCAGTCCTCAACTCTGGTGAAAATTTCGACCGACGAAGGAATTGTCGGCTGGGCTGAGGCCTGCCCCCTTGGAGGCACATACCTTCCAGCTTTCCCATATGGCATTCGCGCTGCGGTGAGGGAGATGGCGCCCCATCTCATCGGACAAGACCCGACCCGACTCACCTCCATTCACGAAACCATGAATGCGGTGCTGCTCGAACAAAATGCCGCGAAAAGCCCGATCGACATTGCTTGTTGGGATATTCTCGGAAAAAGTGCCGGGCTACCCATTGCCGCAATGATCGGCGGTGTGAGCCAGGAGACCTTCCCGTTGTATGAGGCTGTCCCACTGACTTCACCGGAAGGTATGGCGGAATTCTGCATCAGGCGCGGAGAAACAGGCATCAATCGTTTCCAACTCAAGGTCGGAAACGATCCCTACGAAGACGCAGCGCGCACTCGAGCGGTTGTTGAGGCCACAAAGGGGGAAGCTTTTATCATTGCAGATTCCAACGGTGGGTGGAATCTGCGCCAGGCAGTCGTTGCCGCGCGAGAAATGGAAGGCCTCGACATCATTTTGGAGCAACCGTGCCGAGAACTCGCGGATTGCGCGCTTGTTCAGAAGATGAGTTCCTTACCCCTTTCACTGGATGAATGCGTGACGAGTGCAAACGAGCTATATCGTGCTAAATTTGATGCGGGCGCTGTTGCTCTCAACATCAAGCTTGGTCGCCTCGGCGGCATTAGCGGCGCTGTTCTCATCCGTGACCTGGCAACCCAATTGGGCATGATTTTTACAATCGAGGACGTTTGGGGTGGGGATGTGGCGAGCGCCGCGATTGCACAGGTCGCCGGCTCTGCTCGCCCTGATGCCCTGATGCACGCATCGTTCTTCAATGATTGGACCAACGAGCATGTCGCGGGCTATGCGCCCCGGTCTCAAAATGGTCGCGGTCAGGTGCCTAAGGCTTCAGGGCTTGGCATCGAGATTGATGAGGCCGCTTTGGGCGAACCTATCTTCTCGATACGGTAAGGGATGAAATTAGTGACATCGCGAACATACTAATCGCGAGCCCAATTATGAATAGTAGCCGGTTATTGACTACTACGCTAATGGTGGAAATCGTCAGCGCGTCAAGCTAAAAAGGCCCGGGACCGATCATGTATCGGTTCCAGGCCTTTGAGCTTAGTTTGCTACGGCCCAACGTTGTGGGCTCAGTTGAAACTTAAGCAGCTTTCTTTAGCGACTTTTTCAGCGCTTTGATTTTGTTCTCGTGCTTTTCCACTTTGGATTGACGAGCCTTGATCTTTTGCTTGATGGATTTAACGCTCTTGGACATGTTGCGTTCCTTACTTTGAATAGTCCTTATTCAACGGATTTATGCTTCTTGATAAATGCACGTATGAATTGCCTGATTTCTCGAGCGGCTGTGGTGTCCAGTTCTTCGCATAGCTGTAAAAACTGTTCGCGCTCGGCGGTGCTGATGCGTATCAGCAGCTGACTATCTTTTTTATTGAGCCTCACTTTAGTGGGCTTATCGGACATCTGAAAGACTCAAGAAAACGAAACTCGAATTGAAAATATATATGCATTGTATATGCATTTTCAGCTTTAAACAAGGCCATGCCACCAAGCGCCAATCTCCCATGGATGCCTTGTGTGCCTGGTCGCCCTACCCCACCCCCGGCATGGCTCCACCCCACCCCCAGCGCCCCAGGTCGGCTTCTTCACATCTACGCGTGCTTCCGGGCCACAACCTTCTTCAGGGCCTCGTTCATCCGGGTCTGCCAGCCCGGGCCGCCGGCCTTGAAGGCATCGATCACAGCCTTGTCGTAGCGGATCGTCACGGCGACTTTGGGGTTGTCCAGGCGCGGGCGCCCTACCCGCTTCAGTTGCTTGAATTCCTCCGGCCCCAGCTCGTAGGTATCCGGATCCTTTTTGGAGGTCGGTCAAATCAGTTGGGACCGCTACCTAGGTGATGAAACCGCTGATTATTTCTGCATACTGCCGCGGATCATCCATATAAGGAATGTGCGCATAAGGCAGATGAACGATCTTTGACCGCTCGATGGCACTATGCAGATGCTGCCCCATGGGCGCTGGCGTCGCCTTGTCATACTCCCCCGTGATAATCAGTGTGTCAGCACTGATCATGTGAAGGTGAGGCCGGTAATCCATTGCGACGATGGCTTCGCACCAGCGGCTGTAACTGCCCGGGTCGCATTCGAGGAACTCCATTACCGCGCTGACGTACCGGTGGTTGGATGATACCGTGGACGCTTCAAGGAAAAAACGTCCAACAACCTGTGCAGCGACGAACGCGATGCCAAATGTCCGGATCAGCTCGGCCCGCTCGATCAAGTGCTCAGGGCTGACGAAGGAAGAGGTATTGGACAGAATGATTTTTTCAAGTCTTGCCGGATGGTGGATCGCCATATCGAGGGCGGTCATTCCACCAATCGACACCCCGCACACATTGGCACGCTCCCACCCAACAGCATCCATCACGGCCATCACGTCCGCCACATTGTCCGATATCCGGAGTTCCCCCGAGTCTGGATCAGAGCGACCGTGCCCTGATTTGTCGACGCAGAGGATATGGAACCTATGACCCAGCATATCGACTACTTCGCGCCAGGACTCTAGGGACGTACCCAAGGAATTCAACAACATCAATTTCGGACCCAGCTCAGTCCCATACAGTTGATAATGGATACTTCTATCGTTCTTTACGAGTAGCATAGCTAGAGGGATACGTCAGCAAAATGAAAGAAGTGGATGAGCCTTCAGGCGAGTATGCGCGACAGCAAGCTCTAGTTCAGAAACCTTGACGCGACGCTCTCGGCCCAGGCGCCAATGGTCATCGATGGCCCCGCGCCAACTGGCTGCGGCAGGGCCGCAGCATCAACGACGAACAATCCCGGTATGCCATAGACTTCACCATCGGCGTCGACCACCGCACCGCTCTCAAACCCACCCATGCACGCACCGCCCAGGGGGTGGACAGTGGAAGGGCGCTTCGTTGCGTAAATCTTATGCCCGGAGACTCTGCCCACCTCTCTCATGGTGCCCTGGATCTTTTCATAGATGGGGCTGTTCGACGGCTCGAAGTCAATCCGGAATCTACCTTTCCTGAGGCTGGCAACACCATCCATGGCGTCGATACCCATGCCGCTGACGATCATACCGTGCCTGAGGCGATTGAGCACGAACCCAGGAAAAGGATAGCGGCTCAAGCTAGGCCATCCATTTCGACCTATCACGATCTCACCATGGGGATTGCCTTTCAGGAGGATCCCGCCCTTGCTAGGCAGCCCTTTGGTGAAGTCGCGTGCTCTGTCATTCAAGTCCCAAAAGCCGCGGATATCGCCGTTGCCGCTGAACCGCTTACCCAACCCAGGCATACCGTCGAGGGTCCCGTACTTGTCCCGACTCGCCAGAAGCAGGCGCAAAGTGTTCATGGTGCCGGCGCCCATAAAGACGTGATCGGCTCGTATCGTACGGGAGACGTTCCCGCGCAGATCAGTGTAGATGACCTCGAATCTGTGGCGCTGGTTGCTCACCCGTCGGACATACTGTGCCTCGCACATATCCAGCACTTTCAGGCCAGACCTCATGGCGGGCAACAGATACACAATGTCCATCGAGGATTTCGATCCGGATGGAGCACCTAGAAATCCATGATCGTCACTGTCATAGTCCGTCTGCCATCTCTTGATTGCTCCGCCGCCCTCGACCAGTCGATGTGCGTATGACTCGTCTGGCAACAGAAAACCGACCCTGGTATCAGCCTTCGGAATGGCCGGTATGAAATGTGCATGATCAGCAAAGAGCTCCAGCGCCGTATGGGGTGGCCGATTGGCCGCACCGGGCTTCTGCGATCCCACTCGATCTATAAAGCGCTCATAGAAGGGCGCCATGGACGTCTCGTCGATGCCATCACAATGCCCGTTCCAATAATCGTCTCTCTGTGGTCTTCGGTGAACGGCCGAATAGACGTGGCTACCGCCGCCCACTCCAGACGCACACACAACCTCCATCCCCCTGGAAAAATACAGATCAAATAAGCCTTTCCTATTGAGCGTTAGCCTATCTGTTGGCAGCCACGGGGAGGCAATGGACCGGATAGCACGCAGAAGCAAGTCAGAGCCCCTGGGAAAGCTGACCCGATTTTCGATGTTCGCCGACTGAGTGGGTACGGTATCCCACCACGGCCCCCGTTCTACTACTGTGACCTGGACCCCAGCTTCAGCGAGGCGAGATGCCGCTACGGAGCCGCCGATACCACTGCCGATGACTACAACTTCGGTTTCCATTCTCGATCCATCTGAAATTTCATTCATATACCGAGGTAAATCTTTTTTATTTCGTCGTTGTTTGCGAGCTTCTCACCAGTCCCCTGAGAGATGACTTCTCCTTTCTCTAGGACGTAGGCGAAATCGGACATCTGCAAAGCCAGGTTTGCATTCTGTTCCACCAGCAGAACTGAAGTGCTCTTGAGTTCGACGATCTTGCGGACGGCCTGCTCGATTTCCTTGACTATCTTCGGCGCCAGCCCCAATGAAGGTTCATCAAGCATCAGCAGCTTGGGACTGGACATCAACGCTCTGCCGATGGCCACCATCTGCTGCTCGCCGCCAGACAGGGATCCCGCCACCTGCTTGCGCCGGTCCGCCACCCTGGGAAACAACTCATAGAGGTATTCTATATTGTCTTTTCTTGTCCGGGCATCGTTATGCAGGTGAGCGCCCGTCAAGAGATTTTCATAGACAGTCATCCGGGGAAACAACCGTCGACCTTCCGGGCAGAGAACGATACCCTTGCCCACTCGCTCATGTGATTTCGTATCGGTAATGTCATGCCCTTCGTGGAATATCTTCCCTCCGGCTAGTGGCAACAGACCTATTATGGATTTCAATGTGGTCGATTTTCCCGCCCCATTCGCCCCGATCAGACTGACTATCTGCCCCCTTTCGACCCTTATCGAAACGGAGGAGACAGCCTCAAGGAGACCGTACCTGACCGATATGTCTTCAACCCTCAGCATGCCAGCCCCCGCCGCCCAGATAGGACTCTATGACGCGCTCATCATTCAGCACCCGATCCGGGGCCCCTTCGGCAATCGCTCTGCCCTGGGAAATAACGATGATCTTTGATGATATTTCGCGCACCAATGCAATATGATGCTCTACTAGCACTACCGTGAGCCCATAATGTTCCTTGATTCTGGAAATCAAGCGCCCGAACTCTCTGGACTCCTTACTATTCAGCCCCGCCGCCGGCTCGTCCATGAGCAAGATGGCAGGGGACGTAGCCAAACCGATCGCCACGCCCACTTTCTTCTGAATCCCGTACGGCAGTTCTTTGGCCAGCATGCTGCGGTACCCGTCGAGTTCGAGTGTGGCGATGATGTCGTCGACCAACTGCTCTGCTTCAGCTAGGCGCTCTGCGTACTCACCGACTGGCGGCCACAGATTCAAGAACATATTGCGCTTCAGCTTCCAGAGAGCCCCTCGGAAGATATTTTCATGGACGCTGCAGTCAGGATAAAGGGACGCATTCTGGAAAGTCCTGGCAAGCCCCAGCTTGACTATACTGCTCGGCTTGAGTCCGGTAATTTCCTTTCCGTCGAGAAATACCGCTCCTGAACTAGGAGGAAGCGTGCCCGTGATGATATTGAAGGCGGTGGTTTTTCCAGCGCCATTGGGACCAATGATGCCCACGGTCTGTCCCTTTTCCACACGGAGGCTGACATCAGACAAGGCCGCAACGCCACCGAAATTCTTGGATATACTCCTGATCTCAAGCACTGTTCTTCTCTTTCTTAAGAATCCAGACAGAGGATGACAGGCTCGAGAGCACGGAGACAATTCCCTGCGGCCTAATCATCAAAATGACTACCAATACGACCCCATAGATAAGATGTTGATACTCCTGGGCGCCCCTAAGGATTTCGGGCAAGGGAGTCAGAAACAATGCACCGACCAGAGGTCCCCAAGAAGAGTTGACGCCTCCGATCACCAACATCGTCACCAGGGTGATGGACAAGTGAATGTTGAAGGACTCCGGGGAAACGAATCCGATGTAACTGCTCATCAGAATCCCGCCAAAGCCTGTAATTGCTGCGCCGATGACGAAAGAGGCCAGTTGAACCGAAGAGACGCTGATGCCTGACGATTCGGCAAGCTCGGGATTGTCGTTGACCGACAGATATTCTCTGCCCGCCGTCGTCTTGAAGAATAGGCTCATCAACACTGTCAGGACGACGCAGAACACCATAGAAAATATCAACCACCGGTCTACGCCTGCCACCGAGAACTGGCCTATCGTCAACGGCGGTATCTCGGCCAGTCCGCTGGCGCCTCCCGTCGTTTCTGGAAACTCGAGCAGCGCTAGCCGGGTGAACTCCGCAAAGGCGAAGGTCACCAGCACGAAGTACACACCTCGCAGTTTTACGATGACGCTTCCCAGGAGATAGGCAATTACCGTCGTCACAGCGAGCCCCAAAACAGCCGCTACCGCCCAGTTGACGCCATACCGCAAGGTGAGTATTGCGCAGACATAGGCGCTGATTGCCGCAAATGCGGAGTGTCCGAATGACAAGCGCCCCGTCCTGGCCACCAGAGACAGGCCACTAACCAGCACGGTATTGATCGCGGCCATGATAAGCATGTGCGCATAGAAGATGTTGTCGACTGAAAAATAATAGATCGACATCAGCGTCAATACCGCTATCGGCATGATTATGATTTTTTTTATATCGCTCAACTCTTTTCCCCAAAAAGACCCTGCGGACGGAGAATTAGCAGGCCTATCACAAAGAGAAAGAGGAACATTTCTGCATAGCTCGATTTCAAGAATGTGCCCGATATGCTTTCACTGATGCCTAATATGACGGCGGCTATGGCGGCTCCCGGAATGGAACCCAGCCCACCCACTATCACCACTATGAATGACTTGACCATCGGACCGAAACCTACGGTGGGATACACGGAGAATATGGGTGCCATCAACGCGCCGGCCAGAGCGGCAAGGCCAACGCCAATACCGAAGCCCAAGGGGTAATAGACACCCACGTTTATGCCTTGGATCTGAGCTGCTTCTCGATCTTGCACCACGGCCCGCAATGCGCGCCCGTGTCGCGTATGATGAAAAAAGAAGTACATCGTCAGCAGCACACAGATGGAGAAGACGCCCGCGTAGATTCTTGCCTTGGGCAATACTGCAGGCCCCATACGTATCATGCCCTTGGCAATGCTGGGCACCGCAAGCGGATCCGGCCCGAACAGGATGAGAGCCAGGCTTTGCAGGATCATCCCGATGCCGATAGTCGCAATCATGCCGCTGAGCTCGTCGCCCCGCATTCGCTTCAGAACGGAAAACTCTATCAGGCTGCCAAAGGCCAGTGCCAGCAGAAAGGAGGCCAGCACCACAAAAACAAATGGAAGCTTAAGATAGGCAATGCCCACAAAACAGAAAAATGCACCGAGCATATAGAACTCGGCATGCGAAAAATTCACTATTCGCATCAGGCCAAATACCACGGTAAACCCGATCGCCATCAGCAGGTATAAGCTGCCGATGACGACCCCGTTTACAATAGCCTGTATAACTATTGTTTCGCTAAACATGATGGTATTCAGTTTTCCTGGCAGCCGGCCTCTACGGAGCAAGTGGCGCGAATCGCCTCCTGACCACCCACGATTTCAGCCACATAGAACGGCGTGCTGATTTGGTGATTGATGCCATAATTGTCCTTGCCAGTCCAGGATAGTTTCCCTGCGGCTCCCTCGAAGCCCTTCAGGCCTTCCAGTTTCTCGACAACCGCCTGCGTGTCATCAATCGTGTTCGCCTGCCTGATGGCCTCGAATATCATTCGCGTCGTGTCGTAGAACGACGGGCTGAAGCCGTTCATGGCCTGCGTATAGTTGGCCTTGTGCAGTTCGATATATTTCCGCGTTGATTCAAGCTGCGGATTGACCAAGGTGTGCACCAGTATCCCCTCCGCGGCCTCCTTGCCGGCCACGTTTACAATCTCCTGGGTTGCAGGGCCTCCCGTCCGGATGAACAAGCCTTCGAAGCCCAGGTCCCTTGCCTGCTTGACAATCAGGCCCGCAGACGAAGGAGCGTTGATGTTCAGTTCTATGGCATCTACATCCAGGCCCATCAATCTGGTCAGCAAAGGAACGAAATCGACCCTGTCACGCTCATAGAATTCCTTACCGACGAGCTCGACCCCAGCGTTGCCGTATGCCTTTTCAACGTCCTTGGAAACCTGAAGCCCTGTTTCATCGTTGGGGAAAAATGAGCCGATCTTCTTGATCCCGTGTTTCTTGGCGACCCAGTCAATCTGCGACTGTGCGAATTCGACTGTGGTGACGTTCGCCCTGAATGTGAAGGGCGAGTTTTCATTCAGTACTTTTTCGCTGAACGCCATGGTCGACATAATGACCTGGTTTTTTTCGGTCACGGGCTTGATTGCCACCGCAGCAGCGGACCCCACGGGGCCGATGATGAACTTGACCTTGTCCTGATGAATGAGACGATTCACTGCCGTGACAGCTTCGCCCGCCTGGTATTTGTCATCATAAGTAATGATATTGACCTTGTATTTTTCACCACTGACGTCCAGACCACCCGCCTCATTAACTTCTTTTGCGGCCAGCTCCGCACCGTGCTGGATGGCCTGTCCCCAGCCCGCGCCAGCGCCTGAAATTGTGGCAATGACCCCTATGTCCAGCGTTTTATCTGCAGCGTGCGCCAGACCGCCCAGGGGCAACAGGGATACTGCTACGATTGTTTTCTTGAACTTCACGGAAATCTCCTCTCTATTTGTCTTAATTCAGCCTATATCTTGAGCAATATTGTCAAGATATACTTTTCTATTTTCGTTATCTAAACGTACGTAGTTGTCGTAGCGAGTAAGCGTGGGCTTCGTTCCGAATCTTTTCACATTCGCGTCGACCCACTCTTGTGTGTACCAAGCATCGGCGGCTTCTTTGGATTCCCAGATATAGACCCCGCCACCTCCGGCCTCGCCATTGAGGTAGTACTTCCTCAATAGCCCCTTGACCTTCGAAAACTTCGCTATGGTGGTCTCGGCATCAGCGATAGCTTTTTCCTTGGTGCGGCTGATGCCGGGTATTTGCACTATTGCGATATGCATGGTTTCTCTCCGAATCGGTATAAAAAATGCCCCAGCGATGTAACCACTAAGACACGCTGCTGGGGCTCTTGCACGCCTGGGCCTAGCATCAGCGATGCCTGCCTCTAGAGGCGCCTGATTGCGATAAAAAGTTGCTTTTCCGCGACGTTGCAGCGTAGTCTAGCAATCTGAATCGATAATCGTCTAATATTTTTCTTTGTTCGTTTGATAACTAAACGCTATGACCGTAACGCTCAAGCAATTGCAGCAGCTAGTCGTACTGGCGGAGGAGCGCAACTTCAGGCGGGCTGCAGACAGACTGTTTATTGCACAACCCGCCCTATCGGTGTCCATCCAGAAAATGGAGCGTCAGCTCGGTGTGACATTGGTGCAGCGGGATTCCCGTGGCGCCACCCTGTCGCCGGCCGGAGAGGCCATGCTGCAAGAGGCGCGTTCCACCCTTTTCCATGCGGAACAAGCATGCAATCTGGCACAGGGAGCGGGCGCCGGGGAAGTGGGTATCCTGCGCCTCGGATTCGTCAATTCGGCCATTTATGAGCTCCTGCCCGCAACACTGAATAGGTTCCGGACACGCTACCCACAGATCCAATTCGATCTCAGCGAAGACAGCACTTGGGAGATCACCCGACGGATCCAGACCTTTGAGCTCGATGCCGGCATCGTACGCGGACCGATTGCGCCATCGGCGAATCTTGAAACCTGGGTGATCCAACATGACGATCTGATGCTCGTCGTACCGGAACATCACCGCCTTGCCGGACGAAAGAGCATCAGTTTGAAGGAATGCAAATCGGAGGAGTTCGTCCTGTTTGGCTCGTCTCGAACGCCGGGCCTGCACAGCGTCGCAATGGCCCTATGTCACGCCGCAGGGTTCAGGCCCCGCATCAGTCAAGAGGCGATTCAGGTACAGACGCTGGTCGGCCTTGTCGCAAGCGGCACCGGCATTGCACTAGTGCCGGCAATCACGCGCAATCACACACGCGCCCGGGCCCAGTTCATCCGGCTGACGGACCCAGGCGCGCGGCGGTGCGTGTCTTTATCCCTGGCCGCCCGGCCAGACCTGCTGCCCAGCACTGTGCAGCGTCTACATGAAATCATGTTGTCGACGCAATCGGCCGGAGACGCCGCAGAAGCTGCTCCCACCTGAGAGCCACCCGCCGCCCGGGCATCCCAGCTCCCGCTTCGTCGCCCTGAGGGTGACGTGTCTTGCACGGACGATGGCGTGCTGCCGGTCGGCCTTGACCAGGGATCGCGCAGATCAAGCAGTGGCTGGGCAGGCAAGGCACGGTGTCCAGATGGGCTCCCTGTTCGTGACGCGGCCCACCATTGGCGACTGGCCAGCCGCGACGACCCTCAGGCCTGATGCAGTTCCTCGCGAATAATGCGGCGCAGCGTGTCTTCCGTGACGGGCGTCGCCTCGCTGGATCGCGCAGCACTGCGCAGCGCATCATTAATCAAGGTCTGGTAGCCGCTGCCACGCTCAGCCGCACGCGCCTTAAAAGTGTCGACCACCTCGTTGTCCAGCCAGATCGTGATGCGGGTCTTACCTTCGCCAAGGGTCGCAGTCCCCAACTTCGCACGCGCAAAATCCGCGTCCGTCATTTCACGGGTATCAGGGTCCTGTTTGATCGCAGCGTTGATCACCGCATCTTCTTCGTGCGTGGGCGAGACATGGCCCTGTTTAAGTTTCGGCATAGCGCACAACCTCCCTCTGGTTCGCCTTACGCAAGCTGATGACGCGGCGCGTGGAACCTCTGTCTACGAACACCACCACATGGAGACGGTTCCCGATATACCCAATACCGATCATCCGTTGCTCGCCATAGCAGCGACGAGCATCCTCGACCACCACAGCGTTTTCCCACTCCAGACCTTCAGCCTCAAGCAGACTGATGCCATGCTTGGTCAGATTGACTTGGCTCTTTTGAGGATCAAAGATGATGCCCATGAAAAATAATACATACAATGTATGTACAAATCAAGATTGACACACTAGGCTGATCGCAACGGTCCGGTCTTGGTTAGCCGGGGGGGCACCAAATGAAAATCCCCCGCGATCGGCAAGATGCAGGGGAATCCTTGGCGGACAGAGGGGGATTCGAACCCCCGATACGCTATTCACGTATACACGCTTTCCAGGCGTGCGCCTTCAACCACTCGGCCACCTGTCCTGATTCGGCCGCAGGACGCAAATCCCGGATGGATCCGAGGGGCCTGGGCGAAAGTCCGCCATTTTAGCAGATCGCCGCCCCCCATGTCCGGCGCGGTTCGGCCGCCGCTTCAGCCGGGCACACCCCCGGCACCCACCATGCGTTCGACGTAGCGCGCCAGCATGTCGACCTCGATGTTGACCGGCGAGCCGACGTCCAGGTGGCGCAAGGTGGTGACCTCGACGGTGTGGGGGATCAGGTTGATGTAGGCCTCGGTGCCTTCCTCCTGGTCGACCACGCGATTGACGGTGAGGCTGACGCCGTTGACCGCCAGCGAGCCCTTGTAGGCGAGGTACTTGGACAGGTGCGCGGGGACGATGACCCGCAAGTCGAAGGATTCGCCCACGGCCTCCATGCAGGTCACCTGCCCCACGCCGTCGACGTGGCCCGACACCAGGTGGCCGTCCAGGGAATCGCCCAGGCGCATCGCGTGTTCGAGGTTGACCTCGCCCGGGCGGTCCAGGCCGCAGGTGCGATCCAGGCTCTCGCGCGAGATGTCGACCTCGAAGGCGCCCTCGTGCAATGCCACCACCGTCATGCAGGCGCCCTGGACGGCGATCGAATCCCCCAGCCGTGTGCGGTCCAGCGGCAGGCCGCCGGCCTCGATGCGGGCGCGCACGCCGGCCTCGGGCACCTCGCCCAGCGGGCGCACCTCGGTAATGCGGCCCACGGCCGCCACAATTCCAGTAAACATGGTGATTCCGTCAAAAGAATGAATGGCGGACGCGCCGGGCCCTCAGGCCTCGAGCACCGCGCACAATGCCTGCCAACGCGCCTGATCGCGCAAGCGCAGGCGCATGTCCCGACCCAACTGTACCGCATCCACGAACTCGTAGCGGGGCGCCTCGGACAAGTCGTCGAACGCACCGGAATTCCCCGCCAGGCCATGCCCGGCCCCCAGCACGCGCGGCGCCACGTAGGCGATCCATTCGTCCACCCAGCCGCCGGCCACCAGCGCGTCGTTGAGGCGTGCGCCCGCCTCGACGTGCACCTCGTTGATCTCGTGTGCGCCCAGCCAGTCCATGAGGGCGCCGAGGTCCAGTCCGCCGGCGGCGTCCTGCGGCAGGCGGATCACGCGCGCGTTGCGCCGGGACAGCCGATCGATCTTGGCCGCGTCCGGGCGCGCCGTGAAGATCCACACGGGGTCGCCGTTGAACAGGTTGGCATCCTCGGCGATCCGGAAGTCCGTATCCAGGACCGCACGCACCGGCTGCCGGGTGGTGGCGACCACGCGTACATTCATGATCGGGTTGTCGGCCATCACGGTGCCGATGCCGGTCAGGATCAGGCAGGCGCGGGCGCGCCAGCGGTGCCCGTCGGCACGCGCCTCCTCGCCGGTGATCCACTGGGACCAGCCGTTGGGCAGGGCCGTGCGGCCATCCAGCGATCCGGCGGTCTTGAGCCACACCCAGGGTCGGCCCCGCGTCATGCGGGCGACGAAACCCGGGTTGAGCGCCAGCGCATCGGATGCGCACAGGCCCATGTCGACCTGGATGCCCGCCCGCCGCAGGCGGGCCGCCCCCTGACCGGCGACCTTGGGGTTGGGGTCGCCCATCGCGGCGACCACGCGCACGATGCCGGCCGCCACGAGGGCATCCGCGCAAGGCGGCGTACGGCCGAAATGGCTGCAGGGCTCGAGCGTGACGTAAGCGGTGGCGCCGCGGACGTCGATCCCCTGGCTGGCCGCCTCGTGCAAGGCATCGACCTCGGCATGGCGTCCGCCGGCGTGCCGGGTATAGCCCTCGGCCAGCCAGCGGCCGTCGCGCACCAGCACGCAGCCCACGCGCGGATTGGGGGTGCTGATGTCCAGCGAGCCCTCGGCCACGGCCAGGGCGCGGCGCATCCAACGATGATCCTGGGGCGAAAACACGGCGGCCTCAGTCTTCGGGGTCCGGCGAGGACTGGAACTCGTCGATGGTCCGCACGAATTCCTGGATGTCCTCGAAACTGCGGTAGACCGAGGCAAAGCGCACGTAGGCCACTTGGTCGAGCTGGCGCAGTTCCGCCATGACCAGTTCGCCGATGTGGCCCGAGGGCACCTCGCGGCGTCCGCTGGCCATCAGCCGATCCTGGATGCGGGCGACCGCGGCATCGACTTCGGCCGTGCTGACCGGCCGCTTGCGCAGGGCCAGCCCCATGCTGGCGCGCAGCTTGGACACATCGAACTCGCTGCGGGTGCCGTTGCGCTTGACCACCGCCGGCATCATGAGGTCGACGCGTTCGTAGGTGGTGAACCGCCGGTCACAGGCCGTGCAGCGGCGCCGGCGCCTGATCGTGTCGCCTTCCTCGGAGACCCGCGAGTCGATGACCTGCGTGTCGAAGCTGCTGCAGAACGGACACTTCATAAGCATGCGGGCGCCCAAGGCGCCCGTGGTGGTGGTTAGCGGTAGACCGGCAGCCGGGTCGTGAGCGCATGGACGCGTTCACGCACACTGGCGATGTTGGCCTCGTCGTGCGGATTGTCGAGCACGTCGGCGATCAGGTTGGCGGTGAGTTCGGCCTCGGCCTCCTTGAAGCCCCGGGTGGTCATGGCCGGCGTCCCCACGCGGATGCCGCTGGTGACGAAGGGCTTTTCCGGGTCGTTCGGGATGGCGTTCTTGTTGACCGTGATGTGCGCCTGGCCCAGGACGGCCTCGGCTTCCTTGCCGGTGATGCCCTTGGCGCGCAAGTCGACCAGCATGACGTGGCTTTCGGTGCGCCCGGACACGATGCGCAGGCCGCGCGCGACCAGGCCGTCGGCCAGCACGCGCGCGTTGGCGGCGACTTGTGCGGCATAGGCCTTGAACTCGGGGCCGAGGGCCTCCTGGAAGGCCACCGCCTTGGCGGCGATGACGTGCATCAGGGGGCCGCCCTGGATCCCGGGGAAGATCGACGAATTGATGGCCTTTTCGTATTCGGCCTTCATCATGATGACGCCGCCGCGCGGGCCGCGCAGGGACTTGTGCGTGGTGGAGGTCACGAAGTCGGCGTGCGGCACCGGGTTGGGGTAGACGCCGCCGGCCACCAGGCCCGCGTAGTGGGCGATGTCCACCATGAACAGGGCGCCGTTGTCGTGCGCGATGCGCGCCATGCGCTCGAAGTCGATGCGCAGGGCATAGGCCGAGGCGCCGCCGACGATGAGCTTGGGCTTGTGCTGGCGCGCCAGCGCCTCGAGCTGGTCGTAGTCCAGGACCTCGTTGGCATCCAGGCCGTAGGAGATGAAATTGTAGAGCTTGCCCGAGGCGTTCACAGGCGAGCCGTGGGTCAGGTGGCCGCCCTCGGCAAGGCTCATGCCCAGGACCGTATCGCCGGGCTTGAGCACCGCCATGTACACGCCCTGGTTGGCCTGCGAGCCGGAATTGGGCTGCACGTTGGCCGCCTCGGCGCCGAAGATCGCCTTCAGGCGGTCGATGGCGAGCTGTTCGACCACGTCCACGTATTCACAACCGCCGTAGTAGCGCTTGCCCGGATAGCCTTCGGCGTACTTGTTGGTGAGCTGCGTGCCCTGGGCCTGCATGACGGCGGGGCTGGCATAGTTTTCGGAGGCGATCAGCTCGATGTGCTGTTCCTGGCGCAGGTTTTCCTGCTGGATGGCAGCCCAGAGGTCGGGATCCACCTGATCGAGTGTGCGGGAGCGGTCAAACATGAAGGTTCCTAGAGAATGGACGGGCGATCGAATGGACTATTCTATCGTGAACCCCCGGCGTCGTGCCCCGCGGCCGGCGCCCGCGCGGGCGCCTGTGGCGCATGCGGGATGCAATCGGCTACAAGGCGTGCAACCGGGGGTTGAGGGTGTAGGTGCCGGTGATCGAGGCCTGGGCCAGGATGTGGCCCTGCATCGCCTCGAGCGCCTGCTGGCCGGTAAAGCGCCCCTCGACGCCCAGTTCCGCGACGTCCAGCGCGTAAACGGTGAACACGTAGCGGTGCACCAGGGCGTCGTTCCAGGGCGGGCAGGGCCCGTCATAGCCGAAATAGTCCCCGCTCATGTCGCGGTCGGCGGCAAACCACTGCGTATAGTCGTTGACGCCCTGGCGGGTGCCGTCCAGGGCCAGCGGCCCGGCCTTGCCGCGCGGCGTGATGCCGCTGGAATAGTCGCCGGCCGCGATCGAGCGGATCTCGGCGGCGATGTCGACCAGCACCCAATGGTAGAAATCGACCCGCGGCAGGTCGGCCGGAACCTCGCGGCCTTCCTGGTTGACGTCATCGGGCTTGCTGGGCACGTCCGGGTCGCAGCACACCACGGCGAACGAGCGCACGCCGTCTGGCACCTCGGACCACGCCAGATGCGGATTGACGTTGCCCGCCAGCGTCACGTGGGATTCGGGGTCGATACGCGCAAACGCATTGTGCTCGGGGATTACGCCCTGGTCGGGAAAGGAATCGCTGTGCAGTTTCATGGTACCTCCCGTGGTTCGATGGCCGGCGTGTCAGGTGAGGATCACCCGCGCGAACTTGCGTTTGCCGACCTGCATCACATAAGTCCCTGGCGGCAATTGCAGGGATTTGTCGGAAATCCGGTCGCCATCGACGCGCACCCCGCCCTGCTCGATGTTGCGCTGGGCCTCCGAGGCCGATGCCGCCAGGCCGGCCTCGCGCAGCACCTTGAGTATGCCCATGGGCGCGCCGCCCACGGCGACCTCGGGCAGGTTCTCGGGAATCGCGCCGTCCCGGAACCGGGCGTTGAAGCCCTCGAGGGCGCGTTCGGCCTCGTGCGCGCTATGGAAGCGCGCGACCAGTTCCTGCGCCAGCATGACCTTGGCGTCGCGCGGATTGCGGCCGGCGACGACCTCGGCCTGCAGCGCGCCGATCTCCTCGAGCGAGCGGAAGGACAGCAGCTCATAGTAGCGCCACATCAGCGTGTCGGAAATCGACATGAGCTTGCCGAACATGGAATCCGGCGCCTCGGTGACGCCGATGTAGTTGCCCTTGGACTTGGACATCTTTTCGACGCCGTCGGTGCCCTCGAGCAGCGGCATGGTCAGGATGCACTGCGGCTCGATGCCGTATTCCTTTTGCAGCTCGCGGCCCACCAGAAGATTGAATTTCTGGTCGGTGCCGCCGAGCTCGAGGTCGGCGCGCAAGGCCACCGAGTCATAGCCCTGCAGCAGCGGATACAGGAACTCGTGCACCGAAATCGGGATGCCGCCCTTGTAGCGCTTGGTGAAATCGTCGCGCTCCATCATGCGGGCCACCGTATAGCGCGAGGCCAGCTGGATCAGCCCCCGGGTGCCGAGCTTGTCGCACCATTCCGAGTTGTAGCGGATCTCGGTGCGCGCCGGATCCAGCACCAGGCTGGCCTGCGCGTAGTAGGTCTTGGCGTTTTCCTGGATCTGCTCGGGCGTGAGCGGCGGCCGGGTGGCGTTGCGTCCGCTGGGATCGCCGATCAGCGCGGTGAAATCCCCGATCAGGAAGATCACGGTGTGGCCCAGGTCTTGCAGCTGGCGCATCTTGTTGAGCACCACCGTATGGCCCAGATGGATGTCGGGGGCCGTCGGATCCAGGCCGAGCTTGATGCGCAAAGGCGTGCCGGTCGCGTGGCTGCGCGCAAGTTTTGCGGCGAATTCCGAGGCGACGAGCAGTTCGTCGGATCCCCGCTGGACGACACGCAGATCGGCGTCGGTCCGAGGGTCGGCGGGGAAGGATGGGGACGACATGATATACGCTTTTGAGGGAAAAAATGAAAAAAGGCTCGAAAAGTCTTGGCCGATGCGCTAGCATAACGTGCCATCGCAGCTTCTGTACAACAATTCGCCGCCTGGCCGGGCGGCCCGGGGCCACATATTATCAGAGCCTCGGCCTTCACCCGACGGGTGTGGCCCGAGCACACCAACCCACCACCGTCCATGACGACCGAAGACCATCAACCGCGCCGCAAACACATCACCCGGAGCCTGCTGATCGCTGCAGGCGGTCTCTTCATCACCGCCGCGGCTCTGGCGGTCGTCAAGCCCTCCGCTCCACCGGAACCCGTCTACGAGGCGCATCGCACGCTCGACCTGCGCCCGCTCGACGAGCCGGTTGCTGCAGCAGACGAGGCGCCCTTCATTACCGAGACCCGCATCCGGCGCGGCGACACGGTGGCGGCGGTACTGCAGCGCCTGGGCGTCGACGAGGACGGCCTGCTGCCCTTTCTGATCCAGAACAAAGGCGCGCGCTCGATCTACAAACTCTATCCCGGGCGCGTGCTGCAGGCCGCGCTGGACGATGCGGGATCGCTCGTCTGGCTGCGCTATGCGCACACGCCGGGCACGCGCGACAAGGCCGACTACGTGTCGCGCTGGCTCGAGGTGCGCCCCGACGGCCAGGGCGGCTTCGAGGCCGAAGAGCACTCGATGCCGGCCCAGGCCCAGTTGCGCATCGCCGAAGGCGTCATCGACACCTCGCTGTTCGGCGCAACCGACGAGACCGATATTCCCGACACCGTCACCATGGACATGATCGAGATCCTCGGCAGCCGGATCGATTTCCTCAAGGACTTGCGCAAGGGCGACCGCTTCCGCATCGTGTACGACGCCTACATGCACGACGGCGAGGAGGTCGGCACGGGACGCATCCGCGCGCTCGAATTCATCAACCGCGGCAAGACCTACAGCGCCGTCTGGTTCCGGACCGCCGACGGCAACGGCGGCTATTACGATTTCAACGGCGCCAGCCTCAAGGGCGCCTTCCTGCGCACGGCCATCAAGTTCACCCGCATCAGCTCGCGCTTCGGGATGCGCATGCACCCCGTCCACAAACGCTGGGCCGGCCACAAGGGCGTGGACTACGCCGCGCCCACCGGCACGCCGATCCATGCGACCGCCGACGGCACGGTCCAGTTCATCGGCCGGCAGAACGGATACGGCAACGTCATCATCCTCAAGAACTTCGGCAAGTATTCCACCGTGTACGCGCACCAGAGCCGCTTTGCGAAGGGCTTGAAAAAGGGCGATCACGTGCGGCAGGGCCAACTGATCGGCTACGTCGGCTCCACGGGCTGGGCCACCGGCCCGCACCTGCACTACGAATTCCGCATCAATAACCGGCCCGTGGATCCACTGGCGGTCGACCTGCCGGTGGCGCGCACGCTGGGGCCCGAGGACCGCAAGGCCTTTGCCTCGGTGGCGGCCCAATATCGCGGCCACATCGATTTCCTGGCACGGATCCAGGACATGCAGGACGACGCCACCCAGGTGGCGCAGCGCTAGCCGCTGCCGCCTCCACCAGGGCTGGCCGCGGCATGGGCAGCATGGACGCCGGACCCCAGGACGCGCATCGCCCTGGCGGGCCGCCGGCGGCATCCGTCGAACACTATATCGGCCTGATGTCGGGCACCAGCACCGACGGCGTCGACGGCGTGCTTGCCGAATTCGACGAGAGCGCCATCCGGATCGCCGCCACGGCCAGCCTGCCGCTGCCCGAGGCATTGCGCGGCGAATTGCTGGCCCTCAACGCCGCCGGGCCCAACGAACTCGCTCGCGCTGCGCATGCGGCAAACGGCTTGGCCGATCACTACGCGCAAGCCGTCGGGCAATTGCTGGCGGCCTCGGGCCTGGCACCCGGACAGGTGCGCGCCATCGGCGCACACGGCCAGACGGTGCGCCATTGCCCGCAGGATGGCTACACGCTGCAGATCAATGCGCCCGCCCGGCTGGCCGAGCGCGCCGGCATCGCGGTGGTGGCGGACTTCCGCAGCCGGGATGTCGCCGCGGGCGGTCAAGGCGCGCCGCTGGTGCCGGCCTTCCATGCCGCCTGGTTCGGCCATCGGCCGGACTGCGTGGTCCTGAACCTGGGCGGCATCGCCAATCTCACGCTCCTCGGGGACCCGGTGCGCGGCTTCGACACCGGTCCGGCCAACATGCTGATGGACGCCTGGGCGCAACGGCATCTGGAGCAGGCCTACGACCAGGGCGGCGCATGGGCCGCCAGCGGACGCTGCCACGAGGGCCTGCTGGCGCGACTGATCGCCGAGCCCTGGTTCGGCCAGGCGCCGCCCAAATCCACGGGCCGCGACCTGTTCAGCCTGGACTGGCTGCATGCTCGCCTGTCGGCGAACCCGCAGTGGGCCCGGCTGGCGCCCGCCGACGTGCAGGCCACCTTGCTGCAGCTCTCGGTCCGCACGATCGCCGCGGCCATCGCAAGGTACGCCCCGCACACACGCGAGGTCCTGGTCTGCGGCGGCGGCGCCTTGAATGCGGCCTTCATGGCGGCCCTGGGCCAGGCCCTGCCCTGCCGGCTGGCGACGACCGCCGAGCATGGCATGCCCGTCCAGGCGGTCGAGGCGCTGGCTTTTGCATGGCTGGCACGCGCGCACGTCCACGGCCATGCCGCTTGCCTGCCGGCGGTGACGGGCGCAAAACATGCCACGATTGCGGGTTGCCTGTATCCCGCCTGAACGCGCGGACGGCCGCCGCCCGCCTTCAGGCGGGCGACCGGACCGAGTGCAAGGACGGCAAGAAGGGAATCAGGGCGCGAAGGACGAGCCGCAACCGCAGGTGGTGTTGGCGTTGGGATTGCGTATGACGAACTGCGAACCCTCGAGGTCGTCCTTGTAGTCGATCTCGGAGCCGACCAGATACTGGAAGCTCATGGGATCCACCAGCAGTTGCACCCCTTCGCGCTCGATCGTGGTGTCGTCATCGCTGACTTCCTCGTCGAAGGTGAACCCGTACTGGAATCCCGAGCAGCCGCCACCCTGCACGAATACGCGCAGCTTCAGATCCGGATTGCCCTCCTCGGCCAGCAATTCGCGGACCTTGGACACGGCGGCGTCGGTGAACAGCAGCGGGGTGGGGGGAATGTCGAAATCGACGTGCTCGATCGTGCTCATGGAGTGACTCCTGGGGTGCCGGCCACGGGCGCGGCGCCCTCAACAACGGCGTCCTGGGTGGCGCGGATCAGTCCATCCTCGAGGATCTCGAGGGTGACGGAGCGGACCGCCACGCCGGGCGGAAGGCGCAGGACGCCGGTACTGCGCTGGAACTGCTCGAAAGCCAGGGCGAACGGGTCGGCGCCTGCAGGGCCGGACTCGGTGCCCGGCGGCGGTGCGGCCGATTCCTCGGCCGTCGCCGCCGCCAACTCTATTTTAGCGGGATTCCCGCCCTCGAGTGCATCGGCCATGAAACGCATGCGGCCTCTGAAGGTTTCCTGGGCGGGCGCATTGCGCGTCAGCAGGACCCGATAATGCAGGAAACCGCCCTGGGGCCTGACATCGAAGGCACGAATCGCGACGGCACCCGCGGGCCCGGGCGGGATCAACTGCTCGTAGAAGGCGAGCTGGTCGCGGGTCCGGCCGAGTTCCTGCTGCTGTTTGGCAAGCGTGTCCTCGAGGCCGCGGCGCGTGGCGAGCTCGACGTCGAGCTCGCCTTGCAGCTTGGCCACGCGCGCATTGGTCTCGGCCTCGGTCATCCGCAGGGTATCCACCCGTGCCTGCAGGTCGAGGATGCGCTGGCGTTCGCCGGCGTGCATGCCAAAATGCATGGCCAGCGCGCCGGCCAGGAACACCAGGAGCAGCGTCAAGGCCGTGATCAGCCCACGCAGGATCAGGCGTCGCATGCCCATGTCGCGCCCCTGCCCGCCTCAAGGCAGGACTGCAACGTGTTGCAGGCCGGCCGTTTCCTGGAACCCGAACATCAGGTTCATGTTTTGCACGGCCTGCCCCGCCGCACCCTTCACCAGATTGTCCTGCACCACCAGCACCACCAGCTGGTCGCCGTCGGCCGGACGGTGCACGGCGATGCGCAGCATGTTCGAGGCCCGCACCGAGCGGGTCTGGGGCAGGCTGCCGGCCGGCATGACGTCGACGAAGGGCTCGTCGGCATAGCGCGCCTCGTACAGCGCCTGGAAATCCGTATCCATGGCCTCGGGCAGGATGCGCAAGTAAAGCGTGGAGAACATGCCGCGGATCATGGGCACCAGGTGCGGCACGAACACCAGCCCCACCGGCGTGCCCGCTATGCGCTGCAGGCACTCGGAGATCTCGGGGTGATGGCGATGGCCGGCCACGCCGTAGGCGGCGAAATTGTCGCTGGCCTCGGAAAACAGCGAACCGACCTGGGTCTTGCGGCCCGCCCCCGAGACGCCGGACTTGGAGTCGGCAATCACGTGGGCGGCGTCGATCAGCGGCCGGCCGGCCTGCAGGACGGGCGCCAGGCCCAGCAGGACGGTGGTGGGATAGCAGCCGGGATTGCCCACCACACGGGCCTGGCGGATGGCCTCGCGGTCGAGCTCCGGCAGGCCATAGACGGCGTCGCGCAGGATGTCCGGGCAGGCGTGGGGCATCTTGTACCATTTCTGGAAGGTGTCCACGTCCTGCAGGCGGAAGTCGGCGGCCAGGTCGATCACGCGCACGCCATGATCCAGCAGGTGGCGGGCCTGCTCCATTGCCACGCCGTGCGGGGTGGCGAAGAACACCACATCGCATTGTTCCAGGGCGGCGTGCTCCGGGGTCTGGAAGCACAGGTCGACGTGGCCGCGCAGATTGGGAAACATGTCGGCGACCGGCATGCCTTCCTCCTTGCGGGAGGTGATGGCATGCAACTGCACATGGGGATGGGTCGAGAGCAGGCGCAATAGCTCGACCCCGGTGTATCCCGTGCCCCCGACGATGCCGGCCTTGATCCGTGATGCTGCGTTCATATGCTGTTCCATTCCGAAGAAATGTCCATGGGCTGGTATTAGCTTAACTGAATCCGCCGCGGCCCTATAACAAAAAACCCCGGCGCCGGGCCGGGGTTTCTGGGCGGGCGCGAAAGGCCGCGAACCGGATCAGCGCTTGCTGAACTGCTTGCGGCGGCGGGCCTTGTGGAAGCCGACCTTTTTACGTTCGACCTCACGGGCGTCGCGCGTGACCAGCCCGGCCTGCTTGAGCGAGGGCTTCAGCGTTTCGTCGTAGTCGATCAGGGCACGCGTGATGCCGTGGCGCACGGCACCGGCCTGGCCGGATTCACCGCCGCCATGGACGTTGACGTGGAAGTCGAACGATTCGAGGTGGTTGGTCAGGGCGAGGGGCTGGCGCACGACCATGCGGCCGGTTTCGCGGGCGAAGTACTCGTCAACGGGGCGGCCGTTGACGATGATCTTGCCCGTGCCCTTCTTGAGGAACACACGCGCCACCGAGGTCTTGCGGCGGCCGGTGCCATAATTCCAATTACCGATCATGATGGCCCGTCCTTAGATGTCCAGAGGTTGCGGCTGCTGCGCCACGTGCGGATGCTCGGCGCCGGCATAGACCTTGAGCTTCTTGGCCATCGCATAGCCCAGCGGGCCCTTGGGCAGCATGCCCTTGACGGCCTTTTGCAATGCGCGACCCGGAAAACGCTGCTGCATTTTCTCGAAGTTGGTCTCGGTGATGCCGCCCGGATAGGTCGAGTGACGGTAGTAGCGTTTGTCCTGCGCCTTGGCGCCGGTCACGACGATGTCGGCCGCATTGACGACGACGATGTAATCGCCGGTGTCGACGTGAGGCGTGAATTCGGGTTTGTGCTTGCCACGCAGGCGGCGTGCGACTTCGCTGGCCACACGGCCAAGGACCTTGCCCTTGGCATCGATCACAAACCAGTCACGCTTGACTTCATGCGGCTTGGCCACAAAGGTCTTCATGATGGTTCCTAAGGAAAAATGAAAGAAAGCATTCCGCAAAGCGCATATGGATAGGCCCGCCAGGACGTTTTGACCCCGTCCGTACAAACCCCGCCACCGCCACTGGAAATCATGCGCAAACGGCAAAACGCCCGTGAAGATGATTTTCCAATACCGCGAAAAGCCATAAATTTTAGCAAGCAATTGGAAATAAAGCAAAAACGGCCTGGATCCGAGGATCCAGGCCGTTGCATTGCCTGGTCGGCCGTGACTTAGCCGGCCTTGCTGAGCGCGACGCTGAGGTAGTTGTCGTAGGAGCCTTCGGCCACGCGGAACCAGGGCACGATCCCGTCACGGAAAGCCATGTAGTTGTCGAAGATCTTTTTGAAGCCCGCGTTCTTGTCGCAGAATTCCTTGTAGACCTCGTTGGAGGCCTTGAAGGATGCGTCCATCACGTCGCGCGGGAAGCTCTTGAGCACGGCGCCGCTGGCGATCAGACGGCGCAGCGCGGCGGGATTGCGGGTGTCGTAGTCGGCGACCATCCGGCTGCCCGCGGCGCGCGAAGCCATGTCGATCATGGCCTGGTAGGACTTGGGCAGTTCGGCATAGGCCTTGTCGTTGACGTACAGCGACACCTGGGCCGAGCCCTCCCACCAGCCCGGATAGTAATAATATTTGGCGACCTTTTGATAGCCGAGCTTTTCGTCATCGACGGGCCCGACGAACTCGACCGCATCGAGGGCGCCCTTTTCCAGCGAGGGGTAGGTGTCGCTGGGCGGCAATTGCTGGGGAATCACACCCAGGCGTGCGAGCACCTCGCCCGCGAAGCCGGCGGTGCGCATCTTGAGCCCCTTGAGATCCTCGATCGACTTGATTTCCTTACGGTACCAGCCACCCATCTGGGTACCGGTGTTGCCAAACGGGAAGTTGATGATCCCGTGCGGCGCAAAGAGTTCGCGCATGAGCTTGAGCCCGTCGCCCTCGTACATCCAGGCGTACATCTGGCGCACGTTCAGGCCGAAGGGCACCGCCGTGTCGAAGCAGAAGGACGGGTCCTTGCCGTAGTAGTAGTACGAGGCGGTCTGGCCGCACTCGACCGTCCGGTTGCCCACCGCGTCCATCACGCCGAAGCCCGGCACCAGTTCGCCCGCCGGATAGAGGCGGATGTCGAACTTGCCGTCGGAGGCCTCCTTGATCAACTGGCAGAACATCTGCGCCGTAGGGAACAGCGCCGTCTGCTGCGGGCCGTAGGTGGAGGTCATCTTCCAGTTGATCTGGGGGGTGCCCTGCGCGAATACGGGGGCCGCGACGGCCGCCGATCCGGCGACCGCGCCGAGGCCGGCCTTTTTGAGGAATGAGCGACGCTGCATAGTGGGTGATCTCCTTTTGGGGTCTCGTTGAAGACGATACAAACTGTCAATTTATTGTGGGGTGGCCCCGATATTACACCTGACGCCCGCGAATGCGCATCTGGCGGCGCACACCACGCCGCCTCAGCGGCCGGCAATGGCCATGCGCTCGATCAGCACCGAGCCCGTGGACTTGGCGCCGCGGCCGTGCACATCGGCGCCCACGGCGACGATGTGGCGGAACATGTCGGCCAGGTTGCCCGCGATCGTGACCTCGTCGACCGCATGCTGGATGCGGCCGCCCTGGACCCAATAGCCGAAGGCGCCCCGGGAATAATCGCCCGTGACGTAGTTCACGCCCTGGCCGATCAGTTCGGTCACCAGAAAGCCCGTGTCCATCTTGCGCAGCATCGCCTCGAGGGTGTCGTCCGGCCGGGTCAGGCGCGAGCGCAGGCTGAGGTTGTGCGATCCGCCCGCGTTGCCGGTGGGAGTCATGCCGAGCTTGCGCGCCGTGTAGGTGGACAGGAAGTAGCCTTCGAGCACGCCGGCGCCCACGACGCGGCGGGCCTGCGGGCGCACCCCCTCGCCGTCGAAGGGCGAACTGCCCTGGGCGCCGGGGATGTAGGGGTTTTCGATGACGTCGAGGTGATCGGCGAACACGGGCTTGCCGAGGGCGTCGACCAGGAAGCTGGCCTTGCGGTAGAGCGCTCCGCCGCTGGCGGCCTGCACCAGCGCCCCCAGCAGCCCCACCGCCAGGGGCGCCTCGAACAGCACCGGGAAATGGCCGGTGCGCACGGGCCGCGCCGCCAGGCGCGACAGGGCGCGCTCGGCCGCGTAACGGCCCACGCGCACCGGGTCGGCCAGATCGCCCGGCCGCCGCGCCGAGGTGTACCAATAGTCGCGCTGCATGCCCGAGCCCCGCCCGGCGATGGGCGCCACCGACAGGCTGTGGCGCGAATACGGATAGCCACCGAGAAATCCGCGCGAATTTCCCAGGACGAAGTGCCCTTCCATGGTATCGACCGAGGCGCCCTCGGTGTTGGTGATCGACGGACTGACGGACAGCGCGGCACGTTCGGCGCGAATGGCCAGGCGGGCGGCCTCGCGGGCGTCGATGGCCCAGGGCTGGTGCAGATCCAGATCGGGATAATTCGTGGCGAGCAGGTCCGCGTCGGGCAGGCCGGCGGCCGGATCCTCGGCGGTATAGCGCGCAATGTGCCAGGCGGCGTCGACGGTCTTGCGCACGGCCTCGGGGGAGAAATCGGAGGTCGAGGCCGAGCCCCGACGGGTGCCCGCGAACACCGTCACCGCCAGGGAGCGGTCGCGCGTCTGCTCGATGGTCTCGATCGCACACTGGCGCACGGCCACCGACAGGCCCTGGCTTTCGGACACCTCGACCGCGGCGTCGGTGGCGCCCGCCGCGCGGGCATGATCCAGCGTGTCGGCCACCAATTGGCGAAACACGCCTTGCTGCGTGGGAATGTCCAGGAGGACCTCGGTATTCTCTTTCATGCGCGCATCCTGCTGCTGTGGTCCGGCGGCGATCTGTCCGCCGGACGGTTATCATAGTCAATTGACGACCATTTTATGCTCATCCCCATGGACGACATCCCAGAGGACTCCGAGCCCCTCGCGCACGATCGTCCCAGCAAATCCCAGGTCAAGCGCGACATGCACGCCCTGCTGGCCCTGGGCCGGCGGCTGGTGGACCTGCCCGCCGCCCGGCTGGCGGCGCTGGACCTGGACGAACCTCTGCGCGAGGCCATCGCCCTGGCGCAGCGCATCCGCAGCCACGAGGGCCGCCGGCGCCAGATCCACTACGTGGGCAAACTCATGCGCCAGGCCGACGCCGAGGCCTTGCGCGCGCAACTGGACCTGTGGGACAGCGGCTCGCGCGAGCAGGCGCGGGCCATGCACCGCCTCGAGGCGCTGCGCGAGCAGCTCATCGCCGACGACGAGGCCCTGACCGCGGTGATCGACCGCTTTCCATCGCTGGACGTCCAGGCCCTGCGGGCCCAGATCCGCGCCGCACGCAAGGAATCACAACAGAACCAGGCCCTGCCCCAGGGCCGTGAACCGGCGCGCAAGCACTATCGCGCCCTGTTCCAGGCGCTCAAGCAACTGGAATTCGACGAGGACCGACCATGACCGACCTGCTCGACTGCATCGAACACGAAACAGGCCCCGATCCCCGCCACGCGGTGATCTGGATGCATGGCCTGGGCGCCGACGGCAATGATTTCCTGCCCATCGTGCCCGAACTGCAAGCCCCCGGCATGCCGCCGGTGCGCTTCGTCTTTCCGCATGCGCCGGTGCGCCCGGTGACCATCAACCAGGGCATCCCGATGCGCGCCTGGTACGACATCTTCGACTTCGGCCCCGACGCCCACGAAGACATCGACGGCATCCGCGCGTCGCGCCACGCCATCATGGAACTCGTGGCCCGCGAGTACGATCGCGGCGTCCCCAGCACGGGTATCGTCCTGGCGGGATTTTCGCAAGGCTGCGCCATGGCGCTGTACACGGGCCTGCGCATGGACGAGCCCCTGGCGGGGATCATCGGGCTCTCGGGCTACCTGCCCTTGCGCAACACCACGGCCACCGAGCGCCACCCCGCCAACGCCAAGGTCCCGCTGTTCGTGGCGCACGGCACCATGGACCCGGTCGTGGACCTGTCGCGCGGCGAGGCCGGCCGCGACGTGCTGATCGAACTGGGCTACGCCCCCGAATGGCACACCTACCCCATGCCGCATGCGGTCCACCCGCAGGAAATCGCCGACATCCGGGATTTTCTGGCCCGCGTCCTGGCGACGCCGCAGGAAGGCTGATAGTCCAAGGCCCGCGGCGCGGCGGCTCAACCGCCGGCGTCCGAGGCCTTCAGGTCCAGCCAGACCCGGCGCATGCCCGGGTCGTCCTCGTCGGGATCGTTGCGGAACCCCAGATGCGCCATCAGGCCGAGCATCGGCCGGTTGGTCGCGAGGATCACGCCGTCGATGTAACCCAGGCCCTGGCGGCGCGCCGCGCGAATCAGGCCGCGCATCAATTCCTGGCCCAGGCCCCGGCGTTGCCAATCGTCGGCAACCACCAGGGCGTACTCGGCGCCCTGTCCGTCCGCATTGCGCAGATAGTGCGAGAACCCGATGATGCGCTCGCGCAGCAGGCCGCGGTTCTCGGGATTGGACACCTGGATCGTGGCCACCAGGGCCAGTTCGCGGTCGTAGTCGATGCGGGTATAGCGGGCCAGCATGCGCGGCGTCAGTTCGCGCAGCATCGAAACAAAACGCATGTAGCGCGATTCGTCGGACAAGTCGCGCACGAATTCCTGCAGCAGCGCCGCATCCTCGGGCCGGATCGGGCGCAGCAGCCATTCCTGCCCGTCGTCGAACTGCATGGCGCGCACCAGCCGCCGCGGATAGGGATGGATGGCCATGTGGCGATAGGCGCGGTTCTCGGGCCGCTCGCCGTCGTCATGGACGTCGAGTTCGACCTCGACGGCCTCGGCATACAAGGCCGTATCGTCGGCCCATAGAGGATCGATCGACAGGCGCCGGATGCCGGGCAGTTCGCTGGCGATCTCGGACACGCGCTCGAGCGTCTCGCGCAGCCGCTCGAAGACCGCCGGGCTGAGGGTGCGCGACAGTGCGCGGCTCCAGAACTTACCGCGCTGGATCAGCTGGCGGGCCAGGTAATTGTTCAGCGGCGGCAGCTCGATCTCGCGGTTCGGATTGGCGATCTCGGCCAGCCGTCCGCCCGGCCCGAACTGGATGTACGGGCCAAAGCGCAGGTCCTGGCGGATATGGACGGCCATGGGCAGGCCCGCGCGGATGGCCGGGTCCAGCGGACGGTCCGCGAACAGCACGGGCATGTCGAAGCAGTCGAACAGCCAGCGGCAGGCGTGCGCATCCAGATGCGTGCGGCCGGTCATGCGGGCGTCGGCCAGCAACGCGCGCGCCTCGTCCAGGCGCGGCGGCCGATTGAGCATCTCGGGGGGCAGGGCCTGCTGGGCCAGCGTCTGGTTGTACTGATACGAGGCGAGGATGCCGAACGCGTTGGCGGCCGATTCGGGCGTGCGAAACGCCGGCAGGCCCACCAGATCCAGGCGATGGCGCAGGGGACGCATCGACGCATCCCCCATGAAGCAGCACATGATGGGTTTCTGGGCATGGGCGGAAAAATCCGCCAGGGCATCGATGGCCGGCGCCATGTCCGACAGCCGGTCGGGCGCCAGCAGCACCAGCACGCCGTCGACCGCGGTGTCGGCGACCAGCAGGCTGAGCATCCGCCGCATGCGCTCGGGATCCAGCGGCGCATGGCTGATCACCGGATTGCCCACCGCGGCGCCGGGTTCGAGCAGTTCGGCCAGGTCCTTGCGGGTCTGGCCGCCCAGTTCGGCCCGGGTGACGGGCGCGCCCACGCCGATCACGTCCAGCGCCAGGTGCGCGGCGCCGTGGCCGTTCGAGACGATCGCAATGCGCCGGCCGCGATGACGCGGCCCGTGGACCAGGACCTTGAGCGCGGAAAACAATTGGACGAAGAATTGGATACGCACCGCGCCCGTGCGCCGCAGCAAGGCGCTGAACACCGCGTCGCCGGCCAGCGACGCCCCCGCGGGATCCGCCTGCCGGCCGACCTTGAGCACGATGACCGGCTTGACGCTGGCGGCCGCGTTCAGCGCGCTGGTGAAACGGCGCGACGAGTCGACGTCCTCGAGGTACAGCACCACACTGTCGGTGCGCGGATCCATCGCCAGGTATTCCAGGATCTCGGCCACCGCCACCCCGGTCTCGTCGCCGGCCGACACCACGGCCGAGAACCCGAGCCGGATGTCACCCGCCCAGTCCAGCACTGCGGCGGGCACCATGCGCGATTGCGCCACCATGGCGACGCGGCCGACCGGCGCGGTATCGGGCTCGAGGCTGAGATTGAGCCCCAGGTGGGGACGCTGCACGCCGAGCGCGCCCGGGCCCAGCACCAGGCAGTCATTCATCAACCCCCACGATTGGCAATAGACCCGGGTTTCCACCGGATCACGCGAAGGTGTCTCGTGGGGCAGCAGCACCAGGGCGCGCGGGCGAAACCGGCGCAGGGCCCCCAGGATGGACGGCAAGTGGGCGGGATCGACGCACAGCAGCGCCAGGTCCGGGCGCTGCCCCTCCTGCAGATAGTCGAGGCGCTCCGGCAGACGCACGCCCCCCGAGGCGTCCACCCTCACCTCGGTGATCCGTCCGCGCAGGCGCGGCGGAGTCTGGCGCACGACGGGAAGCTCGCGCGCGCTGATGACCAACACGGAACGTGGCTCGAACAAGGCAGCCAAGCGATGACGCAACATAGAAACCTGAAATAACGGCCCGGAACAGGACTTCAACTGTACTTTAAAATGGCGGCTTGACTCCAACCCGCGGCGCCTGGCTTGCCGACGCCGCCCAGCCCATCGATCCGACATGACCGCGCCCCACTCCGACACCGTGCGCACTCGATTTGCGCCCTCGCCCACCGGCTACCTGCACCTCGGGGGCGCGCGCACCGCGCTGTTCTCCTGGGCTTTCGCCCGCCACCACGGCGGGACCTTCGTCCTGCGCATCGAGGACACCGACCTCGAGCGCTCGACCCCGGAGGCGGTGCAGGCCATCCTCGACGGCATGGCCTGGCTGGGCCTGGACCCCGACGAGGGGCCGTTCTACCAGATGCGGCGGATGGACCGCTACCGCGAGGTCATTGCCCGGATGCTCGAGGAAGGCACCGCCTACCGGTGCTACAGCACCCCCGAGGAGGTCGAGGCCATGCGCGAGCGCGCCCGCGCGATCGGCGCCAAGCCGCGCTACGACGGCACCTGGCGCCCCGAGCCCGGCAAGACGCTGCCCCCCGTGCCGCCGGGGGTGCGCCCGGTGGTGCGTTTTCGCAGCCCCCTCGAGGGCGTCACCCACTGGGACGACCTCGTCAAGGGCCCCATCAGCTTCGACAATACCGAGCTCGACGACCTGGTGATCGCCCGGCCCGACGGCACGCCCACCTATAACTTCTGCGTGGTGGTCGACGACTGGGACATGCGCATCACCCACGTGATCCGCGGCGACGACCATGTGAACAACACGCCGCGCCAGATCAATATCCTGCGCGCCCTGGGTGCGCAGCCGCCGTGCTATGGCCATGTGCCCATGATCCTGGGCCCCGACGGCGAAAAGCTGTCCAAGCGCCACGGCGCGGTCAGTGTGATGGAGTACGACACCCTCGGCTACCTGCCCGAAGCCATGGTGAATTACCTGGCCCGGCTGGGCTGGAGCCACGGCAACGACGAGCTATTCACCCGCGAGCAGTTCGTCGAATGGTTCGATTCCCGCAACCTCAGCCGCTCCGCCGCCCAATGGGACCCCAAGAAGCTCAACTGGGTCAACGCCCACGCGATCCGCCAGGCCTCGAACGAGGATCTGGCGGATCGCGTGGCGCCGCGGATACTGCGCCGGGGCGGCGATGCGGCGGCGGCCGACCTGGCCGCCGTCATGGGCCTGCTCAAGGACCGCAGCGAAACCCTCGAACAACTCGCCGAGGGCGCCATGCTGTTCTGCGGCCCCTACCGGCCGGCCGACGAAGCGCTGCGCACCGAGGTCCTGGACGAATCCGCCCGCGTCCTGCTGCGGGATTTCGCGGACCGCGCCACCGCCCTGACGGACTGGACCGAAGCCGCGCTGGACGCCCTGATCAAGGCGATGCTGCAGTCGCATGGCATCAAGATGCCCCGGCTGGCCATTCCCCTGCGGGTCGCGACCACCGGCGTCAAGCACACACCCTCGATCGGCGCCGTCCTGGCCCTGCTGGGCCGCGACACCGTCCTCGAGCGCCTGGCCGCCGCGACGGCGGACTGAGGCGACACCCGGTCCGCCGGGGCCGGGCGCCCGCGCCGCCGAGGGCGACTAGAACGGCAAGCGATAACCCGCCGACATGCGCCGCACGTCGACCAGGCCCTCGGCCCCGCGCAAGCGCAGCCTGGCGGGATCGACGTCCAGGATCTCGTAGCGGTTGGTGTAGATCGGATCGTCGAGATTGACGGGCGAGCCGTTGGACAGCACGGTGCGCAGCACCAGGGTCTGGCCCTCGCGCTGCCAGCAGCCGCTCTCGTGCAGGCCCTGCGAGGGGGTGCGCGGCCGCTTGATCTGCTGAACGTAGACCATGGTGCCGTCGGAATTGAGGGTATAGAGGGTGCGGATCGCGCCAGCCACGCCACGCTGGCTGGCAACGCTGAGCCAATTGCCGACCACGGCCTCGCCGACGGCGGCGGGCCGGCACTGCGGCGCGGTCTGTTGTTGGCGCACGGAGCCGGTCGGCGCGCAGGCCGCCAGCGCGGCCGCCGCCAGGCACGCCCCCAGGATACGAAACCGAATAAGCCGCATGTCTTGATCCCCATCCATGACAAATGCCATCCAAAAGCCATGACGCGCCCAGGGCCGTCCGGCGCAAGAGGACGGCGGGCGCCCTACAATCGGATGCAGACGCCTTGGCGGACCGCCAAGGGATCATTCTAACCACTATGAGCCAGCCCATCCTCCTCACCCTGCATCTTTTTGCCGCGATCTTTTTCGTCGGCACGGTGTTCTTCGAGGTGCTGATACTCGAAGGCATCCGCAAGCCCCTGGGGCGCGAGGCCATGCGCGAGGTCGAGCGCGCGATCGGCCGGCGCGCGCGCCGCTTCATGCCCTTCGTCATCCTGGTCCTGTTCGGCGCCGGCATCGGCATGGCGTGGCCCTATCGCGAGACGTTGGCGCATCCCTTCGACACCAGCTTCGCCACCTTGCTGTGGCTCAAGATCCTGCTGGCCGCAAGCGTGCTCGCCCATTTCATCGCCGCCATGGTCCTGGGCGGCACCGGCCGCCTCAAGACCCGGCACTTCCAGCGCATACACATCAGCGTGTTCTGCCACGTCGTGCTGATCGTATTCCTCGCCAAGGCCATGTTCTACCTGCACTGGTAAGGGCGCCCCAGAACAATTGGTTGCAAAAAGGCCGAGCGGCCCGCAGCATGCGGGCCGCGCGCCGTTGTCCACAGACCGAATGTGGACAAGCGCGCCGGATTGTGGAGAACCCGCTCCCGCGGCGCTTGATCCCCCCCGATTACCCCACTACAATTTGTGGACGGCACATTCGACACCACTATATGTGGTAGTGCCCTGCAGCCTGCTGCATATCTCAAGAAAAACAGAAAGTACGCCCATTTCCACCCTTTTTCCGCTGCGGCGCGCCCGGCTTCCGCCCTCGCCGCAGTCATCCGATCGCCAGGAGAACCTATGCACAGTCCCTATCTCGCCGAACAGGACGCCCCTTCCTCTCGGTCTCTCGCGCCCTCGCCGGCCACTGAGGACTCCCAGAACGGCCAGTGGCAGAACTTCCACATCATGCGGCGCAACGGCGCGGTGGTCGGGTTCGAGCCCAGCAAAATCGCGGTCGCCATGACCAAGGCGTTCCTCGCCGTGCATGGCGGACAAAGCGCCGCGTCGGCGCGGGTGCGCGAACTGGTCGAGACCCTCACGGGCCACGTGGTCGGCGCCCTGGTGCGCAATCGTCCCGGCGGCGGCACCTTCCACATCGAGGAGGTCCAGGACCAGGTCGAACTGGCCCTGATGCGCTCGGGCGAGCACGACGTCGCGCGCGCCTACGTGCTGTATCGCGAAAAGCGCGCACAAGCGCGCCAGCAGGAAGGCGCCGCCCAGGCGCCCGCGGCCCCGGCCGCGACGATTTCGGTGCAGGACGGCGAGGCGCGCCGCCCGCTGGACATGGCGCTGCTGCGCAAGACCATCGAGGAAGCCGCACACAACCTGCCCCACGACATCGACGTCGACGGCATCCTGCAGGAAACGGTCAAGAACCTCTACGACGGCGTCCCCGTCGACGAGGTTTACAAGTCCGCCATCCTGGCCGCGCGTTCGCGGGTCGAAACCGACCCCTCCTACAGCCAGGTGACGGCGCGCCTGCTGCTGCACACGATCCGCAAGGAAGTCCTGGGCCAGGAATGCCTGCAGGCGGACATGGCCACGCGCTATGCGGAATACTTTCCCACCTTCATCAAGACCGGCATCGAGGCCGAACTCCTGAACCGCGAACTCGCGCTGTTCGACCTGCCGCGCCTGGCGCAGGCCCTGGACGCGTCGCGCGACGAACAGTTCAACTACCTGGGACTGCAGACCCTCTACGACCGCTATTTCCTCCACGTGCGCGGCCATCGCATCGAGCTGCCGCAGATCTTCTTCATGCGGGTGGCGATGGGCCTCGCGCTGAATGAAATCCACCGCGAGGAACGCGCCATCGAGTTCTACCACGTGCTGTCCTCGTTCGACTTCATGAGCTCGACGCCGACGCTCTTCAACAGCGGCACCCTGCACTCGCAACTGTCCTCGTGCTATCTGACCACGGTCTCCGACGACCTGTCGGGAATCTACGACGCGATCAAGGAAAACGCCCTGCTGGCCAAGTACGCCGGCGGCCTGGGCAATGACTGGACGCCGGTGCGCGCACTGCGCAGCCACATCAAGGGCACCAACGGCGAGAGCCAGGGCGTCGTGCCGTTTCTCAAGGTCGTCAACGACACGGCGCTGGCGGTCAACCAGGGCGGCAAGCGCAAGGGCGCGGTCTGCGCCTATCTCGAGACCTGGCACCTGGACATCGAGGAGTTCCTCGAGCTGCGCAAGAACACCGGCGACGAGCGCCGCCGTACCCACGACATGAACACGGCGAACTGGATCCCGGACCTGTTCATGAAGCGCGTCATGGAAAACGGCGAATGGACGCTGTTTTCGCCCTCGGATGCGCCGGATCTGCACGACAAGGTGGGGCGCGCCTTCGAGCAGGCCTACGTCGGCTACGAGCAAAAGGTCGCCAGCGGCGAACTGACGCTCTACAAGAAAATCCCGGCCCTGACGCTGTGGCGCAAGATGCTGTCCATGCTGTTCGAGACCGGCCATCCCTGGCTCACCTTCAAGGACCCGTGCAACATCCGCTCGCCGCAGCAGCACGTGGGCGTGGTGCACAGCTCGAACCTGTGCACCGAGATCACCTTGAACACCAGCGACACCGAGATCGCCGTCTGCAATCTCGGTTCGGTGAACCTGGTCGCCCACCTCAAGGAAACGGCCGAGGGCGGCTACGCCATCGACCACGACAAACTGCGCAAGACCATCGCCACCGCGATGCGCATGCTCGACAACGTCATCGACATCAACTACTACGCGGTGCCCAAGGCGCGCAACTCGAACCTGCGCCACCGTCCGGTGGGCCTGGGCATGATGGGCTTCCAGGACTGCCTGCTCAAGATGCGCATCCCGTTCGCCTCGCAGGAGGCCGTCGAATTCGCCGATGCGTCGGCCGAGGCGGTGTGCTATTACGCCTATGCGGCCTCCAGCGGCCTGGCCGCCGAGCGCGGCCGCTACGAGAGCTATGCCGGTTCGCTGTGGGACCGCGGCATCCTGCCGCAGGACTCGCTGGAGCTGTTGCGCGAGGAACGCGGCGGCCACGTCGAGGTCGACATGTCCAGCCGCATGGACTGGACCAGCCTGCGTGAGCAGATACGCGTCAACGGCATGCGCAATTCCAACTGCGTGGCCATCGCGCCGACGGCGACCATCGCCAACATCATCGGCGTGTCGCCCTGCATCGAGCCCACCTACCGCAACCTGTACGTGAAATCGAACCTGTCGGGCGAATTCACCGTCGTCAACGACTACCTGGTGCGCGACCTCAAGGCACGCGGCCTGTGGGACGAGGTCATGGTCGCCGACCTCAAGTACTTCGACGGCAGCCTGGCGCGCATCGACCGCGTCCCTCAAGAACTGCGCGCGCTGTACGCGACCGCATTCGAGGTCGAGCCCCAGTGGGTCGTCGAATGCGCCGCGCGCCGCCAGAAATGGATCGACCAGGCGCAATCACTGAATATCTTCATGGCCGGCGTATCCGGCAAGAAACTCGACGAGACCTACAAGCTCGCCTGGATCCGCGGCCTGAAGACCACCTACTACCTGCGCTCGAGCAGCGCCACCAACGCCGAGAAATCCACCGGCCGCGGCGGCGAGCTGAATGCCGTCTCCAGCCAGGGTTCGTCCGGCGGCCTCGCGGCCTCCGCACCCATCCAGTTGCCCGAGGCCGAAGTCGTCGGCACGGTCTGCACCCTGCGGCCGGGCGACGAAGGTTTCGATGAATGCGAGGCGTGCCAGTAAGCCGCCCCGAACCGATCAAAGGAGTCCCCATCATGTTGAGTTTCGAAGACACCCCGGTCCCGGCCCCCGCCCGTGCGCCCGCCTCCATGGCCGGCGCGCCGGGCACGGCGACGCCGCAGACCAGTGTGTCGTCCTCGGGCGACGGCGGGCGCGTGCGCGCCGCCGACAAGCGCATCATCAACGGCACCACGGACGTCAATCAGCTGGTGCCCTTCAAATACAAGTGGGCCTGGGAAAAATACCTGGCCACCTGCGCCAACCACTGGATGCCGCAGGAAATCAATATGTCGCGCGACATCGCGCTCTGGAAGAACCCCGACGGCCTGACCGAGGACGAGCGCCGCATCGTCAAGCGCAACCTGGGGTTCTTCGTCACTGCCGACTCGCTGGCGGCCAACAACATCGTGCTGGGCACGTACCGCCACATCACGGCGCCCGAGTGCCGCCAGTTCCTCCTGCGACAGGCCTTCGAGGAAGCCATCCATACGCACGCCTACCAGTACATCGTCGAGAGCCTCGATCTGGACGAGGGCGAGATCTTCAACGCCTACAACGAAGTCCCCTCGATTCGCGCCAAGGACGAGTTCCTGCTGCCCTTCATCGACGCCATCGCCGACCCCGACTTCAAGACCGGCACCCCCGAAGCGGACCAGACGCTGCTGCGTTCCCTGATTGCGTTTGCCTGCCTGATGGAAGGCCTGTTCTTCTACGTCGGCTTCACGCAGATCCTTGCGCTGGGCCGCCAGAACAAAATGACGGGTGCCGCCGAGCAGTACATGTACATCCTGCGCGACGAATCCATGCACTGCAATTTCGGCATCGACCTGATCAATACGGTCAAGCTCGAAAACCCGCACCTGTGGACGCCCGCGTTCCGCGAGGAAATCAAGGACATGTTCCTCAAGGCCGTCGACCTCGAATACGCCTACGCCGAGGACACCATGCCGCGTGGCGTGCTGGGGCTGAACGCCTCGATGTTCAAGTCCTACTTGCGCTTCATCGCCAATCGCCGCAGCCAGCAGATCGGCCTCGAAGCGCTGTTCCCCAATGAGGAAAATCCATTCCCGTGGATGGCCGAGATGATCGACTTGAAAAAGGAACGCAACTTTTTCGAGACACGAGTGATCGAATATCAAACCGGGGGAGCGCTCAGCTGGGAATAATGCTTGGAATAGATTGATTGCTTACGTTAGACTCTAAGGCGTGCGACATCAACCATCGCACGCCTGCGCCATTTGAGATGGGCCGCGCCCGCGGCGGGGGTCATATCAAATGGGTGGACGTTCACTTTCGACCTCAAGGAGCATGACTATGGCAACCGCCAAGAAGGCCTCCGCCAAGCCGGCCAAGAAAGCTGCACCCGCGAAATCCAGCAGTAAATCCGAGGACAAGAAGACCGCCAAAAAAGCAGTAAGCAAAGCGGCCGCCACCAAGAAGGCGGTTGCTAAAAAGACCGTCGCCAAAAAAGCCGTCGCCAAAAAGACGCCCGCCAAAAAAGCCGTCGCCAAGAAGACCGCCGTAAAGAAAGCCACGGTCAAGAAGGCCGCCGCCAAAAAGGCGCCGGCGAAAAAGGCCGCGACCAAAAAGGCCGTCGCCAAAAAAGCGGCCGCCAAAAAGGCGCCGGTGAAAAAAACGGTTGCAAAGAAAGCGCCGGCCAAAAAAGTCGCCGTCAAGAAAGCGCCGGTGAAAAAAGCCGCGGCCAAGAAGGCGGTCGCTAAAAAAGCGGTCGCCAAAAAGGCCCCGGCCAAGAAGGCGCCGGCCAAGAAGGCCGCTGCCAAGAAACCCGCCGCCAAGCCTGCCCCGGCCCGCAAGGCTGCGCCCAAAAAGGCCGCCGCCAAGCCCGAAACCCCGGCACCCGAGGCACGCACCGACGTGAACCCGGCCAATTCCTGGCCCTTCCCGACGACCAACCGTCCCTGACGCCATCCGGCATGAAGGCCCGGCAGCAACTTGCCGGGCCTTTTTCATTGATGCGAAAATGGACGACTACAAAAGGCCCGCGAGCGACCTCCCATGTTGCGTGACATTCTGGTTTTCCTGATCGACATCGTCTTTTCCCTGTTCGGGATCGCGCTCATCCTGCGTGCCTGGATGTATGCCATCCGGCTGCACCCTTTCAATCCCTACTCGCAGGCGATCCTGCGCGCCTCCGACTGGCTCGTCCAGCCACTGCGCAAGGTGGTGCCCGCCACCGGCCGCTTCGATTGGCCCTGCATCATCGCCTGCTGGTTGACCGCGCTGATCTATCTGATGCTCAGCGGCTTCATCCTCTCGGCGGGCAGCCTGCCGCCGGCCGGCTTGATCGTGCCTGCCATACTGGCCGCGGTGCTGACCGCACTGAAATGGTTTTTCAACGTCATTGTGTGGGTCACGTTGATCCAGGCCGTGCTGTCGTGGATCAATCCGCTGTCGCCGGTGATGCCGGTGCTCTACACGCTCACCGCCCCATTGCTGGACCCGATCCGGCGCGCGCTGCCGCGCATGGGCGGCCTGGATTTCTCGCCCCTGATCCTGCTGGTGATCGCACAGGTCGCCATGATGGTGGTGCAGCACCTGGCGTTCTCGGTCTTCGGACTATAGGCCCCAAAATGCTTGCGGCGCCCCAAGGGGGCGCCGCGTTCATCGCGGCCACCGGGCCGCAACAGCGAGCGCAGGCCTTACAGCGGCACGACGCGGGTCGGGCCGCCGCCGCTGATCAATTGCACACGCTGTCCGGAGGACAGCGGCACGTCGTCCGCCTGCGCAATCACGCGGGTTTCCCCGTTGTCCAGGCGTACAGTGATCTCGAGCCCCTTGGTCTTGGCCGCCGTGTTTTCGATCGTGTTGCCGGCCAAGCCGCCCAGGACCGCCCCGCCCATCGTGGCCAGCACCTGGCCCGTGCCGCCGCCGATGGTGCTGCCGGCAACGCCGCCCAGGGCTGCGCCGGCGAGCGCGCCCGCCCCCGAGCTCTTGTCGGTCTGGATCGTGACGGGACGCACGGAGACCACGGTGCCATAGCGCACGATTTGTTCCTGCTGGGCCTGGCCGTAGGTATAGACGGAACTGGAGGCGCTGTGATTGGCACAACCCGCCAGGACGGCGAACGAGACCGCCAGGCCGGCCGCTGCCAGCCCGCGCAATACCCGCAGCCGCGCATCGCTTGTGTTCACGGTTTGCATGACGAAAACTCCTGAGTCGAGTGGGACAAGAATAGGTGCCTAGGACAGCCCGGATGCATCGATACCATAATTCGACTGCAGCGCAGTCGCGATATCCAGCCGTGTCGGCTGATGATTTTGTGGTCCCCTCGCCCCGATTTTAAAGCTCCCCATGATGTTCGCCAAGCAGCAGGCATCGCGCAGGGCCCAACCCTCGACCAGACCGTACAACAGGCCGGCGCGATGCGCATCGCCGCAACCCGTCGGATCCACGGGATCGTTGGCCGGCACCGGCGGAATGTCGGCCTGCGAGCCGTTTTCGTACAGCGTCGCGCCATGGGGGCCGCGCGTCACCACCGCGGCCCGCAACCCTTCCGCGATGCGCTCGATGGGTGCCCCCACACGCTGCTCGATCACGCTGGCCTCATAATCATTGGCTGTCAGGATGCTGGCCATGGCGAGCATCTCGCGCAGGTCGTCGCCATCGAACAGCGGCATCGCCTGGCCCAGGTCGAAGATGAATGGAATGCCTTGCGCATGCAGGCGCCGGGCATGAGAGAACATGCCGTCCTTCGCATCCGGCGCAACGATGGCCCATGCGCTCGTCTGGCTGCCGATGTCGTTTTCGGCCGAACGCAGCATCGCGCCCGGATGAAAGGACGCGATCTGGTTGTTGTCCAGGTCGGTGGTGATGAAGCATTGGGGCGTATAGGCATCAGGCAGCAGGCGCACCAGCCGGGTGTCGATGCCCATGGCGGCCATGCGCTGCAGGTAGTCCTCGGCATCCATGCCCACGGTGCCCACCGGCACGGGCCGCCCGCCCAGCAGGCGCAGGTTGTAGGCGATGTTCCCGGCGCAGCCGCCGAACTCCTTGCGCAGGCTGGGGACGAAGAACGACACGCTCAGGGTCTGGATGTTGTCGGCCAGGATGTGATCCTTGAACCGGCCTTCGAACACGGCGATCGTATCGAAAGCGATCGAGCCGCAAATCAGGACTTCCTTGGACATTGGGTTCCTCAGGGAAAGAACAGATCGAGTTGGTAGCCGTTGACCTGGACGCCCGCCACCGCCAGGGGAACTCGCACGAGAATGTCGTCGTGCGCGCCAAAAGGCCCTTTGAGCGCGTCCGGTGGCAGGTAGTCGCCGGGTCCCAGGTTGCGCCGCACCAGACGGGTGCCCGAGGCGTCATTGAGGTCCAGCACGATGGTCGGCCATTCCTGCGGCTGGTCGCTCAGGTTGCGCAAGGTGACCTCCAGCACGTAGTGGCGCGTCGCGTCCTGTGCGGCATCGGTGGCGGCACCGTCCGGCCCCCGGGCGGCCGCCCGCAAGGCGGAGCCGGAAATGCTCAGTCCGGCCAGATCCCGCGCATACGGGACTTGGCATCCCAGCGGCGCGCAGGCCCGCTCGATCGCCGGCCGCAATGCCGGCAAAGCCAGGGCGATCTGCGACCGATAAATATAGGCCAGCTGCGCGCATGCCAGCAGGACGAGCAATGCCAGCAGCAGCACCGTGAGCACGCGTCCCAGCCGGGCCAGCGGGCCGCCCCCGTCCTCGCGCTGCATCAGCGGCGCCGCAGAACCCCCGCGGCCCGCGCGGGCCGGATGCGGTTCGATGAGGAAGGGCGTCGGCCGCGCGGGCGCCGAGGGTGCCGGCCCGATGACGATCCGCTCGGACGGCGGATCGTCGTCCTCCGGAACAGGCCCGATGGAGGGCCCCGGAGACGGATCGTCCCGCCGCCCATCGAGGGCGATGTCCACGGTGAAGTGCGGTTCCTCGCGGCTCGTGCGGCCTGGCCGGAAGACCTGCGGGCCCGGTGGAATCGGGGCCATGGATTCGGACGGCACACGGGGCGGCGATGCAGGGGCGGCCGGGCCGGGCGGCGGCGCCGGCGTTGTGCGCGGCCCCGCGTCCGAGACGACCTCGGCATAACCATCGAATATGTGCGCACACTGCACGCAACGGATATAGCCTTTGCGCAACTGCAATTCCTGCAGGCTGACGCCGAAGATGGTTCCGCAGCTCGGGCAGCGCGTGGTCAGGTCCATGCCCGTCGCCTATGCGTTCCTGCGGCCGGCCAGGCAGACCCAGCCGTCGCGCGCGCGCCAGACCTCGAGGGCCACCCAGGGCGCATAGGCGGCGGCGACCTCGTCGGCCTGGCGCTCGAGCACGCCCGAGAGCACCAGGCTGCCGCCGGGCTCGACCCGGGCGGCCAGCATGGGCGCCAGGACCATCAGGGGATTGGACAGGATGTTGGCGACCACGATCCGGCTGCCGCCGTCGGGCAAACCGTCCGGCAGCCAGGCGTCGATCCGCACGTGATTGGCCGCCGCGTTCCGCTCAGTGGCCAGCACGGCCTGCTCGTCGATGTCGACCGCATGCACGCGCGCCGCGCCGAGCATCCGCGCGGCGATCGCCAGGATCCCCGAGCCGCAGCCATAGTCGAGGACCGTTTCACCGCCACGGACATGGCTGGACAGCCACTCGAGGCACAGGTGCGTGGTCGGATGGCTGCCGGTGCCGAATGCCAAGCCAGGATCGAGTTCGATGCGTACGATGCCATCGGCGACGGCCGGCGGCACGCCCTCGTCCTGGCGGTGCCAACTGGGCACGATCCATATCCGGTCGCCCACCGCGATCGGGCCAAACTGCGATTGCGTCAAACGCACCCAGTCCTCGTCGGGCACCTCGCGCACGGACCAGTGCACGGGTTCCCGGTCCGGTGTGCCGGAATCGTCCAGCACCGCCGCGATCTGTGCGGGATCCTGGCCGTCGGGCAGCAGCGCCACGATGCGATTGTGCCGCCACGCCAGGACCTCGGGCTCGATCCCTGGTTCGCCGAACAGGGCCTGTTCATGCGCGGTGTCCCCATCGGCGTCCTCGACCGATACGGCCAGGGCGCCGGCCTCCAGCAAGGCATCCGACCACGCCTCAGCCAGGGCTTCGGGGCAACTCAGCACAAGCTCGCGCATCCCGTACCGGCCCCCTCAGTTCCGCTGCGAGAGCTTTTGCTCAAGATAATGAATGCTGGTGCCGCCGCGCACGAAATTGGCATCCTGCAACAGTTCGCGGTGCAGGGGGATATTGGTCTGCACGCCCTCGACGATCATTTCGGACAGGGCGATGTCCATGCGCATGATGGCCTGGTGGCGGTCATCGCCGTAGGTGATGAGCTTGGCGATCATGGAATCGTAGTACGGCGGCACGGTATAGCCGCTGAAGACGTGCGAATCCATGCGCACGCCCGGGCCGCCCGGCGTATGCCAGTTGCTGATGCGCCCGGGGCTGGGAATGAACTTGAAGGGGTCCTCGGCATTGATGCGGCACTCGATGGCATGGCCGCGCAACTGGATGTCGCGCTGGCGCAGCGTGAAGGGCTCGCCCGCCGCAATGTGCAGTTGCTGCTGCACCAGGTCGATGCCGGTGATCATCTCGGTGATGGTGTGTTCCACCTGGATGCGGGTGTTCATCTCGATGAAGAAGAACTCGCCGTTCTCGTACAGGAACTCGAAGGTGCCCGCGCCGCGGTAGCGCATCGCCCGGCAGGCCTCGACGCAGCGCTCGCCGATGCGCGAGACCAGCGCGCGGTCCACCCCTGGCGCGGGCGCCTCCTCGATGATTTTCTGGTGGCGCCGCTGCATGGAGCAATCGCGCTCGCCCAGCCAGACGGCCTCGCCCTCGCCGTCGGCCAGCACCTGGATCTCGATGTGGCGCGGATTCTCGAGGAATTTCTCGAGGTAGACCTCGGGATTGTTGAAGGCGGCGCCGGCCTCGGTGCGGGTCATGGCGACGGCGTTCAGCAAGGCCGCCTCGGTGTAGACCACCCGCATGCCGCGACCGCCGCCGCCGCCCGCGGCCTTGATGATGACCGGGTAGCCCACCTCGGCCGCAATGCGCTGGACCTCCTTGTCGTCCTCGGGCAGCGCGCCGCCCGAGCCGGGCACCACCGGCACGCCCGCGGCAATCATGGCCTGCTTGGCGCTGACCTTGTCGCCCATGATGCGAATGTTCTCGGGACGCGGCCCGATGAACACAAAGCCGCTTTTCTCGACACGGTCGGCGAAATCGGCGTTTTCGGACAGGAAACCGTAGCCGGGATGGATGGCCTCGGCGTCGGTGACCTCGGCCGCCGAGATCAGGGCGGGCATGCTGAGGTAGCTGTCGCGGGCAGGCGCGGGGCCGATGCAGACGGACTCGTCGGCCAGGCGCACGTACTTGGCCTCGCGGTCGGCCTCGGAATGCACCACCACGGTCTTGATGCCCAGTTCGCGGCAGGCGCGCTGGATGCGCAGCGCAATTTCACCGCGGTTGGCAATGAGAATTTTCTCGAACATGGTTCAACCGATCACAAACAGCGGTTGCCCGTATTCGACCGGCTCGCCGTTTTCGACGAGGATTTCCTTGATGACGCCGGATTTGTCGGCCTCGATCTCGTTCAAGAGCTTCATGGCCTCGATGATGCACAGGGGCTCGCCTTCCTTGACGGCCTGGCCGACCTCGACGAAGGGGGCCGAGTTGGGATTGGGCGCACGGTAGAAAGTGCCCACCATCGGCGCCTTGACCTGGTGGCCCTGGACGGCGGGGGCCGCGGCCGGCGCGGCGGGCGATTCAGCCGCGGCCGCAGCGACCGGCGCCGGAGCGGGCGCGGGCGCATAGGCGACGGGCTGCTGCGCCTGGGAAAACTTGACGATCCTGACCTTGCCTTCGCCTTCGGTGATCTCGAGTTCGGCGATGCCCGAATCGGCGACCAAATCGATCAGTGTCTTGAGTTTTCTAAGATCCATATACTTTCCCATAAACGTCGCCGCGCATTGGGCGCGGCCACCACATGTCCGAATTTCGCACGATACAGACGAATGCGCCGTCGATCTGCCTCCCGGACCAAGGACGGGGTAGAGCGACGGCCGCAAGTATGCCTGCAGGCAGGGCGAGGCCTACGCGGCCGCCCCGACGGGGTGGATTGAGCACCCCGGCAAAGCGTCTTTTTACGCTAAAACCATCGATTTGTCCATGAAAAGCGCGCGCCAGCCGGAAAAGGCCAAAGATTTGAAACTTAAAGTATCTGGCTGAGCCGGCGGCGAATGTCGGCCGGATCCACCTCGCCCAGAACCACGCCGGCCGGACGGCCCCGCGCATCGAACAGAGCCGTGAACGGCAGGCCGCCGCCCTTGTTGCCCAACTCGCGCATCAGGGGGATGCCCTGGGTGCCGGTGAGCAGGATCGGATACGAGACCTGCACCTTTTGCATGAAGCGTTCCACATTGGCCCGGGTGTCGATCGCCAGTCCCAGGAACGCCACATCGGGATGATCGCGATGCAGGGCGTCCAGGTCGGGCATCTCGCGCACGCAGGGCGGGCACCAGCTGGCCCAGAAATTGGCCAGCACCGGCCGCCCCACCAGCGACGACAGCTCGAAGGCCTCGCCGTCCATGCCTTGGAAAGAGCGGCCGAAAAACGGGTCCACAGGCAGGACCGACGCCGCCGCGCGCACGCCGGCGGCAGCCGCCCCAAGCCCCAGGACGAGGCCGCCCGCCCGGTGCAGGAATTCGCGCCTGCCGATCACGCCATCCACCTGACAAAACTCGTCACCATGCCGTCCATCATAGCATTGGGCCCTACAATACAGGCCGGAGGATCGCGATGCATATACACATACTGGGGATCTGCGGCACGTTCATGGGGGGCCTGGCGCTGATCGCGCGCTCGGCCGGCCACGTGGTCACGGGTTGCGACGCCGGCGTCTACCCACCCATGAGCACGCAATTGCGCGAACAGGGCATCGAACTGGTCGAAGGCTTCGAGGCCGGACAGCTCGCCCTGGGCGCCGACCTGTACATCGTGGGCAACGTCGTCTCGCGAGGCAACCCCCTGATGGAAGCCATCCTCGACCGCGGCCTGCCCTACACCTCGGGGCCGCAATGGCTGGCGGACCACATCCTGCCCGGCCGGCACGTGCTGGCGGTGGCCGGCACCCACGGCAAGACCACCACCAGTTCGATGCTGGCCTGGATATTCCAGCATGCGGGGCGCCCGGCCAGCTTCCTGATCGGCGGCGTGGCGCCCGACCTGGAGGTCTCGGCGCGCTTCGATGCGGCGGCGGCGCATGTCATCATCGAGGCCGACGAGTACGACACCGCGTTCTTCGACAAGCGCTCGAAATTCGTGCACTACCGGCCGCGCACGGCCATCCTCAACAATCTCGAGTACGACCACGCCGACATCTTCCCCGACCTGGGCGCGATCGAAACCCAATTCCACCACCTGGTCCGCACCATACCGGCGGGCGGGCGGATCATCCGGCCGGCCGACGACCCGGCACTGGACCGCGTGCTGGCGCGCGGCTGCTGGACGCCGGTGGAGACCTTCGGCGCGCAGGGCGAATGGCAGGCGGATGCCGATGGCGCGCACGCCGGACGCTGCCTCGTGCGCCATCAGGGCCGCGACGTCGGCGTGCTGGACTGGCAGCTGAGCGGCGCGCACAACCAGTCCAATGCGCTCGCGGCCCTCGCGGCCGCCCATCACGCCGGCATCGCGCCCGAGGACGGCCTGCGGGCGCTTTGCGCGTTCCAGGGCGTGCGCCGCCGCCTGGAGCATCGGGGCACGGCGCGCGGCGTGCACGTCTACGATGATTTCGCGCACCATCCCAGCGCCATCGCGGCCACCCTCGAGGGGCTGCGCCGGCGTGTCGGCCCCGACGCCCGGATTCTCGCCGTGATCGAACCGCGCTCGAATACGATGAAACTGGGCGCCATGGCCACACGCCTGCCCGACTCCCTCAAGCAGGCCGACCTGGTATTCTGCCACGGTGCGATCGACGGCCGGCACGCCCTGGGCTGGAATCCCGCCGAGATCCTGGCGCCCCTGGGCGCGCGCGCCTGGACGGGCGCGGACCTGGACGCCCTGGTCGACGCAGTGCGCACTGCGGCGCGCCCCGGGGACCATGTCCTGGTCATGAGCAACGGCAGCTTCGGCGGCATCCATCGCAAACTGCTGGACGCGCTGGCGGGCGGCGCGCCCTGAGCGCCCGCGGCCGGCCCCACCACCCGACCCATCCATCATGCACGTTCTATACGAAGACAGCGGCAAACTGAAAGCCGAAACCATTCTTTCCCAAACCGACGCCTCGCTGCAGGTCGAATCGGCCACCGGCAAGCGCAGCAAGATCAAGCGCAACACGGTGCTGTTCGAATTCGAGCAGCCGGCGCCCGAAACACTGCTGGAACAGGCCCAGGCGCTGGCCGGCGAACTGGATGCCGACTTCCTGTGGGAATGCGCGCCCCAGGAGGAATTCGAGGCGGCCGCGCTCGCCGAGGAGTATTTCGGCCATCCGCCCAACGCGGTCGAGAAGACCGCGCTGATCATGGCGCTGGGTGCGGCGCCCGCCTATTTCCACCGGCGCGGGCGCGGCCTCTACCGGCCCGCGCCCCCCGACATCCTCCAGGCCGCTCTCGCCGCCATCGAGAAAAAGCGCCGACAAGCCGAACTCCAGCAGCAATGGACCGATGCGCTGGTGGCCGGCGAACTGCCCGACGCCTTGCGCGCGGTCGCACACGGATTCCTCGACCGTCCCGACAAGAATTCCTCCGAATGGAAGGCGTTCGACGCCGCCGTGCAACACTTGGGCACCACACCCGAGAGGCTGTTGCTGTCGCTGGGCGTCTGGCCTCACACGCTGGCCCTGCTGCGGCACCGCTTCCTGTCGCAGCACTTCCCCAAAGGCACCGACTGGCCGCCCGTCGAGGTCGGCCCCTATGGCGCCGATCTGCCGGAAGCGGACGTCGAGGCCTACTCCGTGGACGACTCGCATACGATCGAGATCGACGACGCGCTGTCGGTCGCGCTGCCCGACGAGCACACTATCCGCGTGGGCATCCACATCGCCGTCCCCGCCCTGGCGGTGACGCGCGGCAGCACATTCGACGACATGGCGCGCAGCCGCATGTCCACCGTCTACATGCCCGGCCAGAAGATCCCCATGCTGCCGGCCGAGCTCATCGCCGCCTTTTCGCTGGACGAGGGCCAGTGGCGGCCGGCCTTGTCGCTGTATGTCACCGCCCGGCGCGATACGGGCGAGGTCCTGGCGACCGACACCCGCCTCGAACGGATCCGGGTCGTGGGCAACCTGCGCCACGACCAGCTCGACGCCCTCGTCACCGAGGATGCCTTGAACGATCCCGCGGCGCCGCTGCCCCACGGCCACTGGCTGCGGCCCTTGTGGCAGTTCTCGCAGCGCTTGTGCGCGCGCCGCGACGAGGTGCGCGGCAAGGCCGAGAACAACGACCGCATCGAATACAGCTTCGAGATCGAGGGGCCGGCCGACGACCCGTCCTCGATCGTGCGGCTGATTCCGCGCCGGCGCAACGCGCCTCTGGACCGCCTGGTATCCGAGTACATGATCCTCGCCAACAGCCTGTGGGGCGGCATGCTGGCCCAGCACGGCGTGCCCGGGATCTACCGCTCCCAGCAGGGCGGACGCGTGCGCATGTCGACGCAGGCCTTGCCGCACGAAGCCATTGCCGTGCCGCAATACATCTGGTCCACCTCGCCCCTGCGCCGCTACGTCGACCTGGTCAACCAGGGCCAGATCATCGCCGCGGCCGAGCACGGCGTCTCGGCGCGGCTGGCCGCGCCGTTCCGGCCAAAGGACGCCGACCTGTACGCCATCATCGGCGCCTTCGATGCCCAGTACGCGCTGTGGGCCGAATTCCAGGCCTCCATGGAGCGCTACTGGTGCATACGCTGGCTGCAGCAGCAGGGCCTGCGCGAAGTCCGGGCCAACGTCCTGCGCGAGAACCTCGTGCGCCTGGCCTGCGCGCCCTTCGTGACGCGCATCAACGGCCTGCCGGAGCTGGAGCGCGGCCACGAAGTCACCCTCGACATCCTCGGCTACGACGAACTGGCGCTGGACATCGACTGCCGGCTGCGCGAGGCCGCATAGGCGCGCCATGGGCACCGGCACGCTCGCCCTGCAACTGCTGCACGTCCCGCGCGAGGGCATGGGCCGGCTGCTTGCGGCGCTGGCGGTGTCGGCCTGCCTGCACGGCGCACTGCTCGCCTGGCGCTTCGGCGCGCCGCCCGCGCCGCCGCCCGTCGAGTCCACCCTCGAAGTCACCCTGGTGAATGCGCACAGCGACACCGAGCCCATCCAGCCCAGGGCGCTTGCCCAGCAATCCTTGGACGGCGGCGGCGAACAAGCCGCCGGCCTGGCCGCCACGCCCCTGCCCCGCACCACGGACCAATCCGCCGACGAGGTCGTCCTCGAGGCCATGCAGCGCCGACAGGCCGAGCTGGAGGCCGAGCAACAGTCGCTGCTGACACGCCTGGAGGCCCTCGACCATGTGGCGCCGCCGCATCGCCCGTCCGAACTGCCGGGCAACCCCCAGGCCCCCGGCGACGAGGCCCTGAAACAGGACAGCCTGGTGCTCAATGCGCGGATCGCCGCCCTCAAGGCCCGCATCGAGCGCTACAACGCGCAGCCTCGGCGCATCTATGCGGCACCCTCCACACAAGCCGTGGACTACGCCCAATACGTCGAAGCCTGGCGCAAGCACATCGAGCTCATCGGCACTGAGCACTACCCGCCCGAGGCGCGCGGCAGGATCTACGGCAGCCTGCAATTGACGGTCACCATCCGCAGCGACGGCAGCCTCGAGCGCCTCGAGATCGACCGCCCCTCGACCCATCCGGTACTCAACAGCGCCGCGCGGCGCATCGTCGAACTGGCCGCGCCTTTCGAGCCGCTGCCCGCCGCCCTTGCCGCGAAAGCCGACAGCCTGGTCATCACCCGCACCTGGCATTTCACCCACGACCGGCTGGATACGGACAGCCCATGAGTCGCGCCCGCCGCCCTATCCGACGCCTGATGCTGGGCGTCTTCCTGGCCGGAATGCTGGCCCTGCTGCTGTACCAGCTCGGCCTGTTCGCCATGGTCGTCTGGTTCAATTTCCGCGATCCGGGCATCACCCGCGTCATGCACCAGACGCTGAGGGCACTGCGGGCCGAGAATCCCGACGCGACGCTGGAGGTGCAATGGACGCCCTACGCGCAGATCGCCACGAGCCTGAAGCGCGCGGTCGTGGCCTCGGAGGATACCGGCTTCACCGAACACGACGGCGTCGAATGGGACGCCATCCGCAAAGCCTGGAAATACAACCAGCGGCAGGCGGACCTGGGGCGGGACCGGCGCCGGGGCGGATCGACCATCACCCAGCAGGTCGCCAAGAACCTGTTCCTGTCGAACGAGCGCAGCTATCTGCGCAAGGGCCAGGAACTCGTCCTCACCTACATGATCGAGGCGGTGATGAGCAAAGCCCGCATCCTCGAAATCTACCTGAACGTCGCCCAATGGGGCGGCAATGTCTTCGGCGCCCAGGCCGCCGCGCGGCATTACTACCGCACCGATGCCGGCCGCCTCTCGAACGCGCAGGCTGCGCGGCTGGCCGCCATGCTGCCCAACCCGGCCTACTACGACGCCCGTGGCGTCACCTCTTATCTGCGCGGGCGCGCCGCCACGATCCAGGCACGGATGCGGCAGGTCGACATCCCCTGAGCGGCCGTGCCACGGACCGGTTCGCGGTACTATTGAATGTTTCGCAACCCTGCCATCCGATCGCCCATGCGCACGGCCCGCCGATACCTCGCCCGTGAAATCTATCGCTCCACCGCCGTGGTGCTGCTGGCGCTGGTGGGCCTGTTCATCTTCTTTGCGCTGATCGAAGGCCTGGACAAGGTCGGCACCCGCCTGACCCTGCTGAACCTGTTCTACCTCCAGCTCCTCAACCTGCCCACGCACCTCTACGAACTGCTGCCCATCGGCTTGCTGATCGGCGCGGTCCTGGCGCTCGCCGGCCTGGCCCAGCGCAACGAACTGACCATCCTGCGCTGCGCCGGCGTCAGCGGCATGAAACTGCTGGGCGCGCTATGGGTCATCACCATCCCGCTGGTGCTGGGGGCCTTCGTGCTGTCCGAATTCATCACGCCGGCGGCCGAGCTGCGCGGCAGCGAATCCCGCCTGGCGCTGCTGGGGCGCGCCGACGGCGGCCGCCTCGAAAGCGGCTACTGGTTCAAGGAATCCGACGACCAGGGCATCACCCGCATCATCAATATCCGCCAGCTGACGGGCAAGGGTTCGGTCGAGGGCGTCATCCTGTATGAACTGGGCGAAGGCCAGGCCCTGCGCGCCATGATCGAGGCCGAATCGGGCGAGTTCAGCAACGGCGCCCTGGTCCTGCGCGAGGTCACCGAAACCCACATCGATCCACGCTCCACCGAGGCGCTGGCCGACGCCCGCACGCGCGTCAAGCCGCTGGCCAGCGTCACGCACCGCCCCGAACGCTCCATCGACACCTCGCTCACCCCCGAACGCCTGATCGCCCGCGTCTTGACACCGGAGCGCATGTCCATCGCGGACCTCGTCGACTACATCGGCTATCTGCAAAAGAACCACCTGCAGACCGACCGCCAAGTGATCGCGCTGTGGCGCAAGGTCGCCTATCCCTTCACGCTGCTGGTCATGATCACCATCGCGGCGCCTATCGGTTTCATGCAGACGCGCCGCGGCGGCGTCGGCCCCAAGGTCTTTGCGGGCATCATTCTGGGTGTGGGGTTCTTCATGCTCAACCAGCTGGCCCTCAATGCCGGCATGCTGGGCGACTGGCCCCCCTGGGCGACCGCGCTGGTCCCCAACCTCGCCAGCCTCGGGCTGGCCCTGGCGGCCATCGCCGCCTCGGAACACCGCCATGCGGTGGCTGGATTCATCCAGCGCCACCGCGCGGCTGCGGGGGCGCCATGAACGCCACGAGCGACCCGATGGACACACCATCGTCCACGGGATCGACCTGGGTCATCGGCGACGTGCAAGGCTGCGCGCAGGCGCTGCGCGCGCTGCTCGCCCTGCCCGAGTTGTCCGCGCCCGACGCCCGCTATTGGTTCGCGGGCGACCTGGTCAACCGGGGCCCCGACTCGCTGGGCGCACTGCGCCTGATCATGTCGCTTGGCGACAGGGCCCGGTCGATTCTGGGCAACCACGACCTGCACCTGCTGGCGGTGGCGGCGGGGGTGCGCCGGCCCGGAAAATCCGACACTTTCCACGACATCCTCGAGGCGCCCGACGCCGACGCGCTCATCGATTGGCTGCGCCACCGGCCGCTGATGATACGCGCGCACGGCCACCTCATGGTCCATGCCGGCATCCTGCCGGCCTGGACCCTCGACCAGGCCCAGCGCCTGGCGGGCGAAATCGAGACGGCGCTGCGCGGCCCCGACTGGCGCGCGGCGATGGCCGACATGTACGGCGAGGAACCCCGGCAGTGGGACGATGCGCTGCAAGGTCCCGATCGCATGCGCGTCATCGTCAACGCCTTGACGCGCATGCGGATGTGCACGCCCGACGGCGCCATGGACTTCCACCACAAGGGTCCACCGGACCAGGACAGCGAACTGCGGCCTTGGTTCACCCTGCGCGATCCGCGCGCCGACGGTGAAACCATCGTCTTTGGGCATTGGTCCACGCTGGGCCTGCACATCGACGAACACCGGATCTGCCTGGACACCGGCTGTGTCTGGGGCCGCGCGCTCACGGCGCTGCGCCTGGGCGACCGCCATTGCGTGCAGCAGTCCTGCACACTGTGCCGTTAGGGGGCCGGACGGCCTTTGCCGCTAGTCCCGCACGCGCACCGCGTGGGCGATCGCCTGGTGCGTGCGGCGCGCAAGCTCGGCCCGGCCGCCGTCCCCGGCATCGGCGGCCAGCGGCGGCAGGAATTCGACCTCGACCGCCACGCCGCGGGCACCCAGCAGCACCCAGAGGTTGGCGACCAGCGTCTGCTCGCCCACAAAGGCGAAGCGCCCCGTCCGCCGCCCGTGCTGCAGGAACCTCAAGGCGATCGGCTGGACCGGGACGCCGGCCTGCAGGGCCGCCTCGAACAGGCCGGCATGGAACGGCCGCACGTCCAGGCCGTCGGATGTGGTGCCCTCGGGAAACAGGCCCACGGCATCGCCCCGCTGAAAGCGGTCCCGCATCTGCCGGCCCGCCTCGCGCACGGCGTGGCGCTGGCGGCGATCGATGAACAAAGTCCCGGCCCAGGCAACCAGCAGGCCGATCACCGGCCAGCGGCGAATGTCGCTCTTGGCGATGAATGAGGTGGGCCGCACCGCATCGATGACGAAAATATCGAGCCATGAAACATGATTGGCGACCCAGAGCACCGGACCGCGCACAATAGGCTGACCCTGGCACTGCATCCGCACGCCGCACAGGCGCAGCAGGATCCGCGACCAGCCTTGGATGAGGCGCTGCCGCCCACGAAATTCCATCAAGGGGAAAGCCAGCAGTTCGGTCAGCAGGCCGGCCACAATCCAGCAGATCGTCAGCAAGGCGCGCACGGGGAACAGGATCAGCGCCACGGGCACTCCTGGAGGACGCCCGGCCACCCGGGCACGCCGCACATCATACCCGCGCAGCCGGTATCCGCGCGTCCAGGTAGCGCTGCAGGATCACGCAGGCCGCCACGGCATCGTCGGCGGCGTGGGTGCCCAGGATCTGCTGGGCCTCCAGGCTGGAGCCGCGTTCGTCGACGAGCTCGACGACGACCCCGAAACGTCCCTGGAGCTGATTGGCGAACCGGCGAGCCAGGCGCGAGGCCGGCTGTTCGCCACCGTCGAGCGTCAGCGGCAGGCCGACGATCACGCGGTCCGGCCGCCACTCGTCGAGCAGGGCGGCCACCTGGGAGAAACGCTGCTCGCGCGTGACGGGCGTGAGGATGCGCAAGGGCCTGGCCTGGCCGGTCAGGGTGTTGCCCAGCGCGACACCGATCTTGCGCGTGCCGTAGTCGAAGGCCAGCAGGGTTTCCTCAGGCATGGCCGGCATCGGGAGCCAGCATGGACGAGCGGATGCCGAGCTGGGCGAGCGCCGCGTCGTAGCGGTCCTCGGCCGGCGTATCGAACAGTATGTCGTTGTTGGCCAACACGTTGAGCCAGGCGTTGCGGGCGAGCTCGTCCTCGAGCTGGCCCGAACCCCAGCCTGCATACCCCAGCGTCACCAGGATGCGCGCCGGCCCGCAGCCGGCCGCGACGTCCTGCAGGACGTCGCGCGAAGTCGTCAGCGCCACGTCCTCGCCCAGGGCGATGCTGGAGTTATAGGTGCCTTGCGGCACATGCAGCACGAAGCCGCGATCGGTCTGGACCGGACCGCCGAAAAATACGGGTGCATGGCCGACCGGGCCGATCTCGAGGGAAAGATTGAGGTCGATGCGCTGCAGCAGGTCGCCGACGGTCAGATCCGTGGGCCGATTGATCACCAGACCCAGCGCGCCGTGCTCGGTGTGTTCGCACACATAGATGACGGTATTGGCGAGCTCGCCGGATACCCTGCCGGGCATGGCCAGCAGGAACTGCCGGGATAGATCAATGCGGGGGCTGGTCTCGGGTGGATGCTTGGAAGATGCCATGGCTGTCCCCTTTCGCGGACCTGATGTCCAAGCTCTAGGTTATCAGATTCAGATCTCGATCAACTCGAAATCCTCCTTGCGTGCGCCGCATTCGGGGCAGACCCAATTGGGCGGCACGTCCTCCCAGCGCGTGCCCGGGGGGATCCCGTCCTCGGGAAAGCCCGCAGCCTCGTCGTAAATCCACCCACAGATCAGGCACATCCAGGTACGCATCCGATTCCCTTACACTATTGCTATCGATCCCGGCCCGCCGACGGCGGCGCCCGGCCCGCCCCTGGGCCGGGCCGGGTGTCCATTCGATTAGAATGGGGTCATATTACACAAGCCGGCGGCACGGCCGCCGGCGCTCTCGTTCCAGCCCGCCATGGCCCAAGCCGATCCGTCCCTGCACGCGCCCCTGCCCCTCATTGTCGGACCATTCGACCCCAGCGGGGCCGGAAGCCTCCCCATAGACGCGGTCATCTGCGCCCGTATGGGCTCGCATGCCCTGTCGGTGGCAACCGCCATCCACATCCAGGACTCGGCGGGCATCGAATCCATCCAGCGCCTGGGCGCCGACCTGATCGACGACCAGGCCCGCTGCCTGCTCGAGGACATGGCCGTGGGCGCGATCAAGATCGGTCCCCTGTACGACCTCGAGACCATCAGCATGCTGACCCAGATCGTCGCCGACTACAGCAACCTGCCGCTGGTCCTGCAGCTGTGCGCGCCGCCCGAGGTCGCCGACCTCGACGACCTCGATCCCGAGGAAACGGTGGGCGCCTTGCTGGAACTGCTGGTGCCGCAGGCGCGCGTGGTGATCGCCGATCGCGGCCTGCTCGAGCAATGGGGCACCCAAGGCCTGCTGTCCTCCTCGCGCGCCGACGACCCCGTCGCCGCCTTGCACGAATTCGGCGTGCCCTACGTATTGTGCTGCAACACCGCGCTCAGCGCCGGCCTGGACGGCCTGGCGCTGCACATCCATGACCAGCCCGGCCAACGCTGGCCCTGGCCCAACACCCATGTGCGCCGGGGCGATGCCGAAGGCATGCTGGCCACCCTCACGGCCGCGCTGCTGGCCCGCGGCCAGGAACCCGCCGAGGCCATCCGCGAGGCGGTCGCCCGGGGCGCCGCCATGCTGGAGCGCAACTTTCATCCCGGCATGGGCCAGCGCATGCTGCTGCACGCCGGCGGGCTGGAATCATGAGCATCCGCTTTCCCCGTGGCCTCTATGGCATCACCCCCGATTGGGCGGATACGGACCGCATGCTGGCCGCGGTCGAGCAGGCGCACGCCGGCGGCATGGCGGCCCTGCAGTGGCGCCGCAAACACGGCCGGCCCGCCGATCTGCGGGGGCAGCTGCTGGCCCTCAGGCAGCTCAGCCTCGAGCTCGGGCTGCTGCTGATCGTCAACGATGACTGGCGCCTTGCGGCCGACGTCGACGCCGACGGCGCACACCTGGGCCGCGACGACGGCACGATCGCCCAGGCCCGGATGGCCCTGGGGTCGGACAAGATCATCGGCTGCTCGTGCTACGACCAGCCCGGCCTGGCCGCCCGCCGCTTGACCGAGGACGTGGACTACGTGGCCTTCGGCGCGCTCTATCCCTCGCGGGTCAAGCCCGGCGCCGTGCGCGCCACCCTGGACCATATCCGCGAGGGCAGCCGCCTCGCGGCGGCCCACGACCCCCGCCCCGCGGTGGTCGCCATCGGCGGCATCACCCCCGACAACGCCGCGCCCGTCATCGAGGCGGGCGCCGATTGCATCGCGGTGATCAGCGCCGTATTCGAGGCCCCGGACATCCGCTTGGCGGCGGCGCGCTGCACGGCATTGTTTGCCCGCGGCAGCTAAGCCCCTTGTTTCTTCATTCACCCCTATACGGATCCAGACCATGTCACGCAATTCGGAACTCTTCGACCGGGCCTGCCGCGCCATTCCCGGCGGCGTCAACTCACCCGTGCGGGCCTTCCGCTCCGTCGGCGGCACGCCGCCCTTCATCCAGCGCGCCCAGGGCCCCTATCTGTGGGACGCCGAGGGCACGCGCTACATCGACTACATCGGCTCGTGGGGCCCGGCGATCCTCGGCCACGCCGATCCCGAGGTCGTCCAGGCCGTGCAGGCCGCGGCGGTGGGCGGATTGTCATTCGGCGCGCCCACCGAGGCGGAAATCGAAATGGCCGAGGCCATCATCGCCTGTTTTCCCTCGATCGAGCAGGTGCGCCTGGTCAGCTCCGGCACCGAGGCGACCATGTCGGCCATCCGCCTGGCGCGCGGCCACACCGGCCGCAACAAGATCATCAAGTTCGAAGGCTGCTATCACGGCCATGCGGACAGCCTGCTGGTCAAGGCCGGCTCGGGCATGCTCACATTCGGCAATCCGACCTCGGCGGGCGTGCCGGCGGAATTCGTCAGCCACACGCTGGTGCTGGACTACAACCGCAGCGATGCGGTCGAGGCGGCCTTTCGCGAGTACCCCGAGGACATCGCCTGCGTCATCGTCGAGCCGATCGCCGGCAATATGAACATGGTGCGTCCGGCGCCGGGTTTCCTCGAAACCCTGCGCGAACTGTGCACGCGCCACGGCGCGGTGCTGATCTTCGACGAGGTGATGACGGGCCTGCGCGTCGGCCCCGGCGGCATGCAGGGCCTGTGCGGTGTGACGCCCGACATGACGACCCTGGCCAAGATCATCGGCGGCGGCATGCCGGTGGGCGCCTTCGGCGGCCGCGCCGAGATCATGCAGAAAATCGCCCCCCTGGGACCGGTCTACCAGGCGGGGACCCTGTCGGGCAATCCCGTGGCGGTGGCCGCGGGGCTTGTTACCCTGCGCCGGCTGCGCGAGCCTGCCTTCTACGACACCCTGCAAGACCGCACCGGCAGCCTGGTCCAGGGCCTGGTCGAGCGCGCCCGCGCGCATGGCGTGGCCTTTTCCGGCGACTGGCAAGGCGGCATGTTCGGCCTCTATTTCCGCGACACGCCGCCCACCAGCCTGGCCGAGGTGTCGGCCAGCGACACGCAGGCGTTCTCGCGCTTCTTCCATGGCATGCTCCAGGCCGGCGTGCACTTCGCGCCCTCGGCATTCGAGGCGGGCTTCGTCTCGGCGGCGCACGACCAGGCCGTGATCGAGGCGACCCTCGATACCGCGGAGCGCGTGTTCGCGTCGCTGTAGGCGCCTCGGTCGGGACGCCTGCGGAAAACCCTGCCGGAGGCCTTGAATACGGGGGTCTAAATAATCTGAACTTCAAATTTATTGATGCAGGACAAAGACAGCGGACGGGCGCCTGCCTACACTGGTCCGGTAGGCTCCCCCCATGTCCCGCATCGGCCGTCTCGGCCCGGAGGTTCCGTCATGACCGACTACACACAATACGCCGCGGTCCAGCACCAGGCCGTGATGCCGCAGGCCCCCGATCTCGAAACCCGCATCACCGGCCACGAGCCCGAGGATACCCGCCTGTGGCTGCGGATGCTCAGTTGCTGCAATCTGATCGAAAACGAGCTGCGCAGCCGCCTGCGCAGCGAATTCAGGACCACCCTGCCACGCTTCGATCTCATGTCGCAGCTCACCCATGCCCCCAAGGGCCTGAAAATGAGCGAACTCTCGCGCCAGATGATGGTGACCAACGGCAACATCACCGGCATCACCGACCAGCTCGAAAAGGACGGCCTGGTCGAACGCCTCAAGGACGCCACCGATCGGCGCAGTTCGCTGATCCGGCTGACGCTCAAGGGGCGGCGCTATCAGCGCAAGATGCAGCGCGCCCATGAGGCCTGGATCGAATCGCTGCTCAGCGGCCTGCCCCAGCAGGCGCGCGCGACGCTGTTCGACCTGCTGGGCGAGCTCAAACTCGCGACCCACAGCCGCCTGCCCGTGCAATAGGGCCCGGCGGCCAATCGGCCGCGACGTAGTCCCCCCCGGCGAACCCCCAAACTCGATAGAATGGGGGTTCGTTTTTTTGACCCCAATCCACGTCATGGCCATCAACCTGCATATCCCGGCGCGCGACGCCATCCACCCCGTCTCCGGCGTCCGGATCGGCACCGCGGCGGCCGGCGTCCGCAAGGCCGGCCGCCGCGACCTGACCGTGCTGCTGCTTGCCGAAGGCGCCACGGTGGCCGGGGTCTTTACCAAAAATCGTTTTCGCGCGGCCCCCGTGCAGGTCTGCGAGGCCCACCTGGCCGCGGGCCCCGGCATCCGCGCGCTGGTCATCAACACCGGCAACGCCAATGCGGGCACCGGCGAGCCCGGGCTGCGCGCCGCGCACCAGACCTGCGACGCCCTCGCGGCCCACCTGGGCCTGCGCGCCGAACAGATTCTGCCGTTTTCCACCGGCGTCATCCTCGAGCCCCTGCCTGTCGACCGCATCGTCCAGGCACTGCCCGCGGCCATCGCCGACGCGGCCGACGACCGTTGGTTCGAGGCGGCGCACAGCATCATGACGACCGACACCCAACCCAAGATCCATTCCGCGCGCATCGTGTTGGGCGACACCCCGGTCGCTGTCACCGGGATCAGCAAGGGTGCCGGCATGATCCGCCCCAACATGGCCACCATGCTGGGGTTCCTGGCCACCGACGCCGGTCTCGCACCGGCCCTGCTGCAGCCCCTGGTGCGCAGCATCGCCGACCAGTCCTTCAACCGCATCACGGTCGACGGCGACACCTCGACCAACGATTCCTTCATCGTCATCGCCACCGGCGCCAGCGGCGTACACATCGAATCGGCCGACGACCCGCGTTACGCACCGCTCGCCCAGGCCCTGACGGACGCCGCCCGCGACCTGGCCCAGAAGATCGTGCGCGACGCCGAGGGCGCGACCAAGTTCATGACCATCCGCGTCGAGGACGCGGCCACGACCGACGAGGCCCTGCGGGTGGCCTATGCCATCGCCCATTCGCCCCTGGTCAAGACCGCCTTCTATGCCTCGGACCCGAACCTGGGCCGCATCCTGGCGGCCATCGGCTATGCCGGGATCGATGACCTGGACGTGGACCGCATCCGCCTCTGGCTGGGCGACGTACTGGTCGCCCGCGACGGCGGCCGGGATCCCGATTACCGCGAGGAGGACGGGCAACGGATCATGCGCGAGGCCGAGATCCTGGTCCGGGTATCCCTGGGGCGCGGCCGGATCGCCGACACTGTCTACACCTGCGACTTCTCGCACGACTACGTCAGCATCAACGCGGACTATCGTTCCTGATCGCCGCCGCTTGCCGCCCGCGGCACACCGACCGGCCCCGGGCGCTGGAAGATCTCGGCACACAGCCGGCGCAGCCAGGCATTGCCCGGATCGTGGTGATAGCGGGTGTGCCAATGCAGCTTGACGTCGAATGAGGGAATCGGCACCGGGCACTCCAGCAGCCTCAGGCCGACCGCGGCCGCCAGCGCCTCGCCGATGTCGCGCGGCAGGGTCGCCAGCAGTCCGGTGCTCGCCACGATCGAGCCCAGGCCCAGGAACCCGGGCACCTGCAGCGGGATCCGGCGCCGGACCCCGGCGCGCTCCAGCAGGCCGTCGAGCGAAAAGAAATGTCCGGCCGGCGCCGCCAGCCCGACGTGGGGCAGATTCCGATAGTCCTCGAGGCTCAGCGCGTCGCCCGCCGGCGGATGGTCCCTGCCCGCCAGGCAGACCCAGTCCTGGGAGTACAGCACCTGCTGGTAAAAGCCGGGCTCCAGCTCGGGCACGAAGCCGAACGCCAGGTCGGCCTGGCCCGAGCGCAGCATCTCGGCCGTCGAGCCGTCGATCCGGACGGCCTCGAGCCGTATACCGGGGGCGACGGCCGCAATCCGGGAGAACAGCCGGGGCACGATCACGGCGTGGCTGGCGTCGGTCATGCAAATCCGGAACGTCCGCTCTGCCGTCTGCGGCGTGAACTCGGCCTGCGCATCGGCCAGCCGGCGCAGCACCTCCAGCGCCTCGCGGCACGTGACGATGAGTTCGTCGGCGCGCGGCGTGGGCAGCATGCCCTCAGGCGTGCGCACGAACAGCGGATCGTTGAAGAGCGCGCGCAGGCGGGCCAGGCCGATACTGACGGTGGGCTGGCTTTGGCCCAAAAGGTCGGCGCAGCGCGTCACGCTGTTCGTCGTATAGAGCAGATCGAACAAACGCAGCAGCTTGACATCGATCGAAGCGGGCGGATTCACGACCACATCATTGAAAAACTAAATGAATCGGATTGCTTTCATTATATGGACAATATGCGAGCCTCCACCCTATCTTGTACACGAGCCCCGCAGACAGCGGACACCAGCCCTAGATAACGAGCGCAACAGCCATGAATCCCAAGAATTTCCAGTATTGCCGATACGAGGTCGACGGCCCGGTCGTGACCATCACCATCAACCGCCCCGAGGTGCTAAATGCGCTGCACCCTCAAGGCCACCAGGAGATGTCCGACGCCTTCGACTGCTACGCTGCGGACGACTCGCTGCGCGTGGCCATCGTCACCGGCAGCGGCGACCGGGCTTTTTGCGTGGGCACCGACCTGAAATTCCTTGCAGAGACGGGTCTGGCGAACAAGCCGAAAACCGGTTTTGCCGGCATGACCCATCGCTTCGACCTCTGGAAGCCGGTGATCGGCGCCGTCAACGGCCTGTGCCTGGGCGGCGGCGTAGAAATGCTGGGCGGCTGCGACATCGCGGTGGCGTCCGAGCACGCGCGCTTCGGCCTGCCTGAGACGCGCGTGGGCCTGGCCGCCTCGGGCGGCGGTACACTGCAGCGCCTGCCACGGCAAATCGCCATGAAACACGCCATGGCCCTGGTGCTCACCGGCACGCCCATCTCGGCTCAAGAGGCTGCGCGGATCGGCCTGATCAACGAAGTGGTGCCCGCCGGCCAGGCGCTGGCACGGGCCCGTGAACTCGCCGAGGAGATTCTCGCCTGCGCCCCGCTCGCGGTCATGGCCTCCAAGCAGGTCATGCTGCAAAGCCTGGAGCAGGCCGACCTGTCGGCCGTCATGCACGAGAACTACCCCATCCTGCAGCAGATGCTGGCGAGCCAGGATGCCATCGAAGGCCCCAAGGCCTTCGCCGAAAAGCGCAAACCGAATTGGACGGGCTCCTAAGCCTCCGGCCCAGCCGTCCGACATCCAGAAAGCCGCCCCACAAGCGGCGTCAATCCCCACCCGACGTACATGGAGACAAATTACATGCGCAAGCCAATTGCATTGACTAAACGCCTCGCCATTGCCACGGCGATCGGCCTCACCGTCACCAGTTTCGGTTTTTCTGCACACGCCGCCGAAACGGTGAAAGTGGCGCAAATCGTCGAACTCACCGGCAACGGCGCGACGGTCGGCACCAACTTCAAGAACGGCGCCGACCTCGCCATCAAGGAAATCAACGCGGCCGGCGGCATCCTGGGTCGCCAGATCGTTACGACCTCGGCCGACACTCAGACCAACCCGGGCATCTCCAAGGCCCTGGCCCAGAAGGCCATCGATGACGACGCCTTCGCCGTCCTCGGCCCCGTATACTCGGGCGCCATCATGGTCAGCATGCACACGACCGAAGCCGCCAAGGTGCCCAACTTCATCGGCGGCGAGGCCGCGGCCATCACACAGCAAGGCAACCCCTACGTCTTTCGCACCAGCTTGACTCAGGCCGACGCCATGCCCAAGGTCGCGCGCTACCTGGACGGCCGCAAGGACGTGAACAACCTCGCCGTCATTTTCGTGAACAACGACTTTGGCAAGGGCGGGCGCGACGCCATCATCGAGGCACTCAAGAGCACCCACGTCAAGGTCGCGGCGGACATTTCCACCGCCGTGGGCCAGGTGGACTTCAGCTCGGCCGTGCTCAAGGCCAAGCAAAGCAACGCCGATGCGATCTTTGCCTACCTCCACGAAGAGGAATCGGCACGCCTGCTGCGCGAACTGAAAAAGCAGGGCTGGGACAAGCCGATCATCGGCGAAACGACCCTGGTCAACCAAAAGGTGATCGAGCTGGCGGGTGAGGCCGCTAACGGGGTGGTCGCCCACGTCGGCCTGACTGCAGACGCGCCCTCGCCCGAAATGCAGCGCTACGCAAAGGCCTTTCACGACGCCTACGGCTACACCTCTGACCACAATGCTCTCAAGGGCTACACTGGTGTCTACATGCTCAAGGCGGGCATTGACAAGGCTGGCAAGTTCGACCGCGAACTGGTTGCCAAGACCCTGCATGGCATCCATATTTCGGTCAAGGACTACCCGGGCATGCTGATGGACGTCACCGTGGACGACAAGGGCGATCTGGACCGCGAGAGCTTCCTAGTGGAAGTAGTAGACGGCCAACAGAAGGTCGTCGGGACCCTGCCGCCGCTGTCGAAAAAATAAAGGGCGCCGCCTGTCCGGTCCCGGCGCCCACGCCGGGACCGAAGGACATCGAGAGCACGCAGGCGTCGCCGTCCACCCGGATCGCCACAGGATCGCCACAGGCAAGGATCGCCACAGGCACTTGATTCCCAAACACATTTCTGCGTAAAATACAAGGCTTCGCCCGATAGCATGTTTCATGCGCCGGGCTATTTTGGCAGTCCCGTTTCGGCGTTTCCGATCCGGGACCATTTTCACAGGAAACCCCCATGTACGCGGTCATAAAAACCGGCGGCAAGCAATATCGCGTTTGCGCCGGCCAGAAACTCAAGATCGAACAGATACCGGCTGACATTGGGCAAGAAATCTCGCTTGACCAGGTGTTGTCGGTCGGCGAAGGCGATGCGCTGAAAATCGGCACGCCCTTCGTCGACGGCGCCACGGTTCGCGCGACCGTTCTTGCACAAGGCCGTCACGACAAGATCCGGATCTTCAAGATGCGCCGGCGCAAGCACTACCAGAAGCACCAGGGCCATCGCCAGAACTACACCGAGATCCGCATCGACGCCGTCTCGGCCTGATCACGGACCCACGGCACACAGGAGAGCTACTCATGGCACACAAAAAGGGCGGCGGCTCGACCCGCAACGGCCGCGATTCCGAATCGAAGCGCCTCGGCGTCAAGGTCTACGGCGGCCAGCAGATTTCCGCCGGCGGCATCATCGTCCGCCAGCGCGGCACCCAGTTCCATCCGGGCGTCAACGTCGGCATCGGCAAGGACCACACGCTGTTCTCGCTAGTGGACGGCACTGTCCAGTTCGCCGTCAAGGGCGCACTGAACAAGCGCACCGTATCGGTCACGGCTGTGGAATAAGGCCGAATCGCGGCGGTTCCAAGGACCGCCGCAACCGGCGAATCCGGCTCGCCCCGAACGACAGCGGGCGACCGGCGGCGAAAGCCCCGCCCTCGCGGCGGGGCTTTCTTCTTTTGGTTTAGAATAGGCGACACCCCATCGCGGGACCGCGGGGTCGGGATTCCTCATCATGAAATTCGTAGACGAAGCCACCATCGAAGTCATTGCTGGCAAAGGCGGCAATGGCGTGGCGAGTTTTCGCCGCGAAAAATTCATTCCCAAGGGCGGGCCCGACGGCGGCGACGGCGGCCGGGGCGGCAGCATCCAGGCCGTGGCCGACCGCAACATCAATACCCTGATCGACTACCGCTACGCGCGGCTGCATCGCGCCCGCAATGGCGAAAACGGCCGGGGCTCGGACCAGTACGGCGCCGGCGCCCCCGACATCGTCCTGCGCATGCCGGTCGGCACCACGATATTCGATGCCGACACCGGCGAGCAGCTCTACGATCTGGACGAGCACGGCCAGCGCATCACGCTGGCCGCCGGGGGCGCGGGCGGACTGGGCAATCTCCATTTCAAGTCCAGCACCAACCGCGCGCCGCGCCAATTCACGCCGGGCCAGGAAGGCGAGCAGCGCCGGCTGCGCCTCGAACTCAAGGTCCTGGCGGACGTGGGCCTGCTGGGCATGCCCAACGCCGGCAAGTCCACGCTCATCAGCAAGGTCTCGAATGCGCGGCCGAAAATCGCCGACTACCCCTTCACCACCCTGCATCCCAATCTGGGCGTGGTGCGCAATTCAGCCGAGCACAGCTTCGTCATCGCCGACATCCCCGGCCTGATCGAAGGGGCCTCCGAGGGCGCGGGCCTGGGCCACCTGTTCCTGCGCCACCTCAGCCGCACGCGCGTGCTGCTGCACATCCTGGACGTGTATTCGCCCGATCCCGAGGTCGACGCCTGCGCCCAGGCGGCCGAGGACGCGCGCGCCATCCTGCGCGAGCTCGAGCGCTACAGCCCGGACCTGTATGCCAAGCCACGCTGGCTGGTCCTGAACAAGCTCGACATGGTCGAGGATCCTGCCGCCGTGCAGGCCCGGATCGTCGAGGACCTGGCCTGGACCGGGCCCGTGTACGGTATTTCCGCCCTCACCGGCGAGGGCACCCAGGCGCTGATGCGCGCCCTGCAGACCTGGCTCGACGATCAGCGTCCAGCGGCGCCGGCCGACACCGACCCGCGCTTCGACGATCACCCGGACCTCAATCCCCGCCAACCCGGCTAGGGCCTGTTCACACTAATCAAGGAGTCGCGAAGCCATGAAAAATCTGGCTGAACAAGGCGCTTGGCGCAGCGCGTATGTCCATACGCGCAAGACAGGCAACGCAGGGCAGGCGGATTTTTCATGGCTTCCCGCAGGGTTGGGTCTGAACGCGATCTCCTTGATTAGTGTGAACAGGCCCTAAGGCCGCCATGACCAGCACGTCCACCCCCTCGGTCGCGCGCGATGCGCGCAAGCTCGTCCTCAAGGTCGGATCCTCCCTCGTGACCAACGAGGGCCGCGGCATCGATCTGCAGGCGGTCGCCCAATGGGCCGAACAGATCGCGGGCCTGCACGCCCAGGGCCGCCAGGTGGCGCTGGTGTCCAGCGGCGCCATCGCCGAAGGCATGGCGCGCCTGGGCTGGCCCCGCCGCCCCAGCGCCATGTACGAACTGCAAGCCGCCGCCGCGGTGGGCCAGATGGGTCTGGTGCAGGCCTACGAGGCGGCTTTCGCCCGCCACGGCATCCGGACCGCGCAGATCCTGCTGACGCACGAAGACCTGGCCGACCGGCGCCGCTACCTGAATGCGCGCAGCACGCTGTACACCCTGTTGGCCCTGGGCGTGGTGCCGATCGTCAACGAGAACGACACCGTGGTCACCGACGAGATCCGCGTCGGCGACAACGACACCCTGGGGGCGCTGGTCACCAACTTGATCGAGGCCGACGTCCTGATCATCCTCACGGACCAGCCCGGCCTCTACAGCGCCGATCCGCGCAAGCATCCCGATGCGACCTTCATCCACCACGGTCAGGCGGGCGATCCGGCGCTCGAGGCCATGGCGGGCGGCTCGGGCAGCGCGATCGGCACGGGCGGCATGCTGACCAAGGTGTTGGCGGCGCGGCGCGCGGCCAACAGCGGCGGACATACGATCATCGCCTCGGGCCGCACGCCGGACGTCCTGCGCCGCCTGACCTCGGGCGAGGCCATCGGCACCGAACTGCGCGCCGTGCTGCCGGTGCGCTCGGCGCGCCAGCGCTGGCTGGCCAATCATTTGCGCCTGCGAGGCCGCGTGACCCTGGACGCCGGCGCGGTGCGGGCACTGACTCAGGGCCACAAGAGCCTGCTGGCGATCGGCGTCATCAAGGTCGAGGGGGATTTCGAGCGCGGCGACGTGGTGGCCTGCGTGGACGAGCACGGTGTGGAATGCGGCCGCGGCCTGATCAATTATTCCGCCGCCGATACGGCGCGCATCATGCGCCAGCCCAGTTCGCGCATCCTGGATATCCTCGGGCACGTGTCCGACCAGGAGCTCATGCACCGGGACAACATGGTGTTCGCGCGGCGGCAGCCTACTTCTGCGCCGGAATGAACTGCGTTTCCTTGACCTCCTCCATCACCACGCAGCTCTTGGTCTGAGTGACGCCGGGCAGGCGCAGCAGGATGTCGCCAAGCAGGTTGCGATACTGGCTGATTTCCTTGATGCGCGCCTTGACCATGTAGTCGAAGTCGCCCGACACCAGATGGCACTCGAGGACCTGCGGCACGCACAGCACCTCGCGCCGGAATTCCTCGAAGGTGCGCTCGGACTTGCTGGACATGGAAATCTCGACGAACACCAGCAGCCCGGCGTCCAGGGCTGACGGGTTGATCCGCGCGTGATAGCCTGTAATGACGCCGTCGCGCTCGAGGCGGCGCACGCGTTCGATGCACGGCGTCACGGTCAGGCCGACGGTGTCGGCCAGCTCGGTCATCGACATCCGGCCGTTTTGCTGCAGCAAATCCAGGATGCGCCGGTCGAGCTTATCCAATGTATAGACGGAGTCCCGTTGCATCCGCATGATGGCGCCTCCTTCGATGCCGCCGGATGGGCGTGCGATGTGCACCCGCCAGCAATTTGTCCTATGCGCGCCCGTGCCACGAGCGTCTATTGATGATTTTTCATGGAAAAGTTATTTTTTCATGAAAAATCACCCACGAATATCCAATAACATCATAAAAAATTAACCTTTTGAGGAATCATACATGAAGGTTCTGGTTCTTGGTGCCGGCGTCGTGGGTGTCACGAGCGCCTATTACCTCGCCCGTCAAGGCCATGAGGTCACGGTCATCGACCGCGAATCGGCATCGGCGCTGGAAACCAGCTTTGCCAATGCCGGCCAGATTTCCTTCGGTTATTCCTCCCCCTGGGCCGCGCCCGGGATCCCCCTGAAGGCGATCAAGTGGATGTTCTCCCAACATCCTCCGCTGACCATCCGTCCGGACGGCAGCCTGTTCCAGTTGCAATGGATGTTCCAGATGTGGCGCAACTGCACGGCCGATCGCTACGCCACCAACAAGGAACGCATGCTGCGCCTGTCGGGCTACAGCCGGGACTGCCTGCATCAATTGCAGGACGAGACCGGCATCCAGTTCGAAGGACGCCGCAAGGGCACGCTGCAGCTCTTTCGCACGCACCGGCAGATGGAGGATGCCGCCCGCGACGTCAAGGCGCTCAGCGATGCGGGCATCGAGCATCAACTGCTGGAGACCTCCGAACTGGCCACGGTCGAACCCGCCCTCGAGCACGTGCGCCATAAACTCGTCGGCGGGCTGCGCACGCCAGGGGATGAGACCGGCGATTGCCAGCTGTTCACCACCCGCCTGACCGAGCTCGCGCGCGAACTCGGCGTCGAGTTCCGCTATGGCGAAACCATCCAGTCCCTGTATATCGCCGGCGGCCGGGTCAACGGCGTCCAGTGCGCCAGCGGCCTGCTCACCGCCGATGCCTACGTCATGGCGCTGGGCGCGTACTCGCCCACGCTGCTGCGCGGCATCGAGCCCCTGCCCGTCTACCCGATGAAGGGCTATTCGATCACGGTCGCGATATCCGACCCGGATCGGGCACCCGTGTCGACCCTGCTCGACGAGACCTACAAGATCGCGCTGACGCGTTTCGAGCAGCGCATCCGCGTGGGCGGCATGGCCGAGGTCGTCGGCTACGACACCTCGCTGGATCCCAGGCGGCAGCGCACGCTCGAAATGGTGCTCAACGACCTGTTCCCGGGCAGCTACACCCCCGGCGAGGTCTCGTTCTGGACCGGATTGCGGCCCAAGACCCCCGACAGCACGCCCATCGTCGGGCGCAGCGGCTCCTTGTCCAACCTATACCTGAACACCGGACACGGCACCCTGGGCTGGACCATGGCTTGCGGCAGCGGCAGCCTGATCGCCGACATGGTGTCCGGCCAGCCCACCGCCATCCGCAGCGACGATCTGTCGGTCAGCCGCTACCGCTAGCGGGCCGCCGCGTCGGACGGCATGCGTCCCTGCCCGGACGCCGCCGTCGGCCCGAACACATAGCCATGGCCGCGCACCGCGCGGATCGGAATGGACAGGCCCGCGCGCCGCCCCTTGACCCGCAGGCGATTGACCACGACCTCCAGCCGCCCCGCAGGCCGGTGGGCACCGGCCTCGCGGTCGTAGGCGCCGTCGAGGGCGGCGCGCAATGCGTCGCGGCCCGCCGCCAGGCCCGGCGCCTCGAACAAGGCCGACAGCAAGGCCCGTTCTCCGGCCGTCAGGCCGATCCGTCCGCCGCAAGGCCCCTGGAGGGTCCAGGCGTACCCGCGCAGGATCCAGCCATCATGGGTGCGCGGCTCGGCGCCGGGCACCTCACCGAGGTGGCGCCGCCACAAGGCGAGGAGGACTTCGCCCACCAGGGCCGCCGACTCGTCGGGGCGGCAGATCCAGTCCACACCCTGACGCAGCAGCGCGAGGCTTTCGTGCTCGTGCGCGGTGCGCGCCAAAGCCACCAGGCAGGCCCGAGGCAATTGCGCGCGCAGCCACCCGATGGCGGCGTGTGCCTGCGGACCGTCCGCCATCAGCAGGATCGGCGTGAAGGCGCCCTCGTCCCGACGGCGGCCACGCTCGGCCACGTCCCCGGCCGAGGCCAGCACCTGAATCTCGAAACCGGCCGCACGCAGGGCCGCGAACCGATCATCGGCCCCGGCGCGCCCCGTCCATGCCAGCACCTCGCGTTGGAACAGCATTCCCTCCCCCTTGGCCTGCCGGGCGGCGTCACACCCCCATGATCATCCCGACTGTAATACATTAAAACACCAATGTAATGATCATTCCGCGTCCAATCACGGATGTGGATACCTTTGCCCAGCGTCTCTTGTTCGCCCGTCGCATGCGGGGCCTCTCGCAGGCGGCCCTGGCGCGTGCCAGCGGTGTCTCGCAAAGCGCCATCGCCAGCTACGAGAACGGCAGCCGAAAATCCACGCAAAAAATCTTTCGCCTGGCGCAGGCCTTGCAGGTCGACCCTGTCTGGTTGAGCATGGGGACGGGCGCCATGGAGCCCGCGCCGGCTGCGCGCCCCCTGCGCGACGCGGCCGACGCCTGGCCGTTTTCCGCCATCAGGCCGCAGGCGTACTGGGCGCTGTCGGCCGCCGAACGCCAGGCCATCGAGGACACCGTCGGCACCATGATGCGCGCCTTCCGCGCACTCCGCCCTTAGAGCAGCGTATACTCGCAAGCACGCAGGGGTACTCGCCGGATCATCCGGCGTGTTGAGAAAAACCCTTCGTACCAGTACGGATAATGCCGATGCTGGGAGCGTGCGCGGCGCAATCTCCATCCATGGGCCGCGATCCATTTCTCCCCGACTCGGCTCCACCGTCCGATTTTCTTTCGAACCTGGAGCTCCTCTTGAATACGAACCCTCAATTCCTGGCCGAACAGGCCCACGTCGATCGCGCCGCCATCGAGCCCCTGCCACAATCGCGCAAGGTCTACCAAACCGGTTCACGGCCCGACATCCGCGTGCCCTTTCGCGAAATCCACCAGGCCGACACGCCCACGCTGTTCGGCGGCGAGCAGAACCCGCCGCTGACGGTCTATGACACCAGCGGCCCCTACACTGATCCCGAAGCCCGCATCGACATCCGCAAAGGCCTGGCCGCCTTGCGTCTGCCCTGGATCCTGGAACGCGGCGACACCGAGGAACTGCCCATCCTCACCAGCGGGTACGGCCGCGCGCGGCTTGCCGACCCGGCGCTCGATACCCTGCGATTCGACCTGCGGCGCAGCCCCCGCCGAGCCCGCGCAGGCGCCAATGTCACCCAGATGCACTATGCCCGGCGCGGCATCGTGACCCCCGAGATGGAATTCGTCGCCATCCGCGAAAACCTGCGCCGCGAACACACCATCGAGTCGCTGCGCGCAAGCGGCCCGGACGGCGCCCGCCTGGCCGAGCGCCTGACGCGCCGGCACCCCGGCCAATCCTTCGGCGCGTCCATCCCCGAACGCGTCACGCCGGAATTCGTGCGCGACGAGGTCGCCCGGGGCCGCGCCATCATCCCGGCCAACATCAATCACCCCGAGGCCGAGCCGATGGCCATCGGCCGCAACTTCCTCGTCAAGGTCAACGCCAACATCGGCAATTCGGCGATCCGCTCGGACATCGGCGAGGAGGTCGAAAAAATGACCTGGGCGATCCGCTGGGGCGGCGACACCGTGATGGACCTGTCCACCGGACGGCACATCCACGAGACCCGGGAATGGATCATCCGCAACTCGCCGGTGCCTGTCGGCACCGTGCCCATCTACCAGGCGCTGGAAAAAGTCGGCGGCGTCGCCGAGGACCTGAGCTGGGCCGTGTTCCGCGACACCCTCATCGAACAGGCCGAGCAAGGCGTGGACTACTTCACCATCCACGCGGGCGTGCGCCTGCCCTTCGTGCCCATGACCGCCGAGCGGATGACCGGAATCGTCTCGCGCGGCGGATCGATCATGGCCAAGTGGTGCCTGGCCCACCACAAGGAAAGCTTCCTCTACGAGCGCTTCGAGGATATCTGCGAAATCATGAAAGCCTACGACGTGAGCTTTTCGCTGGGCGACGGCCTGCGGCCGGGCTCGGGCTACGACGCCAACGACGAGGCCCAGTTTGCCGAACTGCGCACGCTGGGCGAGCTGACGCAGGTGGCGTGGCGGCACGACGTCCAGGTCATGATCGAGGGCCCCGGACATGTCCCCATGCACCTCATCAAGGAAAACATGGACTTGCAGCTCGAGCACTGTCACGAAGCCCCGTTCTATACCCTGGGCCCCCTGACCACGGACATCGCCCCGGGCTACGACCACATCACGTCGGGGATCGGCGCCGCCCTCATCGGCTGGTACGGGACCGCCATGCTGTGCTATGTCACCCCCAAGGAACACCTGGGCCTGCCCAACAAGCAGGACGTCAAGGACGGCATCATTACGTACAAGATCGCCGCCCACGCCGCGGACCTGGCCAAGGGCCACCCCGCCGCGGCGATCCGCGACAATGCGCTGTCCAAGGCGCGTTTCGAGTTCCGCTGGGAAGACCAGTTCAACCTCGGGCTGGATCCCGACACCGCGCGCGCCTTCCACGACGAAACCCTGCCCAAGGACTCGATGAAAGTCGCGCACTTCTGCTCGATGTGCGGCCCCAAGTTCTGCAGCATGAAGATCTCGCAGGACGTGCGCGACTACGCCCGGGAAAACGGCCTGGACGACGCCACGGCGCGAGCGCAGGGCATGGCGGCAAAATCCGCCGAATTCATCGCGCGCGGCTCGGCCCTCTACCAGAAGGCGTGAGCCGCATGCGTGGCGGTCAGGACTGCACCGCGTAGAGGAACAGTTCCACCCTGCGGTTCAGGGCGCGGCCCTCGGCCGTGTTGTTGTCCCCCACGGGATTGGCCGCGCCGCGGCCCTCGGCCGACAGCCGGGCGGCCGCGACGCCCTGTCCGGCCAGATATTGGGTGACCGCGCCCGCGCGGCGCTGCGACAGCGGCAGGTTCACCGCATCGGACCCCGTGCTGTCCGTATAGCCGATCGCCTTGGCGCGCAGCTCGGGATGCTGGGCCAGCGCGCGCGCCACGCTGTCGAGCACGGGCAGCAATTCGGGCTTCAGGACCGCCTTGCCCGTATCGAAGGACACATTGCTGGGGATATTGACCTTGAGAGTGCCGTCCGGCATCTCGATCACGGCCACGCCGAGGCCCGTGGCGCCGGATTGTTCGACGTCCTTCTTGATCCCTTTCCAGTTGTATCCCACCACACCGCCCACGACCGTGCCGATACCCGCGCCTATCATGGCCGCCTTGCTGGAGTCGCCGATCAGGGCACCCAGGCCCGCCCCCACGGCGGCGCCGGCGCCGGCGCCCATGGCGGTGTTCTGTCCTTGCGGACTCATGTTGGCACATGCGGTCAGCACGGCCAGGCTGCCGACGGCGGCCATCCGGCCGATCATGGGGATCCGGGTGTTCATGACGCTTCTCCTTGCAAGATTGAACGCCACTAGCCTAGCAAGAACGTGGGAACCCCGTGTAAGCCGATGTGTCGTTCAATGCAGGATCTGGCTGAGGAAAAGCTTGGTGCGCTCGTTCTGCGGATTGTCGAAGAACGCATCGGGCGCGTTCTGCTCGATGATCTCGCCATGATCCATGAAGATCACCCGATCGGCGACCTTGCGCGCGAAGCCCATCTCGTGCGTGACGCACAGCATGGTCATGCCGGTCTCCTCGGCCAGTTCGACCATGACGTCCAGCACCTCTTTCACCATCTCGGGGTCGAGGGCCGAGGTCGGCTCGTCAAACAGCATGATCTTGGGGTTCATGCACAGCGAGCGGGCGATCGCCACGCGTTGCTGCTGGCCGCCCGAGAGCTGGCCCGGGTATTTGTCGGCCTGCTCGGGGATACGCACGCGTTCGAGGTATTTCATGGCGGTGGCCTCCGCCTCGGCCTTCGGGCGCTTGAGCACCCACATCGGACCCAGCGTCAGGTTGTCCAGGACCGTCATGTGGGGAAACAGATTGAAATGCTGGAACACCATGCCGACGTCGCGGCGGATGGCTTCGATCTGCTTCAGGTCATTGGTGAGCTCGATGCCGTCGACCAGGATCTGGCCCTCCTGGTGTTCCTCGAGGCGATTGATGCAGCGGATCATGGTCGATTTGCCGGAGCCGGACGGCCCGCAAATCACGATGCGCTCGCTGGGCGAAACATCCAGGTTCAGGTCGCGCAGCACATGGAACTGCCCGTACCATTTATTGACGTTCTTGAGGCGGATGATGGGTTCCGACATGGCCCGCGGGCTCCTTGCCGGCGGGCCCGTCCCGCCGGCGCAATGATGTTAACGATGCTGTCCCTGGTCGAGCTGGCGCTCCAGCGCCAGGCTGTAGCGAGAGATCGAAAAGCAGAAGATGAAATAAATGACCGAGATGAACAGGTAGGATTCCGTGCTGAAGCCGCGCCACACCGCGTCCGAGACGGCGGCCTTGGCGGCCTGGGTCAGGTCGAAGATCCCGATGATCACCACCAGCGAGGTGTCCTTGAACAGCGAGATGAAAATCCCCACCAGCGGCGGAATGACGATCTTGAGGGCCTGCGGCAGGATGATCTTGCGCATCTGCTGCCAGTAGCTGAGGCCGAGGGACTCGGCCCCCTCGTACTGCCCCTTGGGGATGGCCTGCAATCCGCCGCGCACGGTCTCGGCCACGTAGGCGGCCGCGAACAGGATGATCGCGATCTGGGCGCGCAGCAGCTTGTCGATCGAAAAACCCTCGGGCAGGAACAGCGGCAGCATCACTGAGGACATGAACAGCAGGCTGACCAGCGGCACGCCGCGGATGAGTTCGATGTAGACCACGCAGACCGCCTTGACGCCGGGCATGTGGGAACGGCGCCCCAAAGCCAGCAACAGGCCGAAGGGAAACGCGAAGGCGATCCCGAACGTCGAGAGGATCAGCGTCAGCGGCAGGCCGCCCCAGCGGCTGTTCTCGACGTAGCTCAGGCCAAAGACGCCGCCCCACATGAGCACGCCCACCGCCACCAGCGCCCCGACCCACAGCAGGCCCAGGAACGGCTTCCAGAACCAGCGAATGCAGCTGCACACGATCACCGCCACCAGGATGACGGAAGCCAGCAAGGGGCGCCATTGCTCGTCGTAGGGATAGATGCCGAACAGGATGAGGCGGTGCTTTTCCCGGATGAAGGCCCAGCAATAGCCGCCCGCCTCGCGGCATTCGGCCGCCGTGGTCGCCGCGAAGTCGGGCTTGACGAATAGATAGTCGATCAGCGCCGGGATCGCCATCAGCAGCAGCCACAGCGCGAGAATGGTCAGGATCGCATTGAGCGGCGAGGAAAACAGGCGCGACCGCAGCCAGCCCAGCGGCCCGGTATCGGTACGCGGCGGCTGGCGCCCGGTGCCTGGAATTGCGCTGTCCATGGCTTATCGCTCCACCAGCGCGATGCGCTTGTTGTACCAGTTCATGAAGACCGAGATCGACAGGCTGACCACGAGGTACGCGGCCATGATGATCATGATGCCTTCGATCGCCTGCCCCGTCTGGTTCAGGATCGTATTGGTCACGGCCACGATGTCCGGATAGCCGATGGCCACGGCCAGCGAGCTGTTCTTGGTGAGGTTGAGGTACTGGCTGGTCATCGGCGGGATGATCACCCGCATCGCCTGCGGCAGGATGACCAGCCGCAACATGCGGGCGCGCGACAGCCCCAGCGAGGATGCGGCCTCCCATTGGCCCTGGTTGACGGCCTGGATGCCCGAGCGGACCACCTCGCCCACGAAGGCCGAGGTATAGATCACGAGGCCGGCCAGCAGCGCGGCGAACTCGGGGGAGAGATTCAGGCCCCCCTGGAAGTTGAAGCCCTTGAGCTCGGGACGGTCGATCTCCAGTGTGCCGCCGCTGAGCAGCCAGGCGAGCACGGGCACCACGATGAGGATGCCGAGCGCGGCGCGGACCAGGGGGAAGATCTTGCCGGTGGCCTCCTGGTGGCGGCGCGCCCAGTGCGCGAGGACCACGATCAGGATGATCGCCAGCGCCAGCCCGCCGAAGATCCAGTCCATCGCATCGCCCTTGAGCCAGGGGATCTTGAGGCCGCGGTTGGAGAGGAACACGTCGGGCAGCGGCGAGAGCGCCTGCCGCGGGCCCGGCATGAGCTCGGTGATGACGGCATACCAGAAGAGCAGTTGCAGCAGCAGGGGGATGTTCCGCATGACCTCGATGTAGAGGCCCGCCAGGCGGGAAATCAGCCAATTTTTCGAGAGGCGGCTGATCCCCAGCACGGTGCCGAACAGGGTCGCGGCGATCACCCCGATCACCGAGACCCGCAAGGTGTTGAGCAGGCCCACCACCACCGCGTGGCCGTAGGTGTCGGCCGGCGAATACTCGACCATGGATTCGCCGATCGCAAAGCCGGCTTCCTCGTGGAGGAAGGCAAAGCCGGTCGAGATGTTGCGCGCGGCGAGGTTATGCAGGGTGTTGGAGGCCAGGTACCAGACCCCGAGTCCGACCAGCCCGAGGATGAGCACCTGGTAGATCAGCGCGCGGGTGGCCGGGTCATTCCAGGACCAGCGGCGGCGCTGGGGCGAACGGACGCGGGAAGTTTTGTCTGTCATGGTTTCAGGCGGTATCACAGCGGCGGCAACCGGAACGCGCTGCGCCGAGGGCACGGCCCCCGGCACAGCGCATCATCCTGGCGCGATCAGCGTACCGGGAAGGCGTACAGCACGCCACCGTCGGTCCACTGGGCATTCAAGCCGCGCTCGAGCTTGAGCGGGGAACCCATGCCCAGGTTGCGCTCGAAGGACTCGCCGTAGTTGCCGACCAGCTTGACGATGTTGTAGCCCCATTTCTTGTCGAGGCCCAGGCCCTTGCCCATGTCGCCCGAGACGCCCAGGATGCGCTGGATGTTGGGGTTGGAGCTCTTGGTCATCTCGTCCACATTCTGCGAGGTGATGCCGTATTCCTCGGCCTCGATCATGGTGTTCAAGGCCCAGCGCACGACCATGAACCACTCGTCGTCACCCTGGCGGACCATGGGGCCCAGGGGTTCCTTGGAGAAGTTCTCGGGGAGGATGACGTAGTCGTCCGGCGATGCCGACGAGGCGCGCAGGCTGGCCAGTTGAGACTTGTCGCTGGTCACCACGTCGCAGCGGCCGGCCTCGAAGGTGCGGAAGCCCTCCTCGGAGGTATTGATGACGACCGGCTTGAAATCGAGATTGTTGGCCCGGAACCAGTCCGCGAGGTTCAATTCCGTGGTGGTGCCCTGCAGCACGCAAACCGCCGCGCCGCTGAGTTCCTTGGCGCTTTTCACGCCGAGACTCTTTTTCACGAGCACGCCCTGGCTGTCGTAGTAGTTCGCGCCGGCGCCCATGAGCCCCAGGGTCGTGTCGCGCGTCATGGTGATGGTGGTATTGCGGGTCAGGACGTCGATTTCGCCCGACTGCAGGGCGGTAAAGCGCTGCTGGGTGGTCAGGGGCGTGACCTTGAACTTGCTGGCGTCGCCGAACACCATGGCCGCCACGGCGCGACACATGTCGATGTCCAGGCCCTTCCATTCGCCCTTGCTGTCAGCCTGTGAAAACCCCGGCAACCCCGTGTTCACGCCGCACTGGACGAATCCGCGCTGCTTGACGGTGTTGTAGGTCTCGCCCGCGTGCGCGATACCCGCCGCAAATGTCAACGCGGCACAAACGGCCGCGATTTTGGTCAATTTCATATCAGTCCCTTCCTGTGAGCGAGTGGCATTGTTGAACACGGAATACAATCTTCTGGATTGCCCCGTCAGGGATCAAATCGTAGCCTGTTACAGCTGGTCAAAGACATGCGGGATATCCCTGGCAATCATATGGCTTTCCGTGGCTCACACCTCCTTTGCGCAGATGATCGAGTTCCAGCACGTCTTTAAATCCTTCGGGCGCGGACGCAACATCCTCGCCGACGTCAACTTCCGGATCGGGCCCGGCGAATTCATCTTCGTATCGGGTCCGTCCGGCGCGGGCAAGTCCACCCTGCTCAAGCTCGTCGGCGGCCTCGAGCCGCCCAGCCGGGGCGGGGTCACCGTCAACGGCCACCGCATCGACCGCCTGGCGGCGCGCGCCCGCCCGTACCTGCGGCGCACGGTCGGCCTGATCCTGCAGGACGCCCACCTGCTGTTCGACCGCAACGCGATCGACAATGTGCTGCTGCCGCTGGCCGTCATCGGCCTGGACCGCGCCACGGCCGGCGCGCGCGCGCGCGCGGCCATGGAAAAGGTCGGCCTGCGCGGCAAAGAGGACCTCAATCCGGTCGAGATGTCCGGCGGCGAACAGCAGCGGCTGGCGATCGCGCGGGCCATCGTCGGGCGGCCGGCCATCCTCATCGCCGACGAACCCACGGCCAACCTGGACGACACCAGCGCGCGGCACATCATGGACGTGTTCCGCGACTTCAACCAAGTGGGGGTCACCACCCTGATCGCCTCGCACGACACCCGGCTGATGGCCCGCTACGCCCAGCGCACCCTGCACCTGGACGCGGGCCGCTTCAACGACATTCCGGGGGTCCCCGAATGAGCCGCTGGCTGCGTCACCATCGCTACGCCCTGCAAGTCGCCTTGCGGCGGCTGGGCCAGCATCCGCTGTCCTCGCTGGCCAACATCGTGGTCATCGCCTTGATGCTGGCCGTGCCGATCCTGGGCGCATCGGTGCTGCAATCCGCACAACCCCTGGCGCGCCAGCTCTCGGTCGCGCCACAGCTGACGCTGTTTCTCGAGCCGGACGTCCCGGCGGCGGCGCAGCGCGCCCTGCTCGATCGCATCCGGGACGAATCGGCCGGCGCCGTGGCCAGCGCCACCCTGCTGCCGCGGGAAAAAGCCCTCGAGATCCTGCGCGCCGAGCCGGCCTGGGCCCAGGCGCTGGCGGCGCTGCCCGACAATCCCCTGCCCGATGCCATCGTCGTGACGCTGCACGACAGCGAGGCGCCGGCCCGCGAGGCCAGCGCGCTCGCGGACCAATGGTCGCAATGGCCAGGCATCGATCACGTGCAGCTCGACAGCGACTGGGTGCGCCGCCTGGAATCCTTGCTGTCGTTCGTGCGCTGGGGCCTGGGGCTGCTGGCCATGGCCGTGGTGGTGGTGGTCCTGGCCACCGTGTTCAACACGGTGCGCCTGCAGGCCCTGACGCAGCGCGAGGAAATCGCCGTGGCGCGCCTCGTCGGCGCCACCGAGAGCTTCGTGCGCCGGCCCTTCCTGTACCTGGGCGCCCTCACCGGCCTGGCCGCCAGCGTGCTGGCCCTGGCGCTGGCGCGCATGGCGCTCGTGCCCCTGAACGAGATCCTCGGGCGCTTTGCGCTCAGCTACGGCATCGAGTGGTCGATCGGCCTGCCCGCGGCCGCCGACCTTGCGTTGGCCGGGGCCGTGGTCGTCATTCTCGGCGCGGTCGCCGCCCGCCTGTCGGTGACGCGCCGCACGCGCTTCTGATGACGAGCGAGACCGACGGCGCGGCGCGGCGCATCGCCCGCTGGCAGCAGCGGGCGGGACGCCACCATCTGCCGTGGCAAGGCACACGCGATCCATACAGGATCTGGCTGTCCGAGATCATGCTGCAGCAGACCCAGGCGGCCACCGTGATCCCCTATTACGAACGTTTCCTGGCGGCCTTCCCCGACGTGCGCGCGCTCGCCGATGCGCCGGCCGATGCGGTGATGCATGCCTGGGCCGGATTGGGCTATTACGCACGCGCCCGCAATCTGCAGCGCTGTGCACAAACCGTGCGCGACCGCCACGGGTGCCGCTTCCCGGAAGACCCCGAGGCCCTGGCGGAACTGCCGGGCATCGGACCGTCGACCGCCGCGGCGATCGCCGCCTTCGCCTTCGGCGCACGCCGCCCCATCCTCGACGGCAATGTGCGGCGCGTGCTGGCGCGCTACTTCGCCGTCGAGGGCGATCCCGCGTCGAGCGCGGTCGTCCGCCGCCTGTGGGACCATGCCCATGCCTTGTTGTCGGACGCGCCGCCGGACCTGGACATGCGCGCCTATACGCAAGGGCAGATGGACCTGGGCGCCATGGTCTGTACGCGGCGCAAGCCGGACTGTGCGCGATGCCCGCTCGCCGCCGACTGCCAGGCCCGCCTCCAGGGCCGCCAGCACGAGCTGCCCTCGCCACGCGTGCGGCGTGCGCGGCCCGAGCGCGACGGCCTGATGCTGATCCTGGAATGCGCCGGCAGGATCCTGCTGCGCAAGCGGCCGCCGACCGGCATCTGGGGGGGATTGTGGAGCCTGCCGCAGTTCGAGACGTCCGCCGAACTACGCGCGGCCTGCGCCGCGCTCGCCCCCGGCGCGGGCGCACCGGTCGCCCTGGCGGCCTTCGATCATGAATTCACGCATTTCCGCCTGCGCATCGCCCCCTGGCGGCTGCACTGCCGCGGCGAACCCACGCCGCCCGCGCCGGGCGAGGCCTGGACGCCGGTGGCCGAGCTCGACCGCCTGGGGCTGCCGGCCCCCGTCGCGCGCCTGCTCGGCGGGCTGTATACAGCCACCCGACCCTAGTCGTCCGGCTGGGGTTGGCGCCTGCCGATGCTCATCAGCAGGCCGCAGGCGATCCCCAGCGTCATCAGCGCGGTGCCCCCATAGCTCATGAACGGCAGCGGCACGCCGACCACGGGCAGCACGCCCGTGACCATGCCCATGTTCACGAACACATACACGAACATCATCATCGACATGGCGCCCGCGAGCAGGCGGCCGAACTGCGACGGGGCGCGGATGGTGATGGTCAGCCCCCGCAGGACGATCAGGGCATAGAGCACCAGCAGCATGATGCTGCCGTACAGGCCGAATTCCTCGGCATAGACCGCAAAGATGAAGTCCGTCGTGCGCTCGGGAATGAAGTCCAGATGCGACTGGGTGCCCTGCATGTAGCCCTTGCCATAGACGCCCCCGGAACCCACGGCGATCATCGACTGGATGGTATGGAAGCCCTTGCCCAGCGGATCGGAACCGGGGTTGAGCAGGACGCAGACCCGGTATTTCTGATAGTCGTGCAGCAGGACCCAGTCCACGCCGGGCTGGCAGATCTGATCCTCGTAATAGACCAGGGTCCCCAGCAGGGCGACCACGATGAGGATGACCGGCACGAGCAGCTTGAACGACAATCCGCCGAAATAGATGACGCAAAAGCCCGAGGCCAGGACCAGCAGGGCGGTGCCCAGGTCAGGCTGGTCGATGATCAGCGCCGCCGGCACCAGCAGCAGCACGCCCGCCACCAGGAAATCCCGCACCCGCATCGCGCTGGCGGCATGGCGCTGGAAATACCAGGCCAGCATCAGCGGCACGGCGATCTTCATCATCTCGGACGGCTGGATCCGGATGAAGCCCAGGTCCAGCCAACGCGTCGCCCCCTTGCTGGTCACGCCAAAAAGCATGACCGCCACCAGCAGGGCCAGCCCGAACACGTAGAAATACGGTGCGGTGCGCATGATGAACCGGGGGCGCAGCATGGCCACGGCCCACATCACCGCGAATGCGATCACGAAATTGCGGAACTGGTCGGCGAAACGCCAATCGGTGTTGCCCACGGCGGAATGCATGGTGGACATCCCCACGATCGCCATGATGACCAGCAGAATGAGTAGCGGCCAGTCCAGCGCCCCCAGCATGCGGCGCGCGGCCTGCAGAATGAACCTCATGGCGACTCCTGCGCATCGGACGCCTCGCCGCCGGCCGGATCCTCCGCGCTCCGCGGATCGGCCGACGGCAGGGGCGCGGGTTCGGGCGGCTCGCCCTCGGGCGCAGGCTCCTCGGCCGGGATTTCGGGATGGGCGGCGACCGCCGGGACCTGCCGCGACGCCGCGGCCGCCTGCTCGATGCGCGCTTGCTCGCGACGCGCAGCGACCCGAACCGGATCCAGCCAATAATCGAACACCCTGCGGGCGATCGGTGCGGCCACCGACGCGCCCCAGCCGCCGTTTTCCACGATGAGGGCGACGGCGATCTGGGGATTCTCGACGGGCGCGTACGCCATGAACAGCGCATGGTCGCGCAGCCGCTCATCGATCGCGCCCGCGCGATATTTCGCACCCCGCAAACTGTAGACCTGCGCGGTGCCGGTCTTGCCCGCGGCCTGATAGGTGGCATCGGCGAAGGCGCGCCGCGCCGTCCCCTTGCGAATCACGTCGACCATGGCATCGCGCACCACCCGCAGGTCGGCCTGCTTGAGCGGGATCGTGTACTGTGGCCCCGTCACCGGATACTCGAATTCTCCGGTGACGGGATCGATGATCCGCCGCACCAGGTGGGGCTTCATGTACACGCCGTCGTTGGCCAGCACCGACGTGGCCTGCGCGAGCTGCAGGAGCGTGAACGCGTTATAGCCCTGTCCGACCGCCACCGAGACGGTCTCGCCCTGGTACCAGTGCTGCTGCTCGGGGTTCTTGTAGGCCTTGCGCTTCCATTCGCGCGAGGGCAGCACGCCGCGGCGTTCGCCGTCGAGGTCGATCCCGGTGATCTGGCCAAAGCCGAACTGCTTGCTGAAATCGTGCAGTGCGTCGATGTCCATCATCGCGCCCAGGGAATAAAAGTAGGTGTCCGACGACACGACGAGCGCACGGTGCATGTCCGTGGGCCCGTACACGGCGCCCGCGGCATTGCGGAAACGTTGGCCGGCCAGCTCGAAGTAGCCGGGGTCGGACACTATTTCCTGCGGCGTGCGCAGGCCCATCTCGAGCGCCGCCAGGGCCACGAAGGGCTTGTAGGTCGAGCCGATCGGATACGTGCCGTAGAGCGGCCGGTTGATCAGCGGATGGTCGGGGGACTCGTTCAGGTTGCGCCAGCTCTCGACATCGATCCCGTCGACGAACAGATTGGGGTCGAAGGACGGCGCCGACACGAAGGCCAGGATCTCGCCGGTCGCGGGCTGGATCGCCACCAGGGCGCCGCGCCGGCCCTCGAATTGCGCCTCGGCCATGGCCTGCAGGCCGCTGTCCAGCGCCAGCTCGAGATTGGCCCCCGGCTGCGGATCGCTGCGGCTGAGGACCCGCACCGGCCTGCCGACGGCGTTGACTTCGAGCTCCTCGACGCCGGTGCGCCCGTGCAGGGTGCGCTCCCAGGTCTTCTCGATGCCTTTCTTGCCGATCACCAGGGTGCCGCGATAGTTGCCGAGCTGGCCGCTGGCCTCGAGGCGCTGCTCGTCCTCCTCGGAAATGCGGCCGACAAAACCCATGACATGTGCCGCGGACTCATGCCGTGGATAGGACCGCACCCAGCGCGCCTCCAGCGTAATGCCCGGAAATCGATATGCGTGAACCGCGAACCACGAGGCCTCGACCTCGTTCAGATTGTTGCGCAGCAGCACCGGGGCATAGCGCCCGCTTTGCGCGTACAGCCGCAGGAACCGGCGCCGGTCGCCGGGACTGATGTAGACCAGCTCACCCAGTTCGTCGAGCATCTGCTCGACCTCGCCCGTGACATGGGCCCGCGTCACCGACAAGGTGTAGTCGCGATGGTTGCGGGCGAGGATCTCGCCGTTGCGATCGACGATCTGCCCCCGGCGCGGCGGAATGGGCACGATGGTGATGCGGTTCTGGTCGGCGCGCGCGGCCAGGCTCTCGTAGCGCACGACCTGCAGGTACCATAAGCGCCCCACCAGCAGCAGCAGGCAGATCACGGCAAAGATCGCAGCCACCCAGGCGCGCACCAGCACCGTCTGCCTCTGGCGATAGCTGGTTTTCCTGAATTCGAACATATCGCGGCCTGGTTCTCAGACCGCGTTGACGTCCGCATCGTCGAGGCGGCGCTGCGGCAGGAACAAGAGGATGTCGGCCAAGGGCCACAGCACGGCGGTGATCAGCGCCGACCATAGCCAGTCCCACCCCGCCCACGCACCGTTCAGCCAAGTCCCCAGCAAGCCGGCAACCGTGGCCGCCACGACGAATACCGGCAGCATATGCAGGGCCTGCACCAGCGCACTGAAATGCTCCAGCCGCCGGCGCAGCACGATGGCGCCGTATGCGACGAGCAGATAATTCAGGGCATGCAGGCCGAGGAACTCGGAATCGTGCACGTCCATCAGCAGCCCGAGGATGAAAGCCGTGAACAGGCCCACGCGGCGGGGTTCATGCAGACACCAGAAGGCCAGCACCAGCAGCAGGATGTCGGGCGTCGGCTGCCACACGCGCCACGGCAGCAGCGACACCACCCAGACGAACAGCAGGCTGCCCCACACGAAGAACGGATTGGAGGGGCGATGAAAGGGCGAGGCGTCGATCGGCTGCAGGGACGCCAGCGGCGAGACGCCGTTCGAGCGGCCGCTGCGGCTATTCATGCGGGGCCTCCGACGCGGGCTGGGCCGTATCGCCCACGTCCACCTTCAAGACCAGGAAATGCCGATAGCGTTCGGGGTGCGACAGGGGCTGGGCAACGGCCATCGCGAAACCCGTCCCCGGATCGCGGTCCACTTTCTCGACACGGCCGACCGGCAAGCCTGCGGGGAACAGGCCGCCGATACCGCTGGTCACCAGGGTGTCGCCCTCGCGCACGTCGGCGCTGGCCGTCAGGTAGCGGACCTCGAGCTTGCCGACCTCGTTGCTGCCGAATGCGATCAGGCGCAGGCCGTTGCGCAGCACCTGCACCGGGATCGAGACCTGGTCATCGATCAGCAGCGCCGCCTCGGACGAATACGGCGTCACGCGGATGACCTGGCCGACCACCCCGCCCTCGTCGATCACGGGCATGCCCGGCTGTATGCCGGCGCGCTCGCCCTTGTTGAATACCAGGCGGTGGCTGAAGATATTGGGCGGCGCGTAGAAGACCTCGACGGCGATCGAATGCTGGGAGATTTCCTCGGAAATATTCAGCAGGCGGCGCAGCTGTTCGTTCTCGGCGGCCAGCTGCGCGGCATGCGTCGAGAGCTGGGCCATTTCGATGTGCTGGCGGCGCAGGGCGTCTTGCTCGTCGCGCGCGAGCGCGGCGGCATTCGTCCATCGGTCGATGTAGTCCATCGCATCGCGCGGCGCGAGGGCCACGCGCTGGAAAGGATAGATGGCCACGGCCAGGGCCTCGCGCACCGGTGCGAGCAGTGTCGAGCGGGCATCGACGACCAATAGGGCCAGGCTGATGACGAGCAGCAGGAACAGACGGACGTCGACACTTGGGCCGCGCTTGAATAGTCTGAGTGTCCCGTGTTCTTGCATGGCCTCGGGCGGCGGGCTTGCCGTACCGCCGCCCAGGCGGCGCCCGGCGCACCCGGCCGCAACGTTCAGTCGTAGATGAAGACCCCGCCCAGGCGCTCGAGGTGCTCGAGGGCTTCCCCGCAACCGCGCACGACGCAGGTCAGCGGATCCTCGGCCACCACCACGGGCAAGCCGGTTTCCTCCTGGAGGAGGCGGTCGAGATCATGCAGCAGGGCGCCGCCGCCAGTCAGGGCGATGCCCTTGTCGGTGATGTCCGCACCCAGCTCGGGCGGGGTCTGTTCGAGGGCGGTCTTGACCGCCGACACGATCTGGTTGAGCGGATCGGTCAGGGACTCGAGGATCTCGTTCGAGGATACCGTGAAGCTGCGCGGCACCCCTTCGGAAAGATTGCGGCCCTTGACCTCGATCTCGCGGATCTCGGAGCCGGGGAAGGCCGAGCCGATTTCCTTCTTGATGAGTTCGGCGGTGGGCTCGCCGATCAGCATGCCGTAATTGCGGCGAATGTAGTTGATGATGGCCTCGTCGAACTTGTCGCCGCCGACCCGAACCGAGCCCTTGTAGACCATGCCGCCCAGCGAGATGATCGCCACCTCGGTGGTGCCGCCGCCGATATCGACCACCATCGAACCGCTGGCGTCCGACACGGCCAGCCCCGCGCCGATGGCCGCCGCCATGGGTTCCTCGATGAGATACACCTGGCTCGCGCCGGCGCCGAGCGCCGATTCGCGGATGGCGCGGCGCTCGACCTGGGTGGAGCCGCAAGGCACGCAGACGATGATCCGCGGGCTGGGCGCCAGCATGCTGCGCGGATGGACCATCCGGATGAACTGCTTGAGCATTTGCTCGGTCACGGTGAAGTCGGCGATCACGCCGTCCTTCATGGGACGGATGGCCTCGATGTTGCCCGGCACCCGGCCCAGCATCTGCTTGGCCTCCTGGCCGACCGCCTGGATGATTTTCTTGCCGTTGGGGCCGCCGTCGTGGCGGATGGCGACGACCGACGGCTCATCGAGGACGATGCCCTTGCTGCGGACATAGATCAGCGTGTTGGCCGTCCCGAGGTCGATCGCCATATCGCTGGAGAAATAGCTGCGTAAGAATCCGAACATGGGCGCTCAAACGTAAAATATTGGGAATCTGGTCCGCGCGAGCGGCCCGGCGCGGCCACCGGATATCGCGCCGCACAGGCGTTCCGGACCGGGCATTCCGCATGGAATCAGGAATGATAACTTATAATCGAGGTCGTACAACGTCGAACCGGGGCGGAAAGACCCGCTAATTTCCCCCTATTCACGCGATCGGTAACTTCCCCATACAAATTAGACTGGCCGGCAGCACGGCACGAACCATGCCACTCACTGAACAGGACATCGCCCGCCTTGCGCGCCTCGCAGGGCTGCAGCTCGACGCGTCGGACCGGGAACGCGCCCGGGACGAGTTCACCCGGATCCTGGGCCTGATCGAACAGCTCCAGGCCGTCGACACCGCCGGCATCGAGCCCATGGCCCACCCCCTGGCCGCGCACCAGGACATTTCGCTGCGCTTGCGCGATGACCAGGCCGCGCCGACCCAGACCCTCGAAGAACGCGCGGCCCACATGGCCAATGCCCCCGCCCAGCACGCAGGCCTGTTCCTCGTGCCCACCGTCATCGAGTGATACCCACGCATGTCCGCCATCCATGAATTCGAAGGCATCCAGGCCCTGGCCGATGCGCTGCGGCAAGGCCGCCTGAGCGCGGCCGAACTCGCCGGCGAGGCGCTGCGCGCGGCGCGCGCCCACGGCGATTCCAAGCTGTTCCTGCACATCGACGAGGACCTGACGCTTGCCCAGGCCCGCGAGGCCGATGCGGCCATCGCCGCCGGACGCGCGGGGCCGCTGACCGGCATACCCATCGCCCACAAGGACCTGTTCGTGACGCGCGGCTGGCGCACCACCGCGGCCAGCCGGATGCTGGCCGACTACGTCAGCCCCTTCAACGCCACGGTGGTGGCGCGCCTGCACGAGGCGGGCGCCGTATCCCTGGGCAAGCTCAGCTGCGACGAATTCGCCATGGGCTCCGCCAATGAAAACGCAGTCGGCGGCCCTGTGCGCAACCCCTGGGATCCCGACCGGATCCCGGGCGGCTCGTCCGGCGGTTCGGCGGCTGCCGTCGCCGCCCGCCTGGTCCTGGGCGCGACGGGCACCGATACCGGCGGCTCGGTGCGCCAGCCGGCGGCCCTGTGCGGCGTCAGCGGCATCAAGCCGACTTACGGCACGGTCTCGCGCTACGGGATCGTCGCCTACGCATCCAGCCTCGACCAGGCCGGCCCGATCGCGCGCAGCGCGCGCGACCTGGTGCCCCTGCTCGATGCCATCAGCGGCTTCGATCCCCTGGATTCGACCAGCCTCGAGACCTGCGACGGGCGCGCCAATGCGCCGGGCCGCGTCCTGGCGGATTACCGGCAGGCCTGCGAACGCCTCCAGGCGGCCGGCGCCCGGCCGCTCGAGGGCCTGCGCATCGGCGTGCCGCGCGAGTTCTTCAACGAGGGCCTGGCGGCCGAGGTGGGCGCGGCCATCGAGGCGGCGCTGTCCGTGTTCGAATCCCTGGGCGCCCGACGCGTCGAGATCTCGCTGCCGCGCACGGCGCTCTCGATCCCCGCCTACTACGTCATCGCCCCGGCGGAAGCCTCCAGCAACCTGTCGCGCTACGACGGCGTGCGCTACGGCCACCGCGCCGCGAATTACGGCGACCTGGCCGACATGACCAGCCGCTCGCGCACCGAGGGCTTCGGCGACGAGGTCCGGCGCCGCATCCTGGTGGGCACCTACGTGCTGTCGCATGGCTACTACGACGCCTACTACCTGCAGGCGCAACGCGTGCGCCGCATGATCGCCGACGATTTCCGCAAGGCCTTCGCCGAGGACTGCGACCTCATCATGGGTCCGGTCACCCCGACCGTCGCCCGCCGCATCGGCGACAATCGCCAGGATCCGATCGCCGATTGGCTGGGCGACATCTATACGCTGGGCGTCAGCCTGGCCGGCCTGCCGGGCATGTCGATTCCCTGCGGCTTCGGCGGCGGGCCGCGCCCCCTGCCGATCGGCCTGCAGATCATCGGCAACTATTTCGACGAAGGGCGCCTGCTGGCGCTCGCCGATCGCTACCAGCAAGCCACCGACTGGCACCAACGCACTCCGGGACAGCAATGATGGAATGGGAAATCGTCATCGGGCTGGAAACGCACACCCAGCTGTCGACCGAATCCAAGATCTTCTCGGACAGCAGCACGCGTTTCGGCGCGGCCCCCAACACCCAGGCCAACGCCGTCGACATGGCCCTGCCCGGGTCGCTGCCCGTCATGAACCGCGGGGCGGTCGAGCGCGCCATCCGTTTCGGCCTGGCCGTCGGCGCCGTCGTGGCGCCGCGCTCGGTGTTCGCGCGCAAGAATTATTTCTATCCCGACCTGCCAAAGAACTACCAGATCAGCCAGTTCGAACTGCCCATCGTGGTCGGCGGCTCGCTGTCGTTCTTCGTCGGCGAACAGGAACACACCGTCAATCTCACCCGCGCCCACCTCGAAGAAGACGCGGGCAAATCCCTGCACGAGCATTTCACCGGGCCACACGGCGAATCCTCCAGCGGCATCGACCTCAACCGGGCCGGCACGCCGCTGCTGGAAATCGTGTCCGAACCCGAAATGCGCTCGGCCGCCGAGGCCGTCGCCTACGCCCGCACCCTGCACGGCCTGGTCGTCTGGCTGGGCATTTGCGACGGCAACATGCAGGAAGGCTCGTTTCGCGTGGATGCCAACGTCTCGGTGCGTCCCAAGGGCCAGGCGGCATTCGGCACCCGCTGCGAGATCAAGAACCTCAATTCCTTCCGCTTCCTCGAGCGCGCCATCCAGTACGAGGTCCGGCGCCAGATCGAACTCATCGAGGACGGCGGCACCGTGGTGCAGGAAACCCGCCTGTACGATTCGGACCGCGACGAAACCCGCAGCATGCGCAGCAAGGAAGACTCGCACGACTACCGTTATTTCCCCGACCCCGACCTGCCGCCGCTGGTCGTCACCCCGGAATGGATCGAACGGGTGCGCGCCGACATGCCCGAACTGCCGGCGGACAAGCGCGCCCGTTTCGTCGCCGACCTGGGGCTGAGTGCCTACGACGCAGCCCAGCTGACCATGCACCGGCGCACGGCCGACTATTTCGAGGCCGCCGCGGGGGCGCTGCCCGCCGACCAGGCCAAGCTCGCCGCCAACTGGATCCTGGGCGAGCTCTCGGCCGCCCTGAACCGCGACGAGCTCGAGATCGGCGACTCGCCTATTCCGCCGGCGCGACTGGCCGCGCTGATCGCCCGCATCATCGACGGCACGCTGTCCAACAAGATCGCTCGCGATGTCTTCGCGGCCATGTGGGCGGGCGAGTCCGGCGGGGAACCCGACGCCATCATCGAGGCGCGCGGCCTGCGCCAGATCAACGACACGGCGGCGATTGGCGCCATGATCGACGAGGTTCTGGCCGCCCACCCGGCCATCGTCGAGGAATACCGTGCCGGCAAGCAAAAGGCATTCAACTCGCTGGTGGGCCAGGTGATGAAGGCTGCGCGCGGCAAGGCCAACCCTCAGCAGGTCAACGCCTTGCTGCTGGAAAAACTGGGATGACCCGGGCCGCGGCGCATTAACAGGCGCGGGCCGTTCGAATATAACGGCCCGCGCGTGTTGAAATAGCGACGCCATGCCATGTCGAATATCCGATGGCGGTAAATCCGCACCTCATCGGAAAACGAATTCGCCGATTTTGCCGAATCCCCTTGTTTATGACATAATGGGGAGGAACATTTCCGCGGGCTTTTCTCGCCCGCTCGGGATCTGAATATCATCCCGCCCCAAACCCAGGGAATCCATTTATCGCGCCATGATCGAAAACCGCCATTCCTTTCGCCTACCAGAGAACCGGATGAACGATTATCGTGATCCGATTCTCGAGGCTGGGCCGGGCGGAATATCAAATGGCCGTTTTGGCATGCGCATCCGGCATTGCGTCGCAAAGCCGCCCGAGTAAATCCCCCACACTCCGCCGTTCGGTGGTCCACGGCATTCGCCGCCCTCACGTACGTCCGCGGCGCCGCATAACGACGGCGGCACAAACCCCGAACACCCCAAGGCGTGGCCTCGAAGCCACTTCGATCAACAGCCATGGCTTGCCCATGGCACGCGGTCCGCGACCGCGCCAAGTCAACTCCAATATGCTCGATACTCAGGAACTGGACCGGCGCTTGAGGCACAAGGCCTTGTTATTGGCCGCGGCGCGGTCGGAAAATGCAGCCATGCGGGAAAACATCCGTCTTTTGAGGCATGAGAATGCGGCCTTGAAAGAAAATCACGATACGGCCGACCAGCTGTCGCCAGTATCCGTGCAATGCGTATGACGCCCCCCGCCAAGCCGAGGATTGCATTGATCATCGATTCGGAATCCTGGGCTTTCGCCAATATCTCCAGGCAGCTCGTCAAACACCTGGGGGATCGATTCGATTTCAAGATCATCCCCGCCGAAGTCATCGACAATATTGCGCAGGTCCTGATGATGACCCGTGATTGCGCCGTGACTCATTTCTTCTGGCGCGACTTCCTAAACGCAGTGACCCAGGGATTTGTCAGGGAGTATTGCCACGGCCTTGGATTCAGCTCCCACGAGGTGTTCCTGAACCGATACGTACATCATCGGACGATCACCACGTCCGTCTACGACCATTTGTTCCTGACGGACGCGGAAATCCATGCGCGCACCCCGCTATTCAATGACATCATCGACGGGTACACGGTCAGTTCGCAGCGCCTGATGGACGCCTACAAAAGCATCGCCGACTTTCCGAACCCGGACGGCGTGACCGAGGACGGCGTGGACCTCGGCCTATTCAAACCCATGAACCTTTCCCGCCTCGGCATGCGCGGCAAGCGCCCCATGGTGATCGGCTGGGCGGGAAACTCCCACTGGTCCCGCGAACGGGGGGAGGATTTCAAGGGGCTCCACACCATCCTGAAGCCGGCGATCGAGCAATTGCAATGCGAAGGCCTGAACATCCGTCTGGATCTGGCCGATCGGCAACAGTCCCAGATCCCCCTCGAGGACATGCCCGCATACTACGCCGGGCTGGACCTCTACGTATGCCCCTCCAAGATCGAAGGGACGCCCAATCCTGTGCTCGAGGCCATGGCATGCGGCGTCCCGGTCATCTCCACCGACGTGGGCGTCGTGCCGCAGGCATTCGACGGCGATCCGTTCGGGATGATCCTGCCCGAACGCAGCGTGCCGGCGCTGAAGACCCGGATCCGACGCCACTACGAGTGCGCGCCCGATCGGATTCGCAGAATCTCGGATTATGGCCTGCTCAAGATCAGGGCATGGAGCTGGGACAGGAAAGCCGAAAACTTCCGGCGGTTCTTCGACCGGTTCCTGGATACATCCCATGCCTCGACATACCTCTCCTGAGCGTTCGGCGTTCGCCGCCATCATGGCGCAGCCGGTTCCCCGGATGGTGTTCTATTACGGGGACATCGACGGGACCCGCGCACTGGACGAATTCGACGTGGCGGTGATCGAGCCCGGCCATGGATTCCGTCCCGCCCGCCACGGCCGTCCGGGCATGCTGTGGCTGGGATATATCGGCATCGGCGAAGTCCTGGAGACCGTCCCTCTTTTCGATGCCATGCCCCGCGAATGGCTGATCGGCCGCAACGGCACCTGGGGCGGACGGATCATCGACCAAGCGGCCGCGGGCTGGCCCGATTTCCTGGTGGACGCCATCGCATCGCCCCTCTGGCGGGCCGGCTATCGGGGCTTTTTCCTCGACACCATGGACTCCTACTTGCTGCTCGGTCTGAATCCCTCGGCGCGCGCACGCCAGCGGCGGGGGTTGTCGTGCGCCATCGGCCGGCTGCGCGCGGCATTCCCCGATGCGGTCATCATCGTGAATCGCGGCTTCGAGCTATTGGAGGCGCTGGGCGACCGTATCGATGCGCTGGCCTTCGAATCCCTATACCGAGGGTGGGACGAGGCGCGCCAGCAGTACGTCGAGGTTCCGCCCCAGGACCGCGCGTGGCTGCTCGAGCAGGCGCGCGCGGCGCGTGCCTGCGGCCTGCCGGTGATCGCGATCGATTATTGCCCGGCATGCGAATTCGAATCGATCCCGCCCCTGATGAAAAAGATCGCCGCGCACGGCATCACACCCTATGTCGGCGACAAGCATCTGATGGCCGCCCCCACAGACTCGTGGCCTCTAGGCCCCTAGGAAGACACATGTTCTCTGCCCCATATCGGCTCAAGCTGCAGACCATCGACATCCCGAACACAGCGAGCCTCCTGATCCGCTCCTTGCTCGACCATCAGCAATACCACGACCCCGACGGCGAGGCCGAGCGTCTGGGTATCAGTTCCGCACTCTGGCCCTTGTTCGGGCTGTTGTGGCCCTCGGCGATTTATCTGGCGGGCCACCTGGCCTTGCGGCCCCTGCGCACAGGGGAACGCATACTCGAAATCGGCTGCGGCCTGGCGTTGCCCAGCATGGTCTGCCACCGCCGGGGGGCCCGCGTCACGGCCAGCGACTGCCATCCCCTCGCCGGTCCCTTCCTGCGCAAGAACCTTCACCTGAACCGCCTGCCCCCGACGCTCGCATACCGGCACGGCCACTGGGGCCCGGACGCGCCATCCGCGCAGCCCTCGCAGGCGCAGCCTCTGACGGGCTGGCACGATCTCATCATCGGCAGCGACCTGCTGTATGAACGCGACACGCCTGCCGCATTGGCCGGCTTCATCGACCGACATGCACGGCCCGAGGCGCACGCATGGATCGTCGATGCCAACCGCGGCCACCGGCAAGCCTTCAGCCACCACATGGCCCGCCATCGCTTCGTCCTGTATGACGACATCCGATTGAGCCGGACGCCCTGCCTGACCGGCGGCCTGCGATACAAGGGCCGCCTGCTGAAGTACCGGCGCGACGGCTAAGGCCGGGCCCGGCGGGGGCAGGCGCTAGACGCCGTAGCGCCGGCGATAGGCCGCGACGGCCTCGCCATGCGCCGACAGGCCGGCATCGCCTTCCAGCACCGCCATGATGTCGGCCAGAGACGCAATGCTGACCACCGGGATGCCGTAGGCCTGCTCCACCTCCTGGACGGCCGAATGCGCCGACAGCGCCCCGTCGGCGCCGGCGCGCTCCATGCGGTCGAGAGCGATGAGGACGGCCGCGGGCTGGGCGCCCGCCGCACGGATCAAGGCCACGGACTCGCGCACCGAGGTCCCCGCCGTGATCACGTCGTCGATGATCACCACGCGGCCGGCCAAGGGCGCGCCCACCAGCGTGCCGCCCTCGCCATGGTCCTTGGCCTCTTTGCGGTTGAAGGCGAAGGGCACCGTCCGGCCGGCCAGGGCCGGGTGCCCGGCCAGCGCCACCGCCGTCGCCGTCGCCAGCGGGATGCCCTTGTAAGCCGGGCCGAACAGCATGTCGAACCCCAGACCGGAATCCACCAGCGCCTGGGCATAGAACTGCGCCAGACGCCCGACCGCGCCGCCGTCGTTGAACAGGCCGGCATTGAAGAAATAAGGGCTCAGGCGTCCCGACTTGACTGTGAATTCGCCAAATCGCAACACCCCATGATCCAGGGCGAAACGAACGAATTCCTCGGCATGGGTTCCCGGCATGGCTATGGCCTCTGTACATGGAAAACCGCCATTATCCGATATTCGCGGGCCCGGGCCGGCGTAACGGCCGGGCAGCGCAACGCGTTGCGCATGCCGGCCGCCCGCGACGAAAAGCCGCGCGGCGCCGGCCCGATCATTTATTTCCCGCGAAGATTCTTCTAAGATGCCTTTACCCACAAGCCAGACCGGGTTTTGTGGCCATTCATCGAGGGAAAAATCATGGACAACACCTGCTGCGCCACCTGGGCGCCCCGCCTCACCAGCCTGATCCGCATCGGCAGCGGCTACATGTTGTTGCTGCACGGCACCACCAAGCTCCTCGGCATCCCGGAATCCCCCATGTCCGGCACAGCGCTCTTTTCCCTGTACGGCATCGCCGGCCTGATCGAACTGGTGGCGGGCGCACTGCTGCTGATCGGCCTGTTCACCCGCTGCACGGCATTCGTCGCCTCGGGCTTCGGCGCCGCCGCCTACCTGATCGGCCACGTGGCGTCCAAGGGCTTTTTCTTCCTGCCCATGTTCAACGGCGGCGAGGCGGCCCTGCTGTATTCCTTCGTGTTCTTCTTGCTGTTCCTGTACGGCCCGGGCCCCTGGAGCATCGACGCCATGATCCGCAAGCAGGACTGACCACACGCGTTCGGGCAAGGCGCCGCCGGCGCCTTGGGCCGTCCGCCCGGCCCCCGCCCGCCTCCATTCGGGTACAGTTCAAGGCTGAACGAATTCGAGGAGACTCCGTGCTGCGCATCACTTCCCTCAATGTCAATGGCATCCGCTCGGCCTTTCGCAAAGGACTGGCCGACTGGCTGGCGCAAACGCGCCCCGACGTGGCATGCCTGCAGGAAATCAAGGTCCAGGACAGCGACCTGGCCGAGGATCTGCGGCATCCCGCGGGATACACCGGCCATTTCCACCACGCACAAAAGAAAGGCTACAGCGGTGTCGGCCTGTACCTCGCCCGGGCCGCCGAGTCCATCGCCTCGGGCATGGACTGCCCCGAATTCGATGCCGAGGGCCGCATCCTGCGGGCCGACTGGCCGGGACTGAGCATCGTCAGCGCCTACCTGCCCTCCGGATCCAGCGGCGACGAACGCCAGGCCGCCAAGTATCGCTTTCTCGATCACTATGAGGGCTGGCTGGCCGGCCTGATGGATGAGCATCGCCAGACCGGGCGCGAGTTCGTCCTTTGCGGGGACTGGAACATCGCCCACCAGGAGATCGACCTCAAGAACTGGAAGGGCAACCGCAAGAACAGCGGTTTCCTGCCCGAGGAGCGCGCCTGGCTTAGTAAAGTCTTCGATGACGGCGGCTGGGTGGACGTCTACCGCCGACTGCACCCCGAGACCACCGGCGACGCCTATACGTGGTGGAGCAACCGCGGCCAGGCCTGGGCCAAGAACGTAGGGTGGCGGATCGACTATCAGATCGCCACGCCCGGCATCGCGGAACGGGCCCACGCGGCCTCCATCTACAAGGATGCCAGGTTCAGCGACCACGCCCCCCTGACGATCGACTACGACTGGACGCTTTAGGCACCCATGTCCCCCATTCCTCCGGCACGCGATCCGTCCTCTCAGGAGCAAGCCGACGTCTCGGGCGACGAATCGCAGCAACTCCTGTCGATGGCCGTCGCCGAAAGCGGCACGGGAATCTGGGACCGCGACGTGCAGGGTGGCCGGATCCACTATTCCGCCGGCTGGAAAGCCATCCTCGGGTATGCCGAGGACGAGATCGGCGACGATATCCGCGACAGCTACCGGCGCGTCCATCCGGACGACCTGGAATACGTCAAGGCCACCATGCAGGCGCACTTCGACGGGCTTACGGACGCCTACGAGGTCGAGCACCGGATACGCTGCAAGGACGGCAGCTATAAATGGGTGCACAGCCGCGGCCGCGTCGTGAGCCGGGATGCGCAGGGGGTAGCCCTGCGGATGATCGGCACCACCACGGACAACACGGCGCTGCATACGGTCTCCGAACGATTGCGCGACACCGTCGACCTGATCACCAACCTCACCAATGAAGTGCCCGGGCTGGTCTTCCAGTACCGAGTGCCTGTGGAGGGGCCGCCGCGCTTTTCGTACGCCAGCGCCGGCGCGCGCGACATCTATGAACTGGAGCCCGACGCCCTGGCCGCGGATGCGCGGATTCTGGATGCGCTGATCCATCCGGAGGACCTGCGCGGCTATCACGACTCGCTGCGGGCCTGCGCCGCCACACTATCGCCCTGGCACCTCGAATACCGTGTCCGCCTGCCGCGGCAGGGGCTGCGCTGGCGCCAGGGCGATGCGCGGCCGCAACGCATGCCCGGCGGCGGCACGCTGTGGCACGGGTTCATCACTGACGTGACCGAGCGCAAGCACATCGAATCCGAGCTGCGCGAGTCCGCCTCGACGGACGTCCTCACCCTCCTGCCCAACCGGCGTCACTTCATGAGCCAGCTCGAGGCCGCGCGGGCACGTCTGGCGCAAATGGGCGGCGAGCACCGCATCGCCGTCATGATGTGCGACCTGGATCACTTCAAGCAGGTCAACGACCGATGGGGGCACGCCGCGGGCGACGCCGCGCTGCGCCATTTCGCCGCCACCCTGCGGGCGGGACTGCGCACCACGGACCTGGCGGGACGCATGGGCGGCGAGGAATTCGCCGTCATGCTGCGGGATTCCGACCTGGCAGGGGCCGAGGCGTTTGCGCGCCGCCTGCAACATAGGCTCGCCTCCATGCCTGTGACGCTTGAATCGGACGGGCGGGCGACACTGGCGCTGAGCATCGGCATCACCCTGATGCATCCCGCCGACGACTCGGCCGAGGCCCCGCTGATCCGCAGCGACCGGGCGCTCTATCGCGCCAAGCGCAAGGGACGCAACCGGATCGAGATCGAACCCTGACGCCTCAGGCCGCCGCCCTGCGTGCCGGGCGCCCGCCCGGCGCCGAGCGCAGATAGTGCTGCGCCAACACGGCGCACACCATGAGCTGGATCTGGTGAAAGATCATCAGGGGCAGCAGCACCGGACCGATTGCCGCCGAGCTGAAGAGCACCTGGGCCATGGGCACCCCGGTCGCCATGCTCTTTTTCGAGCCGCAAAATACGATGGTGATCTCGTCCTCGCGCCCGAACCCCAGACGGCGCGTGCTCCAGATGTTCAGCACCAGCACCAGCGCCAGCAACAGGCAGCAGACCACGAGGAGCTTGACCAGGGCGTCGGGCGGCACGGCCTGCCACAGGCCGCTGATGACGGACTCGCTGAATGCCGTGTACACCACCAGCAGGATCGAGCTCTGGTCGACGCCGACCACGAGCTTGCGGTGCGCATCCATCCAGCGGCCGATCCAGGGGCGCATCAGGTGTCCCACGATGAACGGCAGCAGGATCTGGACACTGATCTTCAGGATCGCACTCAGCAGCGATGAGCTGCCCAGCGCCTGCGTATCGGCGCCCAGCATGAGCTGCAGCAGCAAGGGGGTGATCACGATGCCGACGATGCTGGAGGCCGAGGCCGCGCAAACAGCCGCGGGCACATTGCCGCGGGCGACCGATGTGAACGCGATGGCGGATTGAACCGTGCCCGGCAGGACGCACAGATAGACGACGCCGATGTAGAGAGGCTCGCCGAGCAGGGGCAAAAGAACCGGCCGGAGCACCCATCCCAAAATCGGAAAAATCACGAATGTCCAGATGAACACCACGCCGTGCAATCGCCAGTGTGTGGCCCCTGCGATGATCGCCTCGCGTGAAAGCTTGGCGCCGTGCAGGAAGAACAACAGGGCAATCGCCGCGGTCGTGAGCCATTCGAAGAACACTGCACCCTGTCCGTGTGCCGGCACCACCGAAGCGGCGATGACGACAACAATCAGGATGATGGTGAAACGATCGAACAGCAGGCGTAATTTCGACAACATGGTTTGGAATGCTCCGGCGGTCCGGGGCTCTCGAGAAGTAGATTAAACTGGACCGGGCTTAATGTTTGGCCGCAAAAGGATATGAAACATTCGCCAACGGACATCGGCGCACCGCTCATCGGGCTGCGGCAGCTGCTGCGCAAGCTGCCTCGCCGGGCGTATGGCCATGTGTTGAGCCAATCCAACATGATCATCCCGCGCCGCCACAAGCACACCTGGGCACAGGTGTCCTACGCGATCCAGGGATATCTGGAAGTCTGGACCGCCGGCGCCCGTTTCATCGCCCTGCCACAACGGGCCGTCTGGATACCGCCGGGCATCGAGCACCGGGTGCGCACCACCCCCCGGACCGTCATCCGCAGCCTGTATCTGGAGGCGGGGGCGCTGCCGCAACACTGGCCCGACTGCCGCATCCTCGCCATCGACCCTCTGCTGCATGAACTCATCCGCGCGTTCAGCGTCATCCCGATCGAGTACGACGAGTCGGGGGCCGACGGCCGCCTCGTGCAGGTGATGCTCGATCGGCTGGCGCAGGCCCCCCAGGCCGGGCTGATCCTGCCCTGGCCATCGGATCCTCGCCTGCACACCGTGTGCGAGCACCTGCACCGCCATCCCGACGAAGCGCTGTCCCTGACGGACTACAGCCGCCGCGTGGGGGTGTCCGAAAAGACCCTGACCCGCTTGTTCGTGCAGCAAACCGGCCTGGGTTTTCGCCTGTGGCGGCAGCGCGCCCGACTGGTCCACGCCCTGCCGCTGCTCGAGCGCGGCGACCGCATCACCGACGTGGCCCTGGCCTGCGGCTACGACAGTCTGTCGTCCTTCATCGCGGCATTCCGGGAATCGACCGGCGTGACGCCGCGCGCCTTCATGTCCGATGCCGGCCTGGTGGACGCGGCCTCGGAGCCTGTCGCGCCGACCTGAGCGGCCCCACGCCGCGGCCCGTGCGGGGCGGTAGCCGCCCCGCCCCCGCATCAGCCCGCCTCCGGCGCATCCAGCGCCCGGACCTCGCGGCGCAAGGCCCACAGCAGCGCCAGGCCGGGCAGCGCGATCAGCACCGTCAGCACGAAAAACAGCGGCCAGTCGTAGCGTTCGACCAGGACCGGCGTCAGCGGCCCCGCCAGGTAGGTGCGTCCCACCGCCGACAAGGCCGAGAGCAGGGCGAACTGCGTCGCCGAGAACTGCTGCCGGCACAGGCCCATCAGCAGGGCCACGAAGGCTGCGGTGCCCAAACCGCCGCAAAGGTTCTCGACCGCCACCACGAACGCCATCGAGTACAAATGCGGCGGCGTGACCGCCAGCACCCAATACCCGAAATTCGACACCGCCTGCAGGATGCCGAAGGCCATCAGCGAGCGATACAAACCCAGGCGCGTCATCAGCCCGCCGCCCAGCAAGGCGCCGACGATCGTGGCCGCCAGCCCAAACACCTTGTTGACCATCCCCACCTCGGTGACGTCGAAGCCGGCGCCGCGCAGCAGGAACGTCGTCGACAGGGCGCCGGCGAAGGCATCGCCGAGCTTGTACAACACGATCAGCAGGAGGATCGACAGGGCGCCGCGCCGCCGGAAGAATTCCCGCAGCGGCTCGACCACCGCCAGGCGCAGCGTGCGCGGCGCCGCCGCGACGTGCTCGGGCTCGGGCGCGACCAGCGTGGACAGCGAGCACACCGCCATCAGGCCCCCCATGGCGATGTACATGCCACGCCAGCCCAGCCATTGATCCGCCAGGATCAATGCCAGCCCGCCCGAGACGATCATCGCCAGCCGGTAGCCCAGAACCTTGAGGGCCGCGCCCGCCGCACGCTCGTCCTTGTGCAGCACGTCCGTGCTGTAGGCATCGAAGGCAATGTCCTGGGTCGCCGACAGGAAGGCCACCCAGACCGCCATCAGGGCCAGCAGCCCCAGGTGCGCACCCGGCGCGAAGAACCCCATGGCGGCGATCGACAGGGCGAGCAGGAGCTGGGTCAGGAACACCCAGCCGCGGCGCCGTCCCAGCCACGGCGGCGCGTAGCGATCGACCAGGGGTGCCCACAGGAATTTCAGGGTGTAGGCTGAACCCACCAGGGTCAGGAAGCCGATCTGCTGCAGGGACACCTGCTCGACCGTGGCCCAGGCCTGCAGGGTGCCGCCCGTCAGGGCCAGCGGCAAGCCGCTGGCGAACCCCAGGACCAGCAAGGGCGCGACCCGCCGCCCGGCGTAGACGCGCCAGCCGGCGTTCACGCGTCCGCCCGTGGGTGGGGGGACTCGAAACGATACACCGCCAGGGTGCTGCGCCAGCCCTGGAGAAAGCGGATCTCACGCTGTCCGTGGAAGGTCGCCAGGTGGGTGATGCGCAAGCCGAGCTTGGCCGCCAGCCGCTGGAAATCACGCAACGTGCATAAATGGATGTTTGGCGTGTTGTACCACTCGTAGGGCATCTGGCCGGTCACCGGCATGCGGCCGAACAGAATGGACCAGCCATGCGGCCAATAGCCAAAGTTGGGAAAGGACACAATGCCGTAACGGGCCACCCGGGCCATTTCACGAAGAATGTGCTCGGTATGGTGCATGGACTGCAGCGTCTGCGACAGGACCACCGTGTCGAACTGGCCGTCGCCGAACAGCGCCAGGCCTTCCTCGAGGTTTTGCTGGATCACCTGCACGCCGCGCCGGACCGCCGCGATCACGCTGTCGTCATCGAGCTCGACCCCCGCGCCGCGCACCTGACGGGTGTCGTGCAAGTGGGCCAGCAAGGTGCCGTCGGCGCAGCCCAGGTCCAGCACCCGGCTGCCGGGATCGATCCATTCCGCGATGCGCAGCAGGTCGGCGCGCGGCCCCTGGGGGGCCTGAGACTGAGTCAGCATGGCGCCCCCCAAGGCGCTGCGCGCCACCCCCCCAAGGGGGGATTCGCGCTTGGGACGGCCCGGCGCGCTCATGCCAACACCCCCGCCGTGCGGCTGCGCGCGGCGAGCCCCAGGCGATGCGCGATGCGGTCGAAATAGCCCTGCACGACCGCGTGGTAGCGCGGATCCTCGAGCAGGAAGGCGTCATGGCCATGGGGCGCGTCGATCTCGGCGTAGGTTACCTCGCGCTGGTTCTTGAGCAGCGCGCGCACGATCTCGCGCGAGTGTTCGGGCGCAAAGCGCCAGTCCGTGGAAAACGACACCAACAGAAAGCGCGCCCGGGCCGCCGCCAGCGCGCGCGCGAGGTCGCCGCCATGATCGCGCGCCGGATCGAAATAATCCAGTGCGCGCGTCAGCAGCAGATAGGTGTTCGCATCGAAATACCGCGAGAATTTTTCCCCCTGGTAACGCAGGTAGGATTCGACCTCGAACTCGACGTCGTAGTTGTAATGAAACCGGCCGTCCGGCCCCGGCGCGCGCTGGGCGCGGCCGAACTTCTCGGCCATGACCTCGTCGGACTGATACGTGATGTGGCCGACCATGCGGGCCACCGACAGGCCGTGCGTGGGCACGACGCCATCCGCATAATAGTGCCCGCCCCGGAAATCGGGATCGGTGATGATGGCCCGGCGCGCCACCTCGTTGAAGGCGATGTTCTGGGCGCTGAGGCGCGCCGTGCTGGCGATCACGATGCAATGGCCGACGCGCTCCGGACAGGTGATCGACCAGCTCAGCGCCTGCATCCCGCCCAGCGACCCGCCCATCACGGCCGCGAGCTTCTGGATTCCGAAATGGTCGGCCACGCGCGCCTGCGCACGCACCCAGTCCTCGACCGTCAGCAGGGGGAAGCTCGCCCCCCAGGGCTCGCCGGTCTCGGGATTGATGCTGACCGGGCCGGTCGAACCGAAGCACGAACCGAGGTTGTTGACGCCGATCACAAAGAACCGATCAGTGTCCACCGCCTTGCCCGGCCCCACCATGTTGTCCCACCAGCCCACGCTGTCGGGCTGGCTGGCATCCAGCCCGGCCACGTGATGCGAGGCATTCAGAGCGTGGCAGATGAGGACGGCGTTGCTGCGCTCGGCATTCAGCGTGCCATAGGTCTCGACCGCCAGGGTATAGGCGGGCAGCACCTGGCCGCTGGCCAAGGCCAGGGGCTCGTCGAACGTCAGGTATTCGGGGGAGACATAGCCCACACTGCCTTCGGGCACCTCGGCAAGCGCGGCGGCGGCAGGGGTCACGGAAATCACGGTCATGGGACCTCTTTAGCTGGATTTATGGGGCGCCCGCAAGCGGATCAGGCAAATCGGCGCAAATTCGTGTCGCTATTCTAGCACCCACCCCTGCGAGCATCACAATTCCAGGCATGGCCTGAACTTGCATCAAGGATGCGGCAGCTATGGGTTTACCCCTCCAGGCGAAGCTGATACTTTTGCTAACGCTTTTGAATAAAAAGATCCTAAAGGGGAGTAAACACCATGAAACCTCTGACCGCCCGCGAACGGGAATGCCTGCTGTGGGCGGCCCAAGGCAAGACCAGCTGGGAAATCGGCCGGATCCTGGGCATCGCCGAACGCACCGTCAATTTCCATATCGCCAATACTTGTACCAAGCTCGACGTCAGGACCCGACAGGCCGCGATCACCGCCGCACTGGAATGGGGCCTGATCAGCGTGCGCCGGACGGCATTCGCAAACCCAGCCAGAAATCCTGCACGGGCGCACGCCCAAAGGCGCCTGCCTCGGCCGTCACCACTGCCTCCAACAAATCCTGTCTGCTAAGCACCACCAGCGCCTCCAGGCGCATGGGCCGCTCGGGCGTCCCCCCATCGACGATGAATCGCTCTCCGGGCTCAGGCAGCGGATCGGGAGCCTGCGCCCCCAGGTTGTCATAGAACGACCGGATGACGCCGCGTGCCAGCGCCCGCGCCGCTTCGGGGTCGGCGCGCAAGACTTCCGGCAGGGGCGCATGGCCGAGGGCGAACAGCACCGAGCCGGCCTGGGCCATCGTCATCGTCAAGCTCAACGGATGGCCCTCGAAGTCCACCTCGCGGGTCTGGGACTGCGGTCGCGCCGGCAGGACCCCCGTAACGGCGCCATTGGCAACCTGGACCGAACGCCAATCGAATTCGGGCGAACACCCCGCCAAGGCCAAGGCGCATGCCGCGCCCAATATCCATCGAACCAAGACCTCACCTCCCGTTGCAGGCCATCCGATGATTGTACGGCCTCGGGTAAAATGGACGCCCACGCCATCAACCCGACCCCATCATGATTCATGCCAACGAACGGCGCGCACGCCTGGCCGCGCGCCCCGACCTGTTGCAGGGCATTCTGCGCGGCATCGAAAAGGAAGGCCTGCGGGTGGATGCGCAAGGCCGGCTCGCCGCGACCCCGCACCCCAAGGCACTGGGCTCGGCCCTCACCAATCCGCATGTCACCACCGATTATTCCGAAGCCCTGCTCGAGCTGATCACGGGCACGCGCCGCGACGCGGCTGCGCTGATCGACGAGCTGCTGGACACGCACGCCTTCGTGGCGCGGCGCAATCCCGGCGAAGTCGTCTGGAACCAGTCCATGCCCGCCCACCTGCCGCCAGAGGCCGACATCCCGGTCGCCTGGTACGGCACCTCGAACACGGGCATGCTCAAGCACGTCTATCGCGAGGGCCTCGCCTGGCGCTACGGCAAGGCCATGCAATGCATCGCCGGCGTACATTACAACTTTTCGCTGCCCGAGGCGGCCTGGGACATCCTCCAGCCCGAGGGCGACACCCCGATGGAGCGCCGCGACTCGGGCTACATGGCCCTGATCCGCAACTTCATGCGCCAGGCCTGGCTGCTGATGTATCTATTCGGCGCCTCGCCGGCCGTGTCGCGCAGCTTTCTGCAGCATGCCGGCCTCGAACACGGCCTGCAGGCCCTCGGACGCGACACCTGCATCCTGCCCTGGGCCACCAGCCTGCGCATGAGCGACCTCGGCTACAAGAACCCCATCCAGTCCGACCTGGCGCTCTGTTACAACGACCTGGATACTTTCTCGGCGCGCATCCATGCCGCGGTCACCACCCCATGGCCGGACTACGAGGCCCTGGGCACGCACCGCGACGGCCGCTGGATCCAGCTGAATACCAACATCCTCCAGATCGAGAACGAGTACTACTCCAGCATCCGGCCCAAACAGGTCACCGGCCGCTGTGAACGTCCCGTGACCGCGCTGCGCCAGCGCGGCATCCAGTACATCGAGGTCCGCTGCATGGACATCGACCCGGAGGCGCCCGCCGGCATCGACGTCCAGACCAGCCGCTTCCTGGATGCCTTCCTGCTGTATTGCGCGATCGAAGACAGCCCGCTGTTCCCGCCACCGGGCTTCTGCCAGGAAAGCCAGGACAACTTCGCCATGGTCGCGCGCGAGGGCCGCCGCCCCGGCCTGGCACTGGTGCACGACGGCCGCCCGGCGCCGCTGCGGGACTGGGGGCTGGACATCCTGGATCGGATCCAACCCTATGCCGCCCTGCTGGACGAGGCCCTCGGCGGCGACGCCCACGCGGCGGCGCTCGAGGCCCAGCGGGCCAAGGTCCTGGACCCCGAGGCCACACCCTCGGCCTGCCTGCTCGCGCACCTGCGCGACGGCGGCCTCGAATTCCACGACTGGACGCTGCGTCGCAGCCGGGAGCACTGGGCGACCCTGCAGGCGCGCCCGCTGACGCCGCAAACCCTGGCGGCCTACGACGAGGCGGCACGCCGCTCGATCGACGAGCAGGCCGCCATCGAAGCCAGCGATACGGAAACCTTCGAACAGTACGTGGCGCGCTTTCACGCGGCCTTGGATCCCCAGCCGGTCTCCGAAGGCCGTTCATCCCAGCCGACACAGGGCGAATTCACCGCGCACGCCAGTAAGCATTTGTGAAATGCATGTGTTTCGTGGATAATCGCAGCATCCTCCGTCGACGGCGCTGTCCGGTGACGGACGGTTCTCTGGTGCGTCATATAGCGACGAACCAGGTCAGACGCACGGTTATGCCCCAAGAATACAAGGCCAGAAACCTGTAGCTCCGCCGTGCCGGACGATGAAAAGTTGGCATGCACGTTCGACTAGATGCAATTCGATCGGATGAACGACCGACGGATTGCGCCTATATCCCCCCGTCCCCACGCGCGCCACGTCACCGGCGTGCCCGCTTCTTGCCGCTGGCCGCCCTGCTGGGCGCGACGGCGGTATGCGGCTGGGCGGGTGCCGAACCTGCCGTCCCCAGCACGACGTTGCGCGAGGTCGTCGAAAAGGCGATCGTCACCAACCCCGAGATCCTCGCCCAGTTCCAGGCCCTGCAATCCGCGCTCGAGGGCCAGAATATTTCCCGGGGCGCCTTGCGGCCCGAGGTCCAGCTGCAGGCGCAAACCGGCCATGAATGGCGTGGCGACACCCCCGGAGCGCCGCCGGCGGACTGGCACCGCAATGCCTATTCGCTGCAACTGACGCAACTGCTGTACGACGGCTGGACCTCGGCCAGCAGCGTGCGCAAACTCGGCTACGAAAAAGCGGCCAAATACTACGACCTGCTGGCCACCTCGGACACGCTGGCCGCCGACGCCGTCAATGCCTACCTGGACATCCGCCGCTATCGGCAGATGATCCAGCTGGCCCAGGACAACTACAAGATCCACGAGCACACCCTCAAGCTGCTCGCCGAACGCGAAAGCTCCGGCGTAGGCCGGGGGGTGGACCACGAGCAGGCCGTCAGCCGCCTCGCCCTCGCCCAGACCAACCTGATGACCGAGTCCAACAACCTGATTTCGGTCGAGCAGCGCTTTCGCCGCATCACAGGCGAGGCGGCGCCCGAGCATCTGGCGGCGGCGCCGGACGTCAGCGGCCAGATCCCGAAACAGCCCAGCGACTTCCTGCCGGCCCTGGCCGGCAATCCGGGCATCCTGTCCAAGCAGGCCCTGCTGTTGGCTGCGGAGGCGGCACGCGATGCGGCGCGGGGACGGTTCGCGCCCACGATCCAGTTGCGCGCCAGCACCGGCGTGGACACGGCCCTGCCGGACGACAGCTCGCGCAACCTGCACAGCTCCAGCGTCGCGGTCGTGCTCTCGTACAACCTGTACCGCGGCGGCGCCGACGCCGCCCGCCTGCGCCAAAGCGCCGCCGACCGCTATGCCGCCCGCGACGTGCGCGACTATACCTGCCGCAACGCCCAGCAGGAACTCGCGCTGGCCTGGAGCAACATCGCGCGGCTGCAGGAACAGCTGCCGTTCCTGCGCCAGCGCGAACAGGCCATGTCCAAGGTCAGCATCGCCGCCGAGGAACAATTCCGGATCGGCCAACGTTCGCTGCTGGACCTGCTGGACACCTCCAATGAGCTCTTCGAGGCGCGCCGCGCGCGCCTCAACGGCGAGTACGACCTCACGCAGCAGCGGTACCGCTGGCTGGCCCTGTCCCACCGCGTCCTTGCGGCGCTGGACATCGCGTCACCGGCCAAAGGCGGCGCGTCCGAGGAAGCCGGCGCGCTGGAACTCACCCGCGAGGCCCTCGCCGCCTGCGCAGCGCCGGTGCCCGACACCCGCAGCCTGCAACCGATGTCCATCACCTATCACCAGGGCATGACGCCGCCCACCCTGTCGCCGTCGGATCGGACGGGGGCCGGCGGCGGTTCGCCGGGCGTCCAGCCCCGCCCTTGACCTGCCAGAGCCGCCATGGACAAACACGACGCCGACAAATCCTCCCTCTCCGACCTGGATGTCGACTTCATCCGTGTGCTCGAGGACCTGATCGACGCGTTGCTGGCCAACGGGACGATCCGGCTCACGGACCTGCCGCCGCAGGCGGTCAAGAAGCTCAGCCAGCGAAAACAAGCGCGCAAACGCATGCGCGACGCACTGGACCTGCTCGATGACGACCAGAACATCCTCTGACGCGGATTCGGCTGGAACCGGCCCGGCCTGGCAGCCGCCCCGCCACACCACGCACGACGATCCGCTGCTGGGGTGCCTGGTCGACCTGGCGCACCTGCACGGCAATCCATGCACGGCGCAATCGCTCTCCAGCGGCCTGCCGCTGGTCGACAACCGGCTCACGCCCGCGCTGCTGCCCCGGGCGGCGGCGCGCGCCCGATGCTCGGCACGGATCGTCCGACGTCCCCTGGAGGCCATCGCGCAAGGCCTGCTGCCCGCCATACTCCTCCTCGAGCACGGCCGTGCCTGCCTGCTGCTCGAGGCGCACGACGACCACTGCCTGATCCAGCACCCCGAGACCGGCGCGGCCAGCCGGATCCCGACAGCGGCGCTGCAGGCCGACTATACGGGCCTCGTCTGCTTCGTACAGCCGCAGTTCCGCTTCGACGCCCGGGCGCCCAGGACCGACGGCCCGCGCAAGGGCCACTGGTTCTGGTCCGCGATCTTCGAGAACCGCCGCCTCTATCGCGACGCCCTCGTATCGGCATTGCTGATCAATATCTTTGCGATCGTCATGCCGCTGTTCACGATGAATGTCTATGACCGCGTCGTGCCGAACAATGCCATCGCCACCTTGTGGGTGCTGGTCATCGGCATCACGCTGGCCCTGGCCTTCAACTACGCCTTGACGACCGCAAGAGCGCACGTGGTCGATACGGCCAGCAAGCGCATCGACATCCGGCTTTCGGCCCAGATCATGGAGCGCATCCTCGATCTGCGCATGGAAAGCCGGCCGGTCTCGGTCGGATCGTTCGCCTCGAACGTGCGCTCGTTCGAGACCATCCGCGACTTCATCGCCTCGGCCAGCCTCACCACCCTGGTCGACCTGCCGTTCATCCTGCTGTTTCTCGCCGTCCTGGCCTGGATCTCGCCCTGGCTGGTCCTGCCGCCGGCGGTCGCCATCGTGCTGGCGCTCGGCGTCTCGGCGATCTCGCAGTTCCGCATGAAAAAGCTCATCGTCGAGACATTCAAGGCGGGATCGCAGCGCAACGGCGTGCTGGTCGAGACCATCGGCGGCCTCGAAACCGTCAAGGCCCTCAACGCCCAGGGCCATGCCCAGCGCGCGTGGGAGGATACGACGCGCTTTCTGGCGCACCTGGGCACGCGCATCAAGCTGATCTCGTCGGCCACCGTGGGATTCGTGCAGATGTTGCAGCAAATGGTCAGCGTCGCGGTGATCATCGTCGGCGTCTACCTGCTGCAAGACGGCGCGCTGTCCCTGGGCGGCATCATCGCCTCGTCCATGCTGGCGGGGCGCTGCCTGTCTCCGCTGGGCCAGGTCGCCGGCCTGATGATGCAGTACGAGAACGCCCGCGCCTCGCTGGGTTCCATCGACGACTACATGAACATGCCCGTCGAGCACCCCGCGGACAAGACTTACGTGGCACGCCCCGACCTGCAAGGCGACATCGAATTCCGCAACGTCTCGTTCAGCTACCCCGAAAGCGCTCAACCCTCGCTGCGGGACATCAGCTTCAAGATCCAAAAGGGCGAGAAGATCGGCATCATCGGCCGGATCGGATCCGGCAAGAGTACCCTGGAAAAACTGATCCTCGGCCTGTATGTCCCCAGCGAAGGCGCGGTTCTCATCGACGGCGTCGACATCCGCCAGATCGACCCGATCGACCTGCGGCGCGCCATCGGCCACGCGCCCCAGGATCCCATCCTGTTCTACGGTTCGCTGAAACACAACCTGACGCTGGGCGCCCCCTTCGTGAACGATGCCGACATGCTGGCCGCCGCCGCAATCGCCGGCATCGACGAACTCGCGGCGCGCCATCCCGACGGCTACGACATGACCATCGGCGAACGCGGGGATTCGATTTCCGGGGGCCAGCGCCAGTCCATCGCCATCGCGCGGGCGCTGATCAACAATCCATCGATCGTGCTGCTGGACGAACCCAGCAGCAACATGGACAACCAGACCGAAGCCGCGCTCAAGGCCCGCCTCCAGGAGGCCTGCAGGGACAAGACACTCATCATCGTCACTCATCGCACCGCCATGCTCAGCCTGATCGACCGCCTCATCATCGTCGACGAGGGCCGGATCGTCGCCGATGGTCCCAAGGATTACGTGATCGACGCCCTGCGCGAGGGGCGCATCACCCGCGCCACGAGGGCGGCATGAGCCGCAAGCCAGCCCACCCGGCCACGGACGGCGGCTTTTCGGCCGACGACTACTGGACGGCCGGCCAGCATCGGGCCGGCGGCACGCGCATGCTGCTCTGGATCTCGCTGCTGGCCATCGGCGCGCTGCTGGTCTGGGCGTCATTGGCCGAGATCGATGAAATGGTCAAGGGCGAAGGCAAGGTCGTCCCCTCGCAGCAAGTCCAGGTCATCCAGAGCCTGGACGGCGGCATCGTGAAGGAAATCCTGGTGAGACCCGGCCAGCACGTAGAGCCGGGCCAGGTTCTGCTGCGCATCGATCCGACACGCTATTCGTCCTCGCTGGGCGAGAATCGCGCCGAAGCGCTGGCGCTGGCCGCCAAGGCCGCACGGCTCGAGGCCCTGGCCACCGGCCGGCCCTTCGTCGCGCCCCCCTTGGTTGCCAGCGAAGCCCCGGAGGTCATCGAACTCGAGACCCGCATCTGGCAAACCAAACAGCGGGAAATGGAAGCGACCATCAACATCGCCCGCGAGCAATTCAACCAGCGCGAACAGGAACTGCGCGAAACCCAGGCCAAGCGCGATCAGGCCAAGGCCAGCTGCGACCTGACGGCGCGCGAACTGCAAGTCACCCGCCCGCTGCTGCGCACCGGCGCCGTCTCGCAAGTCGATCTGCTGCGTCTCGAGCGCGACGTCGCCCGGTATTGCGGCGACCAGAAAGCCGCGGAAGCGCAAATCGACCGCCTGTCGGCCGCCATCGAGGAGGCCAAGAGCAAAATCGAGGAAGCCGAGCTGAACATCCGCAACCAGGCGCGCAGCGACCTCTCGGACACACGGGCCAGGCTCGCCGCCCTGCGCGAGGGGCAGCTGGCCCTGCTGGACAAGGTCAAGCTCTCGGACATCCGCTCGCCGGTCCGCGGCACGGTCAAGTCCCTGGCCTACAACACCGTCGGCGGCGTGGTCCAGCCGGGCAAGGACATCCTGGAGATCGTCCCGACGGACGACACCCTGCTGCTGGAGGTTCGCGTCCACCCCCGCGACATCGGCTTCCTGCGCGACGGCGAAGACGCCGAGGTCAAGTTCACGGCCTATGACTTCGCCATCTATGGCGGGCTGCAAGGCCGCGTCGAGCAGATCGCCGCCGACACGACCGTCGATGAAAAAGGCAATGCGTTCTATATCGTCAAGGTTCGCACCGAACGCAATTATGTGCGCGACCCCGCCAACACCATCATCCCCGGCATGGTGGCCGAGGTCTACATCCTGACGGGCAAGCGCACGGTGATGCAGTATCTGCTCAAGCCCATTTTGCGCGCCAAATCCGATTCACTCATCGAGCGCTGAAGGAATCCAGGGATGTCGAACACCGCGCACCCCGTCCTGCTGCTGACCCACGATGCCAACCTGTGGCAGCGCTGGCGCGCCATCGATTCGACACGCTGGATGCCCGCACGCGGCGCCACCTTGGAAGACCTCGCCCGCTGGCGCGACGCCAAGCGATCTTTCGTCATCCTCGACAGCCATCTGCCGCGGCGGCCCGCGTGGGAGGACCCGGCCTGGAGCGAACTCAGCCGGGACACCCACATCATCGTGGCCAGCTCACGGCCCGACGACGGCCAGGCCGCCCAGGCGCTGGCCGCCGGGTGTAGCGGTTACCTGCACGCCTACAGCCCCCCCGAGGTCCTCGGCCGCGCCCTCGAGAGCATTGCATCCGGCGGCGTCTGGATGGGCCGTTCGCTGGTATCACGCATGCTCAAGGACATCAGCCGGCGCCTGCCGGCAAGCAGCGCATGGACGCAAGGCCTGACCGAGCGCGAAATCGAAGTCGCACGGCAGGCCGCCCACGGCCGCTCGAACCAGGACATCGCCGATGCCCTGGGCATCAGCGAGCGCACCGTGCGCGCCCACCTGTCGGCCACGTTCGAAAAGCTGGACGTGCAGGATCGCCTGCAGCTGGCCCTGCGGGTGCACGGCATACACTGACGCACACCGGCACAAACGCCTCTCACGTCCGCCTACTGATCGACCTTCAGCCTGCCCTCCTGGATCAGGTTCTGGATCAACTGCGCCTGATCGGTGACGGAGCCCACCAGATCGACGTTCTCGATCGTGATCTGATGGTTGTAGCCGCTGCCGTCGGCCGCCAGGCCGCCCTGCGTCTGGACATGGATGACCGTATCGGCCTGGCCCTGGTCGTTCAGTGCGGTCGTGAAGTGCAGGTACTGGGTCAAGTCCCCGTCCTGCTCGCCCACCAGCAGGTCGCGCAAGTCCAGCACATCGTGGCCCTGTCCGTTGTCGCCCGTGCCGAAGTCCCGGATCACATCGTGCGTCACGCCGCCGTCGCCGCCGCCATCGCCCAAGGACCACTCGAAGACATCGTTGCCGCTGGTGCCCAGCAGCACGTGTTCCGGTGACAATGGGCCTTCGTCAGCGCCCTGCGCCCCGCCGGCCGGCGGCTGCTCGTCGCCGGTGGCGGCCGCAGCCCCCGCGGCGCCGAAGTCCTCGCCGTCGTCCACCAGCGGGGAGGACAGCGTGTCGACCGACCCATCACCCGCGTACAGGTGCAGATTGGCCACCATCAGGTCATCGGTATAGATGCTGCCCTCGGACTGCGGATCCCAATGCAGCGTCAAGGCCCCGTCGGCGGGCGCATCGGCCGGCAGCTGGATCTGCAGCGTCTGGAAACCTGTCAAACCTTCCGGATGGAAGTCGTCGTTGCCATGCGCGGTGCTGTACTCGTAGCTCCAGGTCTCGATCCGGTCGATATCGACCGCCGCGCCGTTCATCGCGGTCACCGTGGCAAAGCCCGCATGCTCCACCGCGGTCCCGGCCTCAGGCGTCGCGATCACCGCGTACACCACGCCGCCGAAGGAAATCTCCAGCCGCATGCTGTTGCCGGTGTCCTTGGGCGCGTTATACGGATCGCCCGGAATTCCATTGTTCGGGTTGTTCCAGGCGACGTCCAGTTGCAGGACGGATCCGGCCGGCACACCCGACAGATCCTGGGACAGGGTGATGTCGCGGGTGTCGTTGTTCCAGGCGCCGACATAAGGGCCGCCATCGGCGCTGCTGTGAGAGCTGCCCGTCATCATCCATTTGTGATCCAGGAACGGTCCCGTATGGGTCCAGGCCGTATAGCCGGCGTCGTTGTTGCCTGCCCACCCGTACTCATTGGCATTGGCCATCTGCGAGAAGTCGCCGTTGATCAAGAGGTCCGTGCCGGTGTGCGAGAAATCGCCCGCCGGGGCGCCGGCCCCGCCATCGCCTGGATCGCCTGCACCAGGCTCGCCGGCGCCTTCCGGCGTCTCGGCCCCCGAACCGCCACCCGAGTCCAGCACCGCAACGCCCGTCGCGGACGCCGACGCGCCATGGGCCTCGTGCGCCACGGCCTGGACCGTCACACCCGTGAAATCCGCCTCGTCCGGCACGTCCGTGACCTTCAGGACGACGTCCGCCGTCTGCCGGGATCCGGCGTCCTCGGCCCAGCGCAGCACCCAGGCATCGCCCGCCTGCACCAGGCTCAAGCCGTCCGGCATGTCACCCACCACAGACACCGTGGCCCCGGCAGGGATGCCGCCGAGGAGCAGGTCGCCCAGGAACTCGCTGCCATCCGTGTCGGTGACCGCGGCCTGGATGGCGATTTCATACGACACCTCGACGCCGGGGGACGGAGAAACCGTCTCGAGCGTCGTGCCATTGGGATCCGCGAGGTGCGGCAGGCTGCCATTTCCGAAAATCACGCCTTCCAGGTTGTTGCTGACCTGGTTGATCAGCTGTCCCGACCCATTGGGCCCGTTGTACGTCACGCGCACGCCGTCCAGGGTATTCACATGGGTGGCGTTGTTGTTATTGGTGCTATGGGACGCACCATACGAATAGCCGTCTTCCGACTGAACAAAGATGTAATCCTTGTCGCCGACGGCGTTCTGCTCGCGATTGCCGCCGACCGAGTCCAAATCGCGCAATTCCTTTCGGTCTGCGGGCCAATCGCTCTGGCGATAGAACCAGCCGCTCTGGGAATGGACCACGTAGATATCGGCGTAATCCGCGTCGCCGCTATGGTTGCCCTGGGTGTAGTACCTGATCTGGGCGCCGGGGTCCGCCGCCTCGGGCGCCGTGTCCCCCTCGGTGAGCCAGACCCGGACCCCGTCGCCGATCCTGACGATCTTCCCATCCTGGACGTCGAACCCGCCCGGGACGCCGCTGCCGCCGTTGACCTGGATGATGTCCGAGCCCGACGTGGCTCCACCGCCGTCGGAAGCCGTTTCCGTGCGCGTCAGAGTGACGTTGACCTCGGGCGCATCGGCCACAGGCGCAATATCCACGCGCAGGGTGGCCTCATCGCCCGTGTTCGTGCCGTCCGTCGGCCGGAACACGATCTGCGCATAATCGGCCTGCTGGTCGCCCACGCCGCTGCCGCCGTAGACATCGCCGCCGGACTCATCATCGGCGGGCACGAACCGCAGCCTGCCCGCCTCGATGTCCACGCGTGAAACCCGATACTGGCCGTCGACCAGTTCCACCTGCGTCCACACCGCCACCGAGCCCGACACCGCCGTGTTGAACTGCAGCGCACCGTCGGCCGGCAAGCCCGTGATGAGGATACCCTGCTCGCCAGCCGGCGAGTCGTCGCTGACGTTGAAGTGGCTCCAGTCCAGCACCAGCGCCGTGTCCTCCGAGCCCTCGACCGTACCGCCGGTGGCCGTGGGCACCTCATTGACGGGGCCGCCGCCGATCTCGACCGCGGCGCTGCCGCTTGCCACCGCCGCGACGCCATACTCCGTCGAGCCCGCCAGCGCCGTCACCGTGAACGCCTCGGTCCCCTCCGGCACCCGCAGGGCCAGCGACAGATCCAGCGACGACAAGCCATCGGGGTTGGCCACATACCAGTCCCCGTTAGGCAGCAGCACCGCCCCCTCGACCGTCACGCCCGCCGGAATCCCGGTCAAGGTCACGCCGGACAAGGTCTCGCTGCCATCCAGGTCGACCAGGTCGGCATGCACGGTCAGGGCCACCTGGTTATAAGACGCGTCGGCCTGGTAATCCACACTGATGTTGCCGGTGGAGTAACCGTCCCCATAGATCAGCCCCTTCACATTGACCAGCTGCACCGACTCGCCGGTCGCCAGGTCCGTCACCGTCACATTGAGGCGGCCATGGTTCGTGTTCAAGTTGCTCAGCACATACTGATCATGGTCCTTGCTGAGGAACACATAATCGCGGCCCACGTCGCCATTGATCAGGTGCAGCGACTGTCCGCCGGCCATCAGATCGCTGAAATCGCCCACCAGCGCGATGATGTCGGCCTGCTTGTGCGTCACATCATTCGGGTTGATGTTCTGGTCCGCAAACGGCGGCAGCAGCAGCTTCCCGCCATTCAGGCCCGTCGCCGTGTACACCCCATCCACCACAGAAAGCACGATCCCGTCGCCCAGGCCATAAGTGGCTGTCGACCCATGGACCGTATCCGTCGCGCCGACCTCGATGCTGACCACCGGCGCATCGGCGACCGGCGCGACGTCGACCACCAGGGTGGCCTCTGCGCCTTCCAGCTCGCCGTCCGTCGGGCGGTACACGATGTGCGCGTAGTCGGCCTGATTGTTGCCCACGCCCTCGCCTGCCGAGGCATCCCAGCCCGACTCGTGCGCATCCGGCACGAAGCGCAATTGCCCGGCCTCGATGTCGGCGCGCGAAACCTCGTAGCGTCCATCCGCAAGCTGGATCGTGGTCCATGCCGGCGTCTCGCCCGGCGCTGCCATGTTGATCTGCAGCACCCCATCGGCCGGCAGGCCGGTGATGACAATGCCCTGATCCCCGGCGGGCGAATCGTCGCTGACATTGAACTGATCCCAGCCCAGCACCAGCGCAGTATCCTCGACGCCCTGGACCATGCCGCCGGCCGCCGTCGGCACCTCATTGGGCGGCTGGACCTCATAGGCCTGAGCCGCCGATGCACCGCCCACATTGCCGGCCGCGTCCGTGGACGTCGCCGTCGCCTGCACACTGACCGCGCCGGCCAGTTGATCGCCGGGCACCGGCACAGACCAACTACCATCCTGCGCAAGAACCGCTGCATAGACATGCGAGCCCACCGTGACCTGCACGGAGGTCTCGCCATTGATCTCGCCATTCACGCGACCCGTGACCGTGACGGTCGAAGCCGCCTCGCCGCGATCGAGGTAGTTGTCGCCGCTGATGGGATCGATCGTGACGGTCAACTCAGGCGCCGTCGTGTCCACGCCATAGCTGTGGGTCGTAGTCTGCATCGTGCTATTGCCAGCCGCATCCGTCGTCGTGACCGACACATCCAGAGAGGTGGCAGCAGCCAGATCGGATCCGGCAACCGCTATAGTCCACGCGCCATCCTCACCGACAGCACCGGTGTACTCGGTGCCATTTATCGTCAACGTGACGGTGTCGCCTTCGTTAAACTCGCCAGCCACCGCACCAGTGACATCCACTGCAGCACCAGACTCAACGGCGTTGATCACGTTATCCGACGTAATCGGATCAACCGAGACTGTCAAATCAGGTGCGATGGTGTCAACCGAGTAGCCATGGGTCGCGGTCGCCGTTGTGGCATTGCCAGCAGCGTCAGTAGACGTCGCACTCACAGCCACCGAACTGTCTGCCAGAAGATCGCTGATCGCAACGGCGACCGTCCAAGTACCCGCCGCAGCATCTACGGTCGCCGTGTACTGCTGGCCATTGACGGTGACCGTGATCGCCGTCTCAGTTCCAGACTCGGCAGCAACTGCACCAGTCACCGCAATCGTCTCTGCACCAGATTCAGCAGCGTTGATGACATTGTCGGCGGTAATCGAATCCACCGAGATCGTCAGTTCAGGAGCAGTAGTGTCTACACCATAAGCATGGGACGCTGTGGTCGTTGTGCTATTGCCTGCCGCATCCGTCGTCGTCACAGAGACGGTCAACGAGTCGGTAGCTGCCAAGTCAGAACCTGCAACCGCAATCGTCCACGAGCCATCCACAGCAACCGCGCCAGTGTACGCAGTGCCGTTCACCGTCAGAGTGACAGCGTCGCCCTCGCTGTACTCACCTGCCACCGCACCAGTGATATTCACCGCATCGCCAGACTCAGCGGCGTTGATGATATTGTCGGCAGTGATCGAATCGACCGCGATCGTCAGCTCAGGTGCCGTCGTATCAATGGCGTAGTCGTGTGTGGTGGTGGTCGTCGTCGCATTACCAGCCGCGTCCGTAGATGTTGCACTGACTCCCACCGAGCTATCTGCCAGCAGGTCGCTGGTCGCAACATCAACGGTCCAAATACCCGCTGCCACATCTACTGTAGCCGCGTACTGCTGGCCGTTGACCGTCACCGTGATCGTCGTCTCAGCACCCGCCTCGGCGGTAACTGTACCGGTCACTGCAATCGTCTCAACACCAGATTCGGCGATATTGATGACGTTGTCCGACGTAATCGAGTCAACCGAGACAGTCAGTTCAGGTGCCGTCGTGTCCACACCGTAGCTGTGAGTCGTAGCCTGCGTCGTGCTGTTACCTGCCGCATCGGCCGTCGTAACCGACACATCTAAAGACGTGGCAGCAGCCAGATCGGTGCCTGCAACCGCTATCGCCCACGTGCCATCAGCAGCAACAGCTCCGGTGTACTCGATGTCGTTGACCGTCAGCGTGACAGCGTCGCCTTCGTTAAATTCGCCGGCCACCGCACCGGTGACATCCACCGACGCACCGGACTCAGCAGCGTTGATCACGTTGTCCGACGTAATCGAATCAACTGAAACCGTCAGCGCAGGCGCGGTCGTATCAATGGCGTAGCCGTGTGTGGTGGTCGTCGTCGTGGCATTACCGGCCGCGTCCGTGGACGTCGCACTGACTCCCACCGAACTGTCTGCCAGTAAATCACTGGTCGCAACGTCAACCGCCCACATGCCGGTGGCAGCATCCACCGTGGCCGCGTACTGCTGGCCATTGATCGTCACCGTGACCGTTGTTTCAGCGCCGGCTTCGGCAACAACTACGCCCGTCACCGCAATCGTCTCAGCACCAGACTCGGCGATGTTGATGACGTTGTCAGCAGTGATAGAGTCAACAGAAATCGCCAACTCAGGCGCAGTCGTGTCCACACCATAGTTGTGCGTGGTGGCCTGCGTTGTGCTGTTGCCTGCAGCATCCGTGGAGGCCGCGCTGACAGCCACAGAGCTGTCCGCCAACAAATCACTGGTCGCAACATCAACGGTCCAAGTACCCGCTGCCGCATCTACTGTGGCCGCGTACTGCTGGCCATTGACGGTGATTGTCACCGTCGTCGATGTGCCGTCCTCGGCGGCGACCGTACCAGTCACCGCAATCGTCTCTGCACCAGATTCAGCTGCGTTGATGATATTGTCGGCAGTGATCGAATCCACCGAGATCGCCAGTTCAGGCGCCTCGGTATCAACCAAGTAACCGTGAGTCGTGGTCTGCGTCGTGCTATTGCCCACAGCGTCGGTCGTCGTGACCGACACATCCACCGCGGTGGCAGCAGCTAGATCGGTGCCTGCAACCGCAATCGTCCACGTACCATCCGCAGCAACGGCGCCGATGTAATCAGTACCATTCACCGTCAGAGTGACGGCATCA